>Ga0208636_100015_pt1 | contig 422793 bp, 383 predicted proteins | sample LakWasM103_HOW12_2_FD_183921 | JGI IMG/M metagenome (GOLD analysis project Ga0208636, IMG submission 183921) | Freshwater sediment methanotrophic microbial communities from Lake Washington under simulated oxygen tension - Sediment Metagenome... | ecosystem: Environmental > Aquatic > Freshwater... | reverse complement strand
AAGAAATCAAGACCCTGATCGACGACAGCGTGCAACGGGTGGAGCAGGGCAGTGCCCTGGTCGACCGTGCCGGCACCACCATGACCGAAGTGGTGAGCAGCATCCGAAGAGTGACCGACATCATGGGCGAGATCAGCGCCGCCAGCTCCGAGCAGAGCGCCGGTGTGGCGCAGGTGGGTGAAGCCGTGACGCAGATGGATCAAGCCACGCAACAGAACGCCGCACTGGTGGAAGAGATGGCCGCCGCCGCTTCCAGCCTGCGCAGCCAGGCGCAGGATCTGGTGCAGACGGTGGCGGTGTTCAAGCTCAGCGCGCAAGACAGCCAGACTGCCTACCGCAGTGCACCGATTGCCCCGGTCCCGTCTGCCGTTGCACCGAGACAGGTGGCCGTTGCACGGACGTCGACGGTTGCCTCCAAGGCTCCCGCCGCCAATCCTAGTGTGCCGGCACCGAAACCGGCACCGAAACCGGCACCCAAGGCAGCCCCCAAGGCCAGCGATGCGGATGATGCGGGCGATTGGGAGACGTTCTAAGCCGAGCCGAGCACCAAAGGCTGACGACGCGAGTGGTCAGCCTTGTTTGAAGGGGACACGCCGGGCCAAATCGCTCAGGTAATGCCCCACACCTTGCTCTTCGCGCTCCAGAAAGCGCTCCACAGCATCGGCGAAGGCCGGATGGGCCAGCCAGTGTGCGCTGCTGGTCTTGACCGGTAGCAGGGCTCGCGCCAGCTTGTGTTCGCCCTGCGCCCCGCCTTCGAAGCGCTGGTAGCCATGGGTCATGCACCATGCCAGCGGCTGGTAGTAGCAGGCCTCGAAGTGCAGGCAGTCCACCCGTTCCAGCGCGCCCCAATAGCGGCCCCAGGCCACTTTCTCCTGGCCCTCATCGGAGATGGCAATCAGGCTGGCCGCTATCGGCCGGCCCTCGCGTTCAGCGATGAAGAGCAGCCAGTGTTCGGCCAGGGTGGACGCCATGCGAGCAAAAAAGTCACGATTCAGGTAAGGCGCGTTGCCGTGCTCCAGGTAGGTGCGCTCGTAGCAGCGGTAGAAGAAATCCCAGTCCTGCGGTGTGATGTCATGCCCGCGTGACCAGCGGAAACTGACGCCGGCCTCCGAGACCTTGCGCCGTTCCTGGCGGATTTTCTTGCGTTTTTCCTGGGTGAGCGTGGTCAGGAAGTCATCAAAGCTGGCGTAACCCGGGAGGGTGTTCTGCCAGTGAAACTGGACGGTATGGCGCAGCATCAAGCCGGCCTGTTGGCTGGCCGAGAGGTCACTATTGCCACCGAATAGCAGGTGCAAGGAGGAGAGTTGCTCGCTTTGACAGGTCTCGAGTACCGCTTGCAGGAGTGCGTCACGCGCATGGGCGTCGCGCGCCAGTAAGCGGCTCCCGGGCACGGGCGTAAAAGGAACGGCCACCACCGCTTTGGGGTAATAGGCGAGGCCGTGCTGGGCATAGGCGTTGGCCCAGGCCCAGTCGAACACGTATTCGCCGTAGGAATGATCCTTGAGGTAAAGCGGGCAGGCTGCAAGCAACTGAGCCGTTTTCGGTGCCGTACCCGGCAAGGCCGGCGAGGCTGCGTCTTCCCAGAGTGTGACAAAGCGCGGCGTCCAGCCGGTGGCCGGCGTGGCGCTGCCGCTGGCGTGCAGTGCGGCCAGGTACTCATGTCGCATGAAAGGCGTGGGCTGGGCTTGCTGCGCCAGCAAGCGGTTCCACGCTGTCGCATCCATCAGCAGCGGGGAATCCAGTACCTGGATGACATAATTGGTTTTGCTCACACGGTTCCCGAACTGTTCTTTCGCTCCATGACACTCCGCATCTGCGTTGCCCAACTCAATTTTGTCGTCGGCGACTTGGCCGGCAACGCGCAAAAAATTATCGAAGCCGCGCGCAGTGCGTATGCTGCTGGCGCGCGTCTGTTGCTGACACCGGAACTGTCCATTTGTGGCTATGCAGCAGAAGACCTGTTTCTGCGTCCCTCGTTCATTGCGGCCTGTGATGATGCCGTGAAAACAGTGGCCCGTGAGCTGGCCGGGTTAAAGGACATGACGGTGGTGGTGGGGCATCCCACCAGTGTCGATCAGGCTGGTCTTCGCACCCGTTCGGTCTCGGTGCCCAACCGACTGAATACGGCCAGTGTCCTGTGCGAAGGCCATGTGGTGGCCCGCTACGCCAAGCGAGAGCTGCCCAATTACCAGGTGTTCGACGAGCGCCGTTATTTCGTGCCGGGGCAGGAGGTCTGCGTCTTTGAGGCCGGTCCGGCTGACGCGCGGGTCAAGGTCGGCTTGTTGATCTGTGAAGACGCCTGGTTCGAGGCGCCGGCGCGCCTGACGCGCGAGGCCGGCGCCGAGCTGCTGGCGGTGATCAACGCCTCGCCATTCCATGTGGGCAAGGGCTTGGAGCGCGAACAGATGATGCGCCAGCGGGCACAGGCCTGCGGCCTGCCGCTGGTTTATGCCCATCTGGTGGGCGGGCAGGACGAGGTGGTGTTCGAAGGGCACTCCTTTGCCGTCAACGCCGATGGCTCGCTTGCTGGCCGCGCCCCGAGTTTTGAAGGAAATATGTTCGAAGTCATTGTCAATAATGCGCAAGGTGCTATTGATTTGAGAGCGACCGTGGCCGCGGAGCGATCGGCCGATGCCGATCTGTGGGATGCACTGGTGCTGGGCGTGCGCGACTACATCGGCAAGAATGGTTTTCCCGGTGCGATCATCGGGTTGTCGGGCGGCATCGATTCGGCACTGGTGCTGGCGATTGCGGTCGATGCGCTGGGGCCCGAGCGCGTGCGTACCGTCATGATGCCGTCGCCCTACACGGCCGACATCAGCTGGATCGATGCGCGTGACATGGCGACCCGGCTGGGCGTGCGCTACGACGAGATTTCCATCGTGCCTGAGTTCGAAGCCTTCAAGGCCTCGCTGGCCGACGAATTCCGTGGTCTGGCGGAGGATGCGACCGAGGAGAACATCCAGGCCCGCATTCGCGGCACCTTGCTGATGGCGTTGTCCAACAAGAGCGGCCGCATCGTGCTGACCACCGGCAACAAGTCGGAAATGGCGACCGGCTACTGCACGCTGTATGGCGACATGGCCGGCGGTTTTGCCGTCATCAAGGATTTGGCCAAGACCACGGTGTTTCGTCTGGCGCACTGGCGCAATGCCAACGATCCGCACGACAGCGGTGCCAGCCCCATTCCGGAGCGCATCATCACGCGCCCCCCGAGTGCCGAGTTGCGACCAGACCAGAAGGACCAGGACAGCCTGCCTGCGTACGACGTGCTTGACGCGATTGTTGAGCGCTATATGGAGAACGACGAGGGTATTGAGGAGATCGTGGCCCAGGGCTATGCCCGTGCCGACGTGGAAAAAGTGACCCGCCTCATCAAGATCAATGAATACAAACGCCGCCAGGCGCCGGTGGGTATCCGGGTGACGCACCGCAGCTTTGGCAAGGATTGGCGTTATCCTATTACCAACCGGTTTCGGGCCTGATAATCGGCCCTGGAACCCCATCCCACATCAGCGACAGCTTCAGCAGACAGGAATTCAGAGATGAAACAGATCACCGCCATCATCAAGCCGTTCAAACTGGAAGAGGTGCGCGAAGCCTTGGCCGAATGCGGCGTGAATGGTCTGACTGTGACCGAGGTCAAGGGCTTTGGTCGCCAGAAGGGACACACCGAGCTCTACCGCGGTGCCGAGTATGTGGTGGACTTCCTGCCCAAGGTGAAGGTGGAAGTCGTGGTGAAGAGTGATGATGTCGACCGTTGTGTCGATGCCATCGTCAAGGCCGCACATACCGGCAAGATCGGTGACGGCAAGATCTTCATCACCGCTGTCGAGCGCGTGGTGCGCATCCGCACCGGCGAGCTGGACGACTCCGCGATCTAAATCTCGTCGAGTTGCGGAGCCGGAGCGAGGCCGGCATCTTGCACGATGCTGGCCAGCAGGGCGTGGGGATCGACCCCGATCTGGATCAGTTCCATCTGCCAGTCGCCAAGAAACTGCTGCTCAACCGTCTTGTTCAAAAAGGCCTGCAGGGCATCGTAATAGCCATCGACATTGAGCAGCCCGATGGGCTTGTCGTGGTAGCCGAGCTGGCGCCAGGTCCAGACTTCGAACAACTCCTCAAAGGTGCCGATACCGCCCGGCAGCGCAAGAAACGCATCGGCGCGCTCGGCCATCATGCGTTTGCGGTCGTGCATGGTGTCCACGATATGCAGCTCCGTGCAGTCGTGCAGTGCCCATTCCTTTTCCACCAGCGCCTTGGGGATCACGCCAACCACGCTGCCCCCGGCTTGCAAGGTGGCTTCGGCGGTGATGCCCATCAGCCCGGCCTTGCCGCCGCCGTAGACCAGTTGACCGCCATGCTGGCCGATCCAGGTGCCTACGGCGCGGGCCGCTTCGGCGTAGTCGGGTTTGCTGCCGGGACGGGAGCCGCAGTAGACACAGACGGAGAAGGCGGGAGTCATGGAACAAGTCTTTCCCATAGCGCTGCGAGCCAGATGCCGATGCACAAGAGCAGGCTCAGCAGCACGGCCGCGCTGCCCATGTCCTTGGCACGCTTGGAGAGGTCATGCCATTCAGGGCCGATGCGGTCGATGGCAGTTTCAATGCCGGTGTTGAGCAACTCGACAATCATCACGATCAGAACGGAACCCGCCAACAAGGCGATTTCGACCCAACTCCGACCGATCCAGAGCGACAGCGGGAGAAGGACGATGGCTGCGATGGCTTCCTGCCGGAAGGCGGTTTCCTTCCAGCCGGCGCGCAGCCCTTCCATGGAGTAGCCCATGGCATGCCACATGCGGTTGAAGCCGCTACGGGATTTCTGGGGGTTGACGTCGGCGTTGTCCTGAAAATCTGTCATGCGCAGATTGTCGCCCAGCTTTGTGACGCTTCAGCGGCTCAAGGGGGCGGATGTGATGAGCCGGGTGCCGGCCAGGGCGTCGTGCCAGAACTGCTGCTGGGGATGAAAGCGGCTCAGCAGCGCCCAGACGGCGACCCAGCCCAGCACGATGGTGGCTGATTCGGCGCCGGACAATCCGAACGGGGCAATGGCGGCCAAAGCGGGCAAAAACCAGAGCCAACTCAAGAGGTAGCGCAGCAAGGCGCGGGCTTGCGTCACCGGGCGCCCTTGGGTGTCCACCACACGGATGTGCCAGGTCTTCATGGCGAGCGTCTGCCCCTTCGCCCAGAACCACGTGAAGTAGATGCCCAACACGACAAATAAAAAAGCCTGTTGGACATGCCGATTGTCCAGCGCATGGCGTGTCTGGGTCAGTGCGCTGAAAAGGTAGCCGGCGACGAAGACAACGGCGAACAGCAGCATGCCTTCATACAGCCAGCACGCCATGCGGCGCCAGAGGCCAGGGGCTTGAAGGGGAAGGCGAGTGCCAGAGGGCTGGCCGGAAGAGGCGCGGTTGTTTGCCGGATTCTGAATCATGGGGCGGGATGTTCCCCGGCTGACTAGTGCTGTGTCGTGGCGGATGGACTTGACACAACAGGTTGAGGCAGCAAGGTGTTGGCGTGGACGAGTGGCGGATGATTGGGCTCGCTACTCGGTTTGGGGGTGAGGCGAGTGACCGGCACCTTGGTCAGCTTCTCCGAAGCCGTCTGCGGTTTGAGGACTGCCACACCGGCTGGTTTGACGGTGGCTTTGGCCGCCAGCTTTTTCTTTTCCTCGGGGCTGAGTTCTTGGTAGGCCTGCCATTTGGCAGCCTTTTCCTGCGGGGAAAGCTTCTTGGTTTCGACGAAGTTCAGACGAGCCTGTGTCCGCTGTTGCTGGCTGAGTGACACCCATTCGCTCATGCGGCTGTGCATCATGGCCTGTTCGGCGGGGGGCAGGGTGTGGTAATTCTTGGAGATCTCCAGCCATTTGCGCTTGCGATCCTCGCCCAGCTCATGCCAGTTGCCCGCCAGGGGGCTCAGGGCCTGCTGCTGGGCCGGTGTCAGTTTTTGCCAGGTTTGCTGGTTGACCTGTTTGGCGGCTGGAGACTTGCGGGGGGCCGGCTGGGGTGCCGTGCTGGCTGCCCCTCCCGTCACAACGCTAGCGGGCGCGGGTGCTGTCACCTCGCCCTGGGCGTGCACGGGCGGGCAACTCAAGGCTGCTAAGGCGATCCATGCTGAGCCCGCAAATACGCTTTTCATGGTGTCGAGCACTTACTGGTCCTGCTGCTCACGGCGAGTTTGGAGAAACTGCAGGAAGCCGGAATCGGTGTAGGCGGCCGGAGGCAGGTCATCCGTGAGGATGGCCGAATCGATGTCGGCCAACTCCTTGGCCCGGAAATCGTCGTTGAGCGTGTTGAGGGCAATCAGCCCGGCAATAAGCAGCAGCAAGGGAACCAATGCCGCCAGACGGTGCCACAGGCGTCCTTCTCCCTCACCAAAACCGAGCGTGGCTGCACCACCATTGGTCAGGACATGGGCTGACGGGACGGTTTGGGCGACTCTGTGCTTGCCCAGCGCCTGCATCCTAGCAGCACGCAAACGTTCGGAAATGTCGTAGGGGAGCGCTGCAGCAGATTCAGACAGCCGCGCTGTCACCGTCCGACCGAAACGGTCTTGGACAGAGAGGTCTTGGGCAGATGTCGAATGCTTCATAGTCGTATTCCCTTGGCCTTCAAAGCCTTGCTCAGGGCCTGAACCGCCCTGGAACAGTGTGTTTTTACGCTGCCCTCGGAACAGCCCATGGCTGCAGCCGTCTCGGCCACATCCAAATCCTCCCAATAACGCATGAGGAAGGCTTCCCGTTGACGGGCTGGCAGCTCCAGAATTTCCTTCTCGATCTCATGCAAGACTTGGGCCCGCTCCGTCTGGCTCTCGGCGCTTTCGGTCTGGTTGGAGCTGTCCGTCGTGTTCAAAGTTTCCAGAAGGTCGAAATCCCCATCCGAGTCATCCGCCTCGAAGTCACTCATGTTCGAAAACAGGGCGTTGCGGGTCTTTTGGCGTCGAAACCAGTCCAGCGTGCAGTTCGAAAGAATGCGCTGGAACAGCATGGGCAGTTCAGCGATCGGTTTATGGCCGTAGTGTTCGACCAGCTTCATCATGCTGTCTTGCACGATGTCCAGAGCGGCTTCGTCGTTGCGGACGTGATACACCGAACGCTTGAACGCGCGTTTTTCAACGCTTTTCAGGAAGTCTGAGAGTTCTTGTTCGGTGGCCAAGCGCGTGAAACCCGGGGGGTGGTTGGGGTGTGTCTCGATGTTCTGGCGCGCCTTGGGAGCGCACTTTGGGGTCGATTATGGCATTGAGCCCCTTATTTTCCGGGCCGGCTTGCTCAAATTCGATGGTGCAGTGCGATAATGCGGACTGCATATCAAAAAGCAAACGGGTCACAATTCGGCGCTACAAGCAATGCGCCCATGGTTTTGACCTTAAGTCCCGACGCGACGCCACAAGCGTTTGCGAAGGGGCACCCAAGGTTTTTCGTTAGAGAAATTCACAAAGGTTCATCATGGAAATTTCCAAAGCTGAAATCACTTCGGCCGCCGCTGCCGCTGATCAGACAGAAGAGTTGCGGGGCGCAGAGATCCTGATCAAGGCCCTGCAGGCCGAGAACGTCAAGTATGTCTGGGGTTATCCCGGCGGTGCCGTTCTGCACATTTACGACGCTTTTTACAAGCAAGACAGCATCCAGCACATTCTGGTGCGTCATGAGCAGGCTGCCGTGCATGCCGCTGACGGCTACGCCCGTGCCACCGGCGATGTCGGCGTGGCACTGGTGACCTCTGGTCCTGGTGTCACGAATGCCATCACCGGCATCGCCACGGCCTACATGGACAGCATTCCGATGGTGATCGTGACCGGTCAGGTGCCGACGGCCGCCATCGGCCTGGATGCGTTCCAGGAGTGCGATACCGTGGGTATCACGCGCCCCATCGTCAAGCACAACTTCCTGGTCAAGGACGCGCGCGATCTGGCCATGACGATGAAAAAGGCCTTCCACATTGCCCGCAGCGGCCGTCCTGGCCCGGTGGTGGTGGACATCCCGAAAGACGTCTCGTTCAAGAAGGTGGCGTACACGGGGTATCCGGAATCGGTGGAGATGCGTTCATACAACCCGGTGCGCAAGGGCCATGCAGGTCAGATCCGCAAGGCGTTGCAACTGCTGTTGACGGCCAAACGTCCCTACATCTATACCGGTGGCGGCGTGCTGCTGGGCAATGCGACAGCGGAACTGCGCACCTTGGTGAACATGCTGGGCTATCCCGTCACCAACACGCTGATGGGGTTGGGCGCCTACCCGGCCACAGACCCCAAGTTCCTGGGCATGCTGGGTATGCACGGCACGATCGAGGCCAACAACGCCATGCAGAATTGCGACGTGCTGCTGGCTGTGGGTGCACGTTTCGACGACCGGGTGATTGGCAACCCCAAGCACTTTGCCCAGAACGAGCGCAAGATCATTCACATCGACATCGATCCGTCAAGCATTTCCAAGCGCGTCAAGGTGGACATCCCGATCGTGGGTGATGTCAAGGATGTGCTGGCCGAGATGATTGCCATGATCAAGGAAAGCGCCATCAAGCCTGATGCGCAGGCCCTGGGGGGCTGGTGGGAGGCGATTGAAGGTTGGCGCAAGCGTGACTGCATGAAGTACGACCGCGGCAACAAGGAAGTCATCAAGCCGCAGTTCGTGATCGAGACGCTGTGGAACATGACCAAGGATGCCGATACCTACATCACGTCCGACGTCGGCCAGCACCAGATGTGGGCGGCCCAGTATTACAAGTTCAACGAGCCGCGCCGCTGGATCAACTCCGGTGGCTTGGGCACCATGGGTGTGGGCATTCCTTACGCCATGGGCATCAAGCTGGCCAAGCCCGAGAGCGAGGTTTATTGCGTGACGGGTGAGGGCTCGGTGCAGATGTGCATCCAGGAGCTCTCGACCTGCCTGCAGTACAACACACCGATCAAGATTCTGTCGCTCAACAACCGCTACCTCGGCATGGTGCGCCAATGGCAGGAGATCGAGTACTCCGGCCGCTACAGCCACAGTTACATGGATGCTCTGCCCAATTTCGTGAAGCTGGCCGAGGCTTATGGCCACGTCGGCATGCTGATCGAGCGGCCGCAGGACGTGGAGCCGGCGCTGCGCGAGGCGCGCAAACTCAAGGACCGCACGGTGTTCATGGACTTCCGTACCGATCCGACCGAGAACGTGTTCCCGATGGTGCAGGCCGGCAAGGGCATCACCGAGATGCTGCTGGGTAGCGAGGACTTGTAAACACAAGGGCCAGGTCCCGTTTGGGAGCTGGCTCATCTTTTGACGAATCTATTGCCTGCCAAGCCTTGCCGTTACCGCGGCCGGGGGAGGGCAGCGAAAAGAGGAATCCTGACATGAAACACATCATTGCCGTATTGCTGGAGAACGAGCCGGGGGCTCTTTCCCGCGTGGTGGGCCTGTTCTCGGCCCGTGGCTACAACATCGAGTCCCTGACCGTGGCACCGACCGAAGATGCCAGCCTGTCGCGCATGACGATCCAGACCACCGGTTCGGACGACGTCATCGAGCAGATCACCAAGCACCTCAATCGCTTGATCGAAGTGGTCAAGGTGGTGGACCTGACCGAAGGTGCCTACATCGAGCGCGAACTCATGATGGTCAAGGTACGCGCAGTGGGCAAGGAGCGCGAAGAAATGAAGCGCATGGCCGACATTTTCCGTGGCCGTATCATCGACGTCACCGACAAGAGTTACACCATCGAACTGACCGGTGATCATTCCAAGAACGATGCCTTCCTGGAGGCGATCGACCGCAGTGCCATTCTGGAAACTGTGCGTACCGGTAGCAGCGGCGTGGGCCGCGGTGAGCGCATTTTGCGAGTCTGATTTTTATCTGGTTTTACCAAGGAGAAAGAAGTGAAAGTTTTCTACGACAAAGACTGTGACCTGAGCCTGATCAAGGGCAAGACCGTGGCCATCATTGGCTACGGCAGCCAAGGCCATGCCCACGCTCAGAATTTGAACGACAGCGGCGTGAAGGTCGTGGTCGGTCTGCGCAAGGGCGGTGCTTCCTGGGACAAGGTCGGCAAGGCCGGCCTGACCGTGATGGAGGTCAACGACGCCGTCAAGGCCGCTGACGTGGTCATGATCCTGTTGCCGGACGAGCAGATTGCCGAGGTGTACACCAACAACGTTGCACCGAACATCAAGTCGGGTGCATCGCTGGCTTTCGCCCACGGCTTCAACGTGCACTACAACCAAGTTGTGCCGCGCGCCGACCTGGACGTGTGGATGGTGGCACCGAAGGCGCCCGGCCATACCGTGCGCAGCACTTACGCCCAAGGCGGCGGCGTGCCGCACCTGGTGGCGGTGCATCAGGACAAGAGCGGCAAGGCGCGTGACCTGGCCCTGTCCTATGCCATGGCCAATGGTGGCGGTAAAGCCGGCATCATCGAGACCAACTTCAAGGAAGAGACCGAGACTGACCTGTTCGGCGAACAGGCTGTTTTGTGCGGCGGTGCGGTCGAGTTGATCAAGATGGGTTATGAAACCCTGGTCGAAGCCGGCTATGCGCCCGAGATGGCTTATTTCGAGTGCCTGCACGAACTCAAGCTGATCGTGGACCTGATCTATGAAGGCGGCATCGCCAACATGAACTACTCGATCTCCAACAACGCCGAGTTCGGCGAGTACGTGACGGGCCCCGAGGTCATCAACGAGCAGTCGCGCGCTGCCATGCGCAATGCGCTCAAGCGCATCCAGAACGGTGACTACGCCAAGATGTTCATCCAGGAAGGCCGTCTGAACTACCCGAGCATGACGGCTCGTCGCCGCAACACGGCCGACCACTCCATCGAGAAGGTTGGTTCCCAGTTGCGCGCCATGATGCCCTGGATTGCCAAGAACAAGCTGGTGGATCAGACCCGCAACTAAGCAGCATCCTGTGCTTGCGACAAAGGCCACTTCGGTGGCCTTTGTTTTTGTTTGCGCCCTGGCTCGAGGGTGACTTACACTTGAACTCTATGGATTACCTCAACTCTTTCTGTTTGCGCCTGACAGGCATGGGCGCTGCGATTTTCGGCAACCTGTTTTTGAAAGCTGGGGTTTGACCATGCACGACGGTGAAGACGCATTTTCAGCAGGTGAGGCCGTGATGGTGCGCAAGCGCCGCAAGGGCATCTACATTCTTCCCAACCTCTTCACGCTGGCCGCCTTGTTTGGTGGTTTCTTCGCCATCGTGATGGCCATGAACGATCGCTTCGACTTGGCGGCCATCGGTGTGTTCTGTGCCATGGTGCTTGACAGCCTAGACGGCCGTGTCGCGCGCATGACGAACACGCAGAGTGCCTTTGGCGAGCAGATGGACTCCCTTTCTGACATGGTGTCTTTTGGCGCGGCACCAGCCCTGATTTCCTACGAATGGGCTCTCAAGGGGCTGGGGCGCTGGGGCTGGGTTGCGGCCTTCGTCTATTGCGCTTGCGCCGCCTTGCGGCTGGCGCGTTTCAACGTCAACACGACGGTGGTGGACAAGCGCTATTTCCAGGGCTTGCCGTCACCGGCGGCGGCGGCCCTTGTCACGGGGTTCATCTGGATCATGACCGAGCTTGGTGTGGCGGGCCCGACGGTGGCCTGGCCCATGTTTGTGCTGGCTTTGTACGCAGGGTTGACCATGGTGAGCAATGTGCCGTTCTACAGCTTCAAGGACATCCAGATGAAAAAGAGCGTTCCGTTCGCGGTGATCGTTCTGATCGCGCTGGGCATTGCGGTCATCAATATCCATCCGCCCGTCGTGCTCTTCGGCGTCTTTGTGGTCTATGGCTTGAGCGGTTATGCGGTGTATGGCTGGCGCAAGGCCAAGGGCAAACCCACCAGTGTGATCAGCACCTCGACCGACGAGCCGGATGAGCGTGGGCTGCACCAGTAATCGGCTTCATAGAAGAAGCCAATGCGCACCGCCATATCTTGTGGTACATTGAATCCATGAAATCTATTTCGCTAGCTCTACTGCTGCTACGCCGACACGGGCGGAATTGCTAGCGCACGCGCAGATTTTCCATAAGGCCCGTATGCACTCGCAGCGGGCCTTTTGCTTTGTACTTTGTCATTTTTGAATCGCAGGAAACCAGGAGAACGAGATGGCCGACAAACTGATCATTTTTGATACCACCTTGCGCGATGGCGAGCAGTCGCCCGGCGCATCCATGACCAAAGATGAAAAGCTGCGCATTGCCCGGCAACTTGAGCGCCTGAAGGTGGATGTCATCGAGGCTGGTTTCGCGGCCAGTTCCAATGGTGACTTCGAGGCAGTGCAGAACATTGCCAATGCCATCAAGGATTCCACCATCTGTTCGCTGTCGCGCGCCAATGACCGCGACATCTCGCGCGCAGCCGAAGCGCTCAAGGGCGCCAACAGCGCACGCATCCACACCTTCATCGCCACGTCGCCGCTGCACATGGAGAAGAAGTTGCGCATGAGCCCGGAGCAGGTGCTGGAGCAGGCCAAACTGGCGGTGCGCTTCGCCCGCAACCAGGTGGCCGATGTCGAGTTCAGCGCCGAAGATGGCTACCGCAGCGAGATGGATTTCCTCTGCCGCGTGGTGGAGGCCGTCATCAAGGAAGGGGCCACCACCATCAACATTCCGGATACCGTGGGCTACGCCATACCCGAGCTGTACGGCAACTTCATCAAGACCCTGCGTGAGCGTGTGCCCAATTCGGACAAGGCGATCTGGTCGGTCCATTGCCACAACGACCTCGGCATGGCCGTGGCCAACTCGCTGGCCGGTGTCAAGATCGGTGGCGCACGGCAGGTGGAGTGCACCATCAACGGCTTGGGCGAGCGGGCCGGCAACTGCAGTCTGGAAGAGGTGGTGATGGCGGTCAAAACGCGCCGTGACTACTTCAACCTGGATGTCGGCATCGACACCAAGCACATCGTGGCGGCCAGCCGCATGGTCAGCCAGACCACCGGTTTCGTGGTGCAGCCGAACAAGGCGGTGGTGGGGGCCAATGCGTTTGCCCATGCCTCCGGCATCCACCAGGACGGCGTGCTCAAGGCACGCGACACCTACGAGATCATGCGTGCCGAAGATGTGGGCTGGTCGGCCAACAAGATCGTGCTGGGCAAGCTCAGCGGCCGCAACGCCTTCAAGCAGCGCCTGCAGGAGTTGGGGGTCTCGCTGGACAGCGAAACCGAGATCAATACTGCCTTTGCCAAGTTCAAGGAGCTGGCCGACCGCAAGAGCGAGATCTTCGACGAGGACATCCTGGCCCTGGTCAGCGACGAAAGCGTGACCAGCGAGAAGGAGCGTTATGGCTTCGTGTCGCTGTCGCAACACAGTGAAACCGGGGAGCGGCCGCAGGCGTCCATCGTGATCACGGTGGACGGCAAAGAGGTCAAGGGCGAATCTGACGGCAATGGTCCGGTGGATGCCTCGCTCAAGGCCATTGAGTCCCATGTGAAAAGCGGGGCAGAAATGGTACTTTATTCGGTGAATGCGATCAGCGGATCGACCGAAAGTCAGGGGGAGGTGACCGTGCGGCTGCAAAACAGCGGCCGGGTGGTCAATGGCGTCGGTGCCGACCCCGATATCGTGGTCGCTTCGGCCAAAGCCTACCTGAGTGCGCTCAACAAGTTGTCCAGCAAAGCCGATCGGGTTGCCGCCCAAGGCTAGGTGATGCCCTGATTTGCAGGAGTTTGTTGAGATAAATCGCGCAAGTGCTTGATCTTGCGCGATTTTTTTTGTATAAACCTAGGCATTGACTATGTTCGGAGAAGAATGCATGCGGATTCAAAACAAAGCTGTTTGGGTAGGCTCTTTGAATCGATTGGTTTGGGGCCTGTGTGCCATGTCGGTTTTGACGGTTTTTGCCGCCACTGACGCCCAAGCCGCCAAGGTCCGTGCTGCCGACAATAAACCGAGCGTCAAACGCAAGGTTTCCAAGACCATCTATGTCGCCAAGCGCAAGCCGGTTGTGCGGGCAGCCGTCATTCCTGCCAAGCCTTCTTTCGGCCAACTGGCTGGCCTGCATCAGGCGCAGGATGCGCTGGATCTCAAGTCCAGCGTGGCCCTGGTGGTGGATCAGGATACGCATGAGGTGCTTTTCAGCAAGAACGAGCAGGCGGTTTTGCCGATTGCCTCGCTGACCAAGCTGATGACCGGTCTGGTCATCAGCGAAGCCAAGTTGCCGATGGATGAGATGCTCACCATCACCCAGGATGATGTTGACACCGAAAAGGGCAGTTCTTCGCGCCTGCGCGTGGGCACCACACTCAGCCGTGCCGAGCTGCTGCATCTGGCCTTGATGTCCAGCGAGAACCGGGCTGCCAGTGCGCTCGGGCGTACCTACCCTGGTGGCCTTTCCGCCTTCGTCAGCTTGATGAATGCCAAGGCCCGCATGCTCGGCATGCACGACACCCGCTATGTCGAGCCGACGGGCCTGTCCAGCAAGAACCAGTCGAGCGCCAAGGATCTGGCCATGCTGGTCAACGTGGCCTCCGCCGATCCGCTGCTGCGTGAATACTCGACATCGCCTGGCTATCAAGTCGCCGTCGGCCGGCAGGTGCTGCAGTACAACAACACCAACCGTCTGGTGAAGAACCCGACATGGGACATCGGCCTGCAAAAAACCGGCTATATCTCCGAGGCTGGCCAGTGCCTGGTGATGCAGGCACAGGTGGCGGGCCGCAAGCTCATCATGGTGTTCCTGGACTCCGCTGGAAAGCTCACTCGCATTGCCGATGCCGAGCGCGTCCGGCGCTGGGTGGAGTCGATCCCCCCGCACGCACGACCAGTCACTGGCTTGGGCACCAACGAAAAACTGGCGCTCAACTGATCGTCATCGCCGCTGATGCCAATCGCGCCCCTTGAGAGGGGCGCGATTCATTTGGGGGCGTTACTGCAGTGGCGGCTTGGTGCCCGGCTGGTAGCCCAAGGTACGGGAAATTTCGTCCGCCACGGCTTGCAGTTTCGGTAGCCATTCCTCATCCAGCCGCCCTGTCGGCGCGGAGATCGACAAACCAGCCACCAGCTTGGCCTGGTCGTCGTAGATGCCGGCGGCCATGCAGCGCACACCCAGTTCCAGCTCCTCGTCATCGCGTGCCACGCCATACTGGCGCACCTTGGACAGCTCGCGCTCCAGCACCGGCAGTTGCGTGATGCTGTTCTTGGTATGGCCGCTCAGGCCCGTGCGGGTGGCGTAGGCGCGTACGCGCTGCGGATCTTCTGCCGCCAGAAACAGCTTGCCGACCGATGTCAGGTGCAGCGGCGCATGGCCGCCAATGGCGCGCACCACCTGCATGCCCGAGCGTTCGCTGTAGGCGCGCTCGATGTAGACGATCTCGTCGCCCTGGCGCATGCTCAGGTTCACAGGTTGATGGATCTGTTTGTGCAGTTCACGCATCGGTGTCATGGCGGCATCACGCACGTTGAGCCGCCCCTTCACCAGATTGCCGAGTTCCAGCAGCCGCATGCCCAGGCGGTACGTGCCGGGCTGAGGGCGGTCCACATAGCGGCCAATGGCCAGATCGTTGAGGATGCGATGCGCCGTGGAGGGATGCAGGCCGGTTTTCGCGCTGATTTCCTTGAGCGAAACAGCCTCCTCCCGTGAGGCCAAGACGTCCATCAAGGTGAACATGCGTTCAATCACCTGCACGGTGGGCGTGGTAGTGATATCGGGATCTGTTTTTTTCATGACCAACTCCTGAGCCTGGTCATGATTTTACTTCGTGAAATCCGATTTCTTGGCGTTCAGCCCGTCATTTCGATGTCATTCGAGGGCGACCCAGGCACCGTCGAGTAGCACCTCATTCGGCGCAAAGCGGGCCTTGTAGTTCATTTTCTGGCTTTCGGCGATCCAGTAGCCGAGGTAGACGTAGCGCAAGCCCATGGATTGCGCCTGTTCGATCTGCCAGAGGATGTTGTAGGTGCCGTAGCTGGCCTGGTCCTCCGGTTCGTAGAACGTGTAGACCGCCGACAGGCCGTCGTCCAGAACATCGAGGATAGAGACCATCTTCAGCGCGCCGGCAGTGCCATCCGCTTGTGACTCGCGGAATTCGACCAGGCGGGAGTTGACCCGGCTTTGCAGCAGGAACTGGGTGTACTGGTCAATGCTGTCCTGGTCCATACCGCCGCCTGCATGACGGCCATTCTGGTAGCGCAGATAGAGCTGGTAATGCTCGGGCATGAAACACAGCTTGAGCACGCGGGCCTGCAGCGTTTGGTGCTGCCGCCAGGCGCGGCGCTGGCTGCGGCTCGCCTGGAACTCCTGTGCCAGAACCCGCAGCGGGGTGCAGGCCTGGCAGCCATCGCAATACGGGCGGTAGGTGAACATGCCGCTGCGGCGAAAGCCCTTGGTCACCAACTCGGAGTAGGTGGCATTGTTGATCAGGTGGCTGGGGGTTGCGACTTGCGAGCGGGCCAGGCGGTTGTCGAGATAGCTGCACGGATAGGGTGCGGTGGCATAGAACTGCAAGGTCTGCAGGGGAAGATCCTTGAGGTGCGTCACGTGGGCTCCGACGGCGTGGCAGTGAGTTGTTGCCAGTATAGAGCTTCGAAATGCCAGTGGGGCGGCTTCTCTTGGCGCGCCTGGCGCACGGTTTCCAGAAAGGCGGCGCGCGCAATCTCCTGTGCACCGAGTGATGCCAGGTGCCGGGTGTTTTGCTGGCAGTCGATCTGAGGAATACCGTTTTGACGACAGAAGCAGACCAGCGCCGCCAGCGCGATCTTGGAGGCGTCGCTCGCGCGTGTGAACATCGATTCGCCAAAGACGGCTTTGCCCAGTGCGACGCAGTACAAGCCGCCAATCAGTTTCCCATCGATCCAGGTCTCCACGCTGTGGGCGAAGCCGGCCCGGTGCAGGGCGCGGTAGGCCAACACCATGGGCGGCACGATCCAGGTGCCCGACTGGCCCTCGCGCGCGCTGCCGGCGCAGGCTTCGATCACCTGGTCGAATGCCGAGTCGATGCGGACTTCGCAGCCGGGCGTGGCGAGAAATTTCTGCAGCGTTTTTTTGAGTGAGCGGTGCAGGCGAAAGTTGGCAACGTCCAGCACCATGCGCGGGTCGGGGCTCCACCACAGGATCGGCTGGCCCGTACTGAACCAGGGGAAGATGCCCTCGGCATAGGCTTGGCACAGGGTGGGCACATCAAGTTGTCCGCCCGCCGCCAGCAGGCCAGGGGCTTCGGAGTCGGTACCCCAAGCCTGGTTGACGGGAGGAAAGTCGTCGCCTGGATCAAGCCAGGGCAGGGGCGGTGAGTGCGAATGCATCCAATAACTTTAGCCGAGCCGGAAATCACGTCATAGAGCCGGTAGAATACGCAGCTTGTCGGGGCGTAGCGCAGCCTGGTAGCGCATCTGCTTTGGGAGCAGAGGGTCGTGAGTTCGAATCCCACCGCCCCGACCACCTAACTCATTGATTTGCTTGGGTTTTTTTGGATTTTGCCTGTGGTGAAAAAACAGGCAATTTTCTAACCAAAGCGAGTTCTTCTTACGGCTATCGTGTTGCGCAGGTCTCGTTGGTCACGCCGGCGGGCTTCAAAGCGGTGTTTACGCCGCGGCTGGCTGTACTGCGTATTGATCACGTAGCGCACATCTGCTCAGGCGGCTGCTCTTTCTGGGCGGATTTTGCGGGTCGATCCGCAAGGCTGCGGCATCTCCAGATCTGGATCCGAAATCAGTAATTCCGCACCCATACGCTTAGTCTGAGCGGAATACAACAGGCTCATTCGGTAGGTTGGGAGCCCGGAGTACAAGGCTTCGATTTCCGGCGTGTCGTCATAAGTCAGCATCCACCGGTGTTTCAGGCGCTTTATTTGGCGGCTCAGCGATGCGTGATCTTCTGGTTTGAAGTGATTGATGTACAACTCGCTTCCCTTGCCATAGTAGGGCGGATCAATGTTGAGCAGTGCACGTTCTGGCAGTAGCTTGTCCCATCGCGCTAGGCACAGGCGGGCATCTTCATTGCTGAGATGAACCACCGAGCGATACCGACCAATACGCTCGATCTTGCGCACGAGTTCCTTTTTATTGAACCGGCAGTCCAACTTGTAGTTTCCTGTCTGTTGCGTGCCACCAATCACGCCGCCGTCGAGAATGCCGGAGCGGTTTGTTCGGTTCATGTACAGCGTGGCAAAGGCCCGATCTATTGGCTTGGCTCTGGCGTCCTTGAATACTTCACGCTGGCGTTGCCATTCGTCCAGAGTCAAGACGGCGCGCTCGATACGCTCGCACAAGTCATCCGAGCTATTCACGGCGGCATGCCAGAAGGCGTACACCGCAGGGTCGATGTCGTTGAGCCAGATCTCGCTGGCTTGTCCGCTGAAAAGCAGCCGCCAGGCGATGCCCGCACCACCCGCAAAAGGCTCGGCATAGTGCCCACCTTGCAGGTCGTTGTGGGTGAGCAAGGTGCTTACAAACGGAGCAAGCTGGGTCTTGCCGCCGGGGTAGCGCAGGGGGGAGTCGGTAACTGGCATGGCGGCGATGTTGCCAAAAAGCGGGCTAGATGGCCACCGTTTTTTTGGGAGGGTTGGTTTGACGCAACAATGCTCAAGGGGTCGTAATGGCGGCCAGCATCAGCTCCAGGGCGTGCTCCCAGTTGGCCCAGGCAAAAACGAGGGCTCGCCGGTCCATCATCAGGCCTGAGTGCACTGCCGCGCCCAACGTGTGCAGGCTGTGGCTCGCGTCCGTCTTGGATGCCGCGGTCCGCAGCGCCTTGAGCTTTGCTTGCTTACTGGTGGGGTCTAAGAGTTGGGCGCATCGGCTTACCAGGGCCTGGTCATTTGCTGGTGTGAATCCGCGATCCACCTTGTGGAGATACCGGGTCATCGTCCGCTCCGCAAATGCCCTCAGCAGATAGGCGTTGGCGAATTCGTGCTGATCGATCGGCGTACGTTGCATTTCCCGAAACAGCATGCGGAGGTTTCGGTCATCGGCATTACAGACAAAGCCCGTCGGCACCAAGTATTTTCTTTGGGCTGAGTCTGGGCGGTTACGTGGCTTGGTGGTGGTGCTGGCTTTGTCCGGTTTTGCAGTAGCAGGTGTGGCCGGCGCTTTCAGAGAAGTTCGAGGCGAGACGCCGCGATCTCTCAGGTCTCTGGCATAGGTTGATCGGTCCGTATCCTTGCTGCGCGAATTGACGCGCGGCAGGGTGCCGTCTGTCGTCGGCATGGCGTCGCGCAGGAACTGCTGCAAGGCGGCATCTACTTCGGCGACATCATGTGTGAATATCAGATCTTTGTGATGCCCCAGTCCAAGCGCGGCGCGTACTTCGCGGTTCTTCAGGTAGCGTGTCAGGGTCGTGATCGCGGGCAGCTTTTCGCCCTCTAACCATTTGCCTTGCTGGGCGCGCTCCAGAACTGCCAACGCCAACTGGTTGGACCCTCCCTCGTTGGCGGCTCGTTCCTTTTGGGTGGCATTCCAGGCGCGAAGGCCTTGTCCGTCTTGTGGGCCGAGGTGACGCAGATCCACCCAGTGCTTGGCTTGTTCCTTGGTGTCAAACTTCACCACGTCGATCTTCTTCGGCAGAGTGATTTGCCTGGACAGTTCACGCATCAAGGTGCGCGTCTGCGGTGTGGGGGCTCGGTCGGGATCATTGAGCAGCAACAGGGCGCACATGCGGCGGTTTCCTTCCACCGCAATGAAATGCCCCGGGTTGCGGGGCATGGGGATGACGCCGATACGGTCTAACGGACTGATGGCGCCATGCTCCACGATGTCGCGTGCAAGTGCCTCCACCCGTTCATGGGTATAGAGCTGCGCGATGGCTGCCTCTTCGTTCTCTACCGGCTCGTGGCGATAGTTTTCCAGATCGAGATGGAGTTTGACCAGTTCTGCGCTGATTGTTTCCCACTCCGTGATAGCTGCCGATTTTTTTCTTGTCGCCATTTCGTTGCCTCCTTTATTGACCTGATCTTGTCGCGCGTGTCGGTGGTACTTGCCGCTTCGGCTTTCCGTTCTAGTCGCAGAAACCGTATATGCGGGGCCGTCCCGAAATATATGCCACTCCCGGTACGAAAATGAGGCAAGAAATTCTTCTAACGCGCCTTTCTCTTTAGAGGGAATGACGTGGCACAATCGAGGCTTCGTGGTTAGAAGAATTTGGCCTAAGTTGTTGATTTTCAACGAATATGCAGCAGCTTTGGGAGCAGAGGGTCGCGAGTTCGAATCCCGCCGCCCCGACCATCTCTTCACGATCTCTGCCCGTAGCTCAGTTGGATAGAGCAACAGCCTTCTAAGCTGTGGGTCGGGGGTTCGATCCCCTCCGGGCAGGCCAGTTTTCATGGCCGTGTTCCTCCCCCGAAAATTCCATTGATTTACCGCCTTGGCGCCGTCGAATAAGCGCCAAATGCTATCAAATTGATAACAAGTGAACTGGCTGAGTGAGCTGCAGCCAATGGCTTGCGGCCGCCTGCAGGCGTTCGGGGTAGCCGGTGGCGTAGAGCTGTAGGCTTGGCGGTGTCAGGCTGGTGGACAGTGCGTCGTGCGTTTTCAGCAGGCGCTGGGTTTGCCGGGCCACCGGCGCGCCGCTGTCGATCAGTTGCACCTGCGGCCCCAGCAGCGCACGTAGTTCGGAGATGGCGAACGGGTAGTGGGTGCAACCCAGCACCAGCGTGTCGATCTGTCCCGGTTCATGGCCAAATTGGCCGATGGCCCTTGTGTAATCAGTGCAAAGTGCTTCTGTTTTTATAGCGTCCTGGCGCTCGATGGCATCGGCCAGGCCATCGCAGGGTTGCAGAATGAATTCGCCCTGGCCCTGCAGCGCATCAAGCAGGGCGCGGAACTTGACGCTCTCCAGCGTGCCGCGTGTGGCCATGACGCCGACACGCCGGGTCTGGCTCAGCTGTGAGGCCGGCTTGAGCGCCGGCTCGACGCCGACGATCGGCAGCGTGGGGTACTGCTGGCGCAGCAGGTGAATGGCCGCGGCCGTTGCCGTGTTGCAGGCCACCACCAGCGCCTTGATGTGGTGCTGTGCCAGCAGGTGGCGCGTGATGGTCTGCGAACGGCCGATGACGTGAACTGCATCGCGCTCGCCATAGGGGGCATGGCCGCTGTCGGCCACGTAGACGAAGTCTTCGGCCGGCAGTTCGGCGCGCAGGGCCTGGAGGATGCTGAGTCCTCCAATGCCACTGTCGAAAACGCCGATCGGATGCGAGGCTTGGGTCAAGCGTTGGTGACCGAGATGCCCTTGAACTCGCCGCTGGCAATGCGCTTTTGCCACTCAGCCGGGCCGGTGATGTGGGCACTGGTGCCGCCGGAGTCCACCGCCACGGTGACAGGCATGTCGACCACGTCGAACTCGTAGATGGCTTCCATGCCGAGGTCTTCAAAGCCCACCACCTTGGCGGTCTTGATGGCCTTGCTCACCAGGTAGGCGGCGCCGCCGACGGCCATGAGGTAGGCGCTCTTGTGTTTCTCGATCGCCTTGATGGCCTCCGGGCCGCGCTCGGCCTTGCCGATCATGGCGATCAGGCCGGTCTGGCTGAGCATCATGTCGGTGAACTTGTCCATGCGGGTGGCCGTGGTCGGGCCGGCGGGGCCGACGGCCTCGTCCTTGACCGGGTCGACCGGGCCGACGTAATAGATGACGCGGTTGGTGAAGTCGACCGGCAACTTCTCGCCCTTGGCCAGCATGTCCTGGATGCGCTTGTGTGCGGCGTCGCGGCCGGTCAGCATCTTGCCGTTGAGCAGCAGGGTGTCGCCCGGCTTCCAGCTGGCCACTTCTGCCTTGGTGAGCGTGTCGAGGTTGACGCGCTTGCTCTTCTGGGTGTCAGGCGTCCAGTTGACGTTGGGCCAGAGGTCCAGGCTCGGCGCATCGAGGTAGACCGGGCCGGAGCCGTCCATCACGAAGTGCGCGTGGCGCGTGGCGGCGCAGTTCGGAATCATGGCCACCGGCTTGCTGGCGGCGTGCGTCGGGTACATCTTGATCTTGACGTCGAGCACGGTGGTCAGGCCGCCCAGGCCCTGCGCGCCGATGCCCAGTGCGTTGACCTTCTCGTGCAGTTCCAGGCGCAGCTCTTCCACCTGCGTCAGCTTCTCGCCCTTGGCGGCCTTGGCCTGCAGTTCGTACATGTCGAGGTCGTCCATCAGGCTTTCCTTGGCCATCAGCACCGCCTTCTCAGCCGTGCCGCCAATGCCGATGCCCAGCATGCCGGGCGGGCACCAGCCGGCGCCCATGGTCGGCACGGTCTTGAGCACCCAGTCGACCACGGAGTCGCTCGGGTTGAGCATGACCATCTTGCTCTTGTTCTCGCTGCCGCCACCCTTGGCGGCCACCGTCACGTCCAGCTTGTTACCCGGCACGATCTCGGTGAAGATCACTGCCGGCGTGTTGTCCTTGGTGTTCTTGCGTGCGAACTGCGGGTCGGCCACGACCGAGGCGCGCAGCGTGTTGTCCGGGTGGTTGTAGCCACGGCGCACGCCTTCGTTGATGGCGTCGTCCAGGCTGCCGGTGAAGCCTTCGAGCCGCACGTCCATGCCGATCTTCAGGAACACGTTGACGATGCCGGTGTCCTGGCAGATCGGGCGGTGGCCGGTGGCGCTCATCTTGCTGTTGGTCAGGATCTGCGCAATCGCATCCTTGGCGGCCGGGCTTTGCTCGCGCTCGTAGGCGCGCGCCAGATGGGCGATGTAGTCAGCCGGGTGGTAGTAGCTGATGTACTGCAGGGCAGCGGCGATGGACTCGATCAGGTCGGCTTGACGGATGGTGGTGGTAGACATGTTCAGGCGGATGGTTAAACGTGGTGGGTAATTTTCAGTGATCGTTCTGGTGGGTGCTGGTGAGCAGCTTGTCGGTGTAGGCGATCGCCAGTGCGCTCATCAGGAACACGATGTGGATGAGGGTCTGCCACATCAGGACCTTGACGTCGTAGTTGGCCGCGTTGATGAAGGTCTTGAGCAAGTGGATCGAGCTGATGCCGATGATGGCGGTGGCCAGCTTGACCTTGAGCACGGATGCATTCACATGGCTCAGCCATTCGGGCTGGTCCGCGTGGCCTTCGAGGTTCATGCGGCTGACAAAGGTTTCATAGCCGCCGACGATGACCATGATCAGCAGGTTGGAGATCATCACCACGTCGATCAATGCCAGCACCACCAACATGATGATGGTTTCGTTCAGCGAGGTGACACTGACCGTTTCCTTGTAGCCGATGCTGGTGACCAGTGCTTGCAGGGCGGTCTGGCTGCCGAAGGCGGCTTCCAGCAGGTGCACCAGTTCGACCCAGAAATGAAAGACATAAACACCTTGCGCAGCAATCAGGCCCAGGTACAGCGGCAACTGCAGCCAGCGGCTGGCAAAGATGAAAGCGGGCAGGGGACGCAGCGGCGCGGCTTTGGACGGTTCAGGGGGCGACATCGGGGCAATCTCGGGTTTGTATCTAGGCGAAAGATTTTAGGCTGCATTTCCATTCGGGCGAGGATTAGGTACATTGGGGCTCGGATGTCAATCAAGTCAGTGACTTGTAAGGGCAAAACCCGACATTCCGTGGCGATTCAATTTCTATTAGAGGAAACAAGCCATGAGTTCATCTTCGTCCGCCATCCAATCTGTCTTGGTCGAGAACCGGGTCTTCCCGCCGGCCGAATCGGTTGTGAAGGCCGCCCGGATCTCCGGCATGGACGGCTACAACGCCCTGTGTGCCGCTGCGGAAAAGGATTTCGAGGGTTTCTGGGCCAAGCTGGCACGCGAAAACGTGGTGTGGAACAAACCGTTCACCCGCACGCTGGACGAGTCGAATGCCCCGTTCTACAAGTGGTTCGACGACGGCGAACTGAACGCTTCGGCCAACTGCCTGGACAAGCATGTCGGCACCCCGGTCGAGAACAAGACCGCCATCATTTTTGAAGCTGACGATGGTGCGGTGACCAAGGTCACCTACAAGGAGCTGCTGGCCAAGGTGAGCCAGTTTGCCAACGCCCTCAAAGCGCAAGGCATCAAGAAGGGCGACCGCGTTCTGGTCTATATGCCCATGACGGTCGAAGGCGTGGTGGCCATGCAGGCCTGCGCCCGCATCGGTGCCACCCACAGCGTGGTGTTCGGTGGCTTCTCGGCCAAGTCGCTGCAGGAGCGCATCATCGACGCCGGCGCCGTGGCCGTGATCACCGCCAACTACCAGATGCGTGGCGGCAAGGAGTTGCCGCTCAAGGGCATCGTGGACGAAGCGCTGGCCATGGGTGGCTGCGACACCATCAAGACCGTGCTGGTCTACCAGCGCACCGCCACCGCCTGCAACATGGTGGCCGGCCGCGACAAGACGTTCACCGAAGCCCTGGCGGGCCAGAGCACCGAGTGCGCACCGGTGGCCGTGGGGGCCGAGCACCCGCTGTTCATCCTCTACACCTCCGGCTCCACTGGCAAACCGAAGGGTGTCCAGCATGCCACCGGCGGCTACCTGCTGTGGGCCAAGCTCACCATGGACTGGACGTTCGACCTGAAGTCCGACGACATCTTCTGGTGCACGGCCGACATCGGCTGGATCACCGGCCACACCTATGTGGCCTACGGCCCGCTGGCCGCCGGCGCCACGCAGATCATCTTCGAAGGCGTGCCGACCTATCCGAACGCCGGTCGCTTCTGGCAGATGATCGAGCGCCACAAGTGCACCATCTTCTACACGGCACCCACTGCCATCCGTTCGCTGATCAAGGCGGCCGAAGCGGATGCCAGCGTGCACCCGGACCGCTCTGACCTGAGCAGCCTGCGCATCCTGGGTTCGGTGGGTGAGCCGATCAACCCCGAAGCCTGGATGTGGTACTACAAAAACGTCGGCGGCGAGCGCTGCCCGATCGTCGACACCTTCTGGCAGACCGAGACTGGCGGCCACATGATCACGCCGCTGCCGGGTGCCACGCCGCTGGTGCCGGGCTCCTGCACGCTGCCGCTGCCGGGCATCACGGCCGCCATCGTTGACGAAGCGGGCAACGACATGCCCAATGGCGCGGGTGGCATCCTGGTGGTCAAGAAGCCCTGGCCCTCGATGATCCGCACCATCTGGAACGACCCCGAGCGCTTCAAAAAGAGCTACTTCCCGGAAGAGCTCAAGGGCTACTACCTGGCGGGCGACGGTGCTGTGCGCAGCGAAGACCGTGGCTATTTCCGCATCACCGGTCGTATCGATGACGTGTTGAACGTTTCCGGTCACCGCATGGGCACGATGGAGATCGAATCGGCCCTGGTGGCAAAGACCGACCTGGTGGCCGAGGCTGCCGTGGTGGGCCGTCCGGACGACCTGACCGGCGAGGCCATCTGTGCTTTCGTGGTGCTCAAGCGTCCGCGCCCTACGGGCGACGAAGCCAAGCAGATCGCCAAGGAACTGCGTGACTGGGTCGCCAAGGAGATCGGCCCGATTGCGAAACCGAAGGACATCCGCTTCGGCGAAAACCTGCCCAAGACGCGTTCTGGCAAGATCATGCGCCGCCTGCTGCGCTCCATTGCCAAGGGCGAGACGATCACACAGGACACCAGCACCCTGGAAAATCCGGCAATCCTGGATCAGCTGGGCCAAGCCTACTGATGCGCTGGCGTTGAGCGTGGTTCCTGTCTGCCCCGCAAGGGGCGGCAGTTCACGCGCAGCAACAAAAAAGCCCGCAATTGCGGGCTTTTTTGTTGTGCCGAGAGGCGATTACTTGGCGGCGAGCACCCAGGCAACCAGCTTCTTGGCTTCGGCTTCGCTCACTTGCGGGTTGGCGGGCATGGGCACCGGGCCCCAGACGCCAGCGCCACCCTTGATGACCTTGGCAGCCAGCTTGTCAGCGGCAGACTTGTCGCCAGCATACTTGGCGGCAACATCCTTGAAAGCGGGACCAACCAGCTTCTTGTCGACAGCGTGGCAAGCCATGCAGTTCTTGGAAGTGGCCAGAGCCTGGTCGGCGAAGGCGGGGGCGGTCACGGAAACAGCAGCGACCAGGGCAAACAGAGCACGTTTCATCATTTCCTCGTGGGTTGAGTTAAATTAAGTGAACAACGATATTGTAATAACTATGGTTGACCGATGCGCACGATCGGTTACACAGAAACTGGAGAAATAGGATGTATTTGCTTGGTATTGGCATTGTTTTGCTGTTGCTCAAATTCTTGGAAATCGGGCCGGTAGCGGCCTGGGACTGGTGGGTGGTGCTGGTTCCTTTCGCCTTGGCCGTTGCCTGGTGGGCCTGGGCAGATGCTTCCGGCTACACCCGGCGCAAGGCCATGGCGCGGGAGGACCAGCGCCGGCAGACCCGCATCGACCGCAGCCATGCTGCGCTGGGGACCAAAAGAAAACGGCCTTGAGGTATGCGAGAGGTTGATGCAGCCAAGCCGTTGGCATGCGCACATTGGCGGTACCTGTGTGGCGGGTATTGACATGGCCCCTCCAGCCATCGGTAAACCGCACGCTAGGCCATAATTGCAGAGGCCTTCTCACTTGTAACCACTGACTCGAAGAATCACCATGCCAGCCTATCGTTCCAAAACTTCCACTGCCGGTCGCAACATGGCAGGTGCGCGTGCACTCTGGCGCGCCACCGGCATGAAGGACGGCGACTTCAGCAAGCCCATCATCGCGATTGCCAACTCCTTCACCCAGTTCGTGCCTGGCCATGTGCATCTGAAGGATCTGGGCCAACTGGTGGCACGCGAGATCGAGGCCGCAGGTGGTGTCGCTAAGGAATTCAACACCATCGCCGTGGATGACGGCATTGCCATGGGCCACGACGGCATGCTGTATTCGCTGCCCAGCCGAGAGATCATTGCCGACTCGGTGGAGTACATGGTCAACGCCCACTGTGCCGATGCGCTGGTGTGCATCTCCAATTGCGACAAGATCACCCCCGGCATGCTGATGGCTGCCATGCGGCTGAACATCCCGGTGGTGTTCGTCTCCGGCGGCCCGATGGAAGCCGGCAAGACCAAATTGGGCGTGATCAAGCTGGACCTGATCGACGCCATGGTGATGGCCGCCGATGACAAGGTGTCCGACGAGGAGGTGGCCGAGGTGGAACGTTCCGCCTGCCCGACCTGCGGCTCCTGCTCCGGCATGTTCACGGCCAATTCCATGAACTGCCTGGCCGAAGCGCTGGGCCTGGCCCTGCCCGGCAATGGCACCATCGTTGCCACGCATGCTGACCGGGAACAATTGTTCAAGGGCGCTGGCCGCCTGGTCGTGGACCTGTGCAAACGCTACTACGAGCAGGGCGACGAGCGCGTGCTGCCGCGCTCGGTCGGCTTCAAGGCCTTCGAGAATGCGATTGCGCTGGACATCGCCATGGGCGGCTCGACCAACACCATCCTGCACCTGCTGGCGATTGCACAGGAAGCCGAGATCGACTTCACCATGAAGGACATCGACCGCATGTCGCGCACGGTGCCGCAGCTGTGCAAGGTGGCACCCAACACGAACAAGTACCACGTCGAGGACGTGCACCGCGCTGGCGGCATCATGGCCATCCTGGGCGAGCTCGACCGCGCCGGCAAGCTGCACACCGACGTGCCGACCGTGCATGCCAAGACCATGAAGGACGCGCTGGACCAGTGGGACATCAAGCGCAACCCCTCGCCCGAGGTGCAGACCTTCTACAAGGCGGGACCGGCCGGCAAGCCGACCCAGATCGCCTTCAGCCAGTCCACGCGCTGGCCCAGCCTGGATACGGACCGCGCCGAAGGCTGCATCCGCTCCATCGACCACGCTTTCTCGCAAGAGGGCGGCCTGGCCGTGCTGGTGGGCAATATTGCACAGAACGGTTGCGTGGTGAAGACCGCCGGTGTGGACGACGCCTTGCTGGTGTTCGAAGGCCCGGCCCATGTGACCGAATCGCAGGACGAGGCGGTGGCCAACATCCTGGACGACAAGGTCAAGGCCGGTGACGTGGTGATCGTGCGCTACGAAGGCCCCAAAGGTGGCCCCGGCATGCAGGAAATGCTTTACCCGACCTCGTACATCAAGTCCAAGGGCCTGGGCAAAGCCTGCGCGCTGCTGACGGACGGCCGTTTCTCCGGCGGCACCTCCGGCCTGTCGATCGGCCACTGCTCCCCCGAAGCGGCAGCCGGCGGTGCGATCGGCCTGGTACGCAATGGCGACCGCATCCGCATCGACATCCCGAACCGCCGCATCGACGTGCTGCTGTCCGACGAGGAACTGGCCAAGCGCCGCGCCGAGCAGGACGCCAAGGGCTGGAAGCCGGCGCAGCTGCGCAAGCGCAAGGTGTCAGCTGCACTCAAGGCCTACGCCAAGCTGGTGATGTCGGCCGACAAGGGCGCGGTGCGCGACCTGTCGCTGCTCGACTGACGGTTGCCCTGTTGCCGGCATGCCCGTTGCGGCGGCCGGCGACCGGGGCGGCTGAGCACAAGGCAAGGTGCCATGGTGGCGCCAAGTCGTGTTTGTGCGTGTGAGCCGGCACCCGGGGCGCTAGCCGGGGCACAATGGCGCCCATGCTGATCCACCCGCAAATCAATCCGGTCGCCCTGCAGTTGGGGCCACTCGCTGTCCACTGGTATGGCATCACCTACCTGGTGGCCTTTGCCTTGTTCATGTTCCTGGGCGTGCGCCGGCTGCGGCATGAGCCGTACGCATCGCTCAGTGGCACGCAGGCCTGGAGCCGGCGTGACGTGGAGGACATCCTGTTTCTCGGCGTCATGGGCGTGGTGATCGGTGGCCGCCTGGGTTATTGCCTGTTCTACAAGCCGGGCTACTACCTGAGCCATCCGCTGGAGATTTTCTTTGTCTGGCAAGGCGGCATGAGTTTTCATGGCGGCATGCTCGGCGTGGTGGGGGCCATGCTCTGGTTTGCCCACAGCCGCAAGAAACCCTGGTTGCAGGTGGCCGACTTCGTGGCGCCGTGTGTGCCCACCGGGCTGGCGGCTGGGCGGGTTGGCAACTTCATCAACGGCGAGCTCTGGGGCCGTGTGGCCGATCCATCCTTGCCCTGGGCCATGCTGTTCCGCGGCGCCGGCGAGGCGCCGCGCCATCCTTCGCAGGTCTACCAGTTCCTGCTCGAAGGCCTGCTGCTGTTTGTGCTGCTGTGGCTGTATGCCCGTAAGCCGCGCCGCACCGGCCAAGTGGCGGCAGCTTTCCTGTTCGGCTACGGCGTGCTGCGCTTCGTGGCGGAGTTCTTCCGCGAACCGGATGACTTTCTCGGCCTGCTGTCGCTGGGCCTGAGCATGGGGCAGTGGCTGTGCCTGCCAATGATCGTGGGCGGTATCGGGCTGTGGTGGTGGGCGAGTCGCCGGCCAGCCGCACGTTCGGCCTGAGACCGCGAGCTTCTTCAGACGAAATTCGCCTGAATCCGTTGTCAAATATGCGCCAAATGCTATAAAAAGTGTAGCTATTTGGCGCTGTGCCCTATTGCAAGCCGGTATTAGGGTTTTTCAGGATCGAATAATTACCTGTAATTATGGAAAATTACAGAAAAGGAAGGGCTCTGAGCGGGCCCATCCCGTGTCGTTCCTCAACCTGATTCGAGCCTCTCATGCGTCTGGTCCACAACTCTCTGCACGAGCGCGTCGCCGCCACGCTGCGCGAGGAGATTTTTGACGGCACCCTGGCGCCAGGCAGTTTTGTGGACGAGGTGGCCTTGTGCGAGCGCTTGAAAATTTCCCGCACACCGCTGCGCGAGGCGCTCAAGGTGCTGTCGGCCGAAGGGCTGGTGCGGCATGAGCCGCGCCGCGGCTGCTTTGTCAATGAAGTGACCGAGCAGGATCTGGATGAAATCTTTCCCGTCATTGCCCTGCTGGAAGGGCGCTGTGCCTTCGAGGCAGCCTGCAATGCCAGCGATGCCGATCTGGCCGTGCTGGAGACGCTGCACCAGAAGTTGCAGGCCCATGCGGCGGCCAAGCGCATCGTCGACTACTACCAGACCAATTTCACCATTCATGAGGCCATCATCACGCTGGCCAACAACCGCTGGCTGGCGCAGGTGATTGCGGATTTGCGCAAGATTCTCAAACTGGCGCGCTTGCAGCAGTTGCATGCGCCGGGGCGCCTGGCGCAAAGCCTGAGCGAGCATCTGGCGGTGTTTGCGGCGCTCAAGGCGCGCGACTCCGAGGGGGCGGAAGCGGCCATGCGCACGCACCTGACGCGGCAACGTGAAGCATTGCGCGAACTTGCGCGCCAACAGAAAAGCAGGAGGCTGGTATGAATGTCGCAACATCCTGGTTGGCGCGCAGCGTTTCGCAGCTGAGTCCGCGCCTGCGTGGCGTGGTTGCCACCGCCGCCAAACCCGAGCGCGATGCGGCGCTCACGCGCGAGCAGCGCCGCATGCTCAAAACCCTGCAGGCGATCGTTGACCCTCAGGTGAGCGAGGTCGAGGGCGGGCGCCGTGCACGCACCGTGGCGGCGGGCTATGCCGCGGCCACGCCTGAGCAGCGGCGCGACATGTGGTTGTTGATGAGCGAGCAGTTCGCCCCTGACGCCAAGAAGGTGGCGGCAGCGCGCGACCAGTACGACACGGCCATCGGGACGCCCGAGGAAGGGCAGGCTGAAATCCGCTTGCGCAAGGCATTGGTGTCGCCGCGCACGCGGCTGTTGCAGCGTTTTTCCGCGTTTCCCGAGGGCATGCGCTTTCTGCTCGACCTGCGCGCCGAGCTGCTGCCGCAACTCAAAGGCGAGAAACGCCTGCTGGCGCTGGATGCCGAGTTGGAGAACCTGTTTTCCACCTGGTTCGACGTCGGCTTTCTGGAGCTGCGTCGCATGAGCTGGGATTCGCCGGCCTCGCTGATCGAGAAACTCATCAAGTACGAGGCGGTGCACGACATCCGCAGTTGGGCAGACCTCAAGAACCGCTTGGACAGCGACCGCCGTTGCTACGGCTTTTTTCACCCAAGCTTGCCGGACGAGCCGCTGATCTTTGTCGAAGTGGCCTTGCTGGGCGAAATGCCGGGCAGCATCGCGCCGCTGCTGGATGAAACCGCTGCGGCATCCGACCTGACCAAGGCGACGACGGCCATTTTCTATTCCATCAGCAACACCCAGACCGGCCTGCGCGGGGTGAGCTTTGGCGATTCGCTGATCAAGCGCGTGGTCGAAACCCTGCGTGCCGAATTCCCCAAGCTCAAGACCTTCGTCACGCTGTCGCCCATTCCGGGTTTTCGCGCCTGGCTTGGCCGGCACGCCGGCGCCATGCTGGAGCGGATGGAACGCCGCGCACGCACGGAACTGCAGCGCTCGCTCGGTGGCGAGGCCTTGACGGCGGAGCTATTCCTGGCTGCGGCAGACAACGCGCGCGAGCTGGATGCCGCGTCCCCGCTGGGCCACCTTCTGATGCAATGCGCCGCGCACTACCTGGGCCAGGAGTTGCAGGATGGCAAGCCGGTCGACCCGGTGGCGCGCTTTCACCTGGGCAATGGTGCGCGAGTGGAGCGGCTCAATTGGGCTGGTGACGGCTCGCCCAAGGCGTGGAAGCAGTCTTACGGCATGATGGTCAACTACCTGTATGACCTCAAGCGTCTGGACAAGCATCGGGTGCAACTGGGGCAGGGCAAAATACCTGTGTCGGGCGAGATCGCCAAGCTGGCGTTCTGACAGCCGCGCCATTTGTTAGTTGGTTCACTAAAAAGAGGAGACAACCATGACTACGATCGACCGCGTCATTTCCAGCCGACGTGATGTGTTGCGCCTGGCGGCAGCCGGCCTGGCCGGGACTGCCCTGACCGGGCAGGCCCAATCAACCTGGCCGACCAAGCCGGTCACCTTGATCGTGCCGTTTCCAGCGGGTGGTGGGACCGACGCTTTTGCCCGTCCGCTGTCGGCCCAGTTTGCCAGGGTCACTGGCAAGCAGTTGATCATCGACAACCGCGGCGGCGCCGGCGGTACCTTGGGCGCCAGCATCGCGGCCAAGGCGCAGCCCGATGGCTACACCCTGTTCATGGGCGGCGCTCACCATGCCATCGCACCGTCGATGTACCCCAAGCTGGACTACGACCTGGAAAAGGACTTCGTGCCCTTGGTGCTGGTGGCCAACGTGCCGCAGGTGCTGGTGGTCAACCCGAAGAAGATCAATGTCGACTTCAAGGCCTTCCTGGCCATGTTGCGGCAGAACCCCGGCAAGATGAACTACGGCTCGGCCGGCAGCGGCAGCAGCCACCACCTGGCGGGTGAGTTGTTCAAGCAGCAGACGAAGACCTTCATCACCCACATTCCCTATCGCGGTGCCGGCCCGGCGCTGCAGGACCTGATTGCCGGCAATATCGACATGATGTTCGATGGCCTGGGCTCCTCGGCCTCGCACATCAAGGGCGGCCGCATCAAGGCGCTGATGGTGGCCGGAGCGAAGCGCAACCCGGCGTTCCCCGATGTGCCGTGCGCGGCCGAGTTGGGGCTGCCGGACTACACCGTGACCACTTGGTACGGCATCTGGGCACCGAAGGGCACGCCGGCCGATGTGCAGGCGCGCGCGGTGGAGGACATCCGCAAGGCCGGTATGACGGACGAGGCCAAAGCGGTCTGGGCCAACCAGGGCGCCGAGTTCGGCAACCTGACGCCGCAGCAGTTCGGCCAGTTCATCAGTGCGGAAGTCAAGCGTTGGGCCAACGTGGTCAAGCTCTCGGGCGCCAAGCTGGACTGATGCGCGCAGGGGCTCTGGCGCGTGATACCGAATGAGAGAAGTGAAGTCAAAGCGATGAGTGGCAGCATTCGATCCGAACGCCAGGGCGCACTCGCGCTGGTCACCTTGAGCCACCCAGGCAAGTTCAACGCGATGTCACGCGCCATGTGGCGCGAACTGCGCCAGGTGTTCACGGCAATCCAGGCCGAACCGGCGGTGCGCTGTGTGCTGGTGCGCGGGGAGGGCGGGCATTTCTGCGCGGGTGGCGATATTTCGGAATACCCGGACTTTCGCTTCGACGAGGCCGGCCTGCGTGATTTCCATGACAACGATGTCTGGGGTGGCCTGCAGGCCATGCTGGACTGCGATGTGCCGATCGTGGCGCAGATCGAGGGCAATTGCATGGGCGCCGGCGTGGAGATCGCCTGCTGTTGCGACATCCGCATCGCCGATGCGGCAGCCAAATTCGGCGCGCCAATTGCCCGCTTGGGTTTTCCCATGGCGCCGCGTGAGGCGGCGCTGGTGCTGCGAGAAGCGGGTGCCTTGACGACACGCGAGATGCTGCTGGAAGCGGCTGTGTTCAGCACCGATGTGATGCTGCAGCGCGGCTTTCTCAGCCGCGTGGTGTCGGGGGGGCAATGTGCCAACGAGGCCGCGGCCAGCGCCGCGCGCATCATGGCACTGGCACCCCAGGCCGCACGCCTGAACAAACAGACGCTTCGGGCATTGAATTTGCCGCTAGCCCTTGAGGGTATTGCGCCGGCAGCTTCGAATTCGATAGCAAAAATCCTTTCCCAAGCCTATGCCTACGCCGATAGCCCGGAGCATCGCGAAGGCATCAGCGCCTTCCTGCAGAAGCGACCCAGCAATTTTTCAACCTCTGAGACTTGAGCGAAGCCATGTCACAAGCCAATGCCAATCTGTTTGCCGCCTTGCGTGCGGCCTTTCCGCACAACCTGAATGCAGTCGCCATCGAGACCGACAACGGGTTGAACTACTCCTGGCGCGATCTGGAGCGCGCCACGGCCATGATGGCCAACCTGCTCAAATCGCTTGATCTGCCTGAGGGCTCGCGTATCGCGGTGCAGGTGGAGAAGTCGGTCGAGGCGGTCATGTTGTACCTGGCCACGCTGCGTGCCGGTTATGTGTTTTTGCCGCTCAACACCGCCTACCAAAGTGCCGAGATCGAGTACTTCGTCAGCAACGCCGAGCCGGCGGTGGTGGTGTGCAGCAGCAAGAACTTCGGCTGGGTCAGCAAGATCGCCTTCAAGGCCGGCACCCAGCATGTGTTCACGCTGGATGACAACCGTACCGGCTCGCTGCTGGAACGTGCTGCCCATTGTTCCGACCACCACCAGGTGGTGCCGCGTCAGGCCGATGACCTGGCCGCCATCCTCTACACCAGCGGCACCACTGGCCGCAGCAAGGGCGCCATGCTGACGCACGGCAACCTGCTGAGCAACGCCCAGGTGCTCAAGGACTACTGGGGCTGGCAGCCTGGTGACGTGCTGATGCATGTGTTGCCGATCTTCCATGTGCACGGCCTGTTCGTGGCGCTGCATGGTGCGCTGCTCAACGGCAGCAAGATGATCTGGATGGCCAAGTTCGACCCCAAGCGCGTGCTGGAGAAGCTACCTGAAGCCACGGTTTTCATGGGCGTGCCCACGCTGTATGTGCGCCTGCTGGCGGAGCATGGCCTGAACCGCGAGTCCACACGCAACATGCGCCTGTTCGTCGCGGGTTCGGCGCCGCTGCTGATCGAGACCTTTGTCGCCTGGCAGCAGCGCACCGGCCACACCATCCTGGAGCGCTACGGCATGAGCGAAACCATCATGCTGACGTCCAACCCCTACAAGTCCAAGGACGGTGAGCGCCGCGGCGGCACGGTGGGCTTTCCCTTGCCCGGCGTCAGCCTGCGGGTGCAGGACGATGCCGGCCAACCGGTGCCGGTGGGCGAGATCGGCGGCATTCAGGTCAAGGGCCCCAATGTGTTCAAGGGCTACTGGCGCATGCCGGAGAAGACGAAGGAAGAGTTCACCGCCGACGGCTACTTCAAGACCGGTGATGTCGGCAAGATCGACGAGCGCGGTTACGTGACCATCGTCGGTCGCAGCAAGGACCTGATCATCAGCGGCGGCTACAACGTCTACCCGGCCGAGATCGAGGGCTACATCAACGAATTGCCGGGCGTGGCGGAGAGCGCTTTGGTCGGGGTGCCGCATCCCGATTTCGGTGAGGTGGGTGTGGTGGCGGTGGTGCGCAAGTCCGGCGTGGCGCTTGATCCGGATCACATCATTGCCAAGCTCAAGTCGCAGCTGGCCAATTTCAAGATTCCGAAGCGCTGCTTCGTGGTCGACGAGTTGCCGCGCAACACCATGGGCAAGGTGCAGAAGAACCTGCTGCGCGAACAGTACAAGCACCTGTTCTACTGAGCCGGTGCGCGCCGTCTCGGCGGCGCCATGAAAAAAGGCCCACCCCGGAAGGGGTGGGCCTTTGTCTTGCGCCAGGCGCTTGAGCGATTCGCTTAGCGCAGCACCAGCACCGGCACGTGCGAGTGCGTCAGCACCTGTTGCGTCTCGCTGCCCAGCAGCAGGCGCTTGATGCCCTTGCGGCCGTGCGAAGCCATGACGATCAGGTCGCATTTGTGTTTCTTGGCGGCAGCGATGATGGCCTCGCTCACCAGGTCCGACTTGGCCGTGACGGCCTTGACCTTGACGCCTTTGCCCAGGGCGGTCTTGCTCACGGCATCCACGATCGATTGACCGTGTTCAGCCCATTGCTTTTCGACGCGGGCGATGTCGCTGGCCGGCAGGGCCAGGCCACCTTCAAAATAGCTTTGCGGGTAACGCGGGATCACCTTCAGGGCGACCAATTCGGCGCCGGTGAGCTGGGCCATGGCAATGGCGCTGCTCACAGCTTTCTTGGACAGGGTGGAGCCATCGGTGGCAACGAGGATTCTTTGGTACATGAGGTGATCTCCGTGTTGTGCGAAACGGATTCTAGATTACTACGTTCACTTCTGTTATCGTCTTGATCCAAATCAAGACAGAGGCGGGTGCTGCCCGATACGCTTGAGCACTATGCAAACAGCAAGTCTTGCCGCGACGTTCTTGCCGGAACGCAAAAGGGCAGAAGTTGCCGAGCCGCTCGTGGACTCAGCCCCGGCCGGCCTTGGCCTGCTTGACGATCCGCAGGAGTGGTCGGCTTTCAGCCGGCCGGTTGAAGGCCAGGCCGACTGCTGGGAATCCCATCTGGTCATCGAAGGCATGCACTGTGCCGCCTGTGCGCTGACGGTCGAGGACGCCTTGCTTGGTGTTCCCGGCGTGGCCAGTGCCAGTGTCAGCGCGGGCAGTCACCGCGCCCGTGTGGTCTGGCAGGCCGATGCCGTGCAGCCTTCGGGTTGGATGCAGGCGGTGCTCAAGGCCGGTTACCGTGCCGTGCCGGCCAATGACGCCTTCGCCAACCAGCGTCGCCGCCAGGAAACCCGCAAGGCGCTGTGGCGCTGGTCGGTGGCCGGGCTGTGCATGATGCAGGTGATGATGTACGCGTGGCCGGCCTATGTGGCACTGCCGGGCGACCTCTCGGCCGAGATGGAGCAGTTGCTGCGCTGGGCCTCCTGGGTGCTGACACTGCCGGTCATGCTCTTTTCCTGTGGCCCCTTCTTTTCTGCCGCGCTACGCGATGTGGCGCAACGTCGCATCAGCATGGACCTGCCCGTGGCGCTGGGCATGGGCATCACCTTTGTGGTCAGCACGGCAGGCACCTTCGACCCGCAGGGCATTTTCGGGAAAGAGGTGTACTTTGATTCCCTGACCATGTTTGTTTTCTTCTTGCTCACCGGTCGCTGGCTGGAGTTGCGGTTGCGCGACCGCACCGCCGGTGCCCTGGATGCCTTGATGAATCGCCTGCCCGACAGCGTTGAGCGCCAGCGTGCCGACGGGGGATTCGAACGCGTTGCGGTGCGCCGGCTGCAGGCGGGGGATGTGGTGCGCATCCTGCCGGGCGAGGCTTTTCCGGCGGACGGCACGGTGCTGCAGGGGCAGACATTGGCCGACGAGGCGCTTCTCACAGGGGAGTCGCGGCCGATTCCCCGGGGTGTGGGCGAGGCCGTCATTGCCGGCAGTCACAACCTGGCCGCGTCAGTGCTGGTGCTGGTGGACCGCACCGGAGCCGATACCCGTTTTGCCCAGATCGTGGCACTGATGGAGCAGGCGGCCAGCAGCAAGCCGCAGCTGGCGCAGCGGGTGGACCGTCTGGCCAAACCGTTTTTGGTGGGCGTTTTGCTGGCGGCCGCGGGCGCCGCGGCCTACTGGTGGGCACGCGATCCCGGTCATGCGCTGATGGTGGCGGTGGCTGTATTGGTGGTGACCTGTCCCTGCGCCTTGTCGTTGGCGACGCCAGCGGCCATGCTGGCTGCGGCCGGGAGGCTGGCGCGCCATGGCGTGCTGGTGCGCAGGCTGGGCGGCTTGGAGGCATTGGCGCAAGTCGATATGGTGGTGTTTGACAAGACCGGCACCCTGACGCGTGACGCCATGGTGCTGCAGTCCATCCGGACCCGACCCGGCGTGACCGATGAACAGGCGCTGGCCATGGCCATGGCGTTGGCGCAACAGTCGCTGCACCCAGTGTCGCGCGCCCTGGCTGCAGCCGGGCAGAGCAGGGGACTGTTGGCCCAGCCGTCAAGCGATGTGCGCGAACTGGCTGGCCAGGGGTTGGTCGGCCAGCTGGTGTCGCCTGCGTCGACAGGGCCGGCGTACGAGGTACGGTTGGGTTCTTCCCGTTTCTGCGGTGTCAACGAGCCGGTACCGCAAGGGCCGCACGCGTGTCTGAGTGATGCGCAGGGCTGGCTGGCCACGTTTGAGTTCGGCGAGGACATCCGGCCCGATGCGCTCAGCACCGTGGCGGCCTTGCAGGCTTCGGGGATTGAGGTGCAGATCCTGTCCGGCGATGGCGAGCAGGCGGTGGCTCGAGTGGCATCGCAACTCGGCATCCAGCAGGCGCGTGGCGGCTGCACGCCGCAGGACAAGCTGGCCTTTCTTCACATCGCGCAGCAGAATGGCAAGCACGTGGCAGTAGTGGGGGACGGTCTGAACGACGGGCCAGTGCTGGCTGGCGCCCATGTGTCGTTTGCCGTTGGCCACGCCGTGCCGCTGGCCCGCGCGCAAGCTGATTTTGTGGTGCTGGGCGAGCGGCTGGCCAGTGTCGGGCAGTCGCTGCAGTTGGCGCGCCGCACCATGGGGGTCGTGAACCAGAATCTGTGGTGGGCGGTGGCCTACAACGCCGTCTGCGTGCCGCTGGCAGTGGTCGGCTGGCTTCCCGCTTGGCTGGCGGGCCTCGGCATGGCGTCGAGTTCTCTGTTGGTGGTGCTCAATGCCCTGCGCTTGGCTGGTCGCTGGCGTCACACGAAGGTAACCTGATGGACATACTCTATTTGCTGATTCCGCTCTCGGTCATTCTGGTGTTTTTCATCCTCGGCGGCCTGTGGTGGGCCATCGAGCGTGGCCAATTTGAGGACATCGAGGCCGAAGGCGAGCGGATTTTGCGGGATTCTTGAGAGCGGTTGATATGAGTCAAATGGATTCCGAGAACTTTGTTACAGACTTGATAGCGGACAACTAAGAAAAGAGGTGCACATGACATTTGCAAACACAAAAGCCACTGTCTACAACGACACCGTTGTACGACAGTTCGCCATCATGACGGTGGTATGGGGGGTGGTGGGCATGTTGGTTGGCGTGATCATCGCCGCCCAGCTGACTTGGCCCGAACTCAATCTGGGCATTTCATGGCTGAGCTACGGTCGCCTGCGACCGTTGCATACCAATGCCGTGATCTTCGCCTTTGGCGGTTGCGGCCTGTTTGCCGCCGCCTACTACGTGGTTCAGCGAACCTGTCAGGTGCGCATCTTCAGCGACAAGCTGGCTGCCTTCACCTTCTGGGGCTGGCAACTGGTGATCCTGCTGGCCGCCATTTCCCTGCCGCTGGGTTACACCTCCGGCAAGGAGTACGCCGAGCTGGAGTGGCCGATTGACATCCTGATCACGCTGGTCTGGGTCGCGTTTGCCGTCGTGTTCTTTGGCACGGTGGGCACCCGTAAGGTCAAGCACATTTATGTCGCCAACTGGTTCTTCGGCGCCTTCATCATCGCCGTGGCCCTGCTGCACCTCGTCAACAGCGCAGCCATCCCGGCCGGTTTCCTCAAGTCCTACTCGGCCTATGCCGGCGTGCAGGATGCCATGGTGCAATGGTGGTACGGCCACAACGCGGTGGGCTTCTTCCTGACGGCCGGCTTCCTGGGCATGATGTACTACTTCATCCCGAAGCAGGCTGAGCGTCCTGTGTACAGCTATCGCCTGTCCATCGTCCACTTCTGGGCCCTGATCTTCACCTACATGTGGGCGGGTCCGCACCACCTGCACTACACCGCACTGCCGGACTGGACTCAGTCGGTCGGCATGGTGTTCTCGCTCATCCTGCTGGCTCCCAGCTGGGGTGGCATGATCAACGGCATCATGACCCTGTCGGGCGCTTGGCACAAACTGCGTGACGACCCGATCCTGCGCTTCCTGATCGTGTCCCTGTCCTTCTACGGCATGAGCACGTTCGAAGGCCCGATGATGTCGATCAAGACCGTCAACGCCCTGAGCCACTACACCGACTGGACCGTGGGCCACGTGCACTCCGGCGCCCTGGGCTGGGTGGGCTTGGTCACCATGGGTTCCATGTACTACCTGATTCCGCGCCTGTTCGGCCAGAAGCAGATGTACAGCGTCAAGGCCATTGAAGTTCACTTCTGGACCGCCACCATCGGCATCGTGATCTATATCGCTGCCATGTGGATTGCCGGTGTGATGCAGGGTCTGATGTGGCGCGCCATCAACACGGACGGTACGTTGACCTACACCTTCGTCGAGTCGGTCAAGGCCACCTTCCCGTTCTATGTGCTGCGTCTGCTGGGTGGTCTGCTCTACCTGGGTGGCATGCTGGTCATGCTCTGGAACGTGATCAAGACGGCCACTGCCGGCCGCTCGGTCAACGTCACCATCCCGGTCGCTGCGTCTCACGCATAAGAAGAAGGAAACCATCATGGCAAACCACAACACGAGCGGCGGCATGTCGCACGAGAAAATCGAGACCAACAACTTCCTGATGATCGTTCTCATCTTGTTGGTTCTGTTGGTCGGCGGTCTGGTCGAGATCGTGCCGCTGTTCTTCCAGAAGTCCACCACCGAGCCGATCAAGGGCATCCGGCCCTACACGGCACTGCAACTGGCCGGGCGCGACATCTACACCCGCGAAGGCTGCTACAACTGCCACTCGCAGATGATTCGCCCGTTCCGTGCCGAGACCCTGCGCTATGGCCACTACTCGGTGGCTGGCGAGTCGGTCTACGACCACCCGTTCCAGTGGGGCAGCAAGCGCACCGGTCCTGACCTGGCGCGTGTCGGTGGCCGCTACAGCGATGAGTGGCACCGCATTCACCTGAACAATCCGCGGGATCTGGTGCCCGAGTCCAACATGCCGGCCTACCCCTGGCTGCTCAAGGACACGGTGGACGCCTCGGTCATGCCGGCGCACATGAAGGCTCTGCGGACGGTGGGCGTGCCCTACACCGATGAGCAGATCGCCAAATCTGTGGAGGAGGTCAAAGGCAAGACGGAAGTCGAAGCACTGATCGCCTATCTGCAGGTTCTGGGTACGGCCCTCAAGTAAGACGGGAGATCACATCATGGATGTCAATACCCTTCGTTCCATTGCCACCGTGGCCAGCTTCATCACATTCATCGGCATCGTGCTGTGGGCGTGGTCCAAGCGTAATGCCGCCGATTTCGAGCAGGCCGCCATGCTGCCGTTCGAACAGGAATAACGAGCCGTCAAAGGAAGAAAAATGAGCGACTTTACAAGCAACTTCTGGTCGGTCTACGTTACCGTTATCACTGTCGTGGGCATTGCCGCCTGTCTGCTGCTGCTGTGGTTCAGCGGCAAAGCCAAGGCCATGACCTCGAACGACAACACGACCGGCCACGTCTGGGACGGTGATCTGCGCGAGATGAACAACCCCCTGCCACGCTGGTGGGTGTGGCTGTTCGTTATCACGATTGTCTTCAGCGCGGTCTACCTTGCCATGTACCCGGGTCTCGGCACGAGCGCCGGCAAGCTGGGCTGGACTCAACAAGGCCAGTACGAGGCTGAAATGAGCAAGGGCGCCAAGGAAGTGGCACCGTTGTATGCCAAGTTTGCCGGCATGTCGCCGGAAGACATGTCCAAGGACCCCCAGGCCATGGGCATCGGCGAACGCGTGTTCATGAACAACTGTGCTCAGTGCCACGGCTCGGATGCACGCGGCAGCAAGGGCTTCCCGAACCTGACCGATGGCGACTGGCTGCATGGCGGCACACCGGACAAGATCAAGGAAACCTTGACCAAGGGCCGCATCGGCAACATGCCGCCCATGGCGGCTGCCGTGGGCACGCCGGACGATGTGAAGAATGTGGCGCACTACGTGCTGAGCCTGTCGGGCAGCCCGCATGACTCCCTGCGTGCTTCGTTGGGCAAGGCCAAGTTCGGTGCCTGCGCCGCCTGCCACGGCATGGACGGCAAGGGTAACCAGGCTCTGGGCGCCCCCAACCTGACCGATGACATCTGGTTGCATGGTTATGGCGAGAATGCCATTGTTGCCATGATCAACAACGGCAAGGTCAATCAGATGCCGGCCCAGGAAGGTAAGCTGAGCGAAAGCCAGATCCAGGTGCTGACATCGTATGTCTGGAGCCTGTCCAACGGCGCTAAAGTGGCGGCCAAGTAAGCAGCAATCCGACCGGAGTTGTTTTGAACCATCCTGACAGCGCAGACAGAAAGATCATTCCCATCGTTTCGCAAGAGGTGACGTCATCCGATGCGGACGATGCGGAGATGGTTTCTTTGTACCAGGCGCACAAGAAAGTCTATCCCCGCAGTGTTTCCGGCCTGTTCGCACGCTGGCGCTGGGGGATGGTGTTCCTGACGCAACTGGTGTTCTACGGTTTGCCGTGGTTGGAGTGGGGACAGCGCCAGGCGGTGCTGTTCGATCTCGAAGCGCGGCGGTTCTACATCTTCGGTCTGGTCCTGTACCCGCAGGACTTCATCTATTTGACGGGCCTGCTGGTCATCTCAGCGCTGTCGCTGTTTCTTTTCACGGCGGTAGCAGGCCGCCAATGGTGCGGCTACGCCTGCCCACAGACGGTTTACACCGAGATATTCCTGTGGATCGAGCGCAAGATCGAAGGTGACCGCAGCGCACGGATGCGGCTCGACAACGCGCCGATGTCCTTCAAGAAGTTCTCCATCAAGAGTGCCAAGCAGATCGCCTGGATTTCGGTTGCGCTGTGGACCGGCTTCACGTTTGTCGGCTATTTCTCGCCCATCCACGAGTTGGGACGGTCCTTCGTGTATGCCACGCTGGGGCCGTGGGAAATCTTCTGGGTCTTTTTCTATGGTTTTGCCACCTATGGGTTCGCCGGTTACATGCGCGAGCAGGTGTGCAAATACATGTGTCCCTACGCTCGTTTCCAGAGCGCCATGTTTGACAAGGACACGCTGATCGTTTCCTACGACGAGAAGCGCGGTGAGCCGCGGGGTGCCCGCTCGCGCAAGGCCGACCCCCAGGCTTTGGGACTGGGAGCCTGCATCGATTGCACCCTGTGCGTGCAGGTGTGCCCCACCGGCATCGATATCCGCAAAGGGCTCCAATACGAGTGCATCAGTTGCGCGGCGTGCATCGATGTCTGTGACGACGTCATGGACAAGATGAACTATCCGCGTGGCCTCATCAAGTACACGACGCAGAACTCGGTTCAGTTGGGCTGGACACGTTCCCAGACCTTGCGCCATGTGCTGCGGCCCCGCGTGCTGATTTACACCAGCATCCTGCTGGCCATCAGTCTGGCAATGCTGGTCAGCCTGGCAACGCGCACGCCGCTGAAGGTGGATGTGGTGCGCGACCGCGGGGTGATGGCGCGCATCGTCTCCGGCGGCATGATCGAGAACGTGTATCGCCTGCAGGTCATGAACGCGACCGAGACCGTTCAGCGTTACAAGATCACAGTGGCGGGCTTACCCGGTCTGCAGCTGGCCTCAGACCAGGATTCGCTGGTGACCGTTGACCCTACCGAGGCGCGCTGGGTTGTGATTCGGGCCCAGCTGCCTTATGAGGCGGCGGCTCCCGGGTCGCATCCCATTCATTTCGAGATCGCAGCGCAGGATGCACCCGCGCATGTGAGCGAAAAATCCGTGTTTCTGGTGCCGCGTTAAGGAGTACGTATGAGCAAGAGCGCCCATTTGGTGGCCCAGCCCTGGTGGAAGTTCGGTCACGTCTGGCTGGTGCTGGCCGGCCCCGCGGTGGTGGTGGTGGCCGGTTTCTTCACCTTGTATCTGGCCATTCGCACCCCCGACCCGGTGGTGAGCGAGGATTACTACCGTCAGGGCATCGAAATCAATAAAACCCTGGAGGCCGATCCCAGCAGCCTGGCGCCGGCGATCCAGGCGCGCAACCATGCCGCCACAGGCGTGGCGCCCGCTGCCAAGCCGTCGCCCAAGCCCTGATTACACTCAGGCTATCAGGAGACAAGCATGAACATGCAAAAAATGATGTGGATAGCCTGGCCAGCCTTTCTGGTGGCAGGTGTGCTGGAGATGCTGGTGTTTGCCATGGTCGATCCGCAGGATCTGCACTGGTTCGGTCAACCGGTGACCTTGTCGCGCCAAGGCGTCTACACGCTGGCGTTTTTTGTGTTCTGGGTGATGACCATGCTCTCCAGCGGACTCACCGCGCTGCTGGCCATGTCACCCTTTGAAGTCAATCAATGCCCGCTACCGGCCACGGAGCGCCCGGAGGGTTGCCCCAAGCAGGAGACTTGCTGCTAAGGTCGCTGCGACCTCAGTGGCATTCCTGGTGGTTGACGATCAGGGACAGGGCATCGGTGTCAAGAATGCGCACATGGCGCTGCTTGACCTCGACGATGCCATCTTCCACAAACTTTGAGAACGTTCGGCTCACGGTCTCCAGCTTGAGACCCAGGTAGCTGCCGATCTCCTCGCGCGTCATGCGCAGGACCAGTTCGGACTGCGAGAAACCGCGTGCGTGCAGGCGTTGCACCAGATTCAGCAGGAAAGCGGCCAGGCGCTCTTCGGCGCGCATGCTGCCCAGCAGCAGCATGACGCCGTGCTCGCGCACGATCTCGCGGCTCATGATCTTGTGGACGTGGCGTTGCAGACCATTGATCTCGCGCGACAGGTCCTCAATCCGATCGAAGGGCATGACGCAGACTTCGGCGTCTTCCAGTGCCACCGCATCGCAGGTATGGTGATCATTCACGATGCCATCCAGGCCGATGATCTCGCCTGCCATCTGAAAGCCGGTCACCTGGTCGCGGCCATCCTCGGAGGCGACGCAGGTCTTGAAGAAGCCGGTGCGGATGGCGTAGAGCGAACTGAACTTCTCGCCATTGCGGAACAGCGAGGTGCCGCGCTTGATCTTCCGGCGGTTGGCAACCACGTTGTCCAGGCGGTCAATCTCTTCGGGGCTCAGCCCCATGGGCATGCACAGTTCGCGCAGGTTGCAGTTCGAGCAGGCAACTTTGATCGTTTGCGGGTTCATAGCCTGTATTTTGACATCAGCCATCGCAGCATCTCCTGGTTTCCCCTGGCTCAGCCCCATACCTTACCAGTATTTGATGCACATCAAGATGGGATTTGCGCTTTGCGGGCACATTGAGCATCAGTCGAGGACCCCCCATGAATGCCGAAACCGTTGAGCCTGTATCTCCTGAGTTGTTGCGTCGTTATGACGTGGCGGGGCCGCGCTATACCTCCTATCCGACGGCAGACCGCTTTGTCGAGGCCTTCACGGCGAACGATTACGTGCAAGCCCTGCAGCAGCGCCGTTCGGGTGCGGCGGCCCTGGTGCTGCCGCTGTCGCTGTATGTGCACATTCCGTTCTGCGAATCCCTGTGCTACTACTGCGCCTGCAACAAGATCATCACCAAGCACCATGACCGTGCGGCCGAGTATCTGCGCTACCTGAGTCGCGAGGTGGATCTGCACACCGCCCAGTTGGGCGTCGGGCAGACGGTGTCGCAGCTGCACCTGGGTGGCGGTACGCCGACCTTCCTCAGCGATGCCGAGTTGCGTGAACTCATGGCCATGCTGCGGCGCAGCTTCACGCTGACGCCCGGCGGCGAGTACTCGATCGAAGTCGATCCGCGCACCATTGATGCCAGCCGGCTCGATACGCTGGCCGAGCTCGGTTTCAACCGGTTGAGCTTTGGGGTTCAAGATTTCGATCCCGCCGTGCAGAAGGCGGTGCACCGTGTGCAGCCGGCCGAGCAGGTGTTTGCCTTGGTCGAAGCCGCGCGCGCCCGGGGGTTCGAATCGGTCAACGTGGATCTGATCTACGGCCTGCCGCAGCAGACGCCGGAATCGTTCACGCGCACGCTCAAGCAGGTCACCGAGTTGCGGCCGGACCGTATTGCGTTGTATGCCTATGCGCACCTGCCGGAGCGCTTCAAGCCGCAGCGGCGCATTGCCACCACCGAATTGCCGGGGGCCGCGGCCAAGCTGTCCATGCTGTCGAATTCGCTGGCGACCTTCATGGGGGCCGGCTACGTCTATGTGGGCATGGATCATTTTGCCCTGCCCAACGATGCCTTGGCCATCGCCAAGCGGCAGGGGCGCCTGCATCGCAATTTCCAGGGCTACAGCACTCAGCCCGACTGCGACCTGATTGCCCTGGGCGTGTCGTCCATTGGCCGGATTGGCGCGACCTACAGCCAGAACGCCAAGACGCTGGAAGAGTATTACGACGCCATCGACCACGGGCGCTTCGCCGTGGTGCGCGGGCTGGCCTTGTCGCGCGATGACCTGGTGCGCCGCGCCGTCATCATGGCCCTGATGTGCCAGGGCGAGGTGCTGTTCGAATCCATCGAGCTGGCCTACCTGATCGATTTCCGCAGCTATTTTGCTGCCGAGATGGAAACCTTGCAGAACCTGGTGGAGCAAGGGCTGGTGACGGTGGACGACAGCGGCGTCCAGGTCACGGCCAATGGCTGGTTCTTCGTGCGGGCCGTGGCCATGGTGTTCGACCGCTATTTGCAGGCCGACCGCAACCGCGCGCGCTTCTCCAAGATCATCTGAGGATGCATCTGGAGTTGCTCTAGACTCGGCGCATGCAGACATCACTTGCCGTCACGGCCCTGCTCATGGGGCTGGCGGGCGGCCCCCACTGTATTGCCATGTGTGGCGCCGCCTGTGCCGGCATCGGCCAGGCCGCCGGTGCCCACAAGAATGCGGCCATGTGGACGTTCCAGTTGGGGCGCATCATCGGCTATGCCATCCTCGGCGGGCTGGCCGCCGCATCCATCCAGGGGCTGGGCTGGCTCACCATCCAGTCCTCGGCTCTGCGTCCGGTCTGGAGCCTGTTCCACGTGGCCGCTCTGTTGCTGGGGCTGCTGCTGCTGTGGAAGGCGCAGCAGCCGATCTGGCTGGAGAGCGCCGGGCGCAGGCTGTGGGCCGGTGCCCGCGCGCTGGCCGCCGGGCGGGGCCACGGTGCCCCGCTGGTGATCGGCATGCTGTGGGCCTTGCTGCCCTGTGGCCTGCTGTACTCGGCCCTGCTGGTGGCGGCCATGACCAGCCATCCGCTGGAAGGCGCCGCGGTGATGGCCTTGTTTGCTCTCGGTACCAGTGTCTCGATGATGGCCGGCCCTTGGCTGTGGCTGCGCCTGCGCGGCCAACCCGGTGCCGGGGATTGGGGCGTGCGGCTGGCGGGGCTGGCGCTGGCGGCCAGTTCGGCCTGGGCTTTGTGGATGGGGCTGGTGCACAACACGGCGCCCTGGTGCGTGACCCCCGGCGCCTGAGGGAATAGGGGCGGGCGCTATCATGGCGCCATATGGCGACTTCACCATGCGGGATTTCGGCGCAGCTTCCGGCGGATGAGGTGACGCGCCTGCAGTCGCTCGAGTCTTTCCGGATTCTGGACAGCCTGCCCGAGCAGTCCTACGACGACATCGTCACGCTGGCCTCGCATATCTGCGGTGTTCCGATTGCGTTGATCAGCCTGATCGACAGCGAACGCCAGTGGTTCAAGGCCAAGGTGGGGGTTGAGGTGCAGCAGACGCCGCGTGAACAGGCCTTCTGCGCCCATGCCATCCTCAATCCAGCGGACATCATGGAAGTCCCGGATGCGACGCTTGACCCGCGCTTCGCCAACAACCCGCTGGTCACCGGTGAGCCAGGAATCCGTTTTTATGCCGGGGCGCCGCTGGTCACACCGTCCGGCAGCGCGCTGGGTACGCTGTGCATCATCGACCGGGTGCCACGCCGCCTGACACCCCCGATGGCCAAGGCCCTCAAGGCGCTGGCGCGGCAAGTCGTCCGCCTGCTGGAATTGCGGCGGGCCTTGGCCGAGCTGGAAACCCTGGCGCAAGCGCAGCAGGAGCGACAGCAGCAACTGGAGGCCACCCAGAGGCGGCTGGACCAGGTGATTTTGGAATTGGCCCAGCAAACCATGACCGATTCGCTGACAGGACTCAAGAACCGGCGGGCCTTTGATCAGATTCTGAGGGAGGATTCGTCACGCATGGCGCGCACGCAGTCCTCGCTGGCCTTGATCCTGCTCGATATTGATGGTTTCAAGGCGTTCAATGACGAATTCGGCCATGTCAGCGGCGACGAGGCTTTGCAGCAACTCGCCCGCGTGCTGCAATCGCAGGCCCGGGCTTACGACCGGGTGGCCCGTTACGGTGGTGAAGAGTTTGCCATCGTTTTGCCGGACACCAGCATGGCGGAAGCGCTGGGCGTGGCCGAGCGCATCCGCCAGGAAGTGCAGGATGCCCATTGGCCGCATCGGCCGGTCACAGTCAGCCTGGGGGTGGCAGCCGCGCGTGCCAGCCAGGACAGCCTCACCCTGGTCGCGCGTGCCGACAAGGCGCTTTACCAGGCCAAGGCGACGGGGCGCAATTGCGTGGTGAGTGACGCCGAAGTCGCCTGAGCCGGCCGTTCACGGGCTGGGATAATCCGCGTCATGCCTTTGAAGAAGCCCGTTGCCCCTGAGCGCTGGCGCATGTCGGTTGCGCCCATGTTGGATTGGACTGACCGCCATTGCCGTTATTTCCACCGCCTGCTGACCCGCCAGAGCCTGCTGTACACCGAGATGGTCACCACCGGTGCGCTGCTGCATGGGGATGTGGCGCGCCATCTGCGCTTCAACGCGGAAGAACATCCCGTGGCGTTGCAGCTGGGGGGGAGCGAGCCGACCGACTTGGCCCGTTGTGCCGCGCTCGGTGAGCAGTGGGGCTACGACGAGATCAACCTGAACTGCGGCTGCCCGAGCGAGCGTGTGCAGCGCGGTGCCTTCGGTGCCTGCCTGATGGCCGAGCCGCGACTGGTGGCAGATTGCGTCAAGGCCATGGTGGATGTGGTCTCGGTGCCGGTCACGGTCAAGCACCGCATCGGCATCGACAAGACCGAGAGCTACGACTTTGTGCGCGACTTTGTGGGGGCGGTCGCCGAGGCTGGCTGCGACGTGTTCATCGTCCATGCGCGCAATGCCTGGCTCAAGGGGCTGTCGCCGAAGGAAAACCGTGAGGTGCCGCCGCTGCGCTATGAGCTGGTGCACCAGCTCAAGCGCGAGTTCCCGCAGTTGACCATCGTCGTCAACGGCGGCATCAACACGGGGGCGCAGGTCACGGCGCAACTGGCGCAGCTCGACGGCGTGATGGTCGGGCGCGAGGCCTATCACAACCCCTGGTGGCTGGCCGAATGGGACGAAGCGTTTTACGGCGCCGCGCCGTCGGGCCTGACGCGCGAGGCGGCGGAAGCGCAGATGGTGGATTACATGGAACGCGAGGCGGCCGAGCATGGCACGCCCTGGTATGCCATCGCCCGCCACATGCTGGGCCTGCGCCATGGGCTGGCGGGCGCACGGCGCTGGCGCCAGGTCTGGAGCGACCACAAACTCAAGACTCGGCCGCCGCGCGAGGTCATGGCACTGGCGCACGAGGCGGTGCCGAAGGCGGCCTGACTATCGGGGTTTGGAGAGAAATCGGGGCTATCTCCTCGCCGATAATGCGCCGACAGCCATAAAAATAATAGCAATCGGCGCTGCTTCCTCGGCAGGTTCTGCCCACAGGCCCACTGGCCGGCGTTCGGCTGTTCAGCCGTTCAGCGAGCGCCCGGCTTCTGGTACAGCAACTCGATCTGCGCACCGAAGTGGCCCATCAGATTGTTGCGCTTGAGCTTGAGCGTCGGGGTCATGAAGGTGTTGTCAATCGTCCAGGGCTCCAGCGTCAGGGTCACGGCGCGCGGCACGGCGTAACGCGCAAAGCTCGACGTCACCTGCTCGATACGCGCCAGCGCGGCCTTTTGCGCATCCGGGTGGCTCAGGCTTGCGGCGTCATCCGGGTCGAGGCCCAGTTCTTCGGCCAGGCGGCGCCATTCGTCGCGCTGCACCACCGCCACGCAGGCGATGAAGGGGCGCTGCTCACCGACCACGAACACCTGCTCGAACAGCGGGTCCGAGGTGATGGCCAGTTCCAGGTCACCCGGCGGGACTTTTTCGCCGGTGGAGGTCACGATGATCTCCTTGATACGCCCCAGGATGCGAATACGGCCGTCGCGGATCTCGGCCTGGTCGCCCGAGGCCAGCCAGCGGTCGACCGACAGAATGCGCTCGGTGTCTTCGGGGCGTTTCCAGTAGCCCTTCATGACGGACGGCCCGCTCACGAGCAGTTCGCGGTTGGCGCCGATCCGGACTTCAACCCCGGGCAGCGCCCGGCCCACCGTGACCGGGTCGTTGTCGGTCAGGGTGTTCACGGCCACCACCGGCGAGGTTTCGGTCATGCCGTAGCCTTGCAGCAGTGGCAGGCCCAGGCCGAGGAAGCAGCGGGCGATCGTCGGCGACAGGGGCGCACCGCCGCTGACGGCCACGCGCACGCGGCCGCCGAACTGCGCCAGCAGGGGCTGGGCCACCAGGCGCTGCAACAGGCTCCAGGGCAGCAGGCGCCAGAGACCGGCGGCCCGCTCTTCTTCCGGTCGCGGGGGCAGCAAGCCCTGGCCGGCCCGGAAGCGGCGCCAGCCCACGGCCTGCGCCGCCTCGAACAGGCGGATCTTGATGGGTGAGGGGGAGACCTTCTCCAGCAGCTTGGCATAGACCCGCTCGTAGATGCGGGGCACCGAGATCAGCACCGTCGGGCGCACGATCTTCAGGTCTTCCGCCAGCAGCGCCACCGAGCGCGCATACGCCACGCAACTACCAGCCGCGATCGGCAGGTAGTAGCCAGCCGTGCGCTCGAAGGTGTGCGACAGCGGCAGGAAAGACAGGAAGACGTCTTCTTCGGTGGGCGTGACGCGCGCCAGCACGGCCTTGACGTTGGCCACCACGTTGCGGTGCGACAGCATGACGCCCTTGGGTTTTCCGGTGGTGCCAGAGGTGTAGACGATAGCCGCCAAATCCTCGGGGCCCGGCGGCGTGGCCAGGCTGACATCGGCCTGGCCACGGGCCAGCCAGTCGGCCAAGGCGACCACCGACGGGTTGTCGGTGGCGGCGGGCAGGGGGCTGTCCACATCGGTCACCACCACGGTACGCAGTGCCGGCAGTGGGGTGCCCACGCCGCGAATCTTTTCCCATTGCTCGGTGGACGACACCATGAGCAGCGAGGCTTCGCAGTCGGCCAGGATGTAGGCAATGCTGCCGGGGTTGTCGATCGCGTGCAAGGGCACCGGCACGGCGCCCTGGGCCAGGGTGGCCTGGTCGATGCTCATGGCATTCAGCCCATTGGGCAGCAGGATGGCCACGCGGGCGCCGACCGGCAACTGGCTGGCCGCCAGGGCGCGCTGCCATTGCTTCACCCGTTCCTGGGTGGCGGCCCAGCTCAGGCTGAGCCAGCGGCCGCTGGCGGCATCGAATTCACGGAAGGCTTCGCGCTGGGGGCTGGTGGCCACGCGCAATGCGAGCAATTGGGGCAACGTGTCGACGCGGCCGAGAGCGGGAATGACGGAATGCATGCAATCAACAATTCAGGACGGGATGCACCGGCTGGGCATGGGCCTGGCCGGCGCGGTTCTGGGGCGCAGGCTGCTGAGAGGGCGCTGCGCCTAGGGTAAACCCTCGAATCATACGCTGACTGGAGGGGCTGGCCGGGCCGCCTGTGCGACAGCCGGGTGCTCAAGGCTGGCTCAGGTGGCGGCTTCCAGCCCGTTGCGGAAATGCGCCTGCATGGCCTGGGTGGCGACTGGCGCATCGTGGGCCAGTAGCGCGGTCATGATGGCACGGTGCTCGGCCAGCGACTCTTCGATGCGACCGGACTTGAACAATGAATGGTGGCGGTTGAGTTTCATGACCTTGCGCAGGTCGGCCACCATCTGGTCGCGCCAGCGGTTGTCGGCGATCTCCAGCAGGCGCATGTGAAAGCGTTCGTTGATCTCGAAGAAACGCTCCCGGTCCTGCTTGGGTGGGCGGGCCGAGGCCTCCAGCTCGTCATGCAGGGCCTGCAATTCGCGCAGCTGGGCTGGCGTGGCCTGGCTGGCCACCACGCCGGCCGCGTCGGACTCCAGCAGCGAGAGCAGGTGGTAGACGTCGGCCAGGTCTTTCTCATTGACCTCGGTAACGTAGGCGCCGCGGCGCACCTTCATTGTCACCAGGCCTTCGGCGGCCAAGACCTTGAGGGCCTCGCGCAGGGGCGTGCGGCTGATGCCGTAGTCCTCGGCAATCTTCAGTTCGTCAATCCAGCTGCCGGGTTCCAGCTCGCGCTTGAAGATGCGCTGGCGCAGGAGTTCGGCCACTTCCTCATAAAGTGCGCGGGGGGAGAGGGATACGGCAGACATGGGCGCGATTGTAAGCTTTGCAGAATATTTTGCATCAATAATTATGAATGATGTAAACTCCACGCAACGCAACACTGGGCGCCTTGTTGTGCCCCGCCGCCACGCCATGAGCCAGAAAAACCCCGAATTCCAGAGCGCCAGCCTCGAAGCTTGGCATAAAGCTGCCGTCAAATCCGCCCCCGGCGGCAACGTTGACGCCCTGAACTGGGTCACGCCCGACGGCATCAGCGTCAAGCCGCTGTACACCGCAGCCGACACCCAGAACCTGCCGTACGCCGACACGCTGCCGGGCTTCGAGCCCTATCTGCGCGGCCCGCAGGCCACCATGTACGCCGTGCGGCCCTGGACCATCCGCCAGTACGCTGGCTTCTCCACCGCTGAAGAGTCGAACGCTTTCTATCGCAAGGCGCTGGCCGCTGGCGGCCAGGGCGTGAGCGTGGCCTTTGACCTCGCCACCCACCGCGGCTACGACTCCGACCATCCGCGCGTGACCGGCGACGTCGGCAAGGCCGGTGTGGCGATCGATTCGGTGGAAGACATGAAGGTCCTGTTCGACCAAATTCCGCTGGACAAGGTCAGCGTTTCCATGACCATGAACGGCGCCGTGCTGCCGGTACTGGCTGGTTATGTGGTGGCAGCGGAAGAGCAGGGCGTGAGCCAGGACAAGTTGTCCGGAACGATTCAGAACGACATTCTGAAAGAGTTCATGGTCCGCAACACCTACATCTACCCGCCCGAGCCGAGCATGCGCATCATCGGCGACATCATCGAGTACACGAGCAAGAACATGCCCAAGTTCAACTCGATCTCGATCTCGGGGTACCACATGCAGGAAGCCGGGGCTAACCAGGCGCTCGAGATGGCCTTCACCCTGGCCGACGGCAAGGAGTATGTGAAGACCGCCATTGCCAAGGGCATGGACGTGGACGACTTTGCCGGCCGCCTGTCCTTCTTCTGGGCGGTGGGCATGAATTTCTACCTGGAAATTGCCAAGATGCGTGCGGCGCGCCTGCTGTGGTGCCGCATCATGAAGGGCTTCAACGCCAAGAACCCCAAGAGTCTGATGCTGCGTACGCACAGCCAGACCTCGGGCTGGTCGTTGACCGAGCAGGACCCGTACAACAACGTGGTGCGCACCACCATCGAGGCCATGGCAGCCGTTTTTGGCGGCACGCAAAGCTTGCATACCAACAGCTTTGACGAAGCGATTGCGCTGCCGACCGAGTTCAGCGCCCGCATCGCCCGCAACACCCAGCTCATCATCCAGGAAGAGACCCACATCACCAATGTGATCGACCCCTGGGCCGGCAGCTACATGATGGAGAAGCTGACCCAGGACATGGCGGACGCCGCCTGGGCCATCATCGAGGAAGTGGAGGCCATGGGCGGCATGACCAAGGCCGTGGATTCCGGCTGGGCCAAGCTCAAGATCGAAGCGGCGGCCGCCGAGAAGCAGGCACGCATCGATTCGGGCAAGGACGTGATCGTCGGCGTCAACAAGTACAAGCTGAAAAAAGAAGACCCGATCGAGATTCTCGAGGTTGACAATGTCAAGGTGCGCGAGGGCCAGATCACGCGCCTGAAGGCCATCAAAGCCAAGCGCGATGCCAAGGCGGTGCAGGCTGCACTCGATGCCTTGACGGCTGCCGCCGAGCAGGGCAGCGGCAACCTGCTGGACCTGTCGATCCAGGCCATTCGCCTGCGCGCCACGGTGGGCGAGGTGTCGGATGCGCTGGAAAAGGTTTTTGGGCGCCATCGCGCCGATACGCAAAAGGTGACCGGTGTGTACGCAGCAGCCTATGACTCAGCCGAAGGCTGGGAAGCCCTCAAGAAAGAAATTGCCGACTTTGCCGAGAGCCATGGTCGTCGTCCGCGCGTGATGATTTCCAAGCTCGGTCAGGACGGCCATGACCGCGGCGCCAAGGTGGTGGCCACGGCCTTTGCCGACCTTGGCTTCGACGTCGACATGGGGCCGCTGTTCCAGACCCCCGAGGAATGTGCGCGCCAGGCGATCGAGAATGACGTGCACGCGGTCGGTGTGAGTACGCTGGCCGCCGGCCACAAGACCCTGGTGCCGGCCATCATTGCCGAGTTGAAGAAGCAGGGCGCCGATGACATCATCGTCTTCGTCGGCGGCGTGATTCCGCGCCAGGACTACGACTTCCTGTACGAGGCGGGTGTCAAGGGCATCTACGGCCCCGGCACGCCGATCCCGGCCAGCGCCAAGGATGTGCTGGAGCAAATCAAAGCTGCTAACAAGGCCTGACGTGGCGCCTCTGCCTCTCCTGGACGGCATTCTGCAGGGCAACCCCGCCCAGCAGCGCCGTGCCATGGCCAAGGCGATCACGTTGCTGGAGTCCACGCGCGCCGACCATCGCGCCCAGGCCGACGAGCTGCTGACGGCCTTGCTGCCGCACACCGGTAAGTCGTTCCGTCTGGGCATCAGCGGGGTGCCAGGGGTTGGCAAGTCCACCTTCATTGAAGCGCTGGGCCTGTACCTGATCGGCCAGGGCCACCGTGTAGCGGTGCTGGCGGTGGACCCCAGCAGCACGGTTTCGGGTGGCTCCATCCTGGGCGACAAGACCCGGATGGAAAAGCTCTCGGTGCACGAGCAGGCTTACATCCGCCCGAGCCCGAGCAGCGGCACGCTGGGTGGCGTGGCCGAGAAGACGCGCGAGGCCATGCTGGTGTGCGAGGCCGCGGGTTACGACATCGTGATTGTCGAGACCGTGGGCGTGGGCCAGAGCGAGACCGCCGTGGCCAGTATGACCGACATGTTCGTGCTGCTGCAGCTGCCCAACGCCGGTGACGACCTGCAGGCCATCAAGAAAGGCGTGATGGAACTGGCCGACCTGGTGGCTATCAACAAGGCCGACATCGACCCGGCTGCCGCCACGCGCGCCCAGGCGCAGATCACCTCCAGCCTGCGCTTGCTCGGACTGCACGGCAACCCCGAGCATGCGCATCACGACGAGAAGCTTTGGCATCCGAAGGTGGTGCAGCTCAGCGCCCTGCTGGGACAGGGCGTGGACCACTTCTGGGCGGCGGTGACCGAATTCCGCGCGCTGCAAACCGCCAACGGCAAGCTGGCCACGCGGCGCCAGGCCCAGGCCCAGGCCTGGATGTGGGAGCGCATCGAGGCCGGCCTCAAGCAGGCTTTCCGTGCTCACCCGCAGGTGCGCGAGCTCTTGCCCCAACTCCATGCCGACGTGGCGGCCGGCCGGCTGGCCGCTTCCACGGCTGCAAGAAATCTGCTCCAGGCCTACGAAAAACGCGCGTGAGCAGCTATCAAATCAGTAGTAACGATCAGTCATTCATATCAGCACCGACAGAGGACGAACCATGCACGACATCCTTGAACAACTGGAAAAAAAGCGCGCCGCTGCGCGACTTGGGGGCGGCGAAAAACGCATAACCGCGCAGCACGCCAAGGGCAAGCTGACGGCGCGCGAACGCCTGGAGGTGCTGCTCGACGAGGGCACCTTCGAAGAGTGGGACATGTTCGTCGAGCACCGTTGCGTCGACTTCGGCATGCAGGACAACAAGATCCCGGGTGACGGCGTCGTCACCGGCTACGGCATGATCAACGGCCGCCTGGTCTTTGTCTTCAGCCAGGACTTCACCGTCTTCGGTGGCGCTCTCTCCGAAGCCCACGCCGAGAAGATCTGCAAGATCATGGACCAGGCCATGAAGGTCGGCGCGCCGGTGATCGGCCTGAACGATTCGGGTGGTGCGCGCATCCAGGAAGGCGTGGCATCGCTGGGCGGTTATGCCGACGTGTTCCAGCGCAATGTGATGGCCTCCGGCGTGATTCCGCAGATCAGCATGATCATGGGCCCGTCGGCCGGCGGTGCGGTGTACAGCCCGGCCATGACCGACTTCATCTTCATGGTGAAAGACAGCTCCTACATGTTCGTCACCGGCCCCGAGGTGGTGAAGACCGTGACGCACGAGGAAGTGACGGCCGAAGAATTGGGCGGCGCCATCACCCACACCACCAAGAGCGGTGTGGCCGATCTGGCGTTCGAGAACGATGTGGAAGCGTTGCTGATGCTGCGCCGCCTCTACAACTACCTGCCGCTGAACAACCGCGAGAAGGCGCCGGTGCGCAAGAGCGGTGACCCGAGCGACCGCATGGAGCTGAGTCTGGACACGCTGGTGCCGGACAACCCCAACAAGCCCTACGACATGAAGGAGCTGATCGTCAAGACGGTCGACGATGGCGACTTCTTCGAGATCCAGCCCGAGTACGCCAAGAACATCCTGATCGGCTTCGCCCGCATGGACGGCCAGACCGTGGGCATCGTGGCCAACCAGCCGCTGGTGCTGGCCGGCTGCCTGGACATCAAGAGTTCCATCAAGGCGGCGCGTTTTGTGCGCTTCTGCGACGCTTTCAACATCCCGGTGGTGACCTTTGTCGACGTGCCCGGCTTCATGCCCGGCACCAGCCAGGAGTACGGCGGCATCATCAAGCACGGCGCCAAGCTGCTCTACGCTTATGCCGAGTGCACCGTGCCGAAGATCACCGTCATCACGCGCAAGGCCTACGGCGGTGCCTACGACGTGATGGCCTCCAAGCACCTGCGTGGCGACGTCAACTTCGCTTGGCCGAATGCCGAAATCGCTGTGATGGGCGCCAAGGGCGCGGTGGAGATCATCTTCCGCGAAGACAAGGGCGACCCGGCCAAGCTGGCCGCCAAGGAAGCCGAGTACAAGGCGCGTTTCGCCAACCCCTTTGTCGCTGGCGCGCGCGGCTTCATCGACGACGTCATCCTGCCGCATGAAACGCGCAAGCGCATCTGCCGCTCGCTGGTCATGCTCAAGGACAAGAAGCTGGACAACCCGTGGCGCAAGCACGGCAACATCCCGCTCTGAAGCCGCTTTACGAGTCCTGCCATGCCCAAAGCAACCCACGCCGAGCAAGCCCGTGTGCTGACCGACATCCCGAACATCGGGAAGTCGATGGCGGCCGATCTGCGCGGCCTGGGTATTGCAACGCCGCTGCAAGTGCGTGAGATGGACCCGCTGGAGACCTACGAGCAACTGCGCGGCCCCATGGGGCAACGCCATGACCCGTGCGTGCTGGATGTTTTTCTGGCCGCACACGACTTTATGAACGGCGGGCCCAGCCAGCCGTGGTGGAACTTCACGGCCCGGCGCAAGGCGCTGCTGGCCCAACAACATTGAGTAAGAACAGGAAAGCATCATGTTCAAGAAAATCCTGATTGCGAATCGCGGCGAGATCGCCTGCCGAGTCATCGCCACCGCCAAAAAAATGGGTATCGCCACCGTGGCGGTGTATTCCGAGGCCGACCGCGACGCGCGCCACGTGCTGCTGGCGGACGAAGCCGTGCTGCTAGGCCCGGCGGCCAGCCGCGAGTCCTACCTGGTGGCCGACAAGATCATTGCCGCGGCCAAGCAGACGGGTGCCGAGGCTATTCACCCGGGCTACGGGTTTTTGAGCGAGAACGAGGCTTTCGCCAAGCGTTGCGAGGACGAGGGCATTGCCTTCATCGGGCCCAAGCATTACTCCATTGCGGCCATGGGCGACAAGATCGCTTCCAAGAAGCTGGCCAACGAAGCCAAGGTCAACACCATCCCGGGCTGGAATGACGCCATCGAGTCCGCCGCGCGTGCGGTGGAGATTGCCAAGGACATCGGCTACCCGGTGATGATCAAGGCTTCGGCCGGCGGTGGCGGCAAGGGCCTGCGCGTGGCCTTCAACGACAAGGAAGCGCTCGAAGGCTTCACCGCTTGCCAGAACGAAGCCCGCAACAGCTTCGGCGACGACCGCATCTTCATCGAGAAGTTCGTGCAGGAGCCGCGCCACATCGAGATCCAGATCCTGGGCGACAGCCACGGCAACGTGATCTACCTGAACGAGCGCGAGTGTTCGATCCAGCGCCGCCACCAGAAGGTGATCGAGGAGGCACCGTCGCCTTTCATCTCTGATGCCACCCGCAAGGCCATGGGCGAGCAGGCCGTGGCACTGGCCAAGGCCGTGAAGTACCAGAGCGCCGGCACGGTGGAGTTCGTGGTCGGCAAGGACCAGGACTTCTACTTCCTGGAGATGAACACCCGCCTGCAGGTGGAGCACCCGGTGACCGAGTGCATCACCGGCCTGGATCTGGTGGAACTCATGATCCGTGTCGCCGCTGGTGAGAAGCTGCCGCTGGCACAGAAAGATGTGAAGCGCAATGGCTGGGCCATCGAGTGCCGCATCAACGCCGAGGACCCGTTCCGCAACTTCCTGCCCTCTACCGGCCGTCTGGTGCGTTTCACGCCGCCGGCGCAGAGCATGTGGCAGTCCGATACCGAGCACCTGTTCGGCGTGCGCGTGGACACCGGTGTGCAGGACGGTGGCGAGATCCCGATGTACTACGACTCGATGATCGCCAAGCTCATCGTGCACGGAAAAGACCGCAATGACGCGATTGCCAAGATGCGTGAAGCGCTCAACGGTTTCGTTATCCGCGGCATCAGCTCCAACATCCCGTTCCAGGCCGCCTTGCTGGCACACCCGAAATTCGTGGCCGGCGACTTCAACACCGGTTTCATTGCCGAGCACTACAGCAAGGGCTTTGCCGCGGAAGACGTGCCGCACGAAGACCCGAATTTCCTGGTGGCACTGGCGGCTTTCGTTCGCCGCAAATCGCGTGAGCGTGCCACGACGATCTCCGGCCAGTTGCCGGGTTATGCCGTGAATGCCGGCAAGGACTACGTGGTGATCACGCTGGCGGCCGACGGCAAGAACACCTACACCCCGGTGCATGTGGACGAGTTCGTGGGTGAAACCGGCTCGGCGCGCGTCAAGATCGGCGCGACCAGCTATGAAATTCGTAGCAACTCACGCTTGAACGACATCTGCATCACCGGCACGGTGAATGGCCAGGCCTTCACTGCCCAGGTCGAGCGCGGCATGCAGAAGAACCCGCTGGCCTTGCGGCTGCAGCACAACGGCACCCGCATCGAGGCGCTGGTGATCTCGCCGCGCATGGCCGAACTGCACCAGTTGATGCCGTTCAAGGCACCGCCGGATCTGAGCCGTTTCGTGCTCTCGCCCATGCCCGGTCTGCTGGTGGATGTGGCGGTGCAGCCGGGCCAGAAAGTGCTGGCAGGCGAGCGCGTGGCCGTGATCGAGGCCATGAAGATGGAGAACGTGCTGTTCGCCGCCGCTGACGGCGTGGTGGGCAAGGTGCTGGCGGCCAAGGGCGACAGCCTGGTGGTGGACCAGCCGATTGTGGAGTTCCAGTAATGAGCCGTCCTTTCAAAGTGCTGGGCATCCAGCAGATCGCCATCGGCGGGCCGGACAAGACCCGCCTGCAAAAACTCTGGGTCGACATGCTGGGGCTGGAAATCACCGGCACCTTCAAGAGCGAGCGCGAGAACGTGGACGAGGACATCTGCGCCATGGGCAGCGGCCCGTTCAAGGTCGAGGTCGACCTGATGCAGCCGCTCGACCCCGAGAAGAAACCGGCGGTGCACACCACACCGCTCAACCACGTCGGCTTGTGGATTGACGACCTGCCCAAGGCCGTCGAATGGCTGACAGCACGGGGTGTGCGCTTTGCGCCCGGCGGCATCCGCAAGGGTGCGGCGGGTTTTGACATCTGCTTTCTGCACCCCAAAGCCAGCGAGGAATTCCCGATCGCCGGCGAAGGCGTGCTGATTGAACTGGTCCAGGCGCCGCCCGAAGTGGTGAGCGCCTTCAGCGCCCTGGCGGCCTGACACGCTCTTGCTCTGTCAGGCCGGGTTAACCCTGTTTCAGGGGCCCGGCCTCGACATTCCTTATGCTGAATCTAGCCTAGGTGTCGTCGCGAACGCGGACGAACACTGACGATGGACTTACGGGCTTTCTTCTGGCTCAACTACTAGATTCAAACGCATTCCCGAGCCATATACTGCGCAAAAACGGGACATATCCGTCTTTCTGCGCGCGCGCTTGAAGGCAGGATGTGCGATTAAAAGCATAAGAGCGAGACAACACAATGAGACTCATCAAGCGTCTGTTTGGGCCCGGCGCGTGGTTGATGCGCCGGTTGCAGATGTCAGCCAAGCTGACATTGCTGATGGCCGTGATGGTGGCAACCGTCGCGGCCGAGTATTTCATCAGAGTGGAAGCGGGTATCGCGGGCTTGTTGATCCTGCTGTACCTGATGGTGGCCTTCCAGATCAGCTTCATGTCCGATCTGCGGCAGGTCATGCAATTGATGGACAAGACCACGGCCGGTGATCTGCGCAACCAGGTTCGGGTTCGCGGCAGCGATGAAATTGCCACGATCGGCCAGTCCATGACCGCGATGGTCGGCAGCCTGTCGGCGATGGTGGCCAGCATCCGCAGCAACTCGGCGCTGGTGGCCAATGCCGGCCAGAGCATGGCGGCCGGCAACCGAGAACTCTCCGACCGCACCGAGCAGCAGGCGGCCAACCTGGAGCAGACGGCCGCCAGTGTGGAGGAGCTTTCCAGCACTGTGCAGGACAACGCCCAGACCACACAGGAAGCCAACACCCAGGCGGCGCGCGTGCGCGACGTGGCCGACCGCGGTGCCCAGGCCATGGCCGAGGCCGTGAAGTCGGTGGAAGCGGTGCAGGGCACGGCGCAGCGCATGAACGAGATCATCGGTGTCATCGATGGCCTGGCCTTCCAGACCAACATCCTGGCGCTCAATGCAGCGGTGGAAGCGGCACGCGCCGGTGAGGCCGGCCGCGGTTTTGCCGTGGTCGCCAGCGAGGTGCGTTCGCTGGCGCAGCGCTCGGCCGAGTCGGCCAAGGAGATTCGCCTGCTCATTGGCGCCTCCAGCGAACAGGTCACCACCAGCGTGGGACAGATCCGCACCGCCGGCACCCACATTGCCGACATCGTCTCCGGCATCCGTGGCGTGGCCGACAACATGTCGCATATTTCCACCTCCAGTGCCGAGCAAAGCTCCTCACTGACCGAGATCACGCAAGCGGTGCGCCAGCTCGACGAGATCACGCAGCGCAACGCGCAGATGGTGGAGCGGGCCGTGACGCAGGCGGTCAACCTGGAGAGCCGGGCCTCCACGCTGGCGCAGGCGGTCTCCGCCTTCCGCCTGCAGCAGGGCACGGCCGACGAAGCGCTGGCCCTGGTGCAGCGTGCCATCCAGTTCCGTCAGCAGACCGGGCGCGACAGCTTCCTGCGCGGGCTGACCGATCCCCAGCAAGGTTTCCACGACCGCGACATGTATGTCTTTGTGCTCGACCGCAACGGCGCTTATGTCGCCTTCGGCGGCAACCCGGCCAAGGTCGGCACGCGGGTGCAGGACATTCCGGGCATCGACGGCCAGAGTCTGCTCAATGCCATCGTGGCGCAAGCCAGCCATGAGCCGGGCTGGGTCGAGTACGACATCACCAACCCCGCCACCGGCACGCTGCAGACCAAGATGTCCTACGTGCAGCAGGTGGACGACATGTTCATCGGCTGCGGCGTCTACAAGAACCTGGTGGCGAGTTAAGGCGTTGCCTCGGACGGCCGGGCGCGCTCAGGCGCCGCCTTCGCGCCGCGCCCTGGCGCGCGCCAGCGCCGCCTCGATCACGGCGCGTTTCTTGTCCAGCACCGCCGGGTCGGTGTGTTGCGAGTGCTGGCCCAGATCGGCCAGCTTCATCTTCGCTTTTTCTTCAAGCTTTTGATCGTGTTCAGCCTTGTCCCGCTTGCGCCAGAAGCTATGAAATTCATAGCGCTTGCGGGCAGTGGCCGCTTGCGCGGGTGACCAGGCGGCCCAGCCGGTGCGCTCGCCGCTGACGTTTTCCAGACGGATGCAGTCCACCGGGCAGACGGGGATGCACAACTCGCAGCCAGTGCAGTGCGGCTCAATCACGGTGTGCATCAGCTTGTTGCTGCCCAGGATGGCGTCGGTCGGGCAGGCCTTGATGCACAGCGTGCAGCCGATGCACCAGTCTTCGTCGATCACCGCCACGGTGAGCGGGCCCTCCAGGCCGAAGGCGGGATTCAGCGGTGCTTCAGGCTGGCCCGTGAGCCGTGCCAGCCGCTTAATGCCCTCGGCACCACCGGGCGGGCACTGGTTGATGGGGGCTTCGCCGGCGGCAATGGCCTGCGCATAACCGGCGCAGTCCGGGTAGCCGCAGCGCGTGCATTGGGTCTGGGGCAGGGCGTCGAGAATCTGGTCGGCAGTCGCAGGCATGGGGCCGATTATCCGGCCGATGTTCACGCTGCTTTAGCTGTAGCCTTGCGCGCCGTCGGCTTTTTAGTGCTGGCCTTGGACGCCAAGCCGGAGGCCGCGAGCGGTTTGTTGTGCTCCAGGATGAAGGCCTTCACCGCCGGGTACACGATCTCGCGCCAGCGCCGGCCCGAGAAGATGCCGTAGTGGCCGGCCCCCTTAGCCTCCAGGTGCCGCTGACGCGCCTTGGGCACCCCTTGGCAGATGGTGTGCACCGCCTCGGTCTGACCCGAGCCGGAGATGTCGTCCAGCTCGCCTTCGACCGACAGCAGCGCCGTGGTCTTGATGTCCTGCGGCTTCACGCGCTCCAGCTGACCGTGTTCGTTCTTCACGTCCCAGGTGCCTTGCACCAGACTGAAGTCCTGGAACACGGTCTTGATGGTCTCCAGGTAGTAGTCGGCATCCATGTCGAGCACAGCGTTGTACTCGTCGTAGAACTGGCGGTGCGCCTCGGCGCTGGCATCGTCACCCTTGATCAGGTGCTGGAAGTAGTCGTAGTGGCTCTTGGCATGGTGGTCCGGGTTCATGGCCACGAAGCCGGCGTGCTGCATGAAGCCGGGGTAGACGCGCCGGCCGGCACCGGGGAAGTTGCTCGGCACACGGTAGATCACGTTGTGCTCGAACCAGCTGTGGCTCTTGTTCATGGCCAGGTTGTTGACCGCCGTGGGCGACTTGCGCGCATCGATCGGCCCGCCCATCATGGTCATGGTCAGCGGCGTCTTCTCGCCGCGGCTGGCCATCAGCGAGACGGCCGCCAGCACCGGCACCGTGGGCTGGCACACGCTCATCACGTGGCAGTTGCCATAGGCTTTTTGCAGGTAGCGGATGAATTCCTGCACGTAGTTGACGTAGTCGTCCAGGTGGAACTCGCCCTCGGACAGCGGCACCAGGCGGGCATTCTTCCAGTCGGTGATGTAGACCTTGTGGTCTTTCAGCATGGTGCGCACGGTGTCGCGTAGCAGCGTGGCGTAGTGGCCCGACAGCGGCGCCACGATCAGCACCACCGGTTGGCCCTTGAGTTTGGTCAGGGTGGCCGGATCGTCCGTGAAACGCTTGAAGCGGCGCAGCTCGCAGAACGGTTTGCTCATTTCCACGCGCTCGTGGATCGCAATGTTCACACCATCCACGTCCACGGTGCGAATGCCGAACTCGGGTTTCTCGTAGTCCTTGCCCAAGCGGTGCATCAGGCCGTAGCCGGCCGCTATCCGTTGCGCAAAGGGCATGTGCCCCAGGGGCAGCAGCGGGTTGTTGAAGGCCTTGGCCGCGGTTTGTGCCAGATCGGAGAAAGGCTCCATCAGCGTGCGCTGGGATTCATAGAGCTGGTAAAGCATGGCGGATTCGCTTCCAAAGGATTTGCTGCAGTGCAATATATCAGTAGAAGCCGAAGTCTGCTTGCGTAATTTCACGGATGTTTAGCCCCCAGAAAAACCCTTAGCCGGTGCGGAACTTCAGAGCCCGGCACCCACTCCTTCTGGGGAAGAAAGCGAAAATACATGCAGCGTCGTACTTTTATGGCTGCCCTGAGCGGCAGCGCCAGCACCTTGATCGGAACCCAGATGACCGCCTTTGCCGGGGCCGCCAGCCTCTCCCAGCTCCAGAATCTCCAGCCCAGCCCGCGCATGCCGGTGCTGTTTGTCGGCCACGGCAGCCCGCTGAACGTGATCGAGGACAACGAATTCCGTCCGAAATGGGAGGCCCTGGGGGGCGAGTTCGGCAAAAAATGGCCCAAACCGCAGCTCATCCTGTGCATTTCGGCGCACTGGATCACGCGTGGCTGGTGGCTCACCGGCATGGCCCAGCCCAAGACCATCCACGACTTCGGCGGTTTCCCGCAAGCCCTGTTCGACCAGCAATACCCGGCACCGGGTGCGCCGGCCGTGGCGCAAGCTTTGGCGGCCAGCCTGCAGCAGCCCCACACCCATGCGCCGCTGGGCCTGGACGAACACGAGTGGGGTTTCGACCATGGCAGCTGGGCGGTGCTCAAACCCATGTTTCCCCAGGCCGACATCCCGGTCATCCAGCTCAGCATGGACTACGGCCGCCCGCCGGCCGAGCACTATGCGCTGGGCCAGCAGCTCAAAAGCCTGCGTGAGCGCGGTGTGCTGATCGTCGGCAGCGGCAACATCGTGCACAACCTGCGCACCATGCAGCGCAGCGCGTCGAACGACCAGGCTTATGACTGGGCGATCGAGTTCGACCGCACCATTGGCGAGCAGATTGCGCAGGGCAAGCTGGATGAGCTGCAGAACTTCCAGCAGCTCGGCCAGGTGGCGCAGCAGGCGCACCCGACCTACGACCATTACCTGCCGCTGCTCTACGCCGCCGGTGCGGCGGACGCCCAGGAAGCGCCGGAGTTCTTCAACGCCAAGTTCCAGGGGGCATCGATCTCGATGCGCTCGGTGATCTGGGATTAAATCAACGAGCGCAACAGCAGGCTGCTGCCGGTGAGCAGCAGCACGCTGTGCAGCAGCAACAGAAAGCGCCGGCGGTCCAGCCGCAGGCTGATGTGGTGGCCAATAAAGAGGCCCAGGCCCACCGCCGGCAGCAGGGCCAGTACCAGCAGTAGGAGCTGCGTGTCCAGCAGGCGCCCGGCCAGCAGGAACAGAGCCACCCGCACCACCGAACTGAACATCAGCACCGCTGTTTGTGTGGCGCGGATCTGCTGCGGGTCGTCCAGCCGGCGCAACAGGTAGACCGAGTAGACCCAGCCACCGGCACCGAACAGCGCGCTGAACACGCCACCCACGCTGCCGTACCACCAGGCCCAGCGCGGCGAGATCGGCGAGGGCGCGGCTTTCGGCCGCAGGCCATTGAGTGCGTACAGCACCACGAAGGCGCCCAGCAGCGGCATCAGCAGCTTGAGCGGCAGCGTGAACAGCAGCCAGGCTCCCAAGGCACTGCCGGCAAACAGCGCCGGCACCAGCCGGTACAGCTCATGCCGAGCCACGTGCTGGCTCAGGCGCCAGCCGTTGGACCAGGAGGCAATCATGTCCGTCAGTGCCAAGGTGGGCACCACGGTGGAAACGGGCAGCAAGTGCGCCAGCAGCGGCGCGCTTACCAGCGTAGAGCCGAAGCCCACCAGACCGAAGACGACGTAGGCGATGGTGATGACAGGCTCAGCCACCAGCAAGGTGAGGAAATCAGGCATGCGAGTGAGGAGCGGTGGTCATGGGTTCCGGGCCGCAGCGGCACGCAGCTTGTCTTTTTTGCTCGGGCGCTTGCCCTTGACGCCGCCGGTGGTGGTGGCCTCAATCGGCGCGGTGTCTACCGGCTCGAAGCCCGCCACCTGTTCCCGCGCCAGCTTGAGACCCTGGCGTTTCTCGATCAGGCGGAAATGCGCTTCGGTGGCCGAGCTGACAAAGCTCACCGCCAGACCGCTCTCGCCGGCGCGGCCGGTGCGGCCGATGCGGTGGGTGTAGTCGGCGGTCGAGCGCGGCAGGTCGTAGTTCACCACCACTGGCAACTGCGCAATATCGATGCCGCGCGCGGCCACGTCGGTGGCCACCATCACGCTGATGCGTGAGGCCTTGAAATCGGCCAGCACCTGGGTGCGCTTGCCCTGGCTCAGTTCGCCGTGGAAGGGTTCGGCATCGATGCCGGCCTTGCGCAGCTTGTCGGCCACGATCTCGGCCGCATGTTTGGTGGCCACGAACACCAGCACCCGGCTCCAGCCGTGCTGTGTGATCAGCTGGCGCAGCAACTGGGTCCGTTTGCCGGCATCGACGGCAATCGCGCGCTGCGCGATGTCGGGCTCGTTTTGCGTTTCGGGCAGCACGTCGACGCGCACCGGCTCGTGCAACAGCGTTTGTGCCAGCGCCTGCACATCGGGCGGGAAGGTGGCCGAGAAAAACAGGTTCTGCCGTTGGGCTGGCAGCAGCGCCAGGATGCGCGCCAGTTCCTCGGCAAAACCCAGGTCCAGCAGGCGGTCGGCTTCGTCCAGCACCAGCGTGCTGACGTTGCCCAGCGAGAGCGCGTTGTGGTCGATCAGGTCCAGCAGGCGGCCGGGTGTCGCCACCACGATGTCGGTACCGCCGCGCAGGCCCATCATCTGCGGGTTGATGGAGACGCCGCCAAACACCACGGTCACTTTGACGGGGTCGGCCAGATGCTGCGCCAGGCTGCGAAACTCGTCGCCCACCTGTGCCGCCAGTTCACGCGTGGGCACCAGCACCAACGTATGCACGCGGCGCGGCCTGTCCTGGGGGGCTTGCGCCAGGCGCTGCAACAGCGGCAGCGCAAAGGCGGCGGTCTTGCCCGAGCCGGTCTGTGCCGAGCCCAGCACATCGCGCCCTTGCAGCACAGCCGGAATGGCGGCGCTCTGGATGGCGGTAGGGGTTGTGTAGGCCCGGGCGTTGACGGCGCGCAGCAGGGCGGGGGACAAGCCCAGGGAAGAAAATGGCATGAACAGATGCTCGTTAGGGGCGCCCAGTTTAAGCGCTCCCGAGCCGTTGCCTCCGTGGGCGACGATAATCGAGCCCCCGCGAAATTTCTAAAGGCCCATCGTGCGCAAAACCTACCAGCTCAACATCGAGGGCAAAAACCGCGACCGCTTGCTTGACGCCGTCAAGCACGACATCCGCAAATACGCCAAACGCCAACGGCGCACGGCCCTGCCCGAAGGCGTGGACTTCTGGGACTTCGATTGCAAGCTGGGCCTCAGTGCCGAGACTGCCGCCCCCGTCCATTTCGGCAGCCTGATCGAGCAGCTCGATGCCGCTGCCAAGGAAGGCGCTGCTGCCCTCTACGTCGAGATCCTGCCCAAGCACGGCCAGCGCAAAGCCAAGCCCGCCTCGGCAGCGGTTGAAGAACCGGCCCAGGGCTGAACCCGGGCACCAGCACGGCATCACCATGAGCCTGCACTACCTGGACTTTGACTACAGCGAAGACGAGCAGGGTATTGGCACCTTCGATGCCATGGCCTCGACGGCACCCCAACACGTCGCCGCCGTGCGGGCCGAGATTGCACGGGTGCTGGACTGGGCCTATGCCACCTTCCCCGACGTGCGCGCGCCGCTGGACGAGGGCGGCGAGTGGGACTACAACCTGGAAGGCCAGCAGGAGTGGACTGCCCATGAAGCCATCGCCTACGACGAAGTGACGGGCAAGTTCAGCAGCCAGCTCACGCCGGCGGGCACGCCGCGCCATACGGTGACCTTGTCGCTCAGCGGCAGCCCGCAGTTTTGCGACGCCTTCAGGCAGCGGTTCGCGCTGGAATAGGTTGGTGTCAATGGCGCCCAGGTTGCTATGAAAAACATAGCTGTTGACGCAATGAATACATGGCCTTGAGGCCAAAAACGTCATGAAAGAGCCGCCCGAGGGCGGCTCTTTCTTTGTCACCAGCCGAGCGCGGCTGGTGACAGTGGCAGTGTTCAGCGGGGCACGAAAAACGTCGACTTCACGTGCGTGGTCTTCGTCTGGCCCGACTGAATCGTCTGGATTTCGAAGACGATCGGGTTGGCTTGCCCGCGGTAGGCTTCGGCCGCCTCGGGAGAAAGCACCAGTCGGACGGGCATGGAGCCAATGCCCAGGGCATCGACGTTCAGCAGCGTGGGCGTGACGATGCTCAGCCCTGGCAGACCGGACACGCTGATGTTGAATTGCTCGGCTTGCTCGGCGCCGTTGGTGATCTGCATGCGGTAGACGTTTTCGACCACGCCCTTGCCGACGACGCGCGCCAGGGTGCCGCGGTCCTTGATGACGTCGACCACGAAGCCGTTGCGCAGCGACAGACTGACCACAAAAACCAGACTCGTCGCCAGCAGGATGGCGCCATAGATCAGCACGCGCGGCCGCCAGACGCGGCGCAGGATCTGCCTGGGCGACCAGGCGTTGACGATGCCGTTGCCGGACGAATACCGGATCAGCCCGGTGTCATAGCCCATCTTGCCCATGACGTCGTCGCACACGTCAATGCAGGCGGCGCAGCCGATGCATTCGTTCTGCAGGCCGTTGCGGATGTCGATGCCGGTCGGGCAGACCTGCACGCACAGGGTGCAATCGATGCAGTCGCCCAGGCCCAGCGATTTCGGATCGGCCTTGCGCGAACGCGAACCGCGCGCTTCGCCGCGTCCGGTGTCGTAGGCGATGACCAGGGAGTCCATGTCGATCAAGGCGCTCTGGAAACGGGCGTAAGGGCACATGTATTTGCACACCTGCTCGCGCAGGTAGCCGGCGTTGCCATAGGTGGCGAAGCCATAGAAGAAAACCCAGAACCACTCCCACGGCGAGAAGGACAGGCTCACGGCCTCGCCCAGCAAGGTGCGGATCGGCGTGAAGTAGCCGACGAAGGTGAAACCCGTGATCAAGCCGATGGTGATCCAGACCAGCTGCTTGGCTGACTTGCGCGCCAACTTCTCAAGCCCCCAGGGGGCGGCATCGAGCCGCATGCGGGCGGTGCGATCGCCTTCCAGCCGGCGCTCGACCCAGAGGAAGATCTCGGTGTAGACGGTCTGGGGGCAGGCGTAGCCGCACCACAGGCGGCCAGCCACGGCCGTGAAGAAAAACAGCGCCATGGCAGAGATGACCAGCAGCGCCGCAAGGTAGATGAAATCCTGCGGATGCAACACCAGGCCCAGCACGTAGAAGCGGCGCTCGGTCAGATCGAACAGCACCGCCTGCCGTCCGTTCCACTGCAGCCAGGGCAGGGCGTAGAACACCGCCTGTGTCAACCACACCATCAGCCAGCGCCAGCGGGCATACCAGCCGCTGACCGAGCGCGGGTAGATCTTGATCTGCTTTTCGTACAGCGACACCATGATGTCTTGATCTGCCTCAGGTGCTTGCTTTCGGATCGGGATGACGACGGACGGTGACGGCTGATTCATGGTGGTGATGTGGGCGGTGGGCTGACCGGCAGGCATTGGCGGAAAAACGCAGCATGTCGGGCCTGATGTGCCGGCCTCAGCCGGCGCCGATTCTCTCTGCGTTCTTGATGCACGTCATTATAAGATTTATTGAATATAAATCTTATATTCAGCCCTTGATGCAACGTGGGAAAAGCCTGCCGAACGCCGGGTGCAAACAGGGGGGTGTTTTGGGGCGCCCATGAAAAAAGCCGCCCGAAGGCGGCTTGTGAGGTGCAGGCAGAACCGGCTTACATCACCTTGGCAATGGCCTGGCAGACGTAGTCGATGTTCTTGCTGTTGAGCGCGGCCACGCACATGCGGCCGGTGTCGGTGCCGTAGACGCCGAACTCGTTGCGCAGGCGCACCATCTGGTCCTTGCTCAGGCCCGAGTAGCTGAACATGCCGATCTGCTGGGTGATGAAGCCCATGTCCTGCTTCACGCCGGCGGCTTTCAGGCCGTCGACCAGCTTCTGGCGCATGGCCTTGATGCGCACGCGCATCTCGCCCAGCTCCTTCTCCCACAGGGCACGCAGCTCGGGGTTGTTCAACACGGCGGCCACCACGGCGCCACCATGGGTGGGCGGGTTGCTGTAGTTGGTGCGGATCACGATCTTGAGCTGGGACAGCACGCGGTCGGCTTCTTCCTTGCTGGCGCACAGCACAGAGAGGGCGCCCACGCGCTCGCCGTACAGGCTGAAGCTCTTGCTGAATGACGTGGAGACGAAGAAGTCCAGCCCGGCAGCGACAAACTTGCCGATGACGGCGCCGTCTTCGGCGATGCCGTTGCCGAAGCCCTGGTAGGCCATGTCAAGGAAGGACACCAGGTTCTTGGCCTTAATGGCGGCAATGATCTGGTCCCACTGGGCAGCGGTGATGTCGTAACCGGTGGGGTTGTGGCAGCAGGCGTGCAACAGGATGATGGTGCCGGGGGCGGCCGCCGAAATGTCGGCCAGCATGCCGGCGAAGTCCACGCCGCGCTTGGCGGCGTCGTAGTAGCGGTAGGTTTCCACCGTGAAGCCGGCATTGGTGAACAGGGCGCGGTGGTTTTCCCAGCTAGGATCGGAGATCAGCACCTTGGCGTTCGGGTTGAGTTTCTTCAGGAAGTCGGCGCCGATCTTCAGGCCGCCGGTACCGCCGATGCCTTGCACGGTAGCGACACGGCCGCTCTTCACCGGCTCGGAATCGGCGCCGAACACCAGGCTCTTGACGGCGGCGTCATAGGCGGCAATGCCGTCGATGGGGAGGTAACCACGGGCGGTGGGCTTGTCCATCATGGCTTTTTCAGCGGTCTGGACGCATTGCAGCAGCGGCAGCTTGCCGTTGTCGTCGAAATACACACCCACGCCGAGGTTGACCTTGTTGGGGTTGGTGTCGGCGTTGAACTGCTCGTTCAGACCCAGAATGGGGTCGCGGGGAGCCATTTCGACGGCGGAGAACATGGACATGACGGTTCCTTGGATAAGTAGTGAAGTGGTCGATTCATCCCGTCCTTCTGGCAGGGGGCTGCGCGCCGTGCCGGAATGACGTATTCTTGTCAGTTGCCCTGAATTTTACGGGCTTAGCCATCAGGTTTCCATGCAAGACGTTTCAGCAGTCCCCGTGCCCGAGGCCGACAGCGCTCCCGCAGCCATCCCTGAGGGCCACTTTGTCAGTTTCCCCGGCTCGCCCTTCGAGCTCTACCAGCCTTATCCGCCGGCGGGTGACCAGCCCGAGGCCATCGCCAAGCTGGTCGAGGGCGTGCAGGACGGCGAGGTGTTCCAGACCCTGCTGGGGGTGACGGGTTCGGGCAAGACCTTCACCATGGCCAACGTCATTGCCCGCCTGGGGCGTCCAGCCATCGTGTTTGCCCCCAACAAGACGCTGGCGGCGCAGCTCTACAGCGAGTTCCGCGAGTTCTTCCCCAAGAACGCGGTGGAGTACTTCGTCAGCTACTACGACTATTACCAGCCCGAGGCCTATGTGCCACAGCGCGACCTGTTCATCGAGAAGGACAGCGCCATCAACGAGCACATCGAGCAGATGCGCCTGAGTTGCACCAAGAGCGTGCTGGAGCGGCGCGACGTGGTGATTGTGGCCACTGTCTCAGCCATCTACGGCATTGGCCAGCCCGATGCCTACCACCAGATGGTGATGACGCTGCGCGCCGGCGACAAGATGGGCCAGCGCGACATCATTGCCCAGTTGGTGCGCATGCAGTACCAGCGCAATGACATGGAATTTTCTCGCGGCAAGTTCCGCGTACGCGGTGACACCATCGACGTGTTTCCGGCCGAGCACAGTGAGATGGCGCTGCGCATCGAGCTGTTTGACGACGAGATCGAGAGCCTGCAGCTGTTCGACCCCTTGACCGGCCGCATCCGCCAGAAGGTACCGCGTTTCACGGTCTACCCGAGCAGCCATTACGTGACGCCGCGTGAGCAGGTGCTGGCGGCGGTGGAGACCATCAAGGTGGAGCTGGCCGAGCGCCTGAAGGAATTTGTGGGCATGGGCAAGCTGGTGGAAGCGCAGCGCCTGGAGCAGCGCACCCGGTTTGATCTGGAAATGCTGTCCGAAGTGGGCCACTGCAAAGGCATCGAGAACTACACGCGCCACCTCAGCGGTGCAGCACCGGGCGAGCCACCGGCTACGCTGACGGATTACCTGCCGAAAGATGCGTTGATGTTCCTGGACGAGAGCCACGTGCTGATCGGCCAGTTCGGCGGCATGTACAACGGCGACCGCGCGCGCAAGACCACGCTGGTGGAATACGGCTTTCGCCTGCCGAGCGCGCTGGACAACCGGCCGCTGAAGTTCGAGGAGTTCGAAACCAAGATGCGCCAGGCGGTGTTTGTCTCGGCCACGCCGGGCAACTGGGAGAACGAGCACGCCGGGGCCGTGGTGGAACAGGTGGTGCGCCCGACCGGCCTGGTGGACCCGGAGGTGGAGGTGCGCCCGGCCACCCATCAGGTGGACGACGTGCTGCAGGAAATCCGCATCCGCGTCGAGAAGCACGAGCGCGTGCTCATCACCACCCTGACCAAGCGCATGGCCGAGCAGCTGACCGATTACCTGACCGACAACGGCGTCAAGGTGCGCTACCTGCACAGCGACGTGGACACGGTGGAGCGGGTGGAGATTTTGCGCGACCTGCGGCTGGGGGCCTTCGACGTGCTGGTGGGCATCAACCTGCTGCGCGAGGGCCTGGATATTCCCGAGGTGTCGCTGGTGGCGATCCTGGACGCCGACAAGGAGGGCTTTCTGCGCTCCGAGCGTTCGCTGATCCAGACCATCGGCCGCGCGGCACGCAATCTGCATGGCCGCGCCATTCTTTATGCCGACCGGGTGACGGACTCCATGGCCCGGGCCATTGGCGAGACCGAGCGTCGCCGCAAGAAGCAGATCGAGCACAACCTGGCGCACGGCATCACGCCGCGGAGCATCGTCAAGCAGGTGCGCGACCTGATTGACGGCGTCTACAGCGAGAAGGCTGGCCGGGAAGCTGACCGACTGGAGCAGGAAGCCCTGCAGCGCGCCAAGGTGGAGGAAATGAGCGAGAAGGACATGGCGCGCGAGGTCAAGCGGCTGGAAAAGCAGATGCTGGAGCACGCACGCAACCTGGAGTTCGAACAGGCCGCCCGCACGCGCGACCAGCTCAACCTGCTCAAGGCACGCGCCTTTGGCGCTGCCGTGCCCGACCATCCGGCCGGGCTGTAGCCCATGCCAGGGGCCATGCCTGGCCGTCGCTGGCGGCGTGGGTGAGCCTTATCCGAGCAGAGTACGGGGTTTCTTGCTATACTTGACACAAATAGTCAGGAAAGCCCGGTAAGTCGGTCGGCACACAGTGCCGCAGGCGGCCAGCCGGGCAGGGTAGGAAAGCCCCTCGGAGCCAACAGGCCCCGGGGAAATACCGATAGCCAAACCCGGAACAGGAGTTTGCGATGCGCCTCACAACCAAAGGCCGCTTTGCGGTCACCGCGATGATTGATCTGGCCCTGCGCCAGAGCAACGGCCCCGTGACGCTGGCTGCCATCAGCCAACGCCAGCAGATCTCGCTGTCCTACCTTGAACAGTTGTTCGGCAAGCTGCGCCGTCATGAGTTGGTGGAATCCACCCGTGGCCCCGGTGGCGGCTACACACTGGCCCGCAAGGCGGCCGACATCACCGTGGCCGACATCATTCTGTCGGTGGACGAGCCGATCGATGCGACCCAGTGCGGTGGCAAGGAAAACTGCCTGGGCGACGCCGGCCGCTGCATGACGCACGAGCTGTGGGCCTCGCTCAACGTGCGCATGGTCGAGTTTCTCGATTCCGTCACGCTGCAAAAGCTGGTGGACGACCAGTTGGCCAAAGGCATCACGATTGAAGACAAGCCAACCGTCAAGCGCGCCATCTCTGCCATGCCGGTGGTCAAGCCGGTGCGGGTGAATGCGCCCAACTCGGTGTTCGCGCTGGGCAATGCATTCTCCAAATCCTGATTTTCAAGAATTTTTTACCGAGTTTCGTAGCGAGCCTGTATGGACATGACCCCTCATTTCCCGATTTACCTGGACTACGGTGCCACCACGCCTTGCGACCCGCGCGTGGTCGACGCCATGATTCCCTGGTTGCGCGAGCATTTCGGCAACCCGGCTTCACGCAGCCACGCCTGGGGCTGGGAGGCCGAAGAGGCTGTGGAGAAAGCGCGCGGCTATGTGGCCGAACTGGTCGGTGCCGACCCGCGTGAGATCGTCTGGACCTCCGGTGCCACCGAGTCCAACAACCTGGCACTCAAGGGTGCCGCGCACTTCTACCAGGGCAAGGGCAAGCACCTGATCACGGTGAAGACCGAGCACAAGGCCGTGCTGGACACCATGCGCGAGCTGGAGCGCCAGGGCTTCGAGGTGACCTACCTCGACGTGCAGGAAGACGGCTTGCTCGACCTCGACAAGCTCAAGGCCGCCATCCGTCCGGACACCATCCTGATCAGCGTGATGTTCGTGAACAACGAGATCGGTGTCATCCAGGATATTCCGGCCATTGGCACCCTGTGCCGTGAGAAGGGCATCATTTTCCATGTCGACGCGGCGCAAGCCACCGGCAAGGTGGAGATCGACCTCAACACGCTGCCGGTGGACCTGATGAGCCTGGCTTCGCACAAGACCTACGGTCCCAAGGGCATCGGTGCGCTGTACGTGCGCCGCAAGCCGCGCGTGCGCATCGAGGCGCAGATGCACGGCGGCGGCCATGAGCGCGGCATGCGCTCCGGCACCCTGCCCACGCACCAGTGCGTCGGCATGGGCGAGGCCTTCCGCATCGCCAAGCTGGAAATGGCACAAGACAACGCCAAGGCGCGTGCGCTGCACGACCGCCTGCTCAATGGCCTGAAAGATGTCGAGCAGACCTTCCTCAATGGTCACGCCGAGAAACGCGTGCCGCAGAACCTGAACATGAGCTTCAACTTCGTCGAAGGCGAGTCGCTGATCATGGGCATCAAGGGCTTGGCTGTGTCCAGCGGCTCGGCCTGTACTTCCGCCTCGCTGGAACCCAGCTACGTGTTGCGCGCCCTGGGCCGCAGCGACGAGTTGGCGCACAGCAGCCTGCGCATGACCATCGGCCGCTTCACGACTGAAGAAGAGATCGATTACGCGATTTCCACCATCAAGCTCAACGTGGCCAAGCTGCGTGAGTTGAGCCCGCTCTGGGAAATGTTCCAGGACGGTGTGGATCTGAGCACCATCCAATGGGCTGCTCATTAACTGAAGATTGAAGAGGTAAGACCATGGCTTATTCTGAAAAAGTCGTTGACCACTATGAGAACCCGCGCAACGTTGGCTCCTTCGACAAGGGCGACGACACGGTAGGCACCGGTATGGTGGGGGCTCCCGCCTGCGGTGACGTGATGAAACTGCAGATCAAGGTGAACGCGCAGACCGGCGTCATCGAGGATGCGCGTTTCAAGACCTACGGCTGCGGCTCGGCCATCGCATCAAGCTCGCTGGTGACCGAGTGGGTCAAGGGCAAGACGCTGGACCAGGCGGCTGCGCTGAAGAACAGCGAGATCGCCGAAGAACTGGCGCTGCCGCCGGTCAAGATCCACTGCTCCATCCTGGCCGAAGATGCGATCAAGGCCGCCGTGGACGACTACCGCAAGAAACACATGAACTGATGGCTCCCCCGAAGCGCCTTCGGCGCCTCCCCCTCAAGGGGGCGCACCCAGTGGCCCGGCAAAGCCGGTTCCACGGGGGCCCTGGTCTTGAGAGGTGGGTAAACGGGGAATGAAAGACTGAAATGGCAGTTACTCTTACTGAAGCCGCGGCCCGGCATGTGACCCGCTACTTGAGCAAGCGCGGCAAGGGCGTGGGCGTGCGCCTGGGCGTCAAGACCACCGGCTGCTCCGGCCTGGCCTACAAGCTGGAGTACGTGGACGACGTGGCACCGGAGGACATCGTGTTCGAAGGGCATGGTGTCAAGGTGCTGATCGACCCCAAGAGCCTGTCCTACATCGACGGCACCGAGCTTGATTACGTGCGCGAAGGGCTGAACGAAGGCTTCCGCTTCAACAACCCGAACGAACGCGACCGCTGCGGATGCGGTGAGTCGTTCCGGGTGTGAATCTCCAATCCAACGATTTCGAACTGTTCGGTCTGGCGCAACAGTTTGCGCAGGACCGTTCGGTGCTGGACGCTCGCTGGAAAGAACTGCAGCGCGAAGCCCACCCCGACAAGTTTGCCGCCCAGGGCGCAGCGGCGCAGCGCGTGGCAATGCAATGGTCGGTGCGCATCAACGAGGCCTACCAGCGTCTGAAAGATCCGCTCAAGCGGGCCGCCTATCTGTGCGAACTCAACGGGGTGCCGGTGAATGCCGAGAACAACACCGCCATGCCGGCCGAGTTCCTGATGCAGCAGATGGAATGGCGCGAGGCGCTGGACGACGTCGGCAGCAGCGAAGACCTGGATGCGCTGAGCGACCAGATTGCGCACAGCCGGCGCGAAACGCTCCAGCTCTGCGAGCAACTGCTTGATGTGGCACACGATTACCCGGCCGCCGTGGCCCAGGTTCGGGCGTTGATGTTCATCGAACGTTTTGGCCGCGACATCGAAGCCCGCTACGACCAGATGGATACCGCGGCCCGGCGACAATAAGGCCCTGAACACGGCCTTGATCCGAATAGAACAACGATGGCACTGCTGCAAATTTCCGAACCCGGTCAGTCCCCCGATCCGCACCAGCGGCGCATCGCCGTGGGCATTGACCTCGGTACCACCCATTCACTGGTGGCCTCCGTGCGCAACGGCGTGGCCGAATGCCTGCCCGACGCGCAAGGCCGCGTGATTCTGCCGTCGGTGGTGCGTTACCTCGCCAATGGCGGGCGTCAGATCGGTTTCGATGCCCTGGTCGCGCTGGCCGAAGACCCGGAAAACACCATTGCCTCCGTCAAGCGCTTCATGGGCCGCGGCGTACAGGACGTGGCCGGGCGCGAGAGGCTGCCATATAAGCTGGTGGACCATCCCGGCATGCTGGGCCTGCAGACCGTGGTGGGCGAGAAGTCGCCGGTGGAGGTGAGCGCCGAGATATTGGCCACGCTGCGCTTTCGCGCCGAGGACACCTTCAACGACGACCTCTATGGCGCCGTCATCACGGTGCCGGCCTACTTCGACGATGCCCAACGCCAGGCCACCAAGGACGCCGCGCAACTGGCCGGCCTCAACGTGCTGCGCCTGATCAACGAGCCCACTGCTGCGGCCATTGCCTATGGTCTGGACAACGCCAGCGAAGGCATCTATGCGGTGTACGACTTGGGCGGCGGCACCTTTGACATTTCCATCCTGCGCCTCTCCAAGGGCGTGTTCGAAGTCATCGCCACCGGCGGCGACTCGGCCCTGGGCGGCGACGACTACGACGCCGCGCTGGCAGCCTGGGCGCTGCAACAGGCAGGCCTGAGCAGCGTGACCGCGGCTGACAAGGCGTCCATCAAGATGGCGGCCCGCGCTTGCAAGGAGGCCCTGTCTGCTACTGAATCTGTAGCGTTTCACGCCCAATTGACGGCGGCAGAAGTCGATTTGACGGTAACACGCTCGCAGTTCGAAGAAGTCACCGCAGCGCTGACGGCGCGCACCATGAGCGCGGTGCGCAAGGCCTTGCGCGACGCCAAGCTGAGCGTTGACGACGTGCAGGGTGTGGTGATGGTGGGCGGCTCGACCCGCATGCCGGTGATCCAGCGGACCGTGGGCGAGTTCTTCGGCCACGAGCCGCTGACCAACCTCAACCCCGACGAGGTGGTGGCGTTGGGCGCGGCCATCCAGGCCAACCAATTGGCCGGCAACAACGCTGCCGGCGATCTGCTGCTGCTCGACGTGATTCCACTCTCGCTCGGCATCGAGACCATGGGCGGTCTGGTTGAGCGCATCGTGCCGCGCAACCAGACCATCCCGACTGCGATGGCGCAAGATTTCACCACCTACAAGGACGGCCAGACCGCACTGGCGCTGCACGTGGTGCAGGGTGAGCGCGATCTGGTGGCCGACTGCCGCAGCCTGGCACGTTTCGAACTACGCGGCATTCCGCCCATGGCAGCCGGCGCCGCACGCATTCGCGTCACCTTCACAGTCGATGCCGACGGCCTGTTGCAGGTCAGCGCGCGCGAGCAGGTCAGCGGCGTGGAGGCGCGCATCGACGTCAAGCCGTCCTATGGTCTGGGCGACGAGCAGATTGCCAAGATGCTGCAAGAGAGTTTCACCACCGCCGAGTCAGACATGCGCGCCCGCGCACTGGTGGAGGCGCGTGTCGAGGCCGACCGCATGTTGCTGGCCACGCGCAGTGCGCTGGCGGCCGATGGCGACCTGCTGTCGGACGAGGAGCGCACGGCCATTGATGGCCTGATGGCCGCGCTGGAAGCATTGCGTACCCAAGAAGAAGACGCGGCGGTTATCGATGCCGCCACCGAGGCGCTGGCCAAGGGCACCGAAGCCTTTGCTGCCATGCGCATGAACCGCGGCATCCAGAAGGCGCTGGCGGGCAAGAACATTGAAACGGTCTGAGTCCACCCACTCTGAACACACCATGCCCATCATCAAGATCCTTCCCCACCCCGAGTACTGCCCGCAAGGCGCGCAGATTTCCGCGCCGGCCGGCACCTCGATCTGTGAGGCACTGCTGGACAACCACATCGAGATCGAGCACGCCTGTGACATGAGTTGCGCCTGCACCACCTGCCACGTCATCGTGCGGGAAGGGTACAACTCGCTCAACGAGCCCGATGAAAACGAAGAAGACCTGCTGGACCGCGCCTGGGGCCTGGAGCCGCAGTCACGTCTGAGCTGCCAGGCCATCCTGGCGCAACAGGACGTGGTGGTGGAGATACCGAAATACTCCATCAACCACGCCAAAGAGAATCACTGATCCAGCGAGAAACCGCGCCATGCGTCGTTGCCGTGCTCACCGGGTGTTTACCCGGTTGTGCGCGGCGCCTAGCCTGACACGGTTTTCGCCGGCCAGTATCTGATACCTGGCGAGGCTATCATTGAGCCATGCGCCAGATCGTTCTTGACACTGAAACCACGGGCCTGTCCGCCGAAGGCGGCGACCGCATCATCGAAATCGGCTGTGTGGAGCTGCTCAACCGCAAGCTCACCGGCAACAACCTGCACTTCTACCTCAACCCCGAGCGCGACAGCCACGAGGATGCGTTGCGGGTGCACGGCATCAGCAACGAATTCTTGCGTGACAAACCCAAGTTCGTCGAGGTGGCGGAGGAAATCCTGGCCTACCTGCAGGATGCCGACATCATCATCCACAACGCGGCCTTCGACGTCAGTTTCCTGAACAAGGAGCTGGAGCTCATTGGCAAGCCGGCCTTCAGCGAGTTTGTCGCTAGCGTCACCGACACGCTGGTGATGGCCAAGGAGATGTTTCCGGGCAAGCGCAATTCGCTGGACGCGTTGTGCGACCGTCTGGGCGTTGACAACTCGGGCCGTACGCTGCACGGCGCCTTGCTCGACGCCGAGTTGCTGGCCGATGTCTACATCAACCTCACGCGCGGGCAGGATGCACTGCTGATCGACGTGGCCGATGCGGAAGACGGCAGCGGCAGCTTCGAGCGCGTGGACCTGAGCCGCTTTGAATTGCCGGTGCTGGCCGCCAACGAACAGGAACTGGCAGCCCACGAAGACCTGCTGGCCCAGCTCGACAAGGCCAGTGGCGGCAAGACGGTGTGGCGCAACGCCGCTTGAGTCAAAAGACCGCCGAATCTGTGGCATAATTCTGGTTTTCCCGGAGACGCAAGCGGCTTTTGGGAAACGGATTCAGGGCGATTAGCTCAGCGGTAGAGCACTGCATTCACACTGCAGGGGTCACATGTTCGATCCATGTATCGCCCACCAAACGAAAATAAAGGACCCGGCAGTAATGCCAGGTCCTTTTTTCTTGGTCGTTTTGAAATGAAGCGGAGTTGAGCGTGGAACAAGTCGATTGCGTGGTGGTGGGTGCGGGTGTGGTTGGATTGGCCGTGGCGCGTGCCTTGGCGTTGGCCGGGCGCGAGGTGATCGTCGTGGAAGCACAGACCGCCATCGGCCAGGGCGTGAGTTCGCGCAACAGCGAGGTGATCCACGCCGGCCTGTATTACACGCCCGGTTCGCTCAAGGCGAAGCTGTGCGTGCGCGGCAAGGAGTTGCTCTACGCCTTGTGTGCCAGCCATGGCGTAGACCACCGCAACTGTGGCAAGCTGGTCGTGGCCACCAGCGAATCCGAAGCGGCCGCCTTGCGCACTCTGCAGGACAAGGCAGTGGCCAACGGCGTGCCTGTGCAATGGCTGGACGCGGCGCAAGCCAAGGCCCTGGAGCCAGCGCTGGAGTGCACGGCAGCGCTGCTGTCGCCCACGACCGGCATCGTGGACACCCACGGCTTCATGCTGGCGCTGCAGGGCGATCTGGAGAAGTCGGGCGGCATGGTGGCTCTGGGCTCGGCGGTCGAATCGGCCGTGCTGGGGCAGGGTGGTGCGCCTCACGTGCTGCGGATGGCAGACGGCAGCGAGATCGCTGCATCCCTCGTTATCAATTCGGCGTCGCTGCACGCGTGCGCGCTCGCGCGTCGCTTTGAAGGCCTGGATGCGCGCCATGTGCCGCAGGAGACCTACGCCAAGGGTAGCTACTATTCGTTGGCCGGTCGCTCGCCGTTCTCGCGCCTGATCTACCCGGCACCGGCCGACGCCTGGCTGGGTGTGCACCTGACGCTGGACCTGGGTGGGCAAGCCAAGTTCGGTCCCGACCTGCAATGGCTGGACACGAAGCAGCCCGAGACCATCGATTACACCGTCGACCCGCGCCGCGCCGATGGTTTCTACGCCGAGGTGCGGCGCTATTGGCCCGCCTTGCCCGATGGCGCGCTGCAGCCCAGCTACAGCGGCGTGAGGCCTAAGATCTACGGGCCCGGCGAGAAAGCGCCGGATTTCCGCATCGATGGTCCGGCCGAGCACGGCGTGCCGGGCCTGGTCAATCTGTTTGGCATCGAGTCGCCAGGGCTGACCAGTTCGTTGGCGATCGGTGACTATGTCGCTGAAATGCTATAAAAACAATAGCTGATTGCGCAATCAGTCAAAGGGCTATCGCCGGTTTTTGATCTCAAGCGCAGCCTGCTTCACCAATTCCGGCCCTTGGTAGATCAGGCCGGTGTAGATCTGCACCAGGTCGGCGCCTGCTTCGATCTTGCTCAGCGCGTCCTTGGCGCTCAGGATGCCGCCGACACCGATGATGGGATAGTCCTTGCCGAGCGCGGTGCGCAGTTGGCGGATGACGCGGTTGCTGGATGCCAGCACCGGTGCGCCTGACAGGCCGCCGGCTTCTTCGGCATGCGGCAGGCCCTGCACGGCTTCGCGGCTGAGGGTGGTGTTGGTGGCGATCACGCCGTCCATGCCGTGACGCTGGAGCGTCGCGGCGATGACCTTGACCTGGTCTTCGTCCAGATCCGGGGCAATTTTGACGAACACCGGTACACGCTTGCCGTGTTGTTGTGCCAGTTCCTCACGCTTGGCGGCGATGGCGCCGAGCAGTCCATCCAGCGCCTCGTCGCTTTGCAGCGCGCGCAGGTTCTTGGTGTTGGGGCTGGAGATGTTGATGGTGACGTAGTCGGCGTGCGGGTAGACGCCGGCCAGACCGATCAAATAATCATCGGTGGCGCGCTCGATCGGGGTGGCGGCGTTCTTGCCGATGTTCAGGCCCAGCAGCATTGGCTGGCCTTGGGCTTTGCGACGGAAGGTGGCACGCTGCACGTTGGCGAGGAAGGCGTCCAGCCCGTCGTTGTTGAAGCCCATGCGGTTGATCAACGCGTTGGCAGAGGGCAGGCGGAACATGCGCGGTTTGGGGTTGCCCGGCTGGGCCAGCGGCGTGACGGTGCCGACCTCGACGAAACCGAAACCCATGGCGCCCAGGCCGTCGATACAGCGGGCGTTCTTGTCCAGACCGGCGGCCATGCCGACGCGGTTGGGGAAGTTCAGGCCGGCCAGCGTGACCGGGTCGTCCACACGCGGCTGGCTGTAGATGCAGGCCAGTGGCGTGTTCTGGGTGCGCGCCAGCATGTCGATGGTGACGTCGTGCACGGCTTCCGGGTCGAGGCGGAACAGCACGGCGCGGGAGAGTGCGTAGGGGATCAGAGACATTGGATAATTCCTGCAATTCACCCGATTTTCCCAGATCAAACCACTCACTCCTTTTTCAGACATGCTTACCCAAGACGAACTCAAGACCCTGGTCGGCCAGGCGGCCCTGCAATACGTGGTTCCCGGCGAAATCGTCGGTGTCGGCACCGGCTCCACGGTCAACAAATTCATCGATGCACTGGCCTCGATGAAAGACCAGATCAAGGGCGCGGTATCGAGCTCGGTGGTCAGTACCGAGCGCCTGCTGGCGCTGGGCATTCCGGTGTTCGATGCCAATGAGGTGGGTGAGTTGTCGGTTTACATCGATGGCGCGGACGAGATCGATGGCCGTGGTTACATGATCAAGGGTGGTGGTGCGGCGCTGACGCGCGAGAAGATCGTGGCGGCGCAGTCGCGTCGTTTCATCTGCATTGCCGACGAGTCCAAGCTGGTCCAGACCTTGGGCAAGTTTCCGCTGCCGGTGGAGGTGATTCCGATGGCGACGCAGCGCTTGGTCAGACAGTTTGCGGCACTCGGCGGCACTGCCAAGGTGCGCATGCAGGGCAGCGAGCCGCTGCTGACCGATAACGACCAACACATTCTGGATGTGACCGGCCTGCAGATCAGCGAGCCGCTGGCTTTCGAGTCCGAAGTGAACCAGTGGCCTGGCGTGGTGACGGTCGGCGTGTTCGCGCACCAGCGAGCGCAGGTCTGTCTGCTGGGTACGGCCAGCGGCGTCAAAACTCTGAACTTCTAAGCACTGAACTCAGTGCTGAGCCGGTGACGGCTCAGAAGGTGATGCCGGCGGGATTGTCCGGGCTGACCGTTGGCGCGCGTGGCGATGCGGCCTCGGGTGCCGCCAGTGCCGCAGGAGCTTTGCCGTTGGCTGCAGCAGGAATGGGCGGTGGCGGTGGCACCAATGGTGTTGGCGCCGGGTTGCGGTAATTGGCGGGCAGCTGCGAGCTCTTGGGGTAGCCCGCGGCATCGAGGTACTGGATCCAGTCGGCCTGCATGAACCCCTTGAGGCGCTGGCCTCCAATGGTCAGGATGGGAATGGACGCGTCGCCGCTGAACTTCTGCAGGGCGTCTGCGTCCTGCGGCGTGGTGACAGTGCGCTCGGTGAAGGGAATGCCACGGTTGTTGAGCAAGGCACGGCCGCTGTCGCAAGGGCCGCAGTTCTCGCCGCTGTAGAGCGTGACCGGATAGCGGCGTGCCAGTTGGCGCAGCTCATAGGGCAACTCACTGGCTGCCTGGTTTTCGCTGCGGCCATCGGCGCTGAGGGCGGTAGCCTTGTCGCTGGCTGCCGGCGGTTTGTCGGAGAAGGTGACGCGGCCATCCGGTCCGACGATGCGGTAGATGCCTTGCGCCTGAACCAGAGCAGCGGTCAGGGCCAGCAAAAGACTGGCGGCCACAAGGGTTGCCGGGTGCTGGCGGATCGACCGTTTCATGGTGCTTTGTTTCCCTTCGATGGATCAGGCCATGCCCTGGTGCCGCAGCAGTGCGTCGAGGCTGGGTTCGCGGCCGCGGAAGGCCTTGAACGACTCGATGGCCGGACGGCTGCCGCCGGCCTCCAGGATGGCTTGGCGGTATTGTCGCCCGGTTTGCACGCTGGGCAAGCCGTCTTTACCAACTGTTTCCTCGAAGGCGGCGTAGGCATCGGCGCTCAGCACCTCGGCCCATTTGTAGCTGTAGTAGCCTGCCGCATAACCTCCGGCGAAGATGTGGCTGAAGGTGTGCGCGGTGCGGCTCCAGGCCGGCGGCTGCAGCACCGCCACTTCCGAGCGCACCAGGTCGAGCAGGGGCATGAAGTCCTGCGCCGGGTCGTGTTCGGTGTGCAGCAGCATGTCGAACAGGGCGAACTCGATCTGGCGCAAGGTCTGCATGCCGCTCTGGAAATTCTTGGCGGCCATCATCTTGTCGTACAGGGCACGCGGCAGCGGCTCACCGGTGTCGACGTGCGCCGTCATGTGCTTGAGCACATCCCATTCCCAGCAGAAGTTCTCCATGAACTGGCTCGGCAGTTCTACTGCATCCCACTCCACGCCGCTGATGCCCGAGACATCGCGCTCGTTCACTTGTGTGAGCATGTGGTGCAGGCCGTGGCCGAACTCGTGGAACAGGGTGATGACGTCGTCGTGCGTCAGCAGGGCGGGTTTGCCGTCGACGCCGTCGGCGAAGTTGCAGACCAGATGCGCCACCGGCGTTTGCAGGCGGCCGGTGTCGGGGCGCAGCCAGCGCGCGCGCACGTCGTCCATCCAGGCCCCGCCGCGCTTGCCGTTGCGGGCTGGCTGGTCGAGGTAGAACTGGCCCACCAATTCATTGCCGCGTTCGATGCGGTAGAACTCGACGGCCGGGTGCCACACCGGGGCGCTGTCGCGTCGGATGGACACTTCGAACAAGGTTTCGACGATCTTGAACAGGCCGGCCAGTACACGCGGTGCGGTGAAGTACTGCTTGACCTCCTGCTCGCTGAAGGCGTAGCGTGCCTCCTTGAGCTTTTCGGAGATATAGGGCCAGTCCCAGGGCTGCGGGTCGGCGATGCTCAGTTGTTCACGGGCGAAAGTACGCAGGTCGGCCAGATCCTGCTCGGCATAGGGGCGGGCTTTTTGCGCCAGGTCGCGCAGGAAGCGCACCACCTGCTCGGGCGATTCGGCCATCTTGGGCACGACCGAGACCTGGCCGAAATTCAGATAACCCAGCAACTGGGCTTCTTCCTGGCGCAACGCCAGGATGTCACGGATCAGGGCACTGTTGTCAAACTTCGCCGCTTCGCCCTCGGCCTGGTCGGAGGCACGCGTGACGTAGGCGCGGTAAAGCGTGTGGCGCAGCGCGCTGCTCTTGGCGAACTGCATCACCGGCAGGTAGCTCGGCATCTTGAGCGTGAGCTTGTAGCCGTCCTTCTCCTCTTTCTGGGCAGCAGCGCGAGCGGTCTGCTTCACGTCCTCGGGCAGGCCGTCGAGTTCGGCCTCGGTCGCGTAGTAGGCGAAGGCATCGGTGGCATCTAGCGCGTTCTCGCTGAACTTCTGGGTCAGTTCGGCCTGGCGCTCCTGGATTTGTGCGTAGCGCTCTTTGGCTGCACCTTGCAGCTCGGCACCGCCCAGCACGAAGTTGCGCAGCGCGTTCTTGTGCGCCTGACGCTGCTCGGGGTTGAGCGTGGACGGATCGATCGCCTTGTACTTCGCATACAGGCGTTCGTCGGAGCCCAGGCGGGTCCAGAACTCGGTGACGCGGGGCAGAGCGGCGTTGTAGGCGGCGCGCAGTTCGGGTGTGTCGGCCACGCTGTTGAGGTGGCTCACCGCGCCCCAGGCACGGCCGAACTTCTCGGTGGTGACGTCGAGTACTTTGGCAATCGCCGTCCAGTCGGCCGGGAAGTCCGGCGCGGTGACGGTCTCCAGCGCGGCGTCGGACTCCTGCAGCAGGGCGTCAATGGCGGGGGCCACATGCTCAGGCTGGATCTGGTCGAACAGCGGGAGGTCGGAGAAGTCGAGGAGGGGATTGCTCATGCTGTTCATTTTGCGTTCGATACACCTTGATTCAAGGCGGTGCCGATGGATTTTTCCAATGACGTCGATTTGGGCCTGTTTACACTATTTTTGCAAGTGCGAACGAGGAGAAAACCGCGCCAATCTAGGCGCGCGACAACGCCCAGGCTAGCTGCCTAGGCTAGGAGTGCAACAACGAGTGGCGCGGTTTTCTCCTCGTTCCCTTCGGGTTGCGGCCAAAAAGGCCATGCGCGGCGTTGCGAAGCCTTGCCGGAGGAAGACTCCGGCTGCGTTTCGCGCCTTGCGCATGGCCTTTTTGATCCGCAACGCATCTTGCAAAAATAGTGTGAACAGGCCCTAGGCCGCGGCCACGCGTTCGGCCGCTTCCATCGTGTTGACCAGCAGCATGGTGATGGTCATGGGTCCAACGCCGCCGGGCACCGGGGTGATCCAGCCGGCGACCTGCTTGACGCCTTCGAAGTCCACATCGCCGCACAGCTTGCCCTCGTCGTTGCGGTTCATGCCGACGTCGATCACCACCGCGCCGGGCTTGACCATGTCGGCGGTCAACACGTTGCGCTTGCCAACCGCGGCGACGATCACGTCGGCCTGCAGCGTCATGGCTTTCAGGTCCTTGGTGGCGCTGTGGCAGACGGTGACGGTGGCGTTCTTGCCCAGCAGCATCAGCGCCATGGGCTTGCCGACGATGTTGGAGCGTCCGATCACCACGGCATGCTTGCCCTTGAGGTCGTAATTGATCGATTCCAGCATCTTCATGCAGCCGTAGGGCGTGCAAGGCCAGAAGCCGGGCTGGCCGACCATCAGCGCGCCGGCGCTGGCGACGTGAAAGCCATCCACGTCCTTGGCCGGGGAAATGGCCTCGATCACCTTGTGGGCGTCGATGTGCGCCGGCAGCGGCAACTGCACCAGAATGCCATGGATGCCGGGGTCGTTGTTGAGCGCGTCGATGCGGGCCAGCAACTGGGTTTCGGTCATGCTGGCGTCGTACTTCTCCAGCACCGAGTGCAGGCCGCTGTCTTCGCAGGCCTTGACCTTGTTGCGCACATAAACTTGCGACGCCGGGTTGTCGCCCACCAGAATCACCGCCAGCCCGGGCGTGATGCCGCGGGCCTTGAGGGCGGCGGCGCGTTGCGCCACTTCGGCGCGCAGTTGCTTGGAGAGGACGTTGCCGTCGATCAGGCGGCCGGTGGTCTGTGTCATGGTGGTTCCCGGATTTGTAAGTAAAAACGCCCGCTAGGTCTTATGCAGCGGGCGTGAGGTGCTATTGAAAAAGTAGTATCAAGTTTTGGGGGCCGCCTGCCCGAGGGCGATCTTGAGCAGGTCGGCCACGGTGTTGGCGCTGAGTTTTTCCATGATGTTGGCGCGGTGTGCCTCCACCGTCTTGATGCTGATGCCCAGGTCGTCGGCGATCTGCTTGTTCAAACGGCCGGCTACGATACGTTCCAGCACCTGGCTTTCGCGCAGCGTGAGCTTGGAGAGCAGGGCGTCGCGGCTGGCTGCCTGCTGGTGCACGCTGAAGGATTCGCGTGCGGTTTCGAGCATGCGTTCGACCAGGCTGACCAACTGGTCTTCCTTGAAGGGTTTCTGGATGAAGTCCATCGCGCCCTTTTTCATGGTGTCGACCGCCATCGGCACGTCGCCGTGGCCGGTGATGAAGACGATGGGCAGCGGGGAGCGGCTTTCAAGCAGGCGGTTTTGCAGTTCCAGCCCGGTCATGCCGCCCATGCGGATGTCGACGATCAGGCAGGCGACTTCGCGCGGGTCGTAGCGGCTGAGGAAGGATTCGGCCGAGTCGAAGCAACGCACCCGGTAGTCCTTGCCTTCGAGAAGCCATTGCAGCGAATCGCGCACGGCCTCGTCGTCGTCCACCACATAAACCGTACCCTTTTTCGGAATCAAACTCATGCTTTAACCTGAGACTTTCTCTGCTGGGGGTTGAAGTGCTGCCTTGTCAGGCGCCGTGTCGGCCAGAGGGAGCCAGAAGGAAAACCGGCACCCTGTCACCTCGGGGCCATTGTAGATGTTCTCGGCCTTCATCCGGCCCTGGTGCGACTCGACGATGGAGCGGCACAGCCCGAGGCCAATGCCCATGCCTTCGGCCTTGGTGGTGTAGAAGGCTTCGTACAGGCGCTCCATCACTTCAGGCTCGATGCCTTTGCCGGTGTCTGTCACGGAAAAATCCACCACCGGTTTGCCCTCGGCCTCCGCACGCGTCACGCGCAACTCGATGCGGCGGCGATCGGCGGGCCGGTTGGCCTGTGCCACCGATTCGGCGGCGTTCTTGAGCAGGTTGACCAGTACCTGTTCGATCAGGATCGGGTCCACCAGCAGCTTGGGCAGACGTTCGGCCACGTGGTGCGTCAGGCGCACGTTGAAGCGGCGCAGGCCGATCTCCGTCAACTCCACCGCTTCGTCCACCATGGGGCCGATGTCGGAGAGTGTGCGGTTCGGTTCGCTGCGCTTCACGAAGGCGCGGATGCGCTGGATGATCTGGCCGGCGCGCTGTGCCTGCCGGGCGGTTTTTTCCAGCGCGCTCAGCAGGTCTTCTTCGGAAATCTGGTGCGCCTTGATGCGCGAGACCATGCCGTTGCAGTAGTTGTTGATGGCCGTCAGCGGCTGGTTGAGCTCATGTGCCACGCTGGAGGCCATCTCACCCATGGTGATCAGGCGGCTGGCGGTCTGCGCGCGTTCGGTCTGGGCGGCGGCCTGTTCCTCCGCCAGGCGGCGTGCCGTGATGTCGGTGGCAATCACCATCTGCGCCAGCCGGCCGTCGACCCAGGTCAGGTAGCGCGTGCGCACCTCCAGCCACTTGCCCAGTTCTTCCACATAAAGCTCGGCGCTTTCGGTTTCCACGTCCGGCAGGTTGCTGGTGGGCATGCCGACCAGGGTGTCCACGCTGTCGCGCGCATCGCCGCCCGACAGCTGGATGGGTTGGCTGGTGTGCCCGGCCAGCCGGACATGGCCGCTGCTCTGGTCATGGAACCAGAGCCGGTACATCTTGTTGGCAAACAACAGTTCGTCGGTGCCCAGCGGCGCCACCGAGACCGAGGCGTCGAGGGCTTCCAGCACGGTGGTGAAGCGCTCGTACGACGCGTAGAGCTGTTCACGCACCCGGTTCGGCTCGGTGATGTCGGTCATCGAAGTCATCCAGCCGGTTTGCTGGCCGCGTGCGTCGATCAGGGGCGAGACGTGGATGCGCGCGTCGAACACTGTGCCGTTCTTGCGTTTGACGCGGATCTGAAAGCCGGTGCTGCTGACGCGACCCTGCAGTTCGTCGTCGAGCCGCGCCCTCAGCAGTTCCTGGTCTTCCTCTGGCCAGTAGGGGAAGGGGGCCGTCTGGCCCACCAGTTCGTCTTCCCGCCAGCCGGTCATCTGGCAGAAGGCGGTGTTGACATAGGTGATGCGGCCCTGCAGATCGAGCGCGCGCATGCCGGTCGGCATGGAGTTTTCCATGGCCCGGCGGAAGTTGGTTTCCAGCAGCAGGGCCTGCTGCGCCTGCATGCGACGCCGGGTGTGGCGCCAGTTGGCAATCAGCATCCAGGCCGTCATGGCGCTCAAGGTGCAAACCAGCCAGAACAGGCCGCTGCCGATCACGCCCAGCGAGGTGCGGTAGGCACGTGCCTTCAGTACCAGCCCATTGCCTACAGGTGACACCGGTACTTCATATTCGTTGGCCGGGTTGGCCCAGGGCAGCAGGCGGGTGGCCGGGTTGCGTTTGGGCAGGCTGGTGCCGGCAAGCAGTTCGCCCTTGGCGTCGTGCAGCGAGAAGGCATAGCGCGCTGTGACCTCCGCCGGCACGCCAAAGCGGTACAGGCCGTCCACCGAGTACTCGACCAGCAACACGCCGGCGAACTTGTTGCGCCATGCCAGGGGAATGTGCAGCTCCAGCAAAGAGAGGCTGTCCGGGCTGGGACTGCGCTGCGAGTAGACCGGTTGCTGCACCTCGCGCGCCAGGTTGTAGGTGTTTTCTGTCTCGCCGGTGGTCAGCGTTTCGCCGGCCAGCCTGAAATGGGAGGCCGACAGATTGCTGTAGCTGGCCTTGATGCGGCGGCGCTCGTCGATCCAGCTCATGCTGTTGAGCTCGGGGTATTGGTTAACCAGCGATTCGGCCCGTACCTTGAACTCCTCGGTATCCATTTCGCGACTGCCCAGCTCGCGCGCCACGCGCATGAGCTGTTCCTGGCGTTCCAGCAGCCGCAGCCGCAGCTGCTGCTGCGCGTATTCAAGGTCGTGGCGCAGCGCCTCCTGTTCGCGGTCAATCTCCTCCAGCCGCAAGTAGGCGAACACGACCACGATGACTGCCAGGAACAAGAGCACGGCAACCAGTGGCGCCAGCATGGCGTAACGGTCCTGGCGGTGGGGTGACTGGCGGCGCCACCATTGGCGTATCGGGCCGTTGGTGGGCAGGTTACGCAGGAAGGGCAGCGCGGGGGGCAAACGCAGGGGCATAAGGCGCAAGTGTAGTGGTGCTGTTGTACGGATTGTTTTGTCTGGATTCCATCTAATTTCATATTAAGAAATCAAAAGGCATGATTTGAAATATGGATAAAAATATGAGAAACTCCGCGCCACCAATGAAGACCCCGTACTAAATTACGTTTAAACAAGGAAAGAAGGAGACACGCATGTCAGCCCTACCTGAAAACTTGGTTGGCGCCAGCGCCAATGACGAGGACCGGCAGGAAACCCGTGAATGGATTGACGCGCTGTCGGCGGTCATTGCCAGCGGTGCCACCCATGGCGAGGGTCGCGCCCGGGCGCATTTCCTGTTGGAGCAGTTGCTGGAACAAGCACGCCAGGAAGGCATAGACATGCCGTTTTCGGCCACCACCGGCTATGTGAACACCATCGAGACAGACCAGGAGGTGCGTTGCCCTGGAAATCTTCAGATTGAAGGCCGCCTGCGTGCCTACATGCGCTGGAACGCCATGGCCATGGTGGTCAAGGCCAACCGCCACCATCCACCCGAAGGCGGCGATCTGGGCGGCCACATCGGCTCCTTCGCATCGCTGGCCAACATGTTCGGCGCCGGCTTCAACCATTTCTGGCACGCCGAGAGCGAAAACCATGGGGGTGACTGCATCTACATCCAGGGCCACGTCTCGCCCGGCATCTATGCACGCGCCTACCTCGAAGGCCGTCTGACCGAAGAGCAACTGCTGAATTTCCGTCAGGAAGTTGACGGCAAGGGCCTCTCCAGCTACCCGCACCCCAAACTCATGCCCGAGTTCTGGCAGTTCCCGACCGTCTCCATGGGCCTGGGCCCATTGATGGCCATCTACCAGGCGCGTTTCCTCAAGTACCTGCATGCGCGTGGCATTGCCAACACCGAAAACCGCAAGGTCTGGGTGTTCTGCGGCGACGGCGAGATGGACGAGGTGGAAAGCCTGGGCGCGATCGGCCTGGCCGCGCGCGAGAAACTCGACAACCTGATCTTTGTCATCAACTGCAATCTGCAGCGCCTGGACGGCCCGGTGCGCGGCAACGGCAAGATCATCCAGGAGCTCGAGGGTGAGTTCCGCGGCTCGGGCTGGAACGTGATCAAGCTGATCTGGGGCAAGGGCTGGGACGACTTGCTGGCGCGCGACAAGGACGGCGCGCTGCGCAAGATCATGATGGAGTGCAACGACGGTGACTACCAGGCCTTCAAGGCCAATGACGGCGCCTACGTGCGCAAGCATTTCTTCGGCCGCGATCCGCGCACGCTGGAGATGGTGGCTCACATGAGCGACGACGAGATCTGGAACCTGCGCCGCGGCGGCCACGATTCGGACAAGGTCTATGCAGCTTTCCATGCGGCCAATGCACACAAGGGTGAACCCACCGTGCTGCTGGTCAAGACCGTCAAGGGCTTCGGCATGGGCAAGATCGGTGAAGGCAAGAACACCGTGCACCAGACCAAGAAGCTGTCAGACGAGGACGTGAAAGCCTTCCGCGACCGCTTCAACATCCCGATCCCGGACAGCCAGATCGGCGACCTGCCGTTCTACAAGCCGGCCGACGACACGCCCGAGATGAAGTACCTGCACGAGCGCCGCAAGGCCCTCGGTGGCTACCTGCCGCACCGCCGCGTCAAGGCTGACGAGCAGTTCACCGTGCCCTCGCTCGATACCTTCAAGGCCATTCTGGAGCCGTCGCCCGAAGGCCGCGAGATTTCGACCACGCAGGCTTATGTACGCTTCCTCACGCAGCTGCTGCGCGACCAGGCGCTGGGCCCGCGCGTGGTGCCGATCCTGGTGGACGAGGCACGTACCTTCGGTATGGAAGGGCTGTTCCGCCAGGTTGGCATCTACAACCCGGCAGGCCAGCAGTACACCCCGGTCGACAAGGACCAGGTGATGTACTACAAGGAAGACAAGGCCGGCCAGATCCTGCAGGAAGGCATCAACGAGGCCGGCGGCATGGCCAGCTGGATCGCCGCCGCCACGAGCTACAGCACCAGCAACCGGATCATGATCCCGTTCTACGTGTACTACTCGATGTTCGGCTTCCAGCGCATTGGCGACCTGGCTTGGGCAGCGGGCGACATGCAGGCACGCGGTTTCCTGCTGGGCGGCACCTCCGGGCGTACCACGCTCAACGGCGAGGGCCTGCAGCACGAGGATGGTCACAGCCACATCCTGGCCGGCACCATCCCCAACTGCGTCAGCTACGACCCGACCTTCGCGCACGAAGTGGCGGTCATCATGCAGCACGGTCTGAAGCGCATGGTGGAGAAGCAGGAGAACGTCTTCTACTACATCACCCTGCTGAACGAGAACTACGCCATGCCGGGCCTCAAACCTGGCACCGAAGAGCAGATCATCAAGGGCATGTACCTGCTGGAAGAGGGCGCCAAGAAGACACCGCGCGTCAACCTACTGGGCTCCGGCACCATCCTGCGTGAATCGATCGCAGCCAAGAAGCTGCTGGAAGAAGAGTGGGGCGTGGCAGCCAACGTCTGGAGCTGCCCGAGCTTCAACGAGCTGGCGCGCGACGGTCAGGACTGCGAGCGCTGGAACCTGTTGCACCCGACCGAAACCCCGCGCGTGCCGTTCGTGGCGCAGCAACTGGAAAAACACAGCGGCCCGGTGGTGGCGTCGACCGACTACATCAAGTCCTACGCCGAGCAGATTCGTTCCTTCCTGCCGAAGGGCCGCAACTACAAGGTGCTGGGTACCGACGGCTTTGGCCGCAGCGACTTCCGCAGCAAGCTGCGTCAGCACTTCGAGGTGAATCGCCACTACATCGTGGTCGCGGCTCTCAAGGCGCTGAGCGAGGATGGCAGCGTGCCGACGGCCAAGGTGGCCGAGGCGATTGCCAAGTACGGCCTCAAGGCTGACAAAGTGAATCCCCTTTACGCCTGAGCGTAAAACGGGACAAGCTTGCGGTGAAAACCCATATCGCGCAGCGATGTGGGTCGGAGCCACAGAGTCCCGCTTCCGAACAAGGAAACAGACATGGCAATCGTTGAAATCAAGGTCCCCGACATCGGCGACTTTTCCGAAGTGGCGGTGATTGAGCTGCTGGTCAAGCCGGGCGACACCGTCAAGGCCGAGCAGTCGTTGATCACGGTCGAATCCGACAAGGCCTCGATGGAGATCCCGTCCAGCCACGCCGGCGTGGTCAAGGAGCTCAAGGTCAAGCTGGGCGACAAGGTGAAAGAAGGCTCGGTGGTCCTGATGCTGGAGGCAGCCGGAGATGCGGCTGCGCCAGTTGCCGCGCCCTCGGCTCCTTCAGCCCCTGTGGTATCGGCCCCGGCACCGGCTGCCGCAGCACCTGCTGCCGTGGCGGCGTTGGCCAGCGAACCCGTGGCACGCGTGTCATCCCCGGTCGCCGTGCCGGTCCACGCGCCCATGGCACCGGCCGGCAAGCTGCCGCATGCCAGCCCGTCGGTGCGCAAGTTCGCGCGCGAACTCGGTGTGCCGCTGGAGGAAGTCAAGGGCACCGGCCACAAGGGCCGCATCACCGACGAAGACGTGAAGAACTTCACCAAGTCGGTGATGAATGGTGGTGCCCGTACCCAGGCCATGGGCTCGGCACCGGCTGGTGGCGGCTCGGGCGTCGGGCTGGACCTGTTGCCCTGGCCCAAGGTCGACTTCGCCAAGTTCGGCGAGGTTGAGCGCAAGGAGCTGTCGCGCATCAAGAAGATCAGCGGCGCCAACCTGCACCGCAACTGGGTCATGATCCCGCACGTCACCAACCACGACAACGCGGACATCACCGACCTGGAAGCGCTGCGCGTGCAGTTGAACAAGGAAAACGAGAAGAGCGGCATCAAGGTCACCATGCTGGCCTTCGTGATCAAGGCCTGCGTGGCCGCGCTGAAGAAGTTCCCCGAACTCAACGCCTCGCTCGATGGCGATGCGCTGGTCTACAAGAAGTACTTCCACATTGGCTTCGCGGCCGATACGCCCAACGGCCTGGTGGTGCCAGTGCTGAAAGACGCTGACAAGAAGGGCATCCTGCAGATCTCGCAGGACCTGGCCGAACTGTCGAAGAAAGCGCGTGAAGGAAAGCTGTCACCGGCCGAGATGACCGGCGGCTGCTTCTCCATCTCCTCGCTGGGCGGCATTGGCGGGCGCTATTTCAGCCCCATCATCAATGCGCCGGAAGTGGCCATTCTCGGCTTGAGCAAGTCTTTCACGGAGCCGGTCTGGGACGGCAAGGCCTTTGTGCCGCGCCTGACGTTGCCCATGTCGCTGTCGTACGACCACCGTGTCATCGATGGCGCGCTGGCGGCACGCTTCAACGCCTACCTGGGCCAATTGCTCGGCGACTATCGCCGCATCACGCTGTAATAGGGGAACACGATGGCACTCATGGAAGTCAAGGTTCCCGACATCGGCGACTTCGCCGAAGTGGCGGTGATCGAGGTGCTGGTCAAAGCCGGCGACACCATCAAGGCGGAGCAGAGCCTGATCACGGTCGAGAGCGACAAGGCCTCGATGGAGATCCCGTCCAGCCACGCCGGCGTGGTCAAGGAGCTCAAGGTCAAGCTCGGCGACAAGGTCAAGGAAGGTTCGGTGGTGCTGTTGCTGGAAGCCTCCGATGCTGTGGCACCCGCTGCCAAATCTGAAGAAAAACAGGTTTCAGATCCCGTCGTTGCTGCGCCAACAGCTCCTAAAACTGTAGCATCCGTTGCGCCATCGGCAGCCAGCTTTGCTGGCAGTGCCGATCTGGACTGCGACGTGCTGGTGCTCGGCGGCGGCCCCGGCGGCTACTCGGCCGCCTTCCGCGCTGCCGACCTCGGCCTGAAGGTGGTGCTGGTTGAGCGCTACGCCACGCTGGGCGGCGTCTGCCTGAACGTCGGCTGCATTCCGTCCAAGGCGCTGCTGCACGTGGCCGCGGTGATGGACGAAGTCAGCCACCTGGGTGATCTCGGTGTGGACTTCGGCAAGCCGGTGGTGAACATCGACAAGCTGCGCGGCCATAAAGAGAAAGTCATCGGCAAGCTCACCGGCGGCCTGGCCGCGATGGCCAAGATGCGCAAGGTGACGGTGGTGCGCGGCTACGGCGCCTTCGTCGGCGCCAACCACGTCGAGGTGGAGGAAACCACCGGTACGGCGCAGGACAAGACCGGCAAGAAACAGGTGGTGGCATTCAAGAAGGCCATCATCGCCGCCGGCTCCTCGGCCGTGCGCCTGCCCTTCATGCCGGACGACCCGCGCGTGGTGGACAGCACCGGCGCGCTGGCGCTCAAAGAAGTGCCGAAACGCATGCTGATCCTGGGTGGCGGCATCATCGGCCTGGAGATGGGCACAGTCTACAGCACGCTGGGTGCGCGTCTGGACGTGGTGGAGATGATGGACGGCCTGATGCAGGGTGCCGACCGGGACCTGGTCAAGATCTGGCAGAAGATGAACGCGCCGCGTTTCGACAACATCATGCTCAAGACCAAGACCGTGGGGGCGAAAGCCACGCCGGCCGGCATCGAGGTAACGTTCGAAAGTGCTGAGCCGGGTGGGGCGGTTCCGCCACCGCAGACCTACGACCTGGTGCTGCAGGCCGTGGGCCGCACGCCCAACGGCAAGAAGATCGCTGCTGACAAGGCCGGCGTGGCCGTGACGGAGCGCGGCTTCATCAACGTCGACATCCAGATGCGTACCAACGTGCCGCACATCTTCGCCATCGGTGACATCGTCGGCCAGCCCATGCTGGCACACAAGGCGGTGCATGAGGCGCATGTGGCGGCCGAGGTGATTGCCGGCGAACTGCAAGGCAACCATGAATTGGCCAGCGCGGCGTTCAATGCCCGCGTCATTCCGAGCGTGGCCTACACCGACCCCGAAGTGGCTTGGGTCGGCCTGACCGAAGACCAGGCCAAGGCGCAGGGCGTCAAGGTCAAGAAGGGCCTGTTCCCGTGGACGGCTTCCGGCCGCGCCATTGCCAACGGCCGTGACGAAGGCGTGACCAAACTGCTGTTCGACGAAGAAACGCACCGCATCGTTGGCGGTGGCATTGTCGGCACCCATGCGGGCGACATGATCGGCGAGATTGCGCTGGCCATCGAGATGGGCGCCGATGCGGTGGACATCGGCAAGACCATCCACCCGCACCCCACGCTGGGCGAGAGCATCGGCATGGCGGCGGAGGTAGCGCACGGTAGCTGTACGGACGTGCCGCCGGCCAAACGCTGAGGCGCGGTATTTGTAACAAAGGGGTGCACCATGTGCACCCCTTTTTCATTGGGAAAGTGACCTCTCTGATAAGGGTCAAATCCAAGGCCGTCACACATCAACACATATCGTTACAATGACCTCGGTTCATTAGGGAGGGGGCGGCCTGCATAGCAAGGCTGCATCAAAAAATAAAAAGCACCCCTGTTGCTTGAACTGTCTTCCCAGGAGGAACAGGGGATGGAGTGCAGAGGAAAAGGTGTCACCGGCCGGCCGTGGGCTGCTACCGGTGGCTTGTCATGCTCGCGCATCGCGCGCTGGGCATGTGTTTTTGGGCTGGCTGTCGTGTCCGCTGCGGCACACGCACAAGCTGAGCCGCCGCCAGCGAGCGTCGATCCCGGCCGTCTGCGTGAACGCTTTGACGTGCCGGTGTCTCCACCCCGTGAGGCACAACTGCCGGAACTCAAGGCTGGCGTGCGCGATGAGGTGCCCGAAGCCGTCAAGGCCATCCGCGTGACCCTGCGCGAGATCCAGGTCGACGGGGCCACCGTTTTCACGCCGGCGCAGCTGCGCGAACAGACAGCCACCTACGTCGGTCGCGAAATCACCGGCAGCGACATCTTCGGTCTGGCGCAGGCGCTGACAGCCTACTACCGCAATGCGGGGTATTTCCTGTCGCTGGTGATCGTTCCGCCGCAGACGCTCACCGATGGCCGGCTGACGCTGCGCGTGATTGAGGGCTATGTCCATGAGGTATTCCTCGAAGGCGACGAGCGCGTGCGCAAGGAGCTGGCCGCCATCGGGGAAGAGATCAAATCGATCCGGCCCTTGCGTGCCGAGGTGCTGGAGCGCTATCTGCTGATTGCCAACGAGTTCCCGGGGGTGCAGTTGCGCAGTGTGCTGACGCCGTCCGATGTGCCGGGAGCTGCTGACCTGACCTTGATTGCCAAGATCAAGAACGTCGAGGGTTTTGCCTCGATCGACAACTATGGCACCCGCTACCTGGGCCCGAACCAGGCCATGGTGGGGGTATCGGCCAACCAGTTGCTGGGGGTCAACGACCAGTGGCGCTACATCGGTGTGGGAACCGGCGACACCGAGATGGCCTACCACCAGCTGGCCTACAGCCAGACCCTGAGCCACGAAGGGCTGAAGGTGGGGGTGTCGGTGTCGCAGGCGCGTACGCAGCCGGGCGACAGCCTCAAGGCCAACGATATTCAGGGGCGCTCGGAAGGCGTGTCCCTCTCGCTGGGGTACCCGCTGCTGCGCACGCGCAATCAAAGCCTGCTGAGCCGTCTGGTGTATGACGTCACCGACATCGATGGCAGCAGCGGGGGAACACGTACCACCGAGGATCGCATCCGCGCCATTCGTGCTGGCTTGAGCTGGTTGCTGCTCGACCGCTGGGATGGCCAGAACACCCTGGAGCTGGATGTCAGCCAGGGCGTGGGCGGCACCACCCGGGCCGACCCCTTGAAAAGCCGCGCAGGGGCGGACAGCATGTTCAGCAAGTTGACCTTCGACTACACGCGCATCCAACCCCTCAGCGCCCGCTGGGCCTTGACGCTGGGCGTGCTGGGCCAGTGGACCGGGGATACCCCTTTGCTGTCATCTGAACAGCTGGCCTTGGGCGGCCGGCGTATCGGACGAGCCTACGAGTCGGCCGAACTGGTGGGCGATCGTGGCTTGGCCCTGCGCCTGGAGCCGCGTTACCAGGCGAGCTCGACCTTGTCATGGCTGCCGGCCTATCAATTGCTCGGCTTTTACGAAATCGGTGAGGTCACCCAGGTGGTGGTGCAGGCTGCCGGCACGCCGGCCACGCAAAGCTTGGCCTCAGCCGGCATCGGGGCGCGCTTGTTCATGGCCGGCAACGTGACGGCGCAGGTGGAAGCCGCCTGGCCTTTGACCAAACCGCTGGCCAGCAGTTCGCCAGACAGCGGCAAGACGATGCGTCTGTTGGCATCGCTTCTGGTTCGGTTCTAGTTGGGTCGGAATTGAGTGAGGGAAGGAGAGCAACATGACAAGTCAACAACGCAGGTTCTCGAAACACCACCGCCGGCCGCGAGCCGAGACGGTCCGCCCGACCCTCAAGACCCTGCCCTTGGCGGTGGCCTTGTGTTTTTGTGCGCCGCTGTGGGCCGACACCATCAACCCGGGAACCGTGGCAGGGCTGCCCACCGGCGGCACTGTGGCCCCGAACGAGGGTGTGGTCAGCCATCAGCTCACCAGCAGCCAGCTGACGCTGACGCAGTCCACACAACGTGCAGTGATCAACTGGGAATCGTTCAATATCGACGCAGGCAAGACAGTCCAGTTCATCCAGCCCAACGCCAACGCGGCGGTGCTGAATCGCGTGGTCGGCAGCGCCAACATGTCCCAGATCTACGGCAGCCTGTCGGCTAACGGCACCGTGGTGTTGATGAATCCCAACGGGGTCTATTTCCATCAGGGGGCGAACATCAACGTGGGGTCATTGATCGTGACTTCCGGCCGCATTGACTCGTCCCAATTCATGACCGAGGGGCCGATCACCATACAAGATGCGATCAGCGGCAGCATCACCAACGAAGGCAGCATCACGGCGGAAAACGCGGGCCTGGTGGCCCTGGTGGCGCCGTCCGTGGTCAACAAGGGCGCGATTGTGGCGACCGGTGGCCGTATTGCACTGTCCGGCGCCGACCGCGCCACGGTGTCGCTCAACGGCGGTCTGTTTGAGCTGACGGTGCCCAGCGGGGCGCTGGGCACCAACGCGTCCATTACCAATGCGTCGGACGGCCCGGACTTGCCTGGGAGGCTGGAAGGCAAAACTATTTTTATGACGACAGGGGACGCTGCCAATCTGCTGTCCGGTGTCATCAACCTGCAAGGTGTGCAGCAAGCGAGCAGTGCCATCGTGGTCGATGGCAATACCGTAGTGTTGAAGTCCGATCTTGTGGCCCCTTCCGTGACCGGCTCGTCGAACGCCATCGAAGTACAGGCAGGCGGATCGATTCAGGATGCCGTCAACATCGCCAAGGTGGGTACGCTGGGGAATGGTGCAACGATCGATGTACGCGCTGGAACCTATACGGAGCCGATCAACTCGGCGAACGAATCGCTGGTCACGCTCAACAAGGCGAACCTGACGCTAACGGGGCATGACGGAGCCAAGCTGGCCGTGGCTGACCTCGCGCGGGTCAATGGCATCAAGATCGAGGCCAATAACGTGACGGTAGAAGGGATGGAGATTTCAGGCCCGGTGACGTCTTCTTATCGGTCCTACAACTGGGGCAACAATGTCAGTCGCGGTATCTTCGTTGGAGAGAATGCGACCGGTTTCAGCCTGCGCAATAACAACATCCACGACCTGCGCAATGGCATCCTGATCAACGGCAAGAACGGAACGGGCAATGTCGTTACCGGAAACCGAATCGAAAACACGAAGAGCGGCATTTCGGTGCAATACACCGGTGGTGCGGGTATTGATATCTCGAACAATCGTGAGGGCTCCATTGGCAATGAATGGGGTTTGAACCTCAATCTGAACACGTATTCGAGTCAGAGTCTGAAGCCAGAGGCTCCGGACCTGACCTGGCAGCAACACCTTCTGGATTTGCGTGCGGCTAACAATGGGTGGTCTGTTCAGGACCAGGGGTTCAAGTCCTCCAATCGGACGAGCGTCAACGTGTCGTCCACGGGGCTTGCGGACAGCCAAACAAACCAAGGCAGCTGGCTATCGCCGCTCAATACCATTTCAAGCGGTATCAACGCCGTGGTGGCCGGAGGCAAAGTAAATGTGAACGCCGGTACCTACGCCGAGAGCGTCAGCATCACCAAGGCGCTAACGCTGGAAGGCGCGGGTGCCGGTCAGTCCATCATCGACCCGGTCAGCGGTGATGCGGTGGCCGTTAGCGGCACCATTGGTGCGAACGCCACGGTATTGATCGACGGTTTTACCTTCCGTGATGCGGGCAGTGCGGGTGTGAGTGTCGCCAGTGGTACGACGTTAGGACAGTTGACCGTTCAGAACAGTGACTTCCTCAACAACGGCAAGTACGGTTTCTTCGTCAACGGCTTATCGGAGGCTGGTGTCCCGGGGCTGGCCAACGTGTCGCTCCTGAACAGCACCTTCACTGGCAATGGCGCATCGTCTTCAACGGCAACGTCGCTGGGCCAAGGTGGCATCAACCTGAACTACTACAACGGTAACCTGACCTTGCGCGGCTTGACCATCACCGGTGATGGCGAGGTCATGGGCCTGCAGATGCGCGGTTACCACAACGCGACGACCAATGCCGTTTATGACGCGGGTACGGTGGTGTTCGACGATGTCACCTTCAATGGCAGCTACCTTCGTCCCAGCGGCAGCGCGGGCACCTGGAACCCCGGCGGGCCGGGGTATGCCATTCACCTGCTGGAGTACGGCTCGGTGACCAACGTGTCGTTCAACAACGTGAAGATCGAACCGACAGTGGGCCATGGGATGTTCCTCGAAGGGCTGAGTTCCACACTCAACATCGGCAACACCCGGTTTGCCATGCCGAATCGGGCGATCGTCGGCACAGTGACCCCGACGTACTCAATGAACATTGTTTTGGGCTCCAATGACCAGAACAACGTCAAGACCAACGTTGATGCCACCCGCGCCACCTTCACCGGCGCGAGCAGCGGATTCGACATCGAGGATCGCGTGGGGCACGCCCTGGACGACACCAGGCTCGGTCTGGCGACGTGGAATGCCGGCAACCTTTACGTGACGCAGACCAGCGGCAGCGTCCAGCGCGCCATTGACGCTGCTTCTGCTGGCAACACGGTGAACGTGGCTGCCGGGACGTATGGCGGCTTCAAGGTCAATGTCGCAGGTCTTACGGTGTTGGGCGATCGAGGTGACATGACGCAGGCCGGCGCGGGGGCCAATGCACCGTTGATCAACACCTGCACGGCATGGGGCGGCAGTGTCTGTTCCAGCGTGCTGATCGATGCCGCGGGCGTGACCGTCAGCGGTTTCAACATCAGTAATGCCAACGGGCCATACGGCGTCCAGATCGGGGTGATCGGCGGGGCGCGTGCCAACAACGCAACCTTGTCCTATAACCGTATTCACGGCGTCTATGGTGTCAACAGTGGAGATGGCATCCGCGCCGTCTCGGTCGAACCCGCCGACGACGTGACCATCAAGTACAACCTGATCGAGGACATCCGCCCCACCAATGCAGCGGCCGGCAGCTCAGGTAAATCGGTCGCCGGCATTTTTCTTCGTTCCGCCGGCGGGGCCTTTTCCAAGACGTTGATTGAAGACAACCTCCTTCGGAACATCAGTATCAGCGCCGCGACAGGCATCAATGGGGCCAAGGGGATCTGGGTCGGGGGCTCAGCAGGCAGTGCCAGCGTTGCCGAATTGACGATTCGTCGCAATCAGATCTCGGGTGTGCAGTCCAACCTCGGTGCCGAGGGCATTCTGGTCAACCACGGCAAGAACTCGACCGGCACAACCTCCGACCTGCTGATCAGTGGCAATACCATCAGCGACGTCGTTGGGGCCGCATCGAGCCATGGCATCGAACTCAGTGGGGCAACCCCGAACGCGCAGGTCCGCGAGAACGACGTCAATCTGGCGACGTCCACCGCAGCCAATACGGCCGGTGTGTATATCGATGCTGGGGCCAATGCCAATTCCTCCGCGTCCAGTATCAAGGTGTCTGGTAACAGTCTGACCGGGACCGGCTATGGTGTCGACGTCGCGGGCAATGCGACCGTCAACGCTTCGGGCAACTGGTGGGGCAGCAACAGCGAAAGTGCCGTGGCGGCGCGCACACGTGGTTCGGTGGATTTTTCACCGTTCCTCGTGAGCGGCACCGACACGGCCTCCAGCCTCGCCGGTTTCCAGGGTGACGCAACCCAGGTACGGGTGACCACTCTGGGCGCCCAGAGCGGCACCACGGGCCGTGTGAAAGAGGGCGTCGAAGTGGCTGGTGTTGGCGGTACGGTGAACGTAGCCGCTGGAAGTTATGCCGAGGACCTGCAACTGAGCACCCGCGCCAACCTGCTTTTTGATGACGTCTCCTTGGTCGGGCTGACCATGACTGCCGGTGCCACAGGCTCGGGCATCGGTGGCCGGTTGACCGCGACCGGCAACGGCGGCTTGGTGTTCAATGGCGATCTGAAGCTGCTGGCCGACACCACGCTGGCGACCGAAGGCCGTGACATTGCACTTCGCGGTGCCGTCCAGAACAACGCGACTACCGCCTATGGCCTGACGCTGGCCACCAATGCCGGTAATGGCAACAACCGCGGTGACGTGACGTTGCGTAGCGGCGGCGCCGACGGCAATGCGCTGGGACAGCTCAATGTCACGGCCAGGAACTTCACCTTGGACAACACCCTCTGGGTGCGGGGCTACGCGATTGACGCCAAGGGCGATGTGGCCCTGAGCAACAGCACGCTCAAAGCCACGGCGGCCGGCGTGACCAGTTCACTGACGGCCGGTGGCAACGTGACCGGCTCCACGACGAGCGCGGGTGCCGTGGTGCTCAACAGTGATGGCAATGTGGCAGCCAATGTTGCCGCCGGTGGCGCTGCCACGGTGAGCGGGCGCAACGTCAGTGGCGCCATCAGCGGCTCGTCGGTGACGGCCACGGCGCAGCAAGTGCTGGACGCGGCCGTGACGGCCGGCAGCGGCGCCACCTTGAACGGGCGTGAGATCCGCGGCAGCGTGACGGCCAGCACCTTGACGGCGCGGGCCGACACCACGATGAACCTGGCGCTCAACGTGACCGACGCTGATCTGTACGCTGGCACCCGGGCCGACGTGAGTGGACGCGCGGGCCGTGTGGTCGTGGAGTCCAAGAACAGTTATTTCAGCGGCAGTTTCCCTGCCGTGGAAGGCAAAGGAACCGGCGTGCCGTTCATCAACGGCGTGCCGCAGCGCGATGAGCAGAAGGTGCCTCCGGCTGCCGTCATTGTCCGGCCGCCGGTGATCGTGTTGCCGCCACTGCCACCACTGGCGCCACCACCACCGCCGGCTCCGGTGACCTCGTATGCCAGTGCCGATCTGCCATCGCTGCCACCGACCGCAGCCGGGGCGCCTGGTGGCACGGGCGGTGGGACGTCACCAGCCGCGACCGGCGGCACCGGCAATTCAGGTGGTTCAGGCAATGGTGCCGGAACAGGTTCTTCGTCTACCGGGGGCGGCAACGGTACGACGGGCAACGGCTCAACTTCCTCCAGTGGTGGCGCCAGCGAAGGCGGAGGTTCCTCCTCAACAGGGTCGACTTCCAGCGGGGGAGGTGGATCGTCATCCGGCGGCGCGACGGGTGGTGGCGGCTCCGGCCGTGTCGCTGTGGCCGCAGCGAGCGGGCCGCGGCAGGTGACCGTCACGCGTAATGCGCCGGGCAAGGCCGCTGGTGATTCGCTGGATCGGGGTCAGGGCGTGGAAGTCGATCTTTCGCCGGGGCGTTGAGCGTCAGCTTGGTGTGATGTAGCGCCTTGGCGGGTGATGCACGAGCCACAGATCTACGCCCAAGGTGTGCCTCAAAGGCCAAGGTGCGGGCGGTCAGGGCAGAGGGGAGACCGGGTCTTGTTGCCCGTCACAAGGTCTTGGCTTGCTCTGTGTAGACCGGATACGCCCGGTTTTCAGCGAATACGCGTGAGGGGCTGTAAAGAAGTGGGGGCTTGACGGCGGACAGCGGTCGCTGTGCCGGCCGGAGGACTAATCAGTCGGTCTGGGCGAGAGCCGATTGATCCGGCACGCGCCGAGCGCCGTCGAACCGGCGGCTCCAGTAGGAAATGCGCATGTCTTCCACCCGCACCTCGGCGCCTGGCTTGGGGGAGTGGATGAACTTGTTGTCGCCGACGTAGATGCCGACATGGCTGAAAGCGCGGCGCATGGTGTTGAAAAACACCAAGTCACCAGGTTGCAGTTCGGAGCGGTCAATCTTCTCGGTGGCTGCGGCCTGTTGCTCGGCGCGGCGCGGCAGCATCAGGCCCAGGGTCTGTTCGTACATGGTGCGCACGAAGCCACTGCAATCAAAACCGGTTTCGTAGTTGTTGCCACCGCGGCGGTAAGGAACGCCCAGGGCGCCCATGGCTGTTACGACCAGTTCAGACGCCTTGCTGCCGACGTTCTGGCCCATCTGTCCGATTTTTCCCAGCAGGCCTTTTTCCGCCAGGAAATGATCCATATCGTCGCCCTGGCCAGCCGGATTGGCATGCGCACTGAAGGCCAGCAACAGGGTGAGGAGGAGGACGGAGATCCGCATGACGGGTAGCATAGCGGCTTGGTGTGCGGAGTGTCAAGTTAAAGTTTTTTCCTGAAAAACTTTCTAACACATTGATTCATATTGAATTTAAGAGGTTTTTCATGTTCAAAGCGCTTCTGCTGGATAACGCCAATGGTTTCACGGCTTCGCTGCAGCAAGTGGATGAGTCCCGTTTGCCGGTTGGTGATGTCACGGTGGCAGTGCAGTACTCCACGCTCAATTTCAAGGACGGATTGGCCATTGGCAACAAGGGGCCGGTGGTGCGCAACTGGCCCATGGTGGCTGGCATTGATGGCGCCGGCACGGTGCTGGAGTCCAGTCACCCGGCCTGGAAGGCGGGCGACGCCTTTGTGCACAACGGCTGGGGCGTGGGCGAAACCCACTGGGGTTGTCTGGCCGAGAAGGCGCGCCTGAAAGGCGACTGGCTGGTCAGGTTGCCCCAGGCCTTCACGCCGCGCCAGGCCATGGCCATCGGCACCGCCGGGTACACCGCCATGCTGTGCGTGCTGGCGCTGGAAGACCATGGCGTGAAGCCCGGCAGCGGCGAGGTCTTGGTGACCGGCGCCACCGGTGGCGTGGGCAGCGTGGCCATCGCCTTGCTGGGCCAACTCGGCTACCAAGTGGTGGCTGCCACCGGCAAGGCGGCCGAGGCGGACTACCTCAAGGCCTTGGGCGCCAGCGCCATCATTGACCGCGCCGAGCTGGCCAGCGCCGGCAAGCCGCTGCAAAAGGAGCGCTGGGCTGCGGTGGTGGATGCCGTGGGTTCGCACACCCTGGTCAATGCCTTGGCGCAGACGCGCTACGGCGGCGTGGTGGCAGCCTGCGGCTTGGCCCAGGGCATGGACTTGCCGGGCTCGGTGGCGCCTTTCATTTTGCGTGGCGTGACGTTGGCTGGCATCGATTCGGTCATGGCACCATTGGCCAAACGTCAGCGTGCCTGGGACCGCCTGGCGCGTGACCTGGACCCGGCCTTGCTCGAACGCATGATCGAGGAAGTGCCGCTGGAAGACGCGATCGCCAAGGCGCAGCAACTGATGGCCGGCCAGGTTCGCGGCCGCGTGGTGGTGCGTGTGGCGGCCTGATAGGCGCGCCTGTATTGGGTTTGTATTGAACACTTGATTGATCCAACGAGAAGACTGACATGCTGCTTGAACTTGAAGACTCCCAACTGGTGCTGGTGGACTACCAGACCCGCCTGATGCCCGCCATCCACGAGGGTGCCGCCGTGCTGGCCAATGCCCAGCGGCTGGCCCGGATGGCGCGCTTGCTGCAGGTGCCGCTGTGGGCGACAGAGGAAAACCCGTCGGCGCTTGGCCCCAACGTGCCGGAACTGAAGACCTTGATCGAACAGGCCGGCGGCAAGACGCTGGCCAAGATGCAGTTCAGCGCGGTGGAGGAGGGGCTGGGTGAGATGCTGCGCCCGCCGGCACGCGCGCCGCAGGGCAACGCACGCAGCTTGCCCAAGCACCTGCAGAAACCGGCCGCCGGCCCTGCCGCCCGCAACACGGTGGTGATTGCCGGCTGCGAAGCCCACGTCTGCCTGTTGCAGACCTCGCTGGACCTGCTGGAAGACGAGTTCGACGTCTGGGTGGTGACGGACGCCTGCGGCTCGCGCACCGAGCGCAACCGCGACGCCGCCTTCGACCGCCTGGCCGGCGCGGGTGCGGAACTGGTGACGACCGAGATGGTGGCTTTTGAGTGGCTGCGCTCGGCGGAGCACCCGGCGTTCAAGGACGTGCTGGCCCTGGTGAAACAGGGTTAGTTGGCAGGGGGGGCGCCGTTTTGGCTTCTTTGCCTTATGGAATATGCGCCAAACGCTATCAATAAGATAGCGTTTTGAGATGCTCTCATTCTCCGGAGGACGCTTGATGGACTGGCAGCCGTGGGACCGGGCGCTTTTGCTCTGGGTGAACCAGGCCTGGGCCAGCCCTCTGCTGGACACGCTGATGCCCTGGCTCACCTATCTGGGGAGCGCCTATGCAGTTGCCGGGGTGATCGTGGCGATGGGCTGGCGGATGCGGCGACGCCGGTGCGACTGGCGTGCCGTGGCGGTGGCCTGTCTTTGCCTGGCGCTGGTTTATGGCGTGGTGGCGGGGGCCTACAACGCCATCAAGTACGAGGTGCTGCGCCCGCGGCCCTTTGTGGCACTGGGGGCCGAGTTGCGGGTGTCGGCGGATGAGGTGCAGGCGATCCGGCCCAACAGTTCTTTTCCATCCGGCCACGCGGCCAATGCCTTCATGTTGGCGACGCTGCTGGCGGCCTTGCTGCGGCGCGGCCTGTGGCCTCTTTGGTATGGCTTGGCATTGTTGGTGGCGCTGAGCCGTGTCTACCTGGGCCTGCATTACCCTGGCGATGTCTTGGCCGGTGCCGTGCTGGGAAGCGTTCTGACCTGGCTGCTGTTGCATTTGCCGTGGCTGGCGCCACGCCTCAAAATGGCCGCTGCGGGGCGCTGAGCGGGTGGCTGCGTCAGTTTTCTGCAAGCCCGTTATCCATAATTATGAATTCAGTTACTTATTTCAAGAGCCCGAAGGAGATCCAGAATGACCCGCTACGCCGAGTTTCAGCGCCGTTCCATTGACCAGCGCGACGCTTTCTGGGCCGAGCAGGCGCAGCTCATCGAGTGGCAGACACCGCCGCAGCAGATTTGCGATTACAGCAACCCGCCGTTTGCGCGCTGGTATGTTGGCGGCACCACCAACCTGTGCCATAACGCCGTCGACCGGCATCTCAAAGACCGGGCCGACCAGCCGGCGCTGATTTTCGTCAGCACCGAGACCAACGAAGAGCGCGTCTACACCTTCCGCGAATTGCACACCGAGGTGCAGCGCATGGCGGCCAGCCTGCTGGCGCTGGGCGTGCAAAAGGGCGATCGCGTGCTGATCTACATGCCCATGATCGCCGAGGCCGCCTTTGCTATGCTGGCTTGCACGCGCATCGGTGCCATCCACTCGGTGGTGTTCGGCGGCTTCGCCTCCGGTTCTCTGGCTTCGCGTATCGAAGATGCCGAGCCCAAGGTGGTGGTCAGCGCCGATGCCGGTTCGCGCAGCGGCAAGGTGGTGCCCTACAAGCCGCTGCTGGACGAGGCGATCAACCTGTCCAAGCACAAGCCGCAAGCCGTTCTGCTGGTGGATCGCCAACTGGCTGCTATGAATTTGGTAGCTGGCCGCGACCATCTGTGGGGGGCTCTGCGCGAAAAACATCTGCAAACCCCGGTGCCGTGCGAGTGGGTTGATGCCACCCACACCAGCTACACGCTGTACACCTCCGGTACCACCGGCAAGCCCAAGGGCGTGCAGCGCGACACGGGCGGCTACGCAGTGGCGCTGGCTGCCAGCATGAAGCACATCTACCAGGGCAACCCGGGCGAAACCTATTTCTCCACCAGCGACATTGGCTGGGTGGTGGGGCACAGTTACATCATCTACGGCCCGCTGATCGCCGGCATGGCCACCATCATGTACGAAGGGCTGCCGACCCGGCCGGATGCCGGCATCTGGTGGCAACTGGTCGAGAAGTACAAGGTCACCCGGATGTTCTCGGCGCCGACTGCCGTGCGTGTGCTGAAAAAACAGGACCCGGCCTTCCTGAAGAAGTATGACCTGTCCAGCCTCAAGGCGCTGTACCTGGCCGGCGAGCCGCTGGACGAGCCCACGGCGCAGTGGATCAGCGAAGGCCTGGGCGTACCGATCATCGACAACTACTGGCAGACCGAAACCGGCTGGCCCATCCTGACCATTGCCAACGGCGTGGAGAAGGCACCGAGCAAGTTCGGCAGCCCAGGTGTGGCCATGTACGGCTACAACGTCAAGCTGATCGACGAGAACACCGGTGAGGAACTGACCGGTGCCAACCAGAAGGGCGTGGTGGCCATCGAGGGCCCGCTGCCACCTGGCTGCATGCAGACGGTGTGGCGCGACGACGAACGTTTCGTCAACACCTACTGGAAGAGCATCCCTGGCCGCCTGATCTACAGCACCTTCGACTGGGGCATCCGCGACCAGGATGGTTATTACTTCATCCTCGGCCGCACCGATGACGTGATCAACGTGGCCGGCCACCGCCTGGGCACGCGCGAGATCGAGGAGAGCATTGCCAGCCATCCCAATGTGGCCGAGGTGGCCGTGGTCGGCGTGGCCGACCAGCTCAAGGGCCAGGTCGCCATGGCCTTTGCCGTGGCCAAGGATGCCAGCAGCCTGACGGACGATGCCGCCCGCCTCAAGCTTGAAGGCGAGGTCATGAAGCTGGTGGACAGCCAGCTCGGCGCCGTGGCGCGGCCGTCGCGCGTGTTCTTCGTCAATCTGCTGCCCAAGACGCGTAGCGGCAAGCTGCTGCGGCGGGCGCTGCAGGCGGTCGCCGAGGGGCGTGATCCGGGCGACTTGACGACCATGGACGACCCGGCCGCCTTGCAACAGATCCGCAGCCAGCTCGCTTCGCCGGCCAAAACATAAGTCATTGCCGGGGAAAGCATAAGTTTTCCCCGGCGATGCCGATTCAGTGGCACAATCGCATTTGTACTAGGCCCTTCCCAGCCACAGTCGCATCCGCCAACCGGTTAAGCCGTGTCGCGGAAGGTTTTCTCAACCAACTAAAAGTTTCCCGCAGGGAAACGGAGGTCAGCGAAATATGAGTGAATCCACTTCTCAGGGTTCCAACCCAGCGTCTGTCTACCAGACCTATCAGGACAACACCTACCTGTTTGGCGGGAATGCTCCGTATGTCGAAGAGATGTACGAGAACTACTTGGCCAACCCCGGCAGCGTGCCCGACAACTGGCGTGACTATTTCGACGCGCTACAGCATGTGCCCGCCGTTGATGGCAGCAACGCCAAAGATATTCCCCACCTGCCCGTCATCAATGCCTTCGCCGAGCGCGCCAAGCAGGGCGGTACCAAGGTGGTGGTGGCCAGCGCGGATGCCGAACTGGGCCGCAAGCGCACTGCAGCGCAACAGCTGATTGCCGCTTACCGCAATGTGGGCCAACGTTGGGCCGACCTGGACCCCCTCAAGCGCACCGAGCGCCCTGCCATTCCTGAACTGGAACCGTCGTTTTATGGCTTCAGCGACGCTGACCAGGAAACGGTGTTCGACACCAGCAACACCTTCTTCGGCAAGACCACCATGCCGCTGCGCGAGTTGCTCAATGCGCTGCGCGAAACCTACTGCGGTACTCTCGGCGCCGAATTCATGCACACCACCGACCAGACGCAAAAGCGCTGGTGGCAGCAAAAGCTGGAGAGTGTGCGCAGCAAGCCCAGCTTCGGGGCAGAGCGCAAGAAGCAGATTCTTGACCGCCTGACCGCTGCCGAAGGCCTGGAACGCTACCTGCATACCAAGTACGTCGGCCAGAAGCGTTTCTCGCTCGAAGGCGGCGAGAGCTTCATTGCCGCCATGGACGAGTTGATCCAGTCGGCCGGCGCCAAGGGCGTGCAGGAAATCGTGATCGGCATGGCCCACCGCGGTCGCCTGAACGTGCTGGTGAACTCGCTGGGCAAGATGCCGGGCGACCTGTTCGCCGAGTTCGACCACACCGCGCCGGAAGATTTGCCGGCCGGTGACGTGAAGTACCACCAGGGCTTCAGCTCCGACGTGTCCACCCCTGGCGGCCCGGTGCACCTGAGCCTGGCGTTCAACCCCTCGCACCTTGAAATCGTAAACCCGGTGGTGGAAGGCTCGGTCCGCGCTCGCATGGACCGTCGTGGCGACCCACTCGGCAAGCAAGTGCTGCCGGTGCTGGTTCACGGCGACGCGGCTTTTGGCGGCCAGGGCGTCAACCAGGAAACCCTGGCATTGGCCCAGACCCGTGGTTACTCCACGGGCGGCACGGTGCACATCATCATCAACAACCAGATCGGTTTCACCACGTCCGACCCGCGCGACATGCGCTCGACCGTGTATTGCACCGACATCGTCAAGATGGTCGAAGCACCGGTGCTGCACGTCAATGGCGACGATCCTGAAGCCGTGGTGCTGGCCACACAACTGGCGCTGGAGTTCCGCATGGAGTTCCGCCAGGACGTGGTGGTGGACATCACCTGCTTCCGCAAGCTCGGCCACAACGAGCAGGACACGCCGGCGCTGACGCAGCCGTTGATGTACAAGAAAATTGCGGCCCACCCCGGCACGCGCAAGCTCTACGCCGACAAGCTGGCAGCCCAGGGTCTGGGCGAGTCGCTGGGTGACGACATGGTCAAGGCCTACCGCGCCGCCATGGATGCGGGCAAGCACACGGTCGACCCGGTGCTGACCAACTTCAAGAGCAAGTACGCGGTTGACTGGTCACCGTTCCTCGATAAGAAGTGGACCGATGTCGGCGACACGGCCATTCCCCTGACCGAGTGGAAACGACTGTCCGAGAAGCTGACCACCATTCCGGCCGGCATCACGCCGCACCAACTGGTGAAGAAGGTGTATGACGACCGTGCAGCCATGGGCCGGGGCGACATTCCGGTGGACTGGGGCATGGGCGAGCACATGGCCTTTGCCTCGCTGGTGGCCAGCGGCTACCCGGTGCGCCTGTCGGGTGAAGACTGCGGCCGCGGTACGTTTACGCACCGCCACGCCGTGATTCACGACCAGAACCGCGAGAAGTGGGACACCGGTACCTATGTGCCCCTGCAGAACGTGGCCGAGAACCAGGCGCCGTTCGTCGTGATCGACTCCATCCTGTCGGAAGAGGCGGTGCTGGGCTTCGAATACGGCTACGCCTCCAACGACCCCAACACCCTGGTGATCTGGGAAGCACAGTTCGGCGACTTCGCCAACGGCGCCCAGGTGGTGATCGACCAGTTCATCGCCTCCGGTGAAGTGAAATGGGGTCGCGTCAACGGCATCACGCTGATGCTGCCGCACGGCTACGAAGGCCAGGGCCCGGAGCACAGCTCGGCGCGTCTGGAGCGCTTCATGCAGTTGGCAGCCGACACCAACATGCAAGTGGTGCAGCCGACCACGGCCAGCCAGATCTTCCACGTGCTACGCCGCCAGATGGTCCGCAACCTGCGCAAGCCGTTGATCATCATGACGCCCAAGTCCCTGCTGCGCAACAAGGATGCGACCTCGCCGCTGTCCGAGTTCACCAAGGGCTCGTTCCAGACCGTCATTCCCGAGCAGAAGGACATCAAGGCCGACAAGGTCAAGCGTGTCATCGCCTGTTCCGGCAAGGTCTATTACGACCTGGTCAAGAAGCGCGAGGAGAAGGGCTCCGACGACGTGGCCATCATCCGCGTCGAGCAGCTCTATCCCTTCCCGCACAAGGCCTTTGCCGCCGAGCTCAAGAAGTACCCGAATGCCAGCGACATCGTGTGGTGCCAGGATGAGCCGCAGAACCAGGGTGCCTGGTTCTTCATCCAGCACAACATTCACGAGAACATGAGCGAAGGCCAGAAGCTGGGTTACTCCGGCCGCGCCGCCTCGGCGTCGCCGGCAGTCGGCTACTCGCACCTGCACCAGGAGCAGCAGAAGGCGTTGGTTGACGGCGCCTTTGGCAAGCTCAAGGGTTTTGTTCTGAGCAAATAAGGTCGCTAGTTTCTTCATCAGTTTGGGACGGGCCTGATGGCCTGTCCCGTGAACCTAAAAAGATACGGAAAGAATTCAAATGGCTATCGTAGAAGTCAAAGTGCCGCAACTGTCCGAGTCCGTGGCGGAAGCCACGATGTTGCAGTGGAAGAAAAAAGCCGGTGAGGCCGTCGCCGCCGACGAGATCCTGATCGAGATCGAAACCGACAAGGTTGTGCTGGAAGTGCCGGCGCCTGCTGCCGGCGTGCTGGCTGAAATCCTGGTGGGTGATGGCGGCACGGTGGTGGCCGAGCAGCTGATTGCTCGTATCGACACCGAAGCCAAGGCCGGTACCGCTGCACCGGCAGCCGCGCCTGCAGCAGCACCAGCTGCTGCCGCTCCTGTCGCAGCTGCAGCCCAGGCATCGGCCTCCAAGGCCGGCGTGGCCATGCCGGCTGCTGCCAAGCTGATGGCCGACAACCAGCTCGCTGCGGGTTCCGTGGCCGGCACGGGCAAGGATGGCCGCGTTACCAAGGGTGATGTGCTGGCCGCCGTGGCCGGTGGCGCCAAGCCGGCTCCGGCTGCCATTCCGACCGGTGTGCCGACCAAGGCCCTGCCTCAGGTGGCGGCACCTTCCGTTGATCTGGGACAACGCCCCGAGCAGCGCGTGCCGATGAGCCGCCTGCGCGCCCGTGTGGCCGAGCGTCTGCTGCAGTCGCAGTCCACCAACGCCATTCTGACCACCTTCAACGAGGTCAACATGGCACCGGTGATGGAAATGCGCAAGCGCTTCCAGGACAAGTTCGAGAAAGAGCACGGCGTCAAGATCGGCTTCATGAGCTTCTTCGTGAAAGCTGCCGTGCATGCCCTGAAGAAGTACCCGGTGCTCAACGCTTCGGTCGACGGCAACGACATCGTCTATCACGGCTACTTCGACATCGGTATCGCGGTCGGTTCGCCCCGCGGTCTGGTGGTGCCGATCCTGCGCAATGCCGACCAGATGAGCTTTGCCGACATCGAAAAGAAGATTGCCGAGTACGGCGCCAAGGCGCGTGACGGCAAGCTGGGCATTGAAGAGATGACCGGCGGTACTTTTTCGATCTCCAACGGCGGTGTGTTCGGCTCCATGCTGTCCACCCCCATCATCAACCCGCCGCAGTCGGCCATTCTGGGCGTGCACGCGACCAAGGACCGTGCGGTGGTGGAGAACGGCCAGATCGTGATCCGCCCGATGAACTACCTGGCCATGAGCTACGACCATCGCATCATCGACGGCCGCGAAGCCGTGCTGGGTCTGGTGGCGATGAAAGAAGCGCTGGAAGATCCGGCTCGCTTGCTGTTTGATATTTAACACCCCCAGGCTGCGCGCACTGCGTGTCGCTCCGCCACCCCCCTTGCAGGGGGCAACACCAGCGGCCCGGCTAAGCCGGTTCCGCGGTGTTTCGCGATGAAGACACCTCATGCGTAGCGCGGTCTGCAATTGAAGCGAGAAATACTATGAGCAAACAATTCGACGTGGTCGTCATCGGTGGCGGCCCTGGCGGCTACATCGCTGCCATCCGTGCGGCCCAGCTGGGCATGAACGTGGCCTGTATCGACGAGTGGAAGAACGAGAAGGGCGGCCCGGCACCGGGCGGTACCTGCACCAACGTCGGCTGCATCCCAAGCAAGGCGCTGTTGCAGTCGTCTGAGCACTTCGAGCACGCCAACAAGCACTTTGCCGAGCATGGCATCGATGTGAAGGGTGTGTCCATGGACGTGGCGCGCATGGTGGCGCGCAAGGACGCTGTGGTGAAGCAGAACAACGACGGCATCCTGTACCTGTTCAAGAAGAACAAGGTGTCGTTCTTCCATGGCCGGGGTTCCTTTGTGAAAGCGGTCGAGGGTGGCTATGAGATCAAGGTGGCTGGCGCTGCCGAAGAGACCTTGGTGGCCAAGCAGGTCATCGTGGCCACAGGCTCCAATGCCCGCGCGTTGCCGGGTACGCCGTTTGACGAGGAAAACATCCTGTCCAACGACGGCGCGCTGCGCATCGGTGCCACGCCGAAGAAGCTGGGCCTGATCGGCTCCGGTGTGATCGGCCTGGAAATGGGCTCGGTCTGGCGCCGTCTGGGTGCCGAGGTGACCATTCTCGAAGGCCTGCCGACGTTCCTCGGTGCCGTTGATGAACAGATTGCCAAGGAGGCCAAGAAGGCTTTCGACAAGCAGGGCCTGAAGATCGAGCTCGGCGTGAAGGTCGGCGAGATCAAGTCTGGCAAGAAGGGTGTGAGCATTGCCTACACCAACGCCAAGGGTGAAGCTCAGACGCTGGATGTCGACAAGCTGATCGTCTCGATTGGCCGTGTCCCCAATACCATTGGCCTGAATGCTGAAGCTGTAGGCCTGAAGCTCGATGAGCGGGGCGCCATTGTGGTGGACGCTGACTGCCGTACCAGCCTGCCGGGCGTCTGGGCGGTGGGCGACGTGGTGCGTGGCCCCATGCTGGCGCACAAGGCCGAGGAAGAGGGCGTGGCCGTCGCTGAGCGCATTGCCGGTCAGCACGGGCATGTGAATTTCAACACCATTCCTTGGGTGATCTACACCAGCCCTGAGATTGCCTGGGTCGGCCGTACCGAGCAGCAGCTCAAGGCAGATGGTGTTGCCTACAAGGCGGGGACCTTCCCTTTCCTGGCCAACGGCCGCGCGCGCGCGCTGGGGGATACCACCGGCATGGTGAAATTCCTGGCCGATGCCAAGACCGATGAAATCCTGGGCGTTCACATCGTCGGCCCCATGGCCAGCGAGCTGATCTCCGAAGCCGTGGTGGCCATGGAGTTCAAGGCCAGCGCCGAGGATATCGCGCGCATCTGTCATGCCCACCCGTCGCTGAGTGAGGCGACCAAGGAAGCCGCGCTGGCGGTGGACAAGCGTACGCTGAACTTCTGAGCGCAGGTCGACTGGATTGACGTCCGTACTCAAGGCTTATCAGGCTGAGCTGAAAACGCGGGGTTACACCAGTGACCCCGCGCAGTTGCACGCGGTTGCTGCGCTGGAGCGTTGCGCGACAGAATGGGCTGGCTACAAGGAAAAGCGTTCCAACGCATTGAAGAAGCTCATCAACCGTCCTGACATCCCGAAAGGGGTGTACATGCACGGCGGGGTGGGGCGCGGCAAGAGCTTCCTGATGGATTGTTTCTTCAATGCCGTACCGCTCAAGCGCAAGACCCGGCTGCATTTTCACGAGTTCATGCGTGAGGTGCACCGCGAGCTGGCCGAGCTGCAGGGTACGGTCAATCCGCTCAATGCGCTGGCCGAGCGCATTGCTAAGAAGTACAAGCTCATCTGCTTCGATGAGTTTCACGTGGCCGATATCACCGATGCCATGATTCTGCATCGCCTGCTGGCGGCGCTGTTTGACAACGGCGTCGGTCTGGTGGCAACTTCCAATTTCCGTCCGGATGAGCTTTACCCGAACGGCTTGCATCGCGAGCGCATTCTGCCGGCCATTGCCTTGCTCAACCAGCAGCTGGAAGTGGTGAATGTGGACAACGGCACCGATTACCGCCGGCGTACCCTGGAGCACGTCAAGCTGTACCACACGCCGCTGGGCGCCGACGCCGATGCGGCCATGACCGATGCCTTCAATCGTCTGGCGGAAACACAGGATGAAGACCCGGTGCTGCATATCGAGGCACGGGAGATTCGGGCTCGGCGCAAGGCGGGTGGCGTGGTCTGGTTCGATTTCAGGACTTTGTGCGGTGGCCCGCGATCGCAAAATGACTACCTGGAAATCGCAACCCAGTTCCATACCGTGTTCCTGAGCGACGTGCCGCACATGCCGGTGCGCATGGCCTCCGAGGCGCGACGCTTTACCTGGTTGGTGGACGTGCTGTATGACCGGCGCGTTAAACTGATCATGTCGGCGGCGGTGTTGCCCGAAGCGTTGTACACCGACGGCCCCCTGGTTCACGAATTTCCACGCACGGTATCGCGACTCAACGAAATGCAATCACAAGAGTTTCTGTCCTTGGAGCGACGCGTGGTCGATACTCGACTCACATGAAAAATTGGCTTGTCTTTCTGCTCATCGGGCTTGCGACCTGTGCGTTGCAGGCGCAGCCATCGTCCGAGCAGACAACGTCTGCCCCTGATCCCTTCCAGTTGGAGTTGGACCGCATTCAGACTGAGCGCGGGTACCAGGAGGCTCGCTACGCCAAAGAGGAAGCGGCTTGTTACCAGCGCTTTGCGGTGAATGATTGTCTGCGTAATGTTCGGGTCCGCCGCCGATTGACGATGGAGGACCTGCGACGGCAGGAAATCGCGGTCAATGATGTACAACGTCGCCAAAAAGGTGTTGAAGAGATTCAGCGGCTGGAAGAGAAATCTTCACTTCAGAATCAGCAGGAGGCGGCTGAACGGCGTGAAGCAGCCATTCAGGAGCATAAAGAGCGGCTGGAGCGGGCGGAGCAGAAAAAAATTGACAAACTGCAGGCTGAACAGGACCGGCTTTCGCCCACGCCCCGTGCGGAACGCGATAAAAGCAGTGACCGGCCGACCGCGGAGAGTAGGGCGGCTGACAAGCAGGAATACGAAGAGAAGCAGCGTCAGGCGCAGGAAAGCCGGGCGCGGCGTGACAAAGCTTTGGCTGACAAGGTCGGCAAGCCTCCGGCCAAGCCCTTGCCCACGCCTCCCTAAGCGCTGTTCAATCAATCCAGGGGTTCGAGCTTGACGATGACCAGCGAGAGGTTGTCGCCACTGCCACGGGCACGTGAGCGTGCCTTCTCGATCAGAAACTCGCTGGCTTCACGGGCTGACAGCTTGGACAAGGCTGCCCCAAGTTCTGTGTTGTTGAAGTAGTGCCAGACACCATCGCTGCAGGCCATCAGGGTGTCGCCAGGCGCCAGCTGCGGGATGAAGTGCATGTCCATCGGGGGATCGTTTTCAGTACCCAGGCAGCCCATCAAGATGTTGGATTGAGGATGGACGTTGGCTTCCTCTTCCGTGATGCTGCCGTTGTCGACCAAGGTCTGGACATATGAGTGATCCAGTGTGCGCTTGATCAGACGGTCCTCATGGTAGTGGTAGACGCGCGAGTCACCGGCATGGATCCAGTGGCAATCGCCCCCCGGGTTGATCAGAAAGGCGGCCAGCGTGCTGTGGGGTTCCTGCTCGGAAGAAATGGCGCTGAGTTTGATGACCAGGTTGGCTTCCTGCACCAGTTGCTTGAGCAGCGTTGGCGCATCGTCAGTTTCCGGGGCGTAGCGGTCGAATAGTTGTTTCGCGGTCATCATGACCTGATCGGAGGCGGTACGCCCCCCGCTGCGGCCACCCATGCCGTCGGCCACAACTGCCAATACGCAGCCGTGAACGCGAGGGTGGTTCAAGAGCGCCACCTGATCCTGCTGGTATTCACGGTCGCCCTTGTGAATGCCGGTTGAAGCGGTAAGTCGGTAACCTTTGCTCATGTTCGCAGTCTGAAGGACAAAGTCCTCGATAAGTCGGTATGAAAGACGTATTATCGAAGCAAGCGGGGAGATGAGGATGTTTGCTTCCCCAGTTTGTCTTTTTGCTGCGACTCTTGGACTCCAATCTTCATTCCCCAGAACGTCATCTGATCGAGTTGCGCATCGAGCACGCCGATCTTGATGCCTCGATCGACCGCCTCAGTCAGGTCTTGCCGCTCGACGAGTTGCTGATCCGACGGCTCAAGAAAAGGCGCTTGGTCCTGCGCGACGAAATCAGCCGCCTTGAACGTAGCCTCACGCCCAACGAGCCAGCCTGACGCATGAGTTTGCAGAATCTGGTTTTAGAGGCATTTGCGCCTGGCAATGTGCTGGCGTGTGCGGTGGAGGAGTTTCGGCTGCGTCCGGGGCAAACCGAGATGGCGCTTGCTGTGGCCCGAACCATCGAGCAGGGCGGCGCATTGGTTGTAGAAGCAGGCACCGGGGTCGGCAAGACCTTCTCCTACCTGGTGCCCGCATTGCTGAGTAGCGAACGGATTTTGTTGTCCACCGCCACCAAGACGCTGCAAGATCAGCTGTACGCGCGCGATTTGCCGCGCCTGATCACCGCTTTGGGGCTGCCTGTGCGGACTGCCTTGCTCAAGGGACGCAGCAGCTATCTGTGTCTGCATCGCATGGAGCTGGCGCGTCATGGTGTTTCCGCACCTGAGCCCATGGTCACCCGGGCGTTGGCTCGGATCGAGATTTGGGCGCAGCAAACCCGGACCGGTGATCTGGCCGAATTGCCCGGGTTGGATGAGCGGTCACCTGTCATCCCGCTGGTGACCTCCACGCGAGAGAACTGCCTGGGGAGCCAGTGCCCGAAATTTCGTGAATGCCACGTCAATCTGGCTCGCCGTGAGGCGCTGGCGGCGGATGTCGTGGTTATCAATCACCATCTTTTTTTTGCCGACCTGGCAGTGCGCGAGTCCGGCATGGCCGAATTGCTGCCGACGGTCAGGACGGTCATTTTTGACGAGGCGCACCAGCTCAATGAAACCGGCGTGCAGTTCCTCGGCCGGCAACTCTCCACCGGGCAGTTGCTGGACTTTGCCCGAGACATGCTGGCCTGCGGTCTGCAGCAGGCCCGAGGGCTGGCTGACTGGTCGCAGCGTGCGTCACTTCTGGAGCGAGCTGCGCGAGACTTGCGCTTGTGCGTCGGTCGAGTCTATCAAGGCACCAAGCTGGGGTGGACAGGGGCGGCACCCGGAGAGATAGAGCCACAGGCATGGCGCGATGCCTTGTCGGCCCTGCATCAGGCCTGCCTTGAGGCAATGGCCACCTTGTCGACGGTCAGCGAAATTTCACCAGATTTCGTGCGTTTACAGGAGCGGGCTGAAGCGTTGACCGCTTTGACCGACTTTTTCACTCGCGATTGTGAAGCTGGCTCAGTACGTTGGCTGGATGTCGGCGGCCAGTTGCGCTTGGTGGAGTCGCCATTGGATATCGCTGCCGCAGTGCAGAGCCGGCTGCTGTCGCCGCCAGAGACGGCGGAAACCGGGAAGTCCTGGATTTTCACTTCTGCCACCCTGGGCGACGATGCTGCACTGAGCTGGTTCACCGAACCCTGTGGCCTGACGCAGGCCGAAATTCTGCAGGTGGAAAGCCCGTTCGACTATCCACAGCAGGCGGCTTTGTATGTCCCTGCGAATCTCCCCAAGCCGGCGGATCCGGCCCACAGCGAGCAGGTGGCCGCCTTGGTGGCCCGCATGGCGCCCCTGTTGGGCGGACGTACCTTGGTTTTGACAACGACCTTGCGCGCTTTGCGTGCCATCAGCGAAGCCTTGTCGGACCATTTGCTGCCGGAGTCTGGTCTGCAGGTCCTAGCTCAAGGGCAATTGCCCAAGCGCGAGTTGATGACACGTTTTCGGCAAGGCGCCGAAGCCGGGCAATCGGGCTGCATTCTGGTGGCTTCAGCCTCATTCTGGGAGGGGGTCGATATTCCTGGCGAAGCACTGCAGCTGGTGGTGATCGACAAGCTGCCATTTCCGCCGCCAAATGATCCGTTGGTGCAGGCTCGTGCCAAACGCCTGGAGGAGGCCCGGCGCAGCCCATTCAACGATTATTTTGTGCCGGAAGCAGCCGTGGCGCTCAAACAAGGGGCGGGGCGTCTCATTCGGCGTGAGACTGATCGGGGTCTGCTGGTTCTGTGCGACACCCGCTTGCTGAGCATGGGCTATGGGCGTCGTCTGTTGGCGGCCTTGCCGCCCATGCGCAGACTCAAGACCGAGGAAGAGGCGCAGGAATTCCTGGTGTCGTTTACCAGAGCTTCCACCACGGATCTGAGCCCGACTTGAATCCTTGGCTCAGGTATTCGCTCTGAGGATAGTTTTTCTCAAGCACCCGTTTGCTGTCGTCACGCAGTTGCGGCATGTCGAGCGCCTCATAGGACTTCACAAGAATGAACAGGGCCTCTTCCAGGGCCGGGGCACCCTGGTAGTCGGTGAGGGCCAGTTGAGCGCGGTTGATGGCAGCCAGATAAGCGCCGCGCGAGTAGTAGTAACGCGCCACGTGCACTTCATACAAAGCCAGTGAGTTAACGATGTAACTCATGCGCAGTCGTGCATCGGGGGTGTAGCGGGATTCGGGAAACCGTGTGACCAGTTCCTTGAAGGATTCAAAAGACTCCTTGGCGGCTTTCTGGTCACGTTCGGACAAATCCTGGCGCGTGATCGAGGAGAACAGGCCCAGGTCATCGTTGAAATTGATGATGCCTTTGAGGTAGAGCGCATAGTCCAAGGCCGGGCTGGCAGGGTGCAGCTTGATGAAGCGATCCAAGGTGGCAAGCGCCTGGGCCGGTTCCTGGTACTTGTAGTGGGCATAAGCCTTGTCGAGTTGCGCCTGCTGCGCCAGCGGGGTGCCTGCAGCACGGCCTTCCAGTTTCTCGAACAGGGGAATGGCCTTGTCGTAAGCTCCAGCACTGAGTTCGTCCTTGGCTTCGGCATAGATCTTGTTCGGACTCATGCTGGCCGTCTTGTCGACAGGCTTGGATGAGCATCCGGCGATCAGTACGGCTCCGGCTGCCAGGAGCAGGGTACTGACAACCGATAATTTGGTACGAAGCATTAAGGCCACACTCTCTTGAAAGAATCTAGTTTAATTATATCGAGCCCCCCTGTTGACGAGGAGCTTGACGACAGCGCAGATAGTCCGGTCGAAGCCGAGCTGCGTGAATGGGTTGTGGGCGAGGCCCAGCACGGCACACGCCTGGATCGTGCGCTGGCGGAGCTGATTCCGGAATTTTCCCGAAGCTACCTGCAGCAGTTGATCGAGGCCGGAGCGGTGACGCAGAACGGAGCCCCCCTGTGCAAGCCGGCGCTCAAGGTCCGGGCGGGAGAGCAAGGCGTCATCGAGTTGCGGCCCACCCCCCAGAGTCAGGCCTTCAAGCCGGAGGTGATGCCGCTACAGATCGTGTTCGAGGACTCGCACCTGTTGGTGATCAACAAGCCGGCCGGCTTGGTGGTCCATCCGGCGCCGGGCAACTGGTCAGGTACCTTGCTCAATGGCCTGCTCGCTCACGATGTGCAAGCAGCGCAATTGCCGCGGGCAGGTATCGTCCACCGGTTGGACAAGGATACCAGCGGGCTGATGGTTGTGGCTCGCAGTCGGGCGACGATGGACGCGCTGGTGCGACTGATTGCTCAGCGTGAGGTGAGCCGTCAATATGTGGCCTTGGCGCATCAAGCTTGGCGTGGCCCGGTTCGTCGAGACGTGGATGCGCCGATTGGGCGCGATCCGCGCAATCGCTTGCGCATGTCGGTGGTTGACCTGGCGCGCCAGGCTGGCAAGTCGGCGAAAACCAGCATCGAGCTGCTGGCCAATTGTGAGCAGGGCTGTTTGGTGCGATGTACTTTGCATACCGGGCGGACGCACCAGATCCGGGTTCACATGGCATCGATCGGTCACCCCTTGGTGGCTGACGAGCTTTATGGTGGGGCCGCAGCGGCAGGCATGCAGCGGCAGGCTTTGCATGCCTTGCGCCTGTCGTTCGTCCATCCGGTGACGGGGCAAAACATGGTGTTTCGGGCGCCGTTGCCGGATGATCTGCAACAGGCCCTGCAGGCCTGGGGGCTGGGCTACAATGCCAATCAGGAAGACCCTTGAAGGCTTACCTCCGGCCCCGGCCCTTGTCGGGACGCCTTCGGCCACAGGACGCACCAGTCCACGGGTCGCACCTCGCTAACCACCCTGATATTCGCATCCTCAAGATGCTTTTTTCTGGACTCGCAAGACCATGAATACGGCGGATGCCAAGCGTGTGCTGGAAACAGCCCTGATCTGCTCGCAGCAACCTTTGCAGGTGCGGGACATGCGTACCCTGTTCAACGACGAGCTGGGGGTGGACACAATCAAACAATTGCTGTTCGAACTTCAGCAGGAGTGGACCTTGCGTGGCGTCGAGCTGGTGTGCGTCGCCACCGGCTGGCGCTTTCAGAGCCGGCCTGACATGCGTGAATACCTGGACCGCCTGCATCCGGAAAAACCGCCGCGTTATTCGCGCGCGACGCTTGAGACGCTGGCCATCATTGCTTACCGTCAACCTGTGACGCGCGGTGATATGGAAGATATTCGGGGCGTGACCATCAATTCGCTGCTCCTCAAACAGCTTGAAGACCGCGGCTGGATCGAGGTGATTGGTCACCGCGAAGCGGCCGGCCGGCCGGCGTTGTATGCAACGACCAAGCATTTCCTTGACGACCTGGGGCTTGAATCGCTCGACCAGCTTCCCCTGATGGAGACGCCGGCGCAGCAGGCTGGCATGCTCGAGATGCTGGGTGCGGCTCAGGAGTCTTTGCCAATGGAGGTGTCGGAGGCGGTGGCCGAGCCAGAGCCCGAGCAGGCAGAGCCTGCTGGAACTTCAGATGAACTCTTCGTATTGAGCGGAAATCAACCATGAGCGATCAAAACCCTTCAGACCCCTTGCCGGCACCGGTTGACGGGCCTGATGAAGCTGCCACCCAGGAGGCAAAACGGCTGCCTGAGAAGGCGAGTGTGGCAGGCGATGTCGCTGAGGACTCTTCTGCCGCGATGCCGTCCAACGCAGTCAAAAACAGTGCCAAAAACGACCGGCTAGCCGAGGCAAGCTACCGTTTTGAAGATGTGGTATCCGGGCAGTTTGATGCTGATGAGGCCTCGCCGGAGGTGGCATTGCCGCTCAAGCGGGTGCTGGCGCCGCAGGTGGAAACACCGAAGCTGCACAAGGTGCTGGCCCAGGCCGGCATGGGGTCGCGGCTGGAGATGGAGCAGCTCATCATGGAGGGGCGCATCTCGGTTAACAATGAGCCTGCCCACATCGGCCAGCGTATCCAGTTTGGCGACCATATCAAGGTCAACGGCAAGCCGGTGCGTTTTCGCATCGAGCCGCCACCGGCGCGCGTCATCGCTTATCACAAGCCCGTGGGCGAGGTGGTGACGCATGACGACCCGCAAAACCGTCCCACTGTCTTTCGTCGCTTGCCCAAGCTGGCCCAAGGGAAGTGGCAATCGGTCGGTCGCCTGGACCTCAATACCGAGGGCTTGTTGCTGTTCACCAATTCTGGCGAGTTAGCGAACAAACTGATGCATCCGCGTTTTGGCTTGGAGCGTGAATATGCTGTGCGCGTACTTGGTGCCCTGAGCAAGGAAGAGAAGCAGCGCCTGCTCGACGGTGTGCAGCTTGACGATGGTACGGCCCAGTTCGGATCCATCGAGGAAGGCGGCGGCGAAGGCTCGAATTGCTGGTATCGCGTGACCATTTCCGAGGGGCGCAATCGCGAAGTGCGTCGTATGCTGGAAGCCGTCGGCCATGCGGTGAGCCGCCTGATCCGTATCCGTTACGGGGCCATGCTGCTGCCGCGCGGCCTCAAGCGCGGCGCCTGGATGGAGCTCGATGAGGGCGATATCAAGGCCTTGATGCGCGCGGCAGACCGTCGGGGTGAATCGGGCAACCATGCGGTCGATACGGCCGAGGGGGAGCGCGCTGGGCGTCCCCAGCCGGCAGGCAAACCGGGCGGCGGCGGTCGCAACAAGCGACGCGGCAACAACGGCAACGGGCCGCGTGGTCAAGGCGCGGGTGCAAGCAATCCTGCCGCGCGCAAATCCCAAGGTCGCAAGGAACGTGGCGATCGCCCAAGTGGAGATGCCCAGCCAGACCCGATGAAGACGTCATTTGGCTACATCGGTGCCGACAGTTTCACCCGTCAACGCCAAGGGCAGCGCCGCGATGGTGGGGGGGGCGGTGGCGGTGGTCAGCGCCGTGGTGGGCGTGGCCGCTGATTGCCGGTGCTTGCGACGGCCAACGGGCTGTCTACAGAGGGGAATATTTGCCCTGGTCACAGGCTTGACGTCCTTACAGGTTAAAATACAAGGCTTTGCCCAATGGGTAGAAACTGAACACCAATAACTCAGGAAAATCACATGTCTATCGAACGTACTCTTTCCATCATCAAGCCCGATGCCGTCGCCAAGAACGTGATTGGTCAGATCTATGCGCGCTTTGAAGCTGCCGGCCTGAAGGTTGTCGCCGCCAAGATGGCTCATCTGTCCCGCCGTGAAGCAGAAGCGTTCTATGCTGTGCACAAAGAGCGCCCCTTCTTCAAGGATCTGGTTGATTTCATGATTTCCGGCCCGGTGATGATCCAGGCGCTGGAAGGCGAAGGCGCCATTCTGAAGAACCGTGACCTGATGGGCGCGACCGATCCCAAGAAGGCTGCTCCCGGTACGATCCGCGCCGATTTCGCCGACAGCATCGATGCCAACGCAGTGCATGGCTCCGATGCCGCCGAAACGGCTGCTGTGGAAGTGGCTTTCTTCTTCCCCGGCATGAACGTTTATTCGCGATAAACATGAAATGACGGCCAATCTGCTCGATTTTGACCTCGAGGGTTTGGCCCTTTTCTGCGAGCGGCTGGGGGAAAAGCGCTTTCGCGCCACTCAGCTGTTTCGCTGGATTCATCAAAAAGGGGCTTCCAGTTTCGGCGAAATGACCGATCTGGCGAAATCCCTGCGGGAGAAGCTTGCGACAACGGCCCATATCAAGGGGCTGGATGTCATCTCCCGGCAAATTTCCGCTGACGGCACCATCAAGTGGTTGTTTGATGTGGGCGACGGTAATGCTGTCGAAGCAGTTTTCATTCCCGAGGAAGATCGCGGCACGCTGTGTGTGTCGTCCCAGGCCGGCTGTGCGGTGGGGTGTCGCTTCTGCTCCACCGGCCACCAGGGCTTCAGCCGCAACCTGACAACGGGCGAGATCATTGCGCAGCTCTGGTTCGCCGAGCATTTCCTGCGCAAGCATCTCGGACGGCAAGACCGCATCATCACCAACGTGGTGATGATGGGCATGGGGGAGCCCCTGCAGAACTACAACGAACTGATTCCGGCCTTGCGCATCATGTTGGACGACCACGGCTACGGTCTGTCGCGCCGTCGCGTGACGGTATCGACCTCGGGCGTGGTGCCGATGATGGACCGTCTGGCGCAGGATTGCCCGGTGGCGTTGGCGGTGTCTTTGCATGCCCCCAACGACGCCTTGCGCGACAACTTGGTTCCGTTGAACCGCAAATACCCGATTGCCGAGCTGATGGCGGCATGCAACCGCTATTTGGCCCATGCGCCGCGCGATTTCATTACCTTTGAATACTGCATGCTTGATGGGGTGAACGACCAACCCGAACATGCGCAGCAATTGATTGCATTGGTACGCCAGTACGCGACTGGAGGCGTCTGGTGCAAATTCAATCTGATCCCATTCAATCCATTCCCGCAGTCGGGGCTGGTGCGTTCGCCGCAAAACCAGGTGCTCGCCTTTGCCAAAATCCTCTCAGATGCTGGTATCGTGACAACCGTGCGTAAAACACGTGGCGACGACATCGATGCAGCCTGCGGGCAGTTGGCGGGCGATGTCAAGGACCGTACACGGGTGGGTGAGCGAATTAACCAGCAGCGTACCGTGATGCTCAAGCCCGTGATGTCGCGAGACCGGAAATCGGAGGAGATCTAAGGCATGAAAATGAGCGAGACAGGTTCGCGGCAGATGGCCATGCGCTTTTGGGGCGCCTGTCTGGCATTGGTGGCCATCATGGGCCTGTCCGGCTGTGCCACCACGGGGGGCGGGTTGGCGAATGGTAGCCATGCGGATATCGTGACGGACTCGGATGAACCCGAGGTTCGCAAGCGGGCTCGCATTCGACTGGAATTGGCCATTGGCTATTTCGAGCAGGGGCAGACCACTGTCGCCTTGGACGAAATCAAGCAGGCGCTGGTCGTGGATCCGGCGTATGCCGAAGCCTACAACCTGCGTGGTCTGATCTACATGCGTTTGAATGACCTGCGGCTTGCAGAGGACAGCTTCCGCCGGGCCATGGTGCTCAACCCCCGCGATGCCAATGTGACGCACAACTATGGCTGGTTGCTGTGCCAGCAGGCTCGTTACACCGAGTCTTTCCAGGCCTTTACGCAGGCGATTGCCAATCCGACCTATGGCGGGCGTGCCAAGACCTGGATGGCCCAGGGGCTGTGCCAGGTCAGAGCGGGGCAACGGGCCGAGGCCGAGTACAGCCTGACCAAGTCCTATGAGCTTGATGCAGCCAATCCCGTCACGGGCTACAACCTGGCGACGCTGCTGCTCCAGCGCGGTGAGTTGACGCGTGCCCAGTTCTACATTCGACGCCTGAACAACAGCGAGATGGCCAATGCGGAGTCCTTATGGCTGGGGATCAAGATCGAACAACGTTTAAATAACCGTGAGGCCAGGGAGCAACTGGCCGCACAACTCAAGAAGCGCTATCCACAGTCGCGCGAAGTCGAGGCCTATGAGCGAGGGGCATTCAATGAGTGAGGAACAAGAACTGACGCCGGAAACCGAAGCAGCCACCGAGGGTGACGTTGCGGTTCCGCAGGTGACGGCAGGCGAACTGCTGCGACAGGCGCGTGAGGCAGCCGGTCTGCATGTGGCGGCGTTGGCGGTATCCATGAAGGTGCCGGTCAAGAAATTGGAGGCCCTGGAGGCCGACCGGCTCGACCTGCTGCCGGATGCGGTATTTGTACGGGCCTTGGCTTCCAGCGTCTGCCGGACGCTGAAAATCGATCCGGCTCCTGTGTTGGCGTTGCTGCCGCAAACGACGGCGCCCCAGCTCCGGCCCGACGAGTGGGGTATCAATGCACCGTTTCGCGCGCCAGGTGATGCGGCCACGACGTCCTTGCGGGATCAGGTCTCCCGGCCCGGTGTACTGGCGGCACTGGCAATTCTGGCGGCGGCCCTGGTATTGATCTTCTTTCCTTCCATGGAGCGAAAGGAAGCCACCTCGTCCGAGGTGGTGCTTGCCACACCGACGCCGGCCAATGAGACGACGCCAGTACCTGCTCCGACCGAGAAACCTGTTGACAATCCTCTTCCCGCACCAGCGGCTCCGGCGCTGGTTGAACCGCCAGTGGTGTCTCCTCAGGTGCCGCCTGCGCCCGTTATGCCTCCTGTGGTGACAACGCCAGCGCCGCCAGTTCCCGTCAGTGCTGCCGTGGCAGCACCACAAGTTGGGGCGCCTGGCAGTGGTGTGCTGGGCTTCAAGGCACGCGGGCCATCCTGGGTCGAGGTCACGGATGCACAGGGCGTGATCCAACTGCGCCGTACCTTAGCGACCGGCGAAACGGTGAGTGTTTCGGGTGCGTTGCCCCTGTCGGTGGTGATTGGGCGTGCCGATGTCACAGAAGTCCAGGTTCGAGGAAAACCGTTCAATCTGGACGCCGTCGTTCGCGAGAATGTGGCTCGTTTCGAGGTGAAGTAAGGTGCAGTCCTGTTTTCCGATTGATCAGGCCGCGCCGAAATCGCGCCGTACGCGTCAGGTTCCCGTGAGTTGGGGCGCGCGGGTAGTCACCGTGGGTGGTGATGCGCCGGTGCGCGTTCAATCCATGACGAACACCGATACAGTGGATGTCATCGGGACGGCGATCCAGGTCAAGGAACTGGCCCAGGCGGGTTCCGAGATGGTGCGTCTCACGGTGAATACGCCCGAAGCCGCTCAGGCGGTGCCTCACATCCGCGAACAGCTCGACCGCATGGGCATTGATGTGCCGCTGATTGGCGACTTCCATTACAACGGCCATACCTTGTTGACGGCGTATCCCGCTTGTGCCGAGACACTGTCCAAGTACCGTATCAATCCCGGCAATGTGGGCAAGGGAGACAAGCGTGACCGCCAATTCGGACAGATGATCGAAGTGGCCATGCGCTGGAACAAGCCGGTGCGCATTGGCGTCAATTGGGGAAGCCTGGACCAAGAGCTGCTGGCGAGTTTGATGGACGAGAACAGCCGCCGGCCCGAACCGTGGGATGCCAAGGCGGTGATGTATGAAGCGCTCATCACCTCGGCCATTGACTCGGCGCGCTTTGCGCAAAGCATGGGGATGTCGGCCGAGCAGATCATCTTGTCCTGCAAGGTCAGCGGTGTCCAGGATCTGATTTCCGTTTATCGCGAGTTGTCCAAGCGCTGCGATTACGCGCTGCACTTGGGTCTGACCGAGGCCGGCATGGGCACCAAGGGGACGGTTGCGTCCGCCACGGCGCTTTCCATCCTGTTGCAGGAAGGCATTGGCGACACCATTCGCGTTTCGCTCACACCGCAGCCGGGTGAGGCACGTACGCAAGAAGTGGTGATTGCCTCCGAGATCCTGCAGGCATTGGGCTTGCGCACTTTTGTGCCCAGCGTCACAGCGTGCCCCGGCTGTGGTCGCACGACCAGCACCACCTTCCAGGTGCTAGCCAAGCAGATCGATGATTTTCTGCGCGCGCAGATGCCGGTGTGGCGCAAGCAGTACCCGGGCGTTGAAGCGCTCAAGGTTGCAGTCATGGGATGCATCGTCAATGGACCGGGTGAGAGCAAACATGCCGATATCGGCATCAGCCTGCCCGGTACGGGAGAGGCACCGGCTGCACCGGTATTCATTGATGGGGAAAAGCGCATGACCTTGCGCGGAGACGCCATTGCGCGCGATTTCCAGCAAGTGGTCGAAACCTATATCGAGAACCGTTTCGGTACCCGCAGGGTATCTGAAGCTGCCTGAACAGATTCATGACAGAAAAGAAGATGGCCGCCAAGGCCGAGAAGCTGACCGCCGTCAAAGGCATGAACGACATCCTGCCCCCGGATTCTGCCCGCTGGGAGTGGTTGGAGGAGCAGGTTCGTGCACTGATGGCGCGCTATGCCTACAGCAACATCCGCACACCCATCGTTGAACCCACACCGCTGTTCATCCGCGGTCTTGGGGAAGTGACGGATATTGTCGAGAAGGAGATGTACTCCTTCGAGGATCGCCTGAATGGCGAGCACCTGACGTTGCGGCCTGAGTGCACCGCTGGCGTGGTGCGTGCGGTGGTCGAACATTCCATGCTGTATGACGGCGGCAAGCGTCTGTATTACATGGGCCCGATGTTCCGGCATGAGCGGCCGCAACGCGGGCGCTACCGCCAGTTCCATCAGGTGGGTGCCGAGGCGTTGGGTTTTGCCGGTGCCGAAATCGACGCCGAGTTGATTCTGCTGGCCGATGCGCTCTGGAAAACGCTGGGGTTGAGCGATGTGCGCTTGGAACTCAACAGCCTGGGGCAGCCGGAAGAGCGCAAACAGCACCGCGCGGCGCTGATTGCCTATTTCGAGCAGCATGCCGACCAGCTCGATGAAGAGGCTCGTCGCCGCCTGCACCTGAATCCATTACGTATTCTGGATACCAAAAATCCAGCGATGCAGGCATTGGTGGAGGCGGCACCCAAGCTGCTCGATTTCCTGGGTGAAGCCTCGCTGGCCCATTTCAACCAGGTGCGTGCCATGCTCGATGCCAATGGTGTGGCCTACAGCATCAATCCGCGTTTGGTGCGCGGCATGGACTATTACAACCTGACGGTGTTCGAGTTCATCACGACACGCCTGGGTTCGCAGGGCACGATCTGTGGCGGCGGGCGTTATGACTATTTGATTGAACAGATTGGCGGTAAGCCGGCGCCGGCCGTCGGCTGGGCTTTGGGGGTGGAGCGCGTGCTCGAACTCCTGAAAGAGCAAGGCACGATCAATCCCGCTCCGACTCTGGATGCCTATGCCATTGTTCCCGACGTCGCAGCACTGCCGACGGCCATGGCATGCCTTCAGGCCCTGCGAGCCGCGGGCGTACGTGTGCAAATGCATGCCGGCACCGGTGAGGGCATGGGCAGCATGAAGTCCCAGTTCAAACGGGCTGATGCCAGCGGTGCCTTCTACGCCTTGATTTTCGGCGCTGATGAACTGGCGCAAAACCAGGTCACTCTTAAAGCCCTGCGCGACGGCAGTGGCGCACAGTCGACGCATTCGTTGGCGAACGTTGCCGATTGGGCGTCCCACCTACAATCGCGGTCTTGAAAGTAATACTTCCCATGGCACATCTCGATCTCGAAGAACAAGAGCAACTTGATCAGCTCAAGCATTTCTGGCGTCAATATGGCAACCCGATCACCTGGGTTCTCATCGCGGTGCTGGTGGCCGTTGCCGGCTGGAACCTGTACCAGTATTGGCAGCGCAGCCAGGCAACCCAGGCGGCTGCCATGTACGACGAGGTGGAGCGCATTGCCGTGACGGGGGATGTGGCCAAGCTGGAGCGTGCCCTGGGTGACATGAAAGACAAATTCGCCTCCACCACCTATGCCCAGCAGGCTGGACTGCTGGCTGCCAAGATCTACGTGGATGCCGGCAAGCTGGATGCGGCCAAGGGCGCCTTGCTGTGGGTTGCTGAGAAGTCTTCAGATGAAGGCTACCAGGCGGTTGCCCGTCTGCGTCTGGCGAGTGTGCTGATTGAAACCAAAGCATATGACGAGGCCCTCAAGCAGTTGGCTGGCAATTTCCCGGCTGACTTCGCTTCTTTGGCCGCTGATCGGCGTGGAGACGTCTATCTGGCGCAGGGGAAAAAAACCGAGGCAGTCACTGAATACCTCAAGGCCTACAAGGGCTTGGGCGAGGGCAGTGAATACCGACGCCTGATCGATGTCAAGCTGGCTGCACTCGGCACCAGCGTCCAGGCCGACCAAGCCGCAGGGGGCGTCAAGTGAGTCAAATGTCGCATGGATTTTCCCGTGTGGTCCGCCATGCGCTGGTGACCGCCCTGGTGGTTTTCTTGGTGGCGTGCTCCAGCGCGCCGTCAAAGCCGAAACCGGCCGAGTTGCCGCCTGGCGTTGATCTGCTCGGCGTGCGCCAAGTTTGGGTTAGCAAGATCGCAGAGGTGAGCTTGCCGCTGGACGTGCGGGTGGTGGACCAACGTGTGGCGGTGGCCGCGTCGAATGGTACGGTGGCGGTGCTGGATGCCAGCAATGGCGCTGACGTCTGGCGCCTCTCGCTGGGAAACCCCTTGAGTGCAGGGGTTGGCTACGATGGCCAACGTGCTGCCGTCATCACCCTGGGCAACGAGGTCGTGGCCTTGGAGGGCGGGCGTGAAATTTGGCGCCAGCGTCTCAATGCGGTCAGTTTGACAGCGCCCTTGGTGGCGGGAGGTCGGGTCTTTGTGCTCGGGGCAGACCGCACAGTCAGCGCATTTGATGGTCAATCTGGCCGTCGCTTGTGGCAGCAGCAACGCACGGGAGAGGCCTTGGTGCTGCGTCAGGCCGGCGTGTTGCTGGCCGTGGGTGACACGCTGGTGGTGGGCTTGTCGGGCAAGCTGGTTGGCTTGAATCCGCTCAACGGCAGCGTGCGCTGGGAAGCTGCCATTGCCTCACCGCGCGGCGTGAACGATATTGAGCGCCTGGTGGATTTGGTGGCCGGTGTCAGCCGCGAGGGCTCGGTGATTTGCACGCGCGCTTTCCAGGCGGCTGTCGGTTGCGTGGATGCGGCACGTGGCACCGTCTTGTGGACCAAGCCGGCAACCGGGGCCACGGGGGTGAGGGGCGACCGTGAATTCATTTTTGGTGCGGAGGCCGATGGCACGGTTGTGGCTTGGCGTCGTGCCGACGGTGAGCGCGCCTGGGCGCAGGAGGTTTTGCGCTACCGTCATCTTGGGGCACCCTTGGCCGCGGGGCGTTCCGTGGTGGTGGGGGATGGTACCGGCTTGGTGCATTTCCTCTCGCGCGAAGATGGCTCGCCCATGGCCCGCGTCAGCACGGACGGAACGGCGATCGTCGCCGCGCCGGTGCTGGCCGGCAATACGCTGGTGGTCGTGACGCGCGGTGGCGGCGTCTTTGGCTTCCGGCCTGAATAAAACAAGGCTTTTCTGCATGAAACCGGTCCTGGCCCTCGTTGGCCGCCCAAACGTCGGTAAATCGACGCTGTTCAACCGGCTCACCAAGTCGCGCGATGCCATCGTGGCTGACTTTGCAGGCTTGACGCGCGATCGCCATTACGGCAACGGCAAATTGGGCAAGCACGAGTTCATTGTCATCGACACCGGTGGCTTCGAGCCGGATGCTGGCGCTGGCATCTACAAGGAAATGGCCAAGCAGACGCGCCAAGCCGTGGCCGAGGCCGATGTGGTGATTTTTGTGGTGGATGCCCGTCAGGGGGTGTCGGCGCAGGATCACGATATTGCCAGCTACCTGCGCCGCCTGGGCAAGCCTTGCGTGCTGGTGGCCAACAAGGCTGAAGGCATGAAGGAGGGCGTTCAGCTTGCCGAGTTCTTCGAGCTCGGCCTGGGCGAGGTCTACCCGGTTTCGGCGGCCCATGGCCAAGGCATCCGCTCCCTGGTGGAGTTGGCTCTTGAGCCACTCAATCTGCCGGATCCGGACGAAGAGGAGGAAGCACGCGATCCTGGCCTCATCAAGCTGGCGGTGGCTGGCCGGCCCAATGTTGGCAAATCAACCCTCATCAACACCTGGCTTGGCGAGGAGCGTTTGGTGGCGTTTGATATGCCGGGTACCACGCGCGATGCCATCAGCGTGCCCTTTGAGCGCAACGGTCAGCGTTTCGAGTTGATCGACACGGCCGGGCTGCGCCGCAAGGGCAAGGTGTTTGAAGCCATCGAGAAGTTCTCCGTGGTCAAGACCCTGCAGGCCATCGAATCGGCCAATGTGGTGTTGCTGCTGCTGGACGCGACGCAAGGCGTCACCGATCAGGATGCCCACATTGCCGGCTACATCCTGGAGAGCGGTCGTGCCGTGGTGCTTGCGGTCAACAAGTGGGATGCGGTGGATGAGTACCAGCGCGAGCTGTTGCAGCGCTCCATCGAGACCCGGCTGTCCTTTCTTAAATTTGCGGATCTGCATCACATTTCCGCCAAGAAGCGGCAGGGATTGGGGCCGGTGTGGACCTCCATCATTCAGGCACACAAGTCGGCCAACTGCAAGATGCCCACGCCGGTGCTGACGCGCCTGCTGCAGGAAGCGGTGCAGTTTCAGACGCCTAAAAAGACGGGTATCTACAGGCCGAAATTGCGGTACGCCCATCAGGGCGGGATGAACCCGCCGCTGGTTGTGGTTCACGGCAACTCGCTGGAGCACGTGACCGATGCCTACAAACGGTTCCTGGAAGGTCGAATTCGCAAAGAGTTCAATCTGGTCGGGACACCGTTGCGTATTGAGATGAAAACTTCACACAATCCCTACGCGGATAAGGAAAACGGCTAGTTTCAGCCCCTCCGTGAGGCTTTACCTCATCAGCCCACCATGAAGCAGCCCACTGTGGTAAGGTGGCAACTTCTACAAAACTTTTGAACACGGAGAATATCGTGAGCAATAACAAAGGTCAGCTTTTGCAAGACCCCTTTCTGAACGCGCTGCGCCGCGAGCATGTGCCGGTGTCCATCTACCTCGTCAACGGTATCAAGCTGCAAGGTCAGATTGAGTCGTTTGACCAGTATGTCGTGCTGCTGCGCAACACGGTCACGCAGATGGTTTACAAGCACGCGATCTCCACCATCGTGCCGGGTCGCGCCGTCAATTTCGCAACCGGCGAAGCCGAGCCGTCTGCCGGCACCCCTTGATGCCATGGGGGGCGCGGACGCCTGAGAGACGATTTTTTTCTGAGCCTGTTTCCAGGCTGCGCTCCATTTGACTGATTTGCCCGACAAAACCCCGGCCCCGACCATTCTGGTGGGGGTGGACTTTGGTCTACCTCATTTTGACGCCGAACTCGAAGAGTTGGGCTTGCTGGCTGAAACCGCGGGCCTGAAACCGGTTGCGCGCCTGACCTGCAAGCGCCGGGCGCCTGATGCCGCCCTGTTTGTGGGCAGCGGCAAGGCCGACGAGATCAAGCTGCTGGCGCAGCAACTCGGTGCTGCCGAGGTGCTGTTCGACCAGAGTCTGAGTCCGGCACAACAGCGCAACCTCGAGCGTCATCTGGAACTGCCGGTCAACGACCGCACTTTGCTCATTCTGGAAATCTTTGCCCAACGTGCGCGCAGCCATGAAGGCAAGCTGCAGGTCGAACTGGCGCGGCTGCAATACCTCAGCACCCGGCTGGTGCGGCGCTGGTCGCACCTGGAGCGCCAGACCGGCGGTGCCGGTGTGCGTGGTGGCCCGGGCGAGAAGCAGATCGAGCTGGACCGCCGCATGATCAATGAGTCCATCAAGCGGACGAAGGAGCGACTGGTCAAGGTCAAGCGCCAGCGCCAGACCCAGCGGCGCCAGCGCGAGCGCCGTGAGGCTTTCAATATTTCGCTGGTGGGGTACACCAACGCCGGCAAATCCACGCTGTTCAATGCGCTCGTGAAGGCGCGCGCCTACGCGGCCGACCAGTTGTTTGCCACGCTTGATACGACGACACGTCAGCTGTATCTGGCGGATGCCGCAGGCCCTTCTGGCTCGGCCGGGCGCTCGGTTTCCCTGTCGGATACGGTGGGGTTCATCCGCGATCTGCCGCACGGTCTGATTGACGCCTTCCAAGCCACACTGCAGGAGGCGGTTGATGCCGATCTGCTGCTGCATGTGGTCGATGCCGCCAATCCGAATTATCCTGAGCAGATTGCGGAAGTGCAGCGCGTGCTGGCCGAAATCGGAGCCGCTGATATTCCGCAGGTGCTGGTCTTCAACAAGCTCGACGCACTCGATGAGGAGCGCCGTCCGGTGCAGCTTGAAGACACCTATGACCTGGATGGCGTGGCAACGCCCCGCATCTTTGCCAGCGCGCGCAAGGGGCTGGGGCTGCAGGCTTTGCGCCAGCTGCTGGCTCGTCGGGCCAGCGAGGCCGGACGGGAATTTCCGGAAAGGGTGGAGGCACTTTCCGCCGAAAATCATCCAAGCGATTCCTGATTGGGCACAATCCAGCCAGAGACCTAGAAGAGACGAAACGATGAAACTCCAATTAAGCGCCTTTCGCTGGGCGGCATGGTCAGGCCGAATCCGGGGCATGTTCAATCTGAACGATCCCCGCTGGGGCCGTGGCGACGACAAACCGGCCGACAACAGCAAGCCTGAGCCGTCCAGGCCGGAGTCCGATGTGCCGCCGCCAAGCAGCGGTCAGGGGCGAGGCCAGAACCAAGGCCCTAACCAGGGACCACCGGACCTGGACGAACTGTGGCGTGATTTCAACCGCAAGCTGGGAGGCCTCTTTGGGGGCGGCTCTGGTCGCGGTGGTCGTCCGAGCAACAACGGTGGTGGCACGGGTGGCGGCTTCCAACCCGATATGAAGAATGCCGGCTTGGGCATTGGCCTGATTGCCGGGGTCGCTGTGCTGATCTGGCTTGGCACGGGCTTTTTTATCGTGCAGGAAGGTCAGCAGGCCGTGATCACCCAGTTCGGCCGTTACAAGTCTACGGTCGGGGCCGGTTTCAACTGGCGCCTGCCGTACCCGATCCAACGTCATGAGCTGGTGTTCGTGACCCAGATCCGCTCCGTGGACGTGGGACGTGACACCGTGATCAAGGCCACCGGCCTGCGCGAGTCGGCCATGCTGACCGAAGACGAGAACATCGTCGAGATCAAGTTCGCCGTGCAGTACCGACTCAACGACGCGCGGGCCTTCCTGTTCGAGAGCAAGAGCCCGAGCGAGGCAGTGGTGCAGGCGGCCGAGACCGCTGTGCGCGAGGTGGTGGGCAAGATGAAGATGGATTCGGCGCTGTCCGAAGAGCGCGACCAGATCGCGCCGCGTGTGCGCCAGCTGATGCAGACCATCCTGGACCGTTACAAGGTCGGTATTGAAGTCGTCGGCATCAACCTGCAACAAGGCGGTGTGCGTCCGCCCGAGCAGGTGCAGGCGGCCTTTGACGATGTGCTCAAGGCCGGCCAGGAGCGTGAGCGTGCCAAGAATGAGGCGCAGGCGTATGCCAATGACGTGGTGCCGCGCGCGCTGGGTACCGCTTCGCGCCTGAAGGAAGAGGCCGAGGCCTACAAGTCGCGCATCGTGGCGCAGGCCCAGGGTGATGCGCAGCGTTTCCGTTCCATCCTGACCGAGTACCAGAAGGCGCCGCAGGTCACGCGCGACCGCCTCTACCTGGAAACCATGCAGCAGATCTATGGCAACGTCACCAAGGTGCTGGTCGATTCCAAGCAAGGGTCGAATCTGCTGTACCTGCCGCTGGACAAGATCATGCAGCTGAGTGCGAGTGAAGCCGCTGCGCAGCCCGCTGCTGCGCCGGCAGTGCCTGCCGTTCCGACGCTGCCCGCGACCTCGCCGCTCGATGCCCGCACCCGCGACGGTGCCCGTTCGCGCGACCGTGAAACCCGATAGGAGCCCAGAATGAACCGGGTTGGATTTGCAGTTTCTTCGTTGCTGGTGCTGTTGGCGCTGGCGAGTTCCATGCTGTTCGTGGTTGATCAGCGGCAGTTTGGCGTGGTGTATGCCTTGGGTCAGATCAAGGACGTCATCACCGAGCCGGGGCTGAACATCAAGCTGCCGCCGCCGTTCCAGAACGTGACCTACATCGACAAGCGCTTGTTGACGCTCGACAGCACCGACACCGAGCCGATGCTGACGGCCGAGAAGCAGCGTGTCGTGATCGACTGGTACGTGCGCTGGCGCATCACCGATCCGACCGAGTACATCCGCAACGTTGGCCTGAATGAGGCGGCTGGTGCCAGCCAGCTCAACCGCGTGGTGCGCAATGCTTTCCAGGAGGAAATCAACAAGCGCACGGTGAAGGAGCTGCTGTCGCTCAAACGCGAAGCCCTGACAGCCGACGTCAAGGCTGAGGTGCTGGAGAAGGTTCGCGGCGCCAAGCCCTGGGGGGTGGACGTGGTGGATGTCCGCATCACCCGAGCCGATTACGTGGATGCCATCACCGAATCGGTGTACCGCCGCATGGAGGCCGAGCGCAAGCGGGTGGCCAATGAGCTGCGTTCCACCGGCGGCGCCGAAGGCGAGAAGATCCGTGCCGATGCCGACCGCCAGCGCGAGGTGACGATTGCCAACGCCTACCGCGATGCGCAGAAGGTCAAGGGCGAAGGCGATGCCGAAGCGGCGCGCATCTATGCCGAGGCTTTTGGCCGCGACCCCTCGTTTGCCCAGTTCTATCGCAGCCTGGAGGCCTACAAGGCCAGCTTCTCCAAGAAGAGCGATGTGATGGTGCTGGACCCGTCGTCCTCGGAGTTCTTCAAGGTCTTCCGTGGCGCGGCGGCACCGGCGGCCGCGAAAAAGTAAAGCGTGGACGCCGATTCCTTCTGGCTGGCCATGGCCCTGGTCCTGGTGATCGAGGGCCTGTTTCCCTTTCTCTCGCCCGGCGGCTGGCGTCGCATGTTCGCGCAGATCCTGCAGCTGAGTGACGGCCAGATCCGGTTTTTTGGTCTGTGCAGCATTCTGGCCGGCCTGGTCTGGCTGTGGTGGCAGGGGCTCTGAACCGTCCCCGAAACCAGCCTGATTTTGTCCGGGCGCCAAGCCCGGTAAAATCACGTTTTTAACAGCACCCCCAAATTCCATGTCTGCCTGGGTCCTGCCGGATCACATTGCCGATGTCTTGCCTTCCGAGGCGCGCCACATCGAAGAACTACGTCGCGATTTGCTGGACATGGCGCGCTGCTATGGCTACGAACTGGTCATGCCGCCGCTGCTGGAGCACCTGGAGTCCCTGCTGACGGGAACCGGCCAGGCGCTCAACTTGCAAACCTTCAAGCTGGTTGATCAGCTCTCCGGCCGCTCCATGGGCCTGCGTGCCGATACCACACCGCAGGTGGCCCGTATCGATGCCCATCTGCTGAACCGCCGCGGCGTTGCCCGCCTGTGCTACTGCGGTCCGGTGCTGCACACGCGCCCCGCCAGCCCACATGCAACTCGCGAGCCACTGCAGTTCGGTGCCGAGATTTATGGCCATGCTGGGCTGGAAGCCGACTTGGAGGCACTGCAGCTCGCGCTCGACTGCCTCAAGGCGGCCCAGTTGCCCGCATTCACCGTTGACATGGCGGATGTGCGCATCGTCAGCGCGCTGCTGGCCGATGTGCATGCCGACGCCGAAACCCTGGCGCAAGTGCATGCCGCGCTGGCAGCCAAGGACGTGACGGCATTGACCCTGCTCACGCAGGACTTCCCGCCGGTGTCCCGCCAGGGCCTGTTGGCCTTGCTGCAGCTTTATGGCGATGTCTCCGTGCTGGACAAGGCCGAAAAAGTGCTTCCGCCCTTGCCGGCTGTGTGCGAGGCGCTATCAAATTTGAAGTGGCTGGCCAAGCAACTGGAAGACACCCAACTCAGTTTCGATCTGGCCGATCTGCGCGGTTACGCTTACTACAGTGGCGTGCGTTTTGCCGTTTATGCCGAAGGCGCCAGCGATGCGCTGCTGCGCGGCGGCCGGTACGACGAAGTCGGTGCCGTGTTCGGCCGCAAGCGGCCGGCGGTGGGCTTCAGCCTGGATCTGAAGACCCTGGTGGGGGCTGTGGCCACGCGTCCGTTGCGCGCCGCCATCCGTGCCCCCTGGGGCGAGTCACAGGCCTTGCGGCAGGCGATTGCGCGTCTGCGCGGGCAGGGCGAAACCGTGGTCTGCGTACTGCCGGGCCATGAAAGTGAAATCGATGAATTCCAGTGCGACCGCGAGTTGATCGAGGTGGCCGGGCAGTGGGTGCTGAGCGCCATTTGAGTGATTGAGTACCGAAGCATGGCTTGGAAACAGGCCATGCCGGGGCCGAAACCTTGTTTTGAGAAAACCGAAATGAATGCAACCAAAGGACGTAACGTCGTTGTCGTGGGCACCCAGTGGGGCGACGAAGGCAAGGGCAAGCTGGTCGACTGGCTGACCGAGAGCGCGCAAGGTGTGGTGCGCTTCCAGGGCGGCCACAATGCCGGCCACACGCTGGTGATCAACGGCGTCAAGACCGCGCTGCACCTGATTCCCAGCGGCATCATGCGTCCGGGCGTGAAGTGCTACATCGGCAATGGCGTGGTTCTGTCGGCCGGCAAGCTGTTCGAGGAGATTGAAGGGCTGGAGAAGGCCGGTGTTGAGGTGCGATCGCGCCTGCGCATCAGCGAAGCCTGCCCGCTGATCCTGCCGTTCCATGCGGCGCTTGACGTGGCGCGCGAAGCGGCCCGCGAGGAGGGCGGCACCGAGAAGATTGGCACCACCGGCCGCGGCATCGGCCCGGCCTATGAAGACAAGATCGCTCGCCGTGCCTTGCGCGTGCAGGACCTCAAGTACCCCGAGCGTTTTGCCGCCAAGCTCAAGGAGCTGCTGGCCCTGCACAACCATGTGCTGACCACCTTCCTGGGGTCGAAGAACTTTGCCTTTCCTGATGCGCTCAAGCCCTACATCAAGGGCGGCGAGGTGCAGTTCGATGCGGTCTATACCGAGGCCATGCGCCACGCCGAACTGCTCAAGCCCATGATGGCGGACGTTTCGCGCGAACTCAACGAGGCCAATCGCGACGGTGCCAACCTGCTGTTCGAAGGCGCGCAAGGCACGTTGCTGGACGTCGATCACGGCACCTACCCGTACGTGACCTCCAGCAACTGTGTGGCCGGCAATGCCGCGGCTGGCTCCGGCGTCGGCCCGGGCATGCTGCACTACATCCTGGGCATCACCAAGGCCTACTGCACACGTGTCGGCGGTGGCCCGTTCCCGACCGAGCTCGACTGGGAAACCCCGGGCACGCCGGGTTATCACATGAGCACCGTGGGCGCCGAGAAGGGCGTGACCACCGGCCGTTCGCGTCGCTGCGGCTGGTTCGATGCCGCGTTGCTCAAGCGCTCGGCCCAGGTCAATGGCCTGACCGGCCTGTGCCTGACCAAGCTCGACGTGCTCGACGGCCTGAAGGAACTGCTGCTGTGCACCGGTTATGAACTCGACGGCGAAGTGACCGACATCCTGCCCATGGGCGCCGATGAGATCGCGCGCTGCAAGCCGATCTACGAGACCATGCCCGGCTGGAGTGAGAGCACGGTGGGTGTGACGCAGTACGACAAGCTGCCGATCAATGCCCGCCTGTACCTGCAGCGCATTGAGCACGCCACCGGCGTGCCGATCCACATCATCTCGACCAGTCCGGACCGGGACCACACGATCATGATGCGGCACCCCTACATTGCCGATTAGTCGTTTTTGATAAAAAGTGGCTGTTTGCCTTGTGGATATTGCGTAGGCAGCTACAAATAAAGGAGCATCCGGATGTTGACTGAAGACGGCAAGCACTTGTACGTGAGTTACGACGAGTACCACAACCTGATCGAGAAGCTGGCCATCAAGGTCCACCAGTCCGGCTGGGCGTTCGACACCATCCTGTGCCTGGCACGCGGCGGCATGCGTCCGGGCGACATCCTTTCGCGCATTTTCGAGAAGCCGCTGGCCATCGTCTCCACCAGCTCCTACCGTGCCGATGCCGGCACGACCCAGGGCAATCTGGACATTGCCAAGTACATCACCACCCCGCAGGGTGAGATCGCTGGGCGCGTGCTGCTGGTGGACGACCTGGCCGACTCTGGGCATACCCTGGATGCGGTCATGCTGATGCTGCGCGAGAAATATCCGGCCATTACCGAGTTGCGCAGCGCGGTGCTCTGGACCAAGGCCCATTCCAGCTTCAAGCCCGACTTCTCGGTGGAACATCTGCCAAGCAACCCCTGGATTCACCAGCCCTTCGAGAGCTACGACCGCATGCGTCCGGCGCAACTGCTGAATAAGTGGAAGATATGAAATAGGCGCACCCCCAGGCTGCGCGCACTTCGTGTCACTGCGCCACCCCCCTTGCAGGGGGCCTGCGGTTGAGACACCTCTTGCTTGGTTGTTCGCGTTAAGCTCAGCGTTGTCTGCAATCAAGGCCATGACATGAGCGACAAGAGCACCGAGCTGATTCATCATCCCTACACGCCGCCGGAGGGCTTTGCCGCACCGCAGCCGGGTGTGTTCAAGGCGTCGACGGTGATCTTTCCCAACGTGGCGGCGATGCGCAGCCGGGAGTGGAAGGACAAGACCGGCTACACCTACGGCCTGCATGGCACGCCCACCACCTACCTGCTGGAAGAGCGCCTGTGCGCGCTGGAAGGCGGCGCGCAGTGCGTGCTGGTGCCCAGTGGCCTGGCTGCGATTGCCAACGTCGCTCTGGCGCTGCTCAAGCACGGCGACGAAGTGCTGATTCCTGACAACGCCTATGGCCCCAACAAGGCGCTGGCTGAAGGGGAACTCAAGGACTGGGGCATCACGCATCAGTTCTATGACCCGATGGATCCGCAGGACCTGGCGCGCCGCATCAGTCGCAAGACGAAACTGGTCTGGCTGGAGGCGGCCGGCTCGGTCACGCTGGAGTTCCCCGACCTGCGTGAACAGGTGCGCGTTTGCCGCCATGCGAATGCTGGGGCCGGCGTACTGACCGCGCTGGACAACACCTGGGGCGCCGGCCTGGCCTTCAATCCGTTTGAGTTGGGCGATGGCCTGGGGGTCGACATCTCGGCCCATGCGCTGACCAAATACCCCAGCGGCGGCGGCGATGTGCTGATGGGCAGCGTGATCACGCGCGATGAGGCGCTGCACATCCGCATCAAGCTCACCCACATGCGGCTCGGCTTGGGTGTGGGGGCCAATGACGTGGAGACGGTGCTGCGTTCGCTGCCCAGCTTGCCGCTGCGCTACCGCGCCCACGACCAGACGGCACGCGCCTTGGCCCGGTGGTGCCAGACGCGGCCTGAATTCGCCCAAGTGCTGCACCCGGCGTTGCCAGGCTCTCCCGGCCATGCCCATTGGCAGGCGCTGTGCGGTGGCGAAGAGGGCCGGGCGGCGGGTCTGTTCAGCGTGCTGTTCGATGCCCGCTACAGCCAGGCGCAGGTCGACGCTTTTTGCGACGCACTGCGCCTGTTCAAGCTGGGGTACAGCTGGGGTGGCCCCATGAGCCTGGTTGTGCCGTACGAGCTGGCCAGCATGCGGCAAGCCTGGCCGGCGCATCTGGCGCCTGGCTATCTGGTGCGCTTTTCTGTCGGCCTGGAGGCTGCGGCTGCGTTGCAGGCCGACTTGGCGCAGGCTCTGGCCTCCTTGGGTTGATCGCTCGATATCCCTACACGGGTTGGTGTTTTCCTGAGTAGCCAACCCTGCCGGTGCTGGGTAGCCTAGCAGGCATGACCCAGATCAATTCCGTTTCGAATGCTGCCGATCTGCCGGCAAACCCCACGCCTTATGTGCCGCCGCCCCCTGAAGGACCGAAGCGCGAAATTGTGGCGCTCGGTTTTGCGGATCCGTTTCGTTGGCTGGCGCGTGGCGCTCAGGACCTGTGGGCGGCCAAAGGCATTGCCCTGTTCTACGGGGGCTGTTTCTGGGCCATGGCCATGCTGCTGCAGGCGGTTTTCTATCGCCTGCCTGAGTACACCATGTCCATCGCATCGGGCTGCCTGCTGGTCGGCCCCTTCCTGGCCATGGGGCTGTACGAGGTCAGTCGCCGGCGCGAGCGGGGCGAGAAACCCGACATTGTCTATTCCCTGACCTGCTGGGACTCGCACATCGGCAGCATGGCCATGCTGGTGCTGGTGCTCATCGTGCTGGAGCTGCTCTGGGGACGCGCTTCCTTGGTGGTGTTTGCCGTCTTCTTCAACACCGGCATGCCGTCAACGGCCGGCGTTCTGCAGGCGGTCTTCAGTCCCGAGAACTGGGAGTTTGTCGCGGTCTATATGGTGGTGGGCGGCGTGTTTGCCGGCCTGGTTTTCGCCACGTCGGTGGTGTCGATCCCCATGATCCTGGACCGCGATACCGACGCCATCTCGGCCTCGATCACCAGTCTGCAGGTCTTCTTCAATAATCTGCCGGTGCTGCTGCTGTGGGGGGCGCTGATCAGTGTGTTGGTGCTGGTGGCGTTGATGCCATGGGGCCTGGGTTTGCTGCTGATAGGTCCTTGGCTCGGGCACGCGACCTGGCACGCCTACCGTGGGGCGGTGCGCTGGGAGGCTTAAGGGGCGTGTCCGCCTCAGGGGACAAAGCCAGCATTGAATTTGGAGCTTGTCTATCGCGCGATTTCAGTGCATTCTGAGCCTGTTTGCCTTTAAGGAGCCACCGTCATGAGTGATCTGCTCTTCGAACAGTTCCTGATTCCGTTCTTCATTCGATTTTTCTTCGTGTTCAGCCTGATCGGCCTGGCGACGGGGGCCGGACTCATCTTCTTTCCTGCACGGATGCACCAAGTATTCGAACAGGGGAATCGCTGGATATCGGTGCGGCGCCGCATGAAATGGCTTGAAGTGCCGCGCAACATCGATATGGCTTTGTATCGCTTTGCGCGCCGGATGGGCGGCGTTCTGATTGCACTCGCGGCGTACTCGACCTTTGTCCTGGTTACGCAGGTCAATGCCGGCGGCATGGTGTCTGTCGTTGGCGCGGACAAAACGGTTGATCCCATGCTGGCGCTGATTGTTGCCGACACGGTGCGCTGGGCGCTTGTTGCGGGGGGGCTGTTGGGAATCGTCGTAATCGGTCTCGTGCTTTTTTCTCCAGACACGATGAAGGGCGTGGGGAAGCCTGCGGATCAGTGGTACTCGACTCGAACTTGGCTTCGTGGACTCGATCAGATGCACATGGGCATCGACACCTGGGTTCGAGGCCATCCCCGCGCCATGGGAAGCCTGATGGTCCTGGGGGCGCTGGTGGTGAACATCAATTTCGGCCTCATGTGGTTCGCTCGAGGCTGAAACAACGCGGGGTGGTTCGTGAAATGTTAGAGTCACTCCATTAACTTGAGGACACGCATACTTTGGCTACACCCAACTACGGATACGAAAAGCGTCAGAAAGAACTCGCCAAAAAGCGAAAGAAGGAAGAGAAACTCAAGAACAAAGCCGAGCGCAAGCTGGGCGGAGGTCCTGAGGATGGTGCAGAGCAGCCCGATGGCGAGGTGTCCGAGCCGGATACGCAGTCGCCAGACCAGCCCACGCAGCCCTGACGCACCTGCCTTGGCCAAGGTGGCCAAGGACTGTCAAATACGCCCGCTGCTTGGTCCGCGGGCTCCTCTCAAGCAATCCCCAAACGAAATTCATGCGCCGTCCGTTCTGATGGCGCGCCATGAGAAGCGCTGCGCCGTCAGCTACCTGGGCCGTACAGGTAGTCGTGCTTGTTCAGTGGCACCCCGTTATGTCTCAAGATGGCGTACGCCGTCGTGATGTGGAAAAACAGATTGGGCAGGGCCCAGTGCTGCAGATAGTCATCGCTGCGCAGCGTCCTGGTTTGGCCATGGCCGGCTGGCATGGTGATGTCCCGATCCTCGGCCTCGTCCAGCACAGTCGACGGTAGGGTGGCGAGCCAGACCAAGGTCTGATCGATGCGGGTCTGCAACTCTTCCAATGTCGTTTCGTCATTGGGGTATTTGGGTGGTTCCAGGTCTTGCATGCGGTGGCCCCAGATCTTGACCACATCACAGGCCACCGTGACCTGCCGTGAAAAAGGCAGCATGTCCGGCGCCAAGCGGGCTTGCATCAGAACCTGCGGGGCGTAGCCACGCGCCTGGGCGTCGTTTATGCCTTTTTGCACGATGTGCCGCAGATTGCCCAAGGCCTTGCGAAACAGCGGCAGGCTGGCCGCGGACAGTCTCATGCGGTGGCGCCAGCCTGCTGAAGCACCAGCTCATTGGCCAGTACCTGCATCGCTTGCACAGAGCGGTCCTGTGGGCTGATGGCCTGAGCCTGGGCATACTGCTTGAAGTTGCGTTGCATCGACTGCAAATACACCGGGTCATAGTGGCTCAGCAGCAGGTCGCGCACCACCGGTTCAGTCTGGCCGGCGCGGACCTGGGCTTTCCAGCCCTCAACCACCTGCTTGCCGCGCAATTGGGTCAGCGCGTCGAGTCGTTCGCAAAAAGCTTCGCTGTCGCGCACGAAAAAATCGTAGTCTTCCAGCAGCAGTGCCACCCGCTGCTCATCGGGCAGCACCAGGTTGAGGCACTGACCGGCACGCATGGCTTCGATCAGGGCTGCCGGCACCGCCACATTACCGACTTTCTTGCTTTCACTTTCCACAAACACCGGGCGTGCCGGGTCAAGCCGGCGCAACGCGTCCCAGATACGGGTGTCAAAGTGCCTTTGTGAAGGCTGCGGCACGCCGGGAATGGCACCCAGGACCGAACTGCGATGATTCGCGAGCGCTTCCAGGTCGAGCACCTGGGCCCCGGCTTGTTCCAGGGCCTGCAACAGCCGTGTCTTGCCGGAGCCGGTAGTGCCGCAGATCACGCGCCAGTCGAATTTCGGCGCCAGGCGCGGAATGTCTTCCAATAGTGCGTTTCGGAAGGCCTTGTAGCCGCCTTCGAGCAGGGTGATGCGAAAGCCGATCTGGCTCAACACCAGCGAGAGGGAGCCGCTGCGCTTGCCGCCGCGCCAGCAGTAGGCCAGCGGCTTCCAGCCCTTGGGTTTGTCCAGCACCTCGCGCTCGATGTGACTGGCGATATTGCGCGCCGCCATGGCTGCGCCGCGTTTGCTGGCTTCGAAGGCGTTGACCTGCTTGTACATCGTGCCCACCAGTTTGCGCTCTTCGTTGTTGAGCGTGGGCCAGTTGACGGCGCCCGGCAGATGGTCTTCGGCGTATTCATCTTCGCTGCGGGCGTCGATGAGGGTGTCGAACTCGTCGAGGCGGCGCAGCGCCTCTTCGGCAGTGATGGTGGTCAAACTCATGAAATCAGTTTCTTCAACTCCGGCCAGACGTTGTCCAGCAGGATGGGTTGCGCTTGCTCGTTCGGGTGGATGCGGTCAGCCTGGAACAGCCGCGCTGCATCCGGTACATCGCCCACGCCCTTGAGCAGGAAGGGCACCAGCAGCGCCTTGTGCGTGCGTGCCACGTTGCGGTACAGCGCAGAAAAACGGTTGGCATAGTCCTGCCCATAATTGGGCGGCATCTGCATGCCCAGCAGCAGCACTCGGGCGCCGGCTTTTTGGGCGGCCTGCGTCATCCAGGCCAGATTGTCCTCGGTATTGGACAGGGCCAGACCGCGCAAGGCGTCATTGCCGCCGAGCTCAATCACCACAATGCCGGGTCGGTGCTGCGCTAGCAGGGCCGGCAGGCGCGAACGGCCGCCAAAGGTGGTGTCGCCGCTGATGCTGGCGTTGATGACCGAGAGCGGCTTCTTCTCACGTGCCAGCCGTTGCTCCATCAGGGCCACCCAGCCGCTGCCGCGTTTCAGGCCATACTCGGCGCTGAGTGAATCACCCAGCACCAGCACAGTGCGTGAGGTGGGTTCCGCAGCCTGGCAAAACCCTGCAGCCGCCGCCAGCAGGCCGATCGCGATAAAGTAGCGTCGAAACAAAGAAAGCCTCATGTCTGAATCCATCATCTCCGTGGAGCATGTGTACAAGTCGGTGACCGACTCCACCGGCACTCTCGACATTTTGCGCGATATCGACTTCCACGTGCCGGCACGGCAGACGGTGGCCATTGTCGGCGCTTCGGGCTCGGGCAAGAGCACGCTGCTGTCCATCATTGCGGGGCTCGATACGCCCACACGGGGCTCGGTGCGTCTGGCCGGCCAGGACCTGTTTGCGCTGGACGAGGATGCCCGTGCCGCGCTGCGGGCGCACAAGGTGGGTTTCGTGTTCCAGAGCTTCCAGTTGCTGGGCCATTTGACGGCACTGGAAAACGTTATGTTGCCGCTGGAGCTGGCCGGTCGCCGCGATGCGCGTCAGGCCGCCACCGAGATGCTGAGCCGCGTGGGTCTGAGCCAGCGCCTGGGCCATTACCCCAAGGTACTGTCCGGCGGCGAGCAGCAGCGGGTGGCGCTGGCACGCGCTTTTGTCGTGCAACCCGCGGTGCTGCTAGCCGACGAGCCGACCGGTAGCCTGGACTTTGCCACCGGCGAGAAGGTGATGGAACTGATGTTCGAACTCAACCGCGAGCAGGGCACGACGCTGCTGCTGGTGACACATGATGCGGGCATTGCGCGGCGCTGCGAGCGGCGCATCACCATCGAGGCCGGACGCATGGCCACAGAAGCGGCATAACAAGACGGTAGGACAAGGGGGATAATCCATCCTCATGTCATCGCCCAAAGTCCTGTTCGGCTTCCATGCCGTGGGTGTTCGTCTGAAGACGGCACCGAAATCCATCATCGAAATCTATTACGAGCCGACGCGGCGCGATGCGCGCATGCGCCAGTTTCTGGAAAAAGCCACCGAAGCCGGGGTACGCCTGATCGAGGCCGATGGCCTGCGTCTGGCCAAGCTGGCCGGTAGCCACGGCCACCAGGGCGTGGCTGCGCGGGTCGAGCCGGTGGCTCAAGTTCATTCGCTGGACGACTTGCTGGACAGCCTGACCGAGCCACCCTTGTTGCTGGTGCTCGACGGCGTGACCGATCCGCACAACCTGGGCGCCTGTCTGCGCGTGGCTGATGGTGCCGGTGCTCATGCCGTGATTGCCCCCAAGGACCATGCGGTGGGCATCAATGCCACGGTGGCCAAGGTGGCCAGCGGTGCGGCGGAGACCGTGCCGTACTTCATGGTGACCAACCTGGCGCGCACCCTGAACGAGCTCAAGGAGCGCAACATCTGGTGCATCGGCACCAGCGACGATGCCCCAAAGACGATGTACCAGGTCGATTTGAAAGGCCCGGTGGCATTGGTGCTTGGCGCTGAGGGGCAGGGCATGCGGCAACTCACGCGCAAGACCTGCGATGAGCTGGTGAGCATTCCGATGAAGGGCGGCGTGGAGAGCCTGAATGTGTCGGTGGCCAGCGGTGTGTGCCTGTACGAGGCGCTGCGCCAGCGCGGCAGATAACAGCGAAAGATGCCGCCGCGTCAGGCCTGCGTGTTGAGCAGGCGGCCGGTGGTTTCGCCCCGGGTGTTCAGTGTGGGCGTAGCGTCGTTGCGTGGCGCTCCCTTGCCTTCAAGACTATGAACCTCGTTCCGCGCCTGAGCTGCTTCCTGGCGTGCGGTTTCGGTTTGCGCTTCCAGTGATTGGATCTGAGCCTGTGCCTGCGCCGCCTCGCGCCGTGCCTGCTGCAGTTTGGCCTGGTACAGGCTCAACTGCGCACTCGGCAGGCCGCTGGAGGTGGGGGCGAGGCCAAACACGGTTTATCCCGTTTTACGCCGTGGTGTTGACGATGCGGCCGGTGGTCTGGCCTTGCGTGTTCACCACCGGTTGTGCGTTGCGCCGGGCTTCTTCTTGTGCCCGCTCGGCTGCTTTCTGCTGCTCGGCACGGTATTCCTGTGCACGAACTTCCTCGGCCTGACGCGCCTTGGGCGGCGGCGGGGTGCTGATGGCTTGGGTGGCGGAGGAAACGGCCATGCGGGACTCCTGAAATTCCAACGATGTTGCTTTTGACTTTAGGGCTGGCAAGCGGACGTGTCAACGGCAACTTTGTAACTGGCGAGCTGTATGAAGCCGGTGGCATGATGGGCATTTATGGCCTGTCTGACCGCGATGCCACCAACCCAACCCCGTGCTTCCGCCCCCGACCGTCGTGAGCTGCTCAAGCTGGCCGTGGCTGCGGCCGGCACCTTGTGGCTGCCCCGTAGCGCCTGGAGCCAGCCGCGCTGGACGCGTGATCCCTTTGCGCTCGGCGTGGCCAGCGGCTCGCCGGCGCACGATTCGGTGGTGCTGTGGACGCGCCTGTTGCCAGCCGAGCCCTTGCGCGGCCCGGTCACACTACGCTGGGAAGTGGCGCATGACGAGGGCTTCAGCCGTGTGGCCCGCAGTGGCCAAGTGCAGGCTCTGCCGGAGTTGGCCCATTCGGTACACGCCGAAGTCACGGGGCTGGCGCCGGACCGCTGGTACTTTTACCGTTTCATGGCCGGCGACGCCGTCAGCCCGATTGGCCGCACACGCACCTTCCCGGCCCCTGATGCCAACCCCGACCGACTGCGTCTGGGTTACGCCTCCTGCCAGCGCTGGGAGCATGGTTTCTACAGCGCCTGGCACCATATGCGCGCCGAAAACCTGGACGCCGTGCTGTTCCTGGGTGACTACATCTACGAGTACCCAGGTGCCGTCAATGCCGTGCGCGCCGTGACAGGGGGCTGGGTGCTGACGCTGGATGACTACCGCCAGCGTTATGCCTTGCACAAGAGCGATGCCAAGCTGCAGGCCATGCACGCGGCTTGCCCCTGGCTCGTGACCTGGGATGACCATGAAGTGCAGAACGATTATGCGGGTCTGCATGAGGGCAATGGTGTGCTCGGCATGGGCACGGTGGCGGACTTCGCGGCCCGCCGTGCTGCGGCCTACCAGGCCTATTACGAGCACATGCCGCTCAGGGCTTCGGTGCTGACGCAGGCGCTGGCCGGGTTGGCGCGGGGGGCCGAAATGCGCATCTACCGTCAGGTGCCGTTTGGCCGACTGGCTTCCATCTATTTGCTCGATGCACGGCAGTACCGCGACCGCCAGCCCTGCCTGAAAGATGGCAAACCGGGCGGCAGTCTGATTGATCCGGCGCACTGTGCTGACTGGGGCGATCCGCAGCGCAGCTACCTGGGGCGTGAACAAGAGCTTTGGCTCGATGGCGCACTGGCCCGTTCGGGGGGGCGCTGGAACGTGATCGGGCAGCAGACGCTGTTGGGCATGCGTGACGCCCGTCCTGGGCCGGGGCAACGCCTGTGGAACGACGGCTGGGACGGCTACGCAGCTGCCCGCACACGCCTGACTGACACGCTACGCCACAAGCAAGTGGCCAACCCGGTGGTGTTGGGCGGTGATGTGCATGAGAACTGGGTCGGCCACATCAAGGCGGACTATGCCGATGCCACCAGTCCGAGCGTGGGGGTGGAGTTCTGCGGAACCAGCATCAGTTCGCGTGCGGGTGGCGTGGCCCAGGTGGCCGAACGCCTGACCGAGAATCCGCATTTCGTTTTTGCCGATGCGCAGTACCGCGGCTACGGGGTCGTGGAATTCACGCCGGGGCAACTCAGCACCACACTGCGCGCAGTAGAGGATGTGACCAACCCGGTCTCGGGTGTCAAAACCCTCGCGCGTTTTGCCGTGGCGTCCGGTCGCCCAGTGATCGAGCGAGGCTAGCGCTCAGAGACCGAGCCAGAGGATGAGCTTTTTTTCCTGCTCGTCGGACGGCGCGACAAAACCTTTGTAGCCCGAGGCCGCCAGAGCCCGGCGGCCAGGCTCGCTCTGGTCGAGCCCGAGCAGGGCGTCACGCAAGGCGTTGGCAACAGAGGGGTCGAGCCGGGGGGAGGCAATCCACTGCTTGATGGGCATGGGACGCGATTCGGCACAGGTTTTGCCACCTTTATCTTTCCATGCCTTGATCACGCTGCCGGAGGCGGTGGCGCCATAGGCCGCGAAACCGTTCTCGACATAGAAGGGCACGGCATCCTGGTAGCGCGTGGTCTGCAGTTTCACGTCAGTCGGCTTCAGTTTGTGCTCGGCCAGCATGGCGCGCGTCATGACGGCCGTGATCGAGTCCGGGTCCGGCGTCACAAAGGCCTTGCCGGCCACCGTAGCCCAGTCCTGGATCGGCTGCGGTTCCTTGCACAGTAGAGACACCTTGTACTCGGTATAGCCGGCGGTCCAGGCCAGGGCCTTGAAGCCGCTGCCCTTGATGGCTTCGAACGCGATGTGGGACGGGTGGATGAACGCCAGGTCCAGCTGACCTTTTTTCAGGGCGTCGCGCAGGCCGTTGTAGCTGCTGATGACCTGCACCTTGATGGGTTGACGGGTCGCGGTGCCCAGTACCTTGGCAATGGCGTCAAAGCGGGCTTCGATCTCGTTGTCGGTGGCGCGGTAGGTCACGCCCTCCGTGATGCCGATGACCAAGGCATGGGCCGAAAAAACGGAGCCACAGGCCAGAACTGCTGCAACGATACGCGCAAACAACTTCATCACGAACTCCCCCTGAATCAAACGATTTGAAAACGCAAGACTGTTTGCAAGACAGTGTAGCGTCAGAAATTCCGGGGCCACCACGGGCGCAGACGCATGCCTGCTTCAGAGATGTAAGCAACTTCGGTACAGCGGCTGCAGCCCTGCGCATCGAGCGCGATGAAGGCGGGGACGGAGGCCCGGCCAGAACTGCCGCCCGCGCATGGCAGGCCGCCTGTTTTACTTCAGGATATCCAGCAGACGGTCGAGGCCACCACTGTTGATGGCGACCATGGCCTGTTCGCGCACCTTGGGCTTGGCATGGTAGGCCACGGACAGGCCGGCTTCGCCCATCATGGGCAGGTCGTTCGCGCCATCGCCCATGGCGATGGCCTGCTGCGGGCTGATACCCATCTGCTCACAGGTCTGCAGCAGCATGCGGCGCTTTTCCGCACCGTCGCAGATGTCGCCCCAGGACTGGTCAACCAAGCGGCCGGTCAGCATGCCGCAGTTGGGGCCGCTTTCGATTTCCAGCACGTTGGAGCGGGTGTAGTCGATACCCAACCGATCGCGCACGCGGTCGGCGAAGAAGGTGAAACCGCCGCTGACCAGCAATACCTTCATGCCGGCGGCCTTGCAAGCGGCCACCAGATCGGCAGCCCCGGGGTTGAGCTGCAGACGCTCGCGGTAGACCGCTTCCATGTCGGCCACCGTCACTCCTTTGAGCAAGGCAACGCGGCGGCGCAGGCTTTCCTTGAAGTCGCTTATCTCGCCGCGCATGGCGGCTTCGGTTATGGCGGCGACTTCGGTCTTGCGGCCGACGGCATCGGCGATTTCATCCACGCACTCGATGTTGATGAGGGTGGAGTCCATGTCGAAGGCGATCAGCTTGAAGTCCTGGAGCTTCAGCGGAGGCGTGAAGCCCCGGACAGTGAGGCCGGAAGCGAATTCGGTGGCAGGGGTCATGGCGGCGACAGGTCAGGGTTGGTTGGGAGGGATGATGCGGTTGAGGATCTGGATTTGACGACGCAGGTCGCGACCCACAAGATCCTGCAGGGATTGCTGGTTGCTGGTGGCGGTGAATCCAGCGGCCGAGAGCTTGCTGTGCAGATCTTCGGTACTGATGCCGGCCACTTGGGCCAGCACCGACAGGGGGGCGCGCGCCAGCGCCTGCACGGGACTGGCAAATGACGGCTTGGAGGGCTTGGCGGCCGGGATGAAGCTCAGGACCAGCAGAGCCACGAAAGCCAGAATGACCCAGCGGCCGGTGGCCGTGAAGAAATAACGTTTGAACGCTGTCAGGTTGAGCAAGACATGCAGGCACACGCCAGCCAGCATGGCCCAGCTCAGCCATTCGTGTGCGAGCTTGTTCAAGCCGGTGTCGAGATGGAAGAACATCAGCACGCCGGTGACGGCGGACAGCAGGAAGGCGCCGATGACGAGCGGCGTGATCCAGGGGCGATGCGGGTTGAGGTTCATGCGGGGTGTCCTTCAAGAGTTGGTAGCCGCCTTAGTGTGTCGATGGCGTTTGAAGAAAACCATGGTTTGCATGAACGGTGGGTAAAGCTTATCTGCTGGGTGCATGGGGCTTGATCTGACGCAAACTCAGGCGGGCTGTTTGTCGGCGAGCGGCTGGCCGAGCGAGCGCAGCACGTCGCGTACCAGGTGGGCACGCGCCTTGGGGTCGGGCAGTTCGCGCTCGATGCGCAGCTTTTCGTTGCCAGCCAGTTTGATGTGGCGGTTCTTCTGGATCAATTCGATCACCCGCATGCCGTCGATCGGCGCATCCTTTCTGAAGGTGATGGTGATCAGGTGCGGTGCGGCGTCGACCTTGACCACGCCATAGGGCTTGGCAATCACGCGCAGGCGGTGCACGTCGATCAGGGTCTGGGTCTGGGCCGGGAGCTTGCCGAAGCGGTCGACGATTTCCTCCATCAGCGCATCGATCTGCTCGGTATTCTTGGCCGTGGCCAGCTTCTTGTAGAAGCTCAGCCGCATGTGCACGTCGCCGCAGTAGTCGTCGGGCAGCAGGGCGGGGGCGTGCAGGTTGATGTCGGTGGTGGCGCTCATCGGTGCCAGCAAATCCGGCTCCTTGCCGTCTTTCAGGCTGCGCACGGCTTCGCTCAGCATCTCGTTGTAGAGCTGAAAGCCGACCTCCAGCATGTTGCCGCTCTGGTTCTCGCCCAGCACCTCGCCAGCGCCGCGGATCTCCAGGTCGTGCATGGCCAGGTAGAAGCCCGAGCCGAGCTCCTCCATCTGCTGAATGGCGTCCAGGCGCTGGGCGGCCTGCTTGGTCAAGCCGTCTTTGTCGGGCACCATCAGGTAGGCATAGGCTTGGTGGTGGCTGCGCCCGACCCGGCCGCGCAGCTGATGCAGCTGTGCCAGGCCGAACTTGTCGGCGCGGCTCATGACGATGGTGTTGGCCGTCGGCACGTCGATGCCGGTCTCGATGATGGTGGAGCACAGCAGCAGGTTGTAGCGCTGGGCCACGAAGTCGCGCATCACGGCTTCCAGCTGGCGCTCGGGCATCTGGCCGTGCGCCACGGCAATGCGCGCTTCCGGCAGCAGTTCTTCCAGCTTGGCACGGCGGTTCTCGATCGTTTCCACCTCGTTGTGCAGAAAATAGACTTGGCCGCCGCGCTTCAATTCACGCAACACAGCCTCGCGGATGACGCCGTTGCCTTCGGTCCGCACAAAGGTCTTGATCGCCAGGCGGCGCTGCGGCGCGGTGGCGATCACGCTCAGGTCGCGCAGGCCTTCCAGCGCCATGCCCAGCGTGCGCGGAATGGGGGTGGCGGTGAGCGTCAGCACGTCCACCTCGGCGCGCAAGGCCTTCATGGCCTCCTTGTGGCGCACGCCAAAGCGGTGCTCCTCGTCGATGATGAGCAGGCCCAGGTTCTTGAAATGGGTGTCGGGGCTCAGCAGCTTGTGGGTGCCGACGACGATGTCGATGGTGCCGTCGGTTATGCCTTTCATGGCCGCCGTGATTTCCTTGGCCGAACGGAAGCGGCTCATCTCTGCCACTTTCACCGGCCATTTGCTGAAACGGTCTACCAGCGTCTGGTAGTGCTGTTCGGCCAGGAGCGTGGTCGGCGCCAGGAAGGCCACTTGCCGGCCGCCGGTGACGGCAATGAAGGCTGCACGCAGCGCCACCTCGGTCTTGCCGAAGCCGACGTCGCCACAGACCAACCGGTCCATCGGTCGCGGCGAAATCATGTCCTGAATGACTGCATGGATGGCAGCACGCTGGTCGGCGGTTTCCTCGAAACCGAAATCGTTGGCGAAGACCTCGTAGTCCTTGGCCGAGAAGCGGAACGGGTGGCCTTCACGTGCGGCACGACGGGCGTAGATGTTGAGCAGCTCGGCCGCAGCGTCTCGGATCTGCTCGGCGGCGCGGCGTTTGGCCTTTTCCCACTGGCCGGAACCGAGCTTGTGCAGTGGCGCCTCGTCGGCGCTGATCCCGGTGTAGCGGCTGATGAGCTGCAGCTGACTCACGGGCACATACAGCACGGCTTTGTCGGCGTACTCAAGGTGCAGGAACTCCTGCATCTCGGGTGTGCCGTCGTCCTGCAGCTGGCCGACGCTCATGTTGACCAGACCACGGTAGCGGCCAATGCCGTGGGCGGAATGCACCACCGGGTCGCCAACGTTGAGTTCACTCAGGTCCTTGATCAGCGCTTCGACGTCGCTGACCTGTTCCTGCTTCTTGCGCCGGCGTGTGGTGGGGCCGGCTGCAAACAGCTCGGTCTCGGTGATGAAGTCCAGTCCTTCATCCAGCCAACCAAAGCCGCTGGTTAGCGCAGCGGTGGCGATGCCGACTTTTTCGTCGCTGGCCTGGAACTCGGCTAGCGAATCAAAGGCCGGCGGCATCAGACTGCTGGCGCGCAGGAAGTCGAGCAGACTCTCGCGCCGGCCGTCGCTTTCGGCCAGCAGCAGCACGCGGTGCTGTGTGTTGCGGATATGGGCCTTGAGGCGGGCCAATGGGTCCTCGGCACCGCGCACCACGGCCAGCTCTTCAAGCTTCTGGAAGGTCGTGCCCCAGGCGCTGTCTTCGCTGTCGGGCTGTTCGCCGGCGCGCAGGGCCAGCTGGGCGTGGCTATTGGCCTGCGCATAGAACTGTTCCGCATTCAGGAACAGGGTGTCGGGCGGCAGTGCGGGGCGGTCCGGGTCGCCCTGGGCCAGACGAAAACGTTCCTTGGCATCCTGCGAGAAGCGCTGGAAGGCGGGCTCCAGATCGCCATGCAGCACCACGGTGGCATGGGCCCCGAGGTAGTCGAACACCGTGGCCGTCTGCTCGAAGAACAGCGGCAGGTAGTACTCGATGCCGGCCGAGGCCACGCCGTTGCCAATGTCCTTGTAGATGCGGCTCTTGGTCGGATCACCTTCGAGCAGTTCGCGCCAGCGCTGGCGAAACAGCTTGCGGGCGGCATCGTCCATCGGAAACTCGCGCCCGGGCAGCAGGCGAACTTCGGGTACCGGGTACAGGCTGCGCTGGCTGTCGGGATCAAAGGTGCGGATGGAGTCGACCTCGTTGTCGAACAGGTCCACCCGGTAAGGCACGGCCGAGCCCATGGGAAAGAGGTCAATCAGGCCGCCGCGCACGGCGTACTCGCCGGGGCTGACCACCTGGGTCACATGGTTGTAGCCGGCCAGGGTGAGCTGTGCCTTGAGCTGCGCTTCATCGAGTTTCTGTTTGACCTTGAACTCGAAGGTGTAGGCGGCCAGGAAACTGGGCGGCGCCAGCCGGTACAAGGCGGTGGTGGCCGGAATGACCACCACGTCAGCCGTCTCATGGCTGTCGCCGGAGCGTTTGCCGTGGTTGTATAGACGCCAGAGCGTGGCCAGGCGTTCACTGATCAGGTCCTGATGCGGCGAAAAGGTGTCGTAGGGCAGGGTTTCCCAGTCCGGGAACAGGGCACAACGCAGATCGGGGGCAAAGAAGGCGATTTCCTCGATCAGGCGTTGGGCGTCAGTGGCGTCGGCCGTGACAAGGGCCAAGAGTCTGCCGGCAGTTTTTTCGCGCTGTCCCAGCGTGGCCAGCAACAAGGCGTCGGCCGAACCCGCAGGGCGGGGCAGGGTGTAGCGTTTGCCGGTCTGGAGTTTGGGCAGGTCCATCAGAAATACAAATAGAAAACACCCCCCGGTGCGTGGAGCGGGGGGTGTTGAAAGGCTTGCTAAAGCTGGATTTTACTTGGGCCAGCCGAAAAAGCCTCGCGCTGGCACAAACTCGTCTTAAGATGGCATCGTCGTATTGGTTGGGGTGTGGTCCAGCATGCGCTGAGCCATTCAGGCGGATAACTCTACTCGGAGCCTAAGTGAGCGATCAAGGCTTGATCAAGCAGGATGCATTTTTTTCGGAAGGGCGAATTCCTTCTTTCCCTGCGATTTTGCGTCTGCTGGCGCCAGCGGTCCTTATCGCGGGCATTTCTGTCGCGGCGGGTCAGGTCCACTACCTGCTGTTCCATGCCCTGGCCGAAGTCTTCTCCATCGTCATTGCCCTCACTGCGCTGGTGGTGGCAACCACGTCGCGCCGTTTCACCCGGAATCACTTCACGGTGTATGTGGCGGTGGCCATCGGTTGGTGTGCCGCGCTGGACATGATTCATACCGTGTCGTACAAGGGCATGAACCTGCTGCCGCAGGCCGATGCCAATATGCCAACGCAGTTCTGGATCGCGGCACGTTTCCTGCAGGCCTTGGCGCTGTTGAGTTCGCCGCTGTTTCTGCGCCGAGTGATTCGTATCGACGCCCTGCAACTTGGCTGCGGCCTGGTGGCACTGGGGGCGGCCGCATGGGTTTTCTCCGGCCACTTTCCCGTGATGTTTGTCGAGGGGCAAGGCCTGACACCCTTCAAGATCTATGCCGAGTACGTGATCATCGCCCTGCTGGGGGTCACTGGCGTGCTGTATTGGCGGGACCGACGACTGATGTCGATCAGCCTGTTTCTGAGCATGCAACTGGCCTTGGTGGCCATGATCCTGTCGGAGTTCGCCTTTACCCGCTATGCCAATGTTTACGGTCTGTCGAACGAGCTGGGCCATGTTTTCAAGATTTTTGCCTACTGGTTCGTGTATCTGGCGCTGGTGCAAAGCACCTTGCGCGAGCCGTTCAGCATGCTGTCGCGCACGGCCAGCACCTACGATGCGGTTCCTGATCCGGCGATCGTGATTCACCAGGACGGACTGATTCACCAGACCAATCAGGCGGCAGCTGCCTACGCGGGCATGAAAGCGGAGGAGCTGATCGGCCAGTCCTCGCACGCCATTTTTCATGCCGCGGCCGTGCCAGCCGGCGATTGCCCGGTGTGTGCCCGTCTCGCCAGTGGTGAATCCCGTTTTCTGGTCGAGATCGATCGCGGTGGCTCTGCCGGCATCGTCGAGTGCCAGATCGCCCCGTTCCTCATTGAGGACCGTGAGCGCAGCTATGTGCAGGTGGTGCGCGATATCACCGATGAGAAGCAGTTGCTGGCCGAACGCGAGTTGCTGGTGCATGACCTGGGTGAGCGCATCAAGGAGTTGCGTTGCCAGTATGCGATTTCCAACATCCTGGAGAAGGCGGATATCGGGGTACCCAGCTTGCTGGCGCAGGTGGTGGATGTCTTGCCCGCGGGATTCCTGTTTCCTGAGCACGCACGTGCCGCGTTTGTGAGCGACTGGGGAACGTTTGGTTCCCAAGGCGCTGAACATGCCAAGCATTGCCTTGCGCATGATCTGTACGTCAATCAGCGAAGCGTTGGCTCTTTGAAGGTTTTTTATTCAGCCGAGGTGGCACAGGACAACGACCCCTTCCTGTCCGAGGAGCGGGAGCTGCTGAGAACGGCGGCGCTACGCGTTGGTCAGGCCATCGAGCGAATTCAGGCAGGGGTGCAGGTCAAGCGCCTGACGTATCTGTATGACATGCTCAGCGCCACCAACCGGGCGATTGTGCGTTGCCGCAACAGCGACGAATTGCTGGCCCGCGTGTTTGACACATTGATCCAGCAGAGCGCGTTTCCATTGCTGTTTGTCGCGATTTCCGATGCGGGGAAGATGCCTTTCCGTATTGTCCACGCCCATGGCATTGATGCGGCTGCACTTGAGGAGCTCCATGCCGTCTTGGCCGACCCTCAAAGTACTTTCGGCCTGGCGTTTTCTGAAGAGACCAGCAAGGGCAAGGTCTACTCGATAGGGATGCAAACACTGGACTCCCACAACCGGTGGCATGACTACCTGCGTCGGCATGAGATCACCGAAAGGGCCATTCTGCCGATCATGCGTGAGGGGCGATTGTTCGGCGTGATGGGGCTGTATGCGCAAGGGCCGGGCGCTTTTGACCAGGCGCAACTCAATCTGCTTCACGAGATGGCCGAGGACTTGGAGTTTGCTCTGAACAGCATGGCGCAGAGTGAACGGCGCCGGATGGCTGAGGAACGCGCTGAAATGTCGGAATTTCGCTTCCGAGAGGTGTTCGAGGCTTCGCCGACGCCGATGCAGATTCAATCCCTCTCAACCGGGACCATGCGGGCCGTCAACCGGGCGCACACGGAATGGCTGGGTTATGCCCTGAAGGACATCGACACGCTTGAACGTTGGTTGACCCTGGCGTATACCGACCCCGTGGTTCGGGAGTCCCTCCGGAAGAGCTGGCTTGAGTCTGTTGCGGAAGCCAAAAAATCCGGCAGCATCATTCGCTCACCTGAGCTCATTCTGCATGGCAAGGATGGTCGTGAGCGTATTGCAATCGGCACCATGACGGTGGTGGGCGATGATGCGATCGTTACCTGGGAAGACCTGACTGACATCCGGCGCAGCGAGCAGGCCTTGCGCCAGAGTGAGCAGCATTTCCGCACCATGATCGAGCAGACGGTCATGGGCATCTTTGTCCGGCGTGATAACAGATTCGTCTATGTCAATCCGCGCTTTTGCGAAATGGCGGGTCGGTCCAAAGAAGAGTTGTTGGGCCATGAAATCTGGCAGTTCACCGGCCAAGATGCCGACAACATTGCGCGCATTCGGGCTGCCTGGGCTCGTTTACAGGCGGGCGAACGCAGCTTGCATTACAACGTATCGTTGCTGCTCAAGAGCGGCGAGAGCCGCGAGCTGGCCTTGCATGCCAATCCGGTCAACTGGGATGATGGTCAGCCGGCCACCATCGTGATGGCAGAAGACGTCACCGAGCGCAAGCAAACCGAGGCGAAGCTGGCCGACTATGTGAAGCAGTTGGAAGCCTCGATGCGCGGCACCCTGCAAGCAGTTTCCAACATGATTGACCAGCGTGACCCCTATACCGCGGGTCATGAACGGCGTGTGGGTCTGATTGCCGGCGCCATCGGGCGCGAGATGGGATGGCCTGAAGAGCGCTGCAGCAGGATGGAGCTGGTGGGGCTGGTGCACGACATCGGCAAGATCAGCGTGCCGGCCGAAATCCTGACCAAACCCGGCCGTCTGACGGATCTGGAGATGCGGCTGGTCCGCGAACATGCCCAGATCGGCTACGAGATCCTGCAAGATATTCCGTTTCCGTTCCCGGTGGCCGACATCATTCGCCAGCATCATGAGCGCCTGGATGGAAGCGGCTATCCGCAGGGGCTCAAGGGCGATGCCATCCTGCCTGAGGCGAAGGTGCTGGCGGTGGCCGATGTGATCGAATCCATCTCTTCCCACCGCCCCTATCGCCCCGCCCGCGGTCTGGACGCTGCGCTCGATGAGTTGGAGCGCGGGCGTGACACCCACTACGACCCGGCCGTGATTGATGCGTTTTCCCGCCTGCTGCACGACAAGGGCTATACCTTGCCGCAGTAGCGCATCAGCGGGGGGGCGAGTGGCTGGGTCTTAGAATGGCGGCAGTTCGCATGACCGATTCTTCTTCATCACCACCGCCTTTGCCACGTTTCTGGGCCTTGATTCCGTGCGCCGGAACCGGCTCGCGAGCGGGCGCCGATGGCCCCAAGCAGTACCGGCCGTTGGCAGGCCAGCCGCTGGTCATGCACACATTGGCAGCCTTTGCTGCCGTGCCACGCCTGCACCGCACGCTGGTGGTTCTGGCGCCCGGTGATGATTTCTTGGATGGACTGGGGCTTCCATTTTTGGTTGCGAAGTGTGGCGGTTCCACCCGGGCCCAAAGCGTTCTGAACGGCCTGCGCGCGTTGGTGGCGCAAGGGGCGCAGGAGACTGACTGGGTGTTGGTGCACGATGCGGCACGCTGCCTCGTCACGCCGGCGCAGATCACGGGGCTGATGGATGCCCTTGCACAGGATGAGGTGGGAGGCCTGCTGGCCCACAAGTTGCCTGACACCCTCAAGCGCGAGGTCAATGGGCGTGTGGCGGCCACGCTCGACCGCAGCGACAAGTGGCTGGCGCAGACGCCGCAGATGTTCCCGCTCGGCCTGTTGCGCCGTGCATTGACGCAGGCGGGTGACCAAGTGACTGATGAATCCAGCGCTGTCGAGGCGCTCGGCTTGGCGCCGCGTCTGGTGGCCGGCAGTGCGCAGAATTTCAAGGTGACCTACCCGGAGGACTTCGCGCTCGCCGAGGCGGTGCTGCGCGGGCGCGAGGCCAGTGGTGTGACCGACAGGAGCAAGGGATGAATATTCGTGTGGGCGAGGGCTGGGATGTGCATGCCCTGGTGGCGGGGCGCAAGCTCATCATCGGTGGCGTGGAGATTCCATTTCACCTTGGTTTGCTAGGCCACTCGGACGCCGACGTGCTGTTGCATGCCATCACCGACGCCCTGCTGGGGGCGGCCGGCTTAGGCGACATTGGCCGGCATTTCCCGGATACCGATCCCCAATTCAGCGGTGCTGATTCGGTGGTGTTGTTGCGCGAAGCCGCCCGGCGTGTGCGTGAACAAGGCTGGCAGATCGGCAATGTGGACAGCACCATCCTGGCCCAGGCACCGAAGATGGCGCCGCACATTGCCGCCATGCGCGAGTGCATCGCCACGGCACTTGGCATGGAGGCCGCTCAGGTCAACGTCAAAGCCAAGACGGCGGAAAAGCTCGGGCCGGTGGGGCAGGGGCAAAGCATCGAGGCACGCGCCGTCACGCTCCTTTTTCGATAGCGTTTCGCGCATAACCCATAAGGGCTTGAGCCTATTTTTGCTTGAATTGCGGCGCGCGCGGCAGCTTGATATGGGCCGCCAGGCCACCCGAGTTGGTGTTGGCCAACGCAAACCTGCCACCCATGCGGCGAATGGTCTTCTCCACGATGGACAGACCCAGGCCAGCGCCTGTCGCCTCGGTGCGGGCGGCATCGCCACGAAAGAAGGGTTTGGTCAGGTTCGGTAGATGCTCGGGATCAACGCCCGGCCCGTAGTCACGCACCTTGAGGAGCACCGACTGTTCGCGTGCACGCGCCGCGATGTCGACCGTGGTCACACCGGTGGCAGGCGTCTTGCCGTAGCGGCGTGCATTTTCCAGCAGGTTGGAGATCACGCGGCCGAGTTCGACATCGTCGGCCAGCACCCAGAGCCCGTCTTCCAGATCGAGCCGAATGCGCATGTCGGCACGGTTCTTGAAGCCATAGATGCAACTGCGGATCACCTCATTGAGGCTGACCGGGCTGAGCTGTACGTGGTCCGGGCGGGCATAGTCCAGGAATTTGTCGATGATGGCATCCAGCTGCTCGATGTCTGCCACCATGTGCGCACGGGCATTGCTGTCGCCAACGCTCATTTCGGTTTCCAGCCGCAGCCGCGCCAGGGGGGTGCGCAGGTCATGCGAAATGCCGGCCAGCATGACAGCACGGTCCTGCTCGATCTTGGCCAGGCGCTGGGCCATGCGGTTGAAGCCGATGTTGACCTGCCGGATTTCACTGGTGACGACCTTTTCATCCAGGCGGCTGGCAGCAAAGTCACCTTCGCGCACGCGGCTGGCGGCAAACGACAGCTCTTTCAGTGGCCGGTTGATGAGGCGTGCGATCAATGCAGCGCCGGCCAGCGACAGGGCCGCAGCCGTGAGCAGCCAGATCAGCCAGGTCTTGCCGCCGGTGCGATCGAAACGGGCGCGGTCGGTCAGCATCCAGTAGTTGTCGCCGTCAATGACGAAGCCGACCCACAGTCCGGGTTGCTGGTTGACGCTGTCGGCGACCACCGTGCCGGGGCCCAGGCGGGCCATGAGCTCCAGTGCGATGCGACGGTCCAGCTTGTCATCGTCGAACGGGCCGAACGTGTCGCCCGGTTCGCGCGGCAGGATGTGCACGCCTTCCTCGTCGCTCATGGTCTTGAGCAGCGAGACCCGGGCAATGGCGTCCGAGTGGACCAGTGCGGCGCGACTGAGGTTGACCAGCGAAGCGATCTGCTGGGCGGTTTGTATAGCGCGGGGCTCGATCTCCAGCGTGCGCAGCGTTTGCAACCAGGCCACGATACTGCCCAGCAAGAGCACGGCAAGCAGGAAAAAGGTGCGCCAGAACAGGCTCAGGCCACGACGCTGGCGCTCTACATCGGCCATGTCGGGCTCGCTGGTTTCCAGCGGCGTCGGGCTGCTGAGGTCAGCGTCGGCGGAGGTGCCCCTCTTGGCTCTGGCGAGGCGAAGTTTCAACTTCAACCCGCTCCGTCCGGCACAAAAACGTAACCCACACCCCAGACGGTCTGGATATAACGCGGCGAGGCGGGATCGACCTCGATCAGCTTGCGCAGGCGCGAGACCTGTACGTCCAGGCTGCGGTCAAACGGCTCGAACTCGCGGCCGCGCGCCAACTGGGCCAGTTTCTCGCGCGACATGGGCTGACGCGGATGACGCACCAGCGCCTTGAGCATGGCGAACTCACCGGTGGTCAGCGGCAGTTCCTCGCCTTCTTTGCGCAGCGTGCGGGCACCCAGATCGAAGTTGAAGGGGCCGAAGTTGACCACCTCGTTGTCGCTCGATGGTGCCCCCGGGGCTTCCTGTGTCGGTCGGCGGCGCAGCACGGCATTGATGCGGGCCAGCAACTCGCGTGGGTTGAAGGGTTTGCCCAGGTAGTCGTCGGCGCCGACCTCCAGGCCGACGATGCGGTCCACGTCCTCGACCTTGGCGGTCAGCATGATGATGGGCGTCTTGTCGTTGGCGGCACGCAGGCGGCGGCAGATGGACAGGCCATCTTCGCCTGGCATCATGAGGTCCAGCACGATCAGGTCCACCGTTTCGCGCAGCAGAATGCGGGTGAGTGACTTGCCGTCTTCGGCCTGGAAGACCTCAAACCCCTCCTGGGTCAGGTAGCGGCGCAGCAGGTCGCGGATGCGGGCATCGTCATCCACAACCAGGATTTTGTCGGTACGGCTGGAGCTTGAAGTGGCCATGATCTCTCGGCGAATTTGTAACAAGCCCGATTTTGCAGGCCCAAACTCTGATTTCGAGCGATTGGCGGGCGACTTTGACAGTCTGTTACAAATATGCGGGGCCGTGGCCGCTGGTGCTTGAAACAATCCACCAGGGGCTGAACCTGAGCCCGAGGGGTCTTACATTGCAAACCATGAAGATGTACCGTTACCTGAGCTTCCTCCTGTTATTCAGCAGTTGTGCGATGGCGCAGCCGGGCGACCACGTTCAGGGGGAGGGCGTGACCGAACCCCAGGCACGACGCGAGCAGCGGCGGACCGAATTGCGCCAAACCTTGCAATCACAGCGCCATTCGGGTGAATCGATGCCCCCCGCTCAAGGGCAAGGGGGCAGGCAGTTGTCACCGCAGGAGCGTCAAGCGTTGCGTGAGCAGCTGCGTCAACAGCAACAACAGGATGCGGGCCGGCCGCAGCCGTGACGAATGGCGCCATGGCCTTGCGGCGGCGCCGGTAAATTTGGAGACAACATGAAACCCACGATGAAAATCGCAGCCACCTGCATCCTTTGGGCTCTGGCACAGGTCAGTTTCGCCCAGCCAAGTTCGGCGCTGCCGCCACAAAACGTGGTGCAGCTTTCGGCTTCAGCGACGCTCGAAGTGCCGCACGATTGGCTGGCGCTGGCCATGAGCACCAGCCGTGATGGCACCGATGCCCAAGTGGTGCAGGCCCAACTGAAGACGGCTTTGGATGCCGCACTGACCGAGGCCCGCGCAAGCGCCCAACCGGGTGCACTGCAGGTGCGCACCGGGAATTTCACCCTCACGCCACGCCGCAACCGGGACGGTCACATCAACGGCTGGCAAGGCTCGGCAGAGCTTTTGCTGGAAGGGCGCGACTTTGCCCGCATCAGTGCTGCAGCGGGCCGCATCCAGACCCTGACCGTGACGAGCGCAGCGTTCAGCCTGAGCCGGGAGCAGCAGGCGGCGGTCGAGTCGCAGGTGCAGGCCCAGGCGATTGATCGTTTCAAGCTGCGGGCGGCCGATATTGCCAAGGCATTCGGTTTCGGGAGCTATTCCCTGAGAGAGGTCACCGTCAGCAGCAGCGAACCCAACCTGCCGCGCCCGCGTTTCCTGGCCATGACAGCCAGCAACGCGTCGATGGACGCCGCGTTGCCGATGGAGGCGGGCAAAGGAGTCGTGCAAGTAACCGTGAGCGGCGCAGTCCAGTTGAAGTGAGGTGGCCGCTGGGAACGCCGGGCGTTTAGACCACCGATCAGGCGTTCAGGCTCAGCGCCGGCGGGCTGAGCGCACACCACTCAAGCCGGCCACGCCGCCCAATACCTTGGCCAGCCGGCTGGAATCGGCGACTTCCACCGTCAGCGTCATCCAGGCAATGCCTTTGATGGTCTGGGTCTGGGCGCCAATCACGTTGAGTTTTTCCTTCGCAAAGACTTCCAGCACATCGCGCAGCAGGCCTTGGCGGTCCAGGGCTTCCACCGTGACATCCACCGGGTACAGCGGCAACTCGCCGTTCTTGGAGACGCCCCATTCAACCTCGATCACCCGTTCGGCGTTGCGTGCTGCCATTTCGCGCAGGTTGGCACAGTCGGCCCGATGCACGCTGACACCCTTGCCACGTGTGACGAAACCGCGAATTTCGTCCGGCGGCGCTGGCTTGCAGCATTTGGCGAGTTGGGTCAGCAGCGAATCGACTCCCACTACCAGGACGCCGCCGCGCGAGGCACCGTCACTCTTGGACTTCTTGAGCTGCGGTTGCTCGTCTTGCGTGGCCGGCGGTATTGGCGGGCGCAGCAGGATTTCGATGTTGCGCAGGGAGAATTCGTCCTTGCCCACCACCTCGAACAGGGCCTCGGCCGAAGCGAAACCGAGTTGCGAGGCCAGGTCCTCCAGCTTGATGGCGGTCTTGCCTTCGCGCTGCAGCAGTTTTTCCACCGCATCCCGGCCGCGCGCCACGGTTTCGTGCACGGCCAGCGCATTGAACCAGGCTCGTACCTTGGCCCGGGCGCGCGGGCCAACCAGGAAACCGAGTTCGGGGTTGAGCCAGTCGCGCGAGGGGCCGCCTTCCTTGGCCGCAGTGATCTCTACCGTCTGGCCGTTTTTCAGGGGCGTGCTGAGCGGCACCATGGCGCCATCGACGCGGGCACCGCGGCAACGGTGGCCCAGGTTGGTGTGAACGCTGTAGGCAAAGTCGATCGGCGTTGCGCCTTGTGGCAATTCGACAATGGCCGCATCGGGGGTGAGCACATAGATGCGGTCCTCGAAAAAGCCTTGGTCTTGTTGCTGCCCCGACAGGTCGCGCTCCCAGGCCAGCAACTGGCGCAGCACGGCAATTTTGGCATCGTAGGAACTGTTGGCCGAGACGCCTGCATAACCGCGTGAGCCGGCTTCCTTGTAGGCCCAGTGGGCCGCCACGCCATGCTCCGAATGCTCGTGCATGGCCTGGGTCCGGATCTGGATTTCGATTGGACGGCCTTCGGCATCGCGCACGATGGTGTGCAGGGACTGGTAGCCGTTGGGCTTGGGTTTGGCGATGTAGTCGTCGAATTCCTCGGTGACGGGCGTGAACTGGCTGTGCACCCAGCTCAGGGCGGCGTAGCAGTCGGGGATGGAGTTCACCACGATGCGCAGCGCCCGTACGTCATAAACCTGGTCGAAGTTGAGCGCCTTGCCGCGCATCTTCTTGACGATGCTGTAGATGTGCTTGGGCCGGCCCTGCACGCGGGCATGGATGCCCTGGGCACGCAGTTCAGACTCCAATTGGCTGCGCAGATGCTCGACATAGGCCTCGCGCTCGATGCGTTTCTCGTCGAGCAACCGGGCCACTTGCCGGTAGGTGTCGGGCTCCAGGAAGCGGAAGGACAGGTCCTCCATCTCCCACTTGATCTCCCAGATGCCCAGCCGGTTGGCCAGCGGGGCGAACACCTGCAGCGACTCGGCGGCCAATGCCGGCGGTACCGGCAGCTTGGTGACAGCGAAATGGCGCAGCGTCTGCAGGCGCGAGGCCAGGCGCAACATGACCACGCGCAGGTCGCGGGAGAAGGCCAGCAGCATCTTGCGCACGTTCTCGGTCTGCATCGCCGTCGTCTGCGCCATGGGCACCGGTGTGCCCGAACGTGCGGCCGCGACCTGGGCGGCACGCGCCTGACGCTGCACCTGTACCAGTTTGGTCGTTTCGACCGCCAGTTCGGCGAAGCTGTCGCCGAAGGCCTTGGCGATGACTTCCTGTGGTTTGTTCAGGTGGGCGCAGGCATAGACCAGGTAGCTGGCGGCCTGCATGGCTTCCGAGCCGCCGATGGTCTTGAGGATGGCGGCGACCGCATCGGCGTGGGCCAGCATGTTTTCGCCGGTGTCCAGCGTCTCGCCGGTCAGTAGGGGTTCGGCAAAAGCCCGGGCCCGGGCGAGCGCGTGGTCCTGCTCCGGCAAGCTGTTCGCCGTGGCGGCAATGACTTGCGGCAGCGGTTCTGCTCCCTGGTATTCGGCTGCGTGGCTTTTCATAGGAACATCATGCTTCGCCGAACAGAAAGTCGCTGACCACCTGGACCTGATCCGGCGCGATCAGGGTCGGGGCGTGTCCGACGCCGGCAAACTCCACCAGTCGCGCCTTCGGTCCGCGCTGTGTCATGGCAGCCGCGGTTTCTGCCGACAGCAGGTCGGACTGGGCGCCACGGATCAGCAGGGTTCTGGCACGGATGGCGTCGTACAGGTGCCACAACACGGCTTCGCCCTGGGTGGCGGCTTCCTGTGTCAGGGCTTTGAAGGGCAGGGCGATGGCCGGGTCGTAATGCAGCACGAAGCCGCCAGCCGCATCCGTGGCGGGTTTGATCATGTGGCGCGTCAGGGCCAGCCACTGTTCGCGCGTGTGCGGCCCGAAACTTGACGAGAGGACCCACAGGGCGTCGGCCGCCTGTTCCAGCGACTGGAAGCGAACCGGCTGCCCCAGATAGGTGCCGATGCGCTCGATCGCCTGCCACTGAACCACCGGGCCGACATCGTTGAGCATCAGGCGCCGGATTGGCGTCGGCAACGGCAGCTCGGGTTGGCCACACAGTCCCAGGCCGATCAGCCCGCCCATGCTGGTGCCCACCCAGTCCAGCGTGGCCGGCTGCAATTGCTGGAGCAGCACCAGCATGTCCGCAGCATAGACCGGCAACTGATAGCCCATCGGGTCCTTCAGCCAGTCGCTACGACCGCGCCCCACCACGTCGGGGCAGACCACGCGCACATCGTCTCCACCACGGGCGCACAGGGCTTGCGCCAGCACATCGAAATCACGCCCCTGGCGCGCCAGACCATGCACGCACATCACCACATGGCCGGCTTGGGGCTTGCCCCACTGCCAGTACGCCATGCGGTGGCCGCCATGGGCGTCGGGGCAGGATACGTAGTTCAGCGTAGGCTCGGACATGGTGAAATCTTGTGACTGAAGATAATGTGACAGCAGTACCGTCATCCTAATTCATCCATTGCATCCCCTGATCGGAGAAAGACCATGCTCAAAGGCAAAACCGCTCTCGTGACCGGCTCTACCAGCGGCATCGGCCTTGGCATTGCCAAGGCGCTGGCACGCCAAGGCGCTGACATCGTGCTCAATGGCTTTGGCGATGTCGAAGGCCCGAAGGCCGAGATCGCTGCGCTCGGTGTCAAAGTGGCCTACCACGGGGCCGACATGAGCAAGCCGGCCGACATCGAGGACATGATGACATTCGCCGCCGGCCAGTTCGGCCGTCACCGGGTGGATGTGCTGGTGAACAACGCGGGTATCCAGCACGTGGCGCGCGTCGAGGACTTCCCCCCCGAGCGCTGGGACGCCATCCTGGCGATCAACCTCACCAGCGCGTTTCACACCACGCGTCTGGCGCTGCCGGCCATGCGTGCAGCAGACAATGGCAAAGGGTGGGGCCGCATCATCAACGTCGCTTCGGTGCATGGCCTGGTGGCCTCGGCCGAAAAATCGGCCTACGTGGCGGCCAAGCATGGCATTGTGGGCCTGACCAAGGTGACGGCGCTGGAAAACGCGACCAGCGGTGTGACCTGCAACGCCATCTGTCCGGGTTGGGTGCTGACGCCGCTGGTGCAAAAACAGGTGGACGCCAAGGCCGCCGCGCTGGGCCTGTCCAACGAAGAGGCCAAGAAGCTGCTGCTGGGTGAGAAAGAACCTTCGCTGCAGTTCACCACGCCCGATGAACTGGGCGAACTGGCCGTGTTCTTCTGCTCGCCGGCGGCCAACAATGTGCGGGGGGTGGCGTGGAACATGGACGGCGGCTGGGCGGCCCAGTAAGCGCTCAGAGGGCAGGCGCAGGAGACGCCTGCCGGTGGCGGCGCTATTTTCGCTTCGAGCCACCCAAGATGCTGCCCAGGACCCCACGGATGATCTGCCGGCCGACCTCCCGGCCAATCGAACTGGCGGCACTCTTGATCAACTGTTCACCGGCACTGGCGCGCGTCCGCTTCGCGCCGCCACCGAGCAGGCCGCCCAGGGTGTCGAGCAGGCCGCCACCGCTAGATTCCTGGCCCGGCGTAGGCGTTTCAGTCTGGCCTGTCCCCATGCGTGCCTGGGTACGGCCTGACAGCAACTCGAAAGCTGACTCGCGGTCCACCGTTTTTTCATAGACACCGGCCACCACCGAATTGGCGATCAGAGTCTTGCGCTGATCCGGCGTGATGGGGCCGATCTGGCTGCCGGGCGGGAGCACATAGACGCGTTCGGTGATACCGGGGCGACCCTTGTCGTCCAGAAAGCTCACCAGCGCTTCGCCGACGGCCAGTTCCGTGATGGCGGTGGCGATGTCGAGCTTGGGGTTTTGCCGCATGGTCTCGGCGGCTGACTTCACTGCTTTCTGGTCGCGCGGCGTGAAGGCGCGCAGGGCGTGTTGCACGCGGTTGCCGAGCTGGCCGAGCACGCTGTCGGGGATGTCGAGCGGGTTCTGGGTGACGAAATACACGCCCACGCCCTTGCTGCGCACCAGTCGCACCACCAGTTCGATGCGCTCCAGCAGGGCCTTGGGCGCATCGTTGAACAGCAGGTGGGCTTCGTCGAAGAAAAACACCAGCTTGGGCTTGTCCAGATCGCCCACCTCGGGCAGGTGCTCGAACAGCTCGCTCAGCAGCCACAGCAGAAAGGTGGCGTACAGGCGCGGCGCGTTCATCAGCTTGTCGGCCGCCAGGATGTTGACGACACCGCGGCCCTGGGCGTCGGTCTGCATGAAGTCGGCGATGTTGAGCATGGGCTCGCCGAAGAACTTGTCGCCGCCCTGGGCCTCGATCTGCAGCAGGCCGCGCTGGATGGCGCCGATGCTGGCAGCGCTGATGTTGCCGTACTGGGTGGTGAATTGCGACGCGTTGTCACCCACGTGCTGGCACATGGCGCGCAGGTCTTTCATGTCGAGCAGCAGCAGGCCCTGGTCGTCGGCTATTCTGAACACCAGTTGCAGCACGCCTTCCTGTGTCTCGTTCAGGTTGAGCATGCGGCCCAGCAGCAGGGGGCCCAGGTCGCTGACGGTGGCGCGCACCGGATGGCCCTGTTCGCCAAACACGTCCCACAGGGTGGTTGGGAATGCTATCGATTCAGGAGCGGTCAGCGCACGTTCCTTGAGGACTTTGGCCAGTTTTTCACCGACAACGCCGGCTTGCGAGATACCGGTGAGGTCGCCTTTGACATCGGCCATGAAGACCGGCACGCCGATGCGCGAGAAGCCTTCGGCCAGGGTCTGCAGCGTGATGCTCTTGCCGGTGCCGGTGGCGCCGGTGATGAGGCCGTGGCGGTTGGCCTTGTCGGGCCGGAGGAAGCACTGTGTGTCGTTGTGCTGGGCAATCAGGATCGGATCAGCCATGGCATTCCCAAAAAGTACAATTCACTCCCCATAGCGTAACGAACTTTTAAGGAATCCCCATGGCTGGACACAGTAAATGGGCCAATATTCAGCACCGTAAAGGCCGCCAGGACGAGAAGCGCGGCAAGATCTGGACTCGCATCATCCGTGAAATCATGGTGGCAGCACGCCAGGGCGGCGGCGATCCGAATGCGAACCCGCGCCTGCGTCTGGCGATCGACAAGGCCAAGGCGGCCAACATGCCGGCCGACAACATCAAGCGCAATATCGACAAGGCCACCGGCAACCTCGAAGGCGTGACCTATGAGGAAATCCGCTACGAGGGCTATGGCATCGGTGGTGCCGCCATCATCGTCGACACCATGACCGACAACCGTGTGCGCACCGTGGCCGAGGTACGCCACGCTTTCAGCAAGCACGGCGGCAATATGGGCACCGAGGGTTCGGTGGCGTTCCAGTTCAAGCACTGTGGCCAGTTGATATTTGCGCCGGGTACATCTGAGGACAAGGTGATGGACGCGGCGCTGGAAGCCGGTGCCGAGGATGTCGTGACCGATGACGATGGCGCCATCGAGGTGCTGACGGCGCCGGGCGATTTTGAGGCCGTGAAGAATGCATTGGAGGCCGCCGGCCTCAAGCCCGAAGTGGCCGAGGTCACGATGCGACCTGAGAACACGATCGAACTCGGCGGCGATGATGCTGCCAAAATGCAAAAACTGCTGGACGCGCTGGAAGACCTGGATGATGTGCAAGAGGTCTATCACAACGCTGGACTGTGATTGAACACCCCCAGGCTGCGCGCACTTCGTGTCGCTCCGCCACCCCCCTTGCAGGGGGCGGACACCAGTGGCCCGGCCAAGCCGGTTCCACGGTGTCCCCTGGGCTGATTGGTTTGTGCGCCTGCATACTGGGCTTAAGGCGAAATAAGGTTTGATATGAAAGTACTCGTGATTGGTGGCGGCGGCCGGGAACACGCACTGGCCTGGAAGCTGGCCCAGTCTCCCAAGGTGCAGGTGGTTTATGTGGCGCCTGGCAACGGCGGCACGGCGCGTGATGCGTGCCTGCAAAACGTGCCGATCACGGACGTCAAAGAACTGCGGGTCTGGGCGCAGGCCGAAAAGATCGGCCTGACGGTGGTGGGGCCCGAGGCACCGCTGGCCGCCGGCGTGGTGGACGAATTCCGTGCCCACGGCTTGCGCGTGTTCGGTCCGACCAAGGCCGCGGCCCAGCTGGAGAGCTCCAAGGCTTTTTCCAAGGCCTTCATGAAGCGCCACGCGATTCCGACGGCCGAATACGACACGTTCTCCGACCCGGTGGCCGCCCATGCTTATGTTGACAAGATGGGTGCACCCATCGTGGTCAAGGCCGACGGTCTGGCGGCCGGTAAGGGCGTGGTGGTGGCCATGAGCCTGGCCGAGGCGCATGAGGCGATCGATTTCATGCTGCTGGACAACAAGCTCGGTGTCAGTCACAACGAGGGCGGGGCACGTGTGGTGATCGAGGAGTTTCTGCAGGGCGAGGAAGCCAGTTTCATCGTGCTCTGCGATGGCAAGAACGTCACGGCCCTGGCCACCAGCCAGGACCACAAGCGCCTGCTTGATGCCGACCAGGGCCCCAACACCGGCGGCATGGGGGCTTATTCGCCGGCACCGGTGGTGACGCCCGAAGTGCATGCCCGCGCCATGCGCGAAATCATTCTGCCCACCATCAAGGGCATGGAAAAAGACGGCATCCCTTACACCGGATTCCTCTATGCCGGCTTGATGATTGACGCCCAGGGCGCGCCGAAGACGTTGGAGTTCAATTGCCGCATGGGTGACCCGGAGACCCAGCCCATCATGATGCGCTTGAAGAGCGATCTGGTCGATGTGATGCTGGCCGCCACCGAACCGGGTCCGCATGGGCGGCTGGATCAGGTCGAACTGGAGTGGGACCGCCGCTGCGCCTTGGGGGTGGTGATGGCCGCCCACGGCTATCCGATGAATCCGCGCAAGGGCGATGTCATCACGGGCCTGCCGGCGGATGCCGACGATGCCATGGTGTTTCATGCCGGCACGGAGATGAAGGATGGCCAAGTACTGACCTCCGGCGGCCGTGTGCTGTGCGTCACGGCGCTGGCCGACAGCGTGAAACAGGCGCAGCAACGGGCCTACGAGGTGATCAAGGGCATTCACTTTGACGGTATGCAGTACCGCAGCGACATCGGCTACCGCGCCATCAAGGGCTGATGTCCCACAGCGACTTTTCCCGCCCGTTCCCGGTGCAGTTTGCCGGCAGCGCCGTGGCGCGCTGGCTGCTGCGTCGCATGGGCTGGACGGTCCATTTCGAAGGCTTGCCGGGCCTGCAGGGGGTGCTGGCGGTCTATCCGCACACCAGCAACTGGGATTTTGTGGTGCTGGTGATCGTGAAGTGGGCGGTGGGTATCCCGGTGCGCTTCTGGGGCAAGGACAGCCTGTTCCGCATCCCGCTGTTTGGTCGCTGGCTGCGTTGGCTCGGCGGGATTCCGGTGGAGCGCACGTCGTCCAGGGGCGTGGTGGGCGATACGGCCGCTCGCATGCTGGACGCGCGTGCGCAGGGCGAGTATTTCTGGCTGGCGCTGGCGCCGGAAGGCACCCGCAAGCGGATCCCGGGCTGGCGAAGCGGCTTCTACCGTACCGCAGTTCAGGCTAAGGTGCCGCTGGGCCTGGTGAAGGTCAACTATCCTCGGCGCGAGGTGACGGTGCAGGAGTTCCTGATTCTCAGCGGCGATGAGGCGGCCGATTTTGCGCGCATTGCCACAGGTCTCGACGGCGCCGTCGGTTGCCGTCCGGACAATGCGGCGCCGATCCGTCTGCTGGACACTTCGGTGCCGCGCACTGAAACCATCGTGAAGTAACCATGAGCCAAAACACATCCCATGTCAGCACCGTGCGCGACTACCTGCAGGGTCTGCAACTGCGCATCACCGACGGCATTGCCGCCATCGACGGCAGCCCCTTTCTGGCCGATGCCTGGGAGAAGGCGCCGGGCGAGTCCTTGCAGGGCAGCGGTCTGACCCAGATTCTGGAGGATGGCCGCGTGTTCGAGCGCGCTGGTTGCGGCTTCTCGCACGTGCGGGGGCCGAAGCTGCCGCCGTCCGCCACACAACACAGGCCGGAGCTGGCCGGCGCGCCGTTCGAGGCCATGGGTGTGTCGCTGGTGTTTCATCCACGCAACCCCTACGTGCCCACGGTGCACATGAATGTGCGCATGCTGGCGGCCAAGGGCAAAGACGGGCAGGAGGTCTGCTGGTTCGGCGGCGGCATGGACCTGACGCCGTACTACGGTTTCGAGGAAGATGCGGTGCATTTCCACACGGTGTGCCGTGATGCGCTCCAGCCCTTTGGCGATGACAAGTACCTGCGTTTCAAGACCTGGTGCGACGAGTATTTCTTTTTGAAACACCGCAATGAGCAGCGCGGGGTCGGCGGGGTGTTCTTCGACGACTTTTCCGAGCTCGGCTTCGACGACAGTTTCGCCATGACGCGGGCCGTGGGCGACGCCTTCCTGCTGGCCTACCTGCCCATCGTGGAACGCCGGCAGCAACTGCCGTACGGTGAGCGCGAGCGCGCCTTCCAGCTATACCGGCGCGGCCGTTATGTCGAGTTCAATCTGGTGTGGGACCGTGGTACACACTTTGGCCTGCAGTCGGGCGGGCGCACCGAGTCCATCCTGCTGTCCATGCCGCCGTTGGTGAGCTGGGCCTATCAGCAGCAGCCGGAGCCGGGTTCGCCGGAAGAGGCGCTGTACACGAAGTTCCTACCGCGGCGGGACTGGGTTTGAACGCGCCCTCGAAACGACTTGGTGTCTTCGGCGGCGCTTTTGATCCGCCGCATCTGGCGCACCGGGCGCTGGCCGAGGTGGCGTTGTCACAACTTGAACTTGACGAGTTGCGGGTGCTGCCGACCGGGCACGCCTGGCACAAAAGCCGGCAGCTCACGCCGGCGCAGCACCGCCTGGCGATGGCTGAGCTGACCTTTGCAGGGCTACCTGGGCTGGTGCTGGATGACCGTGAGATCCGGCGTGCCGGGCCGTCCTATACGCTTGATACGCTACGCGAGTTGCATGCCGAGCAACCGGAGGCCGAATTGTTCCTGGTGATGGGCAAAGACCAGGCCGATGTGCTGCCCAGTTGGCGTGACTGGCAGGAGATCGTTCATCTTGCTATAATTTGTGTAGCTGATCGCGATGGATTGACGGGCCAAGAGACCCGATTTGTACCCCCGCCCGAGATGGCGGCGCGCTTTCGCAAGCTGCACATGCCCGCCATGGACATCAGCGCCACAGGCATCCGCACCCGAGTGGCCAGCCAGCAGGGCATCACCCCTCTGGTTTGCGAGTCCGTTGCGCGCTATATTGAACACCATCACCTTTACACGACCTCTTGATGACTACCGAAACCGCTGCCAAAAAAGACATTCAAAAACTCCAGCGTGCCATCGTCGATGGACTGGAGGACGTGAAAGCCCAGGACATCCAGGTGTTCAACACCGAGCACCTCTCGTCGCTGTTCGAGCGCGTGATGATCGCTTCCGGTACATCCAACCGCCAGACCAAGGCGCTGGCCGCCAGCGTGCGTGACGCGGTCCGTGACGCGGGTTTTGCCAAGCCCCGCATGGAGGGCGAAGAGAACGGTGAGTGGATCATCGTGGACTGCGGCCAGGCGGTGGTCCATATCATGCAGCCCAATATCCGCCAGTATTACCATCTGGAAGATCTGTGGGGTGACAAGCCGGTGCGGCTGAAGTTCGGTTCTGACAAGCCGACTGCCAAGACCCCGGCTAAACCCACGGCGGAGGCCAAGCCAGCCACCCTCAAGCGATCGAGCGCGGCCAAGAAGGGCGTGAGCGAAGTTTTCCCGTCCAAGGCGCAGGAAAAGAAGGCCGCGGCCAAGAAAGCTGCCGCCAAGACGGCGGCAAAAACACCCGCCAGGAAAACAGGCGCCGGCAAATCTGCTGGCGTCGCCAAGGTGGCGGCCAAAGCACCGGCCAAGAAAAGCACCAAAACCTCTGGCGCCAAGGCTCCGGTGAAGAAGACCGTAGCCCGCAAGGCCTGATGGCCAAGGCACGGGTTAGGACGTAGAGGCCTGCATGAGGCTGCTGATCGTGGCCGTTGGCCAGCGGGTGCCAGATTGGGCCCAGACGGCGTGGGATGACTATGCCAAGCGCTTCCCGCCGGAGTTGCGGGTGGAGTTGAAGGCAGTCAAGACCGAGCCGCGCGGCTCCAAGACGCTGGAGCAGCTCTACGCGGCTGAGCGTACCCGCATCGAAGCCGCCATTCCCAAGGGAACCCGCATCGTCGCACTGGACGAGCGGGGCACGGCTCTGACCACCGTGGCGCTGGCGTCCAAGCTCAAGAGTTGGCAGCTAGAAGGCGACGATGTGGCGCTGGTCATCGGCGGGCCGGACGGTCTCGATCCCGCGTTTCGCCAGACGGCGCACGAGCGCATTCGTTTGTCCGACCTGACCCTGCCGCATGCCATGGTGCGTGTGCTGCTGGTCGAGCAGCTTTACCGCGCCTGGTCGATCAATGCCAATCACCCTTACCACCGCGAGTGAACACGGTCTGACGCATGCCTGATTTCATCTACCTCGCATCTCAAAGTCCACGCCGGCGCCAGTTGCTGGAGCAGTTGGGCGTGCGCCATGAGTTGCTGCTGCCTGATGCGAACGAGGATGCCGAAAGCCTGGAGGTCGTACTCCCCGGCGAGTCGCCCACAGCCTATGTGCAGCGTGTCACGCAGCTCAAGCTGGACGCCTCGCTGGTTCGCCTCCGGCGCCGCGGCTTGCCGTCGGCACCCGTGCTGTGTTCGGATACCACCGTGGCGCTGGGGCGCACCATCTACGGCAAACCAGCCGATGCCGGCGATGCCACCCGCATGCTGGGTCAACTGGCCGGACGCACCCACCGCGTGCTGACCGCCGTGGCCGTGGGCACAGCGCGGCGACGTGAGCAAGCATTGAGCGTCTCGCGCGTGACCTTTGCCGACATGAGCCGACAGCAGAAAAGCCGTTATGTGGCCAGTGGCGAGCCGATGGGCAAGGCTGGTGCTTATGCGGTACAGGGCAGGGCGGCAACCTACATTTCTCATATCGCGGGCAGCTACTCTGGCATCATGGGTTTACCGGTCTACGAGACGGCACAATTGCTGCAATCGTTCGGTTTCAAGCTTTGACGCATCACGTACCTAATCAAGCAGGCTCATGCAAGAAGACATCCTGATCAACTGGTCGCCGCAGGAAACACGCGTTGCGGTGGTGGAAAACGGTGCTGTGCAGGAACTGCACGTCGAACGCACCTACGAACGCGGGCTGGTCGGCAATATCTATCTCGGCAAAGTGGCGCGGGTGCTGCCGGGCATGCAATCGGCCTTCATCGACATTGGCCTGGAGCGCGCAGCTTTTCTGCACGTCGCTGACGTCTGGCATCCGCCGGCTGAAGGCGAGTCGCTGAGTGCCTCACGTGCGGCTCAGCCGCAGATTCCGATCGAGAAGCAGGTGTTTGAGGGCCAGGCGCTGATGGTGCAGGTGATCAAGGATCCGATTGGCACCAAAGGGGCTCGTCTGTCGACCCAGATCAGCATTGCCGGGCGCCTGCTGGTGTTTCTGCCGCAGGATGACCACGTGGGGGTGTCGCAGAAGATCCCTCTGGAGCAGCGCGATGAACTGCGTACGCGATTGCAGACATTGGTCGGAGAGCAGGGCGGTGGCTTCATTCTGCGTACCAACGGCGAGGATGCCTCAGACGCCGAACTGGCCGATGATATTGCCTACCTGCGCAAGACCTGGGCGCGCATCAAGGAGGCCTCCCTGCGTCTGGCGCCAAAGTCGCTGTTGCACCTCGACCTGAACCTGCTGCAGCGCGTGCTGCGCGATCTGGTGGGGGAGTCGACGCAATCGATCCGGGTTGATTCGGGGGAGCAGTTCGAGGCATTACGTGCCTTTGGTCGCGAATTCATGCCGGCGGCTGCCGAGAAACTGCAGCACTACAAGGGCGAGCGTCCGATTTTCGACCTGTTCTCGATTGACGAGGAGATTGCCAAAGCCCTGGGGCGTCGTGTCGATCTCAAGTCAGGCGGGTACCTGATCGTTGACCAGACCGAGGCGCTGACGACGGTTGACGTCAATACCGGCGGTTTCGTCGGTGCCCGCAATTTCGACGACACCATTTTCAAGACCAATCTGGAGGCGGCACAAGCCATTGCCCGGCAGTTGCGCCTGCGCAACCTGGGCGGCATTGTCATCGTCGACTTCATCGACATGGCGCGTGAAGACCATCGCGATGCCGTGCTGGCCGAGTTCCGCAAGCAACTGGCGCGCGACCGCGTCAAGACCATGGTTGGCGGTTTTTCCCAGCTCGGCCTGCTGGAGATGACGCGTAAACGTACGCGCGAGTCTTTGGCGCACATGCTGTGCGAGCCCTGTCCGACCTGTGAAGGCAAAGGCATCGTCAAGACGGCGCGCAGCGTGGCCTATGACATCCTGCGCGAGATCCTGCGGGAAGCACGTCAGTTCAATCCGCGCGAGTTCCGTGTTGTGGCGGCACCCAAGGTGATCGAACTGCTGCTGGACGAGGAAAGCCAACATCTGGCAGGTTTGAGTGAATTCATCGGCAAGCCCGTTTCGTTGCAGAGCGAGACGGCCATGGGGCAGGAACAGTACGACATCGTGCTTCTCTGAGACATGCGCATTGCCGTTATCAGTCGGGTATTTGCCAAATCTGGCGGCGGGGCCGAAAGCTATTCGGTGGCACTGGTGCAGCAGCTGGCGGCGCGCCACGAGATCCATGTGTTCGCGCAGGAGTCGAATCAACCGGTACCGGGCGTAACCTACCACCCGGTGTTTTGCCTGAGCCGCAAGCCGCGCTGGATCAACCAACTGCTGTTTGCCGTGGCCACCTGGTGGCGTACGCGTACCGGCTTCGATGTGGTGCACTCGCACGAGAACACCTGGCACGGCCAGATCCAGACCATCCATGTGCGGCCGACACGCTACAACCTGTTCCATGGTCGCCGTGGTATGCGCTTGTGGCTGCGTCGGGTCAAGGTGCTGCTGAGTCCGCGCTTGATCACCTACGTCTGGCTGGAAGGCGCGCGTTTCCGGCCGGCGCCCGCGCGTCGTGTGGTGGCTACCTCCGACACCCTCAAAGACGAATGTGGGTTGGCCTATCCGGCCAGCCGCCCATGGCTGTCGGTCGTCACACCTGGCACCCATCTGCCGCAAAGCACGCTGACGCGTGCCGAAGCGCGCCATCAACTTGGCCTGCCGCTTGAGGCAACACTCCTGCTTTTCGTGGCCAACGACTACGCGCGCAAGGGGCTCGATACCTTGTTGCAGGCCTTGGCGAAACTGCCTTCGGAGGTGCATCTGGCCGTGGCCGGCAATCCAGCGTCCATTCCACGCTACCGCCAGTTGGCAGAGCAGCTGGAGCTGCTGGGGCGGGTGCATTTCCTGGGTTCACGAAACGACCTGTCTCCCGTCTATCTGGCTGCGGACGGCCTGGTCCATCCGACGCTGGAAGACAGCTTTGCCATGGTGGTGCTCGAAGCCATGGCGTACGGTTTGCCGGTGGTGGTCAGCGGCCCGGCTCATTGCGGTATTTCGCGCCAACTGCAAGACGGTGTGCAGGCGCTGTTGCTGCACGATCCTCGTGACGCCGACGGGCTGGCCGGTCAGATCAATTCCTTGCTGACAAATCCGGCGCTGGCGCAGCAGCTGGGTCAGCAAGCGCGGGTGTTTGCGCAGGCCCATTCTTGGGAGAGTGCCGCCCTACAATACGAGCACCTATATCAGCAGGTCGCTTCTTCCGCTTCTTCATGACCGCACCATTCCAGCAACGCTGGCTGATTCTTGCCCATGCCTTCAACATGGATGGCAGAGCGGCCAGCCAGACCATCACCGACAAACTGCCGCATCTGCGGCGCGCCGGAATCGAGGTGGTGGTGCTCAGTGGTGTTTCTGGCACGCACGATACGGTGGTCGAACATCACCAACTCTGGCCTGCCGGGCCAGCTGGGCTGCGTTTTGAGTTGCGGCATGTGCTGCGTCGGCGTTTCGGTAGCGGTGTGTTGTACCGCTCCTTGATGGTCTTGGCGTCGTTGCTGCTGTTGCCTGGCATGTTGGTTGAGAAGCTGCTGCGGCCGGTGGAAAGCTCTTGGTCCTGGTGGCTCACTGCGTATCTGAAGGGGCGGGCGCTGGCCCGTCAGCAGCCCTTTGATCTGATCTACTCCACCGGTGGTGCCTTTGCGGCGCATTTTGCCGGCCGGGCCCTCAAAAAGGCCACCGGCGCGCCCTGGATGGCTGAGGTGCACGATCCCTTGGTGATGCCAGGTACCGTACCCACAACGCCGCAGCAGAAGATGCAGGCCGAGGTTGAACGGATCATTTGCACCGATGCGGACATCGCCATCTGGTTTACCGAACAGGCTTTGGCGAGCGCACGCCAGCGACACCCACAATTGGGCGAACGCGGCAAGATGATGCTGCCCGGCATTGATCCGCCGTTTCAGGTGTTGCCGCCTTATCAGCCGGGGCCGAAATTCATCATCGGGCATTTCGGATCGCTTTCTCCGACGCGCCATCTGGGGCCCATCATCAGGGCGCTGGAACAGCTCAACACTCAACGGCCGGATCTGGTGGGTAGTATCGAACTCCATGTCTATGGAGGTCCGCTTGATTCAGTCTCAAGTGCAAAGTTGGCGGATTCTCCGGTGCGTCTGTGCGTGCGCCATTTTGGACGCATCGAAGCTGATCTTGGGACGGGTTTGAGTGGTCGCGAACAGATATTGCGACACATGCGTGCCGCTGATGTGCTGTTGCTGCTTCACGGTGAGGAGCCGATTTGTGCAGAGTACATCCCTTCGAAACTTTACGAATATCTTTGGATGCAACGTCCTATCGTAAGTGTCGTCCATCGCAATCCTCAGATGGCTGCGATGCTTCGTGTTGAAGGGCACGTGGCTATAACAGAAGATGATGAGTGTAGCCAAGAAGTAACTGTGCTGGCACTGGCTGCTGCCCTAGAGAGCCTATTCGATGACTGGTGCCGTGAGGGACTGCCTGACAGTGGCCGTGTCAGTCCCTATACCACGCAGATAGCTGTTAACCAAATGATGCGTTGGGCTAAGTCTGTTGTATTGACTGCCATTGAGCGAACTCCATCGCACTGACGATGATGTAATGCTTTTTCGAGGCTCATGACGCACTTTTATTTGTCTTATTTCTCTGCTGACGTTGTTGATCTTCCATCTTCTTTGATGGGTAATTAAGAAGTCGCGGCGCAAATTGACGACTGCTTCGGCCAACAGACAGGCCGTTGCTTGGTTGGGTAGCTTGACAAGAATACCTATGAGCGAGTCCAAACTGCATTTCGACGGTAATTGGATTGCTACTATATGGGCTTACTCAAGATTGGGAAATAAAGCTTGGGATGGGCTTTCTGGTGGAGATTGAGTGTGCAGCAAAGGTACGTATTCATGAATTGGCCGCAGAGGGCGTATTACGTCAGTTTGCTGGCATATCTGGCGCTTTTGCCAATTGCAGAAACCATCGCATTGCGTAATCTGCTTCTGCTGGCATTGCTGTGCTTGTTGGCATTTTTCATTGTTTTCCAGCCCTCGAGATTGATACAGTCCCCGAAAAACCTACTTTCTCAGCCCTATTGGCCATTATGGTTTTGGATTATTTTTCTATGTCTTTTTCCGTTCTGGGCCGTGCAGTCAGAAACTGCCTGGGCTAATCTCCGAGGGCAGTGGGGTACTTCGATCGCGGCTTGGGCTGTCGGCTTGGGTGCTGTTTGGGTGCATGGCAGACGAGGGCCAGGATTATGGACGCTGGCAAATGCCAGTGCTTTTCTGGTTGGTCTACATCTTTTGCTAAGTTTCATGGCATATATGGGACTCTTTGGGAGACCGGTTCCTTTGGTCATGACGGTCGACATGATGTGGCAGGAGTCGATCCGTACCCTCAGTTCTCAATCCTCTACTTCATGGGGCATGCAGAATTTTTCATGGGGATTCCGTGGTTTTGACCCCATGCATGGAAATCTCGGTTACACCGCCACGCAGGCGGTCGCGTTGTTTTCGGTTTGCTTTCTTTTTGGCTGGCGCCATCACCAACCCAAATCGATGGCTTGGGCCGCGCTGGGAATCGTATTGTGTTTTCTCAGTGTAGTGATCGCCTATTCGAGAGGTTCCGTGCTTTATGCTTTGCTTGTTGTGCTGCTTGCGTTGGCTGTTTTTGTGTTCAAGCTTCGTGGGGATTCAGCATTGCGCACAGCGGCCGAAGGCGGCAGAAGCTTGTCGCGCTACAGGAGAGTCTTGCTACTCTTAACACTGCTCTTTGCCCTAGCTTTTGTATTGATCCAGTCTTTTCAGAAGGATTCCCGCTGGTATACCTTGTTTGACAAGGCGCGAGTCGCATTTTTGGTTGATGATCCCGTTGAATTCCTGTGCGAGGGCCCTTCGCAGAAGGTTCAAAACCAGCTCCGAGAGCGTCTGGCTTTATTGAATTCTTCGTATGTTGAGGAGCTGATCAGAGGCTTGAACGGTGACGGCGTGCGCATCCTGCTCATGAGAGCGAGTGTTGGCTTGCTTTTGCAGCATCCCCTCGGTCTGGATGGGTCGCGGCATAGCTACAAGAAACTGATGGAAGAGCGTTGCGGCCATGCTCCAGTGATGGAGTTCGCGCACTCCCATCAGGCATGGATCGATACCGCTTTGGCATTGGGGTGGGGCGGTAGCTTGTTGCTGGCTTTCCTGTTCCTCTACTTCATCCGCTCAGGATGGCAGTTACTCAGGAACGAGAAATGTGGCCCTTGGGCGTTCGCTCTGCTTCTGATTGCGGCATTCTGGTTGTTGCGTGGATTTGCAGATTCAATATATCGTGAGCACTACTTGCAGATGCAGGCGCTTTTGCTGGGCTATCTTTTCGGACGCATGCAACTGGAGGTTGATGTGACCGATTCCAGTGTACAAGCTTGAATTTGTGAAAACTGAAACCTAGAACAAGAGGAAAAACTTTTTATTGAGCCGTACAAGCTTCAGCCTTAGTTTTTCTTTCAATCTGCGCTTGATCGGGTTTTTGTAGTAGATGCCGGTACCGCCTCCAACGCCTGCAATTACGGGAGGAATTGGTAAAAGCATTTTCTGCAATCCATTTTCCTGGACAACGTCCAGAAAGCATTCTTCCAGACCATGTCCTTGTTCTTTTCGAATTTGCAAATGGGCATTTTCGAAATATCGGCGGTAGATTTCACAACTGGTCATATAAAAACGTGTGTCGATGTAGGCAAGTTTTGTTGCCCTCCATGGCGAAAACACGTTCAGAAAAACCCCCTTGAGGCACAGACTCCCATTCCAGTGAGCCAAGCACTCGGGATAGTTTTCTACCCAGAGTTTCGATGTGCATTTTGCAAAACCACCCGCTTGGGCAATGAAGCGGGAGTTGTTCAGGGCATGGCGAACAATCTCGCCCTCTCCATAGCCGCGGCCGAACTTACTAACAAGCAAGGGGTCGTTGTCGAAGTACAGGCATTCAATGCTTGCCAGTGGAAAACGCTCGGCGACCAATTTTGAAAAATCAAAGCCAGATCCGTCGCACAGAATGATTCGATGCTTTGAGTCGATGCGCAACCACTCCTGGACCGATGCAAGGGTCAGGCGCGTACGCTCCTGAGTGTCGGTCAATGCCACACCAGTGTCGTGAGCCACGATGCTGGAGGTCAGAAGGATAGGGAGGGTCTCGGTTTGCATGTTGGTATAGAAATAGTCGTCATTACGCTAAATGCGTCCAAGCTTGCGGCGCAGTCTGCGGCCGACACGCGACAGCCAATTCCCGCCTTCCTGCGGCCAATCCATGTCGCGCTCCCAAGACGACTGGTAAATCACACCGCAGTAAAACCTTGCAAGTTGATCCAAGGTGATGCCGTTTCGTTGATCTTGATCATGCTGCCAAGCATAGTGATAGACCTTGAACAAAGCTTGGCAAGGGAGGAGTGGGACGGGCTGGTAGGCAAGCAAGGCCTCGCCATACCAACGCGACTCAATGGGCGCCAAGTCGATGGCGTCGACAAAGCTCATGCCTCGGGGTAGCAAGAAGTTGGCATCCAAGCTCTCCCAAACGGCGCGATGCCACACCAGCGGGAAGGGGCCAAAGCTATAGCGTCGGCCAGCGCGGCCAAAGAGTTGCTGTACTTGATCGGCCTCCTTGTTGAAGGCCGTTACCACACGTTCCCGTTTGTGACGTAAAGCATCCTCCAGCAAGTCGTGCGCTTCATCGAGCATGGTGTATGGGGTGCCGTCCGGTGTCATGAAATCAGACAAACCAAATGGACGAATGAGAACGGCATCCGAATCCAGGCACAGATAGGCCGTAGAAAGGTCCAAGCGCCAGAATTCCGATTTCACCACCTGCTGCGCAACGCTGCCAGGCATGCGACTCAGCTGTTCCAAATTGATGCGTGGTGAGGCCTTGATGATGTCCTCGTCCGCCAGCAATTCTGTATCCAGTCCGGTGAGGTGTTCGCGAAACAGAGCCAACTCGGCTTGCGGCACCGAAACGTAGAAAGAAAGTTTCTCAACGTTGTACTGTTGGATGGATCGCGCCAGGCGGACGACCCGCCTCAGGTCGATGCTATAGCTTTTGCAGTAAAGCACAAAAGGCTTCATGCCCGTCGATCTTCGTAACGGGTCATCACCTTGGCGGCGAACAGGCCGAGGTGGGTTGCGCGGGCGACCATGATGCGCCGCAACGTGTAGGGGTCATCGCCGGCATGCACGCGTCCGCGTTGCGTGGTGGTCGCGGTGACATAACCGGCTTCTTGCACCATATTGCGATGTTCGGGTGCAAACCAGCCATAGGGATAGCAGAAGTGGCGAACTTCACAGTCTACGATCTGTTCAAGTTCATGTTTAGACGCTGCAATCTGCTCACGGGCTTCATCCGGTGGCAGCTTGGTCAGGGCGGCATGCGTGCGGGTATGAGAGCCGATGTCCATGCCGGCATCGCGCCAGGTGCGCCAGTCATCCACACTCATCAGCGGCTTCTCGGCAATGCCCAAGTGACGATCCCAGCTATTGGTGCCATCAATCATGCCGCTGACGCCATAACAGGTGGCCGTGAAGCCATGTCGGCTGAGGACTGGCAGAGCGTGGCGCACATTGTTCTGGTAGCCGTCGTCGAAGGTCAGGCCGACGACTTTGCCAGATTTCTCCCCTGTCAGATAAGGTTCCAGGGCTGTCATGGAGAGACCTTCGTATCCGAGCAACTGGAGCATCATCATCTGGCGCGAGAACGAGCTTGGTGATACCACCAACCCACGCAACGGGGCACCACGCGCAGGTGGCTCGTCAATCTGGTGGTACATGAGGATGGGGATGTTCATGTTTGCATCCGGCTGAGGTTGGCGTAGTAGCCGCCAGCGGCTACCAGTTCAGCGTGTGTGCCGCTTTCGACAATGCGGCCCTGGTCCAGCACCAGGATGCGGTCCGCGTGTTCAATCGTACTGAGCCGGTGGGCGATGACCAGGGTTGTGCGGTTCTTCATGAGTACCGCCAGCGCGGCCTGCACCTGACGCTCGGACTCCGTGTCCAGCGCCGAGGTGGCTTCGTCCAGGATCAGGATCGGTGCGTTCTTGAGCAGGGCGCGGGCAATCGCAATGCGCTGGCGCTGGCCGCCGGAGAGCTTGGCGCCGTCTTCGCCGATGGGGGTGTCCAGCCCTTCGGGCAGCTGCTGGATGAAGTCCCACGCGTTGGCAGCCTTGGCGGCAGCAACCACGTCTTCCCGGCTGTGGTCGTTGCGGGAGCCGAAGGCGATGTTGGCTTCTACCGTATCGTTGAACAGCACGATGTCCTGGCTGACTAGCGCGATGTTGTGGCGCAGGCTGCTTAGCGTGAGGTCATTGATGTCGATGCCGTCAATGCGGATCTGGCCCGAAGTGGGGCGGTAGAAGCGTGGAATCAGGGCGCTGATCGTGGTCTTGCCGCCGCCGGATGCGCCGACCAGGGCCACGGTCTGTCCGGCGGAGACATGGAAGCTGATCTTGTTGAGTGCCTGGCGCTCGGCGCCGGGATAGCTGAGGCTGACGCTGTCGAACTCGATGTCACCCCGCGCATGAGGTAGTTCGTGCTGTCCCGGGTCTTCCTCGTCAGGCTGGTCCAGCAACTGGAAGACGCTTTCGCAGGCGGCCAGCCCGCGCTGCATGATGGGGTTGATGGCCGTCAACTGCTTGATGGGGGAGATCAACAACAGCATGGCGGCGATGAAGGACACGAAGCCACCGGCCGAGGCGCTGGCCTGGCCGGTAGTCTGGCTCAACGCCAGGTAGGTGATGCCGGCCACGGCCATGGAGGCGACCAGATGGGTGATCGGCGTCAGGGCCGAGGCGGGGACCGCCTCACGCATCATGGAGCGGCGAAAGCGCTCAGTGTCGTTGAAAAAGCGCTGCTGTTGCTGGGACTGGCCGCCGAAGATCTTGATGACCTTGTGCGCGTCGGTCGTCTCTTCGATGGTGTGCGACATGGCGCGGATCGCTTCGAAACTGGCTCGGCTGGCTACGCGGATACGCCGGCTGAAGCCCTTGATGATGAAGGCGATCAGCGGGCCGATCGCTAGCGTGATGAGCGTCAGCTTCCAGTCCAGGTAAAGCAGGTAGAGCAATAGCGCGACAGCGGTCAGTGTTTCACGCACTGCAGTCACCAGTACGTTGGTGGCGGCCTGGTTCACGTTGTCAGTGTCATAGACCAGCCGGGAAATCAGCTTGCCCGCGGACTGTTCATGGAAAGTGTGCGTCGGTAATTGCAGGATTTTTCCGAACAATTGTCTTCTGAGGTCAATGATCAGACGTGTCGAAATCCAGGTCATCAGATAGCTGGTACAGAACGACAGGATGCCACGCACGGCAAATAGCGCCACCATCCCCAGAGGAATCAACCATACCAAGCGCTGATCTTCGGTTTGGAAGCCCCGATCCAGTAGGTACTTCATGATGGCTGGAAAGACTGGCTCGGTCGCTGCAGTTCCTACCATACCAAGCACTGCAAGCGCAAACACCTTCCAATACGGTTTGAGGTAGGTGAGCAGCCTGAAATAAAGAGCCCGGCTACTGACTTGAGTTGGGCGCTGCATCACGGTTGCGGTGGCGTTGTTGCGGCGGGAGGCACGGGCGTCTTCCATGCTGGCCCCTGCTGGATTTCCAGTGCTTTCGCATAGCGATAAAAAGTGCCTTCAAAGTTACCCAGTGCGATCACGAAACCGGCCCAACCATCGAGGAAACCTAGTTTGAAGATGTAGTGCTTCACGAAGGACCAGAGGCCATGGGTGAGGGCGGTACCCATGGAAATATTTTTGTGCTTGATTTTCTCTGCGCCCAGCGTCGAATAGCGGTTGGCCTTGTGCAGAACCTCGCCCAGGTTCTTGAACGGAAACTGCCAGATGGCGTTCTGCAAGGTGCCGACGGGTTTGTCGCTGTGCAGGATGTAGCCTTCGTGCACCGGCTTGAGGTCGTAGCTCATGCAGCCTTTGCGAAACAGCTGTGGCTGGCGGAAGTTTGGGTACCAACCCGAATGCCGGATCCAGCGGCCCATGAAGTAATTGCGGCGCGGTACCCGGTAGACGTCCAGTGACTTGGGGGCGTCGGCAATCGCTCGCACCTCCTGCGCCACTTCCGGCGTGCAGCGTTCGTCGGCGTCAATGCTGAAGACCCACTCGTGTGTGCAGGCGGCAATCGCCTGGTTGCGCAGGTCGCCAAAGCCTTTGAATTCAACCTGGACGACCTTGGCGCCCAGGCGTGCAGCGATTTCAGGCGTTCCGTCGGTGCTCCAGGAATCGACCACGATCACCTCGTCGGCCCAGCGGGCGCTCTCGATGGTGGCCGCGACTTTTTCGGCCTCGTTGTAGGCGATGATGTAGACGGAAATTTTGCTCATCAGGGATGGTAGTATTCGGCGGCCTGTGCGGATGATGCAGGGCGCTGCGAGCGCGTTGCCAGCCTCGTAGTCTAGTTCAAAATGGATACTTCTGACCTGATTTCCGTGGTGATCACGACCTACAACCGCTGCGATGCTTTGCTCGCGGTGCTTGACGGGTTGTCGCGTCAGACGGACCGCCGTTTTGAGGTGATCGTGGCTGACGATGGCTCACGTGACGAGCATCGGCAGCCGATTCTCAACGCCGCCGTGGCGCAAGAGCTGCGTGTCGTGCATGTCTGGCACCCTGATGTCGGTTTTACCGCTTCGCGCGTGCGCAATCGCGGTGTCGCTGCGGCCAGCGGCCAATACATTGTTTTCCTGGATGGTGATTGTGTGCCCGAGGTTGATTTCATCGCCCGGCACAAGTGGCTGGCCCAGCCCGGTTTTTTCATCAACGGCAGTCGTGTGCTGCTATCGCCCGGGTTGACGCAGCAGGTGGTGAGTGGCCGCGAGCGTGTCAGTGGACGACGTTGGCATTACTGGTTTCGACAGCGTTTGACGGGGCATGCCAGCAAGCTTACCGGGCTGCTGCGCTTGCCCGATTGGTCGGGACGGGTGCAGCGCGATTTCACCTGGAAAGGCATCCGTAGTTGCAATATGGGCGTTTGGCGGACGGATTTCGAGCGAGTGGATGGCTTTGACGAATCCTTTGTCGGTTGGGGGCACGAGGATGCCGACTTCGTGCTGCGCCTTCATCACAGCGGCGTTGCGCGCAAGAATGGTTTTTGTGCCACCGAGGTTTATCACCTCTGGCATAAGGAGGCGGCTCGTGACCATGAGTCGCAGAATGCCCAAACCGTGCGTGCGCGCGAGAAGTCCGATGTGGTACGGGCCGCCTTGGGTTATTCGCAGCAGCGTGCCAATGACGATGCCGTGATCACAAGACTGGGATAATAGACATATGTTGAAACGCTTCTTGTTGTGTTTGATGGCCGGTGTGGTTACTCTGCCGGCTTGGGCTCAGTTCCGTGTCGAAGTGTCCGGCATCGGGCTGACTCAGTTACCGATTGCCATTGCGCCCTTCCGTGGTGATGACGTTTCGCCGCAGAAAGTCGGGGCCATTGTGCAGGCCGATCTCGAGCGCAGTGGCCAATTTCGCCTGATCGATGCCGCAGGAAGTGGTTTGGACGAGAACGCCCGGCCCGACATGTCTCCCTGGCGCCAGAAAGGCGCCGATTCCCTGGCGGCCGGCAGCGTGACGCGCTTGGCCGACGGTCGCTACGACGTTCGTTTTCGTCTGTGGGATGCGGTCCGTGGCCAGGATCTGGGTGGCCAGAGCTATGCCGTCACGGCAGGTGATCTTCGGCTGGCTGCACACCGCATTGCCGACTTCATCTACGAGAAGCTGACGGGCGACAAGGGCGCCTTCTCAACCCGCATTGCCTATGTGACTAAGGCCGGGCCGCGCTATAGCCTGTGGGTTGCCGACGCCGATGGTGAGAATGCGCAGGCGGCGCTGACCAGTCCGGAGCCGATCATTTCGCCAGCCTGGTCGCCGAATGGCGCGCAGCTGGCCTACGTGTCGTTCGAGTCGCGCAAACCTGTGGTCTACGTTCACGACATCTCGACTGGCCGGCGTCGACTGGTGGCCAATTTCCGGGGATCCAACAGTGCGCCGGCCTGGTCACCCGACGGCCGCACACTGGCCGTGACCTTGAGTCGCGATGGCGTGTCACAGATCTATGGTCTTGACGCCGCCGCGGGTGGTGAGCCGCGACGCCTGTCACAGTCGTCCAGCATCGACACCGAGCCGGTCTATTCCCCCGACGGTAAAAGCATCTACTTCGTCAGTGACCGCGGCGGTAGCCCGCAGATCTACCGCATGCCGGCTTCGGGCGGCGGCGCCGATCGCGTGACTTTTACGGGCACTTACAACATTTCGCCGTCCATCAGCCAGGACGGCCGCTGGCTCGCTTACATTTCCCGCGTGAGTGGTGCCTTCAAGCTGCATGTGATGGAACTTGCCAGTGGCAGTGCAACTCCCATCACGGAAACCAGTGCCGATGAAAGCCCGAGCTTCGCCCCCAACAGCCGCTTGATCGTCTATGCCACCAAACAGCATGACCGGGAAGCCCTGATGACGACGACGCTGGACGGCAAGCTCAAGGCCAGATTGGCCGGGCAGGGCGGAGACATCCGTGAGCCGGACTGGGGTCCGTTCCAGAAGCAGAATTAACCGATTGATCCAACATACCTACAGGAGTTTTTAGATGTCGATGAAAAAATATGCATTGGTCTTGGGCGCTGCCTTATTGATGGTCGGCTGTGGTTCCTCCGTCAAACTTGACGATGTGCCGGTGGAAAACCGCTCCGGCGCTTCCGTGGATGGTGCCGATGCCAACGCTGCCGGCAAGAACGGCGTTGCATCCGTCGATCTTGACAAGAGCAAGCTCGGTGTTGCCCCGGCCGGTCCGCGTGTTGTCTATTTTGACTATGACAGCTATGTCGTCAAACCCGAATTCCAATCCGTGATCGAAGCCCATGCCCGCCACATCAAGGCGGACAAGAATCGCAAGGTGGCGATCGAAGGCCATACCGATGAACGTGGCGGTCGTGAATACAACCTGGCCCTGGGGCAGAAGCGTGCTGAGGCAGTGCGCCGCGCGCTGGTGCTGCTCGGCGCGGCAGACAGCCAGGTCGAGGCGGTGAGTTTCGGCAAGGAAAAGCCTGCCGTCCAGGGCGGCGACGAAGCGGCCTGGTCCCAGAACCGTCGCGCTGAAATCAGCTACCGCTGAAATTGGCAGGAGATCCGGCTGTGACCCGATACACGCGACTGGCAGGTGCCTTGCTACTTGGCTGGGCTGCCTGCGCGGCTCAGGCCGGCTTGTTTGAGGACGATGAGGCCCGGCGGGCCATCGTTGATCTGCGCAGCAGCCAGGACGAAACGCGCCGCTCCAGTGAGGAAATGCGGCGCAGCATGCTGGACCTGCAAAACCAGATCGAAGTCTTGCGCTCCGAGCTGGCCCGGATGCAGGGGCAGAATGAACAGCTTGCCCGCAGTGTGTCGGAGTTGCAGCGCCAGCAGCGGGACGTGATGCAGGGGGTGGACGAACGCTTGCGCAAGTTCGAACCCATCAAGGTCTCGCTGGATGGTCGTGAATTCATGGCTGAGCCGGCTGAGAAGCGCGACTTCGAAGCTGCGCTCGGCATCTTCCGCAAGGGGGAATTTGCCGCGGCCCAGACGGCGTTTGTTGATTTCATCAAGCGTTATGCCCAAAGCGGTTATGCACCATCTGCGTACTTCTGGCTTGGCAATGCCCGCTACGCCACGCGCGATTACAAAGAGGCGGTGCAGAACTTTCGCACGCTGCTGACACAGGCGCCGGACCATCTGCGTGCACCGGAGGCCGTGCTTTCCATCGCCAACTGCCAGGTCGAACTGAAAGACCTGCGTGGTGCGCGCAAGACCTTGGACGAGTTGGTCAAGGCTTATCCGCAATCCGAGGCCGCCGCGGCCGCCAAGGACCGCTTGGCTCGCCTTAAATAGGAAGCGGGCAAGAAGCAAGATCGCCTAAAATTCAGGGATGCAAGTCTCTGAATTGTCCGCGCTCAACGCGCAGGTGTTGATCGCCGCCTTCGTTCTTTCCGTCATCTTTGGTGCCATCACGCAGCGCACCCACTTTTGCACCATGGGGGCCATCAGCGATGTCGTCAACATGGGCGACTGGACGCGCATGCGTCAGTGGGGTCTGGCGGCTGGCGTTGCCATGGCTGGCTTTGCGCTGCTGGCCTACGCCGGCATCATTGATCCGACCAAGACCTTGCATGCTTCCAACCGCTGGCTCTGGCTCTCGGCTGCTGTTGGCGGCGCACTGTTCGGCTTTGGCATGGTGTTGGCCTCTGGTTGTGGCAGCAAGACGCTGGTTCGTGTCGGTGGTGGCAGCCTGAAGTCCTTGGTGGTCCTGTTGGTCATGGGTTTGGCTGCATTTGCCACCATGAAAGGCATCATGGCCGTCGTACGCGTGGCCAGCGTTGACCAAGTCGTCATCGAGTTTTCTACCATTGCCAACCTGCCGCACCTCACGGCGATGGCTTTTGGCGTGCCGCCCGCACTGATGACCTTGACGCTTGGCCTGCTCCTTGGCGGGGCATTGATTGTCTGGGCTTTGCTTGGACGCGAGTTCTGCCGTTTGGACAATCTGCTGGGGGGCCTGGGTATCGGCGCCATCATTGTCGCCATGTGGTGGGTCAGCGGGCATCTGGGCTTTGTTGCCGAGCATCCGGAGACGCTCGATGAGGTTTTCCTTGCCACCAACTCTGGCCGCTCCGAGTCCATGAGCTTCGTGGCCCCGATTGCTTACGCGCTGGATTGGCTGATGTTCTTCAGTGACAAGAGCAAGGTTCTGTCCGTGGGTATTGTTTCGGTGGCGGGTGTCATCGTCGGTTCTGCTGTCATGGCTCTGACCAGCGGCAGCTTCCGTTGGGAAGGGTTCCGCGGCACCGAAGATCTGGCCAACCACCTAGTCGGTGCCGTGCTCATGGGCATCGGCGGCGTCACCGCGATGGGTTGCACGATCGGCCAGGGCCTGACCGGCATTTCTACCTTGGGTGCTACGAGTTTTGTAGCTGTTGCCGCCATCATGGCGGGTGCAATCGCGGCATTCAAGTACCAGATCTGGCGGCTTGAGCGCGTTGCCTGAGTGGTGGTCATGGACGCGGAACGACGCTTCGGCGGGCTGGCGCGCCTGTATGGCCTGGCCGGCGCGCAGCGTATCCGCACCGCGCATGTTGCAGTCATCGGTATCGGCGGGGTAGGTTCCTGGGCAGCAGAAGCGCTGGCGCGCAGTGGGGTTGGGCGTCTGACGCTGATCGACCTCGATCACGTGGCCGAATCGAACATCAACCGCCAGATCCACGCGCTCGAAACCACACTGGGGCAGGCCAAGGTACTGGCCATGCGCGATCGCATCACGCAGATCAACCCGGATTGTGTGGTTCAGTGTATTGAAGAGTTTGTCGACCCTGACAACTGGCCTGGTCTGCTGCCAGCAGGTGTGGATGCCATCATCGATGCCTGCGACCAGGTGCGCGCCAAGACTGCCATGGCAGCTTGGGCGCTGAGGAACAAAACCATTTTCATCACCGTGGGAGCTGCTGGCGGCAAACGCCTTGCGCACCAGGTTGACATTGAGGACCTGAGCAAGACCACGCACGACCCCTTGTTGGCCCAGCTGCGCTACCGCTTGCGCCGTGAGCATGGTGCCGCACGCGATGCGAAGAAGATCGGTGTTGCCTGCGTTTTTAGTCGCGAGTCAGTGAGGCAACCGGATGCCTCCTGTGACGTCGAAGGTGACGGGACGCTGAACTGCAGCGGTTATGGCTCACTGGTGTCCGTCACGGCCACTTTTGGGCAGTGCGCGGCAGGGTGGGTGATGAATGAAATTTCTGTCCGCTCTTGAAGGGGCGGTTGAAAAAACGCTATAATTTAAGGCTTAGCAGAACAGTAAAAATGTTTTGCTAAGGCCCTGATGGGACGTTAGCTCAGTCGGTAGAGCAGCGGACTTTTAATCCGTTGGTCGCGTGTTCGAGTCACGCACGTCCCACCAAAATTCAAAGGACTTGGTTTAACGACCAAGTCCTTTTTTATTGCCTGTACGCGCCGCAATGCCTCGCCAGTTGTCCCCGCAACACGTGGTTAACGTTGTGGATATCTCGCCTAACAACTCGGTTGAGCCGCGTCAGTCTTGGCCTTCCCAGGACTGCACAAAATGAAGGCAACGTTCTGTGATGAGTTGAAGAGCGTATGGCGCTAAGGTTTGCCGCACCCATATCGCTTGCCGCATTTGCGACGCAGAACCGGTTGGCTGCGGCATCATGCGTTGAGTGAGAAGGTGGTGGGGCGAACGTGATTTTTTGTCACGTTTGAGTCATGGTCGGAAATGAAAAAGCCCCAGCACTTGCGTGCTAGGGCTTATCAAATTTGGCTCCTCGACCTGGGCTCGAACCAGGGACCTACGGATTAACAGTCCGGCGCTCTACCGACTGAGCTATCGAGGAACAAGTCTTAAATTATAGCGTTATTTTTTGCAGCTTCGCAAGTGAGAACGAAAAAATTTGGCTCATGCCGGTGTGCGTCGTGCCGGCATCTGCGACTGGAGTTGTGCCGCCGCCGCTTCCGGGTTTTCGGCGCCGGTGATGGCGCGCACCACCGCCACGGAACCAACACCGCTGGCGAGCACTTCAGGCAGTTTGCTGGCATCAATGCCGCCGATCGCCACCAGTGGGTAGTCGCGCATCAGGCGGGCGTAGGCCTGCAAGCGGCCGGCACCTTGCGGTGCGGTGGCCATGCGCTTGAGCGTGGTTGGGAAGACCGCACCCATGGCGATGTAGCTCGGGCTGACGCGGTCGGCGCGCAGCATTTCGGCATAACCGTGGCTGGAGAGCCCCAGGCGCAGACCGGCAGCACAGATGGCAGCGAGGTCGGCGACGTCCATGTCTTCCTGCCCGAGGTGCACGCCATAGGCGTCGGCTGCAATCGCGGCCTGCCAATGGTCGTTGATGAACAGGCGGGCATCGGTGCCACGCACCGCCTCCACCGCGGCTTGTACTTCGCGTTGAATGGCGTTGGCATCATCCGATTTGAAGCGCAATTGCACCGTGGGCACGCCTGCGTGTGCCATGCGGCCCACCCAGGAGGCATCGGGCAGCACGGCGTACAAGCCCAGGGCTTTCGGGCAAGGGGCAAAAGCATCTTCGCGCGGCCACGGGCGCATGCCGAAGTCGGCGGGCTCCTCCGGCCAGGCTTTGGCGTCGAAACGGCCTGTGCGGCGCGTCATGGCCTGCCAGGCCTGGGCCAGGCATTCGGCATCGATCTCAACAAAGCCCATGGCCCGGCAGGCCTGCTTGGCAGCACGGTAGACGGGGTCGGTGCTGTTGTAGGTCATGGCGACCTGGTTCTCGACAGGCAGGGCCAGGGCGGCCTGGTGTGCGGCGACGATGGCCGCTGCCTCGGGGGACAGTGCGTTCACGCTCGTGCTCATGTGTGGTGCCAGAAAGGGGTACCCAGTACCGGCGTACTCGGCTGGGCAGATTCTTGTTCAGCCATGGTCCCGGAACGGAACGCATCGCGGCCAGCCTGGGTGGCGGCCGCAAAGGCGCCGGCCATGACCACAGGCTCCTGCGCCAGCGCGACCGCGGTGTTGAGCAGCACGCCGTCGAAACCCCATTCCATGACCTGGCAGGCATGCGAAGGGCGGCCCAGGCCGGCGTCCACAATCATCGGCACATCGAGCCGTTCGCGCAGCACGCGCATGGCATAGGGGTTGATCGGGCCCTTGCCGGTGCCGATGGGCGCGGCCCAGGGCATGACGGCTTGGCAGCCTACATCCACCAGGCGCTGGCACAGCACCAGGTCTTCAGTGCAGTAGGGGAGCACCTTGAAGCCGTTCTTGATCAGCCAGTCGGCGGCGTCTACCAGGTTGAGGGTGTCGGGCTGCAGGGTGTAGTCGTCACCAATGAGTTCAAGCTTGATCCAGGGCGTTTCGAACACCTCGCGCGCCATCTGCGCCGTGGTGATGGCTTCCTGAATGCTGTGGCAGCCGGCGGTGTTGGGCAGCACGGGCACGTTCAGGGCGCGCAGCAGGTTCCAGAAGCTGTTGCTGCTCTCCTGCTTGGCGGCAGTCTGACGCCGCAGCGAGGCCGTGAGCATGGCCGGCTTGGCCAGCTTCACGGCGGCCTCCAGCACGGCAGGCGAGGGGTAGCGCGAGGTGCCCAGCAACAGACGGCTGTGGAAGGTTTCGCCGTAGAGGACGAGTGGGTCGTGGGTCGTTTCGGTTTGCATGGTCATCCGCCGGTGACAGGAAAAATGATGTCGACGCGATCACCCGATTGCAGCCGGTGCTCGCCGTATTGCGTCTTGGGTACGAACTGCGTGTTGACGGCCGCCGCAAACGGCGGCTTGGCCTCGATGGTGGCAATGGCGTCGAGCAGCGTCGCCTCGTCGGCCAGTTCGTGTTCGTTCTTGTTGATGAAGACTTTCATGGATTCAGGTCGGCACAGTTTCCATGTGCAGATCGAGTGAGTTTGCCAGTGTAGTGGTCTGCTCGCGCACCAGCTCCAGCACCGCGTCGAGCAAAGCCGGCGAGATCATGAAGCCGTGGCGGTACATGCCGTTGACCTGCAGCGTGCGCGCGCCCAAGCGGCGGATCGCTGGCAGGTTGTCGGGCAGGGTGGGGCGGCACTGGGTGGCAATCTCCAGGATGCGCGCCTCGGCAAAACCACTGTGCACGGCGTAAGCCGCGCTCAGGAGTTCCAGCGTGGAGCGCACGCTCGGCGGAGAGAGGTCGTTGCTCTCGATCTCGGTGGCTCCGATCACGAACACATGGTCCTGCTTCGGCGCAATGTAGACGGCATAACGCGGATGGATCAGCCGTGTGGGCCGGTTCAAGGTGACTTCAGGGGCATACAACCGTGCCACCTCACCGCGGATGCCACGCAATTGTGCCCACTGCGCCTGGGCCCCCAAACCCCGGCAGTCGAATACCCAGTCGGGTTGGCCTGCCGTACCGGGCTGGAAGTCCTGTGGGGCACGCGGGCTGTTCCAATGCAGGTCGACCTGGAGCGTCTGCAGTTCATGCAGCAGGGCGGCCAGCAACTGACGGTTGTCGAGCTGGCCTTCGCCCGGCAGGTACAAGCCTTGGGTGAAGCGGTTGCCCAGGGACGGCTCCAGCTGCGTCACGCCGGCGGCATCGAGCGTCTGCAGCTTCGGCAATACCGGCAGTTTCTCCTGGGTGGCCTGCAACTGGCGGGCAAAGCGCTGGGCTTCGCCGGCGTCCTGCCGGTGCCACAGGATGAGGGTGCCTTCCTGCTGGAAGAACACCGGTTGCGACAGCTGGGCCAGCAGTTCGGGCCAGCGCTGCAGCGAGTAGCGCCCCATCTCCACCACGCTGGACTCGGTGACGGCGGATTCGGCCAAGGGGGCCAGCATGGCGGCCGCGATGCGGGCTGGCGAACCCTGGGCGTCGGCGCCACCGGCTTCGTAAACGGTGACGGCGTGGCCGGCGCGTGCAAGCTGCCAGGCAAGCAGCCGGCCCATCAGGCCGGCGCCGAGCACCACGGAGGAAAGGCGGGGGGTGGAAGTGGTCATTTCAAAATGCCCTGATAATTTTCGTCATGACGAACACGACTTTGACTGGAAGCGAAAAACATTACCCGCGCGTGCTGTCCATCGCGGGCTCCGACAGCGGAGGCGGCGCCGGCATCCAGGCCGACCTGAAGACCTTCAGTGCGCTGGGCTGCTACGGTATGACGGCGATCACCGCCATCACGGCGCAGAACACGCAAGGCGTGCGTGCCATCCATGGGGTGCCGCCCGACATCCTGCAGGCTCAGATCGAAGCGGTGGTAGAGGACATCGGCGTGGATGCAGTGAAGATCGGCATGCTGCACTCGCCCGAGGTGGTGCGCGTGGTGGCGCAGGCCATCCGCCGCTATGGCCTCCAGCAGGTGGTGCTCGATCCGGTCATGGTGGCCACCAGCGGTGACCGCCTGATTGCGGCAGAAACGGTGCAGGTGCTGGTACAGGAGCTGTTCCCGCTGGCGACCGTCATCACGCCCAACCTGGACGAAGCCGAGCTGCTGCTGGGCCACCCGATCGACGGTATTTCTGCCCTGGAGCCGGCCGCACGCGAGTTGCAGGCGCTGGGGGCGCCCAGCGTGCTGCTCAAGGGCGGCCACTTGCAGGGGGCCGACGTGGTGGATGTGCTGCTGGAGAAAAACCAGCCGACGCAACGCCTGGCCTCGCAGCGCATTGCCAGCCGCAATGTTCACGGCACCGGCTGCACCCTGTCGTCTGCCATTGCCGCGCATCTGGCGCTGGGACTGGATCTGGCCACCGCCGTGGCGCGCGCCCGTGCCTACATCCTGCGGGCGATTGCTGCTGGCGCCGATGTGCACACCGGCCACGGCCACGGCCCGCTGAACCACGGTTATGCGCCGATGGTGATGCAGACCTTGTCTGCGCCCCGATGACTTCTCTGCACGCGTCATAACAATCGTTTCAAAGGCAGGGGGGCGGGCACCGGGGCAGAGGGTCGATCCTGGTGGATCACCGCCCCTTGGGCCTGCTTCCCTGCGTGAGCATTACCTCAATCAGGTTCAAAGGGACTGTCTCAGTCGCGGCCCACCTGTTTCAGGCGGGCGGCAACACCCCTAGCGAATGTGCTCTCATGAACACAGGCGAATTTTAGAGCCAAGAAAAAGCCCGCTCTGAGGCGGGCCTTAACTTGTTTCGGCGAATGTTGACCTGGGTCAGTCGAACACCGGCGTTTCCACGCCCAGCACCTTGTGCAGCTTGGGGCTGGTGGTGGTGTACTGCAGGTGGACCTTCTTCTCCGGGAAGATGAAGGGCATGGCGCCGAATGCAGCCAGGGCGCATTCGTGGAAGCCCGACAGGATGAGCTTCTTCTTGCCCGGGTAGGTGTTGATGTCGCCCACGGCGAAGATGCCGGGCACGCTGGTGGAGAACTTCTCGGTGTCCACCACAAGCTGCTTGCGCTCGATCTCCAGGCCCCACTCGGCGATCGGGCCCAGCTTCGGGCTCAGGCCGAAGAACACCAGCAGCATGTCCATCGGCACCACGCGGGTGACACCGTCACCGCCAGTGACCTTCACCGCGCAGAGCTTGCCGTCCTTCTCTTCGAAGCCGGTCACTTGGCCGACGATGAACTGCATCTCGTAGGCGTCGCACAGTTCCTTCATCTTGGCCACGCTGGCCGGTGCGGCCTTGAAGCCATCACGGCGGTGCAGCAGGATCACGCTCTCGGCCTTGTTCGGGCCTTCGGCGGTGAAGTTCAGTGTCCAGTCGAGCGCCGAGTCGCCGCCACCGACGATCATCAGGTTCTTGCCGGCGAAGTCGGCCGGGTTCTTGACACGGTAGAACAGCTGCGAACCTTCGAACTTGTCCAGGCCTTCGACCTTCAGCGTGCGCGGCTGGAAAGCACCGACGCCAGCGGCGATGAAGATGGTCTTGGTCAGGAACTGGGTGCCCTTGGAGGTTTCGACGAAGAAACGGCCGTCGTCCTGCTTCTGCACCACGGTCACTTCCTGGCCCAGGTGGAATGTTGCGCCAAAGGGCTCGATCTGCTTGAGCAGGGAGTCCGTGAGTTCCTTGCCGGTGCACACCGGTACCGCCGGAATGTCGTAGATCGGCTTGTCGGGATAGAGCTCCATCGGCTGGCCGCCGGGATAGGCGAGCGAGTCGATCACATGGGCCTTGATCTCGAGCAGGCCGAGTTCGAACACCTGGAACAGGCCCACCGGGCCGGCACCGACGATGACGGCATCGGTTTCAATGGGGCCTTCGTGGGCCTGGGCGGTTTTGATCACTTCTTGACTGAGTTTCGGTTCCATGGGCTTAGCGCAGCAGCTCTTTGAGCTTGCCGGTCTTGTCTTTCCACTCCTCCGCGTCGGGAAGGGCGGCTTTGCGTTTGGTGATGCTCTTCCAAGTCGGCAACTGGGCCAACTCGGCATTGAGCTTGGTCATGTGCTGCTGGTCGGACGGCACGTCTTCCTCGGCGTAGATCGCGTTGACCGGGCATTCAGGAATGCAGACGGCGCAGTCGATGCACTCGTCGGGGTCGATGGTCAGAAAGTTCGGACCTTCGCGGAAACAGTCGACGGGGCAGACATCAACGCAATCAGTGTATTTGCAGCGGATGCAGGATTCGGTGACGACGTGGGTCATGCTGTAGTTCTGGAGAGAAAAAGGGAATTAGCCCTTGATTTTATTGGGTTTTGAAAAGTCTGGCGATTGTCGTCCTTGTCAGGGGCAGGGTTGTTGAGATAAGTCAATGCAGAAGGAGGGCTCCTGAGGTCTTGTGGGTGGCGGTATCCACAAGGATCAGCGAGCCCAAAATGCGTGAACGGGCGAAGGGCAGGGCCGCAATCGGCTCCTGCAGCGCCAGCTCGATATGGCCGATGGCATTGGGCTCCAGCTGGCTGGCGTTTTCTTCGGCCAGGGTGTTGATGTCCAGGCGGTGCACGATGCGCTTGACCTTGGCCTTGACCCAACGGTGGCCGTGCAAGGCCCAGTAGACGCGGCCGGCCACCAGGGCTTCGTCGTCGAGCCAGGCCACGGTGCCCAGCAACTCGCGGCTGGGTGTCAACTGGGTGGCACCGCTGGCTTCTTCAGCCAGCAGCCAGTCACCACGCGACACGTCCACCTCGCGGTCCAGCACGATGCCGGCGCTGTGGCCGGCTGCCACGGCGCCGGGCTGGCGCACGTGGTCCAGCACCTGGGCCACGGTGGCGCTCTGCCCGCTGGGGAAGACACGCACCGTGTCGCCGGCCTGCACGCCGCCTGCGGCCACACGGCCCCAGAACACGCGCCGGCCCTGGCTGGTGTCGCTGGAGGAAGAGAATTTCTCCACCCACTGCACCGGAAACGCCAACGGCAGGTCGGTGTCAGCAGCGGTGACGGGCAACTGCTCCAGGATCTCCAGCAGTGTCGGGCCGCCGTAGCCACACCAGTTGGCCTGTGTCGCGGCATCGACCACATTCCAGCCCTTGAGGGCGGAGACCGGCACGGTGGCGGTCACGCTCAGGCCGGCGCTTTCGGCAAAGGCCAGCAGGGCGCTGCGGATGTGAGCAAAAGCCAGGGCCGCATCGGCCACGGCATCGAGTTTGTTGACCGCGAAAATGATGGACGGCACGCGCAGCAGTTTCAGCAGCAGCGAATGGCGCCGCGTCTGCGGCAGCAAGTCCAAGCCGGCATTGGCCCAGTCCAGCTTGGTGGCATCCACCAGCACCACGGCAGCGTCGGCACTCGATGCCGCCGTCACCATGTTGCGCGTGTACTGCTCGTGGCCCGGAGCGTCGCCGATGATGAACTTGCGGTTCTCGGTGCTGAAATAACGGTAGGCCACGTCGATGGTGATGCCCTGTTCGCGCTCGGCCGACAGGCCGTCGGTCAGCAGGGCCAGGTCGGTCTCGCCCTGGCGCTGCACGCCGGCCAGGTGGTCCTGCAGCACGGCGCGGGTGTCCACCAGCAGGCGGCCGATCAAGGTGCTCTTGCCGTCATCGACCGAGCCGCAGGTGATGAACTTCAGCGCGGATTGGGTGTCGATTGGGCCCTTGGCCCTCGTCAATTGGGCGCTGCCAGCTATGGTTTCAGTAGCGTTTGTCATGTTCAAAATCTTTCAGGAATCAGATGCCTTCAACCCAAGGACACCGCAGAACCGGCTTCGCCGGGCTGCAGGTGTCACCCCCTGCAAGGGGGGAGGCGGCCACACGAAGTGGGCAAGCCTGGGGGTGTGTCAAAAGTACCCGTCTTTCTTGCGTTTCTCCATCGAGGCATCCGAGGTCTTGTCGTCCATGCGCGTGGCGCCGCGTTCGCTCACCTCGGCGCCCAGGGTTTCGATCACGATGTCGCCGGCGGTGGCCGCCAGGCTCGGCACCGGGCAGGTGCAGGTGATGTCGCCCACGGTGCGGAAACGCACGTCGCGCACCACCACCTCTTCACCGTCGCGCGGCGGCGTGATCTCGGTCACCGGCACCAGCAGGCCGCGGCGTTCCACCACTTCGCGCTGGTGGGTGTAGTAGATCGAGGGCAGGGCAATCTGCTCGCGTTCGATGTACTGCCAGACGTCAAGTTCGGTCCAGTTGGAGATCGGGAACACGCGGAAGTGCTCGCCCGGGGCGAGGCGGGTGTTGAACAGCGTCCACAGCTCGGGGCGCTGGGCTTTCGGGTTCCACTGGCCGAAGCTGTCGCGGTGGCTGAAGATGCGTTCCTTGGCGCGGGCCTTTTCCTCGTCGCGGCGGGCGCCACCGATCAGGGCGTCGAAGCGGAACTCCTCGATCGCTTCCAACAGCGTGACCGACTGGTGCACATTGCGGCTCTCTCCCGGGTGGGCCAGGCGCACGGTGCCGCGTGCCATGGAGTCTTCCACGCTGCGCACAATCAGCTCGGTCTGCAACTCCTGGGCGCGCTGGTCGCGGAAGGCGGTCACTTCGGGGAAGTTGTGGCCGGTATCGATCATCAACAGCGGGTAGGGGATGCGGCCGGCACCAAAGGCTTTCTCAGCGCACTTGAGAAGCACCAGCGAGTCCTTGCCGCCCGAGAACAGCAGGGTCGGGCGCTCGAAGGCGGCGGCGACTTCGCGCAGGATGAAGATGGTTTCTTCTTCGAGCGCATTCAGGTGCGCGTTGCTCAGGTGGTGCACCGGCGTGTCCAGTAGTTCGTGTTGTGTGCGGGCGTTCATGGCAGGGTCTTCTAAGGTTCTTCAGTGGGCCAGGTGCAGGCCGCACTCGCGTTGGTCTTCGCCCTTGGTCGGGTCCACGTAGTCGAAGTTGTTGGGCAAGCCGTGGATCTCGCAGTACTGGTACAGGTCCTTGGACGACCAGTGCAGCAGCGGGGCGACCTTGATCAGGCCGTCGGGGTTGATGCTCACGGGGTCCATCTGGGCACGCACGGCGCTGTCAGTGGCACGCAGCGCCGTGAACCAGACTCTCGGGGCGGTCTCGCGCAGCGCGCGGGCGAAGGGCTCCAGCTTCACTTCTTCGGTGAAGGCCGCGTGGCGCGGATCGTCGAGCGCAGGCACCGGTCCGTCCACCGCTTCGCGATGCGCCCGCGAACGCAGTGGCAGGTAGATGCGCAGGTTCAGCCCGAGTTGACGGGTCACTTCGTCTGCATAGCGGTAGGTTGCCTCCGTGTTGTAGCCGTTGTCCATCCAGATCACTGGCACATCGGGCTGCACGCGCGTGACCAGATGCAGGATTACCGCCTCGAAAGGGCGGAAATTGGTGGTGACGATGGACTTCTGGCCCAGGCCGAGCGCCCACTTGACCAGGGCGGCGGCGTCACGGCCGTGCTGGGCGTTGATCTGTGCGAGGTTGTCGGTGCTGATGGCGTTCATCTCAAGCGGCCTTCTGGAAATGGGGTTTGGCCTGCACGGCGTCGCCCTGGTAGAACTCGGCGTAACGCGCCAGCTGGCGTTCGGCGATGGCCAGGTCCTGGTCGGCGCGCAACACGGCCGAGCTGAAGCCGCTGCGGGCCATCTGCTGCAACTGGTCGGCCAGCACGTCGCCGGTGGCGCGGATCTCGCCCGTGAAACCGAAGCGGCGGCGCAGCAGGAAGGCCTGGCTGAAGGCGCGACCGTCGGTGAACTTGGGGAAGTGCAGGTCGATGCGGTCGACACCCGCCAGCGAGACCTCGCGCGGATCGGCATCGTTCGCGAGTTCAAGCACATTTTGGCCTTCTGGCGCCGTCGAATGGGCGTGAGCAGCTATCAATTTCATAGTATTCATTCCTTCAGGCGGTGTGCGGGTGCTCGGCCAGTGCTTCAGCACGGCGTTCGAGGTCGTGGCGCATCTGGTGCGCGGCCTGCTTGAACGGCTCGGCGCCGACGCGGCGCAGTGTCTCGATGAAGCGCTCGCCAGCGGTGCGCTGCTCGCGGTAGGTTTCCAGCACCGCCTCGATCACATCCGGCACTTCGGCGCTGGAGAACGAGGGGCCGACCACCTTGCCGGCGCCAGCCGGGCCGGACAGCGTCGTGCCGTCGGAGCCGCCCAGGGTGACCTGGTACCACTCCTTGCCGTCCTTGTCGACGCCGAGGATGCCGATGTGGCCGCTGTGGTGGTGGCCGCAGGAGTTCATGCAGCCGCTGATGTGCAGGTCGATCTCACCCAGGTCGTGCAGCTCGTCCAGATCCTGATAACGCTCGGTGATGGCGGCAGCCACCGGAATGGAGCGCGCATTGGCCAGGTCGCAGAAGTCGCCGCCGGGGCAGGCGATCATGTCGGTCAGCAGGCCGATGTTGGGGCGCGCCAGGCCGAGGCGGCGTGCTTCGCGCCACAGTTCCGGCAGCTGGTCGCAGCGTACCCAGGGCAGCACCAGGTTCTGGTTGTGCGTGACGCGCACCTCGCCGGCGCTGAAGCGCTCGCTGAGCTCGGCCACGGCGTCGAGCTGGTCGGCGGTGGCATCGCCCGGCGCCTGGGCCAGACGCTTGAAGGAAAGCGTGACGGCGCGCAGGTCGGGGTTTTTGTGCGGCGCCACGTTGCGTTGCAGCCAGCGGCCGAACTCCACATCGTCCTCGGCGGCGGCGCGCAGGATGTGGGCGATCTTGGCATCGGCGCTCTTGCGGTCGCAGTTCAGGGCCGGCGGCACGAACGAAGCGCTGACGCGCTCGAACTCGGCAGCGGTGATGGTGTGCGGTGCGCCGTCCTTTTCTACGATGTCGCGGTACTCGGCTTCCACCTCGTCAATGTAGCGCTGACCTTCGGCCTTCACCAGGATCTTGATGCGCGCCTTGTAGGCGTTGTCGCGCCGGCCCCAGCGGTTGTAGACCCGCACCACGGCTTCCAGGTAGTTGAGGATCTGGTCGCAGGGCAGGAATTCGCGGATGGTGCTGGCGATCACCGGCGTGCGGCCCATGCCGCCACCCACCAGCACCTTGAAGCCCAGCGTTCCTTCCGCGTGGCGCACCAGTTGCAGGCCGACGTCGTGCCAGCCGATCGCAGCGCGGTCTTCGCGGGCACCGGTGATGGCGACCTTGAACTTGCGCGGCAGGAAGGCGAATTCGGGGTGCAGCGTGCTCCACTGGCGCAGGATTTCGGCGAAGGGGCGCGGGTCGGCCACTTCGTCCACAGCAATGCCGGCCAGCTCGTCGGTGGTGATGTTGCGGATGCAGTTGCCGCTGGTCTGGATGCCGTGCATGCCCACGCTGGCCAGCAGGTCCATCACGTCGGCGCTTTTGTCCAGCGGAATCCAGTTGTATTGCACGTTCTGGCGCGTGGTGAAGTGGGCGTAGCCGGTGGTCAGGCGACTGCCGATGGCGCGGCCGTCGCGCAACTGGATATCACCCAGCCGGTTCTGTGCCGCCACCGCCCCCTGGAACAGTTCGGAGGTGGGCTGGTCGTACTCGCGTGCAATGCGGGCCAGCACGCGCACCTGCGCGCTGGACAGCTCGCCGTACGGCACAGCGACGCGCAGCATGGGCGCATGGCGCTGGATGTACCAGCCGTTTTGCAGCCGCAGCGGCTTGAAGTCGTCGCCACTCAACTGGCCTGACAGATGGCGTTCGAGCTGGTCACGGTATTGCGCGGCACGCGTGTGCACGAACTGGCGGTCGAATTCGGTGTACTGGTACATAACGGATTAAATAGCGATGAGCTTGATGCCGGCCCAGGCCAGCAAAACGGAAAGGACGGAGCGGATGACGCGCTCGTTGATGCGGTGCATCAGGTGCGAGCCGAGCCAGATGCCGGGCAGCGAGCCTGCCAGCAGCTTGGCCAGCAGCGGCCAGTCGACCGAGCCGAGCGAGGCGTGCCCGAGGCCGGCCACCAGTGTCAGCGGCACGGCGTAGGCAATGTCGGCGGCCACGATGCGCGGCAGCGGCAGCAGCGGGTAGACGATCAGCAGCACGCTCACGCCGATGGCGCCGGCGCCGACCGAGGTCAGCGTGACCAGCGTGCCAACCACGGCGCCCAGCAGCAGCGGCAGGCTCCAGTGGCGGGGTGTGGCGGCGCGTGCTTCCTGGCCTTTGGCCAGGGTGGCGGGCAGCGCCTTGCCGCGCACCGCCTTGTAGAAGGTGGCGGCAGCGGTCAGCAGCAGGGCGGCGCCCAGCGTGCTGGTCATCAGGCTTTGCACGGCCGGATTGGTCGGGCCGATGTGGTGCAGGATGAACAGGGTGATCAGGGCGGCCGGAATGCTGCCGGCGGACAGATTGAGCACGATGCGCCAGTCGATCACGCGGGCGCGGGCCAGGCGCACGGTGCCGCCGAGCTTGGTGAAGGCGGCGAACAGCAAATCGGTGCCGACGGCCAGATAGGGCTTGACGCCGAAGAAGAAGATCAGGATCGGCGTCATGAGCGAGCCGCCGCCCACGCCGGTGAGGCCAACGACCAGACCGACAAAAAAGCCCGCAAAAACAAACGCCACGTCATGCATGGAGGCGACTGTAGAGGGGGCGATATGAATTCCAAACTACATTTTTCTTTGAGATATATGCAATTTGGGAATATGGCGCTGTTCAGGCCGGGGCGGGCAACCAGTTTCCCATCAGGCTGGATTCGAGCCAGGCCAGGCAGGCGGGTGCATCAACGCCCAGGCAGACCCGGATGCGGGGGATGTGCGCCTCCCAGCCGGGGTGGGGGTACAGCACGTGTTCGCGCCGGTCCATGAGGGTCTGGCCCTCGGCCAGGCCGTCGGTGGCCACGCGCACGCGGCCGGACTCGGTGCTGAACAGTTCAGGCCGCAAGACGAGCATCACCGCCAGCACATCATGGCTGAGGCAGGCCTGCTGGCGGGCCAGTGCGGGGTCGAGGCGGGCGTAGTAATCAACCGAAAAGCGCGCCGCATGCAGCAGCAGGTCGGTGGCCGGGTGCCGGTGCTGCGCCGCCACGCGCTCGAACAAGGCCAGCGGCACGGCCATGTGCTGCGCCGCATCCAACCCCACCATGGTGAGCTGGAAACCCGCAGTGAAGATCACATCCGCAGCGTGCGGGTCGTACCAGATGTTGGACTCGGCCACCGGCGAGACATTGCCGGGTGCGGCAATGCTGCCGCCCAGCACGACCACCTGTTTCAGCAACGCCGGCAGCTTGGGTTCCAGCCGCAGCGCCTGGGTCAGGTTGCTCAAGGGCCCGCTGGCCACCAGCGTGACCTCGCCGGGGTACGCATTGGCCTGCGCGACGATGAAACGCGCGGCGGAACGCTCATCGGGCGGGTAGGTGTCGCGCCGGCGCTCGGGCAGGTTGCCCAAGCCGTCGGCACCGTGGATCTCGGCGTCCGGCAGCACTCCAATCTTGCGCGTGGGCGTGTTGACGCCTTCGCAGACGGGGAGCTGGCGGCCCGCCAAGGTGCAAAGGTAGATGGCATTGCGCGCCGCCTGGGCTGCCGGCACATTGCCGAAAATGGCGGTGATGCCCAGCAGTTCAATCTCGGGCTGCGCCAAGGCAAAGTACAAGGCCACGGCATCGTTTATGCCGGGGTCGCAGTCGAGGATGATCTTGTGGCGCTGACTCATGGTCTTTCGGTACCAGTTGCAATCGGGGCCAGCCCAGGCGGGCGGCGGGTGGATCTGGTGACGCGAATCATGCCAGTCTTTCAGCAGCGCTTGAGCAGGGTTTTTTCGCTATGAAAAGAATAGCTTGTTCCGATTGATTGGCAAGGGCTGCATGCCATTTTCATTCCAAATCTTCGCTGCTGGATGCGGGCCGGCGCCGCGCGTGCAGAAAGTGCGCCAGGCTGGCCTCCACCGGCCACGGCTCGGCCCCGAGGCGTGCCGCCAGCAGTTCTGCGCACAGCAGCGAGAAGCTCAAACCGCGTGAGCCCATGGCTGCGCTGATCCACAGGGTCGGCTGGGGGCCATCTTCCAACGGACCCACCAGTGGCAGCCGGTCGGCGCTGACGCAGCGCGTACCACCCCAGCCCCGTGCCGCCTCGGGCGTGAACGCGGGGGCCAGGGTTCGTGCTGCCGCCGGCAGCAGCGTGTGCAACTTCGCCAGATTGCTGCGGTGATGTTCCGCGGCGATGGCCGGCGGCTGGTGCGCTGCCTCGTAGGTGGCACCGGCATACCAGGCCAGGCCATCCTCGGTGGGCACGGACGGGATCAGAGCGCCCAGCCCATTCACCGGGAACGGCGGCAGGGCGGCCTCATCACCCGCTTGGCGCAGGCCTGTGGACAGCACGCCACGCATCTCGTGCACCGGTGGCAGCTGTGCGAGCTCTGGTAGCTCAGCGCGCAGGCTGTCGAGCAAGTGCGGTGCATCGCTTGCATTGGCCAGCACCACCTGGCTGGCGCTGCCTAGGAGTTGGCCATCGCGGTCGAGAAGTTGCCATGTCGCATCGGATGATGCGCCGGATTTCCGCAGTGCACAGACTTTGGCGTTGCCGCAGAACCGCACACCCGGTTGTGCCAGCCAGGCCTGCACCAGGCGGGCCGGTTTGATCCAGGCGGCTTGCGCATGCCACAACGCGGGTGCGACGGTGCAGCCTTCGTACCAAGGTGATGACTCGAAGGACGGGGCCGGGCGCGAAATCTCGGTGCCGGCGGCTGGCCAGTGGGACGGCAGGCCGGCACGGCCATCGAGGCGTTGTTCCAGCACGCCGCTGAGGGCCCAGTCCACCCCTTCGGGCAGCAGGCGGCCGGCCTCCTGCAGCATCAGCCGCACGCCAGCGCGTGACAGGCGCGAACGCGGGCTATCGTCTGCCGAGACGTGCGGCACCACCAAGCCGGCCGGCAGGCCGGAGGCACCAGCGGCCGGCATCTGGGCGGCGTCAAACACCTGGACCCGCCAGCCGCGCCGCGCCAGGGCAGCGGCCACGCTGGCGCCGGCCAGACCGGCACCGATGACGGCGCAGGTGGCAGGTGCGGCGGCCAGGGTGCGCAGCGTTTCGCGACTGTTCTTGAGTTCCCAGTGGGGGGCGTACTGTGCTTGGCCGTCCTGAAAAACAAACCCGTTCTGACCCAACACGTCGCGCCATGCCGGGTTCGGGCCGGGCGACGAGCCGACCCAGGCCAGCGTGGTCCCGCGCCGGCAGCAGCGCGCCAGGGCCTTGGCGCTCCAGCGGTCCCAGGGGGCGTGGGCATCGAGCAGGACGGTATCGGCCTCAAAGTGCTGCTCTCGCAGCAGGGGCTGCAATTCCCCCACGCACAGGGTCAGTGTCAGTTGCCCTTGCGCCAGCAAGAGACGGTGAAAGCCCGGCAGCAGGCCACGCCATTGGCCAGCCAGTTCTTGTGCAAGACGATGCTGTTCAGGCGAGATTGGGGCAGCTTGCAGCTCGGACAGTTCGGGAGGCTGCCGGGTGAGGGCAACAACGTGCAGCAGGCGCGGGCGCTGCGCATCGGCCTGCCACGCTTGCCAGATGGCAAGGAAACGCGGCAGGTTGAAGTGGGTGTCGAGGATGCGCCAGGTGGGCTGTGAGGCCCAGGCCTGGGGCAGGCCGCTGCTGTGCAGCAGGGTCTGGGTTGCTCCGTGCGCCGGTTCCGTCACAGGAGCTTGCGAGAGAAACGATGGGGGAAGGGTGCGGCGCTCAGGCGCTCGGCGGCACGTAACCCTGGGCGGCATCGGCGCCGGAGCCGAAGAAATGGTTCTCCATCTGGCGTGCCAAGTATTGGCGGGCGCGGGCATCGGCCAGGTTCAGGCGGTTCTCATTGACCAGCATGGTTTGGTGCTTGAGCCAAGCGGCCCAGGCCTCCTTGCTCACGCTTTCCCAGATGCGTTTGCCCAGCTCGCCGGGGTAGGGCGGGAAGTCCAGGCCTTCAGCCTCTTTGCCCAGTTTGATGCAGTTCACCATGCGTGCCATATGCAGCCTCTTTCAATCACTCAGATGTTTATGGAATAAGTAACTGAAATCTTATTCGTTCCAGTTTTGATCATGTTTCAACAGAATCCATTTCATCGCAATTCATTCATTGATTTGAAAAGGAAAAAAACATGACGCAACGCCGCAACTTTATCAAGCTTTCAGTGGCCTTCGCTCTGGCAGGGGCAGCCCTGGCCGGCCAGGCCCAGACGGCGCAGACCCTGCTCAACGTGTCCTACGACCCGACGCGCGAGTTGTATGTGGATGTCAACGCCGCCTTCATCAAGCATTGGAAGGCCAAGACCGGCCAGGACGTGACCATCAAGCAGTCGCACGGCGGCTCGGGCAAGCAGGCGCGGTCGATCATCGACGGCCTGGACGCCGACGTGGCAACGCTGGCCCTGGCCGGCGACACCAATGCGCTGGTGAAAAACGGCGGCTGGGTCGCGCCCGACTGGCAAAAGCGCCTGCCGCACAACTCTTCTCCCTACAACTCGACCATCGTGCTGGTGGTGCGCCAGGGCAACCCCAAGGGCATTAAGGATTGGGATGACCTGATCAAACCGGGTGTGAGCGTGATCACCCCCAACCCCAAGACCTCGGGCGGTGCGCGCTGGAACTACCTGGCGGCTTGGGAATTTGCCAAGCGCAAGTTCGGCGGCGACGACAAGGCCAAGGATTTTGTCGCCAAGCTCTATGGCAATGTGCCAGTGCTCGACACCGGCGCCCGCGGCTCGACCATCACCTTCGCCCAGCGCGGCCAGGGTGATGTGCTGATCGCGTGGGAGAACGAGGCCTACCTGTTGGAGAAGGAGTTCGGCACCAAGTTCGACATCGTGGCGCCCTCCATCAGCATCCTGGCCGAGCCGGCCGTGACCGTGGTCGACAAGAACGTGGACCGCAAGGGCACGCGCAAGCTGGCCGAGGCCTACCTGCAGTTCCTCTATACCGAGGAAGCGCAGGACATCATCGGCAAGAACTTCTACCGTCCGATCTCGGCCAAGGCACAGGCCAAGTACGCCAAGCAGTTGCCCAAGCTGAACCTGTTCACCATCGACCAGGCCTTTGGCGGCTGGGAGAAGGTGGCGAAAGAGCACTTTGCAGATGGCGCGTACTTCGACCAGATCTACACCAAGAAGTAAATCGAGACGGACGTCATACACAGGCCACCAGGGAGAAACAACATGTCGGTACTTCTGATCGCAGGCAGTCCATCTGAGCGCTCCCGCTCGGCGGCCTTGCTGAACCGGGTGGGGCAGCAGCTGACACGCCGTGGCGTCCAGGTCGAAAGCCTGTTGATCCGCGACCTGTCGCCGCAAGCCCTGCTGCTGGCCGACTTCAACCATCCGTCGGTGGTGGCGGCCACCCGGCAGGTCGAGAGTGCGCAAGCCATCGTGGTGGCCACACCGGTCTACAAGGCGGCCTACAGCGGCGTGCTCAAGGTCTTGCTCGATCTGCTGCCGCAGACGGCGCTCAAGGGCAAGACGGTGCTGCCGCTGGCCACCGGCGGCAGCCCGAACCACATGCTGGCGCTCGACTATGCGCTGCGCCCGGTGTTGCAGTCGCTCGGTGCGCGCCACATCCTGCCGGGTGTTTATGCCACCGATGCCCAAGTCACATTGACGCCGGAAGAGGCGTATCTGATCCAGCCGGACATCGAGGCCCGGCTCGACGAGGCCGCCGCCACGCTGGTGGCCGAGGGCCTGCGCCAACCGCGTGCGACCGAAGGCTTCGAGCCGATCGCCTTCTCGCGGGTGCGATGTAGCGTCTGACGCTGTTGCCGGAGTCCTGTTTCGGACCACGGCATTCCTCCCTCTTCATTTCCCCATTTTTTGAATCTCCGCGCGCCGGGGCCGGGACGGCTTTGGCCTGCGCACAGCGACAAGGACATCGACATGACACAAATCACGACCGACAGCATCGAGAGCGCGGTGGCGCCACGCCACTGGTGGCGCGCCCTGCGCAACAGCGCCATTGCCGCCGTGGCACTGGTGGGCGTGGCCCTGGTTTTCAGCTTCCTGCTCCTGCTGCCGGTGGCGCAGGCACAGACCAAGACCGGTGGCGAGCTGCGCATCGGCTACCAGAAGTCGGCCAGCCTGTTCGTGCTGCAAAAGGCGCAAGGCACGCTGGAAAAACGCCTCGCGCCGCTGGGTGTGGGCCTCAAGTGGGTGGAGTTCCCGGCCGGGCCGCAGCTGCTGGAAGGCCTGAATGTCGGCTCGGTCGATGTCGGTTTTGTCGGCGAAGCGCCGCCCATCTTTGCCCAGGCCGCAGGTGCCAGGTTTGTCTACATCGGCAACGACCCGGCCGCGCCGGAAGCAGAGGCCTTGCTGGTGCAAAAGAGCTCGCCCATCAAGACGGTGGCCGAACTCAAGGGCAAGAAGGTCGCCCTGAACAAGGGCTCCAACGTGCACTACCTGCTGGTCAAACTGCTGGAAAAGCACGGCCTGAAATACGCCGACATCCAGCCCGTTTTCCTGCCGCCGGCCGACGCCCGTGCTGCCTTTGAGAAGGGGGCAGTCGATGCCTGGGCCATCTGGGACCCGTTCCTGGCTGCGGCCGAGAAGCAGACCGGCGCCCGCATCCTGGCCGATGGCCGTGGCGTGGTGAACAACTATGCCTACTACCTGGCCGAGCGTTCCTATGTGGAAAAACGGCCCGAAGTGATCCAGGCCTTGTTCGACGACGTGGTGGTGCAGGGCAAGTGGCTGAAAGCCAACCTCAAGCAGGCCGCCGCCATCATCGCGCCACTGCAGGGGCTCGATACCGATGTGGTGGAGCTCAACCTGCGCCGTTACGGCTACGGCGTGACGCATCTGACCGATGCCGTCATTGCCGAGCAGCAGAAGATTGCCGACACCTTCTACGAACTCAAGCTGATCCCGAAGCCGATCGTCGTGCGCGAAGCGGCCTGGAAGCCGGCGCGCTGAAGCAGGGGAGGAACGCATCATGAGCAATTCACCTTCCTTCCTGCGCCGTCGCCTGCTGCAGATCCTGAGCCTGACGGCCATCAACTGGGGCTTGGCCAACCGTGCGGCCCAGGCGCAGACGGCGGTCGCCAAAGCGCCGGAGCAGCTGCGCATCGGCTACCAGAAGTCTGCCGTCAACTTGGTCATCCTCAAGCAGCAGGGGGTGCTGGAAAAGCGTTTCCCGACCACCCGGGTCAGCTGGATCGAGTTCCCGGCCGGCCCGCAGTTGCTGGAGGCGCTGTCGGTCGGCAGCCTGGAGTTCGGCCTGACCGGCGATTCGCCGCCGGTGTTTGCGCAGGCCGCCGGCAAGGACCTGCTGTACGTGGGCGCCGAGCCGCCCAAGCCCGACAGCTCGGCCATCCTGGTGCTGAAGGACTCGCCGGTGAAGACGCTGGCCGACCTCAAGGGCCGCAAGATCGCCCTGCAAAAAGGCTCCAGTGCCCACTACCTGCTGGTGCGGGCGGTGGAGAAGGCCGGTCTGCAGTGGAGCGACATCCAGCCTGTCTACCTGGCGCCGGCCGATGCGCGTGCCGCCTTCGAGCGCAAGAGCGTCGATGCCTGGGCCATCTGGGATCCGTACTATGCCGCCACCGAACTGGCGATTCAGCCGCGCGTGCTGGCCACCGGGCGCGATCTGTCCAGCAACAACTCGTTCTACCTGGCTTCGCGCGCCTTCGCTACCCAGCATGCACCCGCCGTGGCCGTGCTGTTCGAGGAGCTGACGCGTGCCGACCGCCAGGCCCAGGAGAACCGCAAGGAAGTGATCAAGCTGATCGCCAACTTCAGCGGCCTGGATGCCGGCGTGGTCAGCCTGTTCCTGCAGCGCCGGCCGAAGTCGCCCGTGGGGCCTTTGAGCCCACAGACCGTGGCCGATCAGCAGCGCGTGGCCGATGCCTTCCTGCAACTCGGCCTGATTCCCAAGAGCGTCAAGGTGGCGGAGATCGTCTGGCAACCGTCAGCACGACACGCCTGAACCCATGAGCACCCAACGACAAGGAGAAATTGACATGAACGTTTTCTGGTTCCTTCCCATCCATGGCGATGGCCATTACCTCGGCACGGCCCACGGCGCACGCGCGGTGGACCAGGGTTACCTGCAACAGATTGCACAAGCGGCCGAACGCCTGGGCTACGGCGGCGTGCTGATTCCCACCGGCCGTTCCTGCGAAGACCCCTGGACCGTGGCTTCCAGCCTGATCCCGGTGACACAGCGCCTGAAGTTCCTGGTCGCGCTGCGCCCCAGCACGATTTCGCCCACCGTGGCGGCGCGGCAAGCCGCCACCTTCGATCGCCTGAGCGGCGGCCGGCTGCTGGTCAACGTGGTGGCCGGCGGTGATGCCGGCGACCTGGAGGCCGATGGCACGTTCCTGAGCCACGACGAACGCTACGAGCACGCGGCCGAGTTTCTGCACATCTGGCGCCGCCTGCTGGCCGGCGAGAAGGTCGACTTCGAAGGCAAGCACCTCAAGGTCAAGGGTGCCAAGCAGCTGTTCCCGGCCGTCCAGAAGCCGCACCCGCCGCTGTACTTCGGCGGCTCGTCCGATGCCGCGCACGACCTGGCCGCCGAGCAGGTGGAGCTGTACCTCACCTGGGGCGAGCCGCCAGCCGAGGTGGCCAAGAAGTTCGACGACGTGCGCAAGCGGGCCGCCAAGCAGGGCCGCAAGGTGAAGTTCGGTGTGCGCCTGCACGTGATCGCGCGTGAAACCAATGACCAGGCCTGGGCCGCCGCGGACGAGCTCATCAAGTACCTCGACGACGAGACCATTGCCAAGGCGCAGAACACCTTCGCCGGCATGGACTCGGAGGGCCAGCGCCGCATGCGCGCGCTGCACGGCGGCAGCCGCGCCAAGCTGGAGATCAGCCCCAATCTGTGGGCTGGCGTCGGCCTGGTGCGCGGCGGCGCCGGCACGGCCCTGGTGGGGGATGGCGAGACCATTGCCCGCCGCCTGAAGGAGTACCAGGAGATCGGCGCCGACACCTTCGTGCTGTCGGGTTACCCGCACCTGGAAGAAGCCTACCGTTTTGCCGAACTGGTGTTCCCGCACATCGGGGTGCAGGCGCCGGCCACGCTGCAGGGCGGCAACCAGATCAGCCCCTTCGGCGAGATCGTCGCCAATCAGCACAAGCCTGAAGGGCTGCGCGTGGCGCAAAGCTGAAAGGGCGGCCATGAGCGTCCATTCCATTAACCATGCACAGCTTGGCTTTCCGGCCGGCAAGCATGCACTGGTGCGCCATTTCTATAGCGAGCTGATTGGCTTGCCGGAGTTCGGGCCGGGCGATGGCAAGACCTTGCGTTTTCGCGCCGGTGCGCAGCGCATTGACTTGGTGCCGGTGCAGGCCTGGCGCTCCCCGGTGGGCGTGCCCCATCTGGCCCTGCAGGTTGAAAACCTGCCGGGCCTGCGGGCCAAGTTGCTCGATGCCGGGGTGCTTCTCGATGAGTCGCGTGCCTTGTCCGGGCACCTGCGCTTTTACGTTCGCGATCCGGCCGGCAATGCGCTGGAGTTTCTGGAGCCCGTTGCCGGGCAGAAGGGCCTTGCATGACACACACCGCACATGAACTGGCCGTGGTGGCCGACACCACGGTGGAGGCGCCGGGCTTCGGCTTTCTGGTCCAGCCGTCACTGCAACCGCTGCAAGACGGCAGCGGTCGCAAGCTGGCGACCAGCGTGTTGGCTTTCCTGCGCGGCGTCACGTTGCGGCTGCTGCCCTGGCTGCTGCCGGTGGCGCTGCTGGTGCTGTGGCAGGTGTTCTCGGCCCAGGGCTGGCTCTCGACACGGGTGCTGCCGGCGCCGCTGGAGGTGGTGAAGGCCGGCTGGACGCTGGCACTGTCGGGCGAGCTGTGGACCCATGTGCAGATCAGTGCCTGGCGCGCCTTGACGGGGCTGGCCATTGGCGGCGGTCTGGGGCTGGTGCTGGGGCTGCTCACCGGCTCGTTCCGTTGGGCCGACACACTGCTGGACTCCACCATCCAGATGGTGCGCAACATCCCGGCGCTGGCGCTGATTCCGCTGGTTATTTTGTGGTTCGGCATCGACGAGAGCGCCAAGCTGTTTTTGATCGCAGTGTCGGTGTTCTTTCCGATCTACCTGAACACCTCGCACGGCATTCGCAACGTTGACCCGGGGCTGATCGAGATGGCGCGCACCTACGGCCTGAACCGCTGGCAGCTGTACCGCGAGGTCATCCTGCCCGGTGCGCTGTCGTCCATTCTGGTTGGTCTGCGTTTTTCGCTCGGCCTGATGTGGGTGATCCTGATCGTGGCCGAAACCATCTCGGCGCAGGCCGGCATCGGCTACCTGACCATGAATGCCCGCGAATTCCTGCAGACCGATGTGGTGCTGGTCGGCATCCTGCTGTACGCGCTGCTGGGCAAGCTGGCGGATGTGTTTGCCAAGGGGCTGGAAGGCTACTGGCTGCGTTGGCACCCGGGGTATCAATGAAAGCACCCCCGACTCTCGCCCACTGCGTGTGGCTCGCATCCCCCCTCAAGGGGGCGCTCCCAGCGGCCCGGCAAAGCCGGTTCCGCGGGAGCCTGCGAAGGGGCTTCGCTGCGCTTGCCCTAGTTGGCTGAGGTTATTGCAAAGGAGTAATTCGTGAGTTTCGAAAATGTGAATGGCGTACGGCTGGAGATCAATGGCCTGTCCAAAAACTACGGTTCGCGGCAGGTGCTGCGTCAGGCCGAGCTGGTGATCGAGCCGGGCGAGTTCGTTGCCATCGTCGGGCGCAGCGGCTGCGGCAAGAGCACGCTGCTGCGGCTGGTGGCCGGGCTGGAGTCTGCGAGTGAAGGCCAGGTGCGCCTGGACGGGCAGACCGTTGACGGCTTGAGCGAAGACACCCGCATCATGTTTCAGGATTCGCGCCTGCTGCCCTGGAAACGTGTGGTCGACAACGTGGCCCTGGGCTTGCCGAAGGCACAGCGCCAGCAGGCCGCCGAGGTGCTGGCCCAGGTGGGGCTGGCGGAGCGTGAGGCCGACTGGCCGGCCAAGCTCTCGGGTGGGCAGCGCCAACGGGTGTCGCTGGCGCGTGCGCTGGTGCACAACCCGCGCCTGTTGCTGCTCGACGAACCGCTGGGCGCGCTAGACGCGCTCACCCGCATCGAGATGCATCAGTTGATCGAAGGCCTGTGGCGGCGCAATGGCTTCACAGCCTTGCTGGTGACGCATGACGTGCAGGAGGCGGTGGCGCTGGCTGACCGCGTGATCCTGATCGAGGATGGGCGCATCGCTTTGGACGAACGCATCACCCTGGCACGGCCGCGCGAACGCGGCGATGCTGCCTTCGCGGCTATCGAGAACCGCATTCTGCACCGCGTGCTGCAACAACCTGAGCGTGCCGTCGAATCCGGCGACGCTTCCTGGCCCGGCCTGCCGGCGCACGGCCTGCGCTGGGCCATCTAATTTTTTAACGGACTTATCAAGGAGAAACCCATGTCCATTCAAGCCATCAACGTCCGCAACCAGTTCCGCGGCAAGGTCAAGGAAATCATTCGTGGTGACGTGCTGTCTGAAGTCGATGTTGAAACGCCGTGGGGCATCGTGACTTCGGTCATCACCACACGTTCGGTCAACGACCTGGCACTCAAGCCCGGCAGCGAGGTCGTGGCGCTGATCAAGGCGACCGAGGTGTCGATCGCGAAGATCTGAACGACACATGTGAGCATGTTCCCTGGCCTGCGTGCCATGGGGCATGCCGCAATCAACGATCGCGCTGTTCAGTTGTTCGTAAGCGAACGAAAGGCGGCTATTTAGAACCGCTGGTTATATGCATGTGAAAAAACGGTAGTTCAACTTGGCGGAGATTCCTTTCAGAATCTCTCTGATGAATTTGAAAAACAAAGGGGCCAGATCAAGGTGACCCAGCCAATCGGCCCCCAGTTTCTTGCTGGCAGCTCACCCGTCCATGTGCAGATGAGCAAGGTGCGATGTAGCGCCTGATATCCTCCACACCGCCAAGCTGCCGGGTCACAATTTCCCTCTTCGTTCTTTGGGGCCATTGATTTGGCAAGACACGTTGTTGTCTTGTCCCGGTCAGGTTGGCCGCATGCGGTGCCGGTTGGCTTGCGCGGAACGGATGAATCGACTACCCACCATGATTGAACTGCAAAAAATATTCCAGACCTACCAGGGTCCCGAGGGGCCGGTGGAAGCGCTGCGCGGCGTGGACCTGCACGTTGCGCGTGGCGAGATCTTTGGTGTCATCGGCCGCAGCGGTGCCGGCAAAAGCTCGCTGGTCCGCACCATCAACCTGCTCAACCGTCCGGTGGCGGGCCAGGTCCGGGTAGACGGGATCGAACTGACAACGCTGGATGAGCCGGCCTTGCGCAAGGCCCGCCAGGGCATCGGCATGATCTTTCAGCATTTCAACCTGCTGTCGTCGCGCACCGTGTTTGACAACGTGGCGCTGCCGCTGGAATTGGCCGGCCTGTCGCGCACCGAGATCCGGGCACGGGTGGCGCCGCTGCTGGAACTGGTGGGCCTGTCGGGGCTGCAGGACCGCTATCCGGCGCAGATCAGCGGCGGGCAGAAGCAGCGCGTCGGTATTGCCCGTGCGCTGGCCAGCCGGCCGCAGGTGCTGCTGTCGGATGAGGCCACGTCGGCGCTCGACCCCGAGACCACACGCGCCATTCTGGCTTTGCTGCGAGACATCAACCGCGAGCTGGGCCTGACCATCGTGCTGATCACGCACGAGATGCAGGTGATCAAGCAGGTGGCCGACCAGGTGGCGGTGATCGACGCCGGTCGGATCGTGGAGCAGGGCAAGACCTTGCAGGTGTTCAGCCGTCCGCAGCATGAGACTACGCGCAGCCTGATCGACGATATCGTGCCCCAGGCCTTGCCCGACAGTGTGCTGGCGCGGGTGCGCGGCCTGTTGGGTGGTGTGCCGGCGGCGCAGGGCGTGCTGCTGCGCCTGATCTTTGCCGGCGACGAGTCGGACCGGCCCTTGCTATCGGATGTGATTCGCCGTTATGACGTTGACCTCAACATCGTGCACGGCCACGTGGAAGAGGTGCAGGGGCATCCGTTCGGATCGCTGGCCGTCCTGGCCCGCGGCACACAAGACAAGCTGGCCGCCGCCATCGCGCATCTGCGCAGTGCCGGCGTGCAGGTACAGGAGCTATCCCATGTTTGAGAGATTCACTGCAGAACTGCTGGAACTGTTTGCCAGCTCGCTCTGGGAGACCGTGCTGATGGTCGGCATTTCGGGCACCTTTGCGGCGCTCATCGGCATTCCGCTGGGCGTGTACCTGCGTCTGACCGACCGCGGCGGCGTGCTGGAGAGCCGTGTGGCCAATCGGGTGGTTGGTGGCGTCGTGAATGCCGTGCGCTCCACGCCGTTCATCATCCTGCTGGTGGCCGTGATTCCGCTCACGCGTCTGATCACCGGTTCCTCCATCGGCACGGCGGCGGCCGTGGTGCCGCTCACGCTGGCGGCCGGGCCTTTTCTGGCGCGGTTGGTGGAGGCTTCGCTGCGTGAGGTGGACCCGGGTCTGGTCGAAGCGGCACAGGCCATGGGCGCCAGCACCCGGCAGATTGTTTTCAAGGTGCTGCTGCCGGAAGCCTTGCCGAGCATTGTGGCCGGCTTGACGGTCACGTTCGTCAGCCTGACAGGGTATTCGGCCATGGCTGGGGCGGTCGGTGGTGGTGGCCTGGGTGATCTGGGTATCCGTTATGGCTACCAGCGCTTCCTGCCTGAAGTCATGCTGGCCGTGGTCGTGATCCTCATCCTGTTTGTTCAGACCGTACAGAGCCTGGGCGACAGCCTGGTGCACCGGTTGCGCCACAAGTAAGGCCTTTTCTCTTTTTCAGATTCATCTGTTGTTCTCTGGTTGTTCTATTCAAGGAGTTTTCATGAACAAGCGTTTTGCCCTTCAATCGGTTGCCGCCCTGGCGCTGGCCGCCTTCCTGGTTCCCGCCCTGGCGCAGGACAAGCCGATTAAGGTTGGCGTTACGGCCGGCCCGCATGCTCAGATCTTTGCGGAAGTGAAGAAACTGGCCGAAAAGCAGGGGCTCAAGATCCAGGTGGTCGAGTTCAGCGACTACATCCAGCCGAATGCCGCGCTGGCGGCCGGTGACCTGGACGCCAACAGCTACCAGCACAAACCGTTCCTGGACCAGCAGGTGAAAGACCGCGGTTACAAGATCGTGGCGGTCGGCAATACCGTGAATTTCCCGATCGGCATCTACTCCAAAAAGGTCAAAAGCCTGGCTGAGCTGAAGGAGGGCGCCAAGTTCGGCATTCCCAACGATCCGACCAATGGCGGCCGCGTGCTGCTGGTGCTGCAAGACCAGGGCCTGATCAAACTCCGGGCGGATGCCGGCCTCAAGGCCACGCCGCTGGACGTGGTGGAAAACCGCAAGAAGCTCAAGTTCGTCGAGCTGGAAGCGGCGCAACTGGCCCGCTCGCTCGATGACCTGGATGCCGCTGGCGTCAACACCAATTACGCACTGCCGGCCGGCCTGCATCCGGGCAAGGATGCCATTGCACAGGAAAACGCCAAGAGCCCCTATGTCAACCTGATCGCCGTGCGCGAGCAGGACAAGTCCAAACCCTGGGTGGCCCAACTGCTCAAGGTGTACCAGTCCGAAGAAATCCGCAAGTTTGTGCAGACCGAGTTCAAGGGCGCGGTGGTCACCGGCTTCTGAAGGTCGACATGAGGGCTGCGGCTAATTCCTGGGTTCGGTCCGCACCAACTGCCAGCGCGTGCGACCGAATGAAGGGCTGGTTCGCGGCGCTCAACTGGGCGTCCGCCCGGCGCACTGAAGGCCTGCCATGACGACACCATTCCCCGCTGGTGAACGGCTTGACGTGGTCTGCCTGTGCGCGCTCTGGTGCGGCGTCTGCCGTACCTACCAGCCGCTGTTTGAGTCGCTGCAAAGCCAGTTCCAGGGCTCGGCGCGTTTTGCCTGGATCGACATCGAGGATGACAGCGAGCTTCTCGGCGAGATCGAGGTGGAGAATTTCCCCACGCTGCTCCTGCTGCAGGGTGATGTTCCGCTGTTTTTCGGGCCGCTCACCCCCCAGGCGGGCATGCTGACCCAGCTGGTGCAAACCGGGCTGGCGGGCCGGCTCGATCCGCTGGCCCACGCGGCTGTGCGTGCCTTGGCCTCGCGTGTGCAAGGCCATCTGGGCTGATTTCTTCATCTATTTTTTTGTATTAGCTAACTACTACATATTCGTTTGAGTTTTGTTGCTCTGCTTTGACAATGACTTTCATTGTTCATCAGGAGCTTGACATGACAACACTCAGACTCGGCGACACCGCCCCCGATTTCACGCAAGATTCCACCGCTGGCCCCATTCAATTCCACCAGTGGGCAGGCAATTCCTGGGTGGTGCTGTTCTCCCATCCGGCCGATTTCACGCCGGTGTGCACCACGGAGCTGGGCAAGACCGCGGCCCTGGCGAGCGAATTCGCCAAGCGCGGCGTCAAGCCGATTGCGGTGAGCGTCGATCCGCTCGACTCCCACGCCAAGTGGGTGAACGACATCAACGAGACGCAGGCCACCACGGTCAACTTCCCCATCCTGGCCGATGCCGACAAGAAAGTGGCCGGGCTGTACGACATGATCCACCCGAACGCTTCGACCACCGCCACGGTGCGCAGCGTGTTCATCATCGACCCGAAGAAGGTGATCCGTACCACCTTCACCTATCCGGCAAGCACCGGCCGCAACTTCGACGAGATCCTGCGCGTCATCGATTCGCTGCAACTGACCGACAGCCACAAGGTTGCCACCCCCGCCAACTGGAAGGACGGCGATGACGTGGTCATCGTGCCTAGCCTGCAGGACCCGGCCGAGCTGGCGCAGCGTTTCCCCAAAGGCTTCAAGGCGGTGCGCCCCTACCTGCGCCTGACGCCGCAGCCCAACAAATAAGCGCAAGCGGCGGCACCTCCAATGGCAAGCGATCTGCGCATCCTCATCGTCCCCGGCTGGCGCGACTCCGGCCCGGGCCACTGGCAGAGCCTGTGGGCCGAGCGCTATGCCCGCACCGTGCGGGTTCGGCAGGACAACTGGCTGACACCGGCGCGGGCCGCCTGGGTCAACACCATCAGCCGCACCATCGAGGCCCAGCCGGGGCCGGTGGTGGTGGTGGCACACAGCCTGGGCTGCATTGCCGTCACGCATCTGCCGCCCGAAGTTGCATCACGCATCCAGGGCGCGCTGCTGGTGGCGCCGGCCGACCCAGAACGCCGTGCCGTGTTGGCCGATTTCGCACCGGCACCGTGCCAGAAGCTGCCGTACCGCAGCATTCTGGTGGCCAGCAGCAACGACCCGTTCTGCCCGATCCGGCTGTCGGGTGCCTACGCGCGCAACTGGGGCAGCGAGTTTGTACGCGTGCCGGATGCCGGTCACATCAACGTCGACTCCGGCCACGGCGAATGGCCGCTGGGTGTGGCGCTGTTGCAGTCGCTGGTGGGTGAGGGTGGGCTGACCACCGTGGCCAGTGCTGCGGCCAACGCCGCATCCCAGCCGGAACCGAGCGCCTCTCTGCACGCCGCCTAGGACCTGTTCCCGCGCTTAGTCACGTTGGTTATTAACTAAGCACAAAACAATAGTTTGGGTTTGGAGGTTCCCTCCGGACAATACCTACCTACGCCGAAACAACCGGTTCGCACACCATGAAATTCAAGCAAATTGCCACTCTTTCCCTTGCCGCTGTTGCGCTGACAGCTAGCAATTTTGTAGCATCTCAGACGCTGCTGAACGCTTCCTACGACGTGGCACGCGAGTTCTACAAGGACTACAACACCGCCTTCACGGCCCATTACAAGAAGACCACCGGCAAGGATGTCAAGGTCGACCAGGCCCACGGCGGCTCCAGTGCCCAGGCGCGTGCCGTGGCCGACGGCCTGGACGCCGATGTGGTGACCATGAACACCACCACCGACATCGAGTTCCTGGCCAGCAAGGGCCTGGTGGCAGCCGACTGGGCCAAGCGTTTCCCCAACAATGCCTCGCCCACCACGTCCACCATGCTGTTCCTGGTGCGCCAGGGCAACCCGAAAAACATCAAGGACTGGGACGACCTCATCAAGCCCGGTGTGCAGGTGATCGTGGTCAACCCCAAGACCGGCGGCAACGGCCGCATGGCCTACCTGGCGGCCTGGGGTTCGGTACGCAAGAAGGGCGGTACCGACGCGCAGGCCGCCGAGTTCGTGGGCAAGCTGTTCAAGAACGTGCCGGTGCTGGCCAAGGGCGGGCGCGATGCCACCACCATCTTCCTGCAGCGCAACATCGGCGACGTGCTGATCACCTTCGAATCCGAAGTGGTGTCGGTGGACCGCGAGTTCGGTGCTGGCAAGGTCGATGCGATTCACCCATCCAGCAGCCTCGTGACCGAGAACCCGGTGGCGGTGGTTGAGCGCACGGTGGCCAAGAAGGGCACCGCGGTACTGGCCAAAGCCTACCTGGACTACCTCTATTCGGACGAAGCGCAGGAAATTGCCGCCAAGCACGCGCTGCGTCCGCGCAACCCGGCCATCCTGAAGAAATACGCCGGCACCTTCAAGCCGATCCAGTTCTTCACGGTACAGGACTACTTTGGCAGCCTGGGTGAAGCGCAGAAAGTGCACTTCAACGACGGCGGCCAGTTCGACAAGCTCTACACGGTGAAATGACCCACCCCCGAAACGCCTTCGGCGTCTCCCCCTCAAGGGGGCGCCACCAGCGGCCCGGCAAAGCCGGTTCCGCGGTGGCCCACGAAAAGAAACCATGAGTATTGCAATTTCTTCGCTGCCGCTGCCGACGGCCACTGTGCCCCGGCGTGCCCCGCGGCGCGTGCTGCCCGGCTTCAACCTGACGCTGGGCTTCACTGTGCTGTACCTGAGCCTGATCGTGCTCATCCCCTTGTCAGCGCTGTTCTTCAAGACCTTCACGCTGTCCTTCGATCAGTTCTGGGCAGCGGTCAGCTCGCCGCGTGTGTTGGCGTCCTACCGCCTGACGTTCGGCGCCTCTTTCCTGGCAGCGCTGGTCAATGTGGTGGCCGGCCTGCTGGTGGCCTGGGTGCTGGTGCGCTATTCCTTTCCAGGCAAGAAGATCGTCGATGCGCTGGTGGACCTGCCGTTTGCGCTGCCCACGGCCGTGGCCGGCATTTCATTGACGGCCCTGCTCGCCGGCAACGGCTGGGTTGGCCAGTACCTGGAGCCGCACGGCATTCAGCTGGCGTTCAAGCCGGCCGGCGTGGTGATTGCGCTCATCTTCATTGGCCTGCCGTTCGTGGTGCGCACGGTGCAGCCGGTGCTGGAAGACGCCGAGAAGGAACTGGAAGAGGCCGCCACCTGCCTGGGTGCCACGCGCTGGCAGACCTTCACCCGGGTGATCTTTCCGTCCATCGCACCGGCCTTGCTGACCGGCTTTGCCATGGCCTTTGCGCGCGCCATCGGCGAGTACGGCTCGGTGATCTTCATCGCCGGCAACATGCCCATGGTGTCGGAGATCACGCCGCTCATCATCATCGGCAAGCTGGAGCAGTACGACTACGCCGGCGCCACTGCCGTGGCCCTGGTGATGCTGGTCTTTTCCTTCATCCTGCTGCTGCTTATCAACGCCTTGCAGGCCTGGCAGCGTAAACGCTCGGGAGCACCGGCATGAGTCAACAAAGCAAACGTACGGCCAGGGCCGGTACCACAGAGCCGGGCTGGGTGCGCTGGACGCTCATCGGTCTCGCCTTGGGCTTCATGCTGCTGTTCCTGGTTCTGCCGCTGGCAGCCGTGTTCACCGAGGCGCTGCGCAAGGGCTGGGACGCCTACTGGGAAGCGCTGAAGGAGCCTGATGCCTGGGCCGCCATTCGCCTGACGGTCATCACCGCTGCCATTGCCGTGCCGTTGAACCTGGTGTTCGGCGTGGCCGCGGCCTGGGCGATTGCCAAGTACGAGTTCCGCGGCAAGGCTTTTCTCACCACGCTGGTGGACCTGCCGTTCTCGGTCTCGCCCGTGGTGTCGGGCCTGATCTATGTGCTGATCTTCGGCGCGCAGGGCTGGTTCGGCCCCTGGCTGGCCGAGCACGACATCAAGATCATCTTCGCGGTGCCCGGCATCGTGCTGGCCACGGTGTTCGTGACCTTTCCCTTCATCGCCCGCGAGCTGATTCCGCTGATGCAGGCGCAGGGCAATGAGGAAGAGCAGGCCGCCATCGTCTTGGGCGCCACCGGCTGGCAGACCTTCTGGTACGTGACCCTGCCCAACATCAAGTGGGGCCTGATCTACGGCGTCATCCTGTGCAATGCGCGCGCCATGGGCGAGTTCGGCGCGGTGTCGGTGGTCTCGGGCCACATTCGCGGCCAGACCAACACCATGCCGCTGCATGTGGAGGTGCTCTACAACGAGTACCAGTCGGTCGCTGCCTTTGCCGTGGCCTCACTGCTGGCGCTCCTGGCGCTGGTCACCCTGGTCATCAAGTCCATCGTCGAGTGGCGGCACGAACGCGAGCTCAAGGCCGCCGCCGAACTGCCGCCGGAGCGGCCCTCCCTGATTGCGTCTGCCGTCCCGGCCCGCTGAAAGAACACCATGAGCATCGAAATCCGCAATGTCAACAAGCAGTTCGGCGACTTTCACGCCCTGCGCGATGTCAGCCTGGACATCCAGTCCGGTGAACTGGTGGCGCTGCTCGGCCCCTCGGGCTGCGGCAAGACCACGCTGCTGCGCATCATCGCCGGGCTGGAAACGCCTGACCAAGGCAGTATTCTGTTCAGCGGTGAAGACACCACCGACGTGCATGTGCGCGAGCGCCAGGTTGGCTTCGTGTTCCAGCACTACGCCTTGTTCCGCCACATGACCGTGTTCGAGAACGTGGCCTTCGGCCTGCGCGTCAAGCCCAAGAGCCAGCGTCCGAGCGAGGCGCAGATCAAGGCCAAGGTGCATGAACTGCTGAGCTTGGTGCAACTGGACTGGCTGGCCGACCGCTACCCCTCGCAGCTCTCGGGCGGGCAGCGCCAACGCATTGCCCTGGCGCGCGCGCTGGCGGTGGAGCCCAAGGTGCTGCTGCTGGACGAACCCTTCGGCGCACTGGATGCCAAGGTGCGCAAGGAGCTGCGCCGTTGGCTGCGCCGTCTGCACGACGAGTTGCATGTGACCAGCATCTTCGTCACGCACGACCAGGAGGAGGCGCTGGAAGTGGCCGACCGCGTGGTGTTGATGAACGGCGGCCAGGTCGAGCAAATCGGCTCGCCGCAGCAGGTGTGGGACCAGCCGGCCAGCCCCTTCGTCTACGGCTTCCTGGGCGACGTCAACCTGTTCCACGGCCGTGTGGAGCAGGGCGAGGTGGTGATCGGCTCCGGCCAGCAGGGCGTGCGGCTGGACTCGCCGGAGCACCGCGACGCCGAGGACGCCAAGGCCTTTGCCTATGTGCGGCCGCACGACTTTGAAGTGCAGCGCTACACGCCGGGTACGCAAGCAAATGACGCCGGGCGGCCGCGCGGCATCGTGGCCCGGCTCAGCCGAGCCATTGTGGTGGGCCCGATCGCCCGCCTGGAACTGATTCCCGAAGACGCCCCCCAAGCCGGGGACCAGGCGGTGATCGAGGCGCAGATTCCTGCGTCACAGTACAGAGAACTCGGGTTGACGGAGGGCGAAGTGCTGGTGTTGACACCGCGCAAGGCGCGGGTCTTTGTTGAAGCGCCCGTGGCTTGAACGGGCGGCTAAACCGGTTTCAATCGGTAGTGAACTGCGGGCCAGGCCCAGCTCAATAGCGCTGGGCTGTGCCGTTCTCGATCTTCACCCGATCGCCCACCCGGAGGTCGCCACTGGTGTTTTGCGTCCACGTTTGATGCGCGCCATCGTTCATGCGCACCGTGATCTTGTAGGCATTGGGTGCCTGCTGTTGCTTTCGTTTTTCCAGTTCGTGACCGGCATAGGCGCCGCCGGCCGCACCCAGCACAGTGGCCGCGGTTTTGCCATCACCCTGGCCCACCTGGCTGCCCAGGAGGCCTCCCACCACGCCACCAATGACGGTGCCGGCGCCAACACCGGTATTGGCCTGCTGAACCAACTCAATCGACTGCACCACGCCATAGCCTGAATAGACGTTGGATTGAGGATAAGACGATCCTGAGCCGGAGGTGTTGACCGGGGCGTTCGTGCAGGCGCCAAGCGCGAAGAGTGCAGCCAAACTGACGACGGATACGGAAATACGGAAGAGTTTCATCAAAAGCTCCTAATGGTTATGTGGCATCTTGCCCGCTTTCGAACAGCCCTTCTGCGCGTTTGGCACTGGTAGTCCTTGGCCGGGAACCAAATCGCAGACAGGCATTCCAACCCGAGCACAATACGGCAATGCCGAGATCTGCGCAACGATACTGAATATCCGGTTTCCAAGCGGGTGCAACACGGATCGCAATACCCCGTTAGCCCCCATCTGTCTTTAAAGAATGAAAATGATTTTGCTCACTTGGTTTGATACCCATCCCCGCCGCGTTTTCGCGGCCATCAGTGCGGTCTGTGTCGCTTTGCTGGCCTTCGGCCTCTACCTGCAGCACGTGGTGGGCCTGGAGCCGTGCCCGATGTGCATCGTGCAGCGCTATGCTCTTGTTTTGATAGCGTTTGTCGCTGCATTGACGGCGGTAATGGCCAAAAAAGGCTTGCATATCGGCGGGGCAGCATTGCTCGCCGTGCTGGCTGGCTTCGGCGCCTTTGTCGCTGCGCGCCAAAGCTGGCTCCAGTGGTATCCGCCCGAGGTGGTGAGCTGCGGCCGCGATCTCTACGGCATGATCGAAACCTTCCCGCTGCAACGTGTCATCCCCATGATCTTCAAGGGCAGCGGTGACTGCTCGGCCGTGGACTGGACCTTCCTGGGCGGCTCCATCGCCAACTGGTCCTTCCTGTGTTTCGTGGCCATCGGCCTGTTGGCCTTGGGACTGCTTGTCCGCCGTATGCGCCGCGCCTGATCACAGCCGCGCTGATTGCCCGCCCGGCAATCGATCTGTCTCTCCACGCCGAAAGTCCGCTTAGGCTTGCCGCTGGCGTGGGCGATATCGCACTCAATTCGGGAAATTAATGCTGTTTTGTGGTGCATTAAAACAATATGTTTACTTATTGCCGTCATTTGTGGCAAAACTGCTTTACTGGTTTGTCACAGGAGTGACATCTTTTTATACTCCCTCTCGTATGTTGGACTAGTCATAAGCTAGCCACATCATCTCGTACCTGTTCAAGTTTTAGTCAGACAGTCTGGATGCGCGCAGTGTCTTCCACAGAGGGGGCTGCGCGCATTGCTGTATTCAGGGAAGGAAGAAACAGGCCGATATCAGTATCAACTTATATTGTTGCCGGGCGATCCTCGGCTGAAACGGAGAAACCGTATGTTTCGACTCTCTTCCTATAGCGTTGCCAAACGACTGGGGCTGCTGATTGCCAGTGCCATCGGCGGTTTGGCCATCCTGCTGATTTTCTTCATGGTCACCGAGCGGACCATGCTCATGCAGGAACGGCAAGCCAGTGTGCGCCAGACCGTCGAGATTGCGCATGGTCTGATTGTTCATTTCCACGACCAAGCCACCAAGGGCAAGATGAGTGAAGCCGAGGCCAAGCAGCGCGCCCTGGATGCCATCAAACCTCTGCGCTACAGCGGCGCTGAATACTTCTTCGTCACCGACATGCATCCCAACACGGTGATGCACCCGATCCGCCCCGAGCTGGACGGCAAGGACATGACCGACAACAAGGACCCGACAGGCAAGCGCCTGTTCGTGGAGATGGTGAATGTCGTCAAGGCCGGTGGCGCTGGTGATGTTCCCTACATGTGGCCCAAACCGGGCAGCGACAAGCCGGTGCAGAAAGTTTCCTACGTCAAGGGCTTCGCGCCTTGGGGATGGATTGTCGGTTCGGGCGTTTATGTGGACACCGTGGACTCGGCCATCATGGCGCGGGCCATCCAGTCGGGCCTCGGCGCCTTGGTTCTGGCCGCCATCCTGCTGGGGATCGGCCTGTTGATCGCTCGCAGCATCGTCAAGCAACTCGGCGGTGAACCCAACGCGGCCAATGCCATCACGCATCGCATGGCGCAAGGCGATATGAGCGTCAATATCGATCTCAAGCCGGGCGATGACTCCAGCATCATGCACGGCATCAAAGCCATGCGCGACAACGTTGCCAAGATCGTGGCGCATGTACGCGAAGGCAGCGAATCGGTGGCGACCGCCAGCGCCGAGATCGCCCAGGGCAATCAGGACCTGAGCGCCCGCACAGAAAGCCAGGCCAGCGCGCTGGAAGAAACCGCCGCCTCGATGGAAGAACTGAGTTCCACCGTCAAACAGAACGCCGACAACGCCCGCCAAGCCAACCAGCTGGCACAGAGTGCCAGCACCGTGGCCATCCAGGGTGGTGAAGTGGTGGCCCAGGTGGTCGACACCATGAAGGGCATCAACGACAGTTCACGCAAGATCAACGACATCATCAGCGTCATCGACGGCATCGCCTTCCAGACCAACATCCTGGCCCTGAATGCGGCGGTCGAAGCCGCCCGCGCCGGCGAACAAGGCCGCGGCTTTGCCGTGGTGGCCAGCGAAGTGCGCAGCCTGGCCGGTCGTTCGGCCGAAGCGGCGAAGGAAATCAAGACCCTGATCACTGACAGCGTTCAGCGTGTTGAACAAGGCACGGCCCTGGTCGACCAAGCGGGCAGCACCATGAGTGAGGTGGTGAGCAGCATCCGCCGCGTGACCGACATCATGGGCGAGATCAGCGCCGCCAGCTCCGAGCAGAGCGCCGGCGTGGCCCAGGTGGGCGAAGCCATCACCCAGATGGACCAGGCCACGCAACAGAACGCCGCGCTGGTGGAAGAGATGGCCGCGGCTGCTTCCAGCCTGCGTGCGCAGGCGCAGGACCTGGTGCAGACGGTGGCGGTGTTCAAGCTCAGCGCGCAAGACAGCCAGACAGCCTACCGCAGTGCGCCGGTTGCACCGGCCCCGTACAGTGCCGGCCCGAAACAGGTGGCTGCAGTCAGCAAATCCCCCGCAACAACCAAGGCGCCTACCGCCAAGCTCAGTGCTCCGGCACCCAAACCGGCCCCCAAGGCCAGTGCGTCGGATAACGCAGACGACTGGGAAACCTTCTAAGCGCACGCACCTCTGCGCTTGATCAACGGCACCTGCGGGTGCCGTTTTTCATGTTGACGAGCGTTTGTCTTTACAGCGGAGACAAGTTGCCACCGCATAATTTCGTCATGACTAATATTTTCCAATTCGGCGAACATCACCCGGACTACCAAGTGCCCGTTCTCAACGAGCGTGAAGCGAGGGCGGGGGCGGGCATTCTGTTTTTTCTTGCCCTGATTGCGTTCATGAATGCTTGGCTCCGCGGTGACTTCGCGCCGACCAAATTGGTGGTCGTGGGCTTCTTTGCCGATTTCTTGCTGCGTGTTCTCATCAATCCACGCTTCTCACCCAGCCTGGTGTTGGGCCGCCTCGCCGTCAGGAATCAGATCCCGGAATACGTGGGCGCACCCCAGAAGAGATTTGCCTGGTCTATCGGGCTGATCCTCGCCTCGACCATGCTCTTCTTGGTTGTTTTCAACAACGTCAGAGGGCCCGTCAACATCGTGATTTGTGCGCTCTGCCTGCTGCTGCTCTTTTTCGAGACGGCCTTCGGCATCTGTATCGGATGCAAGCTCTACAACCTGTTCAACAAAGAGCGGGCCCAGCTGTGTCCTGGTGGTGTGTGCGCCATCAAAGATCGTCAGCCGATTCAGTTTGTGTCGGGCTTCCAGTACGCAGTCCTCGTCGTATTTCTGGCCGCATTAGGGTTCGCCTCGACGTTGATGTCCGAGTCTTCGAGCCCGAGCGTTCAGGTTCCTGCCGCCGCTGGCATCTCGTCGGCCCAGCCGCAGACTGCCAGCGAGGAGGAGCGATGCCGCGTGCCTGAATTCGCCAAAAGAATTGGACACGAGGAGCAGTGGAAGCTTCACAACGGTTGCCAATGAGTTGATTCATGCTCCCCGGTGGCAGTGCGGGGCGGTATGCTCACGCCCGACACTCAAAACTGGAGCAGCAAGTGGGCAAGCAACTCGATACCTCGGCCAAGGGCGTGTACCTGATCGCCGTGACACCCTTCACCGACAGCGGCACGCTGGACCTGGCCAGTACCGACCGCATGGTGGATTTCTGCCTGGAAAAAGGCGTCACGGGCCTGACCGTGCTGGGCCTCATGGGCGAGGCCACGAAGCTGACCATGGAGGAGTCACGCACCTTCGTCAAGCAGGTGCTGGCCCGCGTGGCTGGCCGCGTGCCGGTGGTGGTGGGTGCCTCGGCGCCCGGCTTCGCGCCCATGCGCGAACTCACGCAAAGCGTGATGGATCTCGGGGCTGCTGGTGTGATGGTGGCGCCGCCTTCGACCGTGCGTACCGACGATCAGATCGTTGCCTACTTCGACATGGTCAACGAAACCCTGGGCCCGGACGTGCCCTGGGTACTGCAGGACCATCCGGTCTCGACCAGCGTGCAGATGTCCACCGGTGTCATCCTGAAGATCCTGAAGAATTCGCCCACCTGCGTCATGCTCAAGCACGAGGACTGTCCGGGCCTGGCCAAGCTCTCGGCCATCCGGGCTGCCAGCGACAAGGGTGAACTCAAGCGCATTTCCATCCTCACCGGCAACGGCGGCGGCCTGTTCCTGCCGGAAGAGCTGACGCGCGGCGCCGACGGTGCCATGACCGGCTTCGCCTACCCAGAGATGATGGTGGACGTGTGTGCTGCGCACGCAGCCGGCGACATTGAGCGCGCGCATGACCTGTTCGACGCCTACCTGCCGCTGGCGCGCTATGAGCAACAGACCGGTATCGGCTTGGCCGTGCGCAAGCACATCCTGTGCAAGCGCGGTGTCATTGCCTCCGAGGCGGTGCGCAAGCCGGGGCCAAAGTTGTCGGCGCAGGATGTGGCGGACATCGAGCGCCTGACGCGGCGACAAGACAAACGCTTGGCTGAACTGGGCTGAGGCTGCCAGTCATGGACCTGACCGTGCACCGTGGGTATCTGCCGGGCTGCATCGGCCGCATCACCGAGCTGCATGCGCGTTTCTATGCCGTGCACACCGGCTTCGGGGTGTACTTCGAGAGCAAAGTGGCGCGCGAGCTGGCTGCCTTCTGCGAGCGCTACGACGATGCACGCGATGGCCTGTGGCTGGCGTTGCTCGACGGGCAGGTGGAAGACGCCATCGTGATCGATGGTGTGCATGCCGAGACGGATGGTGCCCACCTGCGCTGGTTCATCACGTCGGAACGCTTGCGCGGCACGGGCACCGGCAGCCGCTTGCTGACCGAGGCCATGGCCTTCTGCGATGCGCATGGCTACCGCAAGACCTACCTTTGGACCTTCGATGGTCTGCAGGCGGCGCGCCATCTGTACGAAAAACATGGCTTTGACCTGGTGCAGCAGCAGCCGGGACAGCAATGGGGCAGCGAAGTGTTGGAGCAGCGCTTCGAGCGTGTCAAGGGCTGAGCGGCTGCGCTGGGTTGAAATCAGACAACACGGACAGGGAAAAACAATGCATCGACGAAACTGTTTGATGGCGCTCGGGGCTTGGGCACTGACTGCCAGCGCCGCAACCCACATGGAGCCACAGGCGCAACGCACCAGCGAATGGACACGCGCCCTGCAGGAGCTGGAGGCGCACAGCGGTGGGCGTCTGGGCGTGGCCATTCGCGAGACGGGCCGCGGCGCCCAGTTGCTGTACCGTGCGGACGAACTGTTTCCCCTGTGCAGTACCTTCAAGCTCCTGCTCGCAGCCTACGTGCTGCATCGGGTGGAGCAGGGCGCCGAAGGCTTGGAGCGGCGCGTGCTCTATCCGGCCTCGGCGCTGGTGGCGCATTCGCCGCGCACGGCGCCGCATGCCGAAGGTGGCGCCCAGGGCGATGGCATGACGGTGGCGCAACTCTGCGAGGCCACGCTGGTGATCAGCGACAACACGGCCGCCAATGTGCTGCTGGGTCGTCACGGCGGCCCCCAAGCGCTCACGGCCTGGCTGCACAGTCTGGGCGATACGCGGACGCGGCTGGACCGTTACGAGACCGAACTCAACTCGGCCCTGCCGGGTGACCCACGCGACACGACCACTCCACAAGCCATGCTGGCAACGATGGACAAGCTGTTGCTGGGTTCTGCGCTGGGAGCGGCGTCGCGTGCACAGTTGCTGGCCTGGCTCCGGGGCAACCTGACCGGGGACCACGCCTTGCGCGCAGGTTTCCCGAACGGCTGGGTGGTGGGGGACAAGACCGGCGCGGGCAACATGGGCACCCGCAACGATGTGGGCATCGCCTGGCCCGCCGAAGGCCGTGCACCGCTGCTCGTGACCAGCTACCTGACAGAGGCGCAGGCCCTCACGCCGGAACAACGCGACGGCGTGCATGCCGAGGTTGCTCGACTGGCCAGCCGTTGGCTGGCGCGCTGAATCAGAGTTTCTTGACCAGCACCTGGGACTTGCGGTCCCAGTTGTACTTGCGCTTGCGCGCCTCGGGCAGCCAGTCCGGGTCCACGCTCTGGAAGCCGCGCTTGAGGAACCAGTGCATGGTGCGGGTGGTGAGCACGAAGATGCTCTCCAGCCCCATGGCACGGGCGCGCTGCTCGACCCGCTTCAGCACCTTTTCGCCGTCGCCCTGGCCCTGTACGTCGGGCGAGACGGTCAACGCCGCCATCTCGGCGGTTTTGGCCTCGGGGTAGGGGTAGAGCGCGGCGCAGGCGAAGATCACGCCGTCGTGCTCGATGATGGTGTAGTTGCCGATGTCGCGCTCGATCTCGGTGCGGCTGCGCTTGACCAGGGTGCCGTCTTTTTCGAACGGCTCGATCAGCTGCAGGATGCCGCCCACGTCGTCCGGCGTTGCCTCGCGCAACTCCTCCAGCTTTTCGTCCACCACCATGGTGCCGATGCCGTCGTGCACATAAACTTCCAGCAGCAGCGAGCCATCCACCGCAAAGGGAATGATGTGGCTGCGTTCCACGCCGGCCTTGCAGGCCTTGACGCAGTGCTGCAAGTAGAAAGCCGTGTCGGTGGGCAGCTTGGCGTTGGGCAGCGCGGTCAGCAGCTTCTCGGCGGCGGCCAGTGGCAGCTCGGTGTCGATGGGGTTGTCTTCACTCTCGGCTTCGGTGGCACGGATGCGGATGCCCGGGATTTCGGAGACGAAAATCAGCTTGTCGGCCTGCAGCGCAGTCGCCACACTGGTGGCGACTTCTTCCATGGTCAGGTTGAAGGCCTCGCCGGTGGGGGAAAAACCGAAGGGCGAGAGCAGCACCATGGCACCCATGTCCAGCGTGCGGCTGATGCCAGCCACGTCCACCTTGCGCACCAGGCCCGAATGCTGGAAGTCCACACCGTCGACGATGCCCACCGGGCGCGCCGTGATGAAGTTGCCCGAGATCACGCGCACTGTGGCACCGGCCATCGGCGTATTCGGCAGGCCCTGGCTGAAGGCGGCCTCGATCTCGTAACGCAGCTGGCCGGCGGCTTCCTGCGCGCAGTCGAGCGCAATCTCGTCGGTGATGCGCATGCCGTGCGAGTACCTGGGCGCATGGCCCTTGGCCTTGAGCTGCTCGTTCACCTGGGGGCGAAAGCCGTGCACCAGCACGATCTTGACGCCCATGCTCTGGATCAGCGCCAGGTCCTGCGCCAGGTGGTGCAGCTTGCCGGCGGCAATGGCCTCGCCACACACGCCCACCACGAAAGTCTTGCCGCGGTGCATGTGAATGTAGGGTGCCACCGAACGAAACCAGGGCACAAAGGTGAAATTAAAGACAGTGGACATGCGCGGCAGGGCAAAAAAGGAGCAGGCGGGGCGTTCAGACAGGGATAATTGCCGATTCTCCATGAAGTTAGCGCCTTGAGTCCCGTTCCCCTGAAAATCGAGTTCCCCGAATCGCTGCCGGTGTCGGCTAAACGCGACGAGATCACGGCCGCGCTGGAAAAGCACCAGGTCATCATCGTCTGCGGCGAAACCGGTTCGGGCAAAACCACGCAACTGCCCAAGATCGCCCTGGCCATGGGCCGGGGCAAGCTGAACTACCCGGCCGGCACGCGCGCCAAGCTCATTGGCCACACCCAGCCGCGCCGTATTGCCGCTTCATCGGTGGCCAAGCGCATTGCCGAAGAGCTGCAGACGCCGCTGGGCGAGGTGGTGGGCTACAAGGTGCGCTTCCAGGACCGCCTGAGCAAGGACGCCTCGGTCAAGCTGATGACCGACGGCATCCTGCTGGCCGAAACGCAGACCGACCCGCTGCTGCAGGCCTACGACACCATCATCATCGACGAGGCGCACGAGCGCAGCCTCAACATCGACTTCCTGCTCGGCTACCTGCGCCAGATCCTGCCGCGCCGGCCGGACCTGAAGATCGTCGTGACTTCGGCCACCATCGACGCCGACCGCTTTGCCCAGCACTTTGCGAGTTCCAAGGGGCCGGCACCAGTGATCATGGTCTCGGGCCGCACCTTCCCGGTGGAGCAGCGCTGGCGGCCGTTCGAGGAGAGCCGCGAATTCGATCTGAACGACGCCATCGCCAGTGCGGTGGACGAACTCTGGACCGGTCATGCCGCGGGCGACATTCTGGTCTTCCTGCCGGGCGAGCGTGAAATCCGTGAGGCGGCCGACCATCTGCGCCGCCACCTGAGCCACCAGGCCGTCACGCGCAACGCCGAAGTGCTGCCGCTGTTCGCGCGCCTGAGCCAGGCCGAGCAGGACCGTATTTTTGACAGCCACAACGGCCGGCGCATCGTGCTGGCCACCAACGTGGCCGAAACCTCACTCACGGTGCCGGGCATCCGGTACGTCATTGACGCCGGTACGGCGCGCGTGAAGCGCTACAGTTTTCGTAGCAAGGTGGAGCAGTTGCTGGTCGAGCCGATCAGCCAGGCCGCCGCCAACCAGCGCGCCGGCCGTTGCGGCCGCGTGGCCAACGGCATCTGCATCCGCCTCTACGACGAAAAAGATTTCGCCGGCCGTGCCCGTTTCACCGACCCCGAGATCCTGCGTTCCTCGCTGGCCGGTGTCATCCTGCGCATGAAGTCGCTGCACCTCGGCGTGGTGGAGGACTTCCCGTTCATCGAAGCGCCGTCTGGCCGCGCCATTGCCGACGGTTACCAATTACTGGCCGAACTCGGTGCCGTGGACGAGAGCAACGAACTGACGCCACTGGGCCAGGAACTGGCACGCCTGCCGCTGGACCCGCGCGTCGGCCGCATGATCCTGGAGGCCAGAAGCCGCCAGGCACTGGACGAAGTGCTGGTGATCGCCTCGGCCCTGTCGGTGCAGGACGTGCGCGACCGGCCGATGGAGGCACAGGCCCAGGCCGACCAGGCGCATGCCAAGTTCGACGACGAGAAGAGCGAGTTCACCGGTTACCTCAAGCTGTGGAAATGGATCCACGACGCCCGGGGCGACAAGCACGCCCACCCGGCCGGTGCCGCGGGCACGCACAAGCTGAGCAACCGCCAGTACGAGCAGCTGCTGCGGCAGAACTTCGTCAACATCCGCCGCGTGCGCGAATGGCGCGACATCCACAGCCAGCTGCACACGGTGGTGGCCGAGCACAAATGGCGGCTCAACACCACCCCCGCGAGCTACGAGCAGATTCACCTCTCCATGCTGTCCGGCCTGCTGGGCAACGTCGGCTGCAAGCTGGAAGAAGAAGCCGCTTCGGGTGAATACCTGGGTGCGCGCGGCATCAAGTTCCATCGCCACCCTGGCGCGCACCTGAGCAAGAAACCCGGGCGCTGGATCGTGGTGGCCGAGCTGGTGGAGACCACGCGCCTGTTCGGCCGCGGCATTGCCGCTATCGAACCGCAGTGGATCGAGCAGGTGGCTGGCCACCTATTGAAGAAGCAGTTGCTCGACCCGCACTGGGAGAAGAAGGCGGCTGAGGTGGTGGCATTGGAGCGTGCCACGCTCTACGGCATCGTGGTCTACAGTGGCCGGCGCACCAACTTCGGCCGGGTCGACCCGCGCTCGGCGCGCGAGATCTTCATCCGCGAAGCGCTGGTGGACGGCGAGTGGGAAACCAAGCTGCCGTTCCTGGCTGCCAACCAGAAGCTGGTGCGGCAGGTGGAGGAACTGGAACACAAGTCGCGCCGGCAGGACGTGCTGGTGGACGACGAGCTGATTTACGCCTTTTACGACCAGCAGCTGCCGGCCACGGTTTGCAGTGGTTATGAGTGCGAACGCTGGTACCGCGAGGAAAGCAAAAAGAATTCGCAACTCCTGCTGCTCACGCGCGAAGAGCTGATGCGGCACGAGGCCGCCGGCATCACCACCAGCGCCTTCCCCAAGACCATTCGCCTGGGCGGCGTCGATTGCGCCGCCACCTACCTGCACGAGCCGGGCGACCCCAAGGACGGGTTGACGGTGACCGTGCCGCTGTTCGTGCTGAACCAGGTAAACGAGGAGCGCTGCGAGTGGTTGGTGCCCGGCATGCTGAAGGACAAGATCCAGGCGCTGCTGAAAAGCCTGCCGCAAAAGCCGCGCAGCCGCTTCGTGCCGCTGCCGGAGTCGGCGACCCGGCTGACCGAAATCCTGGGCTCGCCAGAGGCCTTCGGCCATGGCGGCTTGACCGACGCCTTGCTGAAGCAGGTACGCGACATCACCAGCCTTGATGTGAAGCGCGCCGACTTCAAGCTCGACATGTTGGCGCCGCACCTGTTCATGAACTTCCGCGTGGTGGACGAACACGGCCGCCAGCTCGGCATCGGGCGCAACCTGGGCGCCTTGAAGGCCGAGCTCGGTGCCCAGGCGCGCGGCGCTTTCCAGGCCCTGGCGGGCTTGAAGCTGGCCAGTCCGGCTACCCCGGATTCAGGTCCAAATCAGGCTCCAGCCCAGGTGAATAATGCGCAGAGTGCTCCTGAAAAAGGAGCAAAAACCGCGGCCGCCAAACCCGCCGCGCCGGCCGAGCAACGCTACACCGCCTGGACCTTCGGCGAACTGCCGGAGCTGATGGAGATCCGCAAGGGCGGCCAGACGCTGATCGGCTTCCCGGCGCTGATCGATCAGGGCGATGCGGTCAGCATCGAGGTGTTCGACGAGCCCGAGGTGGCGGTCGCCAAACACCGCGCCGGCCTGCGCCGCCTCTTTGCGCTGCAGATCAAGGACGCACTCAAGTACCTGGAAAAGAACATCCCGGACCTGCAGAAGATGGCGGTGGCCTACATGGCGCTCGGCACCCTGGAGGAATTGCGCCAGCAGATCATCGACGTGGCGCTCGACCGTGCCTTCCTGCTCGACCCCTTGCCGGCCGACGAGTTCGACTTCAAGCGCAGGCTGGACGAAGGCCGTGGCCGCCTGACGCTGATCGCCAACGAGGTGGCGCGCCTAACGGGTGTGATCCTGGCCGAGTACGCGGTGGCGGCACGCAAGATCAAGGACACAAAGAACGCGCCGGAGGCGACGGCCGACTGCACCCAGCAGCTGCAGCGCCTGATGCCCAAGCGCTTCATTGCGCTCACGCCGTGGCCGCAACTGCAGCACTTCGCGCGCTACCTGAAGGCCATCACCCTGCGGCTGGAGAAATACCGTGCCGATCCGGCGCGCGACGCCAGCCGCCTGGCCGAACTCAAGCCGCAGGAGCAGCGCTATTGGCGCCTGGTGGCCGAGCGCAAGGGCGTGATGGACGATCGCCTGCAGGAGTTCCGCTGGCTGCTGGAGGAACTGCGCGTGAGCTTCTTCGCCCAGGAACTGCGCACGCCGCAACCGGTCAGCGTGAAACGGCTGGACAAAGCGTGGCAGCAGCTGAACAGCTGATGACACGCTTTGCGGCGTAGGGTCACATCTGCCCGTAGGGCATGTGGGCCGGAGCCACAAAGCCGACTCAGCTGACCAGCTGAGACCATGCCTTTCAGTGAAGGCTCATAGGGCCGCAGGCCATGTGATACCGGAACTACAAAGCCTGGCAGCAGCTGAACAGCTAGACCTCGCCCAGTCCCTGACGCGACGCACAATTCGTGTGCATGCCTACTAAACTGGGCTGATGCGTCTCAAAGAGCCCTCCAGAAAATCACAACGCAGCCCATGGGCGCGCCGCCTGGCGCTGACGCGGCACCGCGCTGGTCGGCTGGACCCGGCCGTCCAGGGCCTGCTCTGGACGCTGGTGGCCGGTATCTGCTTCGTGCTGCTCAACACCCTGTCGCGCTACCTCACGGCCCAGCTCGACCCCTTCGAGTCGCAGTTCTTGCGCTACCTGTGCGGCTTTCTCGTCATGCTGCCGCTGGTCTGGCGTTCCGGGCTCGCCGCCTACCGGCCGCAGCACATCGGCGGGCAGTTCGTGCGCGGTCTGGTGCACACGGCAGCCCTGGGTCTGTGGTTCGTGGCCTTGCCGCATATCTCGCTGGCCGACATGACGGCCATCGGCTTCACCACGCCGATCTTCATCATGCTCGGTGCATGGCTGTTCCTGCGCGAGTCAATGCGCTGGGAACGCTGGCTGGCGGCACTGGTCGGCTTTGGCGGCGTGTTGATCGTGGTGGCTCCCGGGCTGTCGGGCAGCAGCGGCAGCTACAGCCTGGTGATGTTGGCCTCGGCGCCCGTGTTCGCGGCGTCCTTTCTCATCACCAAGGCACTGACGCGCTACGAGAAAGCCGGCGTCATCGTGCTGTGGCAATCGATCACCGTCACGCTGCTCAGTCTGCCGCTGGCTTTGCTGCACTGGCAGGCACCGACGCCGGCGCAGTGGGGCGGCTATCTGATGTGCGGCCTGCTCGGCAGCGGCGCGCACTACTGCCTGACGCGCGCCTACGGCGTGGCCGACATCTCGGCCACCCAGTCGCTGAAGTTTCTCGACCTGGTCTGGGCCACTTTGATGGGCTGGCTGGTGTTCTCCGACCAGCCCAGTCAGTCGACGCTGATCGGTGGCCTGGTTATCTCGGCATCCACGTTGTGGATTGCCCGGCGCGAGTCGCGCCGCAACGCATGACGGCCGATCAGTAAAGCCAGGGAACGAAGCGCTTGGTCTGCTGCCGGTAGTCGGCGTAGCCCGGGTGTTGCGCCAGCATCCAGCGCTCCTCGTAGCGCGACTTGAGCCATAGCACCAGCGTCAGCACGTACCAGGCCAGCCAGGCCTCGTCGCGCGCGGCCGTGCGTGCCAAGGCCCAGGCACCGAGCAGGAAGGCGGTGTACATCGGGTGGCGGATCCAGCGGTAGGGGCCCTGCGTGACCAGCGTGCCACCAGAGCGGGGAATGGGGCGGATGTTGAAGTTGCCCGGCCGGTTGGCGCTGATCGCCCAGGTGGCCAATGTCACGCCCAGTACCGCCGTCAGCCAGGCTTCCACCGGGATGGTCCAGGCCAGCACGGCAGGCAGTGCCAGCCAGGCCAGCAGCCCGATCAGGCCGAACTGCAGGGCCACCAGCAGCACGCTGGGCAGTTGCCGTGGGTCGCGCATCACAGCTTGGCCAGGCGGTCCAGCGCCGTGTTCAGCGTCTCGTCCTTCTTGGCAAAGCAGAAGCGCACCACGCGCTGATCGAAGCCGTTGCCGTAGAAAGCCGACAGCGGAATGGCGGCCACGCCGATCTCGCTGGTCAGCCATTTGCAGAACTCGGCCTCGCCCAGATTGCTCACGGCCGAGATATCGACACACTGGAAGTAGGTGCCTTCACCCGGCAGCATGCGGAACTTGGTGCGCTTGAGGCCATCGCGGAACAGGTCGCGCTTGCGCTGGTAGAAGGCCGGCAGTTCCAGGTAGGGCTTGGGGTCGGCCATGTAGCTGGCCAGGCCGTACTGCACCGGCGTGTTGACGGTGAAGACGTTGAACTGGTGCACCTTGCGGAACTCGGCCGTGAGAGACGCGGGTGCGGCGACATAACCGACCTTCCAGCCCGTCACGTGGTAGGTCTTGCCGAAGCTGGAGACGATGAAGGCGCGCGCCGCCAGGCCAGGAAAACGCGCCGCGCTTTCGTGCTGCTGGCCGTCGAACACCATGTGCTCGTAGACCTCGTCGGAGATCAGCAGGATCTCGGTCGGCGCCAGCAGGTCCTGCAGCTTGAGCATCTCTTCGCGCGTCCACACCGTGCCGCTCGGGTTGTGCGGCGTGTTGGTGATGATGGCGCGGGTCTTCGGCGTGATGGCGGCCGCTATTCTGTCGAAGTCGGGGCGGAAGGTGCCGGGTGTCAGCGGCACGCGCACCACCACGCCACCGGCCAGTTCGATGTTGGGCACGTAGCTGTCGTAGCAGGGCTCCAGCACGATCACCTCGTCGCCCGGGTGCACGATGGCCAGGATGGCGGTCAGGATGGCCTGGGTGGCGCCGGCGGTGATGGTGATCTCGCTGGTGGCGTCGTAGGCGTGGCCGTAGAGGGCGCTGATCTTGGCCGCGACTGCCTCGCGCAGCACCGGCACGCCGGTCATGGGCGGGTACTGGTTCAGGCCCTTTTTCATGGCATCGGTCACGGCATCGACCAGGCGCGGGTCGCAGTCGAAATCAGGGAAACCCTGGCCGAGGTTGACGGCGCCTTTTTCGGCCGCCAGTGCCGACATGACGGTGAAGATGGTGGTGCCGACGTTGGGCAGGCGGCTCTTGAGTGCAGGTGTTCTCGTATTCATGAAGGCGATATGTAGACCAAATAATGCTGCGTTTCCGGGGCACCCGTGGAACCGGCTTCGCCGGGCCACCGGGTGTGTCCCCCCGCCACCGCAGGATGAGCGGGGGGAAGGCGCATAGCGCCTCAGGGGGGCTTACGGTTCACAGCTCGTAATCGTTGACGTGGCCGGTCATGGCGCGCGCCACCAAGTCGCGGCTCAGGCGCTCGCTCAGCAACTCGGCGAACTCGAAGACGAAATTGCGCAGGTAGGCGCCGCGCTTGAAGGCCACGCGCGTCACGTTCTGGCCAAACAAGTGGCCCAGCGGGCGGATCACCAGCTCGCCGTCCGCCGCCTGCGCCGGCATGCCGCGCACCGCCATCTCGGCCACGATGCCGATGCCCATGCCGAGCTTGACGTAAGTGGTGATCACGTCCGAATCGATGGCTTCCAGCGCGATGCGCGGCTCCAGCTTGCGCTGGGCGAAGGCATGGTCGATGCGGGTGCGGCCGGTGAAGGTGGGATGGTAGGTCACCAGCGGCTCGGCGGCGATGTCTTCCAGCGTCAGGCGCTCCTTGGTCGCCAGCGGGTGGCTGGCGGGCAGCACCAGCATGTGCTGCCACTCGTAGCAGGGCAGGGTGACGAGCTCGTCGTAGTTGGAGAGCGATTCGGTCGCAATGCCGATCTCGGCCACCTCGTCGATCAGCATGCGCGCCACCTGGTCAGGCGTGCCCTGGTGCAGGCTGAGGTTGACCTTGGGGTAGGCCGCGCGCAGCTTGGCCACCGGCTCGGGCAGCACATAACGCGCCTGGGTGTGGGTGGTGGCAATGGAGAGCGTGCCGCTATCTTGCGCGCTGTATTGTTCGCCGATGCGCTTGAGGTTGCCGATCTCGCGCATGATGAGCTCGATGCTCTTGAGCACGTGCTGCCCCGGCTCGGTGATGCGCTTGAGACGCTTGCCGTGGCGGGCAAAGATGTCGATGCCGAGTTCTTCTTCCAGCTCGATGATGGCCTTGGACACGCCTGGCTGCGAGGTATGCAGCGCCTTGGCCGCCTCGGTCAGGTTCAGGTTGTGGCGCGCCGCCTCCTGAACAAAGCGGAATTGGTGCAGGTTCATGGTGAATTCCAGCTAAAACTGGTGTTTATTATGCCTTGGACGTCTAACAAGAGGCGCGGAAGGAGCGCACTCGGGCGTGTTTTCAGGGCGAGGCTGAAGGTGGATGCGTCGCGTGATCTGACGGGATTGCGGGTTTACACGGTTTGTAGGTAGTTCGGATCGAGCCTGCCATCTGACAGAATGCCTTGTTAAATCAGGCACTTAGTTGCAGCAGGGGAGGCGTACGCCATGAACATCCAGCCATGTTATTTCGCACTTTTGCGATCTACATCACGTTAGACCTCCATGTCCATCGAGTCAGCGATCTCCGATCTACACAAGGCTCATAGTCAGGGTCAAGAGAAGTACACGTACTTCCTTCTGGCTGCCGCAGGCGCTGCAATCGGCTTTGCCGTACAAAAGACGGACGGCCTATCACTCACGTGGTGGCTTCTCCCTGTGGGTATTTCCACGCTCCTTTGGGGAGCAAGTTTTTACTGCGGTTGCAAGAATCTGGATCGCGTGTCGGCGGCAACATCAGCCAACTTCAATTTGCTCCAGCTTCGGAATGGAAGCCACCCAAACCAACCGCCACACATCGAGAGCACAGAAGCGGCTATTCGAGGCGTGACCACCGCACTCGATACGAACATTCAGAATGCACATAAATATGCGGTCTGGCAGTTTCGTCTTCTCATTCTCGGTGCGGTCATGTTCGTTGCTTGGCGCGTGTTAGAAATGCTGAGGGTCACGCTGTGAGGTCTAACTTCGACGCTAGGCTTCTCACGGGAAGTTTGTCTTATGTCACAGGAGCAATCGCATGAAAGATGTACGCGCGAGGCGCACGTTTCTAGCCATGCTCCTTTGTGTTTCGGCCGTGCTACCGACACCTAGCCGTGCCACGACTACGGCTCTGGAACTGTATGAAGCCTGCTCGTATCTGAACCAGATGTTGAGCGACATCCGAGTTCCGGACGGGGCACTTCGAAAGGTCGGCCTCTGTATGGGCTTCATTGAAGCAGGCACAGATGGTTTGTTGCTGGGTGCCCTTTTGGGCGCACAGATAAGGGATCCAAAGGAGGCGGGTGAAGGCCTCCGCCTGGCACGAGTTCCCTACGCGTGCGTTCCCGAGAGATTGACACATGTTGACCGTGTGCGCATCTTCTTGCGGTACGTCGAGAACAACGCAGAAAACCTCAAATCGGCTCCGCCAGATCAAGCTAACGCAATCAATGTTCTTATGTACAGCGTCGCCGACGCTTATCCGTGCAAATGAGCGGCTGAGCTCAAACGTTGAGGTTGCCCCTCACCCGCAAGGCCAACGCTTTTCCCGATACCACGCCACGCTAGCCAGTCGCAGCATCGGCAGATCCCCCTTGGTATCGCCATAGGCGTGCAACTCCGGTTGCTGGTCCGGCGCCGCGCCGTAGGCCTGAGCCAGCCAGGCCTTGAGCCGCTCCACCTTCTCCTCCCCGTGGCAGTTGGCCGTTGCCAAACGACCGGTGTAGCGACCGTCCACCACTTCCATCTCGGTACACAGCACCGCGTCCACGCCCAGGCTTGCGCCGACCAGGTGCATGTAAGGGCTGGTGGAGGCGGTGACGAGCACGCAGCGGTGGCCGGCCTGCTGGTGTTGCACCAGTTGCTGCAGGCCCCAGGGGCGCCATTGCTGCGGCAGGTATTCGCGCACAAAGGCCTGGGCGCAGCGCTCCACGTCGGTCACCGAGCGGCCGGCCAGGGCGGCTTGCAGCAGCACCGCCTTGGCGCGGTGGTTGCTGATGAGGCGCAGCACATAAGCCGCCAGCCAGGGGCTGCAGACGAACAACACCCACAGCAGCGTGGGCCCGCCCAGCAGACGGCGCAGGAAGGGCAGCAGGGTGTCGCTGCGGGTCAGCGTGCCGTCGAAGTCAAAGGCGGCCACCACCGACTTGGCGGGGCTCACGGCCTCGGACATTGCACCTGCCCGCAGTAACGCACGCAGAACGGGCAGCCCGTCATGGGCAGCCACGTCGGAATGGCGTAGTAGCGCTGGAATATCTCGCCCAGCACGCCCTGGCGGTACGCCTCGAAGTGAAAGTTGCGGCCCTCCACGGCGTGGAAGGTGACGCCGTTCTGCACAAAGCTCAGCGGCTGCACGCTGTCGAAATACGGCCGGTAGCCGTCCAGCGGCGGCGGCTCGCCGTCCGAGACAATGATGCGGATGGTCTTGCCGTCATAGATGGAATAGTCCACCAGCAGGTCGTCCTGCCGGGCGTGGAACTTGCCCGGGCCGAACACCGGCACGTACTGACCGTGGGTGTAGCCGTAGGCGGCGGCGGGGGCATAGGCGTCGGCCATCAGCACCGAATCGGGCGTGCGCACCTGGGCCAGCAGTTCCGCCGTCTTGAAGCTGCGCACCATGCTGTAGTAGCGCGGCTTGCCCTGCCATTGCTCCACATGGGTGAATCCGATGGCCACCACCGCCAGCACGTGCAGGGCGGTGAACCAGGCCATGCCTTTGGCGCAGCTCTTCAGGGCCGCCTGCGGCAGCGCGAAGGCCAGCAGCACGAAGACGAAGGGGTAGAAGGCCAGTACCCAGTGCAGGCCCACGGTTTTCTTCAGCGACAGGACGGCAAAGAACAGCAGCGGCACCACGATCAGCACGGCCACCAGGCGCTGCTGGCGCACTGTGTTGCCCAGCGCCGCGCGGTGCTTGAAGCCCAGCCACAGCACGGCCGGCGTGAGCAGGTAGGCCAGCATGCCCAGGTAGCTCAGCGGGTGGCTCCAGGCAAAAGAGGCGTCCTGGTTGCGGTTGATGGCGTTGAACATGATGTTGGCCCAGCCGTGGCCCATGTTCCACCACAGGTTGATCAACGGCCCGGGCAGGGCGCACAGCACAATCAGGGCCAGCCCCTGCCAGCGTTCACGCCGGTACAGCGCGAAATAAAGCAGGTAGGCCAGGCCCAGCACCACCGAGAAATACTTGGAGAGGAAAGCGCAGCCGATGAAAACGCCGGAGAGGGCGTACAGGCGCCAGGCACGGCCATCCAGCGTTTCGCGCCGTTCGGCACGCAAGAGCGCACCGGCCGACAGCAGCGACCAGAAGATCAGCGGCGTGTCGGTGGTGATCAGGCTGTTGAGCCAGTTGACCGGTGCCAGCCAGAACAGCAGCACCGCCCAGGCGGCACGCTCGCGGCTCAGTGGCTTGAGCGCCCACCAGAGCGTGGCACCCACCGCCAGCGGCAACAGCACCACCGGCAAACGGATGGCCCAGCTGGCCTCGCCGAACAGGGTGCGCATGAGCCAGATCAGCCAGCCCACCATGGGCGGGTGGTCGTAATAACCCCAGTCGGGGTAGACGCCCCACCAGTAGAAGAAGGCCTCGTCGCCGGTGATGGGCAAGGCATGGGCGATCCAGAAACGCAGGGCCAGCGAGGCGATGGCGGTGAAAAGCAGCCAGCGGGTCAGGTGGCTGGGGGCGGCGTCGGTATCAAAAGCAGGAGGCATGAGGGCTAGCGCAGGCTGATGTCTTGGCGGAACGCCGCACTATAAAGCAGGGCCAGTACGCCGATGGCCACCGCCAGCCAGAGCGTGAGCAGGCGCACCAGCACGGTGATGCCCACCGCCGTGGCCAAGGGGGCACCGTGCAGGGCCAGCAGGCCGGTCAGCAAGGCTTCAGTGCCGCCCAGGCCGGCGGGCAGCATGGACAGGGCGCCGCCAACCATGGCCAGGGCGTAGAAACCGGTGGCCAGCCAGGGATCGATCGGCCAGTCGAATAGCACCTGGCAGACCAGCCAAGTGGCCAAGCCTTGGGCGGCCCAGGCCAGCAGCGTCAGGCCAAGCCAGCGCCAGGGGCGTGTGGCCAGGCAGCGCCAGGCGGCGTGCAGCCAAGGCAAACGGCTGAACAGCCGTTGCCTGAATGTGAACAACAAACCCAGCACCAGCAGCGCAGCGGCCGCGGCGGCGGCACCGAGTTGCAGCTGCCAGGCGGCAACATCCGGCAACTGCAGCAACCACCACAGCCCCGGCAGCGTGAGCAGCAGCAAGCCCAGCAGATCGGCCAGGCGTTCGGCCCCAAAGATGGCCAGGCTGTCGGCAGCGCCCAGCGGCTGGCGCAGCAGCAGGCCGCGCGCGGCTTCACCCACATTGCCAGGGGTGGGCGTGAAGGTGTAGCCGGCCAGGTACAGGCGCAGCCCCTGCAGCGGGGCGAGTGGGCGGCCGTAGTGCGCCATCCACAGGCGCCAGCGCTGGCCGCGCAGCAGATAGTTCAGCACGCACAGGGCGGTGGCCAGCGCACCGGCCGGCGACCACAGCGCGGTCAGCCGGGTGGTCGATGTGGCGTTGCCGGTCAGCAGCAGCACCAGGGCATAGGCAGTGGCGGCAACGCCGAGGGCCAGCAGCAGTTGCTTGAGCGGCAGCTTCAAAGCCGCGAACCCAGAAACAGCAGCAGCCAGGCGGCGCCGGCCAGCAGGATCCAGGGGTCGCGCAGCAGGTCGCGTGCCACGTCTTCGCCGCGGCCACGGTGCACCTGATAGGCGTAGCGCAGCAGGCCGAAGATCACCACCGGCACGGTGTAGACCAGGCGCTCGCCGTGCTGCGCCTGCGCTTCCGCGCTGGTGGCATACAGGCTGTACATGGTGATGGTGGCGGTCATGGTGACGGCCATCAGGGTGTCGAGCAGGGCGGCCGGGTAGTGTTCCAGCACAGCGCGCTGCTGCTCGGGGTTGTGGAAGGTCTCGGCCTTGCGTTTGGAAAAGCCCAGGAACAGGGCGATGAACAGGCCGGTGAGCAGCAGCCAGCGCGACGGCGGGATGCCGACGGCTGAGGTGCCGGCCAGCAGGCGCAGCATGAAACCGGTGGCAATGATGGACACGTCCACCACCGGCACATGCTTGAGGCGCCAGGAATAGGCCAGATTCAAGGCCACATACAGCGCCAGCAACAGCAACAGAATGCGGTTGTTGGCTGCCAGCGCCAGGCCTGCCAGCCCCAGCAGGACGGCCAGGGTGAACGCCGCTGGCACGCTGACGGCACCGCTGGCCAATGGCCGGTGGCACTTGTCCGGGTGCAGCGCGTCACTGGCGCGGTCACGCCAGTCGTTCAGGATGTAGACCAGACTGGACATGCAGCAGAAGGCGGCGAAGGCCAGCGCGGCGCGTAGCACCAGCGGCCCCTCGTGCCAGGCGTGGCCGAACAGCAGGCCGGCGAAAACGAAGACGTTTTTCAGCCACTGGTGGGGCCGCATCAGGACGAGCAGGTCGCGCAGTTGTTGCATGGGTTCAGGCCTGCGTGGGCCGCTGCCCGTATTTATAGAAGAAGGTCAGCACCGTCCAGACGCCCCAACTGGTCAGCAGCGTGATGGGGAAGGCCCACAACACATCACTGAGCCAATGCGCCCCGACCGACATGCGGGCCACCCCAATCAGCAGGCCGGCCGCCACGCCGGTGGCCACCCAGCGCCAGCGACGGCGGGGGTCAAGCAGCATGAGCGAAGCAAAGAAAAAGCCGCAGGCCACATGGCCGCTGACGAAGGCGCAGTTGTCGGTGCACTGGTTGGCTTGCACCAGCGCCGGTGTGAACTGGCGGTCGCCACCGAACTCGACCACGTCGAAGGGGCGAGCGCGCAGGTGGTGTTCCTTGACAGCCCAGGTGGCAAAACCGGGCCCCAGCAGCAGCGACAGGCCGACGAAGGCCAAGGCAATGCCCGCCCGGCGCCAACGGCGCAACAGGCTGACGACGATCCAGCAGGCCAGAAAGATCAGCGCCAGCGAGCGGAACAGGTCGGGCGTGTATTCGTTGACCAGATCCACCCACTGCCATTGCGCCGGGTTGATGGGGGGTGACGGCTGCAGGAAGTAGGCCGCGACAGCGATGTCCAGCTGCGGCGAGAGCACGGGCAGCATGGCCACGGCAAGGGAGGTGCCCAGCACCAGCAGAAAAACGGTACGGGTGCTGAGGGATCGGGGTGATGTGAACATGGGCAATCGCCGCATTGTACGGAGCGCCAGCCGTGCCAGCGCACTCAGGCGGCAGAGAGCGCGATGCGGGCCAGCAGGTCAGTCACGCGGGCATCTTCCCCGATGGCCCCTTGCAAGTGCCAAGTGATGCCGGGGAAGCTGGTTTGCAGGTCCGCCACCAGGAGGGGCAGGTCTTCACGCGCATGTTTGCCGACGCCAAGGAACATCGGCACGATGGTGATGGACTGCACGCCAGCCGCCACCAGTTCGGCGGCGCAGGTTGGCAGGTCGGGCGCTGTCAGTTCCAGATAGGCGCAGCGCACCAGGGCCTGCGGGTCGAGCTGGCGCGTGCGCGTCGCCACGGCTTCCATCGGTTGTGACCATAGCGGGTCGCGTGAACCGTGGGCGAACAGAATGATGCCGCGGTGCGGTGAGGTCGAGTTCATGTGCCCTTATCTCCGCAGCACCAGCCAGCCGAAAGTGCCCAGCGACAGCAGTGAATAGATCATGCCCGGCAACGCTGCCGTCAGCCACGGCTGCCAATGGCGCAGTTCACCCACGTAACCGAACACGTTGTTGAGGAAGAAGAAGCTGATGCCGGCCATGACGCCGCCGAACACATAAACCGAGATGCCTTCGTTGCGGAAGTGCAGGTAGGCGAAGGGCAGGGCCAGCACCACCATCACCAGGCAGCTCAACGGGTAGAACACTTTTTTCCAGAACTCGATTTCGTAGCGCTCGGCCGACTGGTTGTTGGCATTGAGGTGGCTGATGTACTGGAACAGATCCAGCGTGCTCATGCGATCGGGCCGCAACACGGCGGCTGAGACCATCTCGGAGGTGATCTGGGTCGGCCAACGGAAGTTGGCAATCTGGGTGCGCTCGATGCGGGAGGCTTCGGTACCGCGCGAAGTGAATTCGATGCGCTCGGCCTGCTCCAGCTGCCAGGCTTCCTCGTTCTCGAACTGTGCTGTGGCAGCGCGGGTCATGGACACCAGCAGCCCCTTGTTGTCGAACTCGAAGACGCGCACACCGCGCATGCCGCCGTCGGACGCCAGCGCATTGACGTTGACGGCGAACTGGCCGTAGGACTGTTTCTCGCGCAGCCAAGCACCGGTCTGGCCGACCGTGATGTTGCCCTGGTAGCGCGCCTTGAGCAGTTGGGAGGTACGGTCGGCCCAGGGGGCGAGGAAATCACCGATGACAAATGTCAGCACGACGAAAATCGCGCCCACCGTCATCAGGGTACGCAGGGCGCGCCATGGCTCCAGGCCGCTGGTACGCAGGATCGTGAACTCCGAGCTTTGCGCCATGCGGGTCATGACGAAGATGGTGCCGATCAGCACCGTGATCGGCAACAACTCGTAGAGGTGGTTGGGGACTTGTAGCGCCACATAGCTCAGGGCCTGCGGCAACTGGTAGCCAGCACCGATGCCCGGGCGGCCGATCGAGGGCAGCTGATCGACAAAGTCGAAGAAGGAGAACAGCGCAAGAAAGGCCAGCGTGACAAAGGTCACGGCGGTTAATACTTCGGCGTGCAGCAGGCGGCGGATGGTTTTCATGCGGTCACCTGGTTGCGGGCTGCGGCCCGTGCGGCCAGCAGCCGTCGCCAGCTCCAGTTGTAATGCCGCATGGTCAACACCAGCATGGAGACGGCCAGCACGCCGCCATGCAGCAGGATCACGAAGGGGAGGAAACCGATCTTGCCGGTACTGATCCAGGCTTGCCCCAGATTGAGCAGGTTGAGATAGACCTGAAACAGCAGCAAGGAAACCACCAGATTGCCAGAACGGCCCAGGCGCGGGTTCACGCGCGAACTTGCCACCGCCACGATCATCAGGTTCAGTGCCGCCAGGGCAAAACCCAGGCGCCAGGAGATTTCACCGAGGTGATGTGTCGTCGGTTTGCGGATCAGCTCCAGGGTGGAGACCGTGTTGAGGGGGATTTCGGCTTGACTGCCCAACTGGTCTTGCGTCACCTGGATGCTGTAGCGCTCGAACTCGCTGAGCTTGAAGTCCGACTTGCCGATGCTGTTTTCCAGGCGCTGGCCGTTGCCCAGAACGAGAAAGCGCTCGTCGCCGATCAACTCGATACGGCCGCTGCGCGCCGAGGTGACGGTTTCCTTGCCGCGTTCGGTGGTAGCGATGAACACATTGCTGGCGGAATGCTCGCTCAGCAGGCTTTTCTCCACGAAAAACACGCGGGTGCCGCCCGCCGACTCCTGGAACTGGCCGGGCTGCACCCGGTCCAGGTCGCCCCGGTTTTCATAGTGGGAGCGCATGTCCTCGACCTGCTTGTTTGACCAGGGCAGCACGAACAGCGCCAGTGTGGCGATGGCCAGCAGGATCGGCCAGGCAAAGCGCATCAGAGGGGCCAGCAGGTCCCACAGCCCGACACCGCTGGAAAACCAGATCACCATTTCGCTGTCGCGGTACAGGCGCGACAGGGTGCCGACCGTGGCCACAAACAGGCCCATGGTCATGATGTTGGGCAAGAAGGCCAGCACGTTGTAGCCCATCACCAGCATCACATCGGACGGATTGAAGCTGCCGCGCGAGGCCTGGCCCAGCGTGCGGATCAGCGTCATGGTCATGACCACCGTCACCAGGACGATCAGCGTGGCACCGAAACTGCGTGCCAGCTCCTTGCGGATGGAGGAATGGAATAACATTGGTCGGAAGGAAAGCCGCAATTATGAACTTTGAACTCAAGTCCCTGGATCTGGCTGCCGCCGCGGCTTTGACAAGCGATGCACTGGTGGTGCTGGTGCCTGCCGGTTTCAAACCTGGCAAAGAAGCGCTGTCAGCCCTGATCGGCCAGGCGCTCAAGGCCGGCGACCTGGAAAGCAAGCCCGGCAAGCTGCTGTCCCTGTACCGGCCGGCGCAAGCCAAGGCGCCCCGGGTGGTGCTGGCGGGCGCCGGGGACGGCTCGGCCAAGCAGGTGCGCCAGGCCGTGGCGGCTGCAGTGGGGGCCCTGCGTGCCGGCACGCCGAGCGTGAAAAAGCTGGCGCTGTGCTTTGCCACCGCTCCCAGCAGCGGTGCGGTGCGTGCTGCTGTGACGGCAACGGCCGATGCCAGCTACGTCTACACCACCACCAAGTCCAAGTCGGAGAGCCGCACCATTGCTCGCATCACTGTGGGGGTGCCGCAGGCGCTGGGCAGCAAGGCCGAGTTCGCGCAAGCCGTGGCGACCGTGGCCGGTATCGAGATGGCCAAGGAGTGGGCCAATCGCCCGGGCAACCATGCCACCCCCACGCTGCTGGCGCAGGCCGCGCGTTCCCTGTCGCGCCTGCCCAAGATCAGCTGCCAGGTGCTGGGGCCGCGTGAAGTGGAAAAACTGGGTATGGGGTCTTTCATGGCCGTGGCCCGAGGTTCCGAGCAACCGTTGCGTTTCATCGTGCTGCAGTACAACGGCGCCGCCAAGGCGCAGGCGCCGACGGTGCTGGTGGGCAAAGGCATTTCCTTCGACAGCGGCGGCATTTCCATGAAGCCGGCTGCCGAGATGGACGAGATGAAGTTCGACATGGCGGGCGCAGCCAGTGTGCTGGGTGTGTTCCGTGCTTTGGGTGAACTCATGCCGGCCATCAACGTGGTGGGCCTGATCCCGAGCTGCGAGAACATGCCCGACGGCCGAGCCGTCAAGCCCGGCGACGTGGTGACCAGCATGAGCGGGCAGACCATCGAGATTCTCAACACCGACGCCGAAGGGCGACTGATCCTGTGCGATGCACTGACCTATGCCGAGCGCTTCAAGCCGCGCGCCGTGGTTGACGTCGCCACCCTGACCGGCGCCTGCATGATCGCCCTAGGCAGTGTGCGCAGCGGCCTGTTTGCCACTAACGATGAACTGGCCAACCAGCTGATCGCCTCCGGCGAAGCGGCTCAGGATCTGTGTTGGCGCCTGCCGCTTGATGACGACTATGCCGAGGGCCTGAAGACCAACTTTGCCGATGTCGCCAATGTCGGTGGCCGTGCGGGTGGTGCCATCACGGCGGCCAAGTTTCTGCAGCGTTTTGCCAGCAAGTACCCCTGGGCGCACCTGGACATTGCCGGCTCGGCCTGGAAGAGTGGTGCGGCCAAGGGAGCGACCGGGCGCCCGGTGGGCCTGCTGCTGGACTTCTTGCTGGCCAGCCATGCGGCCAAGCCAACGGTCGCCAAGACACGCCAGCGCAGTCGAGCGGCCTGAGGGTGTTGATGACATGACCGAGGTTGCCTTCCATTTCAACGCGCCCGACAAACTGGCCTACGCCTGCCGCCTGCTGCGCAAGGCCGTGGGCAGCGGGGCACGCGTGGTGGTAACAGCGCCGGCCGATGTGCTGGCGCGCCTCAACAGCCTGTTGTGGACCTTCTCGCAACTCGACTTCATTCCGCATGCGACCCAGAGCGACCCGGCCCATGTGCTGGCGGCCTCCCCGGTGGTGCTGGCCGAGTCTCTGGCCGAGTTGCCGCACCAGCAGGTCCTGCTCAATCTGGGCGTGCAGGTGCCTGCCGGGTTTGAGCAGTTTGAGCGCTTGATCGAGGTCGTGAGCCTGGATGACAACGACCGCCAGCTGGCGCGTGGCCGCTGGAAGCACTACACCGAGGGCGGCCACACCATCATCCGCCATGACCTGGCCCTGAAAGGCGCGAACGGATGAGCACACCGCAGAAGAATCTGCCACGCTTTCTGCCGACACTGACCGAGGTGGTACGGCCAGGGGAGGCTGTTGGGCTTGAAGTGGCCAGCGAGGAGGCTGCATCGTTGCCGCGGCAGACGCCCTCCGGCCTCATGCCAGCGGCAGATGAGCTTGTGGAACGGGTCATGCAGCGGCTGGCACCGACACTGGAGACCAAGCTGCGTGCCGTGGTGACCTCTTTGGTGCAGGAGCAGATCAGTGCGATGGAGCCTTATCTGTGGCAGGAAGTTGACCAGGCCTTGCGCCAGAATGTGGCAGCCGCCGTGGCGCAGGAACTTGACGCGTTGGCGCGACGCTGAACGTTCTGAAATACCTACAGACTGAAGGTTTGCTGGCCTTGTGCCGGACGAATGCGTTAATGTCGCGCTTGGTTCTGTTCACTGGTTTTCGTTCAAATTACTTGGAGGAGTTCATGCACGTCAAGCACCTTACTTCGGCCCTGACATTGGTCGCCACTGCCGCCTTCCTGACCGCCTGCGGCCAGAAAGAGGAGGCCGCAGCACCTGCTGCGTCGACGCCGGCAGCCGCCCCCGAGCCGGTGGTCAAAATCGGCCACGTGGCACCCATGAGCGGTGCCATTGCCCACCTGGGCAAGGACAACGAATACGGCGCGCGCATGGCGATCGAGGAGCTCAATGCGGCAGGGGTGACGATCGATGGCAAGAAGGTCAAGCTGGAGTTGCTGATCGAAGACGATGCCGCCGATCCCAAGCAGGGAACCGCCGTGGCGCAAAAGCTGGCGGATGCCAAGGTCGCTGGCGTGATTGGCCACCTGAATTCGGGCACCACCATCCCGGCCTCCAAGATCTACAGTGATGCCGGCATTCCGCAGATTTCGCCCTCTGCCACCAACCCGAAGTACACCCGCCAGGGTTTCAAGACCGCGTTCCGTGTGGTGGCCGATGACGTGCACCTGGGCAGCACGCTCGGCAAATACGCCGTCGAAACCCTCAAGGTGAAGAACGTGGCCGTGATCGACGACCGCACCGCTTATGGCCAAGGCGTGGCCGATGAATTCAGCAAGGCCGCCGAGGCCGCGGGCGCCAAGATCGTCGCCAAGGAGTTCACCACCGACAAAGCCACCGACTTCAACGCCATCCTGACCAGCATCAAGGGCAAAAAGCCCGATGTGGTGTTCTTCGGCGGCATGGATGCCGTGGCCGGCCCCATGCTCAAGCAGATGAAGTCGCTGGGCATCAAGGCCAAGTTCATGGGTGGCGACGGCGCCTGCACGGCCGAAATGCCCAAGCTCGCTGGCGATGCGATTGGTGAGGAGCAGGTGTTCTGCGCCGAGGCCGGCGGCGTCGAAGGCGAGGCCAAGGTTGGCATGGACGAGTTCCGCGCCAAGTTCAAGACCAAGTTCAATGCCGACGTCAAGCTCTACGCACCCTACGTGTACGACGCGACCAAGGTGCTGGTGGCCGCCATGGTCAAGGCCAATTCGTCCGATCCGGCCAAATATCTGCCGGTGTTGGCCGCCACGACCGACTACAAGGGCGTGACCGGGCCGATCAGCTTTGACGAGAAGGGCGACATCAAGAACGGCGCGCTGACCCTGTACACCTACAAGGGCGGTCAACGCACCCAGCTCGCCGTGATCCGCTGATTGCCACTTCGGCTACAAAAGAAGGGCCTTCGGGTCCTTCTTTTTTGCACTTTCTCGATGACTTCCCCAAAAGGCAAGCCCATCTCGGTTAGAATAGCGGGCTTCCGGAGAGGTGGATGAGCGGTTTAAGTCACACGCCTGGAAAGCGTGCGTGGGGTAAAACTCACCGCGGGTTCGAATCCCGCCCTCTCCGCCAAAACTAGGTCTGCTTTAGTTTCCAGCTAAATAAGTCAGACCCCTAAACGCCCCGCGTGCCTTGTGTCGCGGGGCTTTTTTGTTTTCTGCCGTTCGTTGGGATTGCGACTGTCGCTTAGCCCAACGGAAAGGGCCCACGCAATGCGTGAGCCCTTTCCATTTGGTTGTGCCGCAGCAAGTGATATTTATTGCTTGCCCTGTTTCACCAGTGTCATGGCGGAGGCGATCAACGCCGAGACTTCGCTCATATTGCCCGGCACGATCAGTGTGGTGGTCGAGTCGGCGGCCACCTTGCCGTAGGCCTCGACTGCTTTTTCGGCCACCTTGAGCTGCACCGCCTGCTCACCGCCAGGCTGTCGGATGGCCGCCGCCACGCGTTCGATGGCCTCGGCATTGGCCAAAGCCACGGCCTTGATGGACTCGGCTTCGCCTTGCGCCTGGTTGATAGCGGCCTGTTTTTCGCCTTCGGAGCGGGCGATGAAGGCTTCGCGCTCGCCGGTCGCAATGTTGATCTGCTCCTGGCGTCGGCCTTCGGAGGCCGCAATCAGGGCGCGCTTTTCACGCTCGGCGGTGATCTGCGCCTGCATGGCATGCAGGATCTCCTTCGGCGGTGTCAGGTCCTTGATCTCGTAGCGCAGCACCTTGACGCCCCAGTTGAGCGCGGCCTCGTCGATGGCCTGGACCACCTGGGCGTTGATGATGTCGCGTTCTTCGAAGGTCTTGTCGAGCTCGAGCTTGCCGATCACGCTGCGCAGCGAGGTCTGTGCCAGTTGGGTCACGGCTACGATGTAATTGGACGAGCCGTAGCTGGCACGCATTGGATCGGTGACCTGGAAATAGAGGATGCCGTCCACCTGCAGCTGCGTGTTGTCACGCGTGATACAGACCTGGCTCGGAACGTCGAGCGGGATTTCCTTCAGGCTGTGTTTGTAGGCCACCTTGTCGATGAAAGGGACCAGGAAGTTCAGGCCGGGCGTGAGCGCGGCGTGGTATTTGCCCAGGCGCTCCACCACCCAGGCGTTCTGCTGGGGCACGACCTTGACCGAGCGGCTGATGAAGAGGACCGCAATGATGAGCAGGAGGATGGCGATTTCCATGGTGACTTTCTCCGGGTGTCCGGTCAGGGTTCAAATTTCTCGATGACGAGCTGGCTGCCGCGTACTTCAACGATGCGGTGCGCACCGGTGGAGGGCAGGGTGCCGGCGCCGTGCACGGCCGCCCACTGGGCACCGCGGTATTTCACGGTGGTCGTGCCGTCAGGGTGCCAGGCTTCAACCTGCACGGTTTCGCCAATGTCTAAGTTGACGTCACGGTTGACCCCTGCGCGCAAGGACGAGGCTTGAGGTCGCAGCCGGTGCCAGGCCACCACCGCACCGCCGCCGACCACGGCGGCCACACCGATCTGTGCCGACAGCGCCAGCCCGGCATGGGCTGACAAGGCAGCAGCGGCCAAGCCGATGGCCAGCATCAGCAGGTAGAAGGTGCCGGTGACCAGCTCAGCGGCCACGATGCAGCCGGTGATCAGCCACCAGACAGTCGATTCAGCCATGGCGCTCCTAGCGATGTGTTGCAATTGCCACATTTTGCGGCAAAAGACCGGCATGACCCGGGCGGATCGGCAATAAGTCCGTACACTTCGCGCCTGTTTTTCTTTTTTTCCGTCCCCGGCTGGAGTGTTTTCATGAAATTTCGCTTCCCCATCGTCATCATTGACGAAGACTTCCGCTCCGAAAACACCTCGGGTCTGGGGATTCGTGCGCTGGCGCAGGCCATTGAGGCCGAAGGTTTCGAGGTGCTGGGTGTTACCAGCTACGGTGATTTGAGCCAGTTTGCCCAGCAGCAGAGCCGGGCCAGCGCCTTCATCCTGTCGATCGACGACGAGGAGTTCACGCCCGGGCCTGATCTCGACCCCGCCGTGCTGAACCTGCGCACCTTCATCGAGGAAGTGCGCTTCAAGAACGCCGATGTGCCGCTCTACATCTACGGCGAAACCAAGACCAGCCACCACCTGCCCAACGACATCCTGCGCGAGCTGCACGGCTTCATCCACATGTTCGAGGACACGCCGGAGTTCGTGGCGCGCCACATCATCCGCGAAGCCAAGAGTTACCTGGAAGGCCTGCAGCCGCCGTTCTTCAAGGCGCTGCTCGATTACGCCGAAGACGGCTCCTATTCCTGGCACTGCCCGGGCCACTCCGGCGGCGTGGCCTTCCTGAAGAGCCCGGTGGGCCAGATGTACCACCAGTTCTATGGCGAGAACATGCTGCGTGCCGACGTCTGCAACGCGGTGGAGGAACTCGGCCAGCTGCTGGACCACAACGGCGCCATTGGCGAGAGCGAGCGCAATGCCGCGCGCATTTTCAATGCCGACCACTGCTACTTCGTGACCAACGGCACCAGCACCTCCAACAAGATGGTGTGGCACCACACGGTGGCGCCGGGCGACGTGGTGGTGGTGGACCGCAACTGCCACAAGTCCATCCTGCACGCCATCATCATGACCGGGGCGATTCCGGTCTTCCTGAAACCCACGCGCAACCATTTCGGCATCATCGGCCCGATCCCGAAGGACGAGTTCGAGCCGGCCGCCATCCAGGCGAAGATCAAGGCCAACCCCTTGCTCAAGGGCGTGGACGCCAAGAAGGTCAAGCCGCGCATCATGACCCTGACGCAGTCGACCTACGACGGCGTGCTCTACAACACCGAGACCATCAAGGGCATGCTCGACGGCTACGTGGACAACCTGCACTTTGACGAAGCCTGGCTGCCGCACGCCGCCTTCCACCCGTTCTACGGCGCCTACCACGCCATGGGCAAGAAGCGGGCGCGGCCGAAGAACTCGGTGGTCTACGCCACCCAGTCCATCCACAAGCTGCTGGCCGGCATCAGCCAGGCCAGCCACGTGCTGGTGCAGGATTCACAGAACACCAAGCTGGACCATCACCTCTTCAACGAGGCCTACCTGATGCACACCAGCACCAGCCCGCAGTACAGCATCATCGCCAGCTGCGACGTGGCCGCCGCCATGATGGAGCCGCCCGGCGGCACCGCGCTGGTGGAGGAGAGCATTGCCGAGTCGCTCAACTTCCGCCGCGCCATGCGCAAGGTGGACGCCGAATACGGCAAGGACTGGTGGTTCAAGGTCTGGGGCCCGGACAAGCTGGTGGCCGAGGGCGTGGGCCGCGCCGAGGAATGGATCATCCGCAGCGCCAAGAGTGGCAGCAAGTGGCATGGCTTCGGCCAGCTGGCCGACGGTTTCAACATGCTGGACCCGATCAAGTCCACGGTTGTCACGCCTGGCCTGAACATGGACGGCAAGTTTGACAAGACCGGCATTCCGGCGTCCATCGTCACCAAGTACCTGGCCGAGCACGGTGTGGTGGTGGAGAAGACCGGCCTGTACAGCTTCTTCATCATGTTCACCATCGGCATCACCAAGGGCCGCTGGAACACGCTGCTGACGGCGCTGCAGCAGTTCAAGGACGATTACGACCGGAACCAGCCGATGTGGCGCATCATGCCGGAGTTCTGCCAGAAACACGCGCGCTATGAGCGCATGGGCCTGCAGGACCTGTGCCAGCACATTCATACGCTGTACGCCAAGTACGACATCGCACGCCTGACGACCGAGATGTACCTGAGCGACCTGAAGCCGGCCATGAAACCGAGCGACGCCTATGCCCACATTGCCCATCGCAAGACGGAGCGCGTCGAGATCGACAAGCTGGAAGGCCGCGTCACCGTGGGCCTGGTCACGCCGTACCCGCCCGGCATTCCGCTGCTGATCCCGGGTGAGGTGTTCAACAAGAAGATCGTCGATTACCTCAAGTTCTCGCGCGAGTTCAATGCGCAATGCCCGGGCTTCGAAACCGACATCCACGGCCTGGTGGAGGTGGTGGCCGAAGATGGCAAGAAGCATTACTACGCCGACTGCGTCAAGGCCTGAGGAACTGCAGCCCCAAAGAAAACGCCCCGCAATGCGGGGCGTTTTGCTATCTAATTCATAGCTTCTTGCGCAGATGCGACAAGGCTAAAACCGGTTTTTTCCTTGAAATCAGGTCTCCACCACGGCCACGGAAGAATGGCTGAAGCCGCCATCCACATAACTGATCTCGGCGGTCACGCCGGAAGCCAGGTCGCTCAGCAGGAAAGCCGCCACGTTGCCGACATCTTCGATCGTCACGTTACGGCGCAACGGCGAGCCATTGGCTGCAATGTTGAGCAGCTTGCCGAAATCCTTGATGCCGCTGGCGGCCAGGGTTTTGATCGGGCCGGCGCTGATGCCGTTGACGCGCATGCTGCGGCCATCCGGCAGGTGGCCAACGGCCTCGGCCAGGTAGCGTACCGACGCCTCCAGGCTGGCCTTGGCCAGGCCCATGGTGTTGTAGTTCGGGATGGCGCGCACGGCGCCCAGATAGCTCAGCGTCAGCAGGGCCGATTTGTCGTTGAGGTAAGGCAAGGCCGCCTTGGCCATGGCCGGGAAACTGTAGGCACTGATGTCATGCGCAATACGGAAGTTCTCGCGCGACAGGCCGTCCAGGAAGTTGCCCGTGATCGCCTCGCGCGGGGCAAAACCGATGCTGTGCACGAAACCGTCATAGGTGGGCCAGTGGGCCGACAGATCCTTGAACATGTTCTCGATCTGCGCGTCATCGCTGACATCGCAGTCAAAGATCAGCTTGGAATTGAACTCGGCGGCAAATTCGGTGATGCGGTCCTTGAAGCGCTCGCCGACGTAGCTGAACGCCAGCTCGGCACCTTCGCGGTGGCAGGCCTGGGCGATGCCATAAGCGATCGAGCGGTTGCTTAACAAGCCGGTGATCAAAAATTTCTTGCCAGTCAGGAATCCCATAATTTTCTCGGTAAAAAATCTGTGCAGAATTGTCGCATGCGGATTTTCTGTTTTCTGGCTTCTCTGATTTCACTGATTGCTGCCGTGCCGGCCTGGGCCGGCCACGCCTATGCCCAATTTGGTGACATCAAGTATCCAGCGGGTTTTCAGCATTTCGACTACGTGAATCCGGCCGCTCCCAAAGGCGGCGACATCACGCTGGTGCCGCCCACACGATTGTCCAATTTTGACAAATACAACCCCTTCACCCTGAAGGGCAGTGCGCCCCCAGGCTTGAGCAGCCTGGTGTTCGAGAGTCTGCTGACCGGCACACTGGACGAGCCGACCACCGCCTACGGTCTGCTGGCGCAGGACGTCACGGTGTCGCCCGACAAGCTCTCGGCTGTCTTCACCCTCAACCCGCTGGCCCGTTTTCACAATGGCGAGCCGGTGCTGGCAGCCGATGTGAAGCACTCGTTCGACCAATTGACTTCACAAGCGGCGGCGCCGCAGTACCGCACCATCTTCGGCGACATCAAGGGCGTGACGGTGCTGGGTGAGCGGGTTGTCCGCTTCGATTTCCGGCGCGTCAACGCCGAGTTGCCGCTGATTGCCGGCAGCCTGCCGGTGTTCAGCCGCAAGTGGGGCATGGACAACGGCAAAGGCAAGGGCAAGCCACTGGACCAGATCGTGACCGATACGCCGATCGGCAGCGGCCCGTATCGCATCGGCAAGGTCAATTTCGGCAAGGACATCAGCTACGAGCGCGATCCGGCGTACTGGGCACGCACCCTCAATGTGCGGCGCGGCCTGTTCAACTTTGACCGCATCACCTACAAGATCTACAAGGACAACACGGCCCAGCTGGAAGCCTTCAAGGCCGGCGAGTTCGATTACATCCAGGCCTTCGTCGCGCGCGAATGGGCTCGCGCCTACACCGGCAAGGCCTTCGACAAAGGTACGCTGATCAAGAAAGAGCTGCAGCACGGCAATGCCGGCGATTTCCAGGGTTTCCTGTTCAATTTGCGGCGCGACAAATTCAAGGACGTGCGGGTGCGTGAAGCGATCGAGCTGGCGATGGACTTCGAGTGGCTCAACCGCCAGCTGTTCTACAACGCCTACACCCGGGTGAGTGGGTATTTCGTCGGCAGCGATTTCGAGGCCAAAGGCAAGCCCAGCCCGGAAGAACTGGCCTTGCTGGCGCCGCTGCGTCGCCAGTTGCCATCCGAAGTCTTCACCGATGAGGTGCCGCAACCGCCCTTCACCAGCCTCGACCCGGCCTCCGGTCACACGCTGCGCGACAACCTGCGCCGCGCACGCGACCTGCTGGCCCAGGCCGGCTGGACCTACCGCAACGGCGCGCTGCGCAACGCGCAGGGCGATGCCTTCACCATTGAATTCCTCGACAACTCGGGCTCCATGGGCCGGGTGGTGACGCCCTATGCCAGGAACCTGGAGAAACTGGGTATTACCGTCAACTACAAGGTGGTCGATTTCGCCATCCTGCAAAAGCGGCTGGACGTGTTCGACTTCGAGGTCATCAGCAACCGCCTGATCGGCAGCGAGGCGCCGGGCACCGAACTGTTGGAGCGCTTTGGCTCCAAAGCGGCCGATACCGAAGGCTCGATGAACGTCATCGGCATCAAGAGTCCGGCGGTCGATGCCTTGCTGGACCAGGTGATCTCGGCCCAGACCCGCCCCGAACTGGTGGCCCGGCTGCGTGCGCTCGACCGTGTGCTGCGCCACGGCCACTACGCCGTGCCGCACTGGTACGGCAGCGTGCACCGCGTGGCTTGGCGCGCCGGCCGCTTCGAGCAGCCGGCGGTGACGCCGCGTTATTACCAGCCCGAGGGCTGGGTCACGTCCGTCTGGTGGGCTTCTCCGGCCAACCGGGCGCAAGCAGCCCAAGAGGCGAGGTGAGTATGCTGGCCTACATCCTCAAACGCCTGTTACTCATGATTCCGACCCTGTTCGGCATCCTGCTGCTGACCTTTGTCGTCATCCAGTTCGTGCCGGGTGGTCCGGTGGAGCAGATGGTGGCGCAACTGCAGGGGCGCGACAGCGGCGGGGAGGGCGCGGCCGCATCGGGCGCCGGCTACCGCGGCCGCCAGGGCGTGGATGCGGCGCGCATTGCCGAGATTCGTGCCTTCTACGGCTTCGACAAACCGCCCCATGAGCGCTTCTGGCAAATGCTGAAGCAGTACGCCCGCTTCGACCTGGGCAAAAGCTTTTTCTACCCCAAGAGCGTGTGGGAGCTGGTGAAGGACAAGCTGCCAGTCTCGATCAGCCTTGGGCTGTGGACCTTCTTCCTGAGCTACCTGATCTCGGTGCCGCTGGGCATCGCCAAGGCGGTACGTGCCGGCAGCCGCTTCGACACCCTGACCAGCCTCGTCGTGCTGATCGGCTACGCCATTCCGGGCTTCGTACTCGGCGTGGCGCTGCTGGTGATCTTCGGCGGCCAGCTGCAATGGTTTCCGCTGCGCGGCCTGACCTCCAGCAACTGGGAGAGCTTGAGCTGGGGCGCCAAGGTGGTGGACTACCTGTGGCACATCACACTGCCGATCACGGCCAGCGTGCTCGGCGCCTTTGCGGTGACCACCATGCTGACCAAGAATGCTTTTCTGGAAGAAATCCGCAAGCAATACGTGCTGACGGCGCGCGCCAAGGGCCTGACCGAGCGGCGCGTGCTGTGGCGGCATGTGATGCGCAATGCGCTGATCCCCATCGTCACCGGCTTCCCGGCCGCTTTCATCGGCGCCTTCTTCACCGGCTCGCTCCTGATCGAGACCCTGTTCTCGCTCGACGGCCTGGGCCTGCTGTCCTACGAGTCGGTGATGCGGCGTGACTACCCGGTGGTGCTGGGCACGCTTTACCTCTTTACGTTGATCGGCCTGGTGACCAAGCTGATTTCGGATCTTTGCTACGTGTGGGTAGACCCGCGCGTGAAATTTGATTGATGAACCAGATTTCACCATCCCCATCGCAACGCGCCTGGCTGCGCTTCAAGCGCAACCGGCTGGGTTACTGGAGCCTGCTGATCTTCTGCACGCTGTTCGTGCTCAGCCTGGGAGCCGAGCTGATTTCCAACGACAAGCCGCTGCTGGCGCGCTACAACGGCCAGTGGTATGCGCCGATCCTGAGCAATGTGCCGGAAACCACCTTCGGCGGCGATTTCGCGACGCCGACCGACTACCTTGACCCCTTCATCCAGCAGCAGTTCGCCAAGCCCGGCAACTGGGCCCTGTACCCGCTCAACCCCTACCACCACAGCACCATCAACTACTTCGCCAAGGAGCCCAACCCGAGCGAACCCTCAAGCGACAATTGGCTCGGCACCGACGACCGCGGGCGTGACGTGGTGGCGCGGTTGCTGTATGGTTTTCGCATCTCGGTGCTGTTCGCGCTGGCGCTGACGGTCATCGGCGTGCTGCTGGGCGTGGTCACCGGGGCGCTGCAGGGCTTTTTCGGCGGCAAGACCGACCTGCTGTTCCAGCGCTTCATCGAGATCTGGGGTTCCATGCCCGAGCTGTACCTGCTGATCATCTTCTCCGCCATGTTCGACCCCAGCGTGGCGCTGCTGCTGATCCTGCTCAGCCTGTTCGGCTGGATGGGCCTGTCCGACTACGTGCGAGCCGAGTTTCTGCGCAACCGTCAGCTCGACTACGTGCGCGCGGCGCGGGCAGTGGGCCTGTCGAACTGGCAGATCATCTGGCGCCACATCCTGCCCAACAGCCTGACGCCGGTGGTGACCTTCCTGCCGTTCCGTATGAGCGCGGCCATCCTGGCGCTGACCTCGCTCGATTTCCTGGGCCTGGGTGTGCCGCCGGGCACGCCGTCGCTGGGTGAGTTGCTGGCGCAGGGCAAGAACAACATTGACGCTTGGTGGATTTCGCTTTCCACCTTCGCCGTGCTGGTGGTCACGCTGCTGCTGCTGACCTTCATGGGTGACGCGCTGCGCGACGCACTCGACCCGCGGAAGGCCGAAAAATGAGCCACGCACTGCTGGACGTGAAAAACCTGCGTGTCGCCTTTGGTGGCAAGGAAGTTGTGCATGGCCTGGACTTCCAGGTCGCCGCGGGGGAAAAAGTGGCGCTGGTCGGGGAGTCCGGCTCGGGCAAGACCGTCACCGCCTTGAGCCTGCTGCGCTTGGTGCAGAACGCCGAGATTGCCGGTGTTGCAAGCTTTTTTGAGCCCCAGCCCACGTCGAATATGCGCGACCTGCTATCGATTCAGGAGCGCGAGTTGCGCGGCATCCGTGGCCGCGACATCGCCATGATCTTCCAGGAGCCGATGACGGCGCTCAATCCGCTGTTCACCGTGGGCGAGCAGATTGCCGAGGTGCTGGAGCTCAAGCTCGGCCTGACCCGGGCGCAGGCGGTGGCACAGGCCGTGCAACTGCTGGCCGACACCGGCATCCCTGAGCCCGAGCGGCGCGCCAAGTCCTTCCCGCACCAGTTGAGCGGCGGCCAGCGCCAGCGCGCCATGATCGCCATGGCACTGGCCTGCCAGCCGCGCCTGCTGCTGGCTGACGAGCCAACCACGGCGCTGGACGTCACCCTGCGCGGCCAGATCCTCGACCTGCTCACCGGCCTGCAGCAGAAGAACGGCATGGCCGTGCTGCTGATCACGCACGACCTGAATCTGGTGCGCCGCTTCGCCGACCGTGTGATCGTGATGGAAAACGGCCATATCGTGGAACAGGGGCGGGTGGCTGAGGTCTTTGCCAACCCGCAGCACAGCTACACCCGGCGCCTGATCGACAGCAAGCCGGTGCGCGATGTGCAGGAGGCGCCCGTCGTGGCCGACGCGGCGCCGGTGATGCAGGCCCGAGGCTTGCGCGTGGGCTACCCGACACCCGTGCCCGGCGTGCGCGGCTGGTTCCGCCGTGGCGAGTTCGTTGCGGTGCACGATGCCGCCTTCACCATTGCGCCCGGCCGCACCCTGGGTGTGATCGGCGAGTCCGGCTCGGGCAAGTCCACCCTGGCTTTGGCCACGCTCGGCTTGCTGCCTTTCACGGGCGATCTGCGGGTGGCCGGACAGGCCTGGGGGCAGCAGCAGGCACACAACCGGGCCCTGCGCAAAGTGGTGCAGGTGGTGTTCCAGGATCCGTTTTCTTCCCTGTCGCCGCGCCTGACGGTGGAGGAAATCGTGGGCGAAGGCCTGCTTGTCCATGCACCGGCGTTGTCCAAGGCGGAGCGCCGCCAGCAGGTGTTGCGGGCGCTAGAGGAGGTAGGCTTGGGCGAGAAGCAGTTCTCGGGCCTGCTGCAGCGCTATCCGCACGAGTTTTCTGGCGGCCAGCGCCAGCGGCTGGCCATAGCCCGCGCACTGATCGTCGAGCCGCGCCTGCTGGTGCTGGATGAGCCCACCAGCGCGCTCGATGTGACGATCCAGAAACAGGTGCTACAGCTGCTGCAACGCCTGCAGCGCGAGCGGGGTTTGAGCTACCTGCTGATCACCCACGACGTGGACGTGATCCGGGCCATGGCGCACGATGTCATCGTCATGAAAGACGGCCTCATCGTCGAGTCCGGTGCCGTTTCAGCGGTGCTGGACGCGCCCGACCATCCGTACACCCGCACGCTGGTCCGTTCTGCAGGCTAAATCGCCTTGAAAATCAAGGCACTAGCCCTGTTTTTCGGCTACAATTCGACAATTCTCGACCAAACGGGCGGATTACCAACCGCCCGTTTTTTTTGGTCGAACGGTTTTGATGGGGCAACAGGACACACGTGGCATTACAGGACATCGTCGAACAAACTGTGACCGGACTCGGTTATGACTTGGTGGAGATTGAACGCTCTGCTGGGGGTTTGCTGCGCGTGACGATCGATTTGCCCTGGGATCCGCAAACCACCGAGCAGTTCGTCAACGTCGAAGACTGCGAGAAAGTCACGCGCCAGCTGCAGTTTGCACTGGAAGTCGATGGCATCGAATACAAGCGGCTCGAGGTGTCCTCGCCGGGCATTGATCGTCCGCTGCGCAATGAAAAAGATTTCGAGCGTTTTGCCGGCCAGGTGATCGACATCACGCTCAAGGCGCCCATGGGGGCGGCTGCGGCCGGCCAGGTCAGCGCCAACCGCAAGAAGTTTCGCGGCACGCTGGAGCGCGCCGAGGGCGGCCAGGGCTGGCAGATCGTCTGGAGCGATGAGCCGCCGGTCAAGCCCGGACAGAAGGTCAGCAAGAAGCGGCCACCGGCGCCGGTGCAGGCGCTGGGCTTCACGCTCGATGAGTTGCGTGAGGCGCGCTTGGCACCGATCGTCAGCTTCAAGGGCCGCGGCGCGGCAGGCACAGAAGATTAAGGACGTTTTTGCCGGGGCAGCGCCTTGGGCGGGAACGATGGTTTTGGTTTTGCAATGTGAGTTCGAGCGGGTGCGGGGCAAGGCGCCGCACTTATCAGGTTATGGAGGTTAAAGGCATGAATCGCGAATTGTTGATGCTGGTGGAAGCCATTTCACGCGAGAAGAACGTTGAGCGTGACTTGGTGTTTGGTGCGGTCGAAGCCGCGCTGGCTCAAGCCACGAAGAAGCTCTATGAGGGCGATGTGGACATCCGTGTCGCTATCGATCGCGACACCGGCAACTACGAAACGTTCCGCCGTTGGCACGTCGTCCCCGACGAGGCCGGCCTGCAGCTGCCTGACCAGGAAATCCTGCTGTTCGAAGCCAAGGAACAGATCCCCGACATCGAGGTGGACGAGTACATCGAAGAATCGGTGGACTCGGTGCCGATCGGCCGTATCGGCGCCATGGCCGCCAAGCAGGTCATTCTGCAGAAGATCCGTGACGCTGAGCGCGAAATGCTGCTCAACGACTTCATGTCGCGTGGCGACAAGATCTTCGTCGGCACCGTCAAACGCATGGACAAGGGCGACATCATTGTCGAGTCCGGCCGCGTCGAAGGTCGTCTGCGCCGCGGCGAGATGATCCCGAAAGAAAACCTGCGTACCGGCGACCGCGTGCGCGCCATGATCATGGAAGTGGACCTGACGCTGCGCGGCGCCCCCATCATCCTGTCGCGCTCGGCCCCCGAGTTCATGATCGAGCTGTTCCGCCAGGAAGTGCCCGAGATCGAGCAGGGCCTGCTGGAGATCAAGTCCTGTGCCCGTGATGCCGGCTCTCGCGCCAAGATCGCTGTGCTGTCGCACGACAAGCGTGTCGACCCGATCGGTACCTGCGTTGGTGTGCGTGGCACCCGCGTCAATGCCGTCACCAACGAACTTGCCGGCGAGCGCGTCGACATCGTGCTGTGGAGCGAGGATCCGGCCCAGTTCGTGATCGGCGCCCTGGCTCCGGCCAACGTGCAGTCCATCGTGGTCGATGAAGAAAAGCACGCCATGGACGTGGTGGTCGACGAAGAGAACCTGGCGATTGCCATTGGCCGTGGCGGCCAGAACGTGCGCCTGGCCTCCGACCTCACCGGTTGGAAGATCAATATCATGGACGCGGCCGAATCGGCCCAGAAGCAGGCCGACGAAACCGGCTCGCTGCGCAAGCTGTTCATGGAAAAACTCGATGTGGACGAGGAAATCGCCGACATCCTGATCGCCGAGGGTTTCACCAGCCTGGAAGAAGTGGCCTATGTGCCATTGCAGGAAATGCTGGAGATCGAGAGCTTCGACGAAGACACGGTCAACGAGTTGCGCGCCCGCGCCAAGGACGCGCTGCTGACCATGGAGATTGCCCGCGAGGAAAGCGTCGAGGAAGTGTCGCAGGATCTGCGCGACCTCGAAGGCCTGACGCCCGAGCTGATTGCCAAGCTGGCCGACAACGGCGTTCACACCCTCGATGACCTGGCGGATCTCGCCGTGGACGAACTCACTGATATCACTGGCCAGTCTACGGATGAAGCCAAGGCCCTGATCATGAAGGCGCGCGAACATTGGTTTACCAATGATGCCGCTTCTCAAGAGTAACGGTCATGAAAGGTTACACAACAAATGTCCAGTACGACCGTCGCCGAGTTTGCAACCGAACTCAAGAAATCCACTGAAACACTCATCGAGCAGCTCAAGGCTGCCGGGGTGTCCAAGGCGTCTGCCGCCGACACCCTGACCGATGCCGACAAGCACAGCCTGTTGAACTATCTGCAGGCCAGCCACGGCACGGCTGCGCCCGAGCGCAAGAAGATCACGCTGGTCAAGAAGTCGACCACCGAGATCAAGCAGGCTGACGCCACCGGCAAGGCTCGCACCATCCAGGTTGAAGTGCGCAAGAAGCGCACCTTTGTTCGCCGCGATGATGGCTCTGATGGCGCCGAGGGCGCTGTTGCCGAACCGGCACCGGAAGTCCAGGTTGAAGCCCCAGCAACTGCCCCGACCATTGACAACGCCGAACTCGTCCGGCGCGAGGAAGAGGCCCGTCGCCAGGCGGAACTGATCCGTCGCCAGGAAGAAGATCTGGCCGAAAAACGCCGCCAGCGCGAAGAAACCGAACAACGCGAACGCGAAGCGGAAGAGCGTGCTGCGGCCTACGCCGCCGCCGAAGCGCAAAAGAAGAACCAGGCCACCACCAGCAAGACGGATGCGACCGCTGAGGCGGCCGAGGCGGCCGCTGCACGTGCTGAGGCACAAGCGCAAGCGCGCGAAAAAGCCGCTGCTGAATCCAAGGCACGTGCCGACGAAGAGGCTGCACGCGCCCAGGACCTGAATGAGCGCCGCCGCAAGGCCGAAGCCGAAGCCGCGGCCATTCGCTCCATGATGGCCGCACCGGCCAAGAATGTGCTGGTGGCCAAGAAAGAAGAACCCAAGACCGCCAAGCCGGCTGAAGCTGGCAAAGCCGGCATGAAGGGCACCCTGCACAAGCCGGCAACCGGCAGCACCACCCCCAAGGCAGCTCCCGCCGCGGGTGCTGGCACAGGCCCCGGTGCAGGCAAGGAAGTCAAATCGGCCAAGCTGTCGAGCAGCTGGGCTGGCGATCCGGCCAAGAAAAAGGGCATTCCTACCCGTGGCGACTCCAGTGGCGGCGTTGGCCGTGGCAGCTGGCGCAGCGGCCCCAAAGGTCGTCGTGGCAATGACCGCGATCGTGATGAACAGCACGCACAGGCCGCACCGGTTGAAGCCCGCGTCATTGAGGTCCATGTGCCCGAAACCATCACCGTGGCCGAACTGGCCCACAAGATGGCGGTTAAGGCCTCCGAGGTGATCAAGCACCTGATGAAGCTGGGCCAGATGGTGACCATCAACCAGCCGCTGGACCAGGACACCGCCATGATCGTGGTGGAAGAAATGGGTCACAAGGCCATCATCGCCGCTCTGGACGATCCGGAAGCATTCACCGAAGAAGAAGCCTCCGCACACCACGCCGAGGCACTGCCTCGTGCGCCGGTGGTGACCGTCATGGGTCACGTCGACCACGGCAAGACCTCGCTGCTGGACTACATCCGCCGTGCCAAGGTGGCCTCGGGTGAAGCGGGTGGCATCACGCAGCACATCGGTGCCTACCACGTGGAAACGCCGCGCGGCATGGTGTCCTTCCTCGATACCCCGGGTCACGAGGCGTTCACCGCCATGCGTGCCCGCGGTGCGCAGGCAACCGACATCGTGATTCTGGTGGTGGCGGCCGACGACGGCGTCATGCCGCAGACCAAGGAAGCCATCAAGCACGCCAAGGCAGCCGGAGTGCCGATCGTGGTGGCGGTCAACAAGATCGACAAGCCCGACGCCAACCCCGAACGCGTGAAGCAGGAACTGGTGGCAGAAGAGGTGGTGCCCGAGGAATACGGCGGTGATTCGCCTTTCGTGTCCGTGTCAGCCAAGACCGGCCAGGGCATCGACGAACTGCTGGAGCAGGTGTTGTTGCAGGCCGAGGTGCTGGAGCTCAAGGCGCCGGTGGATGCCATGGCCAAGGGCCTGGTGATCGAAGCGCGCCTCGACAAGGGCCGTGGTCCGGTCGCGACCGTGCTGGTGCAGTCCGGTACGCTCAGCACCGGCGACGTGGTGCTGGCCGGTCAGACCTATGGTCGTGTGCGCGCCATGCTGGACGAAAACGGCAAGCCGATCAAGGCGGCTGGTCCCTCCATTCCGGTGGAAATCCAGGGTCTGACCGAAGTGCCGCAAGCCGGTGACGAGTTCATGGTGATGACCGACGAGCGTCGTGCCCGTGAGATTGCCACCTACCGTGCCGGCAAGTTCCGCAACACCAAGCTGGCCAAGCAGCAAGCGGCGAAGCTGGAGAACATGTTCACCGACATCGCTGCCGGCGAAGTCAAGACGCTGCCCATCATCGTCAAGGCCGATGTGCAGGGTTCCCAGGAAGCGCTGGCCGCTTCCTTGCTCAAGCTGTCGACCGACGAAGTCAAGGTCCAGATGGTCTACTCGGCCGTCGGTGGCATCAGCGAGTCTGACGTCAACCTGGCCATCGCCTCCAAGGCGGTGATCATCGGCTTCAACACCCGTGCCGATGCCGGTGCGCGCAAGCTGGCCGAAGGCAACGATGTCGACATCCGCTACTACAACATCATCTACGACGCCGTGGATGACCTGAAAGCGGCCATGTCGGGCATGCTGGCACCAGAGAAGCGGGAAGAAATCATCGGTATGGCCGAGATCCGTACGGTGTTCGTGGCATCCAAGATCGGTACGGTGGCGGGTTGTATGGTCACATCCGGCTTCGTCAACCGCAGCGCGCATTTCCGCCTGCTGCGCGACAACGTCGTGATCTATACCGGCGAGCTCGATTCGCTCAAGCGCCTGAAGGATGACGTGAAGGAAGTCAAGGAAGGCTTCGAGTGCGGTATCAAGCTCAAGAACTTCAACGACATCAAGGAAGGTGATCAGCTGGAGTTCTTCGAAGTCAAGGAAATCGCCCGGACCCTGTAAACCATGGCAGCGAAGAAACCGTCAGCTCCGAACCGGAGTTTCAAAGTGGCCGATCAGATCCAGCGGGATCTGACGGAACTGATCGCGCGCGAGTTGAAAGACCCGCGCGTGGGGATGGTGACGATCCAGGCGGTCGAAGTGACGCCGGACTATGCGCACGCCAAGGTCTTTTTCAGTCTGCTGGTCGGCGATCCGCGGCAGACCGAAGAAGCGCTGAACCAAGCGGCAGGTTTTCTGCGCAACGGGCTGTTCAAGCGTCTGCACATTCACACGGTGCCGACATTGCATTTCCTGTTTGACCGCACCACGGAACGGGCGGCTGACATGAATGCCCTGATCGCCCAGGCCGTGGCTTCGCGTTCCAAAAACGAGGACTGAAGATGAACGCGCCGCGCACGAGGGTGCCCAGGCGCCCCGTGCATGGGGTGCTTTTGCTGGACAAGCCGTTGGGACTGTCCAGCAATCAGGCTTTGCAGAAGGCCAAGTGGTTGTTGCGCGCGGAAAAGGCTGGCCATACCGGAACGCTTGATCCGCTGGCCACCGGTGTGCTGCCTTTGTGTTTTGGCGCTGCGACCAAGTTCAGCCAGCTGCATCTGGATGCCGACAAGACCTACGAGACCACGGTCCGCCTGGGCATACGCACCAGTACCGCGGATGCCGAGGGTGAGGTGATCGATACCCGTGCGGTCAGCTGCAGCCTGGGTCAGGTCGTCGAAGTGCTGGACCAGTTCATGGGACCGATCCGCCAGGTGCCGCCCATGCACAGCGCCCTGAAGAAGGATGGCAAGGCCTTGTATGAATATGCCCGCGAGGGCGAAACCGTGGCGCGTGAGGCGCGCGACGTGGTGATCCATGAGTTGGAGCTGCTCGAAGCGCAGCTTCAGGGCGATGCGCCGAACCTTCGACTGCGTGTGACATGCAGCAAGGGCACTTACATCCGCACCTTGGGTGAGGACATCGGCGAGGCCTTGGGTTGCGGCGGTCACCTGGTGGCCCTGCGTCGCATCGCAACCGGACCGTTCGAGGTGTCGCAGTGCGTCACGCTGGACCAGTTGGATGCCATGGAAGAATCCGAGCGCCTGTCGCAGTTGAAACCGGTCGATGCGCTCTTGGAAGGTCATGCCGCCGTCACGCTCGACACCGAGAATGCCGGACGTTTCCTGAGCGGCTTGCGCCGCCGTGGTTCATGGCCGGATGCCGCGCAGGTCGCCGTATACGGCGAAGAACCGCATGCCCTGCTGGGCACGGCCCATGTCAAGGCTGGTGAATTGATCCCCGGGCGCCTGTTGAGCCCATTAGAGATACAACAGATTTTGGAGAGTGAAACATGAGTCAAAAACAGATCCGCAACATTGCCATCATTGCCCACGTGGACCATGGCAAGACCACCATGGTCGACCAATTGCTGCGCCAGTCCGGCACCTTTGCTGAACACGAAAAAGTGGTCGACACCGTGATGGACAACAACGCCATTGAAAAAGAGCGTGGCATCACGATTCTGGCCAAGAACTGCGCCGTGAGCTGGGAAGGCACCCACATCAACATCGTCGACACACCCGGACACGCCGACTTCGGCGGTGAAGTGGAACGCGCGCTGTCCATGGTGGATGGTGTGGTGCTGCTGATCGATGCACAAGAAGGCCCGATGCCCCAGACACGCTTTGTGACCAAGAAGGCCTTGGCCCTGGGCCTCAAGCCCATCGTGGTGGTCAACAAGGTCGACAAGCCCGGTGCCAATCCCGACAAGGTCGTCAACGCCGCTTTCGACCTGTTCGACAAGCTGGGCGCGACCGATGAACAACTGGACTTCCCGGTGGTCTACGCCTCGGGCATCAACGGCTGGTCTTCGCTGGAAGAGGGCGCGCCCGGAGAACAGTGGGGCCCGGACATGTCGGCTTTGTTCAACACCATCCTGAAGCATGTGCCGCCTCAGAAGGGTGACCCTGCCGCACCGCTGCAGTTGCAGATTTCCGCACTCGACTTCTCGAGCTTCGTCGGCCGCATCGGCGTGGGCCGTATCAGCCAGGGCACCATCAAGCCCGGCATGGACGTGCTGGTGATGGAAGGCCCGGACGGCAAGTCCGTCAAAGGCCGCATCAACCAGGTGCTGACTTTCCAGGGTCTGGACCGCGTGCAGACCGCGGAAGCCGGTCCGGGTGAAATCGTGCTGATCAACGGTATTGCCGACATCGGCATCGGCGTGACCATCACCGACCCCACCAATCCGGCGCCGCTGCCCATGCTGAAGGTCGACGAACCGACCCTGACCATGAACTTCTGCGTCAACACCAGCCCACTGGCTGGCCGCGAAGGCAAGTTCGTGACCAGTCGCCAGATCTGGGACCGCCTGCAAAAAGAACTGCAACACAACGTGGCGCTGCGCGTCAAGGAAACCGACGAAGAAGGTATCTTTGAAGTCATGGGCCGCGGTGAACTGCACTTGACCATCCTGCTGGAAAACATGCGTCGCGAAGGCTACGAACTGGCCGTCTCCAAGCCGCGCGTGGTGTTCCGCGAGATTGACGGCGAGAAGTGCGAGCCGATCGAGCTGGTGACGGCCGATATCGAAGAGCAACACCAGGGTGGCGTGATGCAGGCCCTGGGCGAGCGCAAGGGTGAACTGGTCAACATGGAGCCGGACGGCCGTGGCCGCGTGCGCCTGGAGTACCGCATCCCGGCGCGCGGCCTGATCGGTTTTTCCAATGAATTCCTGAACCTGACCCGTGGTTCGGGTCTGATCTCCAACATCTTCGACCGCTACGAACCGCACAAGGGTGAGATTGGCGGGCGCAAGAACGGCGTGCTGATTTCCATGGACGACGGTGAAATCTTCACCTACGCCCTGGGCAAGCTGGACGACCGCGGCCGCATGTTCGTGAAGGCCAACGATCCGGTGTACGAAGGCATGATCGTCGGCATCCACAGCCGTGACAACGACTTGGTGGTCAATGCCACGCGGACCAAGCAGCTGACCAACTTCCGCGTTTCCGGCAAGGAAGATGCGATCAAGATCACGCCGCCGATTGAACTCACGCTCGAATACGGCGTGGAATTCATCGAGGATGACGAGCTGGTCGAAATCACGCCCAAGAGCGTTCGTCTGCGCAAGCGCTTCCTGAAAGAGAACGAGCGCAAGCGCGCATCACGGGATTAACCCCCGAAGCGGCCTGCGGGCCGCCTCCCCCTATGGGGCGATACCTGCGGCCCGGCCAAGCCGGTTCCGCGGTATCTCAGGGAGAAGACACGCGCGCCGATGCAACCTTGTCCATGAAACTCACGCACCAGCAGGCTGTGTTCCTCATGGTGGCGGTGGCCCTGATGTGGTCCATCGCCGGCGTCGTCACGCGCCATCTGGAGTCTGCACGCAGCTTCGAGGTGACATTCTGGCGCAGTTTCTTCACTGCGATCTCACTGTTGGTCATCTTGCCGCTGTGGCGCGGCCCATCAACCGTCTGGCGCCAGTTGCGCAGGGCGCCGCCTGCCTTGTGGTGGTCTGGCTTGTGCTGGAGCGGGATGTTCACGTCCTTCATGCTGGCCTTGACCATGACCAGCGTGGCCGGCGTGCTTGTGATCTCGTCGCTCAACCCACTCTTCACCGCACTGCTGGCGCGCATCTTCCTGCGGCAACACATTGCCTGGTTTACCTGGCTGGCGATCATGCTGGCCGGCTTGGGCATGGCTTGGATGTTCGGCGGCCAAGCTGTGGACAGCAACTGGCAGGGCATGGCCGTGGCCTTGTTGGTCCCGTTGACGGCCGCGATCAACTGGATCGTGGTGCAGCACGCCCACGCCCAGGGTGAGGACCTTGATCTGATGCCCTCGGTGCTGGTCGGCGGCCTGATCTCCGCACTGGCCACATTGCCACTGGCCTTGCCCCTGCAAGCGACGGTGCACGACATCAGCCTGTTGGCACTTTTGGGACTGGTTCAGTTAGCGATTCCCTGTACGCTTCTGGTGATCTGCGCACGCGTGCTGAAGGCACCCGAGGTGTCGTTGCTGGCACAACTCGAGATCCTTTTTGGCATTCTGCTGGTCTGGGTTGGTGCTGGAGAAGAACCAGCCGCTTCGATCCTGCAGGGTGGGGCGCTGGTGCTGTTCGCTCTACTGGTCAATGAATGGATGCTTTGGAACAAGAAACGATGAATCACACCATGAGCTACAGCTGCCCTGAAGTACTTATCGAGATTCGCGGCCACGTGGGCTGCATCACCCTGAACCGGCCGCGCGCACTCAATGCGCTGTCGCTGTCCATGATCCGGGCGCTGAACGCCACCCTGTTGGCCTGGCGCGACGATGCACGGGTGCAGGCTGTGGCCATTCGCGGCATGGGCAAAGAGGGGCCGTTCGGGGCCTTCTGCGCTGGCGGTGACATCCGATTCTTCCATCAGGCAGTCATGGCGGCCAATGCCGAGCTGGAGGACTTCTTCACCGAAGAGTACTCGCTCAACCACCTGATCCATCACTACCCCAAGCCCTACATTGCCTTCATGGACGGCATCGTCATGGGCGGTGGCATGGGCATCAGCCAGGGCGCGAAACTGCGTATCGTGACGCCGCGCACCAAGATGGCCATGCCGGAGACCAACATCGGTCTGTTTCCCGATGTCGGCGGTGGTTATTTCCTCGGCCGTTGCCCGGGGCGCAGTGGTGAATGGCTGGCCCTGACGGGTGACGTCATCGACGCCGGCAATGCGCTGGCCATGAAACTGGCCGACGTCTGCTTTGATCCGAGCCTGCTGGGTTCAGCCTGGGAGAGCCTGGCTGCCATGCCGCGGGTAGACGAAGCCACATTGGAGGCCTGGTCTGCTACACATTCAGTAGCATGTGAGGACCACGGTGCGAAGGCCAGGACCGAAATGGACCGTTATTTCGGACTCAATTCAGTGGCCGACATCCTTCATGCCCTGGATAAGGCGGATTCAGACTGGGCCCGTGCCAACGCGGAAACCTTGCGCAAACGATCTCCGCTGATGATGGCAGTCACGCTGGAGCTGGTGCGACGCGCCCGCGGCATGACGCTGGCAGAAGACCTCCGACTGGAGCGTGACATCGTGCGTCACTGCTTTACCTCTCTGCATCTGGACCGCTTTGGCCCAGCCACCGAGACCATGGAAGGTATCCGAGCCCTGGTGATCGACAAGGACCAGAAGCCGCGCTGGAATCCGGCGCGCATCGAGGAGGTGACGCCGGACATGGTGGCGGGCTTTTTCGTCTCGCCCTGGCCGGCGTACGCGCATCCGCTGCGCGACCTCACCTGATACCCGTCAGAGAACAGGCGGGAAGCTGCTGATTAGCGGTGGCGGCCCTTCATGGCGCGTTCCACCTCGCGTTTGCCTTCGCGTTCCTTGATGGTGTCGCGCTTGTCGTGCTCGGCCTTGCCCTTGGCCAGCGCAATCTCGCATTTGACGCGGCCGTTCTTCCAGTGCAGGTTCAACGGCACCAGGGTGTAGCCCTTTTGCTCGACCTTGCCAATCAGGCGGCGGATCTCGTCCTTCTTGAGGAGCAGTTTTTTGGTGCGCACGGCATCCGGGGTGACGTGGGTCGAGGCACTCTTGAGCGGGTTGATCTGGCAACCGATGATGTACATCTCGCCGTCGCGGATGACAACATAGCCGTCGGTCAGCTGCACCTTGCCCTCACGCACGGCCTTCACCTCCCAGCCCTCGAGCACCATGCCGGCCTCGAAGCGCTCCTCAATGAAATAGTTGAAGACGGCCTTCTTGTTGTCGGCAATGCGGGAAGATGTATCGGGTTTTTTGGCCATGGAAGTCAGATGGGGACACACCGCAAACTTACAATTGCCGGTGGTTTGGCGTGTGCCAACCCTGCATTCTATGAAAACTGTTCACAAGTCCGTCCTGATCTGGTACAGCCCGCAGGAAATGTATGAGCTGGTCACGGGCGTGGCCGACTATCCTAAGTTTCTTCCCTGGTGCGATCATGCCAAGGTGCTGGAGCAGCACGCCAGCGGGGTAACGGCCGAAGTCGGCATCTCTTTCAGCGGCATCCGCCAGACCTTCACCACACGCAACGAACATGTACCGGGGCGTGAAGTCACCATGCAGCTGATCAATGGGCCCTTTTCCAAACTGGAAGGGAGTTGGACCTTTGCGCCGGTGGGTGAGGGCCATCAGCGCGCCTGCAAGGTGGAGCTGACACTGCACTATGGTTTCTCCAATGCGGTGCTCGGTAAGTTGGTGGGGCCGGTGTTCGACCGCATCGCCGCCAGCCTGGTCGACGCTTTCGTCAAGCGGGCCGAACAGGTCTACGGAAGCTGATCAGATGCCCATCGAGATCACTGTCGCCTACTCTCCAAGCGCACGCGTGGTGCATGAAATCCCGTTGCGCCTGCCGCTCGGAGCGACGGTGGCGCAGGCGCTGGAACACAGTGGACTGCAGAAGCTCTTTCCGGAGCTGGATTGGCAGCTCGCCCGAGTGGGCATCTGGGGGCGCAAGGCGACAACGGACCAAGTATTGCGAGAAAACGACCGGGTCGAAATTTACCGGCCGCTGCGAGTTGACCCCAAGGTGGCGCGGCGCGAGCGCTTCGCCAAGCAAGGTGCCCGCACGACCGGGCTGTTCGCACGGCAAAGACCTGGCGCCAAAACCGGCTATTGAGCGCCGGCCTTACTTGCAGTTCTCGTCGATGATGCCCTGCAGGCGCTGCGCCTCAGCAGCACGACCGCCTTCATCGAGGAATTCACGCTCACCCTTTTCATTGAGACGCGACAACCGCACACCAGCGTCCAAACCGGCTTTGGCCTGCCGTGCACGGTTGCAGTTGTCGGCCTGGGCTCTGGCCACGCGTTCCTCTTCCTGCCGGCGTTTAGCGGCTTCGGCGTCAGCGGCCTGCTTTTTCTTCTCTGCCAGCTCCTTGTCCTCACCCGTCCCTTTGGGGGCAGAACCGGGGGGCGTCGCAGCCACCGGGACATTGCTGGCGGGCACCTCCGCGGCCAGGGGGGCCATGCCGGGCTGCTTGAGGATGTTTTTCTCCGGCACATCCACCGGCGGCGGCCGGTCGCTGAAGACCTTGCGGCCGGCTTTGTCGATCCACTGCCACTGGGCAAAGGCGGACAGGGAAAAGGCGAGGGCGACGATGGCGATGAGGGGCTGGACGAGCTTCATGCGGGCAGTGTAGCGCCCAACATGGCTTGCAAGACGGGGCTTTGACGCCATCAGGCGGCCCCATCAGCCCGCTTGTCGACCCGGCCGCCCTGAAAAAAGCCGGCGAGGCGGGTACAATCCGTTTTTTGGAGCTTTCACATGCGCCTTCTCGGTAAAGCGCTCACCTTCGACGATGTGTTGCTGGTGCCAGCGTTCTCCCAGGTCCTGCCCAAGGACACCTCTCTTGCGACCCGCTTCTCCCGCAATATCGCCTTGAACCTGCCTCTGGTGTCCGCCGCCATGGACACGGTCACGGAAGCCCGTCTGGCGATCGCCATTGCCCAGGAAGGCGGCATCGGCATCATCCACAAGAACCTCACGCCGCAAGAGCAGGCAGCTCACGTGGCCAAGGTCAAGCGCTATGAGTCCGGCGTGTTGCGCGACCCGGTGGTCATCACCCCCGAGCACACAGTGTTGCAGGTGCTGCAGCTGTCGGAGCAACTGGGCATTTCGGGCTTCCCGGTGTGCGACGGCGGCAAGGTGGTGGGCATCGTGACGGGGCGCGACCTGCGCTTTGAAACCCGCTACGACGTCAAGGTGCACCAGATCATGACGCCGCGCGAGAAGCTCATCACGGTCAACGAGAAGGAAGGCACCACCCCGGCCGAAGCCAAGGCGTTGCTGAACAAGCACAAGCTGGAACGCATCCTGGTGGTGAATGACGCCTTTGAGCTCAAGGGCCTGATCACGGTGAAGGACATCACCAAGCAGACCAGTTTCCCGAACGCCGCGCGTGACGCCTCCGGCCGCTTGCGCGTTGGTGCAGCCGTGGGTGTGGGTGAGGGCACGGAAGAGCGCGTCGAAGCCCTGGTCAAGGCCGGTGTCGATGCCATCGTGGTCGATACGGCGCACGGCCACAGCAAGGGCGTGATCGAGCGCGTGCGCTGGGTCAAGCAAAACTACCCGCAGGTGGACGTGATCGGTGGCAACATTGCCACCGGTGCTGCCGCACTGGCGCTGGCCGAGGCGGGCGCCGATGCCGTCAAGGTGGGCATTGGCCCCGGCTCCATCTGCACCACCCGCATCGTGGCCGGTGTCGGCGTGCCGCAGATCATGGCCATCGACAATGTGGCCACAGCGCTCAAGGGCACCGGCGTGCCGCTGATTGCCGACGGCGGCATCCGCTACAGCGGTGACATCGCCAAGGCCCTGGCCGCAGGCGCCAGCACCATCATGATGGGCGGCATGTTTGCCGGCACCGAAGAGGCACCCGGCGAAGTCATCCTGTACCAGGGCCGCAGCTACAAGAGCTACCGCGGCATGGGCAGCATTGGCGCCATGCAGCAGGGCAGTGCCGACCGTTACTTCCAGGAATCCAGTACCGGCAACCCCAATGCCGACAAGCTGGTGCCCGAGGGCATCGAAGGCCGCGTGCCCTACAAGGGTTCGATGGTCTCCATCGTGTTCCAGATGGCCGGCGGCGTGCGTGCGGCCATGGGCTACTGCGGTTGCGCGACGATCGAAGAGATGAACAACAAGGCCGAGTTCGTCGAGATCACCACCGCCGGCATCCGCGAAAGCCATGTGCACGACGTGCAGATCACCAAGGAAGCGCCCAACTACCGGGCGGATTGAGCACACCCCCAGGCTGCGCGCACTTCGTGTCGCTGCGCCACCCCCCTTGCAGGGGGCAACACCAGCGGACCGGCAGAGCCGGATCCGCGGTGTTCCTGGATTGAAGACACTGTACTGTTCGCATGGTTATGCAACATCAAAAGATTCTTATCCTCGATTTCGGCTCTCAAGTCACCCAGCTGATCGCGCGCCGCGTGCGCGAAGCCCATGTCTATTGCGAGGTCCATCCCTGCGACGTGAGCGACGAATGGGTCCGCGAATACGCCAAAGACGGTCAGCTCAAGGGCGTGATCCTCTCCGGCAGCCACGCCAGCGTCTACGAGGAAACGACTGACAAGGCGCCGCAGGCAGTGTTCGAGCTCGGTGTGCCGGTGCTGGGCATCTGCTACGGCATGCAGACCATGGCGCAGCAGCTCGGCGGCAAGGTGGAAAGCGGTCACCAGCGCGAGTTCGGTTACGCCGAGGTGCGGGCACACGGCCACACCGCGCTGCTCAAGGACATTGCCGACTTCACCACGGCCGACGGCCACGGCATGCTCAAGGTCTGGATGAGCCACGGTGACAAGGTCACGGAGTTCCCGCCTGGCTTCAAGCTCATGGCGTCCACGCCGAGCTGCCCGATTGCCGGCATGGCTGACGAGCAGCGCCGCTTCTATGCGGTCCAGTTCCACCCCGAGGTCACGCACACGGTGCAGGGCAGGGCAATTCTGGAGCGCTTCGTACTGGACATCTGTGCCGTTACCCCGGACTGGGTCATGCGTGACCACATTGCCGAAGCGGTGGCGGCCATCCGCAAGCAGGTGGGCGACGAGGAGGTCATCCTGGGCTTGTCCGGCGGCGTCGATTCGTCCGTGGCCGCGGCGCTGATCCACCGGGCCATTGGCGACCAGCTGACCTGCGTTTTCGTTGACCACGGCCTGCTGCGCCTCAACGAAGGCGATATGGTGATGGACATGTTCGCCGGCAAACTGCACGCCAAAGTGATCCGGGTGGACGCCAGTGAGTTGTTCCTGGGCAAGCTGGCCGGTGTTAGCGAGCCCGAGCAGAAGCGCAAGATCATTGGCGGCCTGTTCGTTGACGTGTTCAAGGCGGAAGCGGCCAAGCTCAAGGGTGATGGCGCCAAAGGGGCCAAGTGGCTGGCCCAGGGCACGATCTACCCAGACGTCATCGAGTCCGGCGGCGCCAAGAGCAAGAAGGCTGTCACCATCAAGAGCCACCACAATGTCGGCGGCTTGCCGGAGCAGTTGGGCCTGAAGTTGCTGGAGCCGCTGCGCGACCTGTTCAAGGACGAAGTGCGTGAACTCGGTGTTGCCTTGGGTCTGCCGCACGACATGGTGTACCGCCATCCGTTCCCGGGACCCGGCTTGGGCGTGCGCATCCTGGGTGAAGTCAAAAAGGACTATGCCGACCTGCTGCGGCGGGCCGATGCCATCTTCATCGAGGAATTGCGCTCCACCATTGAGCCGAATTCCGGCAAGACCTGGTACGACCTGACCAGCCAGGCCTTCACGGTCTTCCTGCCGGTCAAGAGCGTCGGCGTCATGGGGGACGGCCGCACCTACGATTACGTAGTAGCGCTGCGTGCCGTGCAGACCAGCGATTTCATGACCGCTGACTGGGCTGAATTGCCCTATGCATTGCTCAAGAAGGTGTCGGGCCGCATCATCAACGAAGTTCGCGGCATCAACCGCGTCACCTACGACGTCAGCAGCAAACCACCGGCCACCATCGAGTGGGAATAAACAAGACGGCCTTTTGAGGCCGTTTTTTATAGGCGCAAGTTGATAATTGTGATAAAAACGCGTAATTAACTTTTGGCCTGCAGAGTCAGTGGATGTGACCCCGGACAGAATGGCGCATTGACATGGAAAAAAAACCTCAATCACGTTGGCGTTTCTACGTCGCCCTGATGTTCAGCCTGTGTGCTTGCGACTGGCTGGCTGCAGCCCAACCCCTGCCGCCCGTCATCATTGGCCTGACGGCGGAGTTCGGTGTTCAGGGAAGCCATACCGCGCAATCCATCGAAAAAGGCATTGCATTGGCCATCGATGAAATCAATGCAGCGGGCGGTGTTCTGGGCGGACGCCAACTGAAGCTGGAAACACGCGATGACCGCGGTGTGCCGGCACGCGGCGTCGACAACTTCACAGACTTTGCCCGCCAAACGGATGTTGTGGCCGTGTTCTGCGGCCGTTTCTCACCGGTCGCGCTGGAAATCGCTCCTCTGGCCAGCAAGCTGGGCTTGCCCTTGCTGGACCCGTGGTCGGCAGCGGATGACATCACCAAGGCGCGCAGTGGCGAGCCCAACTATGCGTTTCGCCTGTCCCTGACGGACAGCTGGGCAATCGAGACCATGCTGGAGCATGCGCGCGCGCGCGGCATCAACCGGATCGCCATGTTCGTGCCCAACACCGCATGGGGTCGCAGCAGTGAAGCCGCCATGCTGGCTTATGCCAGCCGCCATCCGGCACTCCGGCATGAAGTGTTCTGGTACAACTGGGGCGACACCGACTTCAGCGAACGCCTGGTGCAAGCCCAAGCCAAGGGTTCCCAGGCGGTCCTGACGGTGACCAACGAATTTGAGGGCTTGCCAATCGTCAAGCAAATGGCCTCACTCCCAGTAGCACAGCGCTTGCCCATCATTTCGCACTGGGGGCTGCTGGGGGGGGATTTCGGCGCTTCGGCACGTCCGTATCTGGAACAAATTGACTTCACCGTGGTGCATACGTTCAGCTTCAGCGACCCTCTCAACACCAAAGCGCAAGCAGTCGCCGCTGGTGTGAAGCGCCTCTACGGCATGGAAGTCAGCCAGATGCGTGCGCAGGTTGGATTTGCCCATGCGTACGACATGACACACCTGCTGGCGCAAGCCATCAAGAAGGCGGGGAGTACCAACCGCGCGGCCATCCGAGGCGCCCTGGAGCGCCTGGATGCATACGATGGCTTGGTCAGGCAGTATGCAAAACCGTTTACACCGACCAGGCACGAGGCCTTGGAAAAGCGCCAAGTCCGTATGGCTCGCTTCTCCAAGGACGGCACCCTGAAGTCCATTGGTAGATAACCGCATCATGGGGCGTTTCAAGCGACTCAGACCGATCTTGCTGAGCAGCTTCTTGCAGCTCGATCTGAGAGGCAAGATCACAACGACCCTGTTGGCAGCAGCACTGGCGCTTGGCGCGATCATGGTGTTTGCCTCCTATGTGCTGTTCCGCAACCAGTTGATTCAGAACACGGAGGCACTGCTGGAAGCACATGCCTTGCTGGAGCAACGCGAAATCGAGTTGCGGCTCGCCGGCATCATCACGCTGGCTGAGTCCTTGGCCGTCAACCCCGTCACCGCCAACGCACTGGCAGACTCGCGCGGCCGCGAAACTTATCTGGACCCCTTGCTGCGCAACCAGCGGCTGACCGTCACGGGGGCCGACATCACGGTGGTGGACTACCGCGGACGGATTACAGCCAGCACGCATACCAATCCGCCTGACTACAGCACCAGCAGCAGCTTTCAGACCATGATGCAAAGCGGCCAGGCGACGCAGCAGATCGAGCAGGCAGGCCGGCCGTCTGCGACGCTTTTGGTGGCGCTGCCCATACGTTACCGGCTGACCAACAACGTCGAGGGCGCCGTCATCCTGCGCGTGCCCTTGGCGCCGTTGCTCAGCAAAGAGTGGGATGACAGCGTCTGGCTCAGTGATGCCGCGGGGAACCTGCTGGCCGGAGAGCAGCCGCAGGAAAAGGCGTTCGAGCGCGCCAACGTGCTGCGTCTGCCTGCACCGCTGGATACGACGGATTTCAGAATCGTTCTGTCGCGCGACCAGACGGCCACCTTTCGCTCCCTTGACCTGCTTCTGATTGTCTTCACGGTGATCGGGGCATTCGTGCTGGTGGGGGTGGTCGCGTTCGCCCGATGGGGCGCTCAATTCATTGCCAGACCGCTGGGAGAGATTGCCGCGGTCGCGGAAGAAATTGCGGCATCCGGTCGACCGGTCGCCAAGCTGCCGGTACGCCGTGACGACGAATTCGGCCGGATTTCGGCCGCTTTCAACACCATGGTGGATCGCTTGCGCGAGTCCTATGCAGATCTTGAAAATCGGGTGGTCGAGCGCACACGTGAATACGAAGCAAGTCGGCGCGAAGCCGAAACCGCGAGCAATCTTCTGCGCGAGGCGGTTCAAAGCATTGCCGTCGGGTTCACCATCTACGACCAAGACGATCGCCTCGTGATGTGCAATGAGGCTTATCTGCGCTTCTACGAACATAGTCGAGATCTGATCGTGCCGGGCGCACGTTTTGAAGACATCGTCCGCCAAGGTGCGCAGCGCGGCCAATACCATGAAGCCACAGGGAACATCGAGGCCTGGGTGGCACAACGGACGAGCCAGCACCGGCAAGCCCGAGGCATTCCCATTGAGCAACGCTTGAGTGACGGGACCTGGTTGCTGATCATCGAGCACCGTACGCCCAGCGGCTATATCGTGGGTAACCGAATCGATATCACCGAACTCAAGACGACTGCTGAGGCGCTGGCTGAAAGCGAGCAGCGTTGGGAACTGGCTCTGCGTGGTGCCAACGATGGTGTGTGGGACTGGAATCTGACGACAGGCGAAGTCTTCTATTCAGACCGCATCAAAACGATGTTGGGCTACCCGGCCGATGTGCCTGCCAACAGCACGGATGACTGGCGCCTGCGCGTTCACCCGGATGACGTCGAACGGGCCACAGCGCTGTATCAGCAGCACCTCAAGGGCGAAACCGAGTTCTTTGAAGCCGAGTACCGATTGCGCTGCCGAGATGGCAGCTACAAGTGGGTATTGAGCCGGGGCAAGGCGCTCGTCGACGACAACGGGGTACCCGTTCGCATGGCGGGCTCCAACACCGACATCACCGAGCGTCGCGCAGCGGAAGCACGCGTACGCGACCGAACCGAACAGCTCAACGCCATTTTCTCGCTCAGTCCGGATGGTTTTGTCTCTTTTGATGCGGAACACCGGGTCAAGTACGCGAGCCCTGCGTTCAAGCGCATGACCGGACTGGATGAGTCCGATGTGGTCGGACTCGACGAAGTCGCGTTTTCGGAGTGCCTGGCACGCCAATGCCGCGAACAGGCGACATTCCCTGGCATGGCGGCGCTGCGTGCGGCCCATCAATCCGAGCTGGAGTCGGCAGGCGAGGGCAGCGGCAAGCAGCGCCAGTTGATCGAAATGCAGCACGCCGGCAAACGCGTGCTGGAGGTCGGCGTTCGCATGTCGGATGCCGAAACCGTTCGTCAGATTCTTTACCTGCGGGACGTGACCCACGAGACCGAGGTGGATCGGATGAAAAGTCAGTTCCTCTCGACGGCAGCACACGAATTACGCACCCCCATGGCCAGCATCTATGGTTTTTCTGAACTGCTGCTGAATCACCGGCTGTCCGAGGAAAAGAAAAGGGACTGCGTCAGTGCCATCTATCGGCAATCCCAATTGATGATTTCGATCGTCAACGAGTTGCTTGATCTGGCACGCATTGACGCCAGACGCGGCAAAGATTTCAACTTCCAGCGCATTGACGTGTACGAGCTGCTGCAGGAAATCAACGCCAGCTTCAAAGCGCCCAATGAGCGCCCGGGGCCCTCCGGACCGCAAGACGCCACACCGCACTGGGTGCAGGCCGACCGCACGAAATTGACACAGGCGGTCACCAACGTGTTGTCGAATGCCTACAAATACTCTCCGGGCGGTGGCACCGTTTCGATCGAGGTGATCGATGCTCCCGATCCCAAAGGCAAAGGCCAACGAACCGGCATCCGGATCACGGACCAAGGCATCGGCATGACACCAGACCAGCTCAAGCGCGTCAGCGAACGGTTCTACCGCGCGGACAACTCGGGCAAGATTCCCGGTACGGGGCTTGGCATGAGCATCGTGAAGGAAATCATCGAGCTCCATGGTGGAGATATGGCGCTGGAAAGCCAGCCTGATGCCGGTACCACTGTCACTTTGTGGATTCCTTCCGCCTGAATACCCCTTGCCCTATCGCTTCACGCTCATGCAAAATGAACCCATGCATCCCATGAAGGCCGTGGCGTCAGTTGGAGACGCGGACGAGTTGCTGTTCGCAGCCGATGGTCAAGAGAACCAGGAAATCGTTCGTGCGGCTTGGCGGATTCTCATCGTCGATGATGAACCTGATGTGCATCGGGCAACCACCTTTGCCCTGGCCGGCATCACCATCCTGGACCAGACGCTGGAATTCTTGCATGCCTACTCCGCGGCCCAGGCGATCGATCTTCTGAAAGAGGAGGCGAACATTGCGGTGGTGTTGCTCGATGTGGTCATGGAGCGCGAACACGCCGGCCTCGATTTGGTGAAAACCATCCGCAATGACCTCAAGTTGCCCGATGTGCGCATCATCCTGCGGACAGGACAGCCAGGGCAGGCGCCGGAAATCGAGACCATTCACGATTACGACATCAACGATTACAAGACCAAGTCAGAGCTGACCCGCACCAAGCTCTTTGCCACGATCACCTCCGCGCTGCGTGCCTATCGGCAGATCCGTGCACTGGATGAGCTGGCCTTTTACGACCGGCTTTCGCGCCTGCCCAACCGCAATCGCTTCGTCGATCTGATCAACGAGCAGTTGCAGGGCGAGGGGGTTGGCAATCAGATGATCGCCATCCTCGACATTGATGACTTTTCGGAAGTCAACGATGCACTGGGGCATCAGCAAGGCGACCGGCTGTTGCTGGCCGTCTCTGAACGACTGAGAAACAACCTGGGAAACGGTGCCGTGCTGGCGCGCATCGGTGGCGACACCTTCGGCCTGATGGGTAGCCAGGACATTCTTGATCCGGTAGGCATTCTTGACCTGTTTCATGACCCCTTTACCGTTCAGGATGACAGCATGGTCGTCACGGCCACGCTTGGCTTGGTCCACCTGAGCGATGTTCGCGGTGATGGGCTGGATGCCCTGAAGGACGCGAATATCGCCCTCAAGCGTGCCAAAAAAAATCGCCGTGGCGACTACGTCATCTTTTCCAATGAGATGGGCATCGACATTCGGGAGCGTGTCCGTTTGTTGCGCGGTCTGCGCAGCGCTGTGGACAACGATCGCCTGTTCATTGTTTATCAGCCACAGATCAACCTCAAGACCGGCCAACCCGTCGGCATGGAGGCCTTGCTGCGTTGGCGCGATGGCGACGGTGGTTTCGTCCCGCCAGAGCAGTTCATCCCGCTGGCCGAAACCTCCGGCTTGATCGTGGTACTGGGCGACTGGGTGTTGCGCACGGCATGCCATGAGCTGAACCGGCTTCAGTCGAATGGTTGGTCGGACCTGCGCATGTCGGTCAATGTGTCACTGATCCAGTTCCGCCACCCGGCCTTCCTGGACAAACTGCGGGCCGCCTTGCAAGACACGGGTATCGAGCCTGCCAAGCTCGAGCTTGAGATCACCGAATCCGTGGCCATGGAGGATGCCAAATTCATCCTCGAAACGCTGACGGCCATCAAGACGCTCGGGGTGTCGATTGCGATTGACGATTTCGGGACCGGCTACTCATCGCTCAGCCAGTTGCGCCAGCTCCCGGTGGATCGGCTCAAGATCGACCGTGTCTTTGTTCGGGAGCTCAACCAGCAGGTCCAGGGCGGGCACATTGCCAACATGGTGGTTGAACTCGGGCGCAACCTGGGCATGACCGTCATCGCTGAAGGTGTCGAAGACGTGCAGCAGGCCCAAACCTTGCTAGCCATGGGATGCCATGAAGCCCAGGGTTTTCTTTATGCAAAGGCCTTACCCATGCCGGAGCTCGAAGAGTGGCTCCAGGCGCGCGGGAAACCCGCCCTGCGCTAAAGTCCGTGGGGCTAAACTCGCTCCACCATGTACCTGCCCCCCCAATTCAAGTCCGACGAGCGCGCGCATGCGCTGGCCTTGATGCGCGGCCATCCGCTGGCCAGCCTCATCAGCACGGATGACACCGGACTGCCCTATGTGACGCATCTGCCCCTGCACGTCGTAGAGCAGGGCAAGGAACTGGTCCTGCTCGGGCATGTGGCCAAGCCGAATGCCCATTGGCGCTATTTGCGCGAGCGGCCTCATGCACTCGTCACCTTCCTCGGCCCTCACGCCTATATGTCGCCTTCGGTGTATCTGGATGCGATGCGGGTGCCAACCTGGAACTACCTGGCCGTGCATTGCAAGGTGGCGGCCACGCTGATTGAAGCGGCCGATGCCAAGGACCAACTGCTGAAACAGCTCATCGGCGACCATGAGCCGGCCTATGCCGCGCAATGGCGCAGCCTGGGCGAAGACTTTGCGCACAAGATGCTGGCTGGCATCGTCGCCTTCGAGTTGCGCGTCACGGAACTGCAGTGCAAGCTCAAGCTCAATCAGCACCGTCCCGAGGCACACGCGGCGATGCGCCAGGCCTATGCTGCAGGCGATGCGAATGAACAGGCGCTGGGCGAGTGGATGGATCGTCTTGGTATCGGGAAACAGGTATGAAAATGGCCTTGAACCTTGTCAACAAAGCGCCAGAAGCTATTGATTTAATAGCAAAAAGAGGCGGGGCGACATGACGGATTTGCAGTTCATGGCACTCGCGCTGCAGCAAGCGCACTTGGCGGGGCAGGCTGGCGAGGTACCGGTCGGGGCCGTGGTGGTGCGGCACGGGCAGGTCATCGGGGTGGGCCACAATGCCCCGATTGGCGGCCATGATCCGAGCGCGCATGCTGAAATCATGGCCTTGCGTGCCGCTGCAGCGGCCCTGGGCAATTACCGGCTCGATGGCTGTGAATTGTTCGTCACGCTCGAACCCTGCGCCATGTGCAGCGGTGCCATGCTGCATGCACGGCTGCAGCGTGTGGTCTATGGTGCGGCCGACCCCAAGACGGGCGCTGCAGGTTCGGTCCTCAACCTCTTTGCACAGCCCCAATTGAATCACCAGACGCGGGTGGAAGGCGGCGTCATGGCGCAGGAGTGCGCCGCCTTGCTGCAGGCGTTCTTCCAGAACAAGCGGGGCCAGACACGAGGTGCCAGCCAGGCACTGCGCGAAGATGCCCTGCGCACCCCGGAAGCACGTTTTGCCGACCTGCCGGGCTACCCCTGGGCTCCGCGCTACTTGAGCGATCTGCCGGCACTGGCAGGTTTGCGGATGCATTACCTGGACGAAGGCCCGGCCGATGCGCGCCTGACCTGGCTGTGCCTGCATGGCAACCCGAGCTGGAGCTATTCTTTCCGCAAGATGATCCCGACGTTTCTGGCGGCCGGCCACCGTGTGGTGGCGCCAGACCTGATTGGCTTCGGCAAGAGCGACAAGCCGAAGAAGGAAACCTCTCACAGCTTCAGCTGGCACCGTCAGGTATTGCTTGAATTCGTGCAGCGGCTGGACCTCGACAACATCGTGCTGGTGGTGCAGGACTGGGGCGGCCTGCTTGGCCTGACCCTGCCTATGGCCGACCCGGGCCGCTACCGCGGCCTGCTGGTGATGAACACGCTGCTGGCGACCGGCGACGTCCCCTTGTCGCCCGGCTTTCTTGCTTGGCGCGAGATGTGTGCCAAGAAGCCGGACTTCGACGTTGGCCGGCTGCTGCAACGCGGCAACCCGCAGCTGACGTCAGCCGAATGCGAAGCGTATAACGCGCCGTTTCCCGACCGCGGCCACCGCGCCGCCTTGCGCGCCTTCCCGCCCATGGTGCCAGAGACCGAGGATGCCGATGGTGCGGCGATTTCGCGCCAGGCGCGCGAGTTCTGGCGCCATGAATGGCAGGGCCAAAGCCTGATGGCGGTGGGCACACAAGACCCGGTGCTGGGCCTGCCGGTCATGCGCGAATTGCAAGCCACCATTCGCGGCTGCCCCGGACCGCTGTTGCTGGAGCATGCCGGCCATTTTGTGCAGGAGCAGGGCGAGCCCATTGCCCAGGCTGCCGTACGCCATTTCGCGCCCTGACCTGACGAGACAATAGGGCCTTGATTTTCAATCGATTTATGCCAAAACACATCTACATCTATTCCCCCTCCGGTGCCGTGCGCGACAAGGCGGCCTTTCGCCGTGGGGTGAAACGGCTGCTGGCCCTGGGACACGAGGTCGAGGTCGATGAAGCGGCGTTGTCCTCGTTCCAGCGCTTCGCCGGTGACGACGCCACCCGTCTGGCCGCCATCCAGCGCGCCGCTGCCAGTGGTGCCGATGTGGCCATGATTTCGCGCGGCGGCTACGGACTGACGCGCATCCTCGGCCACATGCCCTACAAAGCGGTGGCCAAGGCCATCGAGCGCGGCACCCAGTTCGTCGGCCTGAGCGATTTCACCGCCTTCCAGCTGGCCGTGCTGGCCCGCACCGGCAGCCCGACCTGGGCCGGCCCCTCGCTGTGTGAGGGTTTTGGCATGAACGACCAGGCGGACGGCGCCGACGGTCATGGCCATGGCGATGAAGGACGGCCGGACGAGATCATGGAGGCCTGCTTTGAGGACATGATCCAGGGCCAGGGGGAGGGCACCGGCTGGCGCCAGCCGCGCGAGCCGCTGCCGGATGCTACAAAAACGGGAGCATTTCACGCCCGTCGCATGGGGGATGAAGCCTCATTTGCCATCAAGGATGGTGTGCTGTGGGGCGGCAACCTGGCGGTGTTGTGCGCGTTGGTCGGTACGCCGTACTTTCCGCAGATCCAGGGTGGCATTCTGTTCCTGGAAGATGTGGCGGAGCATCCCTACCGGATCGAACGCATGCTCAGCCAGCTCTTGCATGCCGGCGTGCTGGCAAGGCAGAAGGCCATCGTGCTGGGCCAGTTCACCGAGTACAAGCAGGTACCGCACGACAAGGGGTTCAAACTGCAAAGCGTGGTGAACTGGCTGCGCAGCCAGCTCAAGGTGCCGGTGCTGACCAATCTGCCTTTTGGTCACGTTCCGACCAAGGTGCTGTTGCCGGTGGGTGCTAAAACCGACTTGGTGGTACAGGGGCGTGATGTCCTGCTGCTTTGGGGCCACCAGGATTGAGACGGTTGGTTCAGTGCCTGCGCGGGCGGGAAAACATGCTTTTGGGCAGCAAGCCTTCGAACAGGCCCGTGATCTCCTCAATGCTTTGACGTGCAATGAGCTCCCCATGCAATGAGGAAAGTGCGCCCATCAGGTCACTGCGCAGATACCAGAGGCCTTGCAGGTCGGCCACCAACAGAATGCGACGCTTGATCTGAGGAAAGGTGGAGTCACCACTGCCGGCCAGGCGGTCGAGCATGGTTTGCCGGATGACTTCGATCTGCGCATCGCTATGCGCTGGCTCGGCAAGCGGCCCTCCAAGCAGGGTTTGCATGCTGCTGATGATGTTCGCGGGCATCCAACGCATCATTTTTTTACTCCCTTATGAACCGGACCATACGCCAGCCGCGCTCTGCCAAGCACTAGGGTTTTCCCCAGGCCGCATGCTGAAATCAGCATGAAAATCAGCAAGTTAATGAAGATAGATCAAGTAGTATCTAAAACAGAACTCTTCGTATTCAAGGAAATGAGCGCCCGCATGCACGCCTTCAACGCCCACTACATTGCCGGTCATTGGGTTCCGGCCAAGTCCAAAGAGACCTTTCTGGTTCATGACTCGAGCACGGAAGAGGTCATGGCCAGCGTCCCCGCCGGAACGGCTGAGGAGACCGCTGCCGCCATCATGGCGGCACGTGCCGCGTTTGAAGGCTGGGCCGCTCTGCCGGCGCAGACACGGGCGGATTACCTCGACAAGATCGCAGCCGGTCTCAAGGCGCGTACGGACGAGGTGGCCACCGCCATTGCCCGTGAGGTTGGCATGCCGCTCAAGCTGGCACGCAGCGTGCAGGTGGGTGGACCGGTCTGGAACTGGGCCAACTTCGCCAAGGTCACCCGTACCTTCGAATGGGAGGAGAGGGTAGGCAACTCGCTGGTGGTTCGCGAGCCGATCGGGGTGGTCGGCTGCATCACGCCCTGGAACTTCCCGCTCAACCAGATCACGCTCAAGGTGGCTGCGGCGCTCGGCGCCGGCTGCACCGTGGTGCTCAAGCCAAGCGAGATCGCGCCGGTCAATGCCATGCTGCTGGCCGAGATCATCCACGAAGCCGGCTTGCCGTCCGGCGTCTTCAATCTGGTCAACGGTGCCGGCCCGGTGGTGGGTGAGGTACTGGCCAGCCACCCGGAGGTCGATATGGTGAGCTTCACCGGCTCGACCCGGGCCGGCAAGCGGGTGGCCGAACTGGCCAGCCAGAGTGTCAAGAAGGTGGCACTGGAGCTGGGCGGCAAATCGGCCAGCATCATTCTTGACGATGCCGACTTCGAGGCCGCGGTCAAGGGCACCTTGTCGGCCTGCCTGCTCAACAGCGGCCAGACCTGTTCGGCACACACCCGCATGCTGGTGCCTGAACACCGGTTGGCGGAAGTCAAGGCATTGGCTCAGGCCGCCATTGCCAAATACAACATTGGCCCCAGCCTGGAGGAGGCCAGCCGACTCGGACCGTTGGTCAGTGCCGCCCAGCGCGACCGTGTGCTGGGTCTCATCGAGCAAGGCATCAAGGAAGGCGCCGAAGTGATTGCCGGTGGTGCGGCACGTCCGTCCTTTGACAAGGGTTACTTCGTTCAGCCCACCATCCTGCGTGTCCAGCCGGGTGACACACTGGCGCGTGAGGAAATTTTCGGTCCGGTGCTGGTCGTCATCACCTACCGCGACGAGGCTGAGGCGGTGCGCATTGCCAACAGCACGATCTACGGCTTGGGCGGCGGCGTCTGGAGCCAAGACGAAGCGCGCGCCGTGGCTGTCGCACGTCGTGTCCGGACCGGCCAAGTTGACATCAACGGTGCCCCTTTCAATTCCAATGCGCCGTTTGGCGGTTACAAGCAATCCGGTATTGGACGGGAAAACGGCAAGTACGGTTTTGAGGAATTCCTCGAATACAAGGCGATTCAGTTCAAGCCCAGTTGAGGGAATTTCCGGGCCACCGGGCTATGCCCTAAACTCTCCACCTGAACAGGAAACAGAAATCCAGCGCATGGGTGTCCAGACGACCGTCGTATTCACAGATTTGATTGGCAGCACAGCTGTCTTTGAGTTATTGGGGAACGCCAAGGCCACACAGGCCGTGACGCAACTCACCCGGTGGATCAGCGAACTGTTTGCCTCTCATGGCGGTCGTGTCGTGAAGACCCTGGGGGATGGCGTCCTGGCCGTCTTTCCAACCGCCTCCAGCGCCGTTGATGCGGTGGTTGACATGCAGCGCGTCCATCAAAAGCGCCTGGCTCAACAATCGCCGGCCCTGCGCATGCCCATTCGGGTAGGCGTGTCCACGGGTGAGGTTGAAACGGTGGATGGCGACTGTTACGGGGATGCCGTCAATATCGCCTCCCGCCTGAATGATCTGTGTGGTGCCAACGAAATCTGGGTCAGCAGTGCTGAACTTGACTACTCAGACCGGCTCGACGGTGTCCGCTTTCGCTTGCTGGGCCCCATCAACGTTCGAGGCCGGGCTGAGCCCTGTACCGTCTACCGCGTGGAATGGCAGGAAGAAGACAGCAGTGAATTCCTGACACGCCAGGCCGATGTGGATCCAATTGAACTGGCCGCGATGGGCGATGCCTTGGGCGGTCAGATCGAGCTTTCTCAGCAGGACCAGATCAAGACCTTCAAGTCATTCGAACTGCCGGCCCACATTGGCCGTATTCGCCATTCCGACTTTGTCGTCAATGACCCGCGGGTTTCTCGCACGCATGCCCGCATTGAATGGCGCAACGGCAGCATCATGCTGGTCGACGTCAGCAGCTATGGCTCCTGGGTCCGTTTTGAAGGCGCTGGGACGGATGTCCAGTTGCGCCGAGACGAGTGCGTTCTTCATGGGCGAGGCGAGATTGCCTTGGGCGCCTCATTTGCCGATCCGTCTGTGCCGATCGTCAAATTCAGTGTTTCCTGATTCTGGGTATGGCGTGATGGGCTACGTCAATTTAATACTTAACATAATATACATCGTATCAAATATCATAGACTGAGTAAGAAACCCTGAAACTCTCGCCAAACCCGTAGGAACGTTAAGTAATTATCTATACAGACTTTAAGTAAGTATCTATACAAATAAGAAAAATTCCTTTTATATCAACATATTAGGCAACTAATCTCAAGTGAGAATTTTCCGAAATTTTGCGGATCATTTGAGCCCAAATCGTCAGGAAATCTGGCTCAGTACCTCCTGTGACCCCTCTTTTGGGGGATGGTCAGAAAAGGCGCGCTGAGATAACGTTTCTGCGGGTGGAGTCCCACTCTAAAACGAATCAAGGAGGCGAAATGTCTGATGATCTGACCAACCGAGGCCCCAAGGACCGTGCTCGCGTGAACGTGAATGAGGGCCACGAAGTGAAATACTGGTGCGCCAAATTTGGCTGCACAGAAACCCAGTTGCGCGCTGCAGTGAAGGCCGTTGGCGTGATGGCCGTGGACGTGGAAAAGCACCTGAGAAAATAATTTGCATCGCTTCTAGCAAGTTCCGTAGTCACCGTTTTCCGGTTGAGGTCGGATCGATCAGACAGCCCCCTTCAGCGGCCGCTGAAGGGGGACGTTTCAATGACGCACCTAGAACATGCATTTGATGTTGGCGTTGGGCTTGTTTCTAAGCGCAAATTAGCGCGGACGCGTCGAACGCTTTGGCCAATCAAGTCTCAATCTTGAAAGTTTTAACGGCACCCTTACATTGTTCCTTGGGGCATCACGCTCTCTTAGTGCGCGCACTAGCCACCTGTGGAAAGGCACTTGCTTTTCCAGAGTTGGTCCGAGTGGCTTATGGCGGCAGCTTGATACGCTGCTGAGGGTTTAGGCCCTCCGCGGGTTCGAATCCCGCACTCTCCGCAAAAACCCCTTCACAAGGCTGCCTAGCGGCTTTCTGAAGGGGTTTTTGGGTTCTAAGGAGCCCAGATGGGCAACCCAAGCCCTTAAGCGAGTTAAAGTCGAAGGTGGAGCCTCTCGCCAGCAAAGCCAACTAGGGGGGCCAGTTCCGGCACAGATTGCGTGCACAAGAGCGCAATTTGGTCGTCTCGAAGCGAATTCATGCCTTTTCGGTGCAATATTCTTTCCTTCCGAGGCGATTTGGCCAGATATTGGAGCAAAATTCAGTCAGTTCGAAGCACTGACGCAATGAGCTCGGTTTGTGGATCACCTTTCTGAAGTTTTAAAAATAATCGATGGGGCGCTAAAGTCCAACCAAAGCATGGCTGCCAACTACGCAGGCTTGCTGGCGGACAAGCTCGAAGCCGATGGGAGTCGGCGTGAAGCCCGCCTTATTCGCGAGCGCCTGGCACGAGTACCCGCGGCTCAAACAAGCCTCCAAAGTGGAGAACAAGGCCACCCGAGCCAGGGGCCGTTACCAGTCGACGCCGATAGTCGACTGAGCACCGTCGATTTAACGCGTCCCGAGTTGGAAGCCAACCAACTCATCCTTCCTAGTGCCATAGCCGCACGGCTAGAAGGATTCCTCCAAGGGATTCGCAGTCATGCGCAGTTGCTGGCTGCCAACCTGTCCATGCCCCCGCGCATGATATTGGACGGTCCTCCCGGAACGGGAAAAACGCAAACCGCACGCTGGATTGCGAGTTCACTGTCCCTACCCCTGCTGACAGTGCGCTGCGATACTCTAGTTAGCAGTCTTTTGGGGCAGACAAGCAAGAATCTTCGGCGAGTGTTTGAGTACGCCCAGGAATTCCCTTGCGTCTTGTTCTTGGATGAATTCGACGCCCTGGCCACCGCTAGAGGCAATGAGCGTGACGTCGGAGAGCTGCAACGAGTAGTGATTTCTTTGCTTCAGAACATCGATGCTCTCCCAGAGGACACCATTCTCATTGCCGCGACCAATCACGCACATTTACTAGATGCCGCAATATGGCGAAGGTTTGGCGCGCGTATAGCCATGCCGCTGCCTGACCTCGAGGTCCGTAAAAAACTTTGGGCCAACTACTTGGACGGCTACATTCCCGATCGCATTGACCTGACGGAAGTTGCAAAACGGTCCGAGGGAATGTCAGGGGCAGCGATAGAACAGGTTTGCCTTGACGCTAAGCGCACTGCCGTTCTCCAAGGCAGTGCGGAAGTCGACGAAAAGGAGCTTTATCGCCGTCTTGGCTTGACAGTGGCCATGGAGCGCGGCGATGCTCTAGGTCATACAGAAGACGAAATTCGTTGGTTGCGCAACTGGTATCCCAGCTTTTTCTCGCTGAGAACCCTTGCTGCGCTATACGATACATCGCAAAGGCAGATAACAAATGCAATAAACGGGGGTGACAATGGCAACAAGGGAGAGACTGGTAGCCAGTCAGGCTAATCCAATCCTCTGGATACCTTTCCAGAGAAGCGACCGATTCTCGCCAGAAGTACATGGCGGCGGTCTAAAAGAACACGTAGAGGTGACTCCTGAGCTCCGTGCTCAACTTGGGAAGTCGTTGTCAGCTGCTGCAAAATCACTTCAGCCGGACATCCAACGACATCCAGACACCCCTGGAGTATTGATCCTCAAGCTGCGAGAGGTCGCAGTGGCCAAGTCTCATCGCCCCAATACGTTGGTGGCCGAATCAAATTTGCAGTTGGCTGGTATGGCTCGGCTTGATGAGATGCTGGTTGCAGCCAACGCGGCGAGTCTTCAAACCTTTGCCGACACAATCAAACAGCGAAACACAAAGCAGATTCGGGCAAACATCTCGGCAATTCTTCGAATCGAAGCTTGGACAACGGATCGACGTTTAGATATGCCGATCGCAGAATTGCGCAAGCATGGGCCTGTGTTATTGCGGCTATTCAGATATTTCGGTGCAGACGCAAATGCAAAGAACCTTGATGCGCTCCGACGGCTCCTTAGGCAGCACAGCGTACCGGAGAAAGAAATCCAACAGCGATGGGGCCCCCCAATCTTTTGGGCGGATTTTGAAAAGCTTTCCGCAAACCAGGTCGAGGCATTGACCACCTTTCCGGGCCTTCGCACGATAGCCCCAGATCCAGACGTCGCCCTACTAGCTACCAGAGGCTCACCACGCCTGGGCCCGCTTTCTCCGCCGGCGGCGAATGTTGACTATCCAGTCGTCGGAGTTGTTGATTCGGGTGTTTCCAGACAGGCAGCCTCTCTGAGGCCTTGGGTGGATCGGGACATTACGACAGTCTTGCCGCCCGACACAGACCATGTCCACGGAACTGCCGTCGCTTCACTGGTTGCTGGGGCGAAGCTCTTGAATCACACGCACACCATTTTCCCCGGTACGCGCTGCAAGGTGCTTGATGTTTGCGCGATGGAAACACTCCTTACGCGCACGTCTGACGTGTTGCTACGGTTAAGAGATGCACTGGCGAAGGCTCCTGAAGTCAAGGTTTGGAACCTATCTTTGGGGAGTGAGCAGATCAGCGATGATGCGTTCAGCCTCTTCGCTCATCAGCTAGATGGATTGAGTGACGAGTTCGGTGTTCTTTTTGTTGTGGCTGCAGGAAATTACGTCGATGAACCCCGGCGTCAATGGCCGGCAAATGCGGCACTCAAGGACCGCATAACAAGCCCAAGCGATGCCGTGCGCATTCTTACGGTCGGCGCTATTACTCATGCGACAGCTGCCGATGGGCTTTCCAAGCTAGGAGAGCCTGCTCCATATTCCCGCAGAGGACCAGGCCCAGTGTTCACGCCAAAGCCCGACATCGTTCATGCTGGCGGTGGCGTCCACGCTCCGTGGGCAGCAGGTAGCGCGAGTACAAATGTTCTCGGTACGAGTGATGTCGCTTACGGAAGTTTTGGGACAAGCTACGCGGCTCCTTTGGTTTCGGCAATGGCAGCTCACGTATGGCAAAGCCTTGCCGGGAGCAAAAACTTTGTCCCAGCTCCTCACATGGTGAAGGCCTTGCTGATCCACTCAGCCAGGCTTGCTTCTCAGGACTACGACGCCATGGAGCGTCGATACTTGGGTGCTGGTGTGCCCGTCGATGCCGTATCTGCTCTATACGACAGCGACGACTGTTTTACATTGATGTTTGAAGCGCTGGTGATCCCTGGATACAAATGGCGCAAGACGCCGTACCCAATCCCTCAGTCGCTTATAAAAAATGGAAAACTTCAGGCAGAGGTCGTAATCACAGCGGCCTACTCCCCTCCCCTTGATCCCAATGCTGGCTCGGAATACGTTCGCGCTAATGTCAGCGTCTCGTTCGGACTACTCGAAGGGTCGAAAATTAAATCGAAGGTCCCACTTGATGGCGAACCAGGATCGGGCGGCTATGAGTCGGTGCAAATCGAGCACGGCGGGAAATGGTCTCCGGTGAAGCTGCACCGAAAGAAATTCCCCATAGGAACTGAGAACGGTCAGTGGGCGGTTCAACTTGAGACTTTGTTGCGCGCGAATGAGCCGCCTCCAGCTGAACCGATCAAGGTGGCATTGATTGTGAGTCTGCGCGCGTTGGATGGTGATAAAAACGTTCACTCCGATGGTGTACGTGCCCTCAATGCGTCGAATTGGATCAAGCAGACGCTGCCATCTCGTATTCCCGTGTCCGTCTGACTGGATTGCTACCTTCGCGTGAGATATGACCCATGCGCGGTGTACCTTCTTGTCCCAACGTTCGGGTCAAAGCCAGCCTGCAACATCTTGCTTTCCAGGTACAGCAGTACTAAAACCTCCCCAACTCTGACGGGTCTGCAGCACTCGCGGACCTGGTAGCGTTCTGCGTCCATATTTTCGAACCACGTTTCTGCGGGTTGTTTGCCAAGTCGAGGATGGGCTTGGCCATCCTGAAAAAGGCTGTACGCAAAACTATCATCATCCAGTTGCATGCGAAGAAACCACCGGTTGGGTATGTGCCGAGCAGCTTTCCGCCAGCGGAGCCGTCCGTTCGAATAGCAAGCCAGCACAATAGGCAAGCGATCCAGATCTGCCAGCCGCATTGAGGTGGCCAAAACGCTTGTACCGAACGCACCAGCAAGCTCTTCCAGCTCGATAAAACTCGGCTCACCGATTGCTTCTACAGCCGGGCTGAACAAGAAGGACGGCATTAATAAGCCAGCAGCATAGCTGTCTGCCTCTTTCTCAAGAGCTTTATCTGATTCGAAGTTTCGATCTGGGTCATCACCACGGCATCTGAACGATTTTCCCCGATGCATCTCCCAGTGCCCCAATTCGTGACCTACTGAGTATCGTTCGCGTCCGCGGTGTTTGGATGGCTTAATTGTGGCGACAGCCTTATTTCCTACCCCCATGAGCATTGCTTCGCAACCGTCAAGATGCTCGTACTCAACGCGCATACCTGCATCCATTGCGATGGCCTCGACCTCAATTTGATCGGGACGGAAGATTCCGAGAGCCTGGAGGCGAGACTCGGCCAGTTTGTCGGGAGACATCAGTTCCCGCTTTCTTCATCACGTGACAAAAGCTGCTGTAGCCTAGCGTACGTGCGCAGAACCATTTCATCACTCATGTCTTCAAGTGCTCGTGCCGCCATGGTGAAGCGAGCATCATTAGATGCTTTTCTGAGTTGCTCACGAGCCTCTGCTACAGATACCGTAAAAGTTGGCTCATTTCTATTAGTAGCAAGCTGTGGAATGTCGAGTTTGGCCTTGGCTGAGGCCAAGCGCCTACGGCCGGCTTCAGCTCGGATCGAAGCCATGAATTGAATTCGATCAGTGCGAAACTTTGGAGTGTCAACGCCTTCCATGATGTCTTCATCGGCCATGTCTTTAAGCTCATCAAAAAAGGCCTTCCACAGGCGTGCGAACTCTTCATCGGGGTTGTTTCTGGAGGTCATATCACTGCTCCGTTTGCTTCTTGATTGCTGCGACTTTGCGTTCCAGCCGTTTACGGGCGGCGTCGTAGTCTTTCGTCGTGATTCCGGCCTGGGCGACCGCCTCTTTGCCGGATAGGCCTTCGGCCCAGCAGAGCAGAACCGCCTCCTCCGCGGCACCGTCAGCAGAGCCACTGAGCAAAGCAAAAATCTCATTAAAACTGGCTACTGCCTCAGGATTTCCAGTGGCAATTGCGGTGATCGATTTATGAGGAGCAGCGTCTTCGTCACTGTCATCAACCCCACCCTCAGATACCACAGCAAATCGATCAATAGGGGAGTTCTTCGCCTGTTTGCGAGTGTCCTTGGCAATGCTCTCCATGATCTTGTAGATCGTCGCCCCAAAATCAACCTCGCGCCTCCATCGTCGATCGCCAGCCAAGAGCCGCGTCAGCGCCTCGTGGAGCAAATCGCCGCCAGACATGCCTGGAACGCTCAGCGACATGAAAGCGCTCAGTTTCTCAAAACGTCTGAAGCCGGCATCGGAAACAGCCTCGATGGCTGCTGCGACCTCTGCCAGCGTCAGGTAATCTGCATCACCGTCTTCGACCTTCATCTATTGGCCTTTTTTTAACGACTGAGGCTACTGGTTCGCGTCTTAGCGGACATGGCTTGGATAAGACGTCCGTTTCCCCCTGCCTAGACCGCACCAATTTACCTCTTTTCCAACTTTGGTGGCCTGAAATCTCAAAAGTCTCAGGTCTCACGGACTAAGGCGCTTCGAAATTTAGTTTTGGACGCCAGCATAAAAAATATTTCCTGCCGAATCTGCATTTCCTATCCAAGGTTGGGGTGCACCACATTTGGAGGCATTCATTTTGGTATGTCTAACCTAAGGCGCTTCAGAAAAGCCGTTTTGGACAGTCGGCAATAAAAATATTCAAGGCATCCCAAAGTTCGGGCCTGCAGCGCCTATCTCAGTAGACAGGGTATTGGGCCCATGTCAAAGCAACTGAATAGAAATGCGAGGACCTACATGAAAGACGACAACAGCAAACAAGAACCGGGTCACGGCCCGGACAAGGGTGATGGCCACAGCCACACGACCGAGATCATTGTCAATGGTCGCAGCCGCCAAGTCGCGGGCAAGGAACTCACCTTCGTGGAGGTGGTGAACTTGGCCTTCGACGACGCTGTCTTCAACGAAGTCACGGTCTACACGATCACGTACAAGCGCGGCGAGGGCCATAAGCCTGAAGGTACTCTGGTCGAGGGCGAGACTGTCAAGATCAAGAAAGGTATGGTGTTCAATGTCAAGCGCACTGATAAATCGTAATCCCGACCTCCAGCGCCTGGCGCTGGAAGGCTACGAGGTCGAGATTCGTTCCGGCTACCTTTTGGTGCACGGCATACCCTACGTGAATGCATCACGACAAGTGAATCGAGCAACGTTGGTTTCAAACCTCAGCCTGGCTGGGGATAAGACCATCCGTCCCGATCCGCATGTGGCGTTCTTCACAGGCGATCACCCCTGCAACATTGATGGCCGCGAGATCGTACAGATCAAGCACAACAGCCAGCAGACCAATCTGGCTAGCGACATCACGGTGAATCATTCGTTTTCCAATAAGCCCCCGACGGGCTACGTGGACTACTACGAGAAGATGACCCGTTATATCGAGATCATCTCGGCGCCGGCTCAAGCCCTGGAGCCAACGGCAACTGCATGCACGTTCAAAGCCATGGCGTGCGCGCCGGACGATGGCGTATTCAACTATCTGGACACCGCGTCTGGTCGAGCCGGCATCACGGCAGTGAGCGAGAAGCTGAAGATGCAGAAGGTCGCCATCGTCGGATTGGGCGGAACCGGTTCTTACGTATTGGATTTTCTTGCCAAGACGCCCTTGCGCGAAATCCATCTGTATGACGATGACCTGTTCCTGCAGCACAACGCCTTCCGAGCGCCGTCAGCAGCCTCCCTTGAAGATCTGCAGCTGCAGCCAACCAAGGTGGCGTATCACCAAGGGCGGTACGCCAAGCTCCACCGCGGAATCCACGCGCATTCGGTGCGGATTGGACCCGGCAACGTTGCAGAACTGCTGAGCTGCAATTTCGTCTTCCTGTGCATGGACTCCGGTCCTGTCAAGAAGCTGATCGTCGAAGCCCTCCAAGCCAAAGGAGTGCCGTTTGTCGATACCGGCATTGGAACAGAGCTGCTCGAAGACGAGTTGACGCTTTGGGCCATCTGTCGCGTCACGACGAGCACTCCAACCAAGGGTGACCACGTTCCCAAGCGCGTATCGTTCGCCGAAGCGGGTGATGATGACTATGAGCGCAACATCCAGATTGCCGAGCTGAATGCACTTTGCGCTGCCATGGCAGTCATCAAGTGGAAAAAGTACTGCGGGTTCTATCAAGACCTTGAGCGTGAGCACGACTCCACGTACACAACGAACATTCAGCTGCTAACGGCGGAAGACTGCACATGAGGCGTACCATCACCCCGCAGTTCGTCACTCAGATTCCAGAGCGACTGGAAGATGGGGTGCTGTACATATCAGCCGAGTACTCAACTGCAGCGCATCGTTGTATGTGCGGCTGCGGCAAAGAGGTGGTGACACCACTGACGCCCACGGATTGGTCTCTGAGTTATGACGGGGACACGGTGTCACTTAGCCCATCTATTGGGAACTGGAGTTTTCCATGCCGATCGCATTATTGGATTCGGCGCAATCGGGTGCAGTGGGCCGGTGACATGCCCCAGTCTCTGATAAATGCAGGACGTGTCAAGGATCGGCGTGACAAGGCGGCTTATTACGCCCGCAATGCCAAAGATGCTGCGGTCGGTGAGATGCAGATCGCGCGGCCGAGCACATCACCCGAGACACGCGGACCAGTGAAGACTGAAGGCGCTAAAAAATCCTGGTGGTCGCGGCTGGTCGCTTGGCTCTTGGGTTGATCATGCAGCTGGTTTAGCGCGCAATGGACGACGATTCTTCGTCGTTGTGCGAGCGACTGTCGCCAACTCATGAAGGTCACGGGCATGCTGTTCGGCGGCCGCAAGACTGGCTCGAAGGCCGGCCGATTCCGTCATGAGCGATTGGATATTCCCTTGTACGGCCTTGTTCTCAGCTGCACTAGCTTTTTGTTGAACTGCGGCTCGTTCTTGGGTGTCGAGCAGCTGCTTTTGCATGGCCTTGACGTCCTGTCGAGCACGGTCGACCTCCTCGAGATGCCGGCGTTCTGTGACGCTGAACCGCTCTTCCTGGCGTCGACGTTCCTCTGATAGCGCTTGGACGGCTTGCTGGTATTCGACCTGCGCTGCATCTTTTGCTTCGACGGCACGCGCCAGGCTGAGGCGCACGGAACCCAGCTCACTTTCCCGCTGCTGCAAGGTGGTCTGCAAGTCCCGCAGCTGCTGCACAAGTTCGTCGACTTGGCCCTGTGCCCGCTCCAAGGCGGCATTCCGTAGGTTGTCGCGTTCGGCCAGTGCGGCCGCATCCCTGGCCAGCAGGCTGCGCTCCTCGTTCAAATGGTTCCTCTGGGCCTGCAGCTGATCGTGCTCGTCAGCCAGGACCTTCTGGGCGTTCTGGTTGGCCTGATCGCGCGCCAGGTGCCATAGCGCATCCATGGCTTGCCGTATCTCTGCCGGCGGCACATTGACGGAGCCGTTCTCGCTCGAAGGGAAACCGAGCCGCGGCGCGAGCCCTACAAACCAGGTCTCCAACATGGGGCTGACCGTATTGGGCGAGCCTCGCCCCAAGTGCCTGCGCACGCGATCCACTGTCGGCCGCTGTCCTTGCGCCAAAAGGGCGTCGGCCGCAGCCGAAACCTCTGCCTGCTGAACCCCTCGACCATTCCCAGTTTGCATCGCTCTGCTCCACGCGTTATATTTACTAACGATAAATGATTGTTATCGTGATCTATCGACTATTTCTGTAATAGATCATACATAACACATATGTAATTTTCAAAAACTGCACCGCCGCTCTGACATGCGTCTACCCGCCCTGCGCTCCACCCCCGCCCTGCAACCGACGGAGCTGTCCGCCCTCACCCAGCGCGCGGTGCTGGAACTGCTGCGTGAAGGCGAATCGCCCAACACCCAGGCCAGCTACCGCAGCGCCCTGCGCTATTGGGCCGCCTGGTACGGCCTGCGCTACGGCCGCCAGATCGCGCTGCCGTTGCCGCCGGCCTGCGTGCTGCAGTTCATCGTCGACCACGCCCAGCGCAGCGGCGAACAAGGCCTGGTGTCAGAACTGCCGGCCGAGATCGACCAGGCTCTGGTGGCTGCTGGTTACAAGGGCAAGCCAGGCGCGCTGGCGCTCAACACCCTGGTGCACCGGGTCGCCGTCCTGTCCAAGGCGCACCAGGCGCGTGAGCTGAAGAACCCGTGTCAGGATCCCCAAGTGCGCGAGCTCCTGTCGCGCACGCGCAAGGCCTATGCCCGCCGCAGCGCCCTGCCGCGCAAGAAAGCGGCCCTCACCCGCGATCCGCTGGAGGCACTGCTGGCCACCTGTGACGACAGCCTGCGCGGCCGGCGCGATCGCGCCCTCCTCCTGTTCGCCTGGGCCAGCGGTGGCCGCCGGCGCTCGGAGGTGGCGCGTGCCGACCTAGCCCATCTGCACCGGTTGGCCCCGGGCGAATATGTCTACACCCTGGCTTACTCCAAGACCAACCAGGCCGGCCTGGACCGGCCCGAGAACCACAAGCCGGTGGTCGGACGGGCCGCGCAGGCACTAGAGGCCTGGCTTCAGGCCAGCGGGATCACGGCTGGCGCGATCTTTAGACGGATTCGTAAGGGCGGCCATCTGGGCGAGGCGCTGTCGCCGGCGGCCGTACGCGACATCGTGCAGGCGCGTTGTGCGCTGGCAGGTGTCGAGGGGGAGTTTTCGGCGCACTCGCTGAGATCCGGCTTCGTCACTGAGGCCGGGCGGCAGAACGTGCCGCTGGGCGAGACCATGGCGCTCACCGGCCACCACAGTGTGGCGACGGTAATGGGGTATTTCCGCGCCACCGCCACGACCAGCGCCAACGTATTGCGCTTGCTGGCATGACCGCATCCCGTGTTACGGCGTTGTCTCCAACTGACCTCTCCAACATCTGGATAGACGTCCTGCCTGTTCCAGTTAGAAGAAGGCAAGGGCTAAGCTAACCGTCCGGGAAACTGGGGGCGCCAAGGCCTTGCTGGATCAGTTCTTTGACTTACTCACTTGATACGCAAGATGGTCTCGAGTCGGTCTCGATCCACTTGGCTTTGCGGCAGCGGTGTCATATTCGGTGCGCGCTGTATCAGCAACTCCAAGCTACCTCGGTTTGGCGTAATCGGACCGAAGAAAACCGGTTCTCCTTGAATCCCGATCAGAATGCATGGGAAACTTTCGACGTCGACATCACCAAGCCGCTCAACGTCGTCTTCAATGTCGTACCAGTCAAAAACAACACTTGGTGTGGCTCGCATCGTTTCCTGGTACTGAGACACGAAATCCCGACAGACACCACACCACGACGCGCATAGGCAGACAACCCTGACGGTAGGTTCGATAGCGCTCGCATTTGCCAGGCGGAGCGCGGCATTTAATTGATCAACGACTTCCGCCCAGTCCGCGTCCTCCATCAATTTCTCGCGGAGAAGAGCCGCTTGGGCGGCGCTCCAGAACGCTGCATCCTCCAACCGCCTCTCTGCAGGCAATGGCGAATGCCGTTTGATGAAATCACGTATATCGGCTGGCTCACGCGAGAGGCCAAGCTGAGCGAATAACTCAGAAAATCGATGATAGAAGGCATCCATCTCAAAAACCTCGTCTTGCGTCTTCAACCATTTTTCGCACGCACCACCCTGCGTAGGCGGGACCCAGAAGCCATCCCAGCCATCTCAGGGCCGCCCGGCTGGGCAGTTGGTAGTCAATCCAGACTTGCAAGCGCGCGCCCGTACCTTCTGCTGCCAGGTTAAAGCCCATGCGATAGGCTCCAATGACAAGCAGGCGCGGCTCGCCGAGCGTAGCCCACGCCTTGCGCAAGGGCGGCTCATATTCATTCACGATCTCGTCCAGTCCGAGTTCAATGCCCGCGATACGTCCGTTCATTCGGATGATCGAGCCGATACGACGCCCCTGAAACTCATCCAGCTCGAAATTGAATTTCGAGCCCAAGGTCATCCACGACGCTTTGGTCATGTGTGCCGCGAGTTGCCGTTGGTCGTCCAGCCTGGCAAAAACCTGCTCCGGCGCTACATGGATCAGCGCCACAGCCTCGGCATGTCTCTCTCCCTGCTGTCTCATCGCCGAAGGCGCAAGGCATTGCCGATCACGGACGCCGAGCTGAAGCTCATGGCCAGCGCGGCAATCAAGGGCGAGAGCAACCATCCGGTTACCGGATACAGGACGCCGGCGGCCACCGGAATGCCCAGCGCGTTGTATAGAAAGGCAAACATGAGGTTCTGCTTCATGTTGCGCACGGTGTCTTCCGACAGGGTTCGTGCCACCGCAATTCCGCGCAGATCGCCTTTGACCAGCGTGATCTGCGCGCTATTCATCGCCACGTCGGTACCAGTGCCCATGGCAACACCAACATCCGCCTTTGCCAGCGCCGGCGCGTCGTTGATGCCATCGCCCGCCATGGCAACGACTCGGCCTTCACGTTGCAGCTTCTCCACGAGAATGAGCTTGTCAGCTGGCTTGACTTCACCATGCACCTCGTCTATCCCCAGGCGGGCGCCGACCGCCTTAGCCGTCGTCAGGCCATCGCCGGTGGCCATCACGATGCGCATACCGGCTGCCTTCAGGGTCGCCAGTGCCTCTGGCGTGCTGGCCTTGATGGGATCGGAGACAGCCAGCAGACCGGCCAGGCGGCCGTCAACCGCCAGATGCATAACGCTTGCGCCCTCTACCCGAAGCGCTTCAGCTTGGGAAACCAGGGACTCGACCGAGACGCCCACTTGCTGCATCAGGGTTGTATTCCCAAGCGCCAGCTGCCGTCCACCAACGAGTCCGCGTACGCCAATGCCGGATCCGGATTCGAACTGCTCCGGCTTGTCCAGAGAAAGACCCCGCTCGCGGGCGGCGCGCACGATGGCGTCGGCCAAGGGGTGCTCGCTGCCCTGATCCAGGCTGGCCGCCAGCCGCAACACTTCGTCCGCCTCGAAACCGGGCGCTGCAACCGCACGGTCGAAGGCTGGCCGGCCTTCCGTCAAAGTGCCGGTCTTGTCGATGATCAGCGTGTCGATCCGGCGCATGTGCTCGATGGCTGCTGCGTCGCGGAACAGCACACCGCGAGTGGCGCCCTTGCCGGTCGCCACCATGATGGACATGGGCGTCGCCAGTCCGAGCGCACAGGGACAGGCAATGATCAAGACGGCAACCGAATTGATCAGCGCATAGACCCAACTGGGCTGAGGCCCGAAGAACCCCCAGACAAAGAAGGTCAGCAGCGCAATGGCAACGACCATGAGTACAAAATACCCGGCCACGATGTCCGCCATGCGCTGCATCGGTGCCTTGGAACGCTGGGCCTGCGCCACCATCTGAACAATCTGCGCCAACATAGTCGAAGAACCGACTTTTTCCGAGCGCATGACCAGGGCGCCGTTGGTATTCATGGTGGCACCGATCACCTTGTCGCCGACCCGCTTAGTCACGGGCACCGGTTCCCCGGTAAGCATCGATTCGTCAACCGCACTGCTCCCTTCCTCCACCACGCCGTCCACCGGCACCTTTTCTCCGGGCCGGATGCGCAACCGGTCGCCCACATGCACGTGGGTCAAAGGCACGTCCTCGTCCGAACCATCGGCACGGATACGCCGCGCAGTCTTGGGCGCCAAACCCAACAGCGACTTGATAGCAGCCGAGGTCTGGGACCGGGCCTTCAATTCGAGCACCTGTCCTAGCAGCGTGAGCGAGATGATGACCGCGGTGGCCTCGTAATAAACGGCCACACGGCCCATGGCGACGAAGGAAGCCGGGAACACCTCTGGCGCGATGGTGGCTACCAAGCTGTAAAGGAAGGCTGCACCGGTGCCCAGACCGATCAAAGTCCACATGTTCGGGCTACGGTTGAGCACCGACTGCCAGCCGCGCTCAAAAAATGGCCAGCCAGCCCACAACACGATCGGCAGGGACAGGACCAGTTCGATCCAACTCTGTCGTGCCATGTCGAACCAGTTGAGCTGGTGGCCGAACATGGCCAACACCGTTACGACCACCGTCAGTGGGAGCGTCCACCAGAAGCGCCGCTGGAAATCTTTCAGCTCCGGGTTGTCCTCCTCTTCCAGCTCGGGCAGCAAAGGCTCGAGGGTCATGCCGCACTTGGGGCATGAGCCCGGATGGTCCTGCCGGATCTCCGGATGCATGGGACAGGTGTAAATCGTCCCAATCGACGCCGGCGCTGACACCGGGGCGGCGGCTACCGGACTTGCGTAGCGCTCTGGATCAGCGGCGAACTTGCCCTGGCACTTCGCACTGCAGAAATAGTAGTTCTGCCCCTGGTGGCTGAGATGGTGTTCCGACTGCGCGGTGACGGCCATGCCGCAGACCGGATCCTTCAAACCTTCTGTCTGCGTCGAGGAAGGCTGCTCCCTCTCACCATGATGATGGTGTTCGTGATGAGCGTGTTCGTCCATGGCTTCAACTTCCTTTCAGTCATAAAACAATCTCGCCGCCGCGACAGTTCACTCAATGGCCGCAGCAGCAGCCACCTTGGCGTTGCGTGGCTTTGGTGCTGGCGCAATGCGCCGTGCTGGGCCCCGATGATTCTTCGCTTATAGATACCGACGAGCGTGAAGCCAACTTTCCCTCGTAGCCAGCTTCAGTCAAAGCATCCAGCATATCCTGCAGATGGTTTCCTGCATCGAGAGACGTGACTGTCGCCCGCCCTTGCGCGAGATCCACATCGACATGGCCGACACCAGGAACACGGGACAAGGCCTTGCGCACCGCGTTGGTGCAAGAGCCACAGGTCATTCCTTTTACTGCCAGTTCAATCGAGCTCATAAGTTTCTCCAGTTAAGCGCCACTATCGACGTAAGCACTAAGGTAAACCTTCCCATCATGTCAATGTCAAGCGCTATCGTGGGTGATTGGTCATCCACCCATCGACTCAGGTCGAATTTGCCCCGACGGTAATACAGCATTTCCTTCGCGGCGCAGTTGCCACTGCTTTACCAGGGCATAGATGGCTGGGATGACGACCAGCGTGAGGATGGTCGAGGAAATCATGCCCCCCACCATGGGGGCGGCGATGCGGCTCATGACTTCGGACCCGGTGCCGCTGCCCCACATGATGGGCAAGAGACCCGCCATGATGGCCACCACGGTCATCATCTTGGGCCGCACCCGCTCAACGGCGCCATCCATCACCGCCGCGTAGAGGTCTTCTGTCCTTGGGATCATCCCCGTCGCCAGGCGCCGAGCCTTCACCTCTTCCCAGGCGTGATCCAGGTAGATCAGCATGATCACTCCGGTCTCCGCGGCTACCCCGGCCAGAGCGATGAAGCCCACGGCCACGGCAACCGACAGGTTGTAGCCCAGCAGCCACATCAGCCAAATCCCGCCGACCAGGGCAAACGGAACGGAGAGCATCACGATCAGGGTTTCGGTGAGACGCCTGAAGTTCAGGTACAGCAACAGGAAGATCAGCGCCAGCGTCACAGGGATGACCACCTTCATTTTCTGGATGGCCCGCTCCATGGACTCAAACTGGCCGCTCCAGGTTGCGTAATATCCCGGTGGAAATTTGACTCGTTCAGCCACGGCCTTCTTGGCATCGGCCACATAGCCACCGATGTCCCGATCCCGGATGTCCACATAGATGTAGGCGGACAGCAAGGCATTTTCGGTGCGAATACCGGGCGCACCCTTGGCTATTGAAAGAGTCGCCACCTGCCCCAGCGGCACCATGGCACCACCCGGTGTCGGCACCAGCACCTGTGTCGCGATCTGCTGTGGATCGTTGCGTAACTCACGCGGGTAGCGCACGGTGATGCCAAAGCGCTCGCGCCCTTCGACCGTGGTGGTCACCATTTCGCCACCCAGCGCTGTTCCGATGACTTCCTGCAACTCGCCTACATTGAGGCCGTAGCGCGCCAGCTGCAGGCGATCGGGCTCGATGTTCAGGTAGTAACCCCCAGTGATGCGCTCGGCGAATGCCGAACTGGTGCCGGGTACCGTCTTGACGACCGCTTCAATCTCCTTGGCCAGACGCTCCATCTCGGCCAAGTCCTTGCCGAACACCTTGATGCCGATCGGCGTGCGTATGCCGGTCGAGAGCATGTCGATACGCGCCTTGATCGGCATGGTCCAGGCATTGGAAACACCAGGGAACTGAAGTGCCTTGTCCATCTCTGTGACCAGCTTGTCCGTCGTCATGCCGTCCCGCCACTCTGAGGTCGGCTTGAGGTTGATGATCGTCTCGAACATCTCGGTTGGGGCCGGATCGGTCGCCGTGTTGGCGCGGCCAGCCTTGCCGTACACAGAGGCCACCTCCGGGAAGCTCTTGATGATCTTGTTCTGAGTCTGCAGCAGCTCGGCAGCCTTGGTGATTGACATACCGGGCAGCGAGGACGGCATGTACAAGAGAGTGCCTTCGTTGAGCGTCGGCATGAACTCGGAACCCAACTGGGAGGCCGGATAGAGGGTGATGCCCAGTGCCAGCAGAGCAAGCCCGATAGTCGTCTTTTTCCAGATCATCACCCAGGCAATGATGGGGCGGTACAGCCAGATCAGGACCCGGTTCACCGGGTTTTTAGCCTCCGGCATGATCTTGCCGCGGATGAAGAACATCATCAGGACCGGAACCAGCGTCACGGACAGCAGTGCGGCCCCGGCCATGGAAAACGTCTTGGTGTAAGCCAAGGGAGAGAACAGCCGTCCTTCCTGCGATTCCAGGGTGAATACCGGCAGGAACGAGACGGTGATGATGAGTAGCGAGAAGAACAAGGCCGGCCCAACCTCCTTGCAGGCGAGCAGCATGGCTTCCCCGCGCTGACTGGTGGTATGGTCCGGCGGCAGCCGTTCCAGATGCTTGTGCGCGTTCTCGATCATCACGATGGCGGCATCGACCATGGCGCCGATGGCAATCGCAATCCCGCCCAGACTCATCAGGTTCGAATTCATGCCCAGCAGGCGCATGGCGATGAAGGCGATCAGCACGCCCACCGGCAGCATCAGGATGGCCACCAGCGCCGAGCGCACGTGCAACAGGAACACCACGCACACCAAGGCAACGATGAGCGATTCCTCCAGCAGGGTCCGCTTTAAGGTGTCGATGGCCCGGTGGATCAGGTCGGAGCGATCGTAGACAGCTTCGATCGTCACCCCCGCGGGCAGGCCGGAGGAGACCTCTGCGACCTTTTCCTTCAGGTTGTGGATGACCTCCAGGGCGTTCTGGCCGTAGCGCGCCATGGCGATGCCGGAAACCACCTCGCCTTCGCCGTTGAGTTCGGTCAGGCCGCGTCGTTCGTCGGGTACCAGTTCCACCCGTGCGACGTCGCGCACCAGCACCGGTGTCCCCTTCTCGCTGCGTAGCGCCAGGTTTTCGATATCAGACACGCCGCGCAGATAGCCCTTGCCGCGCACCATGTACTCGGTCTCGGCCATCTCAATGACCCGTCCGCCCACGTCCCGATTGGAATCGCGGATCACCTGGGAAATCCGGCTCAGGGGTATGCCATAGGCGCGTAGCTTTACCGGGTCGACCGTGACCTGATAGGTCTGGACAAAACCTCCGATCGAGGCGACTTCAGAGACACCGTGAGCCTTGGTCAGCTGATAACGCAAGTACCAATCCTGCAGGCTGCGCAACTCGGCCAAGCTACGGTCTTTCGCCAGCAAAGCGTATTGATATACCCAACCCACGCCGGTCGCATCGGGGCCGATCTGCGGGGTCACACCCTTTGGCATGCGTCCGGCGGCGAAATTGAGGTACTCCAGCACGCGCGAACGTGCCCAGTAGATATCGGTGCCATCCTCAAAGATGATGTAAACGAAAGAAGCACCGAAGAATGAGAAACCCCGCACCACCTTGGATCGGGGCACCGACAACATAGCTGTTGTCAGAGGGTAGGTCACCTGATCCTCGACCACCTGCGGTGCCTGTCCTGGATACTCGGTGTAGACGATGACCTGCACGTCGGACAGGTCAGGCAGGGCATCCAACGGTGTGCGAATCACCGCATAGATGCCGGCCGCGACAACGAACAGGGTTGCAAGAAGGATCAGGAAGCGGTTGCGCCCTGACCAATCGATGATTCTGGCGAGCATTTTTCTTCCCGTTAGCGACTCTTGTGTGCGGCTGCATCATGCGCTGGTGCGGCACGGCGCAATGCCGTCACCACCCACTCACCGGGCTTACGCTCGACAAACTCGAATGCCACCATGTCGCCAGGTTTGTAACCCTGTAGCAGGCCACTATTGGCGACCGCGAACTCCATCGACATGGCCGGCCATTTGAGACTTTGTACGGGGCCGTGGCTGATTTCGACTGTGCCGCTCTTCAGATCGATGGACTCGATCGCACCTTCGGCCCGATGACCTATTGCTGCCGCTTTCGGCATCTCGCTTGACGGCTTCTGCCCGGCATCTGCACTGGAACCATGACCCGTGTGGCCAAAGCCGCTGACGGCGGCCTTGAGATTGCTCTCGGCATCAATCAAGAAATTGGCAGTTACGACGACCAACTCGCCGTCGCGTACGCCTTCCAGGACTTCCACCTCATTGCTGGCGCGCCGGCCTAGGCGGACCTCCCTCGGCTCGAAGCGCCCCTCCCCGACCTGGACGAGCACGAGCTGTCGCGTTCCGCTGTCGATGACCGCCGAATTGGGCACCGTCACCGTCTGTGTGTGTGCTCCGACTGATAGTTCGATTTGCGCAAACATGGCTGGCTTCAGCAACATGCCGGGGTTGGACAGCTCAATGCGCACAGGGATCGTGCGTGTCTCAGGATTGAGCGTGGGGTAGACATATGTGACGGTCCCCGAAAACGCCTTGTCAGGATAGGCATTAATCGTCGCCTTGACCTTGGCGCCCGTCTTCACGAGACCAATGTCCTGTTCGAACACATCGGCGACTACCCAGACAGCGCCAAGGTCGGTGACCTGGTACAGCGCCTCGCCCGGCATGAAACGCATGCCCTGCACGGCCTTTTTCTCCGTCACCAGTCCCTGGACCGGGGAGCGAAATGCCAGCGTGCGGCGAACTTCTCCTGTTTGCGTCAGGCGGGATATCTGCTCTTCCGAGATATCCCAGTTGCGCAGGCGCTGTAGGCTGGAGTCGGCTAGGCGACGCATGCCCGACTGGACCGAATCCGCAGATCCTTGTGACGACTGCAGGCCCTGCAGAGCAATCAGGTACTCGCGCTGTGCGGAGATCAGTTCCGGGCTGTAGACCTCAAAGAGCGCCTGACCCTTGGCCACTGCCTGGCCAGTCACGTTCACGTACAGGCGCTCCACATAACCCTCGAATTTGGGTGAGATGGTGTAGATCCGGCGCTCGTCGGGCTCGACCCGTCCCGCCGCACGAACCGTGCGTTCCAAGCTTTGGACACGCGCTGCCTCTGTCCGCACGCCTAATTTCTGGATTTTTTCCGTGCTGATATTGATCAAGCCCGCCTGAGCCGAACTGTCATCCTGATCCTCCCCCTCATAGACGGCGATGTAGTCCATGCCCATGGGATCCTTCTTCGGCACGGGAGAGGTATCGGGCAAGCCCATCGGGTTGCGGTAAAAGAGGAGTTTGCGTGCAGGCTTGGGCGTTGCGGCATTCGGCGTTTCCGCCCCGCTCGCCGCCGCCGGTTGCTGCTCGTGGCCTCGGTACAAGAAGCCATACTGGACTTCGAGCGCAATGAGGACCACAAAACTGACGCCCAGCGCGGCGATCAGCCATTTGGACCTGACACTCATATATCTTCTCCAATGATTCGTTCGATTTCAGCCAGCCGGAGTTGCGCCTCCACCTGGGAATCCAACTGACTCTGTCTAGCCTTGCGGATCTGCCGCTGGGCATCCAGCAGCGTCGCAAAGTCCACCTTGCCGTTCTCATACCCCACCAAAGCCGCCTGATAAGTAAATTCCGACTGGGGAAGTAATTGGGTCACCACGAGGTTCTCCGTACGACGGGCGGCATCGATCGCATCCACTTTTTCCGAGAGATCAGACAACAGTTGCCAAGTGGCAGACGCTTTACGCGCTTGGGCTGCCTGCAGCATGGCTTCAGACTCCCTCTCCTGAGCTCGACGGGATGACTGCTGCAGCGGTATATTCATTTCAATCATCAGCTCCCATTCCTTCACAGTCCCTTGGTACTGAATGGGAGAAACACCCAATGTGATGTCGGGGTAACGATTCTTCAGAACAAGGTCCCTGCTCAGTTGGGCAGCACGGATGCGGGACTCCTCGGTACTGAGTTGCGGATTGCGGGCCAGGGCACGCTCCTCCAGCCCGGAGAGGTTCAATTGCGCTGGCGATGGCATCGGCCGCAGTGCCACTGGCATTGCCAGGGGAGCTCCGGCAGGCCTGGCCAGCAAGCCATTCAGACGTGCCTTTAGCTGACGCCGTTCCACCTCTACCGCGATCAGTTCATTGTGCAAGGCAGACTGCTCGAGCTGGGCCCGAATCACGTCCTGCTGGGCCGCCAGGCCACCGGCGTAACGGGCCTGTGCCACGCCCTCCAGACGCGCCATCAAATCAATGATTTCGCGTGTGATTTTTTCACTGCGATACAGGAGATAGAGTCGCGCATAGGTAGCCTTGATGCGGCTTGAAATCTCGATCCAGGTCCCTTGGCTGCGCCCCCGGGCTGCTTCGACATCCTGCTCGGCAATGTTTCGCTTCAGATCCCTCTTGCCGGACCATGGAAACTCCTGCATCAGGAGATATCGGGTGCTGCCCACCTGGCCAGGGAGCAGCATGGGGGATTGCTCCCCCTGGCGGGTCACGTCCCGAAGTTCGGCACGGAAACGCGGGTCTGGCAAGGCCCCCGCCGACTCGATTCGCTGGGTCGTCGCGTCCACCTCGGCCCGCATCGCGGCGTACTCGGGATTGCCTTTGTGGGCATAGTCCAGCAAGCCGCTGAGCGTCGCGCCAAGGTTGGTTTCCTGGGCGGCAGCCGGGGAAACCAGAAACGGAAATGAGGCAATTACGCAAAGGAAAAACCGGAGGCTCGTCTTCATATACCCATCATGGTCCCGAGAGTCGATTTGCGCGGTCAGACTGGGGTTAACCGGGCGCTAAATGTCAGTATCAGTGCTGCAAGCCAACAGACACCTGACAGGTGCATTACATTTTTGTAATCTAAATAGGATCTGCATGGCGGTTGAACCGTCAGCTGCAGCACCCGTCACTCTTGCCATGCTCTTGAATCGGTGGGCAAGGCACGCTGCCGTAGGAACAGTAGACGCAGCAGTCGCCTGGCTTGGGGTGGAGCACGGTGTGGCACTGCTCGCACTCGTAAAACCACTGACAGGCGTCGGTAGGCATCGTTTCCAGCTTGCTGTGGCCGCAAACCGGGCAGGTCAGCGTCGACTCCAGCACGATAGCGGTCATTGCGAACCCCCTTGCGGTTGGGATGGATAGCCGGCCTCCTGGGTGGCCCAGGTCAGTGCCTCGACATGGGTCGTGGCATCCTCCAAGCGCAGCAACGGGCTCAGATGCACCTTCTTGGTCACAAAATTCCGGATGCTCTCCGGTTCAGCAGGCAAGCCCATCTGCATAGATATCCCCATGATGCGCTTCTGAAGATAGATGCTGAAATAAGTTGCTGATTGAACCATCAAACAAGTGTGAGAGGCTTTTTCCGCCCAAAAAACCTAAGCGCAACGACCACGCTCAAAATTGCGGCGAAAAAACACCAAACGGAAATGAACCATTTCGCAAAGATCAAATAGGCCAACATAAATGAGATCAAGGCGAGTGCCCCAAAGATCCTGACTATGCCCTCGTTCGACAGCAACGGGCTCACGGTGGTTGCGATAAGGTACCCCGCCATCGTCACGACAGCAAAGAAATGAGGTGAATCGTATTCAACATGCCCCCCCGTGGGCCGGGACGTGATCGGATACTCGAACATCGAATACAGCAGATATAAGCCAACCCCCACCCCAGCAATGACGGTCAATTTCAGCAGTCTGCTCCGTCCGCCTGGAGGCTCCAGTAAGAGCACGGCCAGAGGCACATAGGCAGGCCAGAGTACGTGCGAGAAAAACGAGTAGAACTGGGTCATGACGACATTGAGCCCCGGCGCATCGTGGGCAAAGGTCCACCAGACGATACCCTCGCTCAGTTGTTGAATGGCAAAGAGCAGCGGTATTGCAGCAAAAGGAATCTCGGACGGACGTCGTGCCACTTTCACAGTCATCGTGCCAACGCCGAGCAGGAAGCCTCCAGCAGCAAGACTGGCAGTCATCGAGAAGCACATCGTTCATTCTTCCTTGTGGCAATTGAACAATCGCATCAACGATCTGTGAGATGCGGAGAGAAAGCCGAAATCGCGAACTCGATATCCGTTTTGCGTCCTGGCGGTCTCACCCAGACATGAAACCGGTACGGCCCCGCCTTGGCGACAGAAAAAACCTGACCATAGGACATCTGGCCATTGATAGGCATTGGCGTCAAGTATTTGGGTGGCTCATCGACGATGCCTGACTCGCTGAGCTGGGCGCGCACCACCGCGTTGTCGATCCGCCGTCCGCTGGTGGTGTCGTACAAGGCGACGACAAGATGGTGGACCTGGCCGCCACCGCCGGGCCGGCCGCCGTGCATGTCGTCAAGGGCATGCTTCTCAGATACCACAGCGGTCGGCACGAATCCCCAATAGATCGTCACCCCCTCCTTGTCCAGCCGACCCTGTGCCAACGCAGGCGCAACCAGCGCCAGAAGAAATGCCGAAATCAAAAGAAACTTTTGAATAGAAACGAGGCGTCTGAATGCGTGTGGCATGTTGACCTCTTTGGCATCTGAATGCGAATCGGCTGGTCCGATGGCCTAACGCCTCCGGGGGAAAAACCTAGGCGTTTTTAGTGCGTAACGATCGAATTCCTCCCCGAACTGCGCACGCATTTCCGCCTCCTCCGTGATGGCGAGACGGCCGTACATCAACAACAGGATCGGAAACATGAGCAGTGTCAGGAGTGTTGGCCACTGCAGTAGAAAGCCCAAGAGAATCAGGACAAATGCAACATATTGTGGGTGCCGAATCCGCGCATACGGACCTGTCATCGCCAGTGCATGATTGCGTTGCGCATGGTAGAGAACACTCCAGGCTGTAGACAGCAGGTAGAAGCCGTAGCCCAGGAAGATATAGCTGGCGATATGCAAGACACCAAAATGCGGATCCCCCTTCTCTCCGAGCAGAGTAGCCCATAGATGGCCAGCATCGTGGGACAAGATGTCAAGATTCGGATATTTGGTCTGCAGCCAGCCTGACATCAAGTAGATCGTCAGCGGGAAGCCATACATTTCGACGAACAAAGCAACAATGAATGCAGCGAATGCCCCAAAGGTTCTCCAATCCCTCGCAGTAGCTGGCTTGAAGAAGCTGAACGCAAACATGATGAAGATGGCAGAGTTCAATACGACCAACACCCAAAGTCCGTAGGCAGGCTGGGAATGGTTCACGACGTTTCTCCCGGTTTGGTTTGATTCGTTTTGGGTTGATTGTCCGGGGTACCCGAGGTACCGCCTCCTCCATGATGGTGGCCGTGACCACCGTGCATGAAGACATGCATGATGGGACAGGCCAACAGCAACAGGATGGGCAGCGCTCCGACGACATGCGCCAGATGCTCTTTCAACAGGAAATAACCGGCAACCGCCCCGATAACGAGCAGTCCTATCGAATAACGAGACCCCCAGAATGGCGGAGGTGGCTCATGGTGCTGATGATCGTGATTCATGGTGGCACCTGTCTATTTCGTGGCGGGTGCCGACTGCGTATCCATCATCATCTGCATCATCATTTGCATCATGTCCATGCGTTTCTCCGTCATTTGCTGACGGTCTTCCATGTTGCCAGGCATGCTCTTGTTGTCTTGCGAACCACCCATCCCCGGGCCACCCATGCCACCCCCGCCCATACCTGCGCCGGCCATGCCGGAGCCCTTCATCATGTTCATCATGGACATGCCATCCTGCATCACTTTCATGTGCTCACCCATTAAGGCACTACGTTCCTCGGGTGTTTTGGCGCTCATCATTTTTTGATGCATCTCGCTCATCACCGTCATTTGCTTATCCATCTGATCCACCTTTTGCTTCGTCTCAGCGGAAGGCTTGGAAGCTGAAGGCTTTGTCACTGGAGGTTTCGCAACCGGGGCTTTGGACTTCTTGGGAGCCGACGCCGCGTCTGCGGGGTGATGCGCTTCATGGTCTTGTGAATCCGGCTGCGCGGCCAGGCTCAAAGTCGCCAGACAGGCCATCAAGGACACTGTGATCAGGGAACGTACTGCTTTCATAGGAATCTCCTAATAGTGAAAAAGACCAAGTTGCACACGAGAAACGTAACGGCTCTCTGTCTCATCCAGAGACGGTCAGGATTGGATGGGATTCCAGATACTCTTTCGCATAAGTCAGTTCCCCTGGAGCATTGGCATGCAAGGTGAACAAGGGCTGCCCCTGTTCTATCCGGTCTCCCAGCTCGACATGCATATCCAAACCAGCTGCCGGGGTTATCGGCGCTCCCAGTAGCTTTGCAAGGCGCGACAAACGGCGGTTGTCTATGTGCGAGACATGCCCTGCTGAGAGCGAAGTTATCGGTTCCATGATGTTGGCGGCAGGTGGCTCGCGCAATCCACCCTGCGCTTCGCAAATAGCCTGAAATTTCTGCCAGGCCATCCCCGAATCCAACAGTCGCCAGGCCATTGAATGACCGGTTCCAGGAAGCGCTTTGCCGCAAAATTCCAGCAAATCCCCGGCAAGATTGAGGGCGCGCATCCGCAAATCCATCGGCGCATGCGCTGCGCCGCGAAGTACCGCCAAGACATCACGAGCTTCAAGTGCTGGTCCAACCCCTCTGCCGACGGGTTGACTTCCGCGTGACTGCCGAATTTTCAGTTTGAGGCCGCAGGCTTCGCCGACCTGCTGCAGCAAGGCGGTCAGCCGATGAGCGTCTTCTTCGCTGCGCACCTTGGCCGTCGGTCCGACGGGGATGTCCAGTACGACGTGCGTCGCACCCGCGGCGATCTTCTTCGATAGTACGGAGGCAACCAATTGGGCATCACTGTCCAGGTCCAGCGGCCTCTCTACCCTGATCAGCAAGTCGTCAGCCGGGCTCAGCGACAGCGCGCCCCCCCAGGCCAGGCAGCCACCTTCCTGTTCAACCACCCGTCGCATCGTGGCCAAGTTCATCGTGACGTTCGTGATGGTCTCCATCACGTCGGCGGTCCCCGCGGGTGATGTGATGGCGCGCGAAGACGTCTTCGGCATAGTCAGGCCGGCTGCAGCAATGATGGCCACAACAATCGGCGTGGTTCGGTTGCCTGGCAGGCCGCCAACGCAGTGCTTGTCCGCAATCGGCGTCCGCCCCCAGTCGATCTTTTCCCCCACCTCGACCATGGCCCGCGTCAGATCAATGGTCTCCTGCAAATCCATGCGACCGCCAGCACATGCACTCAGAAACGCCGCCAAGTGAATGTCCGAATAGTGGCCCCTCGAAACGTCAGAGATGATGCTTTTGTATTCGGGTGCCCCGAGGCGATGTCCGTAGATCTTGGCTCGCAATGCACTCTCAGAGTCCAGCGTCGGCGCATGGGAAATCTTCAACAGGCTCTGCTCGTCCGCCGTTAGCGCCTGGGCAGCACCCCTCGACAGGCCAACGTCTCCGGGCATCAGCAGGTCCGAATCGATCACATTCAGGGTGGCGATGATGTGCCGATCATTCAGATCGACACGCACGCGAGTCTGAGATTGAAACCCTTCGGCACGGCAAACGTGGCAGTCGCGGCGCATGTAGATCACATACTCCTGCTGCGTGTCGATTCCCAACGACCGGTACCGAAGCGCAGCATGCGCTCCGTGATCTTCATGAGGGTGGAGGTGACTCATGGCACCAGTTCCACGGTCTGGCCCAGACGCGGCACCCCCGCAGGCCATCCGAGTTCGGTTTCCACCCGCAGCCGTAAGGTATCTGCTGGTCCCGGCTCCCCATGGGTCAGGAAGACCTGTTTCAGTACGTTGGACGCACTTTCCATCCAGCGCACAAGCTGTGCGGCATCAGCGTGAGCTGACATGCCGCGCAGCAAGGCGACCTCGGCATGAACGGCGACTTCCTCGCCAAAGATCCGGATGGACTTCTCCCCGGCAGCCAGACGTGCACCACGGGTGCCTCCGGACTGATAGCCCGCCAGGACGATGGTGTTGCGCCGGTCCGGAGCCATTCTCTTAAGGTGGTGCAGCACCCGCCCTCCGGTAGCCATGCCGCTAGCCGAGATGATGATGGCCGGGTAGCGAACCTCGTTCAAGGCTCGCGATGCATCAGAAGTCCGGACCATCGTGGCGACCCGGCACAGACCTTTGCACTCCTGAGGGCTCAGCCGATGTTCGGCACGATGCCGGTGGTATATCTCTGTCATGTCGATGGCCATCGGACTGTCGAGAAACACGGGCAGGTCCGGGATCGCGTGTCGTTCCTTGAGGCGCGAGAGCAGAAACAGCAACGCCTGCGCGCGCCCCACCGCGAAGGCCGGTATCACCACACTGCCGCCACGACCCGCCGTTCTCTGGATGATTTCAGCCAGGAGCGCTTCGTTGTCCTCCGGTTGGTGCAGCCGATCGCCATAGGTGGATTCGACGACCAGGTAATCCACCTTCCCAAGCGGTGTCGGCGGCCGCATGATCGGATCGTCATCCCGCCCAACATCTCCTGAAAAAACAATGGTAAGGCCGCCCGCATGAATTTCTGCGCTGGCCGCACCAAGAATATGGCCTGCTGGCCGAAGTGACAGCTGCATGCCAGGCACTATTTCAATGGTTTCATTGAATGGCACAGCCTGCATATAGCGCAAAGCGTGTCGCGCATCTTCTTCGGTGTAGAGAGGAAGAGCCGGCTTGTGCTTACTGGCATGGTGGCGATTCAGGTATTCGGCGTCTTCCTCCTGCAGCCGCCCACTGTCAGGCAGGAGCAGATGACAGAGGTCGATGGATCCTGGCGTGGTGTAGATGGGGCCGCGATACCCGTTTCGAAGCAGCAGAGGCAAGGCACCGGAGTGATCCAGATGCGCATGGGTCAGGACGACGCAGTCCAGGCGCGAGACGTCCACAGGGAAAGGCTCCCAGTTCATCTCTCGCAGATTCTTGTAGCCTTGGAAGAGACCGCAATCAACCAAAACCTGACGCCCGGCATGCTCCAGCAGGTATTTGGAGCCGGTCACCGTGCCAGCGGCACCGAGAAATGTCAGCTTCACGTGCTTCCCTTTGATTGCAGCGAATGGCTCACTTTATCCTTGTCAAGCAACTGCTTGAGGCGCTCGTACTCTTCCGGCTTGATCTCGCTATTGCCAAAGTACATCGAGATTCTCCCGTTACTGAAGATGCCGTGAAGCGTGAAAGCGTCACTCAACCGGCTGGAGATCGGTGATAACCATCTTGCCGGCGTCCATGACAACGACAAAGCGGACTTTGTCCCCAACCTTTATCTTGTCGAGAAACCTCATGTCTTTGACGTTGAAGACCATCGTCATGGCCGGCATGTCCAGATTCCTGATCGGGCCATGCTTGATCGTGAGCTTGCCGAGGCTCTTGTCTATCTTGCGGATCTCACCTTCAGTCATCGATGTGTCGGCGACCATAGTCATGCCGGGTTGCATCGCGTGGTTCATCTGCGCATGAGTGAAGACCGGCATCAGTATGAGTGGAGCAAGGGCCACAATTCGGGGAATCGATTTGAGGTAGTTCATCATTACAGCTATGGGCGGGTTGACCGGGCACCAGCTCTTGGTCATCCAGGAGCGATCAGACGAAAGCAATGGCACCAACACGTCGCTAGGGTAAGGTTTTCTCGCTTGCCCGGAGATGACGCCAAGATTACATTTCTGTAATCTATTGACGGCGTGGCTTAGCTTATTGCCCCTTGTGAAACTTGCCGTGATCGTGCCCTCGCATCGCCGGTCGAGTCGGCTCCTCCGCACTTGCAGCCTTGGGCGGCTGGCCATCTGAGCATGGCCTCTTGCCCGCAGGGCCGGTTCCCTTTTCCAAGCCGTGGTCATGACGCGCGCCGGTACCCTTCGCGCACTCGGAAGCGAGGTTCGGCGTCTGTACGGCCTTGGGGAGCGTGGCTTCCTGTCCGGGCTGCTGTGCAAGGACCGAATAGGCAGGCAGCGTAACAAGAGCAGTCGCCAGCCAAAGTTGATAGTTCCGCATTTTCACTTTCCTTTCTGTTCAATACCTGGTGTCAATGAAGGCACAGACATGCTCACTCAACCGAAATCATCCCCTTCATGCCCGCCTCCATGTGACCGGGGATCAGACAAGCAAAATCGACCTTTCCGGCTTTGGAGAATTGCCACACAATGCCACCTCGCTTGCCGGGAGCGAGCGTCACCATATTGGGCTCGGCATGCTGCATGCCAGGCATCTTGCGCATCATTTCGGCGTGCTCCTTGAGCTCATCCGCAGTGCCAATCACCATCTCATGCTGGGTCTTACCAACGTTCTTGACGAAGAAACGGATCGTCTCGCCCGCCTTGACGGAAATCTGGCTCGGGCTGAAGCGCATGGTGTCGTCCATGGTCACTTCGATCGTGCGACTGACCTTGGCCGAATCACCCGCTTGCCCGGCGGCCGAGTTGTGTTCGCCCTGGTGCATGCCGGCCATGTTGCCGTGCATGGCTCCCATGTCATGACCGCCATGATTTCCAGCGGCGAAGGCCAGAACCGGTGCGGTGCTGAGCAGAAGGATGGAAAGAGATTTTTGCATGTTGAAACTGCCTTTTTGATGAAGTCGAAAAAATATCAAATGCGATACGTGCCAATGAAGTTCAGAACCAGAAACGCACGCCGGCCACCCAGCGCGACTCTTCGATGCGCTCGCCGGCGGCGCGCGCCAGATCTGCGGTGGCACCGTACTTGCCCTTCCATTCGACGCCAACGTAGGGTGCGAACTGGCGGTTGATTTCATAGCGCAGGCGCAGAGAGGCAGTGCCGCTGGACAGGCCACCGCCGATCTCGCGCGCCTCATCCGCTTGCCCATAGATGTTGAATTCGACGCGCGGCTGCAGGATCAGCTTTTGTGTAAACAGGACTGCATACTCGGCCCCCAGGCGCAACGCCGTCCGACCACCTTCGCCAACATAGGCCACCGCGTCGACCTCGAACCAGTAAGGCGCCAGTCCCTGCACACCTACAGCCAGCCAACGGCGCTCCGGCCCGCCGCCGCTGTCGCTACGCAGACCCAACTGGGTGTCCCAGAACGGCGCAAAGGCATGCCCCCACAATACTTCCGTACGGGCTTCCGGGACCTTGCCATCGACCAGGTCGCCTTCGGCCTTGAGCACCAAACGGTCATAGTCGCGCCCGAACCAGGCCTGGGCGTCGTAGGAAAAACTGTTGCCGTAGCTGCTGTTCACCCGCTCGAAGCGGTTCATCAGCAAGGAACCGAAATTCTGCTCGTCGGCCAGCTTGAGTTGGCGGGTGCCGGCCATGGCATAGGGCCCGACCCCCAGGCCATAGCCGCCGGAATAGGCATGCGGATCGCGGGCGTCCGCCGGCGGCGTGCCGCCCTGGGCGTCGCCCATGACGCCATGATCCATGCGTTCCATGCCGCTATCAGCCTTTTCGATCGTGGCGGCAGGCATGTCGTGGGCCATGTCACTCATCGACTGCGCCCACACCGGCACCGTGCCAAGCGTCGCGAGTATGAAAGCAATCCCGTTCAGTTTGAGTTTCATCATGTGCACTTTTTCCTTTGTATTCATGGATCAGGCCACCACCACTTCGCGGAACATGCCGGCATCCATGTGGAACATCAGGTGGCAGTGCCAGGCCCATCGCCCCAAGGCATCGGCCGTGACCAGGAAGCTGACGCGCTGGGCCGGCTGCACCGGAATCGTGTGCCTGCGGGCCAGGAAGCTTCCGTCCGGGTTTTCCAATTCGCTCCACATGCCGTGCAGGTGCATGGGATGGGTCATCATGGTGTCGTTGTGCAGGATGACTCGCACGCGCTCACCGTATTTCATGAACACCGGCGTGGACTGGCCAAACTCCAAGCCGTCGAGCGACCAGGTGTAGCGATCCATGTTGCCGGTCAGATGCAGCTCGATCTCCCGCTCGGGGCCGCGGTCGTCAAGCGGACCACCGATCGTGTGCAGATCAGACAGCGTCAGGACGCGCCGGCCGTTGCCACGTAAGCCCACTCCAGGGTCGTCGAGATTGGTGCGAGCCATGTCCACACGCGCATCGGTGCTGGGACCATATTCGGTGCTGGCATGGCGCGCCCGGGTACTGGGCACCGCCAACGGATTGGTAGCCGGCATGTCGGGCATGGCGTGCCCACCATGGTCCATCGCCATGCCGCCATGCATCATTCCAGGCATTCCGGCCATCCCCGCTCCGCCGCTGTGGCCTCCATGGCCAGACGGCGCGCCGTGGTCCATACCGGCCATGCTGCCGCCCATTGCCCCCATCATGTCGCTCATGGACAACCAAACCGGAGCATCCACCTCCGGCACCGGTGCGCTCAAGCCCGGCCGCGTGGCCAAGGTGCCGCGGGCGTAGCCGGTTCGGTCCATCGTTTGCGCGAAGACGGTATAGGCGTCATCACGAGGTTCGGCTACCACGTCGTAGGTTTCGCCGGGTCCGAAGCGAAATTCATCCACGCTGACAGGCTCGATATTGACGCCGTCGACCTGCACCACCTTGAGTTTGAGCCCGGGGATGCGGACGTCGTAGAAAGTGTTGCCGGCACCGTTGATGAAGCGCAACCGTACACGCTCGCCCGGTTTGAACAGCCCGGTCCAATTGCCCGCCGGCGTGACGCCATTCATCAGGAAGGTCAGCGTGGAGGCCGAAAGATCCGACAAGTCGGTCGGATTCATGCGCATCTGGTTCCACATGGCCCGCTTGTCGAGTGCGGCTTTCATGCCACTGTGCGCCACATCACGCAGAAACTGTGGTGCGGTGGGCTGGTTGTAGTTGTAATAGCCGCTCTGGACTTTCAGCTTGGCAAAGACCCTCATCGGATCCTCGTCGGTCCAGTCGGACAGATGAATCACATGATCGCGCTGGACTTTGATCGTCTCGCCATCGGCCGGATCGATGACGATGGCACCGTACATGCCGGTCAACTCCTGGAAGCCGGAATGCGAGTGATACCAGTAGGTGCCGCTCTGCTCAACCTTGAAACGATAGGTGAAGGTTTCGCCAGGGGCTATGCCGGCGAAACTGATACCCGGAACGCCATCCATCTGGTATGGCAGGATGATCCCGTGCCAGTGAATCGACGTATGTTCGCGCAACTTGTTGGTGACGCGGATGGTGACAGTATCTCCCTCGCGCCAGCGCAAGGTCGGTGCTGGCAACGAGCCATTGATTGTCGTGGCCATACCAGGCTGCCCCGTGAAGTTCGCCGGTGTTTCTGCGATGACCAGATCAAACTCAGTTCCACGCAGAACCGGTGCCGCAGCGGCGCGTTGGGGCGCCTCCGATGCCCAAGCAGGCCTTGAGGCAGTCGCGGCCCCGAGCACCACGCCGCCTGCAGCAAGGCCTTGAACAAAGCGCCGGCGGGACATCCCCATTGGCACGTTCAACACATGCGGGACAAACATATTCATCTACTGTTCCTACTGATACGCCTTCCACTACCGCGCTAGCCAGAGCACATAAGACCAACCTCGGTGGAATGGTTCGTAGCGTAAGAAGGTGCTGCTTTCCCGTAGATGACGCCCGGATTACATTTATGTAATGCCTATGCACTCCCCCTGAGCGAACGGCACAATACATATCCGCATACAGGAAGCACTCCGACAAATGAAAATTCTTGTGATCGAAGACGAACCCAAAACTGGCGATTACCTGCGACAGGGACTTGCCGAGGCTGGGTTTGTGGTTGATCTGGCTCGGGACGGTCACGATGGCCTGCACCTGGCGTTGACTGAGGCCTATGACCTTGCCATCCTGGACGTCATGTTGCCTAGCATTGATGGTTGGCAAGTGCTCCAGGGGATCCGGAAAGCCGGCAAAGAGATGCCGGTTCTCTTTCTGACGGCTAAGGATTCCATCGAAGACCGGGTCAAAGGGCTGGAAACCGGCGCCGATGACTATTTAGTCAAGCCCTTTGCCTTTGCGGAATTGCTGGCCAGAGTCAGGACTCTTTTACGTCGTGGCCGCTCAAACAAGGAGTCCGAAGTGCTCCGGGCTGCCGATCTGGAGCTTGACCTGATTCGTCGGAGGGTGACTCGTTCAGGAAAGAAGATCGATTTGACAGCGAAGGAGTTCGCGTTACTCGAACTGTTCCTGCGCCGGCAAGGTGAGGTGCTGCCGCGGTCGCTGATTGCCTCCCAAGTTTGGGACATGAATTTCGACAGCGACACCAATGTGATCGAAGTGGCGATTCGTCGCCTGCGCGCGAAGGTCGATGACGGTTTCGAGTGCACTCTCATTCATACCGTACGCGGCATGGGCTATGTCCTGGAGAGTCAGGAATGATCATGGGGAAGCGCCATGCGTTGACGACCCGTCTAACCGCCCTCTTTGCATCCATCTCAACGGTCATACTCCTACTGCTCGGTCTATTGATCGGCGAACTGGCGGAGCACCATTTTGAGGAGCTCGACAGGGATTTGCTGCAAGGGAAGTTGGAGCTTCTTCAAAATGCGCTCGGTAAAGTCGACTCATATCCCGCGCTGGACGCCGTCACCGAGGAGCTCCAGAAGGCTCTCGTAGGCCACCACGGCCTCTCGGTTACCGTCCAAACCACGCAGGGAAAGATCATCTTCGCCAGCGGTGAAGCCCAGTTTCCGACGACATTGCAAGGGTCCGAGGCTGACGCCCTCATTGCTTGGACTGACTCGGGTGGACGCCCATTTCGCGGGATGTCTGTCCTAGCTCCGACAAAAATCCGTGAAGATCCCAACCTTATCGCCGCTGTCGCCATTGATTTGACTCGACATGAAACCTTCATGGAGTCCTTTCAGATAGCCTTGTGGATTGCGATCGGGACTGCTGCGATGCTCACCTGTCTTTTGGGATGGGTCGCAGTGCGGCGTGGCCTAGCGCCACTAAAGGAAATGCGGCAACGGGCGGCAGACATCACCGCCAACCGCCTGGATCAGCGCCTCTCAGTCGCCTCCATTCCTGTGGAACTCGCCGAAGTCGCCGAAACCCTCAACGGGATGCTGGCTCGCTTGCAAGACTCCTTTCACAGGCTATCGGATTTTTCTTCGGACCTTGCACACGAATTGCGCACACCTGTCAGCAACCTCTTGACTCAGACTCAGGTGATTCTCTCCAAACCGAGATCTATAGAAGAATATAAGGACGTACTGGCATCCAATGCAGAAGAGCTGGAACGGCTGTCGCGCACAGTTGCCGACATGCTTTTTCTTGCCAAGGCAGAGAACCATCTATTGGTCCCTCATCAGGAGCAAGTAGACCTCGATCAAGAAGTCCGTGGCTTGCTTGAGTTTTACGAGGTCGTACTGGAAGAAAAAGTAATTTCGGCAACTTGCCACGGGCATGCCTTCATCACTGGGGACAAGTTGATGTTGCGACGCGCAATCAGCAATCTGCTATCCAATGCAATACGGCACACGCCCTTGAACGGGAAAATCGATGTTGATATCAGCGACCCAGGAGGGAATCAAGTCCTGCTGAAGGTCACAAACACGGGCGAGACGATTGCTGCTGAGCATTTGCCGAGACTCTTTGACAGGTTCTACCGAGTTGACACGTCGCGCCAGCATGGCGGAGACGGCGCAGGGCTCGGACTCCCCATCGTCAAATCAATTATCGAGGCGCATGGTGGAACCATTTCCGTCTCGTCCAGAGGGGGGCGCACTGATTTTCTGATGCATCTTCCCAAAGCAGCGCCCCGCGCCTGACCTGTTTACTATCGGCTTGCCCCACATTGGTTGTGACTCTATGGATAAAGAATCGCTTTCTGTCGCAGCAATGCTGATGGCATTGCGCGAAGACATACAAGCAGAAAATACCTTGATTGCGAGCCGGGTAACTTGGTATGTAACCTCTCAGGCGTTCCTGCTTACGGCCTATGCGACGTCTTGGGGTGACGGTTTTCGCTGGCAAGCTTTTTTCCACCATGTTGTGCCACTTGCGGCGCTTGTTCTGTCAGCAGTGATATTTGCCTCGATTTACGCGGCGACTTGGGCACAGGATGTCTACCTTCGTGAGCAGCAATCACTTGTGCACCAGCTGAAATCGAAATTTCAATTGTCAGACTCAGAGAAGATTGCGATCGAGGTTTACGAGCGGACCATGGTCGCCAATCGAAAGAATCCTGCTGGGCGGGTGATCGGGGGACAGATTCACGCACTGGTCCGTATTACCCCGCTAGTGCTTCCTCTCGGATTCTCCGGACTCTGGATCTATGCACTTGTGTTTGCCCCAAGTATCCCTGGATGACCTGTCGAAAATTTGCTTTGACAAAGGGGCGCTATCCAGCAGCGATGAGACATCCATTTTCGCTATGCGGTCGGTTTCCACTGTGTTGATTTCCGTTGAAAACTGATCCACTTGGAGCAGTTATTTCCGTCCAAATTTGATCCACGTTGGCCCTACCCTGCTAGCTTTTAAAGCAGGGGGGATTTAGGAGTGATAGACGTGGCAACATTGAATGTCATCAGGCGTTGGGCACTACGGGAACAAATGTCCATTCGCGAGATTTCCAGGCGTACAGGCCTGGCTCGCAACACCGTAAAGAAGTAGCTGAGCTCAGAGGAAATTGAGCCTAGCTACCCAAGGCGGGTCAGCTCAAGCAAGCTCAATCCCTATGCCGAAAAGCTGGCCGGCTGGCTGGAATTGGAGGCAACAAAATCTCGGAAACAGCGGCGCAATTTAAAGCAGATCTACACACCTTCATGCCGAAGTGCCACTGGCTGCCCTTCTTGGCCTGGTCATTTCAGGGGCTCGCTCGCCCGTGCGGTTCTTGGGGTCGTCTCAGAAAACGAAAAATAAAGCACGCTAAGGCGTAATCACCCCGTGACCACCTTGCACCGACACTGCGAGGTTCGTTCCGTCTTGCAGTGACGCAATCAACGGGCAGGAAACGTTCCCTTTTCGCGCATGGCAGGCACATACCAATTCAGACAGCACTGACTCCATGCGCGCCAAGTCCACCATTTTCTCGCGCACGTCCTTGAGCTTGTGCTCAGCTAGGCTGCTGGCTTCCTCGCAATGCGTTCCGTCATCCAGTCGCAACAGCTCGGCGATCTCGTCCAGGCTGAAGCCCAAGCGCTGGGCTGATTTCACGAATCGCACCCGCGTTACGTCCGCCTCGCCATAGCGACGAATGCTGCCATAGGGCTTGTCCGGCTCTGGCAGCAGGCCCTTGCGTTGGTAGAACCGGATGGTTTCCACGTTGACCTCGGCCGCCTTGGCGAAAAGGCCGATGGTCAGATTCTCCAAATTGTTTTCCATATCGCTTGACTCCGTACATAACTACGGAAGTAAGCTTAAGCGATCCAATTTAGATTCGAAAGAACAAGTGCATGTCTGAACCACAAAACGGGCGCGGGGCACTCTTCACCGGAGGGCTAGCTGCCATCCTCGCCTCGGCCTGCTGCCTGGGGCCGCTGGTTCTGATCACCCTGGGGTTCAGCGGTGCCTGGATCGGCAACTTGACGGTATTGGAACCCTATCGGCCCATCTTTATCGGCGTGGCGCTGGTGGCGCTTTTCTTCGCCTGGCGGCGCATCTACCGTCCGGCGCAAGCCTGCAAGCCAGGGGATATGTGTGCGATTCCTCAAGTGCGGGCTACTTACAAGCTCATTTTCTGGGTCGTCTCCGTGCTGGCTCTGGTCGCGCTCGGATTTCCCTACGTCATGCCATTTTTCTATTGATCACAGGAGTTCACCATGAAAAAACTGTTTGCCTCCTTCGCCCTCGCCGCTATTGTTGCGCCTGTGTGGGCCGCCACCCAGACCGTCACGCTGTCTGTACCGGGTATGACCTGCTCCGCCTGCCCGATCACCGTCAAAAAGGCGATTTCCAAGGTCGAAGGCGTCAGCAAAGTTGACGTGACCTTTGAGACACGCGAAGCGGTTGTCACCTTTGATGATGCCAAGACCAGCATGCAGAAGCTGACCAAGGCAACAGAGGACGCGGGCTATCCCTCCAGCGTCAAGCGGTGAACCACTGACAACAGCACCGCAGCACACCTGATGCCATTGCCTGGCGCTACAAACGATAAAGGATTTGTCGCATGATCCATCTAAAAATCACCGGCATGACCTGCGACTCGTGCGCAGAACATGTCAAGGAAGCGTTGGAGAGAGTGCCTGGCGTGCAGTCGGCGCTGGTGTCCTATCCGAAGGGCACAGCGCAACTCGCCATCGAGGCGGGCACGTCACCGGATGCGTTGACTGCCGCCGTGGCCGGTTTGGGCTACAAAGCATCGCTTGCCGATACTCCACCGGCGAACAGCCGCGCCGGATTGCTCGACAAGGTGCACGGCTGGATGGGAGTCGCCGATAAGCCTAATGGCAGTGAACGCCCGTTGCAAGTAGCCGTGATTGGCAGTGGTGGAGCCGCGATGGCGGCGGCGCTAAAGACCGTTGAGCAAGGCGCGCACGTCACGCTGATCGAGCGGGGCACCATCGGCGGCACCTGCGTCAATGTCGGCTGTGTGCCATCCAAGATCATGATCCGCGCCGCCCACATCGCCCATTTACGCCGGGAAAGTCCGTTCGACGGCGGTATCGCGGCGACTGTGCCTGTGATTAATCGCAGCAAGCTACTGGCCCAGCAGCAAGCGCGCGTCGATGAACTCCGCCATGCCAAGTATGAAGGCATCCTGGACGGCAATCCGGTCATCACCGTGCTGCGCGGTGATGCGCGCTTCAAGGACGACCAGCGCCTTGTCGTCCGTTTGAACGAGGGCGGCGAGCGCGTCGTGATGTTCGACCGCTGCCTGGTCGCCACGGGTGCCAGTCCGGCTGTGCCGCCGATTCCGGGCCTGAAAGAGTCACCCTACTGGACTTCGACCGAGGCTCTGGTCAGCGACACCATACCCGAACGCCTGGCCGTGATCGGCTCGTCGGTGGTGGCGCTGGAATTGGCGCAAGCCTTTGCCCGGCTGGGCAGCAAGGTGACGATCCTGGCGCGCAGCACCTTGTTTTTCCGGGAAGACCCGACCATTGGCGAGGAAATCACGGCCGCATTTCGCGCCGAAGGGATAGAGGTGATGGAGCGCACACAGGCCAGCCAGGTCGCCCATGAGGACGGCGAATTCGTGCTGACCACGGCGCATGGTGAAATACGCGCCGACAAGCTGCTGGTCGCTACCGGCCGGACACCGAACACGCGCAGCCTGGCGCTGGATGCGGCGGGGGTCACCGTCAATGCACAGGGGGCCATCGTCATCGACAAGGGTATGCGCACGAGTAGCCCGAACATCTACGCGGCTGGCGACTGCACTGACCAGCCTCAGTTCGTCTATGTCGCGGCAGCGGCTGGCACCCGTGCGGCAATCAACATGACCGGCGGTGACGTGGCTCTGGACCTGACCGCGATGCCGGCCGTGGTGTTCACCGATCCGCAAGTGGCGACCGTGGGTTACAGCGAAGCGGAAGCGCATCACGACGGGATCGAGACCGACAGTCGCACCTTGGCCTTGGACAACGTGCCGCGTGCGCTTGCCAACTTCGACACGCGGGGCTTTATCAAGCTGGTGGCAGACGCCGGCAGCGGTCGCTTGATCGGTGTGCAGGCGGTCGCGCCGGACGCCGGCGAACTGATCCAGACGGCGGCCCTGGCAGTTCGCAACCGCATGACGGTACAGGAACTGGCCGACCAGTTGTTCCCCTATCTGACGATGGTCGAAGGCTTAAAGCTCGCTGCGCAAACGTTTAACAAGGACGTGACGCAGCTTTCCTGCTGCGCCGGGTGAGAAAAAGGAGGTATTCGATGAACGCCTACACGGTGTCCCGGCTGGCCCTTGATGCCGGGGTGAGCGTGCATATCGTGCGCGACTAGCCGAATCAAACTCAATCTTGGTAATCCAGAAGGCATCTTGCGGTTATACAAGCCAATCGAAAGAGATTGATGAAGCTGATTCACGTTTTACGCTTCCTGCCTCCACCATGCGTGCTGTGCACATGCAATCCGCGTTTCACGGCCGTCTCTGGCAGAGGCCGGGACAACTCGCCCAGGATGCCGCACTGTGCAGCGACCTGTGATTCACCGCATCGGTCTCGCAAGCTCTTCAGTTGCTTCTCGAGCGCCCTAAGTTCCCGGATGCGCTCAGCAACATGGCCGATGTGGGCATCCAGCAGCGTGTTCACGTCGCCGCAGTTCTTCTCGGGGACATCTTTAAAGTGCAGCAGCCGGCGAATCTCGTCATGAGTCATGTCCAGGGATCGGCAATGGCGGATGAATGTCAGTCGCTTCGCATGCTCTTCCGTATAGATGCGGAAGTTGCCTTCCGTCCGGGCCGGTAAAGGCAGCAATTTCTCCCGCTCGTAATAGCGGATGGTCTCGATTTGTGTGCCGGTGGCATTCGCCAGTTCGCCGATTTTCATGCCGTACTTTCCTCGTCAAGATGGAAAACCACACGCCATCTTAATCTCTTGACTCTGTAGTGACTACAGGGTGTCTAATTGCAGTCATCAAAAACAAAGCCTCGAACATGAGTGATTGCAGCAACAACGGATGCGCCTGTTCCACCGGCCCGGTGACCTTTGCGCAAACCACGCCAACCCAAATCAGCAAGGGGATGGTGCAATACCGCATCGACAACATGGACTGCCCCACAGAGGAAGCCCTGATACGCAACAAGCTGGCGCCGTTGGATGGGGTAACGGGACTTGACTTCAACCTGATGCAGCGCATCCTGACGGTGAATCATCAATTGGACAACCTTGCACCCGTCGAAGCGGCCCTGCAAGGCATCGGGATGCAGGCACAACGCATCACTGCAATCGAGGCCGACAACCCACCCGCCGCCGAACCGGCAACAAAGACCAACTGGTGGCCACTGGCGCTGTCCGGACTGACGGCGACGTTCGCGGAGCTGGTGTACTGGATACAAGGCGGCAATCACTGGGCCGTCATGGCACTGGCACTCGTAGCGATATTGACGAGTGGCCTGTCGACCTACAAGAAGGGCTGGATTGCGCTGCGCAATCGCAATCTCAACATGAACGCGCTGATGTCGATTGCAGTGACAGGCGCCATGGCCATTGGACACTGGCCGGAGGCAGCGATGGTCATGTTCCTCTTCGCGCTGGCGGAGGTCATTGAAGCCAAGTCGCTGGATCGGGCACGTAACGCGATTCGCGGTCTGATGGATCTGGCGCCGGACACCGCCACGGTGCGCCAGGAGGATGGCAGTTGGCAGGACGTCCCGGCCCGATCCGTGCCTCTGGGCGCCATCGTGCGCCTGCGCCCCGGCCAACGCATCGCACTGGACGGTGTGGTGGTCAGTGGGCATTCTTCGGTGAACCAGGCGCCCATCACCGGAGAGAGCCTGCCAGTCGACAAGGCCGAAGGCGACCCCGTCTTTGCCGGCTCGATCAACGAGACGGGGTCCTTTGAATACCGGGTCACCGCCGAGGCCAGTCACTCGACACTGGCGCGCATCATCCACGCTGTCGAATCAGCCCAGGGCAGCCGCGCGCCGACGCAGCGCTTTGTCGACCAGTTTGCCAAGGTTTATACGCCCAGCGTGTTCGCCATCGCCTTGCTGGTGGCAGTGGTTCCCCCGCTATTGTTGGGTGCGTCCTGGGGGGATTGGGTCTACAAAGCCCTGGTACTGCTGGTGATCGCCTGTCCTTGCGCACTGGTGATTTCGACCCCGGTCACGATCGTCAGCGGTCTGGCGGCCGCCGCGCGCAAGGGCATCTTGATCAAGGGTGGCGTCTATCTGGAAGAAGGACGTCGACTCGTCACCCTGGCCTTGGACAAGACGGGCACGATCACCCATGGCAAGCCGGTTCAGACCGACTTCGTCGTACTCAGCGGCGATGCGGGCGAGACCCGCATCCTGGCGGCCAGCCTGGCAGCGCGTTCTGATCACCCGGTCTCGCTGGCTATTGCCCGCGCCGCAACCGAAGCAGGCCTGAAACTGCGGGACATCGCCGAATTCTCCGCCATCCTGGGCCGGGGGGTGCGTGCGAGCATCGACGGCCATATCTACCAACTTGGCAACCATCGGCTGATTGAGGAATTGGGACTCTGCTCAAGCGAGATCGAAGCCAAACTCAATGTCCTGGAGCGCCAGGGCAAGACCGTGGTGTTGTTGGCCAACCAGACAGGTGTTCTGGCCATCTTTGCGGTGGCGGATACAGTGCGCGAGACCAGTCGCCACGCTGTCGCTGAATTACACACGCTCGGCATCAAGACGCTGATGCTCACGGGTGACAACGCGCATACCGCCGAAACCATTGCCCGTGAGGTAGGCATCGACGAGGCCAGGGGCAATCTTCTGCCCGAAGACAAGCTCAAGATCATTGAAGAACTGATGGCAAAGGCGAATGGGGCCAAGGTGGGGATGGTCGGTGACGGCATCAATGACGCTCCCGCATTGGCCCGCTCGGATATTGCCTTCGCCATGGGCGCGGCTGGAACCGACACCGCCATCGAGACCGCCGATGTCGCGCTCATGGACGACAACCTCGAAAAGATCCCTGCCTTTGTACGGCTGTCTCGGGCCACGGCGGCAATACTGACGCAGAACATCGCATTTGCGCTGGGCATCAAGGCGGTGTTCCTGATCCTGACATTCACGGGACAGGCCACGATGTGGATGGCGGTGTTCGCCGACATGGGCGCCAGTCTATTGGTCGTGTTCAACGGTTTGCGGCTGTTGCGACGCTGAGCTGAATTGTCCCCGAAACCATATGACTCGTTGAATCAGTGTGAGTGCTGATGGTGGATATCCGGAAAGTGCGGGTGCTTGTGCGTCACGGCGTGGTGAGAATGATGGTGACTGTGGGGCTCCGCGCCATTCCATTTCGGCTCATGCTCATGCTGGTGGTGCTCATCGTGTATGTGCTGATGCATGTGCTCCAGTGGCTCGTGGGTATGCTCATGTTCGTGCCGTTCGGTCAGGTGCAACCAGACACCAACGCCCATAAGTATGCTTGCCAACCAGAAGACGGGGGAAGCCGTTTCCCCGAGCACAAGCAGAGCCATCGCCGCACCAATGAATGGCGCGGTAGAAAAATAGGCGCCTGTACGCGCGGTTCCAAGTCCGCGCAAAGCCAGAACGAACAAAACCAGGCTGAGTCCGTAGCCGAGCAGGCCGACAAACATGGTTTCGAGCAGGGTCACCGTGTCAGGCAGGGTCAAGCCCACTGCCACGGCTATGGATGTGTTTACCCCGCCTGCGATCAGTCCCTTGGTGCTTGCGATGAACAAAGCATCCGACGCCGAAACCTTGCGCGTCAGATTGTTGTCAATGGCCCAACACAGACACGCGAACGAAATGGCAGCGGGGCCAATCCAATTCGACGAGGCCACATTGCCTGTTGGCCAGGACAACACCACACCACCAGCCACAATTGCCAGCATACCCAGCACCACACGTCGATCGGCGTTTTCTTTGAACACGACCCAGGCGAGCACCGCGGTCAGCACGGCTTCCAAGTTAAGTAGAAGAGATGCCGCCGAACCACTGGCGTGGGTCAATCCGAACATGAGTGCCACTGGCCCCAGCACCCCGCCAAAGAAGATGGCTCCGAAGAGCCAAGGCCATTCCTGCGGCAAGAGTTCCGACTCTTTCCAACCGCGATCGCGAATCAGCCTTATGACGGCAAGCCCGAGTCCGCTTCCCAGATACAACACCCCGCCCAGCAAGAGTGGGGATACCTCTCCAACCAACATTTTGGCAAATGGTGTGCTGGCACCGAACAGCGCAGCCGCAGCCAAGGCGAATAAGACATTACGGTTCAAAAACATCTCCTGCATTCAAATGCCGAGTTTGGCACCAGCTCCAAGCAATGTCGCCACGCCAAGAACTGCAAAGACACCCGCCGCGATGGAGTGAACGAGCTTCATCGGAATCTTGTTGGCCAGCTTATCGCCCACGAACACGGCAGGCACGTCCGCAATCAGCATGCCAAGCGTGGTACCGATCACGACCAGTAGCGGTGTTGCATAGTGTGCAGCCATTGCCACGGTGGCGATCTGGGTCTTGTCGCCCATTTCGGCCAAAAAGAATGTGATCAGTGTCGCGCCGAAGACGCCGAAACGCTTGGCCACTTGGGTCTCGTCTTCCTCAATCTCATCCGGAATCATCGTCCAGATGGCCATGCCAATGAACGAAACACCAAGGACCCAACGCAACACTTCAGGGCTGATGGCAGAGGTAATCCATGCCCCAAGCGCACCGGCAAGACCGTGATTGACGATGGTTGCGGCGAGGATGCCTGCAATGATGGGTAGAGGCTTCTTGAATCGCGCTGCAAGGATGAATGCGAGAAGCTGGGTCTTGTCGCCGATTTCAGCGAGGGCGACGACGCCGGTCGAGACGAGGAGAGATTCCATGAGAGTTCCAAGGCCGGTTCAATGACGATTGACCACGACGCATCCCCGGCCAAATCGGAGGCGCTGTGGTCAAAGGTCTTGCCAGGCGGTTAGAACTGCTTGCGCCATGACCAAAAGGCCAAGTGTGTTGACGCAAGCCTCTTCAAGTAGAAGAGCGGCTACTCCCCAGTGACTTGCCAATGGTATCAGACAGCCGAGATAACACCGGCTAGAAATACCCCCCATTGCAGATGCTCAAGGCCAAGAAGCCACGCCAGCGGGCCAGACGCAGCAAGAATCTGGAACCGTCGGCGCTATAAGCCACGTATCCCAAATCACCCAAAGCGGCACGGAATTGTTTCTCTGCGCGGCACGGTTATGGTTTCGGCGACACACTCTGATGCTGAGACCAGGCTGTCGTCAGGCAGTGCATCTATGAGATCCTATTGTTTTCTGCGGTCAGACAGTAACATCGAGTCGTTTCATCTTTTCCCAGAGCGTCTTGCGGCTAATTCCAAGCAACTCAGCCGTCTTGCTGACGCTGCCTTCGCAACGATGAAGAGCCCGCCGGATGTGCTTTCTTTCAGCATCTTCCACCATCAGATGTAACGGGGCAATCTCTCCGGCGTCCTGCCCCGCTCTTGCGGCTCGTTGGCTGGATTCCTGTAGTGGTGCATCCAGAATGCCTGCCTCGCTCAGAACGACGGCCTGCTCCAGGTAGGAGCGCAATTCCCGTACGTTGCCGCGCCAATTGCGCGCCATCACATCCCGAAGGAACGTCTCGGACATCGCCAAGGGACGCCCCTGTTCCAATGCCATCGCAGCCAAGAGTCGCTCGGTCAACCAGCGAATATCCTCTGGGCGCTCCCGCAACGGGGATAGAGAAATCCGGATGACCGCCAACCGGTAAAATAGGTCCTCCCGGAACGAGCCAGCATTCATGTCGGCATAGAGATCCCGGTTGGTCGCTGCGATGATGCGAAAGTCGCTCTTGATTGTGCGCTCGGCCCCTAACCGAAAGAAGCAGCGCTCCTGGAGCGCTCGCAGTAGCTTGGCTTGCATACTGGCGGGCAGATCGCCCACCTCGTCCAGGAATAGCGTTCCCTTGTCGGCACGCTCAAGATAGCCCCGATGGGAACGCAGGGCTCCAGAAAAAGCGCCTTTCTCGTACCCGAAGAACTCGGCTTCCAGCATCGTCTCGGGAATCGCGGCACAGTTCACCGCCACAAACTCACCCTTGTCAGCCCGGCCATCCAGACTATGAATCAGCTGTGCGGCCACCTCCTTGCCCACACCGGACTCCCCTGTCAACAGCACAGAGACTTTCTGATGGGCAAGCTTGTGGATCATCGACTCCACCTGTCGCATGGCTGGCGAGATTCCAAGGATTGCCTCGTCATCATCGGTCTTTACGCTCGAAACCGACTCCTTGACGAGTTTGACCAGGTGCTCAATATCAAAAGGCTTCGTCAGATACTCGCGGGCGCCCGCTCGCACGGCTGCGACCGCATCATTCACGCTGCCATATCCCGTCAAGAAGAACCATGGAAGAGTCCTGACTGTGGCCGACAACTCGACAAACCAGTGAGTTGCCAGACCATCCGGAAGTCGGACATCACTGACTACGGCCGCATGCCCCTTTGACAGTTCACCCTCAGCCTCATCCAGGCGACGGCACCACCGAACGCTCAGCCCCTCCAACTCCAGGCGCTGCTGGAGCGACTCGCCCATGATGGCATCGTCTTCAATCAACAAAATACTCTTCACACCTCAATCTCCCAACGATCCCGATTGGGAATCGAAAACACAAGTCTCGTACCGGCTTCATGGGTCGCATCCAGTTCAAATTTCCCACCATAATGATTCGCAAATTCGTGGCAGACCCACAATCCGAATCCACGGGGATCACGGCCACGTTCGGCAGTCAGGATCTCCGAGAACTGCTCAGCTGACATCGGGCTGCCCGTGTTGGCCACACAGAACTGAACTCGCTCTCCGTCCGCCTTCAGCAAGGCATCCACCTTTCCGTCTGCACCGGCGGCTTTCACTGCGTTGAGAAGCAGGTTGAGCATCACCTGTCGCATGACCGATGAGGGAACACGGAGCGCTGATTCAATATCGGCCTTGGCCGTCAACTGAACGTCCGGTCGCGTCGCCGAAGCATGAACCAGGGTGATGACATCTTCCAGATCATCTGGCACCAGCGGCCGATCCTCCACCCTGGCTTGCGGAAGCAATGCCGCGACCGTGGTCCGTATCTGCTGCAATCCCCTTTCCAGCAATTCAACTGTGCGCTGGCGGATATTGGGGTTGTCGCCATGAAGACGTAGCGTCTGCGTGGCCGTCAGCAAGCCTGCCAGAGGATTGTTGATTTCATGCGCGACAGCCGCCGTCATCCGGCCGACTGCGGCCAGGCGCTCGGCTGAAAGGGCTCGTTCTTCGGCATTCTTGCGTTCCTGCAGTTCACCTATGAGTTGATGAACCGCATCTCCGATCCGGGTCAGTTCCGGATCCGCGGTCTTGGGAACTTCAGCGTGCAGGCTGTCGGCATCAGCGTTGCCAATCCGTTCGATCGCTCGGACGATCCGGGCGACTGGTCTGGTCATTCGCTCTCCCACCCACCAGCCGAAGGGGAGCAGAAACATTACCGCCATGAGTACGCCTATCAAAGCGGGTTTCGCAATGGCCGCCCAGTCGGGGTCAAACACCGGAGAGTCAACTTCCATGAAGACGAATCCCATGGTTTGACCATCCTCGCTACGGATAGGATCGATCAGGACAACAGCCCCGTTGCTTTGGTCGAGCTGCATGCGCCCTGTAATCAATGACGCCTTCGCAAGGGTCAGCTCATGAATATGCTCGCCAAGGATTGGTTTTCCTGTCTCTAGGGCAACCGGGTCGGACGCAGCAAAAACGCGCCCATCGGCGTCCAGTACCGCGCCCCGGGCGTGTTTGCTCTCGGCACCAGGAATCAGTGCCGCGGTATCGCGCAGTAAGGAATAGACCCGCCATGTGTCGTCGCCAGCCAGCATCGGACGAGCTTGCGCAATCAGAAGGACGATGGCCCGATCCAATGTGGCTAAGGTTTCTTCACGGGCTGTACGCGCCGAGATCCGTGCGGCCACGGCGGTGACCAACAAAGCGGTGAATAGAACCGCCAGCGACAAACCTAGCGGAATCTGAATGCGATAAGGCAGACGCCTGAGCATCAGGACACCACTCCACTTCTTGGAATCGTCAGGGCCTGATGCCGGATCGAATCAAACAGGGCCGGCGCGCCCTTGGTAAACCCGGTGAGATTCAACGCTTGCAGCAACTCACGCCCGACTTCATCTTGATGCATGGTCAGCAATGCGGCCTGCAGGCCCGGTGCCTTGGGATGGTTTGAGCCCTTCTTGGTGACCAACGGAGGAAATCCGTAGAAATCTGATTTCCAGACGACTTCGGTCTGAGCGACCGCCGCCATGCCTTGCAACCGCATTGTTTCCCACACGTAGCCATCGATAGCGCCAGCATCCGCCAGCCGAGCGGCCACCGCCTCGGCGACGTTCCTGTGGCCATGCGCGAAGAAGGTACGTTTGAGGTCGCGCGGACGTAGATGGACCTTGGCAAGCTGCGCCTGCGCTACCAGCCATCCGGAATTTGAAAGCGGGTCGGAATACGCCAAGACCTTTCCTCGCAGGTCAGTCCACCCCTTGATCGGTGCTTTCGACGCCTTGGCCCTGATCAGATAGGACTGGTATTCAGGCTTGTCTTGGTATAGAGGAACTGCGAACAAGGACAGGTTGGCTTCGTCACGCACATAGGGGTAACCGCATATCCAGGCCACGTCGATTTGATCTGAGGCAAGGAGTTCCAGGATCGCCTGGTACGACTCTCGCGCCACGAAGCTGACTGTGCAGTCAACTCGCTCGGAAAGGTAACGCCCGCAGCGGGACAGAAAGGCCACCTGATCGGCCAGGATGACCGCCGTCAGGCCAATCCTCAGGCGCTCGCTGTTCGCAGCGAAAACAGGGAGTCCGATAGCACTACAGCCCGCGGCTGCCATGAGCTGCATGCAGTTCCTACGATCCATTGAGTTGTCTCCTGTGGTTACGTTTTGGTAACCGTATTTTTTTGATGATGTTACCAAAACTACTCATTGTTTCGCCATTGATTTCGTAACTCATTGATTTATTTGAGTTTTCCTGGTGGCACGCCGCTTGCAATTGACCCATGTCACTTTTCATCACCAGGAGACAACATGGAAGATCTAAAGATTGGCCGCCGCTTCTTTTTGAAGTCAGGTGGCGCTGCCGCAGCGGTTGCCGGAGGCACAGTCATCCCGATTCACAACGCCAACGCCGCAGCCCCTGCGGCTCAGGCAACCACTGCCCTGCCCTATCCGAAGAAGGCGGTTGGCAAGGCCGGCGGCATGCCGATCAACCAAGTGGTGAACTTCACCTACCCGGATGCCAGCTCCCCTTGCTACGCCATCCGTTTGGGTAGTTCCGTGCCGGGAGGAATTGGCCCCAACGGTGACATCGTGGCTTACAGCGCCTACTGCACACACATGGGCTGTCCTGTGGCCTACGACGGCTCAACCCGAACCTTCAAATGCGGCTGCCATTTTTCGATCTTCGACCCTGAGAACTTGGGCCAGATGGTCACTGGCCAAGCCACCGAAGACCTGCCACGCATCAAGCTGGAATACGACGCGAAGACCGATTCGGTCCATGCGGTCGGCGTTGATGGCCTGATCTACGGCCGCCAGTCCAACATTCTCTGAGGAGCGAACCATGTCAACCAATATCAATGACCGTATCGCTCTTCCGCCCAAAGATGCGCAAAAGAGCAACATGACCTGCCACTTCTGCATCGTCGGCTGTGGCTACAACGTCTACAAATGGGACGCGAACAAGGAAGGCGGCCGCCCGGCCAACCAAAACGCGCTCGGCGTTGACTTCACCAAGCAGGTTCCGCCCATGGGGGTCATCATGACCAAGGCGATGACCAACACCATCACTGACAAGTCCGGCAAGCGCTGGAACATCATGATCGTTCCCGACAAGGAGTGCGTGGTCAACAGCGGTCTATCGTCCACCCGCGGCGGCAAGATGGCCAGCTACATGTATGCCCACGACGGCATCGGCAAGGAGCGTCTCAAAAATCCGCGTGTTTTCCGAGGCGACCAGTGGCTGGACACGGGGTGGGACAACGCCATGGCCCTCTATGCCGGCCTGACCAAGAAGATCCTGGACAATGATGGTCCGTCGGGTCTGTTCTACGATTGCTTTGACCACGGTGGTGCTGGGGGCGGCTTCGAGAACACCTGGGGCACCGGCAAGCTGATGTTCAGTGCGCTGCAGACCCCGATGGTCCGCATCCACAACCGTCCGGCCTACAACTCCGAGTGCCATGCCACGCGGGAAATGGGCGTGGGTGAGCTGAATAACAGCTACGAAGATGCCCAGGTCGCCGACACCATCTTCTGTACGGGCGCCAACCCCTACGAGACCCAGTCGAACTACTTCCTGAACCACTGGGTGCCCAACCTGTCGGGCGCCACAGTAGACAAAAAGAAGAAATGGTTCCCTGGTGAGACTGCCGCAGCGGCCAAAGTCATCATCGTGGATCCGCGCCGCACCGCCACCGTTGCCATCTGCGAACAGGTTGCAGGCAAAGAAAACGTGCTGCATCTGGATATCGAGCCTGGCTCCGATACGGCACTCTTCAACACTCTGTTCACGTATGTGGTGGACAAAGGCTGGCACGACAAGGAGTACATCGCCAAGCACACGCGCGGCTTTGAAGACGCCGTCAAAACCAACCGCATGAGCCTGGAAGATGGCGCCAAGGCAACGGGCATCCCGGTCGCCAAGCTCATCCAGGCGGCCGAGTGGGCCTACAAGCCCAAAGCCTCTGGTCACCGCCCGCGCACCTTTCACCCTTATGAGAAAGGCATCATCTGGGGCAATGACAACTACGTGATCCAGAGTGCGCTGGTCAGTCTCGTGTTGGCGACCCAGAACGTCGGCCGCCGTGGCACCGGCGTCTGCCGCCTGGGCGGTCACCAGGAAGGCTACACCCGTCCGCCCTATCCCGGCGACAAGAAGATCTACATCGACCAGGAAGTCATCAACGGTAAGGGTTTGATGTACACCCTGTGGGGCACCAACCCCTTCCAGACCACGCTCAACGCGGAACAGCACCGCCTGGTCTTGAGCCGCCGCGCCAAGATCGTCAACGAGGCGATTGCGAAAGCACGCGGTGCAAGCGTCGAGCAGTTGATCGACGTGATCTATGACGCCTGCAAGAACAAGGGCGGCATGTTCATCGCGGCCATGAACCTCTATCCCACCGTGATTTCCGAAGAGGCGCATCTGCTTCTGCCTGCGACGCATCCTGGCGAGATGAACCTAACCTCCATGAACGGCGAACGCCGCCTGCGTCTGTCGGAAAAGTTCATGGATGCCCCGGGTTCGGCAAAGCCGGACTGCCTGATCGCAGCGGAAATCGCCAACACGCTCAAGGCCATGTACCTTCGTGACGGCAAGCCTGAGATGGCCAAACGTTTCGACGGCTTCGAATGGAAGACCGAAGAAGATGCCTTCAACGACGGTTTCCGCCGTGCAGGCCGTCCGGGCGTTGGCCCCATCGACAGCCAGGGCGGTGATACCGGCTATCTGGCCACCTACGCCCTCCTGCGCAAGGCGGGCAACAACGGCGTCCAGCTGCCGATCAAGCGTGTCGAGGGCGACAAACTCATCGGTACGGCCATGCACTACGACGACGGCAAGTTCGACACCAAGGACGGACGCGCCGAGTTCAAACCCGCGCCCTGGAACGGACTGCCCAAGCCTGTCGCCGACCAGAAGGCCAAGCACAAATACTGGATCAACAGCGGCCGCGCCAACGAAGTCTGGCAAACGGCTTACCACGACCAGTACAACAGCTTTGTACGCGACCGTATCCCGATGGCCTTCATCGAGATGAACACGGAAGATGCGCGCCAGCTGGGCGTCAACGCCGGCGATGTGATCGAGGTCTTCAACGACTATGGCAGCACCTACGCCATGGCCTACCCGCTGAAGTCGATCAAGGCAGGCCAGACCTTCATGCTGTTCGGCTACATCAAGGGTGTCCACGGCGACGTGGTGACCAACTGGGTGGACCGCAACGTGGTGCCCTACTACAAGGGCACCTGGGGCAGTATCCGCCGCGTTGGCAGTGTCGACGACTACAAGCAGACGATTTCCTTCAAGGATCGTCGTTACGCGTAAGTATCGGGGGCGGCCCAGAGGCCGCCCCTTTTTCTAGGACAGAAATGAAGCAACATCTCTTTGCGATCCCGCTTGTGGCACTTGCCATGGCACCCATCCCGAGCTTGGCCAGCCTGGCCCTGGCCCAAAAGAATTCCTGTACGGCCTGTCATGCCGTGGAAACGAAACTGGTTGGCCCCGCCTATGCCGAAGTGGCAAAGAAATACAAGGGTCAGAAAAATGCCGAGGCCACGCTGATCGCCAACATCAAGAAAGGCGGTAGCGGTAAATGGGGAGCCGTACCAATGCCGGCACAGACCGCCCTGAGTGACGCTGATGCCAAGACCTTGGCGAAATGGATTCTGTCGATAGCCAAGTAAGAACAAGGATTGACGTGCGCCAGTCGACACGTCAACCATGAGGAGACACTATGGGAAGTACGCAGTCGGAGCGTTCACACGGCACACAGAGCCTTGGATTAGGAGACCTCGGGGGACTGTCATCAGCGGAATCTGGCTTTGCCGAAGCACTGATCACGTCCCGTCAGAACATTTCGCCCAAAAGACTGATTGAGCCCGGCCCGAATCCAGAGGAGCAGGTTCGACTCTTTCGCGCCGCTGCCGCCGCGCCCGACCATGGCCTGCTAGTGCCTTGGCGATTTGTGATCGTTCCCGAAGAGCGGCGCAGTGCACTGGCAAACACTTTTGCGCTCGCGCTAATCGACCGGGACCCAGGGGCCAGCCTGGAGCAGATCGAAGCCGCACGCGAAAAGGCCTACCGAGCGCCGCTACTCATGCTCGTCGTTGCGAAGCTGGGAGACTGCGAACCAGCAATCCCCGTCCTGGAACGCATGGTCTCCGTCGGATGTGCCGTGCAAAACGTGCTGCTGAGTGCGCACAGCATGGCGTACGGGAGCAGCCTGACCAGTGGACAGGCGATGTGCTCACCAAGAATGCGCCAACTTTTTCGATTGACGGATGGCGATGAGGCGGTCTGCTTTGTCAATATTGGAACCGTCTCGAAAAGAAAGGTCGGACGGGTACATCCCGAGCCTTCGTCCTTCGTCAGCCGGCTTTGATCGATCGTGACCATGAGAGTCATCCCGATTATCCGAGACGAGCTGGCAGGTCCGTACATTACCGTTCCGAACGATGTGACGGTGCGGACCGGGCCTCTATTAGACCGCCGCGGCCGCCCACTGCGTGACCTGCGCATCAGTGTCACGGACCGTTGCAATTTCCGTTGCGCCTACTGCATGCCAAAGTCGGCCTTTGGCCGGGACCACCGCTTTCTTCCCCAGCCAGATCTGCTCAGCTTCGAAGAGATTGTCCGGCTGGCCAAGCAGTTCGTTTTGCTGGGCGTTAGGAAGATACGCCTCACCGGCGGCGAGCCCTTGTTGCGAAAGAATCTGGAGCAGTTGATCGAGGGACTCGCATCCATCCGAACCCCGGAGGGTCACGAGCTCGATCTGACAATGACAACCAATGGGTCGCTGCTATCTCGCAAAGCGCAGTCGCTGAGGGATGCCGGCCTCAAGCGTCTCACGGTCAGTCTGGACGCTCTGGACGATGCCGTGTTCCGGCAGATGAATGATGTCGACTACCCGGTTCAGAAGGTTCTGGAAGGGATTGAGGCCGCTCGATCCGCTGGTTTTGCCAACATCAAGGTGAACATGGTTGTCAAAAAGGGCACGAACGACCAAGAAATCCTTCCCATGGCCCGCCACTTCATGGGGTCCGGCATCAGCCTGCGCTTCATCGAATACATGGATGTGGGCTCGACAAATCAGTGGCGAATGAATGAGGTACTGCCTGGGTCCGACGTCGTCAATCTCATCAACGCTCAACATCCGCTTGTCCAACTCGATCCCACTGCTCCTGGAGAGACATCCGAGCGTTGGGGATACGCCGGTCTGGACGGCGGCCATGACCCTGTTCTGGGGGATATCGGCATCATCTGTAGCGTCACTCAGGCCTTCTGTGGGGACTGCAACAGGGCTCGGCTTTCAACCGAGGGACGGCTTTACCAATGTCTATTTGGCTCCGCGGCGCTTGATCTTCGCAGTCTGATCCGGTCCGGAACCCCCGTATCAGATGAGCAGGTATCCAGCGCAATCAGAGCTGTCTGGCGTAACCGCACAGACCGCTACTCCGAGATTCGAGGATCGATTCCCATGTACTTGGCTCCACGTATTGCCAGGGGTAGACCCGAAATGAGCTACATCGGCGGCTGATGCGCAATCCAGATGTTCGCTCATTAGCTCCGGATGAGCATGGGGCAGATTTTTCAGCCGGCGCAGCACGGATAGGCGCGTGCGCTGGTGACTGGAGATCACGGGCAAAGGCAGCAAAACGCACCTGGTGCCAGTCAGCGGCGCAATTTGAAGCAGATCTAAACAAGGAGAAGATCAAGAGCTTATCCACACCGTGAGCAGCCTCTGTTCATAAAGAGTGTGGGTCAAGGTTTGATGGAAAGATTGGGTTAGGTTTTAGCGCAATTCAACAGCGCTGTGCCCTGGCGGGGGGCGAAGGGGATTTCTCGGCTCATCCGCTGCGTTCGGGTTTTGTGACCGAAGCTGGCAGGCAGTACGTACCGCTAGGCGAGACCATGGCGCTGACGGGGCACCAGAACGTGACAACGGTCCTGCGCTATTTTCCTGCCGCGCCCGGCGCCGGCAATTCCAACGTCAAGCGGCTCCTGGATTGAGCGGCACGCCAGGCTCGAATTCTGGGTAGCCTGTGGCTCAGACCATCCACTTGTGCCAAAGTCGTTGGTTGTGATTGAGGGCCATCGTTGCGTACCAATGGCCGGGGTGAGTATGCTTGGTCACCAGCCATTGCAGCCTACGGTCCTGCCGCGCCAAAGATAGGCGCTGCAACGAGACACTTTGCTCCAAGGCTCGCCAAGCTCCGCGCAAGGAATAGCCGGCTTGGTAGCTGCGCTGTGCATCAAACAGAGTCAAGCTGGCGTCTGGCATGCGCCCAAGCCACAGGTTCAGATGCCAAAGTTGAGGATGAGCCCCCGGGGCCCAGGTGAACTCCGTAGGATCCTCGCCACCTGGGCCCCGGTCCTCCACTTCTGAAAATTCAGCCTGGTGCTGAATCAAACGTAGCATGGCCCGCGCCTGGTAGGCAAACAGGGCCAGCGACAAGCTGGCCACACGCTCTGGCTCCAGCGGGATCATGTAGGTCAAGCCCCCGAAGTTCCGAATTCGACAATGCAGATCCACACAACTGCGCAGAAATTCACGCAAACCGAAATAGACGCTAACCTGTGCTCGCCACCATCTGAGGCAAGCGCAGCAGGGGCAGTCGCCTGACAACATGCAAATATGGTCTTGCGGTTTTCCACTGTTGACATCGCACACGCCGCAGTCCAGATCTACGACGTGCCGATGGCCACAGATCAATCGGACCCGCTCATGCAATTGGCGCTGAATGGAGCGCAGGATCTCGGTCAGCTCATCGAGGCGATGTGCGGTGGCCAAGAGATCCTGGTTTGCTACCTCCTCATGCACAAGAGCATCCTCCTGTGTCGGAATCGGGGTTAGATTGATTTCGTGTGGGTCGGGGGTTTTCATCCAGTCCGACATTCGGCGCTCGGAACAGGTGAATTTCGCGGCACTGTGAAAACAGAAATCCCAGACCCAAGGCGAACACTGCTCCATGATGGACGATAGGGATCGGGTGGTGATCGAGGCTTGGAGGATGCTCTCCAGGCGCAGATGGGCATCACGGAAGACGGCCTCTGCCTCAGGGTAGCCCGAGACCACCTGATGCATGGGGCGTTCCGGGATGAGAAAGAGAGCCTCGCAATAATTGCAATGCAGAGGTTTCTTGGTCGTATAGGGGTTATCGATGGCGTCCGATCCAAGAAGCCTCTTACAGCTCCAGCAGGTGTTCTGCAGTGCGCTCTTATGGTAAGGGCACTGAAGGACAAACGGGAACTGGAAAAGGATCGTATGAAAGCACTGGTCCAGACAGGCGCGACAGTAACGCAGATTGTTGCTGTATCCGAGCCAGCCACGGTTCAGGCGCATGGCCTTCGATTTTTCCAGTAGCCCCAGCTGCTGATGAAAGCGCTCGAGAGGCTTTCCAGCTGCGATGACATCGTTCAACCATGTAGGGGTGCTCTTGTCTGTCAGCTGCTTCTGCTTGCCTAAAGATCCGCCCATGCGGTCTAGCGTCCAGAGCATGTCCGGCCCGGAGAGATTATTCAAGTACATCAGACGCTGCATCGACATCCAATGACTTTCCAGGCAGGCCGTGTGCTTTTGCGACCAAATCAATGGGCCGGGCGTTGGGACCAACGGTGGTTGAACCATAAGAGGACTCAAATCATGAGTCGCCGGTCCGTGCTGGCCGAGAGCAGCTCCTTCCACATGTCGACCGTGCCGTGAAACTTGGGCTTATCCGTTTTCATGCCATCCAGCAAGAAACCATGGATGGCATCAACTACCCAGGCGAGTCGGAAACCCGTCGATTTGATCAAGTTGGGTTTGGCCCCTGACTCGCTGCACAGCGCCTGCCAAAATATGGGGCTCTCGTTCTTCAGTCGCCAGCCGTGCTCAAAGGCGGCACTCAAAAAGAACCGTGAATAGGACCAAGTGCTACCGACCGGGAAATAAAGCGCGCCGTCATAGTTCTCCAGAAACTTGGAGAGCATGTCTTCGGATTTGATGCCACTGATGGAATGGCCCTTGACAAAGAACCTGGAAACCACGGCGCCATGATCCATTTCGCTGGTCAAGTCTTTCAGTTGCGTAAGGCCTGGCTGGCCGACCAGAATGGTGCTCAGTATGTATCCTCGATCACGCATGCAGTTCCAGATCTCGAGCAGGTAGCGATAGTGCTGTACAGAGAACAGTTGTGCTTCATCGATGAACAGGACGCATTGGCGGCCTCCGACCTCCTCGCACTGCGACATGAGGAAATTCAGCAATACGGGCTCAACCCGCATGTTGCGGCGCCGTTCAGTGATGCCATGACCCCAGTGATCTAACAAGTACAGACAGAAATTCTCCTTGCTTTGATGCAGATTCCTCTGACCTATGCAAGACAGGACTGCGGTGAACGGGAGTCTCTCCTTTAAATCTTCAATAGCACTGTTGATGGCTTTGGTCTTGCCCTGCCGATAGTGTCCATAAACATACAGACCACTCTTGCGGGCGAGCACCCAGTCAAAGCAGAGGTTAATAAAATTATCAACTTCCTCTGTCTGGACTATGTAATGCTGATCCAACATCGGATGTCGTGGTGCCAGACGAATTCGATGCTCTTTTAAGCTCAAGTCGAGATCAAAAAGACGAGCAAAAGTCTCTTCCATCTGCTCTTGCGAGGCGGAATATTGATTGTCCATCTCTGCACCCTTTCAATCCAAGCACGAAATTTGCGAAGTGACGGAACGGGCCTGGTCCGCAAGAAACCGTTCTCAGACCGATCTGGTGAAGAAGTCTTTCCGGCCCCGCGTCTGGAGTTGAGGCTGCTCCTCAGCGTCCTCGTCCTGCATCCTGTAGCGAAAAATGGGGTCAGGAGCGGCGTGCATGGATTGAGCCAAGTCTCCTGCAGCGCGAGTCAGCTTTTGCTTCTTCTTTTTATGATCTCGGATAGCCTCATGTGCTTTGAATTCGTTGAACGTGGTGATCGGATCGCCCACATACTTATCGATGATCTTCGAGTCGTGAAGGAAGTTGATCTCCTTGCGCATCTCACGAGTATGAAAGCTGTTCGCCCAATGCCCAGTCACCGCAAGAACACCAAATTCCGTCCCGTCCTCACGGAAGGTTCGCACCTTGCGATAGTCCCCTTGAATGTGTACCTGAAGGCGATGGCCTATCATGGCCCAACTTTGCTGAAGAATATCGTTCGTGTAGTGGCCGTAGTCGAGCTGAATATAAGGCCTCCTACCATTCTCGCGTGAGCCACGCACTGTGGCGACAACGAGCTCTACAGCCACTTGTGGATCATCCAAAAAACTCTCATCAAAGCGTGGCACGATGCAGATATCGCGCCCTTCGGCGAAATGGAATGCCAGATCCTCGTTAGGAGTCTTACTCATCAAAGATCGTCGGGGCAAAGCGTTGTGATTGGCAATCAACACATCCACGATGTCCATCAGATATTCCATACGGATCTTGTGTTTTACGGCCTTGCCGACAGGGTCGTCGACGGCAGGATCATCGGGACCACTTCCTGTGGTTGATGACAACCTTGAAAAGCCACGCTTCTGCAGCTCAGCGAATATTCCTTCCACTGGGGAGCGAGCAATCCACTGTTTCACCTTGCCAAAGCGGATGATGGCGCCCGTCCGCCTCCTAAGATGACCAACGACTGAATTTGCAAGATGCGTGAGATGGTTGTCCAGATTGAGGATGCCTATGCGTTGCCCACGAACCTGTGGAACCACTCCCGACGGCAAGCCTGCTCCTTCTCGATACCGCATGCCAGGAATCGTCAATTTTCGCGGCGTCCATGGTTTGAGAAATGATTCAAAGGCATTCAACAGATCCAGCGAACGAAAGCGAGTGGAGACCGATATGCTGTATCCCAGAATGGCACCATTCATCATGCTGACCAGAAGACAGAGATAGCCTCGACGAATAGGGATGTCAATTTCTTTGCCATCGATCTCAATTACAAGCGTGCCGATAAACGGGAGCTTTTGTTCGTCGTATGCGACGATCTCCAGCGGATGTCGAGGCTGAAGGATTCCCTTTTTACCCGTTCCAGACTGCAATCCGTCCAGGGCCGATGAGCCATAGCGGGCTGCTGCTGCTGTGTGATCTCCATTGGCTATCAATGCGCGGATATATTTCGTCATCGATGTGTAGCCGCAGTTCTTTGTGTTGAACGGATACATATGGGGCAAAACGCCCTCCTCCTTCAACATCTTGATCATGCTTTGATGCAAGGAACGTTGATTGAGTCCGGCTTCTTTGTAGGGCTCAGAACTCTTACTGCCGATGGCTTTGAAGATCAGCGCTTTGACCTTCGGATGCAGTTCCAGCATTTGCATGAATGCACCTGCCAAGCCAGCCCCATCGTCACCCTTGGATTGAACTGCAGCGGCGCGCCGTTGAAAGGGCTTCTGTCTGCACCCCTTCACCAGCGCACGATAGCCCCAGAGGCGTCCGTCAGGATGGACGGCGGTGCAACGATTGAGGAAGTTGAAGATCTCTGCGCGTTTTACTCCGTAACTTATTCCTATGGCACCGCTTTTTTTCCCATCACACGCGGCCTCGATGGCTGATTTCAAACGAAGAAAGCGCTCCCGCATTTCCTCGGATAACAGATCGACGTTGACCCCCGGCCAGTCTTGGTACTCCAAGGCCTCGGGTGATCGACGCATCATGCTGATTTCCTTGAGATCTTTGTCCTATAACTCAAACGATTGACCCTCAAATCTTCCGTCAGCTGGCCTGTTTGGCATAAGCGAAAGATGGTTGAGAACACTAGAGCCCTGTCATCAATGTCCAAGTCCATCGTTTCACCCAATGCAAGCTGGCCTCGCGCATCAAACAATTTGAGTAGACGCTTTTCCAATGGCCGATTCAGGTATGGTGAAACTTGTGTCAATGTGACGACGATCTCAAGCCAGTCATGGAGAAACCGCTCCTCGGCCAGAGCCATTTTGTCGGTATAGACTTGCCATTCCGCTCCGATTCTTTCTGCGGCTTGCTTTTGCACGGCGACTTGCACCCCAGCTCTGATATCGTTGTCCAGATCGACCTGATACTTGACCTCAACAATTCTCTGACCGCCTGAGAATAGCTGGACGAATGCATCTGGCTTGGACTCAACGTAGCCACGCCCCGCAACATAGGAAGTCACACGCTCTGGATCCAGATCGTATGACTTCACTTCACTGGAGCCTTCAAGATGCAGGAAGTGAAACAGTTCAATGTCCGACGGGAGTACAAAATCTCGATCATTCTTGGGACTGTAGACGTACGAGATGGATCCCACGCCATGTCCGCGCTGTGCTAGGGCACTGCGTACCGCACCACTCGCCCGTAGCGGTGCGCGCCCCTTGATGACATTCACTCGATCTGCGTCCACTCTGATCTCCAGACCTATGCCCATCGATTCGATCGGGCAATTAGTCTAGGGGAAAAAGGTGGGAACACGCAACGACTTAATAAGCGATATCGCTTATTGGGTAACGTATGCCATATTCTCAGGAATTTACGGTATACGTTAAATCATCAAATAACTGATAACAGACTGAAATATCGTGAACACATGTCCACTTCCGTTTCAATTCGATCGAGTGCGATACCCGCTGCTCGCTCTGTCACGGCACCAACACATGACACGTACTCGTCAATGCCGCTAAGCGCGCTTGGCACGGAGCGCGGCATTGAGTTGGTCGACGAGTCGTGGCTGATTTCGATGGAAATCGACAATCCGAATCCCTGATTGTTTTTATGTATCTGCTTTCGTGGAACACCTATTCCGTTTTGCACATTGCATTCATCTCTCTGACTGCCGTATCAGATCCAGATACTCAATCATCCGGCTCCTTCCGTCTGATGTCTGAATCAAGGCGAGTGGATGTTCATCAAAAGCCTTGTTGAAACTTGTAAGCCATGAGAGACGAGAAGATTCATCATGTCCGACAAGCAGGTCAAGCCCCACGAAAATCCTGATCAGTTCGCGCGCGATAAAACCTTCGTGACTATTCGCCTTGAGTGAGAACTCTCCCTCAAGCAACAGCAGAGCCGAGTCTTCATCCACGCCCAGCACTTTTGCCAACAACGGGGCGGTTAAACCGAGGCCTCGAGCAGCACGGCTAGTCGCTTTGGATAAGGTCTCTTCCTTACGCTTATCGATCTGCCAAGTTGAGACTGACGGCAAACGTCGTTGTCCTGTTCCGGGTGACCTGTGTTTCTTCGCCATTCCACTTCTCCATTGAAGGTTCTCCGGTTAGCCTCTTCTCTTGTCGAGGTCAAACTTCCACCAGGAGATCCGGCCTGAACCCGCTGTTCAGCAGGTTACCCTTCGAATCTGGATATCCCCGCGGATTGCAGACCACCCGAGTCGTCCCTGCCATGTAGTCGACGCTGTCGTGGATATGCCCATGGATCCAGAGCTTAGAGCGTCCGAGCAGCCTCGACAGGTCCGAAGCATAGGCCGGGCTCAGCACATCGCCCTCAAAATGCGCAGGAATGGACTGCCCATGAGGTGCGTGGTGTGTCACCACGACTGTTTTGACAAGATCGCCTGCACCAAGCTCCCGCTCCAGCCATTCCACGCTCTGCCGGTGGCGCCGACGGGTGAGCTCCGGGATTAGCTTCTTGATGCGCAACTCCCTCCATTCCTGGTCCTCACCCGGCAGACGATCGATCTTGATTCGTTGGTAGTCGGTCATGCGGGTCACAGCCTCCCTCATGCTCACACGGCGTTGCTCCTCCCCATACAGGGAAAAGTCCGTCCAGAGCGTGCAGCCCAGGAATCGAAAACCGAACAACTCGATTGCATCGTTCTCCAGAAAATGAATGCCCAGCTCTGCCGACTTCTCCCGAAGCTTGCGCAAGTTCCTGTTCCAGTAGCGACCGTAAAACTCATGGTTGCCAGCAACGAGGATCACCTCTCTATTCGGGAAAGCCGCGCGCGCCCACATTGGGGCCTGTACCCCTTCATGGATGTCCCCAGCGAGGATCACCAGATCGGCGTCCTCGTCGATCCGACGCCCGTTCACGATCGTATTCAGCGGCTTGATATCGTTATGCAGATCGCTCAGGATTAGAAGCTTCAAGGCGCCCTCCTTCGCTTCGTTTTGTTCAATGTCCTCACCACGCGATTCCATTGCGACTCGAAACGCACTCGTTCTGCGCCTGAGCGTTTGCGAGGCAGTCCTTTCGCCGTCGATCCGCTGGTGCGACGGATCGACAGCGTGACCTTCCCCGTCGTCGCTTTGATCTTGAACCGCTGACCTTTGCGCAACCCGAGCAGCCGCAGCAAAGGGGTGGGGATCGTCATGCCCAGCTTTCCTGCCCTGATGGCAGCCAAGGTGCCGGTGTAGGAAATCCCGTGGAGGTTCGCTCCGACTTTTCTCACCATCTTTCTTCTCCCGAAAACGTTAGCTCGCCAAAGCCGCTCCTGTTCACGTCTTGGCTCGCGCTCTAATGAATCCACCCTGGGGGCGGCGTTTCGCCACCTGCGAGATCGATGGCGTCCCGTCGAACCTGCTCCGGCAAATCCGCAATAGTCAGGCTGCTGCGATCGGCAACCTTGGCCGATGCATAGGCTCGTTTGAGAGCCTGGATCTGCTCGCGCGCACTGAGATGGGCGATGAAATTCACGATCTCCTTGGCCGGAGACTGAAAGTCAGGCAAGTTCATCTCCTGGTGCACGTCCTGAGCGAGGACCCTCGCCATCTGGAGTGCCTGCTCGCCGTTGGGCTGTTCGATCCAGAACTCGTGGAAGCGTGACCGCAGGGATTGCGGGATCCGGTGCAGGTTATTGGCCGTGGCAATCCAGATCACCCGGCTGGCGTTGAACTCCAGATCCACGCTCAGATCGCGCACGCGCTGCGAGGTCACAGGCTCCAGCAGCGTGTGTAGAGAAGCCAGGGGATCGCTGTCCTTCCAGTGGCTGGCCTTGTCGACTTCATCTAGCAAGATGATGGGGTTGGCGAAATATCCCAGCACGACCATCTCAAATACCACGCCGTATGCCGTATTGGCCCAGTGTTTGTCCGAACCCAACAGGACGTTGCCCGTCTGACCGTTGTCGAACGCCAATCTGTGCATGACCGTTCCAAGGGCCTTAGCCAGCTCCTGGGAAAAACGGGTCTTGCCGATGCCCGGGTCACCCCCCAACAGGATCGGTGGAATAACAAAAGGCTTGCCCGTCAACTCCGAGAAGGCGTACTGATCCCGGACTAAGTCGAGCACCGCCGAGAAATGCGGGAAAGCCCATCGCATGTGCACAAGCTCCTCCAGATCGACCTTAGGCTGGGCCAATGCACGGAGATGGCCTTTGGATTTGAGTTGCTTGTAGAGCAGCTCATGACGCTTGTGAATCTCTTTGTCGGGAGTCCGGGTTTTTAAGTCTTGGATGAGCTTGAGAGGTTCTAGCACGTCGTGGACTGCGACCAGTTCAGAGGACTCTTCTTTGTCAACTGCTGCCTGCGTGAGCTCCTGCGACTCAGCGACGAGGTCGAACTCGCTGGCACCATACGCTGAACGAGGCTTGGAGGAAGTAACGGAACGCAGATCCTCAGATTTCGTGGACTGCTGTAGTTCCTCATCTTCCTGGGCTTTTCGAGCTGCTTCGGCTGCTAGATGTTCATCACACAGAACCTGCAACAGGTTGCTGGGGAGGAGAAGTGTGATCCGATTGAAGGACTCGTCGTCGCGGACTGCGTAGCCGCCGTAGCCGGAAATGCCTACGTCCTCATTCTTTGCGCTGTTTTTCATGTTGGGCTCCTGAGACTTCGATGAGTCAGGAGCCCTGGCGTCTACGCGTGGAGTGGTGTGTTTCGCGTGAGCCGGAACTCCTGGACGGAATTCGTGATGCAGGTAGTGCTGCCGGTATTGGTCCTGGAGTTACCTATGGACAGGACGGCAAGCACCACGACTCGAATTCGGGCGTCATATGAGAACCGCATGGACATGGAGAGCACAGATCGCTTTACGGAGGAAGTCAAAGCACGCAGAGCCACCCGGCCGGCGTGCGGCTGGAGGGATAGCTGGGGTGCGATAGCAAACATTTGAAGGCTCCGGTTGATGTGCAAAGATTAGCTGACCTGCAGGAATTTTGCAAAAAGATTCCGATCAATCCTGAGTAAAAAATTCCCGATATCGGTTTTCTTAGATCGTTCGAGTCAAGGGGCGAAATGACGCGGACTTCAAGCACCGCGTGAGTGATAGTGCATGCCGCATTTCGTATAGAAAATTACTTAACCAAAATTTAAGTAATTTTCTATACGGGTAGGTTTTTAGGCAGCAGCTCTCCTCTAGAACTCAATTCCAGAGCGTATAGATAATTGCTTAACATTCCTCCCGTATGCTGTTTGCCTCGAAGTGATGATGGCCGATCAGGGCCTCATCCCAGACACGGCAGCGCAAGCTATGTTTGAGCCCAAGATTACCGCCGATTCACCATTGGCCGCGCGGCTGGCGGGCTCGGACAAAAGCGGCAATGATGTCGACAGACTCCTTGCGGTTGGCGCGTTGGGCAAAGTCGATGGCCGTCAGGCCAAGTTCATTCTTGAGCAAGGGATCGGCCCCGGCCTCCAGCAACAGTTTCACCGCGGAGGGTGTGCCGTACATGGCGGCCATCATCAAGGGCGTGCTGCCATTGGGCGACGCGGCGTCGATGTAGGCATGGTTGTCCAGCAGCAACTGCATGATTTGCAGGTGGCCGCCCGTTGCGGCGTAATGCAGCGGCGTCCAGCCCGGTTTGTTGACATCAGCCCCTTTGTCGAGCAGCAGGCTGACCATGTCGGTCATCCCTTTGAGCGAGGCAATCATCAAGGCACTTTCCTCCTGGCGGTTGCGCGCCTCGACGTCGAGCTTGGCTTGCGCCAGCAAGACCGGAATCACCTTCGTGGAGCCCACCCGCAGGGCGATCAGCAAGGCGCGATCGCCTGCCGGGTTGGGGGTGTTCGGATCAAAACCACGCTCCAGCAAGGTGCTCACAACAGGGACGTCATCTTTCAGGATGGCTGCAAAGTAATCTTCATACGAGCCAGCCGTCGCGAAAGAAAATCCATATAAAACATATAGATAAAAAATAAATTTAATGTAATACTTCATATTTTCAGGGGCGGAACAAGGTGTCGAAATTACGGCTGGTCGCTTCAGCGACGGCCTCGACAGAGCATTGTTTGAGCGCGGCGATCTGCTGCGCCACGTACGGCACATAGGACGGGTTGTTGGTCTTGCCACGGTACGGCACAGGCGCCAGATAAGGGCTGTCGGTTTCGATCAACATGCGCTCCAGCGGCACGAAAGCCGCCACCTCGCGCAGGTCCTGGGCGCTCTTGAACGTCAGGATGCCGGAAAACGAGATGTAAAACCCCAGATCGAGTGCCTCCCGTGCCACCTGCGCGGTTTCGGTAAAGCAATGGAACACGCCGCCGGCACTGCCGACTGAACCGTCCTCGCCCTCCTCCTTCAGGATGGCCAGGGTGTCGGCCGACGCACTGCGGGTATGGATCACCAAGGGTTTGGCCAGTTGCCGCGCGGCGCGGATATGGGTGCGAAAACGCTCGCGTTGCCAAGCCATGTCGGCCACGGTCCGATCGCCCAGGCGGTAGTAATCCAGCCCGGTTTCCCCGATCCCGATGACACGCGGCAAGGCGCCGCGACTGAGCAGGTCGTCCAGCGACGGCTCGGTGCCCCCTTCATTGTCGGGATGGACACCCACGGTCGACCAGAAGTTGTCGTATTGCAGGGCCAGCGCATGGACGTCTGCAAACTCCTCCAGGGTGGTGCAGATGCACAGGGCGCGCGTCACTTGCGCGTCCGTCATCGCCTGCCGGATCTGCGGCAGCTCAGCCCGCAGTTCGGGAAAGGTGAGGTGGCAATGGGAGTCGGTAAACATGGAAAAACAATCAAACAGGGGCTGGACTGAATGCGATCAGCCATCCATCCAGCCCGAAGGCCTCTTTCGCACAGGCGGCGGAATTCAGAGCTTGGAGTTTAGGGCGCTTTGCGCCCGGCTCACAAGGTCTTCCAGCATCAGACCGCTGTTGAAGGGGTGTTCGGCCGTGCGGCTGGCAAGCGCCAGTTCGTGCGCCCAAGCGCTCAACGCAGCCAGAGAGCTGGCTGCCGGCAGTTCGGACGCATCAAAAAATCGTGGGACAGCGCCAACCTGGCGCGCCAGCAGGTCATGGCATAACTTGTGCAGCGCATCGATGGCCTGGGCTGGCGTCCAGTCCTTGAAAACACCCACCTCGCCACGTGCCACAGCGCGCGGCAACGCACTCCAGCTCTTGGGTTCACGTGTCGAGTCAGCAAAACGCAGGGCGTCTTCGGGGCGGCCACCGGCCGCACGCAGCAGGATCGGCGCATCCTGGTCCGCGATCCCTTGCGTCTGGAGCCACGTAAACGAGGCCTGTTCATCCGGCCAATGCATGGTGTGCCCCAGGCAGCGGCTGCGGATGGTCGGCAGCAGCATGTGCGCCGCCTCGCTGGCCAGCACAAAACGCACATCACCGGGCGGCTCCTCCAGCGTCTTGAGCAGGGCATTGGCCGTCACGTTGTTCATGCGCTCGGCCGGGAACACCAGTACCGCCTTGCCGCGCCCGCGCGCACTGGTGCGCTGGGCGAACTCGATCGCGTCGCGCATGGCCTCGATGCGGATCTCCTTGCTCGGCTTGCGCTTTTTCTCATCCACCTCGGCCTGTGCCTTTTCATCCAGTGGCCAGCCCAGCTCCAGCATGGTGACCTCGGGCATGAGCACGCAGAGGTCGGCATGGGTGTGCACGTCGATGGCGTGGCAGCTCGGGCACTGGCCGCAGGCGCCCTCCTCGCCCGGGTTTTCGCACAACCAGGCCCGGACCAAGGCCAGCGCCAGGCTGTACTGGCCCAGGCCCGAGGGGCCTTGCAGCAGCCAGGCGTGGCCGCGTTGCGCCAGCAACTGGCGACTCTGTTCGGCAATCCAGGGCGCCAGCGCGCTCATGACAAACAGCCTTGGGCACGAGCGGCGGCCAGCACGTCTTGCCAGACGGCATCGATGTTCTGGTCGGCCTTGATGCGGGCAAAACGCTGCGGTGCGGCCGCCTGGCGCTGGGCATAACCTGCTGCCACGCGGCGAAAAAACTCGACCGGTTGCGCCTCAAACTTGTCCGGCACGCGGGCCGTGGCCAGGCGCTGGGCGGCAATGGCCGGATCAAGGTCGAACCACAGTGTCAGATCGGGTTCGCGCAACAGCGGCGTGCCGGCCGGTACCACGGTCTGGACCCAGCGCTCCAGTTGGGCCAGCACGGCCAGATCAAATCCACGGCCGCCACCCTGGTAGGCAAAGGTGGCGTCGGTAAAACGGTCGCACAGCACCACCTCGCCGCGAGCCAGCGCCGGCTCGATGAGCTGCTGCAGATGGTCACGACGGGCGGCAAACACCAGCAGGGCCTCGGTCATGGCGTCCATCGGATCGTTGAGCACGATGGAACGCAGCTTCTCGGCCAGCGGTGTGCCGCCGGGTTCGCGCGTCAGCGTGACGCTGCGCCCCTGCTCACGAAAGGCCTGCGCCAAACCCTCGATGTGGGTCGATTTGCCAGCGCCGTCGATACCCTCGAAGCTGATAAAGACGCCGCGCTGGCCGCTGTTCATACCGATGTTCATGCCTCTATTGTCCACGCTGGTACTTGTTGACTGCGCGATTGTGCTCATCCAGCGAGGCACTGAAGTGGCTGGTGCCGTCGCCACGCGCCACAAAGTAGAGCGCCTTGCTCGGTGCCGGCTGCACTGCGGCCAGCAGCGAGGCCTTGCCCGGCATGGCAATCGGGGTGGGCGGCAGGCCGGCGCGGGTGTAGGTGTTCCAGGGGGTGTCGGCCAGCAAGTCACGCCGGCGCAGGTTGCCGTCAAACTGCGTACCCAGGCCGTAGATCACCGTGGGATCGGTCTGCAGCATCATGCCGATGCGCAAGCGGTTGTTGAAAACCGAAGAGATCATGGCGCGGTCGCTCGGGCGTCCGGTTTCCTTTTCCACAATGCTGGCCAGGGTCAAGGCCTCGTCCGGGGTGCGCAATGGCAGGTTCGGCGCACGCTGGCGCCAGGCCGCGTCAAGCTGCCGGTCCATGGCCCGCAAGGCACGCCGCAACACAGCCAGGTCGCTGCTGCCTTTGGCATAGGTATAGGTGTCCGGGAAAAAGCGTCCCTCCGGGTGCAGACCCGGTCGCTCCAGTTTTTGCATGATCAAATCGTCACTCAGGCCTTGTGTATCCTGGCGGAGCTGCTCTGCTTTTGAGAGCGCTTCACGCACTTGGCGAAAATTCCAGCCTTCAACCAGCGTGATGGCACGCAAGGCTTCTTCGCCGCGCACCAGTTTGCGCAGCAGGCTGCGCGGCGTGGTGCCGGCGTTGATTTCATAGCTGCCGGCACGAATCTCGCGCGCATGGCCGGAGAGTCGGAACCACCAGTACAGCAGCGTCGGGTCGACCTGCACGCCGGCATCCACGGCCGTTTGCGCCACGCCGCGCGCCGAGGTGCCCGGCTCGATGGCCAGATCCACGGGCTCGACGGCCAGGGCCAGCGGCTGGTTCAACCACCAGGCAGCGCCGCCGGCCACGCCAGCGACCGCGATAAGCAGACCCACAAACCAGATACGCACAGCCCTACTTCCTCCATGAGATTGATGGACGATGATAATTCAGCCCATGAGCGATTCATTTCACGGTTCACTGAATGGCGTTGCACCCCTGCCCCACCTCGGCATCATCCGTGCCGAAGGCGAAGACGCCGCCAAATTCCTGCACGGTCAGCTGACACAGGATTTCTCCCTGCTCGGCCTGTCCGAGGCCCGGCTGGCCGCCTTCTGCTCGGCCAAGGGCCGCATGCAGGCGAGCTTCATCGGCTTCAAGCGCAGCCACAGCGAGATCCTGCTGGTCTGCAGCCGTGACCTTCTGGCACCCACGCTGAAACGCCTGTCGATGTTCGTCTTGCGTGCCAAGGTCAAGCTCAGCGATGCCAGCGCCGATTTCGCCCTCTATGGCCTGGCTGGAGATGCTATTAAAAATGTAGCACCCATCGCACCATCGGCGTGGTCCAAGACCGATTCTGGCAGCACAACGCTGGTTCGCCTGTACCCGGCCGATGGCGTGCCCCGCGCGCTGTGGGTCGCCCCGGCGACGGAGGCGCCCCCCGCCGGCAACGCCCTGAGCCCGGACGTCTGGCTCTGGAGCGAGGTTCGCAGCGGCATCGCGACGGTGACAACGCCCATCATCGATGCCTTTGTGCCGCAGATGCTCAACTACGAATCGGTCGGCGGCGTCAACTTCAAGAAGGGCTGCTACCCAGGCCAGGAGATCGTGGCGCGCAGCCAGTTCCGCGGCACGCTCAAGCGCCGCGCCTACCTGGCACACTGCGACGCCCCTCTGCAAGCCGGCGATGAGGTGTTTGACCTCGCCGATGACAGCCAGCCCTGCGGCACCGTGGCCCAGGCCGCGGCGGCACCCGGTGGTGGCTTTGACGCTCTCATTTCATTGCAAATCAGTGCGGCGACCGGCTCGGGGCTGCGATTGGGGCAGGCCGAGCGTCCCGCCCTCGAACTATTGCTCCTGCCCTACCCGCTACTGGAAGACATCTGAGCCGCCGCCGGGCTTACAGCCGGGCACGGTAGGCCGGCGGGACTTTTTGGCGCACGGCCTCTTTCTGGGCCTCATCCACCGCCGCCACGGCTGCACGGTAGGCCTGCAGAGCCCGAGCGTCGTCCGCCACCTCAGGCAAGGCGTAAATGTCACCCATCTTGAGCCAGCCATCCCAGGCCAGCATTGGCCAGTATTTGTTGCGCAATTGAAGCGCCTGCAACGCCAGCGGCCAGTCCTTGGCCTGCATTCCTAACTGGTAAGCCGTATTCAACAGATCGTTGTCATGAGTCCCCTCCTGGAGGTACTGACGAACCTTCTGGAGGGCCTCGCTCTGTCTCCCGGTTCGGTTGAGCATGACGACATCCAGCATGCGCACCATAGGCGCATTGGGGCGCAGTGATCTGGCTCGCTCCAAACAGACCAAGGCCTTGTCGTTCTGCCCCATCTGAAGGTAGCCGAGCACAAGATTTGCCTGTATGCCCGGCACATAAGGCCGTGAATTCACCACGGATTCCCAAATCCAAATGGCGTTGGCCCAGTCGCCCCATCTGATGAGCTGATCGGCAATCAATGGTGTGATCTTCCGGTAGTGCGGATTGATGGCAACACCTTCCCTCGTCAACTGGAGTATCTGAGCCTTGACCGGATCCCAGCGTGGATGATTCGGCTCACCCGATGACGACACTGAATTAGCCAGCTTGACGGCTGTCACCAGCCTGCGTTCGCTGGCGGCAGCCTGCTGTGCGATATAGACGGCAAGCACCAGACAGGCCAGGACAAGCATCATCAACATGCGGGCCCGACGCGGGCTCCAAGGCAAGGCATGCGCGAACACGCTCCCGCGAATACCCAACCGCACATCGGAAGCGATCAGTACCGCCAGCGCCAATGCGAACAGAGCGCCTGTGCTGGCCATGCGCCAAGGGAAGCCGGCACAACTCACCACCAGCAACGCCAGCAAACACGACAGTGTCAAGGCCCTCAGTGGCGCCTCTATCTGACCTGTTTGGCTTCGATCATTCCAGGTTCGCCAGGCTGTCAAGGTGAGATAGGCGACCAAGCCCAGCAGAAAAAACCAGCCTGCCAGCCCGTATTCGGCCAGCAGCTGGAGAATTTCATTGTGTGCGTAGTAATCATGTTCGAGCAAACTATCGTTCGTCTGGTAAAGCGGCAGTACTACTTCCCAGGCACCGGCTCCTACCCCGGTCACGGGATGGGCATCAATCATGCTTGCGGTGGACCGCCACATCAGCAAACGGCTGGAAGCTGATCCTTGGGTGTACTCCGTCTTCTGCATCAACATAGACGCTCTGAAATACGCCCTTTCGATTGCAGTACTGCCATACATCTCGGCGGAAATTTGTGGACTGCCGGTTTTGACAATGCCCAAACCGGCCATCGTCGCCAGCAAGACGACAAGGGCCAACCATCTATGGCTGCGCGGCCAACGTGCCAGCTCAAACTGTTTCTGGTAGAGCCTCACGATCAAGGACAGCACGAGCAGCAGCAGCAGCAAGGTTGCGAGCGCAGATCGGGAGCCGGTCATCATCAAGGCGACCAGATTGAAGCCAATGAAAAAGGCTCGCAAAACGATCTGGGCTGTACCACGGGCCTGGACAAGTAGCCATACCGAGAACGGTAGGGTACAGACCACGAACTCAGCAAAGAAATTGCGATTGACAAAGGTGGAGGCAGGAACAGCCGCCTGGGGAAACAGGCTGAAGTCGAACCAGAACTGCAAGGCAGTCCACAACGAGGCCATCACGGCCCCCCAGTGGAGGCCATTGATCAACAACGGCAACCGCTCACGCGTCAGGCTGTTGAGCCCTACCCACAGCAGCACGAAGAAAATAAACCAGCGCACCGCCTCCACAGCGGCGAGATAAGTGTGCGACCAAGCCATGCTGCCCAAGGCATAAACCATCAACAGCAGAGGCAACCACAGCATGCCGTGCCACTGCAGGGGTTCACTGCGTTGCCGGTTCTGCCACAGCAGCAGCCAGGCGGCAGCCAGTGTGCCAAAGGCGACCAGCATGGACTTGAGCGTGTCCTGCAGCATGAACTCGTGCGGCACACCCACGGCCGGCGTCAAGAGCATCATGGCGGCCAAGAGCAAGACCACGCCGTCGCCCGGGCGCAATGACAGGGATTCAAGCAAGGCGCTTGTCCGTGACGCGGGGTGGCTGGCCGTGGTTTCGTGAATGGTTTCGCTCATGCCGACCGCCCAGCCAGGGCTTTGACCATCTCGATATGAGGAATGCCGGCCTCATCGAATGGCACGCCGCGCGGCACAAAACCTTCGCCGGCGTAAAACCCTTCGGCACTGCGCTGGGCATGCAGCATCACTTCGCGGTCACCACGCTGCTCAGCCACCTGCAGCAACGCGTGCAGGATGTCCCGTCCCAGTCCGGCGCCGCGTTGCACCCGTTTGACCGCCATGCGGCCGACCCGAGCCACGCCCGGCGCAGGCTGGATCAAGCGACCGGTGGCCAACGGCATGCCCAGGCGGTTGTAGGCCACGGCATGCACGGCGCTCGCGTCGGCTTCATCCCACTCCATGTCCACCGGGATGCGCTGCTCCTGCAGAAAGACTTCGGTGCGCACCTGGCGTGCACCTTCCGCCAGCGCGTCCCAGGTGCCCACCCGGATGTCGACCATCGCTTCGCCCGCCTCATAACCGTTCAGAACGTCCCGCAGGGCCGGCGGCACCGGCTTGGCCGTCTGTGTTGCCGGGTCGGCAAAGACATAAATCAACTCACCCGTGACCAGCAACTGATCGCCCAGAAAGATGCCGCCCGTGAACTGGATCGACGAGTTGCCGATGCGCGCGCATTTCAGGCCGATGTCGAGCTGATCGTCGTAGTGTGCCGACGCGTGGTATTCGACACCGGCTTTCTTCACGTACAGGTCGCCCCCGAGTTGGCGCAAAGCTTCTTCGTACGGCAGGGCCAGCGCGCGCCAGTAGTCGGCCATCGCTGTATCAAAGTACATCAGGTAATGCGCGTTGAAGACGATTTTCTGCATGTCCACCTCGGCCCAACGCACGCGCAGGCGATGGAAAAAGCGGAAGTCGGCACGGGTCGGCAGTGTCTTGTGCATGGTCAATCGGTCCCGAAGGCATTTTTCAAGGCACGGGCCGCATCGGCATGGGCTTGCAGGGCCTGCGGAATGGCGCGCCCCATCTTGATGAACTCATGCACCACGCCGCGGTAGATCTCCAGATCCACCGGCACACCGGCCAGCCGCAGCTTGTCGGCATACATCACGCCCTCGTCCACCAGCGGGTCGCATTCGGCCAGGCCGATCCAAGCCGGTGTCACGCCATCGATGTCCGGTGCGTTGAGCGGCGAGAAACGCCAGTCATCGCGGTCGGCCACCGAGTTGATGTACTGGTTGAAGAAATAGGTGATGTGCGGCTCCTCCAGCACGAAGCCTTTCTCAAAAGTCTTGTGCGAAGGCGTGTCCTGATGGGCCGCACAGCCCGGGTAGAACAGCAGTTGCAAGACCAGCGGCAGGCGGGCATCCCGCGCCAGGATGGCGCAGACTGCGGCCAGCGTGCCGCCGGCACTGTCGCCGCCCACGGCCAAGCGACTGGTATCCAGGCCCAGCGCGCCCCCCTGAGCGGCCAGCCACTGCACGGCGTCCCAGGCGTCATGCACGGCGGTCGGGAACTTGTGCTCCGGCGCCAGTCGGTAGTCCACCGACACCACGGCGCATTGCGCCAGGTGGCTCAGGTGCCGGCACAGGCTGTCGTGTGTGGCGACACTGCCCACGGTGAAGCCGCCGCCGTGGAAATACACCAGCAAAGGCAACGCATCGCGGCTGGGCGCATACAAGCGGGCTGCAATGGTGCTGCCGTCACGCACCGGAATGGCCAGTTCATCTACCCGCGCCAGCTTGTGCGGCGGAATGTCCAGCACCCCCGCACCGGCGGCGTAGGTGGCGCGCGCCTGCTGGGCACTCAGGGCGTGCATCGGCACATGGGCTGCGCGCGCCATGCGCTCCAGCATGTGGTGCATGGCGGGCGTGAGCAGCGCGCGCGGGTTGCGTTGGTGACTCATGGATGGCGAATAGCTTGCTAAAGTGAGTGGATAAGGATTTTTGATCGTACACCGAGGAGACACCGAGCCATGGCACTCATCTACTACATCACCCAGGTCCAGTTTGATTTCGGCGCCGTCAAGCTGCTCAAACAGGAGTGCGAGCGCGTCGGCATCAGCCGCCCGCTGATCGTGACCGACGCCGGCGTGCGCGCCGCGGGCCTGCTGCAAAAGGCACTCGACGCACTGCCCGGCATGAACGCCGCCGTGTTCGACCAGACCCCGTCCAACCCGACCGAGGCCGCCGTGCGTGCGGCGGTCGAGGTCTACCAGGCCAACCGCTGCGACGGCCTGATCGCGCTGGGCGGCGGCAGTTCCATCGACTGTGCCAAGGGCGTGGCGATTGCGGCCACGCACGAAGGGCCGCTCAAGACCTACGCCACCATCGAGGGCGGCTCACCGAAGATCAGCGAACGCGTGGCGCCGTTGATCGCCGTGCCGACCACGGCCGGCACCGGCAGCGAGGTGGCGCGCGGTGCCATCCTGATCGTGGACGATGGCCGCAAACTCGGCTTTCATTCTTGGCATCTGGTGCCCAAGACCGCTATCTGTGACCCCGAACTGACGCTGGGCCTGCCCCCGAAGCTGACCGCCGCCACCGGCATGGACGCCATTGCCCATTGCATGGAAACCTTCATGGCCGCGCCCTTCAACCCGCCGGCCGACGGCATTGCACTGGACGGCCTGCAGCGGGCCTGGGCGCACATCGAACGCGCGACCAAGGACGGCAGCGACCGCGAAGCGCGCCTGAACCTGATGAGCGCCTCCATGCAGGGCGCCATGGCGTTCCAGAAGGGGCTGGGCTGCGTGCACTCCCTGAGCCACAGCCTGGGCGGGGTCGACCCGCGCCTGCACCATGGCACGCTCAACGCCATGTTCCTGCCGGCGGTGATCGCCTTCAATGCCGGTGCTGAATCGGTGCAGAAGGAAAACCGACTGTTGCGCATGGCACAGGCCATGAACCTCGACTCGGCGGGCGACATCGGTGATGCCATCCAGGACATGAACGCCCGCCTCGGCCTGCCCAGCGGCTTGCGCGATATGGGGGTGACAGAAAGCCTGTTCGATAAGGTGATCACCGGCGCCCTGGCCGACCACTGCCACAAGACCAACCCGCGCCTGGCCAGCGAAGCCGACTACCGCGAGATGCTGCAGCAAGCCATGTGATCCAGACCGCGCCCCGCCGCCGGCTGGGCGCGGACAGGGGTTACTTCAGCAGGCAGTGCTTGGCGTAATCGGTCGCCTCGTTGACCGTCCAGTCGCCCTTGGGCTTTTCCTGCATGTTGGTGCACCACTGTTTGCTGCCAACCTCGGGCGCGCAGGCGGCCAGAAAGGTGATGGCAATCAAACTTGTCAGCAGGGATTTCATGGGTCGCTCCTCGTTCACATCACAAAGTCTGCACCTGCCCCAGGTCCGGCTTGGCCAGCCAGGCCTGAAATTCGTCCGCCAGCTGGCGGCTCATCTGCACGGCCGTGCCCCAGGCCTTGACGCGGCCGGCCAGGTCGTTGCCGTAGTGCGTAAAGTCATTGCGGTCGGGCAGCTTGCCGTTGGGCAGGGTCTTGATCCATTCCGGGTCGGGCGCCAGCAGCACCATGGTGTCCAGATGGCGCGTGGCCTGGTGGCGCCATTTCAGGCCTTTGTCGAGCCAGCCCGGCACCACGGCCTGCTGGAAGTGCGGGTAAAGCACCAAGCCTTTTGAGGCGCCAGTCCTTTTATCATCTGCGTCAGACGCTTCCAAATTGATAGCGTTTGGTGCTGCCGCGTAATTGAGATGCAGGTGGTAATCGGTGATGCCGCCATCCCAGTAGGCGCCGGGCGGCGCGCCGTTGATGTGCTGCACGGCACGCAACACGAAGGGAATGGAGCAGCTGGCCTGCAAGGCCGGCATGAAGTTGGCTTCGCTCAAGGCGACCCGGCGCGTGCGGTAGTCGCCGGTGGCGAATGGCAACTCGGCACCCGGCGTGGAAAACACCACGCGCTCCAGCCAGGCCCCCATGGCCTTGCGGTGAACGGTGTTGGTGAGAAAGGCACCGAGATAACCCAGCGGTGTGCGCAGGGCATGCTCCTGCCCCAGCAGATGACGGCCCCGCGAGGTCAGCATGTGCAGACGGTAGCGCGGGTGGCTCAGTACCTCAGAGACTCGCCCGCCATAAAAAGCCTGCAGGTTGGCGCCGAAACGTTCGCTGATGAGTTCAGCCGGTGGGCGCTTCTGCCCTGGCTGCAATTCGTAATGCTGCCGGATGTAATCGTGTTCCAGCCGCTCGAAGGCCGCCACCGGGTCGTTCAGGCAGGCCGTGGCCATGCGCCAGGCGCCGATCGAGGCGCCCACCAGATCCACGGCGTGCGTCGTTGGCGCCAGCCAGTCGCCAAAGATGAAACGATCGAGCGCGCCCAGGATCAGTCCCTTGGGGCCACCGGCTGCCGCCGGAATGGTGACCACATCGCGGGCCTGCAGGCCCCCCTGTTCCAGGTGGCGCCGAGCCAGCGGGCCGGCATAGATGCGAAGCGCTTTCATGGGATCGATCAAAAAGGCGAAGGAGTTTCAGCCGCGCGCCGAACTCAAGAATAGGCCGACCAGTCGAACGGGTCCTGCTGCAGCACCATGTCGATGTCCAGTCCCAGCACCTCCCCCACTTCACCGGGGAAGGACACGGCCATGGCACGTTCGCTGAGGTTGGCCTCGCGGGCCCGGGCGCGCCAGGTGGCCAGGTGGATGACGCCGGCCAGCGGCTCGTAGACATGGTTCTCGAACGGCGCGTACTGGTGTTCCAGCGCATCGACGATCGGTTGCGGAAACTGCCGGCGCCGGGCATACGCGGCCCCGACCTGGGCATAGCTGTAGCCGAACTGCTTGAACTCGGCGCGGGCGCGCTTGATATCCAGCGGCGGCACCTCTTTGTCCAACGCTGCGATGTCACCCGCCATGCCAACATGCATCACCAGCTCGCCCACGGCGTGAATCAGGCCGCAGGTGAAAGCGGCGCCCTGGTTCTGCCGCACCACACCGGCCAGGGAGCGCGACAGCTTGGCCACATTCAGGCTGTAGGCCCAGAACTGCTGCAGGTTGATGCCCGGCACCGCCTTGAGCGATGCCGCGGTGGCGGCTTCCGCTGCCATGGCCCGGATATGGGACAGGCCCAGAATGGCCAGGGCCTCAGGCACGCTGTTGACTTTGCCCGGGAGCTTGAAAAACGGTGTATTGGCCGCCTGCAGCAGGCGCGTGGTGAGCGCCGGATCGGCACTGATGAGCTGGGACACCTTGCGCAGGTCGGGCTCCTCGCGGTCCAGCTCCCCCAGCAGCAAGGCAATGACTTTCGGAATGCTGGGCAGGACGATGGGCTGCGCCAACAGGGCGCTCAGCTCCATGACGATCTCCGGTGATTGTTCCTGCCCATGCGCTGATTATGGCGTGCCCGACTGTCGGCGCCCTGACAGTCAGCCCCTTCAGCGCTTGAGCTTGGCGAAGGCGGACGCCATCGCCGACTGCGGCGCCGGTTCGTTGAAGCGGCGCGGCTGCTGGCCGCGCCCGGCCCCTTCGAAACGGTTTTCGCGCGGACCATCGCGTCGCGCCGGTGCCGCATCGAGCTTCATGGTCAGGCTGATGCGCTTGCGCGCCACATCCACCTCCAGCACCTTGACCTTGACGATGTCGCCGGTCTTGACCACCTCGCGCGCGTCGGTGACGAACTTGTTGGATAACTGGCTCACGTGCACCAGACCGTCCTGGTGCACGCCCAGGTCAACAAAGGCGCCGAACTGGGCCACGTTACTGACCGTGCCTTCGAGCACCATGTCTTCACGCAGGTCCTTGATGTCATCCACGCCGTCGTTGAAGCGTGCCACCTTGAAGTCCGGACGCGGATCGCGGCCCGGCTTCTCCAGTTCGCCCAGGATGTCCTTGACGGTGATGACGCCGAACTTTTCGTTGGCGAACAGTTCGGGCTTGAGCGTCTTGAGCATGTCGGCGCGGCCCATCAGCTCAGCCACCGGTTTGCCGGTCTTGGCCATGATCTGCTCCACCACCGGGTAGGTTTCCGGGTGCACGCCGGTCATGTCCAGCGGGTTGTCACCATCACGGATGCGCAGGAAACCAGCACTCTGCTCGAAGGTTTTGGCGCCCAGACCGGTGACCTTGAGCAGATCCTGCCGGTTGTGGAAAGCGCCGTTCGCCTCACGCCAACGCACCACCGCCTTGGCCACGCCGGCCGACAGGCCGGAGACGCGCGACAGCAGCGGCACGCTGGCGGTGTTGAGGTCGACGCCGACCGAGTTCACGCAGTCTTCCACCACGGCGTCCAGCGTGCGCGCCAGTTCGCTCTGGTTGACGTCGTGCTGGTACTGGCCGACGCCGATCGATTTGGGATCGATCTTCACCAGCTCGGCCAGCGGGTCCTGCAGGCGGCGCGCAATGCTGGCCGCGCCGCGCAGGCTCACGTCCACGTCCGGCATTTCTTGAGAAGCGAATTCGCTGGCGGAATAGACCGAGGCGCCAGCCTCGCTGACCACCACCTTCTCGATCTGCTTGTCCGCCTTGGCCGCCAGCTTGATCAGGTCGGCCGCCAGCTTGTCGGTCTCACGGCTGGCGGTGCCATTGCCGATGGCAATCAGGTTCACGCCATGCTTCTCGACCAGGCGCGCCAGGGTGTGCAGCGAGCCCTCCCAGTCGCGCTTGGGCTCGTGCGGGTAGACGGTGGCGGTGTCGACCAATTTGCCGGTGGCATCGACCACGGCCACCTTGACGCCGGTGCGGATGCCCGGGTCCAGGCCCATCACGACACGCGGGCCGGCGGGCGCGGCCAGCAGCAGGTCGCGCAGGTTGTCGGCGAAGACCTTGATGGCCACTTTCTCGGCGTCTTCACGCAGACGGGCAAACAGGTCACGTTCGGTGGAGAGGCTGAGCTTGACGCGCCAGGTCCAGGCCACGCACTTGCGCAGCAGGTCGTCGGCCGGCCGGCCCTGGTGGCTCCAGCCCAGGTGCAGGGCAATCTTGCCCTCCGCCATTGACGGCTTGCCGGGCTCGGGTTCTACCGGAAGTACCAGCTTGGCATCCAGAATATCCTGCGCCCGGCCGCGGAACACGGCCAGGGCACGGTGCGAGGGCACGCGGCCGATCGGCTCGTCATAGTCGAAATAGTCGCGGAACTTGGCCACGTCCGCGTTGTTTTCGTCCTTGCCGTCCATCAGGCGGCTCTTGAACAGGCCTTCGCTCCACAGCCACTCGCGCAAACCCTGCACCAGTGCGGCATCTTCGGCCCAGCGCTCGGACAGGATGTCGCGCACGCCATCGAGCACCGCGGCCACGGTGGTGAAATCATCACCGGCTTCGGTCTTTTGCGGCAGCACGAAGGCTTGCGCCTCGGCCGCCGGGTCCAGCGCCGGATTGGCAAACAGCTTGTCCGCCAAGGGCTCGATGCCCGCTTCGCGCGCGATCTGCCCTTTGGTACGACGCTTGGGCTTGAAAGGCAGGTACAGGTCTTCCAGTTCCTGCTTGGTGGTGGCCGCATGCAGTGCTGCTTGCAATTCGGGGGTGAGCTTGCCCTGCTCGTCAATGCTCTTGAGGATGGCGTCGCGCCGTTCGGTCAGCTCGCGCAGATAACCCAGGCGGTATTCGAGTTCACGCAACTGGATGTCATCCAGCCCTTCGGTGGCTTCCTTGCGGTAGCGAGCGATAAAGGGGACGGTGGCACCTCCGTCAAGCAAGGCCACGGCGGCCGCGACCTGTCTGTCCAGTACCCGGAGTTCCTGCGCGATTTGCGCGATGATTTTCTGCATGACTCTGCGAACCGCCGGTCAATGCCGGCCCTTCAAAACGAAACGAAGTTCGCGAGTGTGCCACAGAGCGGCGCGTCCGTTTTCAGGGAAGGCGCTCCAGAAAAAAGGTAAAAAACTGCAACCGCCTATTGCCAGGCGCGCTCGTCATCCTGGCGCCGTCCCGCCTGCCGCCTGTCCACGCCGCTCCACTGCTGCCGGCGGTCAGCGCCAAGCGCACGGCTGCGCCGGTCGCCGGCCTCGGCATGGAACTGCAGCTCCAGAATCACCGCCGTTTGCTGGTTCGTTCGGCCGCGGCCTCTCGGGGCAAATCGAAACGGAGCAAAACCCTCCTCCCCCGTAGCGGCTACGTCGCTTGCGCGGGTGCGGCGGCTGTCGCACCGCTGCGATGACCCGTAGGACGCTACGGCAGCGATCCAGGCCTGGTCCGCTCGCTGAATGATTTGCGCCAGAGCCGGTTCGCCCTGCTCCATGAAAAAATGATGGTACCCCGCGATGTCGTCCTCCCGGGCCCGCCGCAAGTGGTGGTTCTCGCGCGGACACAGGCGCGCACTCCAGGCTCTGAAATTCATGCCCGCCAGTGCCTGGGGGGAACGGCTGTCATTGAGCAGCAATGGCTTGCAGATGTTCTGGATGAAGGCCTGATAGGCATGGTCAAAACTGCGCTGCACTAGTTCGGTCGCCCGGGCTGGGTCGCCCAGTTCGGCGGCCAGTTGGCGATAGCTCGACAGCATCAGGGCACACATGCCCAAAACCGTGGACGACGCTGTATCCGGACACGTGGGGCAATGCGCATCAAACAGCACCTGCGCCGCCTGACAGACCTGTGACAGGCGTCGATGGGCCTCTGGGTCATGGTCCTGCGCAAGCTCAGCGCCCAGATGGCGCACAAAGCTGGCCGCCCAGGCATTGGCGGTTGAACTCCGAAACGACAGTTTGGCCGCGGCAAGCGCGGGCCACTCTTCCAGGGCAAACGTGCTCATGTGCAATCCTCTCTGTGGCTGTGTGCACCCGAACGGCTGTCACAGTCTTTTACACATTTCAAATCACGTCATGGAGCCTGTCAATACCGTCCGTCCCATCCCCCCTGGCCGAGGAGGCCGCGCACCGTCAGGCTGATCGCAAGGCGCGGCGCAAATCCTCGCCCAGCTCCGGCTTGTGCGCAAACGGGTCGGTCGGGTTGCGCGCCTGCATGATGTCTTCCAGCCGCGTCTGCACCGAGCCGATGGCCTTGGGGTGGCTGTAGATGTAGAACTGGTTGGCAGCGATGGCATCGAAGACTTTTTGCGCCACCTCGGCTGCCGTCACCTTGCCGGAACTCACGGCCTTGTCACTCATGGCCTGACCGATTAGCTGGCTGCGTGTCGGCTTGGCAGCTGGCAACTCGCCTGGGCGGTTGCGCTCGCTCTGGTGGATGCCGGTGGGCACGAAGTACGGGCAGAGCACGGAGGCGCTGACCTGCTCGGTCACCAGCGCCAGGTCCTGGTACAGGGTCTCGCTCAAGCTCACCACCGCGTGCTTGCTCACGTTGTAGACCCCCATATTGGGCGCATTGAGCAGACCGGCCATGCTGGCGGTGTTGACGATATGCCCCCGATAGGACGGATCTTTCTGCGCCGCTTCGAGCATCATGGGCGTGAACAGGCGCACGCCGTGGATCACGCCCCAGAGATTGACGCCCAGCACCCATTGCCAGTCCTGCACCGAGTTTTCCCACACCAGGCCGCCGGCGCCGACACCGGCATTGTTGAAGACGAAATGCGGTGCGCCAAAACGCTCCTGCACGCGGCGTGCCAGATGCTCCATCTGTGACACATCCGACACGTCGACCTGCAAGGCCAGCACTTCAGCGCCGGCCGCCGTCAGCTCGGCTGCCGCCTTGTTCAGTGCATCCTGCTGCACATCCGCCAGCACCAGCTTCATGCCGCGTTGCGCGCCGATGCGGGCGCATTCCAGACCGAAGCCGGAACCAGCACCGGTCAGCACCGCCACTTTGTTTTTGAAGTCTGTGATCATTCCTGTCTTTCCTCGTTGTTATGCGGGCAAGGCCCGCTGCAAGATCGCATCAAACGCCGTTCCCGCCCCCAGGCTGCCAAAGGTATGGCCCCAGTTGCCGGCCAGGCGCGAATCGCAGAAGGCGGCAAACACCTCGGACGGCGCGCTTTGTGCCAGCAGCGCGGCCTGCACCGCCAGCGCCACGTCCTGTGCCAGCCGGCGCGCCTCCATTTCACTGGCCATGGCTTCGACCCGGTGCGGCAGGCTTTGCGCCAGCCGGTCCAGCGCCGGGTGCATGCCACGCGCCGGCGCCAACTCCTGCTCCAGCGCGCTAGCAACGTCGCCCTTGCGCAGGGCGCGCAACAAGTCCAGCGCCATGATGTTGCCAGCGCCCTCCCAGATCGAGTTCACCGGCATTTCGCGGTAGATGCGCGCCATCACGCCCTCGCCGCCCTCCTCCACATAGCCGTTGCCGCCCAGGCACTCCATTGCCTCCTGGGCAAAGTAGCTGCCGCGCTTGCAGATCCAGAACTTGGCAATCGGCGTCAGCAGACGCGCCATGAGTTGCTCATGCGCTTCATTTTGTCGGTCAAAAGCACGTGCAAGCCTTATGGATAATGCGCAAGCCGCTTCACTTTCGATAGCAAGATCAACCAGCACATTGCGCATCAGGTCGTGCTCGACCAGTCGCTTGCCGAAGGCCTGGCGCTGGCGTGTGTGGTGCAAGGCCAGGGCCAACGCCTGGCGCATCAGCCCACTGGTGCCCAGGGCGCAGTCCAGCCGCGTCATGGTGCCCATCTCCAGGATCTGCGGCACACCGCGCCCTTCCTCGCCCACCAGCCAGGCGGTGGCCTGCACGAACTCCACCTCGGAACTGGCATTGGCCTTGTTGCCCAGCTTGTCCTTCAGACGCTGGATGTACAGAGCGTTGAGCGAGCCGTCTGGCAGCACCCGCGGCAAAAAGAAACAGCTCAAGCCGGCCGGCGCCTGCGCCAGCACCAGAAAGGCGTCGCACATCGGCGCCGAGAAAAACCACTTGTGCCCTGTGAGCCGGTAGCGCTGGCCCCAGGCATCGCTGCCGTCCGGCACGGCCTGCGTCGTGTTGGCACGCACGTCCGAACCGCCCTGCTTCTCGGTCATGCCCATGCCCATGGTCACACCCAGCTTCTGGCTGTACAGCTTGAGTACCGGGTCATAGGCGCGGCTGGTCAGACGCGGCCCCCATTCCGTATAAAGCGCCTCGTTGCGGCGCAGCGCCGGCGTCGCCGCGTAGGTCATGGAGATCGGGCACAGGATGGACGGCTCCAGCTCGGTGAAGAGCATGAAGCCCGCCGCCCGCAGGACATGCGCCGAGGAGGCTTGGCCGGCCCAGGGCGTGCCATGCAAGCCAGCCTCGGTGGCGGCCGTCATCAGCGCGTGGTAGCTCGGGTGGAACTCCACCTGGTCGATGCGCCGGCCAAAGCGGTCATGGCTGTGCAGCTGCGGCGTGTGCACATTGGCCAGCCGCGCATGGGTCTGCATCTCCGCCGTTCCCAGCTTGGCGCCAAGCACGTGCAGCGCTGCCGTGTCCAGCTGCGGGGCGTTGAACTTCAGCGCATCCTTCAGCGGCGGATTGGTCTCGAACAGGTTGTAGCCCACCAGCGGTGCCGGCTGGTTGTAGACCTCGTGCGTGATCACACTCATGTCGATCTCCTGTCCAGGGCCACCGCGGAACCGGCTTTGCCGGGCTGCTGGTGTCGCCCCCTGGAGGGGGTGACGCCGCAGGCGGCGCGGGGGTGGTTCAAAGTTTGACCAGCTGCTTGCCGAAGTTCTTGCCCTTGAGCAGGCCCAGGAACGCCTCCGGCGCCGCCTCGATGCCCTGGGCCACGGACTCGCGCGGCCGCAGCTTGCCGGTGCCGACCAGCGTGCCCAGCTCCTTGAGCGCCTCCGGCCAGACTTCCATGTGCTCGCTGACGATGAAGCCTTGGATCTTGAGACGGTTGACCAGGATCAGCGCCGGGTTAGCCAGCGGCAGCGGCTGGCCGTCGTAGCCAGCGATCATGCCGCACACCGCGATGCGGCCGTGCGCGTTCATGCGCAGCAACACGGCGTCGAGCACCATGCCGCCCACGTTCTCGAAGTAGCCGTCGATGCCGTTCGGGCAGGCCTGCTTGAGCGCCTTCGCCAGCGAATACGCATCCTTGTGCTCCTTGTAGTCGATGCAGGCATCGAAGCCCAACTCGTTCACCACGTAGTCGCACTTGTCCTTGCCGCCGGCCATGCCGACCACGCGGCAGCCGCGTGCCTTGGCCAGCGCACCGTAGGCACTGCCCACCGCACCGGCGGCCGCGCTCACCACCACGGTATCGCCCGCCTTGGGGTCGATGATCTTCACCAGGCCGTACCAGGCCGTCACGCCCGGCATGCCGACGGCGCCGAGGTAATGGCTCAGCGGCACATGGGTGGTATCGACCTTGCGCAAGGCGCCGGGCTGCGAGGCGTCGACCACGCTGTATTCCTGCCAGCCGCCCATGCCCACCACCGGGTCGCCCACGGCAAACTTCGGATGACGGCTTTCCACCACCTCACCCACCGTACCGCCGATCATCACCTCACCCAGCGGCTGCGGCTGGGCGTAGCTCTTGCTCTCGTTCATGCGGCCGCGCATGTAGGGGTCCAGGCTCAGGTAGTGGTGGCGCACCAGCACCTGGCCGTCCTGCAGCGCAGGCGTCTCGGTGCTGACGAGCTTGAAGTTGCCGACATTGGCTTCGCCTTGCGGGCGGTTGTCGAGCAGGATTTGGCGATTGGTAGGCATGGTGTCTCTCTTAATGAATCAGTCGGTGGAAATGACGTTCAAGGCGTTGCTGCCCTTGGGGCCGGTGGGCAGGCGCTTGACGTACTTGAAGGTACCGGTGGCATGGGCGCAGACCTTGCCACCAGCGTCATAAATCGTGGCCTCGGTGAAAGCCAGGGTAGCGGTGCGATGGATCAGCCGTCCCTTGCCGGTGAGCTTGCCTCGTGCGGCCTGCATGAAGCTGGTCTTCATCTCGATGGTGACCACGCCCATGTCGGGCTGCACGCTGCGCGCCGCCGTGGCCATGGTCACATCCATCAGCGTCATGCTGGCGCCGCCGTGCGTAACGGCAAAGGAATTCAGGTGCTCGGGTTGAGGCTCGTAATGAAGCTCAGATTGCCCATCCTCAAAACGCTCCAGAGAAAAGCCCAGGTGCTCGACAAAAGGAATACGGACGCCAAAGGGGATGGACATGCCCTCAACCTCCGGTGACGCAGCTCACGCCACCGTCGACGGCCAGCCACTGACCAGTGATGTGCTTGCCGGCATCCGAGGCATACAGAACACAGAGTCCTTTCAGGTCCTCGTCATCGCCCAGGCGCTGCAGCGGCGCATGCTTCTTGAGTTCGTCCTCGCCCCAGGCTTCCAATGTGCCGGCCGTCATCTTGCTCGGGAAGAAGCCCGGACAGATGGCATTAACGTTGATGCTGTACTTGCCCCACTCCGCCGCCAGCGCGCGGGTGAAGTTGATCACTGCGCCCTTGGAGGTGTTGTAGGCAATGGTCGTCATCTGCGGCGGGTTGCCGCCCAGGCCGGCAATCGAGGCCACGTTGATGATGCGTCCCGACTTGCGTGGAATCATGCTCTTCTTGCCGATCACCTGACTCAACAGGAAATAGCCGCGGATGTTGAGGTTCATCACCTTGTCCCAGGCCTCGATCGGATGGTCTTCCGCTGGCGCGCCCCAGGCGGCACCGGCGTTGTTGACCAGGATGTCCACGTCGCCCATGCGCTGCATCGTCTCGTCGGCCAGACGGTGGATGTCGGCCTCCTTGGCACAGTCGGCAGCAATCCAGCGCGCATCAATGCCGGCGGCCTGCAGGTCGGCCACGGCCACCTCCAGCTCGTCGGCCTTGCGCGCACTCAGCATGATGCGGGCGCCGGCCTCGCCCAGAGCGTGGGCCATTTGTAGGCCCAGGCCGCGTGAGCCGCCGGTCACCAGGGCCGTCTTGCCCTTCAGGTCAAACAATTGTTGGATGGTTCGTGTCATGGTTTGTCTCACTCTTTAGTTTCGGTTGCTCGGTGTTTCGTTCAGTCGTGAGCGCACATAGATCAGCAGCACGCCAATGGCGACGAAAACGCCGCCCACGCTCTGGATGCCGGCGGCCTGCTCCGGTTCGGCGGCGGCCAAAAATAGGCCGAGCACGATGGCCAGCAGGCCGCCGTAGATGCAGATCCATACCAGCCGCTGTATCCACATCAAGGTGGATTTCGATGCCATCAGAACGCCTCCTCCGGAAAATCGGCGCAGGTCAGGTCGCGCGTCTGCACCACATTAAGCCAGGCGCCGATTTTCGGCAATTCGTAGCGGAAGAAAAAGCGGGTGGCGAGCAGGCGCCCCTGGTTGGCTACGTCAGACGCCGCGCCAAGTGCCGTCAGCGCCACGTCCAGCCAGATCCAGGCCAGCACGGTGTGGCCGAAAGCCTGCATGTACGGCACGGCATTGGCCAGCGCCTCGGTCGGCTGACCGGTGGACCAAGCCGCACGCGTGGCCGCGCCCACCTGCTGCAGCGCCAGCTCCAGCTGATCGGCAAACTCCAGCAGTTCCGGATGCTGACGGGCCCGGTCGATGGTGGTACCGATGCGGTCGGCCAACAAGGCCAGACCGCTGCCGTTTTCCATCAGCACCTTGCGCCCCAGCAGATCCAGCGCCTGGATGCCGTGCGTGCCTTCGTGGATCATGTTCAGCCGGTTGTCACGCCAGTACTGTTCGACCGGAAAGTCACGCGTGTAGCCATAACCGCCGTGGATCTGGATCGCCAGCGAGTTGGCCTCCAGACACCACTCGCTGGGCCAGCTCTTGGCAATCGGCGTCAGCACCTCCAGCAGCAGACGTGCTTCGTCGGCCGCCTGCACCGATCCGGTGTGCTGCTCGTCCACCAGCCGGGCGCAATACAGGTCCAGCGCCAACGCGCCTTCGCAGTAGGCTTTCTGTGCCAGCAGCATGCGCTTGACGTCGGCGTGCTCGATGATGCGGATCTGTCCCTGGGTCGCGTCCTTCCCGGCGGGGCCAATCGGTCGGCCCTGTGGCCGGTTTTTCGCGTAGTCGAGGCTCGCGTGGTAACCGGCCATGCCTAGCATGGTGGCCGCCATGCCAATGCCGATGCGTGCCTCGTTCATCATATGGAACATGCAGCGCAGGCCCTGGCCGGGCTCGCCAACCAGATACCCCACGGCACCGGCTGCGCCGCGCACCGGGTACTTGCCCTCGCCGAAATTCAACAGCGTGTTGGTGGTGCCACGCCAGCCACACTTGTGATTCAGGCCGGCCAGCGCCACGTCATTGCGCTCACCCGTGAGGTGGCCTTGCTCGTCCACCAGCTTCTTCGGCACGATAAAGAGCGAGATGCCGCGCGTGCCGGGAATCGTCTTGCCGTCCGCCCCGGGAATCTTGGCCAGCACCAGGTGGACGATGTTCTCGGTCAGCTCATGCTCGCCAGCGGAGATCCACATCTTGTTGCCCTTGAGCCGGAAGCGCGGTCCGAGCGGATCCGAGGCGAAATCATCGCCGTCCGGTACCGCGCGCGTGGCGATGTCGCTCAGGGACGAGCCGGCCTGCGGCTCGGAGAGGCACATGGTGCCGGAGAAACGACCAGCGAATTCGTTCTTCGCGAACACGTCCTTCTGCAAGGGCGTGCCGTGCGCCATCAGCAGGTTGGCGTTGCCGGCCGTCAGCAGGCCGGAGCCGATGCTGACCGAAGCCATGGCAAAAAAGGAATTGGCCGCCGCCTCCACCGTATAGGGCAACTGCATGCCGCCCATCTCGTAGTCCTGCGCCGCGCTCAGCATACCGGACGCGGCATAGGCCTTCTGTGCCTCGTAAGTGGCTTGCGGCAGGATCACCTTGTCACCGTCGAAACGCGGTTCCTCGGTATCCACGATGCGATTGAACGGCGCGTACTTCTCGCGCGCGATGCGCTCACAGGTTTCCAGCACGGCGTCGAAGGTTTCGCGTGAGTGATCGGCAAAACGGGTGCGCTGGCTCAGCGTCTCGGCATCGAGCCACTGGTAGAGAAGAAATTCGAGTGTCTGGCGATAGCTCATGTCGTTATACCGATGGGGCTTGCGGCAATGCCGTGATCGTGCCTTGCGCCACGGCGCAGAGTTTCTCTGCCCCATCTTTCAGCACGAAGACATCGCAACGGCACACGGCCTGGCTCTTGCCGTGATGGACCGCGTGGGCGCGCGCAATCAGGCGCTCGCCCACGGCAGGTCGCACATAGTTGATCTTGAATTCAGAGGTCACCACCGGCACCCGCATGGCGGTACCGCCGGCATAGGTCAGCGCGTTGTCGGCCGCGTAACTGACCACTCCGCCGTGCACGAAACCATGCTGCTGGCGGATCGAATCGCTAACCGGCACATGCAGTTCGCACTGGCCTGGTGACAGCGCCTGCAACTGGGCGCCGATCAGCACGCTGAAGGGCTGCTTGGCCAGCACCTCGCGCCCCATCGCCAAGAAGGTTTCAGGCGAAACCGCTGGCGACCACGGGGCGTCCGGGCTGTTCATGGCAAGCTCAAAGCACCTCGAACACGCCGGCCGCGCCCATGCCGCCACCAATGCACATGGTGACCACGACGCGTTTGGCTTTACGGCGCTTGCCTTCGATCAGTGCGTGTCCGGTCAGACGCTGGCCGCTCACACCATAGGGGTGCCCCACGGCGATGGCGCCGCCATTGACGTTCAGGCGATCCGCCGGGATGCCCAGCTTGTCGCGGCAGAACAGCACCTGCACGGCGAAGGCTTCGTTGAGCTCCCACAGGTCGATGTCGCCGACCTTCAAGCCCAGCTTGGACAGCACTTTCGGAATGGCAAACACCGGGCCGATGCCCATTTCGTCGGGTTCGCAACCGGCGACAGCAAAGCCGAGGAAACGGCCCAGCGGTTGGAGGCCGCGCTTGGAAGCCAGCTCTTCGCTCATCACCACGCAGGCGCCGGCACCATCCGAGAACTGGCTGGCATTGCCGGCCGTGATCAGGCCGCCGGGCAGCGCCGAGCGCAGGCCGCTGATGTTTTCCTTGGTCGTGCCCTCGCGCGTGCCTTCGTCCTTGGACACCGTCACTTCCTTGGTGATCAGGCCCAGTGTCTTGTCGGCAATACCGGCGGTCACGGTGATGGGGGCGATCTCGGCATCGAACAGGCCAGCAGCCTGGGCCGCGCAGGCCTTTTGCTGGCTGGCTGCGCCGTATTCGTCCATGGCGTCGCGGCTGATGTTGTAGCGCTTGGCCACCATCTCGGCGGTCTCCAGCATGGACCAGTAGATTTCGGGCTTGGTCTTGGCCAGCGACAGGTCGCGCAGCATGTGCATGTTCATCTCCTGCTGCACGCAGGAAATGCTTTCCACGCCACCGGCTACAAAAACATCGCCCTCACCGGCGATGATGCGCTGGGCGGCCAGCGCAATGGTTTGCAGGCCGGAGGAGCAGAAACGGTTGACCGTCATGCCCGAGACGGTGACCGGGCAGCCGGCCTTGAGTGCGATCTGGCGTGCGATGTTGGCGCCGGTCGCACCCTCGGGGTTGGCACAGCCCATGAGCACGTCCTCGACCTCGGCGGCCTCGATGCCGGCGCGCGCAATGGCGTGCTGCACGGCATGGCCGCCCAGGGTGGCACCATGGGTCATGTTGAAAGCGCCCTTCCAGCTCTTGGCCAGGGGGGTGCGTGCGGTGGAAACGATAACGGCATTCGTCATTTGAAATTCTCCAGGTCTGCGGCTCAGCCGTTGAATGTCTTGCCTTCGGCCACGAGACGGGCCAAGAGCGGTGCGGGTTGCCAGAATTGGGCGTCGTCCAGCGGATTTTTTGCAAAACGCTTCATGCTCTGCGCCACGTTGAACAGACCCACGGTGTCGGCGTACTGCATCGGGCCGCCGCGGTGGATCGGGAAGCCATAGCCGGTGAGGTAGACCATGTCGATGTCGCTGGCACGGGAGGCAATGCCTTCTTCCAGAATGTGGGCGGCTTCGTTGACCAGCGAGTACACCAGACGCTGCACGATTTCCTCGTCGGAGATCTTGCGCGGCGTGATGCCCATGTCCTTGCGGTGCTTCTCGACCATGTCCACCACCAACTGGCTGGGGATGGCATCGCGCTTGCCCGGCTTGTAGTCGTACCAGCCGGCGCCAGTCTTCTGGCCAAAACGGCCCAGCTCGCACAGCAGATCGGCCGTCTTGCTGTATTTCATGCCCGGCTTCTCCTGATAGCGGCGCTTGCGGATGGCCCAGCCGATGTCGTTGCCGGCCAGATCGCCCATGCGGAACGGACCCATGGCAAAACCGAATTTTTCGATGGCCTTGTCGACCTGGGCCGGGGTGCAGCCCTCCTCCAGCAGGAAACCCGCCTGGCGGCTGTACTGCTCGATCATGCGGTTGCCGATGAAGCCGTCGCAGACACCGGAGACGACCGCCGTCTTCTTGATGGTCTTGGCCACCGACATGACCGTGGCCAGCACGTCCTTGGCGGTCTTGGCGCCACGCACCACTTCCAGCAGCTTCATCACGTTGGCCGGGCTGAAGAAGTGCAGGCCGACCACGTCCTGCGGACGCTTGGTGAAGGAAGCGATCTTGTTGACGTCCAGCGTCGAGGTGTTGGAAGCCAGGATGGCCCCGGGTTTCATCACCTCGTCCAGCTTCTTGAACACGGCTTCCTTGACACCCATTTCCTCGAACACCGCCTCGATCACGAGGTCGGCGTCATTCAGGTCTTCATAGTTCAGCGTGCTCGACAGCAGCGCCATGCGCTGTTCGTACTTGTCCTGCTTGAGCTTGCCCTTGCCGACCTGGGCTTCGTAGTTCTTGCGGATGGTGGCGATGCCGCGGTCCAGCGCCTCCTGCTTCATCTCTAGCATCTTCACCGGGATGCCGGCATTCAGGAAGTTCATGGTAATGCCGCCGCCCATGGTGCCGGCACCGATCACCGCCACCGACTTGATCTCGCGCTTGGGCGTGTCTTCCGGCACATCCGGAATCTTGGAGGCGGCACGTTCAGCTGCGAAGAGATGGCGCAGGGCACGGCACTCGGGCGTCCACATCAGGTTGATGAAGATCTCGCGCTCGAACACCATGCCGTCGTCGAACTTCTTCTTGGTGGCGGCTTCCACGGCATCGACGCATTTGGCTGGAGCCGGGAAGTTCTTCGCCATGCCCTTGACCATATTGCGTGCGAACTGGAAGTAGGCATCGCCTTGCGGGTGCTTGGCCGGCAGGTTACGCACCAGCGGCAGCGGACGGATGTCAGCCTTCTCGCGCGCCAAGGCCAGCGCCTCGTCCAGCAGGGTCTCGGCGGACTTCGCCATCTTGTCGAACAGCTTCTGGCCCGGCACCATGGCCAGCATCTCGCTGGGCACGGGCTCGCCGCTGACGATCATGTTCAGCGCGGGCTCCACACCCAGCGCACGCGGCAGGCGCTGCGTGCCGCCGGCGCCCGGAATCAGGCCCAGCTTGACTTCAGGCAGCGCGATCTTGCAGCCGGGGGCGGCAATGCGGTAGTGGCAGCCCAGTGGCAGCTCCAGGCCACCGCCCATGGCGATGGTGTGCATGGCAGCCACCACCGGCTTGTCGGAGTTCTCGATCGCCAGGATGACGCTCAGCAGATTGGGCTCCTGCAGGGCCTTGGGGGTGCCGAATTCCTTGATGTCGGCGCCACCGGAGAAAGCCTTGCCGGCACCGGTGATGACGATGGCCTTGACCGCGGCATCGGCATTGGCACGCTCCAGGGCGTTGGTAATGCCTTGCCGGGTGGCGAGACCCAGGCCGTTGACGGGGGGATTGTTCAGCGTGATCACGGCCACATCGCCGTGTACTTGGTATTCAGCGCTCATGCTTGCGTTCCTCGGGTTTCTAAAAATAGAACGGTCGTTCGATTTTGGATTCTAAGAGCTTTGTGTTGCAGCGCAATGCACACTTGTCGCAGGAGGGACAAACCTGTCGGGACAGGTCAGACTTCCAGCCACTCCTTGCGGGTGTAGGTATCGTTGCGCAGGCTCTCGGGCGTGCCCTCGAACACGATGCAGCCATGCCCCATCACCAGCGCGCGGTCGGAAATCGCCATCGCGATGGTGAGCTTCTGCTCAATCAGCAGCACCGAGATGCCGCGCTCCTTGAGCTTCTTCAGGTACTCGCCGACCAGTTCCACGATCTTGGGTGCCAGGCCTTCGGTCGGCTCATCGATGATGATGAGGTCAGGATCGCCCATCAGGGTGCGGCACAGGGTCAGCATCTGCTGCTCGCCGCCCGAGAGGACGCCTGCCTCGGTATGCTGACGCTCCTTCAGGCGCGGGAACATGGCGTACATGTCGTCCAGGCTCCAGCGACCGTTTTTGCCCGCGCGCTTCTGCCCGAGCTGCAGGTTCTGTTGCACTGTCAGCTTCGGGAAAATGTCGCGATTCTCCGGCACGTAACCCAGCCCCAGGTGCGCAATCTCGAAGGTCTTGCGGCCCTGGATATCGCGCCCCTGCCACTGAATGCTGCCTTCACAGTCCACCAGCCCCATGATGGCCTTGGCCGTGGTGGAACGCCCCGACCCGTTGCGTCCCAACAGGGCCACGATCTCGCCGGCCTCAACCTCGAAACTCACGCCGTGCAGCACATGGCTCTTGCCATAAAAGGCGTGCAGATTATCAACTTTCAGGATGCTCATCAATGTCCTCCGGCCTGGGCATCGGCCACGGCCGAGCCGAGATAGGCCTCTTGCACCTTGGCATTGGCGCGCACGGCCTCGGGCGTATCGAAAGCGATCACCTCGCCGTAAACCACCACCGCAATCTTGTCGGCCAGGCCGAACACCACCCCCATGTCATGCTCCACCGTCAGCAAGGTCTTGCCTTCGGTAACTTCGCGGATCAGGTGGATGAAGCGCGCCGTCTCGCTCTTGCTCATGCCGGCGGTCGGCTCATCCAGCAGGATGACGCTGGCGCCACCGGCAATGGTGACGCCGATCTCCAGCGCCCGCTGCTCGGCATAGGTCAGGTTCACCGCCAGCACATCGCGCTTCTTGTCGAGCCGGATCATCTCCATCAATTGCTCGGTGCGTTCGTTGGCATCTTCCAGGTCGGCCAGAAACTTGAAGAAGGTGTAACGGTAGCCCAGGCTCCACAACACCGCGCAGCGCAGGTTCTCGAATACGCTGAGCTTGGGGAAGATGTTGGTGATCTGGAAGCTGCGCGATAGCCCCATGCGGTTGATCTCGTAGGGCTTCTTGCCATCGATGCGCTGGCCGTGCAGCAGCACTTCGCCGCTGCTCGCACCGAAGCGCCCGCTGATGAGGTTGAACAACGTGGACTTACCGGCCCCATTCGGGCCGATCACGGCTACCCGCTCGCCGGCCTGGACAGCCAGGTTGACGCCGCGGATGATTTCGGTCTTGCCGAAACTCTTGCGGACGTCTTTCAGCTCCAATGCGTAGGTTTGTGCTTCACTCACAGCGTCTCCCTCCGCTTGATTTCTTTTTCAATCTCTTCCTGAACTTCGCCCCATTCCAGAATGAACTGGCGGCGGCACAGCTCGAACAGGCCCAGGCCGGTCAGCAGGACGAACACGGCGCCAAACCAGTGGTCCAGGCTACTGGTGTTGAACTCGATGCCGACAAAGTTGAGCATCGGCCCCATGGCAGCATTGAGCTGCAGGTGGTAGATCATCTCGATCATCACGGCAGCGCCCAGCAACACCACCAGCGCGGACACACCCAGCGCCAGGTAGCTCACCCACACGCGCCGCAGCAGACCGAAGGACGCCACACGCAGGTTCATCATGATCAGGCTGGCAATGCCGCCTGGCGCGTACATCACCATGAAAAGAAAGATCAAGCCCAGATAGAGCAGCCAGGCCTTGGTGAATTCCGACAACAGCACGAAGGCAATCACCATCAGGATGCCGCCCAGGATGGGGCCGAAGAAGAAGGTGGCCCCGCCGAGGAAGGTGAACAGCAGGTAGGCGCCCGAGCGCCCCGTTCCGACCACCTCGGCCGTGACGATCTCGAACAGCAGGCTACCCAGGCCACCGGCAACGCCGGCGAAGAAGCCGGAGATGATGAAGGCGAAGTAGCGCACGCGCTGCGTGCTGTAGCCGATGAACTCGACGCGCTCCGGGTTGTCGCGCACCGCATTCAGGATGCGGCCCAACGGCGTGCGCGTGAAGGCGAACATCAGCGCCACACAGACAAAGGTGTAGACCGCAATCAGGTAGTAGATCTGCGTCGCCGGGCCGAAGGTGACGCCAAAGAAGGACTGGCCGGCCACCCGGTTGCCCGACACCCCGGCTTCGCCGCCGAAGAACTCGGAGAACATCAGCGACATGGCAAACACCAGCTCGGCCATACCCAGCGTGATCATGGCAAACGGCGTGCCGGACTTGCGCGTCGTAACGTAACCGAACAGCACGGCAAAGGCCAGACCGGCCAAACCGCCGACGATGGGCAACAGGCTGACCGGGATCGGCAACGCCCCCTGGCTCACCATGTTCAACGCATGGATGGCCATGTAGGAGCCCAGACCGGAGTACACGGCATGGCCGAAACTTAGCATGCCGCCCTGCCCCAACAGCATGTTGTAGGACAGGCAGGCAATGATGGCAATGCCCATCTGCGACAGCATGGTGACCGACAGACTGCTGGTAAAGACCTTGGGCGCCAGCAGCAGGATCAGGGCAAACAGCCCCCAGACGATCCAGCGTCCGACGTTGTAGGGTTTGAATTCGTAATACTGCTTCACTTGGCGATTTCCATTGCACACTGTTTCAGCAAAGACGGTTGCATGACACGATGCAAACCAAGGGCTACCGCGGAACCGGCTTTGCCTGGCCGCTGGTAGCGCCCCCTTGAGGGGGTGGCGCCGAAGGCGCTACGGGGGTGTTTCATGTTCATTCCTCTCGCGTACCCAGCAAACCCTTGGGCCGGAAGATCAGAATCAGGACCAGGAACAAATAAGGCAGGATGGGGGCCACCTGCGACAAGGTGAGCTTGATGATTGAGTTGGCCTTGAGCGTTGCGCTGAGTTCGATGTTCAGCTGCTGCGCCAGGGTGATGAAGGAGTAGTCGAAAGCCACGGCAAAGGTCTGGATCACCCCAATCAGCACCGACGCCAGGAAGGCACCGGACAAGGAGCCCAGCCCGCCGACCACCACCACCACGAAGATGACGGAGCCAACCGTGGCCGCCATGTTGGGCTCGGTCACGAAGGTGCTGCCGCCGATCACGCCACCCAGCCCCGCCAGGGCAGCGCCGGCGCCGAACACCAGCATGAAGACGCGCGGCACGTTGTGACCCAGCGCCTCGGCCATCTCGGGGTGCGTCAGCGCAGCCTGGATCACCAGACCGATGCGAGTGCGCGTGAGCAGCAGCCACAAGGCCACCAGCATGCACAGCGCCACCAGCATCATGAAGCCGCGCGTAGCCGGGAACGGTGAACACACCACCCGGATCGCAGCATCGGCGGCCTGGCACATCTCGGCCGGAGCGGCCCCCCAGATCAGGCTCAGGCCTTGCAGGGAGTGGTGGATGAGGGTGAACATCGGCCCCTGCAGCAGCTCGGGCGGCCGGAATTCCAGCGAGGTCCGGCCCCAGATCAGCTGCACCAGCTCCAGGATGATGTAGGACAGGCCGAAGGTGATCAGCAGTTCGGGCACGTGGCCAAATTTGTGCACCTTGCGCAGGGCCAGCCGCTCGAACACGGCCCCCAGCACGCCAACCAGCAGCGGTGCGAGCACCAGGCCTGGCCAGAACCCGACCAGGCTGGCGACGGTGTAGCCGATGTAGGCGCCCAGCATGTAGAAGCTGGCATGGGCGAAATTGAGCACACCCATCATGCTGAAAATCAGCGTGAGCCCGGAGCTGAGCATGAACAGCAGCAGCCCGTAGCTCAAGCCATTGAGCATGGAGATGATGAAGAACTCCATTTGGAAAAACTTTCTTTGTCTGCAAGGCAGACGTCAATACATGTCCACCGGGATTGTCAGCGCCTTCCCAAGCAGGCAAAAACAAGGGCCCGACCGCCTTGCACCAATCGGGCCCTTCCGCTCATTCAGCCAGGTCGACCTCAGGGACGCTTCATCTGGCAGCTGGTGGGCGTGCTGGCGATGTAGGCCGGGTACTCCTTCACAGGCGCCAGCGTCATACCGGTGTTCTCCGGGCTGTAGGGGTACTTCTTGTCCGCCTTCTGCCAGACCGTGATGAACAGGGGCTGCTGCAACTGGTGGTCGGTCTTGCGCATCTCGACTTCACCGTTGTAGTTCATGTACTTGATGCCTTCCATGGCAGCCGCCACCTTGACCGGGTCGGTGGACTTGGCCTTGGCCATAGCTTCCGTCAATGCCGTGAAGGCAGAGGGGATGGCACCGGTGAACATGTCGTCCTTGTACTTGGTCTTGAACTCAGCCATCCAGTTGCCCATGAGACCACCCATGTTGTAGTGGCTGTAGGCGGCCTGGAACACGCGGCCGGCGCCACCAGTACCCAGCGCTGTCGGGGTGCCCGTCACACCGGTGTAATAGGTGAAGAACTTGCCGGTATAACCGCTTTCGTTGGCGGCCTTGATCAGCAGCGCCAAGTCAGAGCCCCAGTTGCCGGTGATCACCGTGTCCGCGCCGGACGCCTTGATCTTGGCAATGTAGGGCGCGAAATCACGCACCTGGGCCAGTGGGTGCAGGTCTTCGCCGACGATCTGCACATCCGGGCGCTTGCTGGCCAGGTTCTCTTTCGCGAACTTGGCCACCTGGTGCCCGTGCGAATAGTTCTGGTTGAGCAGATAGACCTTCTTGACGCTCTTGTCGTCCTTCATGAAGGTGGTCAGCGCTTCCATTTTCATGGAGGTGTCGGCATCGAAGCGGAAGTGCCAGTAGCTGCATTTGCTGTTGGTGAAATCCGGATCCACGGCAGCGTAGTTCAGGAACACGACTTCCTTGCCGGGGTTGCGCTCGTTGTGCTTGTTGATGGCATCGATCAATGCACCGGCCACCGACGAGCCATTGCCCTGGGCAAAATAACGCACGCCTTGGTCCATGCCGGCCTTCAGGGCGTTCAGGCTTTCGGCCGGACTGAGCTTGTTGTCAAACGCAACGAGCTGGAATTTCACACCGGCAGGATTCTTCTTGCTGAACTCGTCGGCAAAAAACTGCCAACTGTTCTTCTGGTTCATCCCCAGCGGCCCCATGAGGCCGCTTTGCGGATCAATCAGCGCAATCTTGACGGTCTCGCCCTTCTGAGCAAAAGCCGCGCCAGCCAAGGCCAATGCAGCCGAGGCTGCGACGATTTTCATGCTGAACTTCATCTAATGTCTCCTCGTTGTCAAAACAGCTTCAGCGTACAGGGATTCGCGCCGCAAGTCGCTAGGGATTGCCCTAGAACTATCGCTTTTGCGACTCGCAGCCCGCGGCCCCGTCACACCCGTCAGGTATTGGGCAGTTTGTAGTCCTTGAGCACGTCGCGCAGCTTGGTCTTGAGCATCTTGCCGGTGGCGCCCAGGGGAATGGCGTCGACAAACACCACGTCATCTGGGATCTGCCACTTGGCGGTCTTGCCCTCGTAGAAAGCCAGCAGCTCTTCGCGCGTGACCTCGGCGCCCGGCTTCTTCACCACCACCACCACCGGGCGTTCGTCCCATTTCGGGTGCTTGACGCCGATGCAGGCCGCCATGGCCACCGCTGGGTGTGCCACCGCGATGTTTTCGACCTCGATCGAGCTGATCCATTCGCCGCCAGACTTGATCACGTCCTTGCTGCGGTCGGTGATCTGCATGTAGCCGTCGGCATCAATGGTGGCCACGTCCCCAGTGGGGAACCAGCCATGCCCCTGCGCATCCTTGATCAGCGGATCGCCGCCCTCTCCCTTGAAGTACTCGCCCAGGATCCACGGCCCGCGCACCAGCAGGTCGCCATAGGCCTTGCCGTCCCAGGGCAGCTCCTGGCCGTCGCCGTCGACGATCTTCATGTCGACGCCGAAGATGGCACGCCCCTGCTTGAGGCGGATCTTCATCTGCTCTTCTTCCGGCATCGTCAGATGCTTGTTCTTCAGCGTGCACAGCGTACCCAGTGGCGACATCTCGGTCATGCCCCAGGCGTGCAGCACCTCCACGCCATAGTCTTCGCGGAAGGCGGCGATCATGGCCGGCGGGCAGGCCGAGCCGCCAATCACCGTGCGCTTCAAGGTGGAGAATTTCAGGTTGTTGGGCTTCATGTGGCCCAGCAGCATCTGCCAGATGGTCGGCACGCCGGCCGCGTAGCTGACCCCTTCGGCCTCAACCAGTTCATAGATCGACTTGCCGTCCAGCGCCGGGCCGGGGAAGACCAGCTTGCAGCCGGTCAACGCGGCGGAATACGGGATGCCCCAGGCATTGACGTGGAACATCGGCACCACCGGCAGCACCGCATCGCGTGCGCTCATGCACATCACGTCGGGCAGTGCGGCGGCATAGGCGTGCAGGAGGGTGGAACGGTGGCTGTAGAGCGCGGCCTTCGGGTTGCCCGTGGTGCCGCTGGTGTAGCACATGCTGGACGCCGTGTTCTCGTCGAATTCGGGCCAGTGGTACTGCTTGGACTGGGCGCCGATCCAGGCCTCGTAGCTCTGCAGGCCGGGAATGCCGGTGTCTTTGGGGAGCTTGTCGGCATCGCACAGCGCCACCCAGTGCTTGACCGTGCCGCACTTGGCGTGCACGGCCTGGATCAGGGGCAGGAAGGTCATGTCGAAGCACAGCACCTGGTCTTCGGCGTGGTTGGCAATCCAGGCGATCTGGTCGGGGTGCAGGCGCGGGTTGATGGTGTGCAGCACGCGGCCGGAGCCGCTGACACCAAAATACAGCTCCAGGTGGCGGTAGCCGTTCCAGGCCAGCGTAGCCACGCGATCGCTGAATTGCAGCTTGCAGGCATCGAGCGCATTGGCCACCTGGCGTGCACGTGTCGCCACATCGCTCCAGGTGTAGCGATGAATATCACCTTCAACCCGGCGCGACACAACCTCGGCATCGCCATGGTGTCGATCGGCAAACTCGATCAGGGAAGAAATCAGCAAGGGCTGGCTCTGCATGAGTCCCAACATGTACACATCTCCTGGTAGTCAAACTCGTTTCCACTTTCGGGAATGAGCCACAGGCACATCCCTGGCCCGGAGTATCGCTCCGGTATGGGTGCAAAACTATGGCACCGGGCCAGCTTGCATGCAATCTCTGTCGCCCGGCTGACACCTTCTTGGTAGAAACCCTCATTCCTCACACCAACTGCAGCACAATCGCGGCATGCTTTGCGATGCACAACTCCTGGCCCGGCACTTTCTGGCCAACCAACCTTGGTTTTCGACCCTGGACGCCAGTCAGCAGGAGTCGCTGATACAACGGATTGAAGTGCTTCAGGCCAATAAGGGGCAAACCGTGCTGGCTGCCGGCGAGCCGGTGCAGGGCTGGTACGCCGTGCTGAGCGGCCTGGTCAAGCTGCAGACCGAAGCAGCCGATGGCCGCCGCTCGGCCTTCATCGGCGTGCCCGACGGCGAATGGTTCGGCGAAGGCTCGGTGCTCAAGAGTGAGCCGCGCCGTTATGCCGTGGTGGCCCTGCGCGACAGCTGGCTGATGTGCCTGCCGCGCGATGTCTTTACCGAGTTGCAGCAGGGCAACCTGCGCTTCAACCAGTACCTGGTGCAGCACCTCAACATGCGGCTGGGCCAGGCCATGACGCTGATCGAGGCCAGCCGCATCCGCGCGCCCGAACACCGGGTGGCGCTGTACCTGAGCCGTCTGTTCTGGCGCAGCACCCGCCGCCTCTACCTGACGCAAGAAGAACTCGGCACCCTGGTCGGCCTGTCGCGCCAGACCGTCAACCGCGTGTTGCGCCAGCTCGCCGAGCGCGGCATTGTCTCCAGCGATCTCGGCCGCGTCGCCATCCTTGACGATGCCGCACTGGGTCGTTACCTCGAGGAAACCGCCTCGGCCTGAGCCCTGGCGGCGATAGCCCTTCGGGCGGCAGGCCTGAAGCCTCTGCGGGACAATGCCGGCATGACTGTCGACGCCCCTGCACTGCCGCAGACGACGAGCGGCTTGCGCTGGCGCAACCGCTTTGCCGCTCTGGGACCGGATTTCCATACCCGGCTCATGCCCACGCCCCTGCCCGCCCCCTACTGGGTCGGGCGCAGTGACGCCGTGGCCGCCGAGTTGGGCTTGTCGCATGACTGGCTCGACTCGGACGCCGCCCTGGCGGCCTTCACCGGCAACCAGCAGTTGGACGGCAGCGCCCCGCTGGCCACGGTTTACAGCGGTCACCAGTTCGGCGTCTGGGCCGGTCAGCTCGGCGACGGCCGCGCCCTGCTGCTGGGCGAGACCGACGGTGGCCTGGAAGTGCAACTGAAAGGTGCCGGGCGCACCCCCTACTCGCGCATGGGCGACGGCCGCGCCGTGCTGCGCTCCAGCATCCGCGAATTTCTGGCCAGTGAAGCCATGCACGCGTTGGGCATCCCGACCACGCGCGCCCTGTGTGTCACAGGCTCGGACGCCCCGATCCGCCGCGAAACCATCGAAACCGCCGCCGTGGTGACACGGGTGGCACCGAGCTTCATCCGCTTCGGCCATTTCGAGCATTTTTCCTACAGCGGCCAGCACGAGCAACTGCGCCAACTGGCCGACTTCGTCATTGACAGCTTCTACCCGGACTGCCGCCACACAGACAAATTTGCGGGCAACCCCTATGCTGCCCTGCTGGAAGCGGTCAGCGAGCGCACCGCGGCCATGGTGGCGCAGTGGCAGGCGGTGGGTTTCTGCCACGGCGTGATGAACACCGACAACATGAGCATCCTGGGCCTGACCATCGACTACGGCCCGTTCCAGTTCCTGGACGCCTTTGACCCGGCCCACATCTGCAACCACTCCGACACCCAGGGCCGCTACGCCTACAACCGCCAGCCCAACATCGCCTACTGGAACCTGTTCTGCCTGGGTCAGGCGCTGCTGCCGCTGATCGGCGAGCAGGAACTGGCGCTGGCGGCACTCGAGTCCTACAAGACCGTGTTCCCGGCCGAGCTGGAAGCACGCATGCGGGCCAAGCTAGGGCTGCAACAGGCCCGGCCGGAGGACCGCGCCCTGATCGACGGCATCCTCAAGCTGCTGGCGCAGGACCGGGTCGACTACACCATCTTCTGGCGCCGCCTGAGCCATTTCGCTGCCGATGGCAAGGCCCCCTCGGTGCGCGACCTGTTCCTTGACCGTACCAGCCTGGACGCCTGGTTGCTACAGTATTCAGAGCGCCTGGCGCAGGAAAATCAAGTGCAAAGTGCCAATTTGATGCTCAAAACCAACCCCAAGTTCGTGCTGCGCAACCACCTGGGCGAACTGGCGATCCGGCAGACGCGCGAGAAGGACTTTGCCGGCGTCGCCAGCCTGCAGGCCTTGCTGGAAAATCCCTTCGACGAGCACCCGGGCTTCGAAGCCCAGGCGTCTTTCCCGCCCGACTGGGCCTCAACGATTGAAATCAGCTGTTCATCATGAGCCATCCCGTCCAGAAAACCGAAGCCGAATGGAAAGCCCTGTTGGCCGAGAAAGGCGCCGAGCCCGCTGCCTTCGAAGTCACACGCCACGCCGCCACTGAACGCCCCTATACCGGCCGCTATGAAGACCACTGGCAGCCGGGCCAGTACCACTGCGTCTGCTGCGGTTCCAAGCTGTTCGACTCGGGCACCAAGTTCGACGCCGGCTGCGGCTGGCCCAGCTTCTGGCAGGCCGCCCTACCCGGTGCGATTGAGGAACGGCGCGACGTCAGCCACGGCATGGTCCGCGTCGAAACCCTGTGCGCCCAGTGCGGCGCTCACCTGGGCCATGTGTTCGAGGACGGCCCGGCGCCCACCGGCCTGCGCTACTGCATGAATTCCGCCTCGCTTGAATTCAAGCCCTGATAATCTGCGCATGAAAATTCTGATCGACTTCTTCCCCATCCTGCTGTTCTTTGGGGCCTACAAGTTCTACGACATCTACGTCGCCACCGGCGTGCTGATGGTGGCCACGGTGCTGCAGATGGCGCTGATCTACGCCATTGACCGCAAGCTGCAGGCCATGCACAAGATCACGCTGGCGCTAATCCTGGTCTTTGGCGCCATGACCCTGCTGCTGCACGACGAGCGCTTCATCATGTGGAAGCCCACCGTGCTGTACGCCGCCATGGCCATTGCGCTGGCGGTCGCCTTGTGGGGCATGAAGAAAAATTTCCTGAAAATCCTGCTCGGCAGCCAGCTGGAACTCCCCAATCCGGTGTGGATGAGGCTGAACCAGGCCTGGATCGTCTACTGCGTCTTCATGGCGGCGCTCAACGGCTATGTGGCGGCGTTCTACAGCACCGAAGACTGGGTCAACTTCAAGCTCTGGGGCTATGCCATCCCGTTGCTTTTCATTGTGGCTCAGGGTTTTTACATCGCGCGCCATCTGCACGGCGGCAAGAGTGACGAAGCATGAGCAGCGACCTCTCCCAGCTTGCCGCACACATGGCGCAGCACCTGCGCGACACGCTGCAGCCCACACTGCTGGACGTGATCGATGAAAGCGGCGCCCACGCCGGACATGCCGGTGCCAACGGCACCGGTTTTGGCACGCATTTCCGGGTGCGCATCGCCTCGCCACTGTTCGACGGCAAGACGCGCGTCGCCCGCCACCGCCTTGTGTATGATGCGCTGCAGGATTTCATCGCCCAAGGCGTGCATGCGATTGCCATTGAGACCCTGTGAACGCATGTGAACACCCGGCCGACTCCCTTGTTTTTTGTTTCCGTTCCTTTCCGTACCTAGTAGGACCCATGATGAAGAAGCAGATTTTTTCGGCCCTCGCCGCCGCGACCCTGTTGAGCGCCCTGGCCGTGCCGGCCGCAGCGCAGAACGTCGCCATCGTCAACGGCAAACCGGTGCCGACGTCGCGCGTCGATGCGCTGGCCCAGCAGCTGGCGCGTGCCGGCCGCCCGGTGTCGCCTGAAATGATGGGCCAGATCAAGGACGAAGTCATTGCCCGCGAACTGTTCGTGCAGGAAGCGCAAAAGCTCGGCCTCGATGCCAGCGAAGACTTCAAGTCCCAGATGGAACTGACGCGCCAGGCCATCCTGATCCGCGAGCTGTTCGCCACCTTCCAGAAGAACAACCCCGTCACGGACGCCGAGATCAAGGCCGAGTACGACAAGTTCGCTGCCGCCAACAGCGGCAAGGAATACCGTGCCCGCCACATCCTGGTGGAGAAGGAAGACCAGGCCAAGGCCATCATTGCTTCGCTCAAGAAGGGCGCCAAGTTCGAAGATATTGCCAAGAAGCAGTCCAAGGATCCGGGCTCCGGTGCCAATGGCGGCGACCTCGACTGGGCCAGCGCTGGCAGCTATGTGAAGGAATTTTCCGACGCCATGGTCAAGCTCGGCAAGGGCAAGACCACCGAGACCCCGGTCAAGAGCCAGTTCGGTTACCACGTGATCCGCCTGGACGACGTTCGCGACGCCCAACTGCCCAAGCTGGAAGACGTCAAGCCGCAGATTGCCCAGCAACTGGGTCAGCAAAAGCTGATGAAATACCAGGAAGACCTGCGCGCCAAGGCCAAGATCGAATAAGGCCCTGTCGGCATCCCGGAATCAACGCGGCCCTGGCCGCGTTTTTTCTTGGTGGCGGGCCAGATGCGGGAAGCCGCTCTTGACGCAGCACACTTGCCTGTGTCCAATCGTCGGGGATCACACCCAACCAGGAGACACGCTCGTGCAAACCACCGCTTCACCTCTTTTCAAGGTCCTGCTCAAGGGCGCCCTGACTGCCGCCGTGCTGCTCGGCGCGCTCGGCGCCGCTGCACAGAACGGCAAGACCGAAGTGCTCTGGCTCGGCCAGGCCGCCACCCGCATCACCACACCCGGCGGCAAGGTCATCGTGATCGACCCCTGGCTGCGTAGCAATCCCAAGACCCCGGCCAATTTCAAGGCGCTGGAAGCGCTGGGCAAGGTGGACCTGGTGCTGGTCACTCACGCCCACTTCGACCACTTTGCCGATGCCCCGGATCTGGCCAAGATGCACAAGATCCCGATGTACGGCCCGGCCGGCATGAACCAGACCGTGGCCACGCTGGGCATCCTGCCGGTTGAGCAGGCGCCGCGCTTCGGCAAGGGCGGCACCATCGAGCCCTTTGGCCCCAAGAGCGTGAAGATCACCGCCACCCATGCCGAGCATTCCTCGGAGCTGGCCTGGAAGAACCCGGCCACCAGCAAGGATGAAGTGCACGTCGGCGGCGAACCGGTGGGCTTCATCATCGAGCTGGAGAACGGCTTCAAGATCTACCACATGGGCGACACCGGCCTGTTTGGCGACATGAAGTTCATCGGCGAGTACTACAAACCCGACCTGGTGCTGATCCCGATCGGCGGCCACTTCGTCATGAGCCCGGCCGATGCCGCCTACGCGGTGAAGAACTACCTCAAGCCCAAGTACGCCCTGCCCATCCACTACGGCACCATTCCGCAGCTCAAAGGCACCACCGCCGAGTTCTCGGCCGCGCTGGGCTCGGAGTCCGGCAAGATGCTGGTGGTCAACCCGGGCGAGAAGGTCGAATTCTGAGCAGGCGGCTTGGGGCCAAGCCCCGAGCCGGCATAAAACTGTTCGGACTGGGATAATCGAGGGCTATGTCCATGCCCGACCACCAGCTCGAACTTCTGTCGCCGGCGCGCAGTGCCGACATCGGCATTGAGGCCATCAACCATGGCGCGGATGCCGTCTACATCGGCGGCCCATCCTTCGGCGCACGCACCAGCGCCGACAACTCGGTGCAGGAGATCGCCCGGTTGGTGCAGCACGCGCACCGTTTCAACAGCCGCATCTTCGTCACCCTCAACACCATTCTGCGCGACGACGAGCTGGAGCCGGCGCGCCAACTGGCCTGGCAGCTGTATGACGCCGGGGTCGACGCACTGATCATCCAGGACATGGGGTTGCTGGAAATCGATCTGCCGCCGATCCAGCTGCACGCCAGCACCCAGACCGACATCCGTACGCCCGAGAAGGCGCGCTTCCTGCAGGACGCGGGCCTGTCCCAGATCGTGCTGGCGCGTGAGCTGACGCTGGAACAGATCCAGGCCATCCGAACCGAGACACAGTGCACGCTGGAGTTTTTCGTCCACGGCGCGCTGTGCGTGGCCTACAGTGGCCAGTGCTACATAAGCCATGCCCACACCGGGCGTAGCGCCAACCGCGGTGACTGCTCGCAGGCCTGTCGCCTGCCCTACCAAGTGATGGACAGCCAGGGCCGCTTCGTCGCGCACGACAAGCATGTGCTGTCGATGAAGGACAACAACCAGAGTGCCAACCTGGCAGCGTTGGTGGATGCCGGCATCCGCAGCTTCAAGATCGAAGGCCGCTACAAGGACCTGGCGTATGTGAAGAACATCACGGCCCACTACCGCAAGCTGTTTGATGAATTGCTGGAACAGCGCCCTGAATTGGCCCGTGCCTCCAGTGGCCACACCACCTTCGCCTTCACCCCGGACCCGGACCAGAACTTCAACCGCGAGTTCACCGACTACTTCGTGCAAGGCCGGCAACAGGACATCGGCGCCTTCGACACGCCGAAGAACCCCGGCCGCCACCTTGGCTACGTCACGCAGGTCGGCCCGGACTGGGTGGAGCTGACCACCAGCGAGCCCGGCACCGTGCTGCACAACGGCGACGGCCTGTGTTACTACGACCTGCAAAAAGAGCTGGTCGGCATGGCCATCAATCGCGCCGAGCCGGCCAGTGCGCTGGCGGTGGACCAGTGGCGCGTCTACCCGAAAGACCCGATGACCGGCTTCAAGGACTTGCGCAAGGGTACCGAGCTCAACCGTAACCGCGACATGAACTGGGTGCGCATGCTGGAGAAGAAGTCCAGCGAACGCCGCATCGGCGTCTGGGTCGCGCTGGACGAAACCGCTGACGGTTTTGCCCTGCAGTTGACCGACGAGGATGGCCACACCGGCAAGGCCAGCGTCGCTGCCGCCAAGGCGCCGGCAAAGAACCCGGCCCAGGCCGAGCACACGCTGCGCGAGCAGATGGGGCGCTTTGGTGCAACTCTGTTCGAGCCGATCGACATGAGCTTGAACCTGAGCCAGCCCTGGTTCGTTCCGGCCTCGCTGCTCAATGCCCTGCGCCGCGATGCGGTGCAGGCGCTGGAAGTGGCACGGGCCGCCGCCTACAAGCGCCCACCCCGCGCCAAACCGGTGGAACCGCCGGTGCCCTACCCGGAAGACACCCTCACCTACTTGGCCAATGTGTACAACGAAAAGGCGCGCGACTTCTACGCCAAACACGGCGTGAAGGTGATTGCCGCCGCCTACGAGAGCCAGGAGGAGGAAGGCGACGTCAGCCTGATGATCACCAAGCACTGCGTGCGCTTTTCCCTGAGCCTGTGCCCCAAGCAGGCCAAAGGCGTGACCGGCGTGCAAGGCACGGTGCGTGCCGAGCCGCTGACACTGATCAATGGCAAGGAGAAGCTGACCTTGCGTTTCGACTGCAAGCCGTGCGAGATGCACGTGGTCGGCAAGATCAAGAAATCGGTGCTGAACCAAACCGCCCGCGAAGCGCAGGCTTCGCCCTTGAAGTTTTACCGCACGCGCCCCGGCAGACCCGTTCCGCGGACTGTGACAACAACCTCATGAGATTGCTGCGTGTCATCGCCTTGCGCTCGCTGCTGTCGGGCCTGTTGCTGGCCGCTTTGCCGGTAGCCGCCAACACCCCGCTCGACGGCCTGCTGCTGGGCAGCAGCGAAGCGGAGTTGCAAGCCCGCTTCGATTCGCTGGTGCGGATGCGAAGACCTGTACCGGGCCCGAACGGCTTGCGCGGTTTATGGGCGCTGCCCGACACCCCCATCTCAGGCTTGCCGTTCCAGACCACCTTCTATGTCAAGGACAAACGCATCTCCCGCATCGAGCAGCGCTGGACGTCCAACCCGGACAAGTGCAGCGATGCTTCGGTCTTCGCCGCCGTGGTGGCCGACATCGGCACCCGATACGGCAGTGGCCTCATGGCCCAGGATGGCGGGGACGGCGATGGAATGCGCCAATCCGTGGTCTGGCAATCGGAGGCATTCGACACCATGGCTTACGAGTTGCAGTCGGCGACGGAGTGCAGCATCCTGGTGATCTACAAGCCGCACGTGATCAAGGATGCGTCGGAATTGTGAGCGCCGTCTCTCAGGCTATGCCGGCCTCGACAACGACGCGGTTTCGCCCTGTGGCCTTGGCCTCATAAAGCGCACCATCGGCACGCTTTAGAACAGCGTCCGGATTCACGTCGGCCGAATGAAGCGCAGCAATGCCGATGCTGGCCGTCAGCGCCACGGACTTGCCATCAATGTCCAGTGTCGACTCCGCCAATTTCTCGCGCAGTCGTTCGGCAATGCGCTGGGCTGCCTCCAGGCTGGCGCCGGGCAACAGGATGGCAAACTCCTCACCCCCCAGGCGGCCGCAGCTGTCGATCGAGCGCAGCTCGGCGCGCATCAGGTGCGCAAAATGTTGCAACGCCAGGTCGCCACCGGCGTGCCCGTAGGTGTCGTTGATTTGCTTGAAGTGGTCAATGTCGAGCATGAGCACACAGGCGCTCTGGGTCATCTGGCGCTGGACACGCTGCAACTCCTCGGCCAGCCGGGCCATGAACTGGCGCCGATTGGGCAATCGGGTCAAGGTGTCGATGTTGGCCAGCGCCTTCAACTCGGCTTCCAGCCGCTTGCGCTCGGTGATGTCGATGCGGTTGCTGACGATATAGCCACTCGGCGTCCGATGCTCGATCACCAGCACCCAGCGTCCATCGCTCAACTCCTGCTCCAGGGGCTGGCCATCCGCTTGTTCGTGAATCCGGACGCGTTCAGCCACCCAGGCGTCAACCCGATCCTTCGCCTTGACATACAGCCCCCGCTCTGCCGAGAGCCGCGCCAGATCTCGGAAGGTGGTGCCCAGGCGGACCGTGTCACGGCACGCACCGAGCATGTCCTGATAGGCCTTGTTGTAAATGACCAGCTTGCCGCTCGCGTCAAAAATCGTGAAACCCAAGGAAATGTTGTCCACGGCTTCATTCATCAGCCGGTGCATGGTCTCGACCTCTTGCTGCGCCACCATCCGCAGATGTTCCTCCCGACGCATCCGAAGCAGGAGCCCGCCCAGCACCAGCAGCAAGAAGCCGCCCCCACCTGCCATATAGAGCACATTCGTGTCCCAGGCACTCAAAGCGCTGCGCTCGGCAATCCCGATGACGATGTAAAAAGGAAACTGCTCCAGCTTGCGAAACGCGTAAATGCGGTATTCGCCATCCGTTACGGCCTTGAAACGCTCACGCCCCTCGGTCTCGCCCGCATCGATGCGCGCCTGAATCGGGTTGCGCACCGGTGTGTTGATGTCCGATCCACGCATGGGGTAGCGAATCACCAGATGGTGGTTATCGCTGCGTCGAATGAACACGACACTCCCCTTGTCCAGCCGAAGCGACTTGAAAATCTGCTCGATATTGGCCAGATTGAGCGTGCCCGTGAGAACGGCTTTCAGCTTGCCGGATGCGTCGCGCATCGCCAGGTAGACCGCGACCGTCTGCAACCCCGACACCGAACCCCGGATGGAATCGGAATAGGTGATGCTGACGGAAGGGTCGTTCTTCAGCAGTTGGAAACCGGGCCGATGCGCGATGCTGGCGCGCTTTTGCATCATGGCCGGCGGCACTGAGCCGTAGAGGCTGTTTCCCTCGGCATCCCAGACATAAAAACTCCCCAGCTCCGGGAAATTCTCTGTCAACGGCATCAGGATCTTGGACACGCGTTCGCGGTAAGCCTCCACCGCGTGGGTCTGCAGCGCCTGGTCGGGGAGTTGGCCCGCAATATTGGCAAGGCTGCCCTCAATCCGGCGGAAAATCGCCCGAATCTGGCCATCCAGCGCGAAGGCCAGATTTCCTGCATCGTCATGGGCCCGGCTCAAGGCCGACTCGTAACCCACCCGAAGCTGGTAGCCGAGCATGAGCACCAGCAACAGCACCCCCAGCAGCAAGACCCGGAAGACGGAACGATTAGCCATGCGTCGTCAATCCAGCCGTTTCCTGTGTCAATGCCTGCGGTCTCGCCCTGGCCTGCCCGTCATCAACCGACCCACTTGCGGGCGTTGCGCCACAACTGCATCCAAGGGCTGGTCGCGCTCGCATCGAGGGGGGTCCAGCTCATCTGGATGTTGCGGAACACGCGCTCGGGGTGCGGCATCATGGCGGTGAAGCGGCCGTCTGCGGTGGTGACCGCGGTCAGGCCAGCCGGGCTGCCGTTCGGGTTGAACGGGTAGGCCTCGGTGGCCGCACCATGGTTGTCAACAAAACGCATGGCGGCAATCGCCTTGGCCGCGTTGCCGCGGTAGGCGAAGTTGGCGTAGCCCTCGCCATGTGCCACTGCAATCGGCAGGCGGCTGCCGGCCATACCTTGCAGGAACAGCGACGGCGACGCCAGCACCTCCACCATGGCGTAGCGCGCCTCAAACCGCTCGCTGCGGTTGGTGGTGAAGCGCGGCCAGTCTTGTGCGCCGGGGATGATGTCGGCCAGTTCGGCAAACATCTGGCAGCCATTGCACACGCCCAGACCAAACGTGTCAGTACGACCAAAGAAGGCCTTGAACTGCTCGGACAGCACCGGGTTGAAGGTGATGGAACGCGCCCAGCCGATGCCGGCGCCCAGCGTGTCACCGTAGGAGAAACCACCGCAGGCAACGATGCCCTTGAAGTCCTGCAGCTTGGCGCGGCCGGTCTGCAGGTCGGTCATGTGCACGTCATGGGCCTCGAAGCCGGCCTCGTTGAAGGCATAGGCCATCTCGACGTGCGAGTTGACACCCTGCTCGCGCAGCACGGCCACCTTCGGGCGGCTAGTCAGCAAGGCGGGCGCGAGCTGTTGCGCCGGGTCGAACGTCAGGTGCACGTGCATGCCCGGATCATTGGACGCGCCGGCGGCGGCGTGCTCGGCATCGGCACAGGCGGTGTTGTCACGCTGCTGGCAGATCTTCCAGCTCACGCTGTCCCACACCTGGTGCAGGTCAGCCAGTTTGGCGCTGAACACGGCCTTGGCGTCACGCCAGACCTGCACCTCGCCCACACCGGCCGTCACGGCACCACCGGCCGGGCGGGTCTTGCCGATGACGTGGCTGTACTTGGACAGGCCATGCTCGCGCAGCACCTGCAGCACCGCATCGCGCTCGGCCGTGCGCACCTGCAGCACCACACCCAGTTCTTCGTTGAACAGGGCCTTGAGCGTCAGTTCCTCGCGTCGGGCCTGGACCTGGGTTGCCCAGTTCTTGCTGTCACCGGCGTCCATGCGGCTGTCGGAAATGCCGTCGCCCTCGGTGACCAATAGGTCCACATTGAGCGCCACGCCGACGTGGCCGGCAAAGGCCATCTCGGCTGCGGCGGCGAACAGGCCGCCGTCGCTGCGGTCGTGGTAGGCCAGGATCTTGCCCTGCACACGCAGTGCATTGACGGCCTTGACCAGGTTGATCAGGTCTTGCGGGTCGTCCAGATCCGGCACCGTGTCGCCAGATTGATTGAGCGTCTGCGCCAGGATGGAGCCGCCCATGCGGTTCTGCCCCTTACCCAGATCGACCAGCAGCAGCGTGCTGTCGGCCTCGCTGGCATCCAGCTGCGGCGTGAGCGTGCCGCGCACGTCCGGCAGCGTGGCAAAGGCGCTGACGATCAGCGACACCGGCGAGGTGACCTTCTTTTTCTCGTTGCCGTCTTGCCATTGCGTGCGCATGGACAGGCTGTCCTTGCCCACCGGAATGGAAATGTCGAGCGCCGGGCACAGCTCCATGCCCACAGCCTGCACGGTGGCGTACAAGGCGGCATCTTCACCCGGCTCACCGCAGGCGGCCATCCAGTTGGCCGACAGCTTGACGCGCGGCAGCTCGATCGGCGCCGCCAGCAGATTGGTGATGGCTTCGGCCACCGCCATACGACCCGAAGCCGGTGCGTCGAGCGCGGCCAGCGGCGTGCGCTCGCCCATGCTCATGGCTTCGCCGGCAAAACCGGCGTAGTCGGCCAGCGTCACGGCGACGTCGGCCACCGGCACCTGCCAGGGGCCGACCATCTGGTCGCGGTGCGTCAGGCCACCCACGGCCCGGTCGCCGATGGTGATCAAGAAGCGCTTGGAAGCTACGGTGGGGTGGCTCAGCACGTCAATCACCGCCTTTTGCAGCTCCACACCGGTCAGGTCCAGCGGCTTGAACTTGCGGGCAATGGTCTGGACGTCGCGGTGCATCTTGGGCGGCTTGCCCAGCAACACGTTCATCGGCATATCGACCGGGCTCTCATTGCCTTCGTCGGCAAGCACCAGCTGGCGCTCTTCGGTGGCCACGCCAACCACGGCAAACGGGCAGCGCTCGCGCTCGCAGAAGGCCTTGAACTGTTCCAGCGATTCGGGTGCAATCGCCATCACATAACGTTCCTGGCTTTCGTTGCACCAGATTTCCTTCGGCGCCAGGCCGGACTCTTCCAGCGGCACAGCGCGCAAATCGAAGCGGGCGCCGCGGCCGGCATCGTTGGTCAGCTCAGGGAAGGCGTTCGACAGACCGCCGGCGCCGACATCGTGGATGGCCAGGATCGGGTTCTTGTCACCCTGCGCCCAGCAATGGTTGATAACCTCCTGCGCCCGGCGCTCGATCTCCGGGTTGCCGCGCTGCACCGAGTCGAAGTCGAGCTCGGCGGCATTGGCGCCGGTGGCCATGGAACTGGCGGCACCGCCGCCCATGCCGATGCGCATGCCCGGGCCACCGAGCTGGATCAGCAGCGTGCCGGCCGGGAATTCGATCTTCTTCGTCAGCTTGGCATCGATGACACCGACACCACCGGCGATCATGATGGGCTTGTGGTAACCGCGGTGAACGCTGTCCACATCGCTGTCGATGGTCTGCTCGTACTCGCGGAAATAGCCCGCCAGATTGGGGCGGCCAAACTCGTTGTTGAACGCCGCGCCGCCCAGCGGGCCTTCGGTCATGATCTGCAACGGGCTGGCAATGTGCTCGGGTTTGCCGCCGGCCTCATCGGACCAGCCGCCCCACAGCTTGGAGACGGTAAAGCCGCTCAGGCCGGCTTTCGGCTTGGAGCCACGGCCGGTGGCGCCCTCGTCACGGATTTCGCCGCCGGCGCCAGTGGAGGCGCCGGGGAACGGCGAGATCGCAGTCGGGTGGTTGTGGGTTTCCACCTTCATCAGCACGTGGTTGAGTGCGCTCTCTTTTTGATAGCTATCGGCACTGTAACCACCTGGGTTAGAGGCCATTTTTGCCACAAACCGCTCGACCGGGACGCCTTCCATGATGGAGGCGTTGTCGGAATAGGCCACCACCGTGTGCTGCGGGCTGGTCTGGTGCGTGTGGCGGATCATGCCGAACATGCTGCGCTCCTGGCGCACACTGTCGATGGTGAAGTCGGCATTGAAGATTTTGTGGCGGCAGTGTTCGCTGTTGGCCTGGGCGAACATCATCAGCTCGACGTCGGTCGGGTTGCGCTTCAGGTCGGTGAAGGCCTTGACCAGGTAGTCGATCTCGTCGTCAGCCAGCGCCAGGCCGAACTGCACATTGGCTTTTTCCAGGGCCTTCCGGCCCGATTCGGGGCCGCTGCCCACGATGTCCACGTGTTCCATCGGCGCCGGATGCAGCTCGGTGAACAGTTCGCAGGCCTGCTCGCGCGTGGTCATGGCGCTTTCGGTCATGCGGTCATGCAGGAGCGCCGCCGCCTGCCCCAACTGCTCGGGCGTCAGGCTGGCCTTGCCCAGCAAGGGCGACTTGAGCGTCAGGCGGTATTCGACAATGCGCTCCACCCGGTGCACGGCCAGGCCACAGTTGTGGGCAATGTCGGTGGCCTTGGAGGCCCAGGGCGACACAGTGCCAAAGCGCGGCGACACCACGATCAGTGGCCCGTCCGTGGGACCGGCATAGGGGTCGCCGTAGGTCAGCAAGGCACCAAGCTGGTGCTTGAGTTCGGCGCTGGGGGCCGTATCACTGGCCACCAGGTGCACAAAACGCGCGGCAATGCCGCTGATCTTGTCGTGGATGGCTTGCAGGCCGGGCAGAAGTTGCTGGACGCGGAAAGCGCTGAGCGCGCTACCGCCTTCGAAAGAGCTGATATGCAGGGTCACTGTGGTGGCCTTGATGAAGGTGGCGGACGGTGGTCCGTGGAAACCGCCAATTTTAGCTCCGACGTCACAAGCCCTGACGGGCAATTGTGAGTCTGCGTTGAAGTCCCGGCGGACTTTACCGTTCCCGCCTGCGGGAATCCTCGGCCAATGGGATAATTCACCCCCATGACGATCACCTACAAAGACGAAGCCGGCATCGCCGGCATGCGCGTGGCCTGCCGCTTGGCCGCCGAAGTGCTGGATTTCCTAGCTCCCCATGTCAAACCCGGCGTTACCACCAACGAGCTCGACATGCTAGCCCACGGCTACATCGTGGATGTGCAGGGCGCGATTCCCGCGCCTCTGAACTACGCCCCCTCGGGCTACAACCCCTATCCGAAGTCGATCTGCACCTCGATCAACCACCAGGTCTGCCACGGCATTCCCAACGACAAGCCGCTCAAGAAAGGCGACATCGTCAACATCGACATCACCATCATCAAAGACGGCTGGCATGGCGACACCAGCCGCATGTTCCAGGTCGGCGAGACCTCGATTGCGGCCAAACGCTTGTGCGCCATGACCTATGACGCCATGTGGCACGGCATCATGCAGGTCAAGCCGGGGGCACACCTGGGCGACATCGGCTGGGCGATCCAGAAATTTGCCGAAAGCAACGGTTTTTCCGTGGTGCGCGAGTTTTGCGGCCACGGCATCGGCCTGGGCTTCCACGAAGAGCCGCAGGTGCTGCACTACGGCAAGCCCGGCACGCTCGACGAGCTCAAGCCCGGCATGACCTTCACCATCGAGCCCATGATCAACGCCGGCAAACGCGACATCAAGGAGATGGGCGACGGCTGGACCATCGTCACCAAGGACCACTCGTTGTCGGCCCAGTGGGAGCACACCATTCTGGTCACGCCCACCGGCTACGAAGTGCTGACGCTGTCGGCCGGCAGCCCGCCGATACCGGCCTTCGTAACGGCCGCCGCGCAGGCCTGACTCTTGCCTCGTCTGGCCTGATTCCTGCTTCATTTTGGTGATGCAAACCATCCAGACACTGAGAGACCAGTACCGCGCCCGCAAGGCCGAACTGCTGAAGAACGTCACCGAGAGCGGCGCCTCCACGCGCCATGTGCGCAGCACGCTGCGCCAGTTGGCCCGCCTGGCCGACAGCACGCTCAAGACCCTGTGGAAGCAAGCTGGCTTCAGCCAGCCCTTCGCCCTGGTCGGGGTCGGCGGCTTCGGCCGCGGCGAGCTGTTCCCGTACTCCGACATTGACGTGCTGCTGTTGCTGCCTGAGGGGCAGTCCCCCGACAGCGACGAAACCTTGCGCCAGCGCATTGAGGCCTTCATCAGCAGCTGCTGGGACGCTGGCCTGGAAATCGGCTCCAGCGTACGCTCCGTGCCCGAATGCCTGGCCGAGGCGGCCAAGGACGTGACGGTACAGACGGCGCTGCTGGAGTCGCGCCTGATCGCTGGCAACACCGAGCTGTTCAAGGCCTTCCGCGGGCAGTTCCGCCAGAGCCTGGACGCACGCGCCTTCTTTGTCGCCAAGACATTGGAAATGCAGCAGCGCCACAGCAAGTTCGAGGACACCCCCTACGCGCTGGAGCCGAATTGCAAGGAATCTCCCGGTGGCCTGCGCGACCTGCAGATCATCCTTTGGGTGGCCCAGGCCGCCGGCTATGGTAAATCCTGGGACGAACTGGCCAAATCCGGCCTGGCCACCCCCTTCGAGGTGCGCCAGCTCAAACGCAACGAGGCCATGCTGCAGCTCATCCGCACGCGCCTGCACCTGATCGCCGGTCGGCGCGAAGACCGGCTGGTGTTCGACCTGCAGACGGCGGTGGCCAACACCTTTGGCTACAGCTCAGATACCACGGAAGTCCGGACCAAGGTCCGCGCCAGCGAAGCGCTGATGCGCCACTACTACTGGGCCGCCAAGGCGGTGGCACAGCTCAACCAGATCCTGCTGCTCAATATCGAGGAGCGGCTCAACCCCACGGCACAGCCGCCGCTGCCGATCAACGAACGCTTTGCCGACAAGGCCGGTCTGATCGAGGTGCGCAGCGACGAGCTTTACCAGCGCGAACCGCATGCCATCCTGGAAACCTTCCTCGTCTACCAGACCACCGAAGGGGCCAAGGGCCTGTCGGCGCGCACGCTGCGCGACCTGTACAACGCACGCGGCCTGATGGATGGGAAATTCCGCAAGGACCCGGTCAACCAGCAGACCTTCATGCGCATCCTGCAGCAGCCCGAAGGCATCACGCACGCGATACGCCTGATGAACCAGACTTCGGTGCTGGGGCGCTACCTCTGGCCGTTCCGCCGCATCGTCGGCCAGATGCAGCACGACCTGTTCCACGTCTACACGGTGGACCAGCACATCCTGATGGTGCTGCGCAATGTGCGGCGCTTCTTCATGGCCGAGCATGCGCACGAATACCCGTTCTGCTCGCAACTGGCCGCGGGCTGGGACAAGCCCTGGATCCTGTACGCGGCGGCGCTGTTCCACGACATCGCCAAGGGACGCGGCGGCGACCACTCCACGCTGGGCGCGGTCGAAGTGCGGCACTTCTGCCGCCAGCACGGCATCGCACGCGACGATGCCCAACTCATCGAATTCCTGGTCAAGGAACACCTGTCGATGAGCCACATTGCACAGAAGTCCGACTTGACCGACCCGGATGTGATTTCGGCCTTTGCCAAGCAGGTGGGCAGCGAGCGGTACCTCACCGCGCTCTACCTGCTCACCGTGGCCGACATCCGCGGCACCAGTCCCAAGGTCTGGAATGCCTGGAAAGGCAAGCTGCTGGAAGATTTGTACCGCTACACGCTGCGCGCCCTGGGTGGCCTGGTGCCCTCGCCCGATGCCGAGGTGGAGGCACGCAAGCGCGAGGCGCTGATCCAGCTGGCGCTGCACTCGCTGCCCTTCGAGGCGCACAAGCCCCTGTGGGACACGCTGGATGTGAGTTACTTCATGCGCCACGACGCGGCCGACATCGCCTGGCACACCCGGCAGTTGTCGCGTGTGGTGGGCTCCGACAAGCCCATCGTGCGGGCCAGGCGCTCACCGGTGGGCGAAGGGCTGCAGGTGCTGGTCTACGCCAAAGACCAGCCTGACCTGTTCGCCCGGATCTGCGGCTATTTCGACCACGCCGGCTTCAGCATTCTCGACGCCCGCATCCACACCTCGCGCAACAACTATGCGCTCGACACCTTCCAGATCGTCACGTCGGCCATGTCTGACCACTACCGCGAACTGACCAACATGGTGGAGGCCGAACTGACGCGCACTCTCATGGAGGGCGGCCCGCTGCCCGCACCCAGCCGTGGCCGCCAGTCGCGACGCGTCAAGAGCTTTCCCTTCATGCCGCGCGTCAGCCTTCGGCCGGACGAAAAAGCGCAACGTTGGCTGCTCAGCATCACCGCCAGCGACCAGACCGGCCTGCTGTACAAGGTGGCACGCGTGCTGGCGCAGCACGGCATCAACCTGCAGTTGGCCAAAGTCAACACCCTGGGCGAGCGGGTGGACGACAGCTTCCTGATCTGTGGCGAGGCCCTGCAAAACAACCGGGCGCAGCTCGAGATCGAGACCGAACTGCTGGACGTGCTGGCGTCCTGAATCTTGAACGCTCTTTCCCCGCTTGTGCGATAGTGCGCGCACGGCAGCATGCCGTACGTCATAACAACCGAGGAGATCAAAAAATGAAACGTTCGTCCGTACTCAAGTTGGGACTGCTGACGCTGGCGCTGGGGCTGACGGCTTGCAGCCAGCCGCTGAATGACTCGGGCTGGGTCACGCTGATCGACGGCGACAAGGGCCTGGAAAATTTCAACCGCGTGGGTGATGCCAACTGGCGCGCCGAAGCTGGCGCCATCGTCGCCGACCAGGGCAAGAGCGGCTTTCTGGTCAGCCAACAGAGCTACAAGGACTTCGTGATCTACGCCGAATTCTGGGCCGCCACCGACACCAACAGCGGCATCTTCATCCGCGCCTCCGACCCGGCCAAGATCACCGCCGACAACGCCTACGAGGTCAATGTCTGGGACATCCGCCCCGATCCGATCTACGCCACCGGCGCCATCGTCAACTTCGCTGCCGTACCAGTGCCGACCGTTCACAAGGCCGGCGGCCGCTGGAACACGCTTGAGATTCAGGCCAAGGGTGACGAGCTGACGGTGAAATTCAACGGGCTGCAAACCGCTAGCATCCGCAACGGCAAGTTCCCCAGCGGTCCCTTCGCGCTGCAGTTCGGCCCAGGTGTCAAGGGCGTGACCGGTGGCCCGATCAAGTGGCGCAAGGTGCAGATCAAGCCCTTGTAAGCCCGCGCATCCGACGGGGCCCGGCCAGGCGACCAGACCCTAGTCGTCCTGGCCGGCGTCCAGGCCGGGAAACAGCACTTCGGTAAAGCCGAACTTTGTGAAGTCACGCACCCGCATCGGGTACAGCTTGCCGATCAGGTGGTCGCACTCGTGCTGCACCACGCGGGCGTGGAAGCCCTCCACTGTGCGGTCAATGGCATCGCCGTACTGATCGAAGCCGGTGTAGCGGATGCTGGAATAGCGCGGCACCACCGCACGCAGGCCCGGCACCGACAGGCAGCCTTCCCAGCCCTCTTCCTCGGCCTCGCCCATCGGCGTGATGACCGGGTTGCACAGCACGGTGCGCGGCACCACAGGCGCGTCGGGGTAGCGCGGATTGAATTCGCCACTGCCAAAAATCACCACCTGCAAATCGACACCAATCTGCGGCGCCGCCAAGCCGGCGCCATTGGCCGCCTGCATGGTGTCGAGCAGGTCGGTGATGAGCAGGTGCAGTGCATCGCTGTCGAATTCGGTCACGGGCTGAGCCACGCGCAGCAGGCGCGGGTCGCCCATCTTGAGAATAGTACGTACGGTCATGGGAATTCGGAATCGGTAGCGCTCAAGCATACAAGAGCGGCACAATGACGTCATGTCGCTGCCCCGCCCACCCACACCGCGCCCCCAAGCCCTGGCCGTCCCGCTGTCAGCGCTTCTGCGTTGGGTCTATCTGGTGCTGGCGCTGCTGTTCCTGCTGCTGGGCGTGATCGGCATCTTCCTGCCGGTGCTGCCGACGACCCCCTTCATCCTGCTGTCGGCCTGGGCGGCAGCGCGCAGTTCACCCCACCTGCTGGCCTGGCTGGAGGAGCACACGGCCTTCGGGCCGATGATCCGAGATTGGCGCCGCGGTGGTGTGGTACGGCGACGCGCCAAATGGATGGCCACCGGGGTCATGAGCGCCAGCGGGATCTACCTGTTGCTGAGTTCTCACCCGCGCTGGGTCGCCGGGCTGGCCATTGCCTGCATGACGGCTGTGGCACTGTGGCTGTGGCAGCGCCCCGAACATCTTGACGAGACGCCCCCGCAGCAGGACTGACGCGGTTCAGCCCGCCGAAGACTCCAGCAAGGCGAGCAGACCGGCCTCGTCCAGGATGGCAATGCCCAGCGCCTGCGCCTTCTCCAGCTTGCTGCCGGCCTCGGCACCCGCCACGACATAGTCGGTCTTCTTGCTGACCGAGCCAGCCACCTTGGCGCCAGCGGCTTCCAGCATGTCTTTCGCCTGGTCGCGGCTGAGTGTCGGCAAGGTGCCGGTCAACACGAAGGTCTTGCCGGCCAGCGGCTGCACGTCGATAGGCGCCGGCTCGCCCTCTTCCCAGGTCACACCACAGGCGCGCAGTTGTTCCACCACCTCGCGGTTGTGCGGCTGCTCGAAGAAGGTGCGGATGCTCTGCGCCACCACCGGGCCGACGTCGGCCACCTGCAGCAACTGTTCCTCGCTGGCGTCCATGATGGCGTCGAGCTTGCCGAAATGGCGCGCCAGCGCCTTGGCTGTGGCCTCGCCCACGTGGCGAATGCCCAGGCCGAACAGGAAACGCGGCAGCGTGGTCTGCTTGGATTTCTCCAGCGCCTCGACGATGTTCTGCGCCGACTTGTCGGCCATGCGCTCCAGGCTGGCCAGGGCTGTCAGGCCCAGGCGGTACAGGTCCGGCAGGGTGTTGACCACGCCGCTGTCCACCAGCTGGTCCACCAGCTTGTCGCCCAGGCCTTCGATCTCGACCGCACGGCGGTGCGCAAAATGCAGGATGGCCTGCTTGCGCTGGGCGCTACAGAACAGGCCGCCGGTGCAGCGGTAGTCGGCCTCGCCTTCCTCGCGCACCGCGGCCGAGCCGCACACCGGGCAGGTATGCGGCATGGTGAACATCTCGGCCCCGAGCGGTCGCTTTTCCGGCAGCACCGCCACCACCTCCGGAATGACGTCGCCGGCACGGCGCACGATCACGGTGTCGCCAATGCGCACATCCTTGCGCCGCGCCTCGTCCTCGTTGTGCAGCGTGGCGTTGGTCACCGTCACGCCGCCGACGAAGACCGGCGCCAGCTTGGCCACCGGCGTGAGCTTGCCGGTACGGCCGACCTGGATCTCGATCGCCTGCACCGTGGTCAGCATCTCCTGCGCCGGGTACTTGTGCGCCACCGCCCAACGCGGCTCGCGCGTGACGAAACCCAACTGCTGTTGCAGGTCCAGGCGGTTGACCTTGTAGACCACACCGTCGATGTCGTAAGGCAGGCTGTCACGCAACTCGCCCATGCGACGGTGGAATGCTATCAAATCAGGAGCGCCTCGCGCAATCACCACGTGGTCACAGACCGGAAAACCCCATGATTTCAGCAACTGCAGCCATGCGAAGTGGGAAGCCACCTGGACCGCCCCGGGCGTGACTTCACCCAGGCCGTAGGTGAAAAAGCTCAACGGCCGCTGCGCCGCAATCGCCGGGTCGAGCTGGCGCACCGCGCCGGCCGCTGCATTGCGCGGGTTGACGAAGGTCTTCTCGCCCTTCTCACGCTGCCGTTCATTGAGGGCATTGAAGTCGTCGCGCCGCAGGTAGACCTCGCCACGGACTTCCAGCACCGCAGGCACGCCCTCAGGCAGGCGCAACGGTATTTGCCCAATAGTGCGGATGTTCTGCGTCACGTCCTCGCCCACCTCGCCATCACCGCGGGTGGCGGCCTGCACCAGCACCCCCTGCTCGTAACGCAGGTTGATGGCCAGGCCGTCGAACTTGAGTTCGGCCACGTACTCGACGGCGGGATCCGTCTCGCCCAAACCCAGTTCGCGCCGCACCCTCGCATCGAAGGCCTCGGCGCCGCTGGCTTCGGTATCGGTCTCGGTGCGGATGCTCAGCATCGGCACGGCATGGCGCACGCTGGCGAATTGCGCCAGCGGTTTGCCGCCGACACGTTGCGTCGGCGAATCGGGGGTCACCAGCTCCGGGTGCGCCGCCTCGATCGCCTGCAGTTCACGGAACAGGCGGTCGTACTCGGCATCCGGGATTTCCGGCTCGTCGAGCACGTAGTAGCGGTGGGCGTGGTGGTGCAGCAGGCGATGCAACTCGGCCACGCGAGCCTGGTCAGGCCCAGGCGGCGGCGCATCGAACAAATCCGGTGTGGTCATGTCGTCAGGAAGACGGACGAAGGTCAAGAAAACAGTCGGCGCGCCAAAGTGGAGCCGGCAGACAGCTCACGCGCATCCAGCGTGTCGTAGAGTTTTTCGAGCTCGGCGCCGATCTGGTCGAGCGCCTCGGTGCTCAAGGGCTGGCCGTTGTCATCGGTCAGCAGGCCGTCCATGGTGGCGGCCAGCGACTCGGCGACCTCGCGCATGCGCGCGAAGGGGTGTTCGCTGCGATCCACCTGAGCCACGTCCAGGCTCAGGCTGAGCTCGCGCAGGGCGGACTGGTCCAAATCTTCGGACAACGCGGCCTGGGAATCAAACGCCAGGCCCAGCAGGGGCGGCTGGCCGGGCACGGCGGCCGGCAGCACCATGCGCCCGGCAATGGCACCCGGCACAAAACCCAGGCGTGCGGCACACTGGTGCACATAACCGGGACTCCAGGCCGCATTGCGTGCGCGCAGCGTGAAGCCGAGCTGTGCATCGTGCGCACTGGCAAAGTTGTCGAGCTCACGGGCACGCGCCACTTCGTCCAGCATCTCAGGAAATTCAGGTGTGCCCCCCACCGTGTCGGCAAAGGCCTGGGCCGTGACGACAAATTCGGAGTACTCGATCTCGTTGAGCGCCCCCGAGCGGTTGGCCAGTTGGATGCCGGCCTGCAACACGCCGTAACGCTGCCCCACGTGCGGCAGTTCCCATTGCTGAGTGACCTCGTTCAGCCCTTCCACGGCAAACGGCTTGCTGCCGACGCGGCGCGTGGCCGGCAAGGCGGCCAGCACGGCGTCGCCGGAGACCGGTCCGTCGAGTGTGATCGGCGCGATGACATCGATCAGCGAGTCCATCAGCGGCTTTTTTTCGATGGCGGGCAGCGGAAAGGATTCACCTTGCGGATCGAGGTCAGCATCAAAGACCGGCTCGATCGGTCCCTGCTCCGGCTCGACACGCGGTGCCAGCGGATCGGCCTGGCGCGGCTGACTGCGCCGCGACGTCCAGGCGCCATGCGCCACCACGCCGGCCAGCACCAGCCCACCCGCGATTGCCAGTCCGATCTGCAGTGTGCTCATGGGATCAAGCCGCCTCAACCATGGAGACAGCGGACTCCATGTCCACCGCAACGATGCGCGACACGCCCTGCTCCTGCATGGTCACGCCAATCAGCTGCTCGGCCATTTCCATCGCGATCTTGTTGTGGCTGATGAAGAGGAACTGCGTGCCTTTGCTCATGCTGCTCACCAGCTTGGCGTAACGCTCGGTGTTGGCGTCGTCCAGCGGCGCGTCCACCTCGTCCAGCAGACAGAACGGTGCCGGATTGAGCTGGAAGATGGCGAACACCAGCGCGATGGCGGTCAGCGCCTTCTCGCCACCCGACAGCAGGTGAATGGTCTGGTTCTTCTTGCCCGGCGGCTGCGCCATCACCTGCACGCCGGAATCCAGGATCTCGTCGCCGGTCATGATCAGCTTGGCCTGGCCGCCGCCGAACAGCTCGGGGAACATGCGGCCGAAATGCTCGTTGACAACCTTGAAGGTACCGCCCAGCAGTTCACGCGTCTCGCCATCGATCTTGCGGATGGCGGCTTCCAGCGTGTTCATGGCGTCGGTCAGGTCCAGCGACTGGGCATCGAGGAACTGCTTGCGCTCGCGGGCATGAGCCAACTCGTCCAGCGCCGCCAGATTGACGGCACCGAGCGCGGCAATCTCGCGGTTCAGGCGGTCGATCTCGCCCTGCAAGCCGGTCAGGCGGACATTGCCTTCCGTGATGGACTTGGCCACAGCCTCCAGATCAGCCTGGGCATCGGCCAGCAACTGGGCGTACTGCTCCAGCCCCAGGCGCGCTGCCTGTTCCTTGAGCTGGAAATCGGTGATGCGCTGGCGCAGCGGCTCCAGCTCGCGCTCGAGCTGCAGGCGACGCTCGTCGCTGGCGCGCAGCTTGGTCGTCAGATCGTCGTATTCACTGCGCTTGGCTGCCAGCACCTGCTCGCGCTCCAGCTTGAGCGCCAATGCGTTTTGCAGGCCGGCCTGGGCGGCGGCATCGGTCAGGCGCGCCAATTCGTCGCGCGCGCGCTGTTCTTCCGCCACCAGCGAGGTGGCCTGCTGCTCGGCGGTTTCGATGGCGCGCGACAGTTCGGCCTTGCGTGCGTCCAGTGTGCGCAGCGAGAAGGTGGCCTCCTGCGCCTGGCGCTCCAGGCTGCGCTGCTGTTCGCGGCAGGCATTCAATTTGCGCTCGGCTTCCAGCACCTTTTCGTCGAACTGGGCGTGACGCTCCTGGCTGTCGGCCAGTTGCATGTCGAGTTCTTCGAAGCGCGCCTCGGCCGCCACGCGGCGCTCCTGCAGGTCTTCCAGTTGGGCGTCGACTTCGGCCATGTCGCCGGCAATCTGCTCGCTGCGGGCGCGGGTCTGCTCGGCCAGTTGCGTCAGGCGCAGGGTCTCGACCTGCAACTCGTGCGCACGGCTCTGGCTCTCGCTTGCCTCGCGGCGCGCTGTCACCAGACGTTGCGAGGCATCGGCGTAGGCCGCTTCGGCGCGGATCAGGGCGCTACGCGCTTCTTCATTGATGAGGGACTGGGCACGCAGTTGCTTTTCCAGGTTCTCGATTTCCTGGGCGCGGGCCAGCAAGCCGGCCTGTTCGGAATCCTGCGCATAGAAGCTGACGCTGTGCGCGCTGACGGCGTGGCCGGTCTTGACGTACAGGGTTTCGCACGGCTGCAACTGGGCGCGTTGCGCCAGCGCGTCCTCGAAGCTCTGCGCCACATAACAGCCTTGCAGCCAGTCGACCAGCACGGCCTTCAGGCCGGCGTCATTGACGCGCAGCAGGTCGGACAGACGCGGCAGGCTGGCCGTTTTCTCCGGTGCACCGGCCTGTGGGGCACTGTAGAAGGCCAGCTTGGCCGGCGGCGCATCGGCGCCGAAGGCACGCACCATGTCGAGGCGGCTGACCTCCAGCGCACCCATGCGTTCGCGCAGCGCCGCCTCCAGCGCGTTCTCCCAGCCGGACTCCACGTGAATCTTGGTCCACAAGGCCTGCAGATCGGCCAGGCCATGCTTGGTCAGCCAGGGCTGCAGCTTGCCATCGGTCTTGACCTTTTCCTGCAACGCCTTGAGCGCTTCCATGCGCGCCGACAGGTCGGCCTGGCGCGCGGATTCGGTGTTGACGGTTTCCTGCTGGGTACGGCGGGCCTCATCCAGCTGCGGCACCTGTTCCTGCAGCTCCTGCAGACGGGCCTCGTTCACGCTGGCCGCCTCGGTGGCCTCGGCCAGCTGGTTTTGCAGGTTCTGCAGGCGCGCTTCGTCAGGCGCGGCCAGCGCATTCTTGTCAGCGCTCAGGCGTTCGCGCCGCTGCTGCAACTGGCGTGACTGCTCTTCAATATTGCGCTGCTCGGCGGCCAGCACCTGGATCTGCTGCTGCACCTGGGCCACGCTGCTGCGCTGCTCGTTGGCGCGGCTCTGCGTCTGGCGCAGGGCCTCTTCCAGATCGGGCAAGGCCAGGGCCTGCTCTTCCAGTTGGGCGGCCAGCAGTTCGTTCTTTTCTTCCCCCATCAACGCCAGTTCGGCCAGCCGTTCGATCTCGGCGGCGGCGTCTTCCTTGCGGGTGGCCCACTGGGTGGTCTGCTCTTTCAGCGTGATCAGGCGTTCCTCGACCCGCTGGCGGCCTTCGACCACGAAGCGGATCTCGGCTTCCAGCCGGCCCACTTCGGTGCTGGCCTCGTACAACAGCCCTTGCGCCTGGTTGACCTGATCGCCGGCGGCGTAGTGCGCCTGGCGGATGGTTTCCAGATCGGCCTCGATGTGGCGCAGGTCGGCCACTCGCGATTCGAGTTCGATGACGGCTTTCTCGCCGTCCTGGCGGATCTTGGCCTGATCGGCCTCGGCCTCGCTGCGACGCAAGTACCAGAGCTGGTGCTGCTTGAGCGTGACGTCCGACTGCAGAGCGTTGTACTTCTGCGCCACCTCGGCCTGGCGTTCCAGCTTCTCCAGGTTGGCGTTGAGCTCGCGCAGGATGTCCTCGACGCGGGTCAGGTTCTCACGCGTGTCCGATAAGCGGTTTTCCGTCTCGCGGCGGCGCTCCTTGTACTTGGAGACACCGGCTGCCTCTTCGAGGAACAGGCGCAACTCTTCCGGCTTGGATTCGATGATGCGGCTGATGGTGCCCTGGCCGATGATGGCGTAGGCACGCGGGCCCAGACCGGTGCCGAGGAACACGTCCTGCACGTCGCGCCGGCGCACCGGTTGGTTGTTGATGTAGTAGCTGCTGGTGCCGTCGCGCGTCAGCACGCGCTTGACCGCCACCTCGGCGTACTGGCCCCACTGGCCGCCGGCGCGGTGGTCGGCGTTGTCGAACACCAGTTCCACGCTGGCGCGGCTGGCCGGCTTGCGGTTGTTGGTGCCGTTGAAGATGACGTCCTGCATGGACTCGCCGCGCAGTTCGCTGGCGCGGCTTTCGCCCAACACCCAGCGCACGGCATCCATGATGTTGGACTTGCCGCAACCGTTGGGGCCGACCACGCCCACCAATTGGCCCGGCAGCATGAAGTTGGTGGGTTCGGCGAACGACTTGAACCCGGACAGCTTGATGGAGTTAAGACGCACAGCGAGTCTAAGTAATTGATTAAATTGGACTTTTCCCCGCCACGGTGAGCGGGTGAAGCCTTGATGATACCGTGTGCGCCGCGCCCGCTCCCGAATGGCCGTACCCTGGGGCCGAAGCCGCCATCCACGGGATAATGGCACCCCATGAATCCGAATCTTTCCCGGCTGCAGCCCTACCCCTTCGAGCGGCTGAAGCAGCTCTTCGCCGGCGTCACGCCCAACCCGAACTACCGCCCCATCAGCCTGGGCATTGGTGAGCCTCGCCATGCCACGCCCAAGCTGGTGACCGATGCGCTGACCGCCAACTTGAGCGGCCTGGCCAGTTACCCGGCCACCGCCGGCGAGCCAGCCCTGCGCGAAGCCGCTGCCGGCTGGCTGCAACGGCGCTATGGCGTGAGCGTCAACCCGGCCACCCAGATCCTGCCGGTCAACGGTTCGCGCGAGGCGTTGTTTGCGCTGACGCAGACGGTGGTGGACAGCACCCAAGCGGGCGCCACTGTGCTCTGCCCCAACCCGTTCTACCAGATCTACGAAGGCGCCACCCTGCTGGCCGGCGCCCAGCCCTACTATGTGCCGAGTGACCCGAAGCGCAACTTCGCGGTGGACTGGGACAGCGTGCCGGCCGAGGTCTGGGCCCGCACCCAGATGATCTTCACCTGCTCGCCCGGCAATCCGACCGGTGCCGTGATGCCGCTGGACGAATGGAAGAAGCTGTTTGAGTTGAGCGACCGCTACGGCTTCGTCATCGCCTCCGACGAGTGCTACAGCGAGATCTATTTCCGCGACGAGCCGCCGCTGGGTGGGCTGGAAGCCGCGGTCAAACTCGGCCGCAGCGACTTCAAGAACCTGATTGCCCTGACCAGCCTGTCCAAGCGCAGCAATGTGCCCGGCATGCGCAGCGGCTTTGTGGCCGGTGACGCGGCGCTGATCAAGCCCTTCCTGCTCTACCGCACCTACCACGGTGGCGCCATGAGCACGGTGGTGCAGGCCGCCAGCGTGGCGGCCTGGAACGACGAGTTGCACGTGATCGAGAACCGCAACCTGTACCGCGAGAAGTTCGCCCAGGTTACCCCCTTGCTGAGTGCCATGCTGGACGTGGCCCTGCCCGATGCCGCCTTTTACCTGTGGGCCGGCGTCAAAGGATCCGACACCGATTTCGCGCGTGACCTGCTCGCTCTTTACAATGTGACTGTTTTGCCCGGCAGCTACCTCGCCCGCGAAGCCCACGGCTTCAACCCCGGCGCCGGGCGCATCCGCATGGCACTGGTGGCCGAGACCGCCGAGTGCGTGGAAGCCGCCGAGCGCATTGCCCAGTTTGTCCAATCCAGAACCTAAAAGCCTGAGAAAAACCATGAGCCAACAACTGCAACAGATCATCGACGCCGCGTGGGAAGACCGCGCCAACATCTCCCCGAAGTCCGCCCCGAAGGAAGTGGCCGATGCGGTCGAGCACGTCATCACCGAACTCAACGGCGGCCGCCTGCGCGTGGCCAGCCGCCAGGGCGTGGGCCAGTGGACCGTGCACCAGTGGATCAAGAAAGCCGTGCTGCTGTCCTTCCGTCTGAAGGACAACGAAGTCATCAAGGCTGGTGACTTGGGCTTTTACGACAAGGTGCAGACCAAGTTCGCCCACCTGAGCGAAGAAGAAATGAAGGCCAGCGGCGTGCGCGTGGTGCCGCCGGCCGTGGCGCGCCGCGGCAGCTTCATTGCCAAGGGCGCCATCCTGATGCCATCCTACGTCAACATCGGCGCCTATGTCGATGAAGGCACCATGGTCGACACCTGGGCCACCGTCGGCTCCTGCGCGCAGGTCGGCAAGAACGTGCACCTGTCCGGCGGCGTCGGCTTGGGCGGCGTGCTTGAGCCACTGCAAGCCAACCCGACCATCATTGAAGACAACTGCTTCATCGGTGCGCGCTCCGAAATCGTCGAAGGCGTGATCGTGGAAGAGAACTCGGTGATCTCCATGGGCGTGTACATCGGCCAGAGCACCCCGATCTACGACCGCAGCACCGGCGAAGTAAGCTACGGCCGCGTGCCGGCCGGCTCGGTGGTGATCAGCGGCAGCCTGCCGAAGGACGGCGGCAAGTACAGCCTGTACGCCGCCATCATCGTCAAGCGCGTCGATGCACAGACCCGTGCCAAGACCAGCTTGAACGACTTGCTGAGAGACTGATGGCACACCCCCAGGCTGCGCGCACTTCGTGTCGCTTCGCCACCCCCCTTGCAGGGGGCAAACGCCAGTGGCCCGGCGAAGCCGGTTCCACGGCGTTTCCTGGTTTTGGGGGTTTGCGCTCGGCCGGTGTTACGGTGACAGTCCAAAGGGAGAAGTGAAAGCATGAGTACAACGATGGGCACCATGGAGCGGATTCTGCGGCTGATGGCCGAGAAGAAGGCGTCTGACGTGTATCTCTCCGCGTTCGCGCCGGCGCTCATCCGTATCAACGGCCAGTGCGTGCCGATCAACAGCCAGCCGCTGACGCCCGAGGCGCCGCGCGGCCTGCTGGCAGAACTTCTGCCTGCCGAACGCCTGACCGAACTCGACCGCACGGGCGAACTCAACATGGGTTTCCCGCTGGCGGGTGTCGGGCGATTCCGCCTGAGCGCCATGCGCCAGCGCGGCTCGGTGGCGGCGGTGATCCGTTTCATCGCCAATGAAGTGCCGCCGCTCTCATCGCTGTCGGTGCCCCCCATCCTGTCCGAGCTCATCATGGAAAAGCGCGGCCTTTTGCTGATGGTGGGTGCCACCGGCATGGGCAAGAGCACCTCGCTGGCCTCGATGATCGACCACCGCAACGAAAACGCGTCCGGCCACATCCTGACCATCGAGGACCCGATCGAGTTCCTGTTCAAGAACAAGCGCTCGGTGGTGAATCAGCGCGAGATCGGCTCCGACACCGCCTCACTGGCCGTGGCGCTGCAGAACGCGCTGCGCCAGGCACCCGACGTGATCCTGATCGGCGAAATCCGCGACCGCGAGACCATGTCCGCCGCCATTGCCTACGCGCAGTCCGGCCACCTGTGCCTGGCCACCATGCACGCCAACAACAGCTACCAGGCGCTCAACCGCATCCTGAGCTTCTATCCGGTGGAAGTGCGTCAGTCCATGCTGGGCGACCTCTCCAGCGCGCTCAAGGCCATCGTGTCGCAACGTCTCTTGCGCACCATCAACGGCGGCCGCACGCCGGCGGTCGAGGTCATGCTCAACACCAAGCTGGTGTCCGAGCTGATCGAGAAAGGCGATTTTTCTGCCATCAAGGAAGCGCTGGAAAAAGCCATGGCCGAAGGTTCGCAGAACTTCGAGCAGGACATCGCACGCCTGATCAACGATGGCGTCGTCGACCGCAAGGAAGGCCTGGCCAACTCCGACTCGCCCACCAACCTGATGTGGCGCCTGCAGAACGACTTCCACAAGGCGGCGCCCACACAGGCGGCACCCGAAGACCATGACGACGAACCGTCGTTCACCGAAATTACCCTGGATGTGAAGCACTGAGGCGCGCTGCGTCCCACCACGCTTCATACTGTTATGACCCGCACCCTGATTCTTGCCGAGCAGCTGATTTCGCTGCCCTCCATCACACCGGATGACGCCGGTTGCCAGGCGCTCATCGCCTCGCGTCTGCAGCCTTTGGGCTTCGTCTGTGAAACCCTGGAGAGCGGCCCGGCTGACTTCCGCGTCACGAACCTGTGGGCAAAACGAGCTGCAAGCGCCGCCAATACGGCGCAAGTCGCTCCTAAAACCATCGTATTCGCCGGCCACACCGATGTCGTGCCGACCGGCCCGGTGGCGCAATGGACGAGTGCCCCATTCGCCCCCACACACCGCGACGGCAAGCTGTACGGCCGCGGCAGCAGCGACATGAAGGCCTCGCTTGCCGCCTTCGTGGTGGCGGTCGAAGAGTTTGTCGCCGCGCAGCCCTCGGCTCCCTTGAATATCGCCTTCCTGCTGACCAGCGATGAGGAAGGCCCGGCGGTGGACGGCACCGTGATGGTGTGCCGTGAACTGCAAAAGCGCGGCGAGGTGCTGGACTACTGCATCGTCGGCGAGCCGACGTCGGTGCAGCGCACCGGCGACATGATCAAGAACGGCCGGCGCGGCACCATGTCTGGCCGGCTCACCATCAAGGGCGTGCAAGGCCACATCGCCTACCCGCACCTGGCGAAAAATCCGATGCACCTGTTCGCCCCGGCCATGGCCGAGTTGGTGGGCATCGAATGGGACCGCGGCAACGACTTCTTCCCGCCCACCACCTGGCAGATCAGCAACATCCATGGCGGCACCGGCGCCAGCAACGTGATCCCGGGTTCGGTGGTGATCGATTTCAATTTCCGCTTCTCCACCGAATCCACGCCCGAAAACCTGCAGCAACGCCTGACCTCGGTGCTCGACCGACATGAACTCGAATACGAACTGGTCTGGACCATCGGCGGCCTGCCCTTCCTCACCACGCCCGGTACCCTGGTGAACGCAGTGCGCGACGCCATCCGTGACGAGACCGGTCTGGAAACCGAACTCTCGACCAGCGGCGGCACCAGCGACGGCCGCTTCATTGCGCAGATCTGCCCGCAGGTGATCGAGCTCGGGCCGACCAATGCCACCATCCACAAGATTGACGAATGCGTTCCGGTGGCCGACATCGAGCCGCTGAAGAACATCTACCGGCGCGTGCTGGAAAAACTGGTCGCATGACGCAAGCCCCCACCGGACAGCCGACGATCATGGCGTTGATCGACGCCGGCGCCCAACAACTCACCGACGCTGGCGTGGCCTTCGGCCACGGTACCAGCAATGCCTTTGATGAAGCCGCCTGGCTGGTACTGTGGCAGCTCGGGCTGCCGCTGGAAGACCTGGATTCAGTGGCAAATCGACCTGTAGCCCCCGAAGATCAAGCGCGCATTGCTACACTTTTTGAAGCACGCATCCGTACCCGTAAACCTGCGGCCTACCTGACGCACGAGGCCTGGTTGCAAGGCGTGCCCTTCTACGTGGACGAGCGCGCCATCGTGCCGCGCAGCTTCATTGCCGAGCTGCTGGCCGATGGCAGCATCGACCCCTGGCTGGGCGAGCACACCAAGAAAGTGCTGGACCTGTGCACCGGCAACGGCAGCCTGGCCGTGCTGGCGGCCATGACCTACCCGGACGTGATGGTGGACGGCGCCGACCTCTCGCTCGATGCGCTCGCCGTGGCGCGCATGAACGTCGAGAAACACGGGCTGGAAGACCGCATCACGCTGCTGCAGTCCGACGGCTTGGGCAGCGTGCGCGGCCCTTACGACCTGATCCTGTGCAACCCGCCCTACGTCAACGCGCAAAGCATGGCGACCCTGCCGGCCGAGTACCGCGCCGAGCCCGAACTGGCGCTGGCCGGCGGTGCCGATGGCATGGACTTCATCCGCAGCCTGCTGCGCGAGGCGCCGGCCCACATGAGCGAACACGCCGTGCTGGTGCTGGAAATCGGCAACGAGCGTGAGAACTTTGAAGCCGCCTTCCCGACGCTGGAGGTGTTCTGGCTGGACACCAGCGCGGGAGATGATCAGGTGCTGCTGATCACGCGCGAAGCGCTGGTCAGATGAAGCACCCCTGTGCCGGCTTTCGCCGTCTCCCCCTCAAGGGGGCAACGCCATCGGCCCGGCAAAGCCGGTTCCGCGGCGTTCCACGGTTAAACCATTTCATGCGTCGCGTGCCTCTTAGCGCGACGAAACAGAACAAATGATTACTCTTAAAAACATCACCCTGCGCCGCGGCGCCAAGGTGATCCTCGATGGCGCTTCCGTGACCATCAACCCCGGCGAAAAAGTGGGTCTCGTCGGGCGCAACGGCGCCGGCAAATCCACCCTGTTCGCGCTGCTCAACGGCACGCTGCACGAGGACAGCGGCGACTACTACATTCCGGCCCAGTGGCGCCTGGCCCAGGTGGCGCAGGACATGCCGGAAACCGCCGACAGCGCCACCGACTTCGTGATCGCCGGCGACACGCGACTGGCGGCGGCGCAGGCCGAAGTCACGGCCTCGGAGGCCACCGAAGATGGCGAGCGCATGGCCCACGCCTACATGGAACTGCACGACGCCGGCGCCCACGACGCGCCGGCCCGCGCCCAGGCACTGATCCTGGGTCTGGGCTTCAAGACCACCGAACTCGACAAACCGGTCAACAGCTTCTCCGGCGGCTGGCGCATGCGCTTGCAACTGGCGCGCGCGCTGATGTGCCCGTCCGACCTGTTGCTGCTGGACGAGCCCACCAACCACCTGGACCTCGACGCCCTGGTCTGGCTCGAAGCCTGGTTGCAACGCTACCAGGGCACCATGCTGGTGATCAGCCACGACCGCGAATTCCTCGACGCCGTGACCCAGGTCACGGTGCACATCGAGAACGCCAAGCTCAACCGCTACGGCGGCAACTACAGCAAGTTCGAGGACATGCGGGCCGAGCAGATGGAGCTGCAGCAGGCCTCTTACGCCAAGCAGCAGGAAAAGATCGCCCACCTGCAGAAGTTCATCGACCGCTTCAAGGCCAAGGCCAGCAAGGCCAAGCAGGCGCAAAGCCGTGTCAAGGCACTGGGCCGCATGGAGCGTATCGCGCCGCTGCTGGCCGAGGCGGATTTCACCTTCGAATTCAAGGAACCGGCCAACCTGCCCAACCCGATGCTGGCCATGCAGGACGTGAGCTTCGGCTACCCGCCGCCGGACGATGCACCGGCCGGCACGCCGCCCACGGTGATCGTGAAAAACGTCAGCAAATCCGTGCTGGCCGGCCAGCGCATCGGCATCCTGGGCGCCAACGGCCAGGGCAAGTCCACCGTGGTCAAGACGATTGCGCGCGCGTTGCAGCCGATCAGCGGCGAGATCACCGAAGGCAAGGGCCTGGCGATCGGCTACTTTGCCCAGCAGGAACTCGATGTGCTGCGCCCGCAGGACACGCCGCTGGAGCACATGATCCAGCTGGTCAAGGAAGTCACGCTCAAAGGCCAGCTCAGCGGCCAGCCCACGCGCGAGCAGGATCTGCGCAGCTTCCTGGGCAGCTTCAACTTCACCGGCGACCAGGTCAAGCAAAGCGTGGGCAGCATGAGCGGCGGCGAGAAGGCCCGCCTGGTGCTGTGCATGCTGGTGTGGCAACGTCCCAACCTGCTGTTGCTGGACGAGCCGACCAACCACCTGGACCTGGCCACGCGCGAGGCATTGGGCATGGCGCTCAACGAGTTCGAAGGCACGGTGATGCTGGTCAGCCACGATCGCTCGCTGCTGCGCACCGTGTGCGACGAGTTCTGGCTGGTGTCGCGTGGCGGCGTCGATCCCTTCGACGGCGATCTGGACGACTACCAGCGCTACCTGCTGGATGAAGCCAAGCGCCAGCGCGAAGCCGTCAAGGAATCCGTCAAGGAGGCCGCCGCAGCTGCAGCCAGCGCCAAGCAGGTTACGCCGGCACCGGCTGCCAAACCGGCGCGAGAAGACAACCGCACGCGCCAACTCCGGCGCGAACTGGAAAAGACCGAAGCCCGCATGGCCGAACTCAACGCGCAGAAAACGGCGCTGGAAGCCCGACTGGCGGGTCACCCCAGCGTGGCCGAGATCACTGAGCTGGGCCAGCAACTGCAGGTGGTGCAGAACGAACTGGACACGCTGGAAGAGCGCTGGCTTGAACTCTCAGGCCAGGTCGAAGCTGCAAGCTGAAGCGCTGGGCTCGGCGCCTGTGTGGAACAGGCGCTAAAGCTGCCGCTGTGACACTTCGCCAGCGCGCGCCGAGTACTTGATGCCGGCGTGCAGCGTCTCCAGCTGCACCCGTGCAGCACGGCCGCCATAAACGGCCGAACGCAGCCAATCGCACTCGGCCTGCAGGGCAGCCTCGTCCGACAGCAGGGTTTGCCAGACGCGCTGTTCGGCATTCCAGCGGTAACCACGTGCCTTCAACAGGTCCTTGGCATCGAACGGTGCTGCCGTCGCCTGCAGGCGGTAGGACGTCTGCGTGCTGGCCAGCAGCAGGCGTGCCAGTCCTGTCTGCTGTGACTTCGGCAGGGGCTGCCCCAGCACGGCGAGCAAGGCATGGCAATCCATTTCGGCGCGGTGGGCGTCGTAAAACCAGCCATGGGAAAGCGCCAGGTTTTCCAGCTTGGCCGAAGACTGGCCTTCGGTCCGCCAGTCGATATCCGCAAACGAGCAGGCCCAGGGCAGTTGTGCGAAGGCCGGCAGGCGGGCCTCGACAAAGGGCCGGTCGAAGGCGGCGTTGTGGGCCACGATCAGGTCAGCCCCTGCCAGCAGTTCGGCCACCCGTGCCTCGTCAAGCCGCTGGCCACGCACCATGTCGTTGCTGATGCCGGTCAAGGCTTCGATCTCGGCGGAGATCGGCATGCCCGGGTCTTCCAGTCCGTCGTACACCTGCACGGCGCCACAAGGCCGGCCGGTCTCGATATCGACTTCGACGCGCACCAAAGCCAGTTCAATGATCTTCTCGCGGCTGGCATCGAGGCCGGTGGTTTCGGTGTCGAGCAGCACCACGTGGCGCACCGGTCCCTGCGCTGGCGCGAACTGCAGGCAGGGTTGCAGCCGGCGCAGTACGCGAAAATCGGGGTGCGCCTCCAACTGGCGTGCCAGGCTCTCGGCGTCGGCAGCAGGGGCAGCGGCTGCGAGGGCAGACGCAGCAGGCTTTGGAGCTGCCGATTTGCCACGCGCCTTCGCCTTGCCCTTGGCCGTCGGTGCCAATGGCACCACCGGCCCTTCAAAGCCGAAGTCGAGCTGGGGATCGTTCACCGCGCCTCCGTGATGGCAGCCTGGGTTGCCGTGCTGGCCAACTGTTTCATCTCGCGCCGCAGGGCCACGGCATCCTGCACATGCATCACATCGGTCTGGTTGAGACGGAACACGTGCATGGCGTCAGCCACACCGCGCGCCTGCGCCTCCAGCGCGATACCGGACGTGGCCAGGTTGTGGACCAACTGGTTGTTCTGCTGGGTCAGCTCGTCCATGTGCACCATGGCTTCGTTGACCTGCTCGATCCCCAACAGCTGTTCGTCCACCGCCGTGTGGATTTCGGAAATGAGGACATTGACCTGACGCGCCGCCTCCACTGCTTCCTGCATGGTGCGGCGGGCATTGTCACTGAGTTTGGTACCGGTCTCGACCTTGGCTGACGACTCCTGGATCAGCTGGGCGATCTCACGCGCCGCTGCCGAACTGCGCGTAGCCAGTTGCCGCACTTCGGCTGCCACCACCGCAAAACCGCGCCCTTGTTCACCGGCACGTGCCGCCTCGACCGCGGCATTGAGCGCCAGCAGGTTGGTCTGGAAGGCAATGCTGTCAATCACCTGCACAATTTCGCCAATCCGGCTGGACGACTCGTTGATCGCCTGCATGTTCAGGGTCACATCCTGCACCGCTTGACCGCTGCGCTCGGAAATGCGCGTGGCCTGGCCGGCCAGGTCTGCCGCCTGGCGGGCCGCTTCAGCGGTCTGCTTCACGTTGCCGCTGATCTGCTCCATGGAGGCCGCCGTCTCCTCCAGGCGGGCCCCTTGTGACTGGGTGCGCTCGGACAGTTCACGGTTGCCATGGGCAATGCCATGCGTTTCGCTGCCCATGCGGTCCACTTCGGTGCGTGCATCGCTGACGATGGAGCGGATGTTGACATTGAGCTGGTTGAGCGCACGCTCCAACTGCCCCAGGACTCCCGTGCTTTGGGCATCCAGCGCGCGGGTCAGGTCGCCTGCGGCCATGCGGTTGGCGAACCCCAGCAGACGCTGCAAGGGGCTGATGGTCAGGGCGCGAAGGAACCAGCCCCCCAACAAAGCCAGCACCACAGCCAGTACGGCGCCTGCGGCCAGGCTGGCACCCGACACGGCCGACCAGCCCCCCGCGGCCAGGATGCCCGTCCCCAGCCCCAGCCCCGCCAGCAGCAACGCCACCAGCGTGATCTTGGCCTGCGCGGAAGGACGCAACAGACGGCTGAAGCGCCCCACCCAGGTGTCACGGTACAGGGCACCATGACGCAAACGATGCACCAGCTGGCCCGCCTGGGCTTCGGCCCGCATGACGGCATACAAGCCTTCAGCCGCCTCGATCTGCTCGCGCGAGGGTTCGGTCCGTACCGACAGGTAAGCCACCGGCCGATCGCCTTCCATCAACGGCGTGGCATTGGCCACCACCCAGTAATGGTCGCCATTCTTGCGCCGGTTCTTGACGATGCCGGTCCAGGGCAGTCCCTCTTCCAGCGTGGCCCAGAGGTCGCGGAACGCCTCTTCCGGCACATCCGGATGGCGCACCAGGTTGTGCGGCTGGCCCAACAGCTCTTCCTTGGTGAAGCCGCTGAGTTCGATAAACACCTCATTGCAATGGGTGATGCGACCTTTCAGGTCGGTGATCGAAACGACGGTCTGGCCTGACGGGAAAGGATGTTCGCGTTGGGTAACGGGAAGGTTGGTACGCACGGGATCTTCAACAGTGGTAACGGCCGGGCGCCCTGGAGCGCCCAGCCGATGCATAAAAAGGATGGCCGCCCTGAGGCGGCCTGGAAGGTGTAACTCTACCTGATTTAGATCAAGCCAAGTTACACCCCGACACAGATCAGAAAGACTCCCAGTCGTCCTTCTCCTGCACGGGGGCGGGTTTGACTGGCGCGGGAGCAGTCGGCAGCGCCTTGGCAGGGGCGGCAGGGGCTTTGCTGGTGGCGGCTGCAACCGGCGGTTTCACGGGTTGGGGCGCCGGCGTCGCGCGCAAAACTGGTTCGGCCGCCCGCTGCGGCATCTGGTTGTCGACCTTGAACACCGCCACCGTCTGCACCAGATCCTGTGCCTGGCTGCGCAGGCTGCTGGCTGCCGCTGCCATCTCTTCCACCAGTGCGGCGTTCTGTTGCGTGGCTTGATCCATCTGCGTCACGGCTTCACCCACCTGCGCCACACCGGCGCTCTGCTCGGAGCTGGCGGCGCTGATCTCGCCCATGATGTCGGTCACTCTTCGGATGCTGCTCACCACTTCGGTCATGGTGGTGCCGGCACGGTCGACCAGGGCACTGCCCTGCTCCACCCGTTGCACGCTGTCGTCGATCAGGGTCTTGATTTCTT